>Ga0207703_10000007_pt1 | contig 418220 bp, 401 predicted proteins | sample KBSSwiS12_FD_184304 | JGI IMG/M metagenome (GOLD analysis project Ga0207703, IMG submission 184304) | Switchgrass rhizosphere microbial communities from Kellogg Biological Station, Michigan, USA - KBS Switchgrass S1-2 (SPAdes) (version 2) | ecosystem: Host-associated > Plants > Roots >... | reverse complement strand
CAACCTCCGGAGCTACTTGTGTTCGGAGTCCGTGGTACGAGGGCGGGCGAGCGAGGCGCGAGCCAAGTTCATCGTCGAGGTGGCGAATCGGCCTGGCTGCTTCGCAGCGAGCCGGCAGCCGACGGCGCAGTTCCTCGATGCGGTCTCGCGACCGGCGGAGCACACAAGCTACATCGAGTCGAGTCAGGTCCCGAGAGACGAGTTCGCCGATTGTGGGTCTGAACCGTGAAGATCGGGATACAGGTCTTCGTCACCGACGAAACGCTGACCCCGAACGAAATCGCTGTTTTGGTCGAAGACTACGGGTTCGAATCACTGTGGTTTCCTGACCACACGCATCTGCCGAGCCACACCTCGTCGAGGCATCCGGACCGTCGTACTGGCAGTCCCCGTTCGGGCTCGCCCGAACGGACGTGGAGCAGTGCGACGTCCGGGGTCAACGCCTTGATCGCGAGAACGCTCCCTCCACCGAAAAGATCCTCTATTCCGGCATACCAGCCGGGCTGACGATCAGGCACCTCCGAGAGACCGAGGGAGGCCATAGGCAGGAAAGGGATGTTGCGCGACGCCGCCTCAAAAGCCGTATTGAGCGCGAGGCCGGTCAGTTCGGTGGTCGCGATCTCGCCGTTTTGCACGGGCCGCCGGAAGTGCGGAGGCAACCCGAACGCTTCCAGCGACCATCGAGAATGTCACCGCGGAAGCGACCCGGGCGCCCCCGCTCGCGAAGGAGGCTGCGGACCTTGTCGTAGTGCGGGCTGACCATCAGCGCTGCAACGACCGACCGACGATGTCCCACATGATCTCCGTGGTCCCGCCGTAGATTCGGAGCACGCGCGCGTCGCGCCAACGGCGTGCAATGGGGTATTCCTCCATGTAGCCGTAGCCTCCGTGGAGTTGCAGGCAGCGGTCCACGGTGCGCCAGTGCAGTTCCGTCGTCAGCGCCTTCAGCGCGGCCGCCTCGACGGAGGTCAGGCTCTTGTCGTTCTCCGCCATGATGGCTTTGTCCACGTACGTGCGGGTGGATGCGGTCTCAGTCCACAGTTGGGCCAGTGCGAATCGGTTCGCTTGGAACTCACCGATCGGCTTACCAAACGCGTGACGCTCACGGACGTAATCAAGCGTCAGGCGCAGAGCCGCCTCAGTGGCTGCGATCGAGCCGACTGCTACTGCAAGACGCTCACGTGCGAGCGAAGCCTTGAGGTGGTCCATGGCGCCGCCTAGGCGGCCCAAAAGGTTCGCTCGGGGGACGAAAACATCGTCGAAGAAGAGCTCAGCGGTGTCCTGCCCACGGTGTCCGATCTTGTCGAGCTTGCGGCCCCGGGTGAAGCCCGACATGCCCCTCTCGACAAGCAGGAGGCTGAATGCATCAGGGCCGTCAGCCCCCGTCCTGGCAACCGTGATCACAAAGTCGGCTTGGATACCACTGGTGATGAACGTCTTGGCGCCGTTGAGGATCCAGCCGCCGTCCGTTTCACGAGCCTTGGTTGCGACGCCCCGAAGGTCTGAACCGGTGCCCGGTTCCGTCATGCCTAGCGCACCCATCAGCTTTCCGGCGGTGAAGCCTGGGAGCAGCCGCGCCTGTTGTTCCTCATTCGCGAGGTGCAACAAGTAGGGCATGATGCAGTCGTTCTGCAGTTGGAACGAATCGCCCGAGACCCCGACCTCCATCGCCTCCTCGTTCAGGATGGCATTGAACCGGAAGTCGTCGAGCCCGAGCCCGCCGTAACGTTCCGGAGCCTCGAAGCCGACGAAGCCGCGTTCGGCAGCCTTGACCCAGTAGCTACGGTCGGTCTCTCCTGCCGCCTCCCACGCGGCCTGATGGGGCAGCGCCTCCTCCTCGAAGAACTTGCGTACCGACTTGCGGAACGCGTCATGCTCGACGTCGAAGATGTCGCGACCCATCCATGCTGCGCCGGATCCTGGCACCTCTCGACCCTCCTCCTCGCGACGCCGGTCCGACCCCTTCGGACGCTCCGCCCTCGAGACCTCATGCTATCTGCGCCGAGTCTCCCGTGGTCAAATCACGGCGTCACATTATTCTCATGGAGGTCGGAGCACAAGCGACCGGAAGCGTCGTCGGGTGGTTCGGCCTCACCTTGTGAGGGTTAAGGCTCTAGAGGCCCCTCCGGAATCCGCGACCTCCTCGGCTGCCCGCTTCTGCGCTGCCCGGCCACGAAGTACTTGCCCTAACGTGGCGTCAGGATATCCTCCTACTATTGTTTGCGAATCAGTTCCAGTCGCCCCAACGGGTGCTGGGAACCGGCGCCTCATCGGCGGTTCGGCACAGGCGGCCACAGCGTGAGGCGAGACGGATTCCGAAAAAATCGCCGTCTAGCCGGCTGCTGGGAGCGGAGTAGGGAGCAGAATTTGTACTACCAGCCCGAGCAGCGCAAGGCATCATCACATCAGGAGGGCGGCGCGGTGGCTTGCCCCGACGTACCGTGGCCAGCGACGATCCGTGACGAGCCGCGAGGTTTCCTGCAGTTGCCAGCTTGGCGCGGTGCCATCGGGAGCGGCGTGCGGGAGACTGACCTGGGACCGGTCGCGGGATGACCGACAAACGTCCGACATCGCTTTTCCAGGTGCTCGACGCACAGGCCGACGCCCTGGGTGACCGAACGTTCCTGAACGTGGACCAGAACGCGATCTCGTACGCGGGTCTGCGTGACCGCTGTGAGCGATTCGCGGGGGGGCTGCACCACCTCGGCCTTCGCCGGGGCGACCGGGTGGCCGTCCTCACCGAAAACTCGATCGAGCTCGTCGTCACGCTGTTCGCTTGCGCTCGGCTGGGACTGATCCTGGTTCCTCTGAACATGTACCTGCGCGGCGAGTTCCTGCACTATCAGCTTGCAAAGTCCGGCGCTGCAGCAGCCGTCGTGGACGCCCCGGGCCTTGACGCCATCCAGGCGATCGAACGTCCGCCCTCCCTGCGCCACCTCATCGTGATTGGCACCGCCTCGGTCGCCGGCGAACTGGCATTCGACGATCTCATGGACACGGCCCCGGCGAAGCATCTCGTCACTCTCGGCTCGTCCGAACCGGCGGCAATCATCTTCACGTCGGGGACCACGGGTATGCCGAAGGGCTGCGTCATCCCGCACGGCGTCTTCACCCGCTGGCACCCGGTGCACCAGGACGCGGGCTACATCGTCCCTGGCGACGTGATCATTACGCCGTCGCCGATGTTTCACCAGGGATTTCTCGGAGCCATGCTGACTCCCGCCCTGTGGGCCGGTGCTTCGGTTCACGCTATGCGTCAGTTTCGAGCCAGAACGTTCATGGCGACCGCCCGCGACATAGGCGCGACGGTGATCTACGCCGTCGGGACAATCGGGATGCTCCTCCTCGCCCAGGCCCCCGGCCCCGACGACGCAGACCCAGGCAAGCTTCGGGTGGCCCTCCTGCCACCGATGCCTCCTGACAGTCAGCGAGCATTCGAGAAGCGGTACAACGTTCCGGTCCTGGCTGACAGTTACGGCCAGACCGAGGTTCTCGTCATCGCCCTGTCGGGCGTTCACGGACCGCACAAACCCGGCTCGGCTGGTCAACCGGTGCCACACGTCGAGGTCGCCGTGGTTGATGAAAACGACACGATCCTGCCCACCGGACAGGTCGGGGAGATCGTCGTACGCCCCCGAATCAGCGACACGTTCTTCTCGGGATACTGGGAGGAGCCTGCTGCGACGCTAGCGACGTGGCGCAACCTCTGGCACCACACAGGTGACCTGGGCCGACAGGACCAGGACGGCACGCTGTGGATCGTGGACCGCAAGAAGGACGCCGTCCGACGACGCGGGGAGAACGTGTCCTCGGTAGAACTCGAGAACGCAATCCGCCTGCATCCCGCCGTCAAGGAGGTCGCCGTCCATGCCGTCCCCAGCGATATCGGCGACGACGAGATCAAAGCGTGTCTCGTGCTGCAGCCAGATACGAAACTCGAGCCCACTGAGCTATTTGCGTACTTCAAGCGCACGCTCCCCTATTTCGCCGTACCACGCTACGTCGAATTCTTCACGGAATTGCCAGTGAACGCCGTCGGGCGGGTCACCAAAATGGCGCTTCGTGAACGAGGGGTGACGGCGGACACGCTGGACCTGGAGACCCTCGGGCTCAAGATCGGACGGGATGAGCGGCGGGGCACATCCCCGTCGACCACGCAGCCCTGACCGTAGCGATGAGGGGGTCCGGCCCCCTGGGAGGAAAGGCCGACATCAGCAGCGACGGTCCCCCGCTTGACTAAGCTAAGGCAGTCATACGGCGACCAGCAGTGCGGACTACGCCGCCATATTGCCGTACGTGCGCTAACTGTTTCCCGGCGAGCCAGCGATGCGGCCGTCCCACGAGAACAGTCATTTAGCCGATCGACGGCGCTGGGTCACCCGGTTCGGCCCTCATCCCAGCTGGCTCGACGATCACGGCACCAACACGAACAGCGCCTCGACGATGCACACCGGCTTGTCTGATCCCTTGCGCTCGATGGTGATGAGGTCCCTGAGCCGGTAGCCGCCGCTGCCCGGCTCCACCGACAAGAGCTCGACCCCTGCGCGCAGTTCGCTCCCGACCGGCACGGGCGCGGGGAACCGGACTTTGTCCACGCCGTAGTTCACACCCATGCGCACGCCCTGCACGTCATAGATCTCAGACACGAGCATCGGCACCAGCGACAGAGTGAGGTAGCCGTGCGCAATGGTGCTGCCGAACGGTCCGACCGCCGCCTTCTCCGGGTCGACGTGAATCCATTGGTGGTCGCCAGTGGTCTCGGCGAACAGGTCGATTTGCTGCTGAGTCACGGTGTGCCAGTCGGAGTACCCGAGGTGCGTGCCGGCCGCCTCTCGTAGCTCGTCGATGCCCTGCAAGATCTTGGGGCCGGCCATCACCGCCACCCTCCGTCCACATAGAGCACTTGACCAGAGACGAACCCGGCGCGCTCGTCCGCGAAGAACGAGACGGCATTGGCCACGTCATCCGGGACGCCGGTTCGGGCCACGGGGATGTCTGCCGCCGCAGCCTTCTTGAACTCCTCGAACGAGATGCCCATCCGCTGTGCGGTCGCCGCCGTCATTTCGCTCTCGATGAACCCGGGAGCGACGGCGTTGACCGTCACTCCGAACTTGCCCAGTTCCCTCGACAAAGCCTTGGTGAAGCCTTGCAGGCCAGCCTTGGCCGTTGAGTAGTTCGCCTGCCCTCGGGCTCCCAGTGCCGATGTGCTGGAGAGGTTAATGATTCGACCCCAACCTGCCTCCACCATGAAACCCTGCGTCGCGCGCGACATGAGGAAGGATCCGCGCAGATGGACGCCCATCACCTGGTCCCAGTCGTCGTCGGTCATCTTAAAAAGCAGGTTGTCCCGTGTGATCCCTGCGTTGTTCACTAGCACCGTAGGTGGACCCAGTTCGCTCGCGATCCGATCCACGGCGTTCTGCACGGCGCCTTTGTCACTTACGTCAGCGCCCACCCCCAGGGCTCGCCCTTCGGCGGCCTCAATCTTCTCGACCTGCTGCTTGCACGCAGCTTCGTCGAGATCGAGGACGGCGACGGCGAAGCCGTCCTTGGCCAATCGTTCGGCGACGCAGGAACCGATGCCGCGGGCGGCACCGGTCACGACAGCGATGCGGGTCTCGGAAGACAACGGGTCGCTCCTCGGATCTCTAGTTGGGAATTCTCATTGAGCTGGGTCACGCTGCACGCGTCCGCGGACCACGAGGCGGCCGTCCGCGTGCGACGAGTGGCATCACGACAAACGCTCCATCACCATGGCCATGCCCTGGCCACCGCCGACGCACATTGTCTCGAGCCCGAATTGCCGGTCGTGCCAGCGCAACGAGTTGAGTAGCGTCGACGTGATGCGCGCGCCCGTCATCCCGAAGGGGTGCCCGACGGCGATCGCGCCCCCGTTCACGTTGAGCTTGTCCTCCTCGATGCCGAGCTTCCGGGCCGACGGGATGACCTGCGCGGCGAACGCCTCGTTGATCTCGACAAGATCGATGTCGCCGACCGTCAGCCCGGCCAACTTGAGGGCGCGCTTGGATGCCTCGACAGGCCCGAGGCCCATGATCTCCGGCGATAGGCCGCTGACCGCGGTGCTCACAATGCGAGCCAGCGGCGTGAGGCCGAGATCCCTCGCCTTGGCGTCCGACATGATCACTAGGGCCGCGGCGCCGTCGTTCAGCGGACAACAGTTGCCCGCCGTCACAGTGCCGTCTGGGCGGAAGACCGGCTTCAAGGCCGCCACGGCTTCCATGGTTACCCCCGCACGGGGACCGTCGTCGGCGGCGACGACTGCGCCGCTGGGGAGGGTGACCGGCGTGATGTCTTGCGCCCAGAAGCCTGCAGCGATCGCCTTCTCCGCCAGGTTGTGCGACCGCACGCCGAAGGCGTCCTGTTCGTCGCGGGTCACGCCCATGAGCTGGGCGACGTTTTCCGCGGTCTGCCCCATGGCGATGTAGACGTCGGGCAGGGCGTCCTCGGCGCGTGGGTCTCGCCAGGTGTGCTGGCTGGCGGCTAGCGTCTCGGTTCGTGCCTGGGACGCATCGAACCGTGGGTTCTGGGTGTCTGGCGCGCCATCGGCGCTTCCCTTGATGAAGCGGCTGACGGTCTCGACTCCGGCGGAGATGAACACGTCGCCCTCTCCCGCCCTGATTGCGTGGAACGCCATCCGGGTGCTCTGGAGGCTCGACGAGCAGTAGCGGTTGACCGTGGTGCCCGGAACGCCGTCCAGACCGGCTAGGACCGCCACGACGCGTGCCATGTTGTAGCCGGCCTCCCCGGCTGGCTGTCCGCAGCCGAGCACGAGATCATCGATCGCAACAGGGTCCAACTCCGGTACCTGCGCGAGAGCAGCCTTGACCATCTGCACAGTCAGGTCATCGGGTCGCATGTCCTTGAGCGACCCCTTACCTGCCCGGCCGATCGGCGAACGGGCAGCCGCGACGATCACGGCTTCGGGCATTGGCACTCCTCGTCTGTCCTGCAGTACGGCTTGAGTGGCAGCTGTCCTGACGCGGACGGGCCCGGGTGGGCACATACGTCCCCACGCCTGCGTCAGCTCAGGAGTCGACGCATGGGAGTGCTGCGCCCGGCCGTCGCCTTCCAAGCATTACTCGGCATCATGTTATCGCAGATGGCACTATCGAGGCCATAGCGAGGCCGCTTTCACACCGTGCCTGATCGTTGTTGTGCCGATTCCTGCCGGCCCGGGAGGTACCGCAATTGAAGGCCGATGGCTTGACGTGGCGACTCACAGCAAGATTGGTCGGGCGCGCTGCCCCAGTGCCGTGCACTACCCGACTGCATGGAAGTTGACGTGCCGCGAGCTGAACGGTGTAGCTTGCGAGGGGTGCACTTTGTCTCGGAGGAGCCGTTGCGAGGCCGATACGCTCCGGCGCTAGCGCAGAGAAAGCCGAAGTCTGAGATGTCTAAGCATCATCCGGCTGCGCAGTCGGGTCGGCGGCGGTGAAGAGCGAGCCACTCGATCCGGAGAGACACCTGCCCGGGCTCGATCTAGATGTCATCACCGGCTGGTTCACCAGCACAGTCCCGGACGCTGCTCCCCCACGCAGCGCCAGCCTGATCGCCGGGGGCCGGTCCAACCTCACCTACGAGGTCAACGACGGCATCCGCAGTTACATCCTGCGCCGGCCGCCCTTGGGCCACGTACTCGCCACCGCCCACGACGTCGGACGAGAGCATCGCGTGCTGGCCGCGCTCGGCCCGACCGACGTGCCGGTTCCCCTCGTTTTCGGCCTGTGTCAGGATCCCTCGCTGCTGGGCGCCCCCTTCTACGTCATGGAGAAGGTCGATGGCGACGCCTTCCGCACTGCGGCACAGCTCGCTGATCAGGGAATAGAGCAGGTGACTGCCATTTCGCGCTCACTCGTGACCACCCTGGCCCGGTTGCACTCGATCGTCCCCAGCCGCGTCGGGCTCACCGACTTCGGCCGCCCTGAAGGCTTCCTGCCTAGACAAGTGCGCCGGTGGACCAAGCAGCTGCAAGCGTCGGCGACCCGTCCCCTTCGCGGCGCCGAGGAACTCAGCGATCGGCTGTCCCGCGAGGTGCCGGAACAAGGGCAGAGCAGCATCGTCCACGGCGACTACCGGGTGGACAACGTGCTGTTCCGGAAGGGCCGGCCGACCGCTGTGCTCGACTGGGAGATGGCCACTCTGGGAGATCCAGCGACAGATGTCGCCCTCCTACTGGCTTACCAGCGCCTGGCTGAACTGCCGGGCTGTGCAGCGGTCTTCGACGCCCACTCCGCTCCAGGCTTCCTCTCTGCCGCAGAATTGCTGGACACCTACGCCTCCGAAACGGGTCGCCCGTTCCCCCAACCCGGGTTCTATCTCGCCCTGGCGTTCTTCAAAATGGCAGCCATCTGCGAGAGCATCCACCACCGCTACACCATCGGTCAGACCGTGGGAGAAGGCTTCGACACCATCGGCGACGTGGTAGAGCCACTTCTCGACTTAGGCCTCAACGCCCTCGACACCCGCTCGCTCGGCTGACCACCGTCCATCGACTGATTTCCGAATCGGGCGCCAGACTATCGGGCCCCTGCCGGGGCGGCGGATACCTGATCTTGATGGCCAGATCGCGGGCCGATTTCGGCGATGCGCTTCTGTTGTTTCGGCAGGAATCATGCAGTCGAGGCGCTGGAAGAGCCGCCACCGGCATTCTGCGAAAGCCCCCTGCGCTGAAAGAGCGAATGTCTACCCTACGTGTCGGGAAAACGTGATCAAGCTCCGTGCGGAACAAGGTGCATTTTTGCGCCAGAGCACCGACGGGAAAGCCCTATGCTCCCGGCCATGGGGGTATCGGGTGAGACCGGTACGGAACGCACCTGGAGGTCGTCGATCGGTCGCGAAGTGGGTTCGTTTCTTTGTGGCGGCTGCGATCTGCGCGGCGGGCCTGTCGGTGTTGACCGCCGGTTCCGCGCTGGGATCCTGCGCCGGTCCCAGTTTCAGCTACGAACCAGTGCAGGTTGATCGAGGCGGCACGATCACTGTCAGGGGAACGGCGTGGGGCAGCAACTGCTATGACACAGGCCGTCCCCCCGCGGGCCAAGGCGTTCTGGGCGCGCCCGCCAAAGGCATCGAAGTACTGACCATCCAAGGCGATGACACGTTCGTCGTAGCGACGGTCACAGCCGGCAATGACTACAAGTTCACGGTCAAGGCCGTCGTCCCGACCGAGATCAAACCGGGCGCTGCCCGCGTCGCGGCCCGAAAGGATGGCGTGTCGTATCCGTTGGGGCCGGCTGGGAACGTCGGGGCGCTCCAGATCACGGACCGGGATCCAGTGCAGACAGTGCAACGCGGTGATTCGGACAAGACCGATGATCCGCAGGCCGAACGCGATCAATCGAGCTGGCTCGTCGTCGGTCTTGCCATCGCCGCGTTCGTCGTCATCGTGGCAGGCACCGTGTGGATCGTGCGACGAAAAAGAGCGCCGACACCCACAGTCTGAAGAGCACGTGCATTGCCTAGCCAGCCAAGCGGCGGACTCTTATCGTCATCGTGTTGACCACGAGGGAGTCGACATGGCTGATGGCCTGACGAGGGCGCAAGTTGATGCGGTGTTGATTCGCGTCGGAGCGTCCCCGGAGCGCCGGCAGGAACTCCTTGACTTGGTGCGCTTTCCTGCCGACCGCGACGAGGTCGCCCGAGTCCTCGGTCCCCATGGGGTGACCCTCGATCACCTGATCGACCGTCTGGGCGGAAGTCCTTGAGGGACTTGACGCAACCGTTCAGTTGCGTTAAGAATGGCGCAACCAATCAGTTGCAACAGGAGATCGAGATGCCAATCCCCAACGCGATCAGCCGACAACTCCGGCTTCCGCATTCGCCGGCGGCGACGTGGGCCGCGCTCAGCACGCCCGACGGGCTAGCCGGATGGTTCGGCCAGAAAGCGGAAGGCGAGGTCGTGCCCGGATCGACCGTGATCATGAGTTGGGACAACGGTCATCGCACTCAACTCGACATCAAAGTCGTTGAGCCAGAGGCTCTTTTCGCCTATTGCTGGCCGATCTACGGTGTGCCGCCGGAAGATCCGCGGCGTACCTACGTCGAGTTTCGTCTCGAACCGTCAGACGACGGAACGACGCTGACGGTGACCGAAAGCGGGTTCGCGCAGATGCCGGACGAGTGGCTTTCCAGCTACCAGGGCAACAGCGAGGGCTGGGGCGCCGAACTCGGTGAGCTGGTCGCGTACCTTGCCGCGTCCTGACCCAGAGAGGGTCGCGGCGACCGTCTTTTCGGCGTTGGCCGATCCGACGCGGCGTTCGCTCCTTGCGTCCCTCGCGGAGCACGGGCCGAGCACATCGACGGAGTTGTCGGGCCGGCTCGGAATCTCCCGCCAGGGAGTCGCGAAGCACCTTGCGCTACTGACAGAGGCCGGACTGGTCACGAGCGGCGCGGGTTCGGGGCGGCGGGTGCTATTTCGCCATCGGACCGAGCCGCTAAAGGTGGCGCAGTCGTTTCTCGGCAGCCTCGTCGCCGACTGGGACGACGCGCTCGACCGGCTGGCGGGGTATCTCGGCCGGGATTAGCGGCTGAGGCAACGGACCGATAGAGTGTCGGCGGCTGTCATCGGGTGCGCCCGACGGCCTCGCACGTGTAGCAAGGTCCTGTAGTGCAGTCTGGAGTGCACGCCGCCCTGTCAAGGCGGAGGTCGCGGGTTCGAATCCCGTCAGGACCGCCCCCTTTCGCTCTGCACTACACTCAGCCGGCCCGGGAAATCGTCCGGCAAGGCCAGGTAGCTCAGTCGGTACGAGCGTCCGCCTGAAAAGCGGAAGGTCGACAGTTCGATCCTGTCCCTGGCCACAGTCACGCGGCTCGTCGGCGCACACGCCGTCGTTGCCGGCCTTCCTGGCGGGTTCAACCACGACGTCGGCGAACGCGGCCGCGGACTGTCCGCTGGGCAGCGGCAGCTGCTGGCCTTCGCGTGCGCCGCCCTTGTCGACCCGGACATCCTGCTGCACGACGCTGGTGATCGCCCACCGGTTGTCGACCGCCCAGCGCGCGAACCGGGTGGCAGTCCTGGCGGCCGGCAAGGTGGTGTCCGTGGGCACCCACGCCGACCTCCTTCGGGACAGCGGTCCCTACGCCCGACTCTGGGCGTCGTTCGTCGGCGACGACGCCTCGGGGGCCGCCGCGACCGGCGCGTAGACCACCAGCGCGCGCGGCAGCACCGAGACGGTCAGATCCGCTGGTGCGTCACCGATTTCGCCGTCGCGCGCAATCGGATCGGCGTTGTCGCGTTTGATTGCGACGCGCTCCTGCCGAGCGGTCCGGTAAACGCCTTCGCGTCCGAGAACACCCGCCACGGCGGCGACCAACAACCGGCGGCCGGCATGGTGCAGTCCACTGTCCAAGAGCCGGATATCCAACACCCCGGTATCGAGCCTCGGCCGCCGGCGCGGAAGGAACCCCGCGGGTTCGTACGCACCTACCCCGACGAAGATCAGGGCGAGCTGTCGCCGCTTGCCGTCAACCGCGGCACACACCGGCATCTCGCGCCGAAGCACGTGCCATATCGCGTACACCGAGGCGATCGGCTTGCCAACGCGATTTTCCCAACGTTCACGGCGCTGTACGAAGGACGGGTAACTACCGAAGCTCATCGTGTTCAGAAAAATCTCGCGGTAGCCGGTTTCCGACTCGACCACACCGACATCGACTCGCGTGGCGCAGCCCGCACGCACCGCCTCGATCGAAGCGTCAGGACCGGCCAAACCGAGGTCGCCCGCGAAGTGGTTCAGCGTTCCGCCGCAGAGCGGAAGCAGCGGAAGGTCGAATTCCAAAGCGACTGCGGCGGCTGCGTTGATCGAACCGTCACCGCCGGCGACGGCTAGTACCTCAGCCGATGCCGCAGCCTTCCGGAGCGCCGCAGCGAGATCCTCACCCTCTTCGAACCGCCAGATCTCGGCAGCGGGCAGCTCGTCCTCGACGAGTTTCGCGATCCGTTCTCCCTCGCCCCCGCCCGCTTCGGGATTGACCACGGCCACGACGCCTCGCCCGTCCGGCCGCTCGGGCAACTGGAACGTGCGGGTCGAAGTAGGGGTGTCGGCTCGGCGCGGAAAGAGCGATCGATTTGCCAGGCCGACCCCGGTACCCAGAGCGAAGCCAGCAACGACATCGCCTGGGTAGTGCACCCCGCTGTAGACCCGGGAGAAGCCCACCGTCGCGGCGAGGGCAGCCAGCGGTGCCGCGAGCATCGGAGCCTCGCGGCCAGCGGCGGCGGCGAACGCCGCGGCCGAAGCCGAATGTCCGCTCGGAAACGAACTCGACCGGGGGATTCGCCGAGCCAGGCGCACGAGCGGGAAGCTCGTTCGCTCGGGCCGTAACCGGGGCATCGCTCGTTTCGCGGCCTGGTTTGCGATCAGGCTCGTGACCGCCACGGACGCCAACCCGCGGCAAGCGGCGCGACGCATCGCGCGATTTCCGGTGAGCCACATACCGGCCCCGATCGCCATCCACAGCTTCGAGTGGTCGGCGGCGTGCGTCAGTCGCGGCAGGACAGCGTCGCCAACCGGCGACGAGCGCGTCGCAACGGCGTCGAACAGCTGTTGGTCTTTACGAACGATCGCGGCGGCGAATCGTGACAGCATCGCCCGTTCATCACCGCGACTGGCCCCGCGGAAACCTTGCTCGAACTGCTGATCAGAACGATCGCGGGGCGGCGGGTTGCGGTACCGACTGGGAAACGCGTGGCGTCGAGATGCCGGCGAGCAGCGCCTTCACCTCCGCCTCTCGATACCTGCGGTGCCCACCAAGCGTCCGGATTGAGGTGAGCTTGCCGGACTTTGCCCAGCGCGTCACGGTTTTGGGGTCGACCCGGAACAGGCTTGCCACCTCCGCGGGGGTGAGCAGCGCTTCAACATCGGTCGTACGCGCAACCACGGGGTCTCCCATCTGTCACTCAAGTATCACCAGCCTCACAACTTGTCTCAAGTGTTGGCAGAACACCTCAATTTGGACATGGTTCGAAAGGGCCATCTTTCATCCTTTCGCCCTAGTCCGAATGAGCTACGGGTGCTGCACCAGCACCCGCCTCGGCGCCCGGAACGACAGCAGGTCGACCATCGGCGGAGTTTGCTCGACGGGTCTGAGCAAGGGCAGGAGTCGAGCCGCTTCCTCCAGTGCGGCCCGCGCCTCCATCCGGGCCAGGCCCGCGCCCAAGCAGCGATGAACGCCCACGCCGAACGCGAGGTCAGCGGGGCCCCCGTTCCCGGAAAGCTCGACGAGGACATCGGAGCCAGCCGGAATGGTCACCTCGCGGACTTGTGCGTCACGAGCCGTTCGCCGGCGCCAAGTCGGCACCGACGAGACGGACGCAAGGACGTCTTCGACGATCGTCGCCGCGCGCGTCGGCGCATCGACCAACGCCGCCCAACCGCCCGGTTGCATCAGGACGTGATGCAGGGCGGCGGAGATGAGCTGAGTTGTCGTCTCGTGCCCCGCGATAAGGACGAAATAGGCGGCGGCGCACACCTCGGTCTCGCTGAGTCCCAATGCGGCGAGCGCACCGAACAGATCAGAACCGCCCGTCTCCCGCGCGGTGGCCGCCCGGATCCGTAGCCAGCCGTAGAACTCTGCTGCCGAAGCCGCGAGGACCTCTTGCCGATGGTCGTCCGGCCACCCCCAGAACAACTCGAGCGAGTCCCGGCTCCATCTCTTGAGCGTCAGAATGTCGACCCCGCCCAGCCCGAGCAGTTCTGCCATCACGAGAGCCGGCACGTCGGATGCCATCGCCGCGACGAGGTCCACCGGGTGCCCGTCGCTCAGTGCACCAGCCACCGGACCCAGCCGTTCCCGGACAAGAGCTCGAGCCAACGGCTCGACGGCCTCCACCCGGGACGGTCCGAAAAAGCGGGCTATCGAGCGACGAATCGGCGTATGGGAATCTGGATCGCCGTTACTCGCCAACGTCGGCGGGAGGGCGAAGCGAACACCCGCGAGGATGCGCAGCGATCGATTCGTGAGCGGCCTGTGCGCTGTCAGCGCATTCTCCGGTCGGAACGTCGCGGGATCGCGAAGGACGCGGCGAACGTCGTCCGGTTCGGCCACGACCCACATGTCGAGCGCGCGGTCGTAACGGGCGGGGCAGGTCACGGCTGCCAGCTTCCGAGGGGCGGGGTGAACCAGGAGACCGAAAGCTCTTGGAACACAGCAGGTTCCAGGGCGGCAGCTCGTTCCGGGATACGGCCGACGAGCAGCACATCGGCCGTTGAAGGGAGGTCCACGAGGTTGGACCGCGCCGCAAGATCCGGGATCTCGGGCCAGGATCCGATCACGATGCCGACGAGTTCGCAATTCCTTGCCCGGAGCGCATGCACAGTCAGCCCGGTGTGATTTAACGTACCGAGGCCCGCGCGACACACGATGACGAAAACCGCTCTGCTCGTGAGGAAACGCGGTAGATCCACGAGGGCGTGACCGTCGTCGTCGAGGCCGACGAGCAAACCCCCCACTCCTTCGACAAGGACGTGGTCGTAATCGGCTGCCAACGCGTCGATTCGGCGGGCATGCTCGACCAACCCGGGTAATCGAACTCCCTCGCGGCGGGCCGCCGCCCTCGGTGCCAGCGGGTCGCGTAGCCGTGCCCCGTCGAAGACGGACGTCAGTCCGGACAACCGTCGAACCTCATCGATATCGGCAGGTGCGGCATCGTCGACGCCGGTCTGAACCGGCTTGTACACCGCGACCGTACGACCGGCCGCGAGCACCGAAGCCAGCGCGGCGGTTGTGACCGTCTTCCCGACGCCGGTGTCCGTGCCGGTGACGATGACCACGGACGGCAATGCGGACGTCACGCGCGACACGCTCCCACGACGCGGGACAAGACCTCGCAGGCCGAATCGAGGTCGGCGGCCGGGAGGCCGGCTCGGGCCGTGATGCGTAGCCGGCTGACCCCGTCCGGTACTGACGGGGGCCGGAACGCGCCGATCCGGACGCCGTCCGCGCGCGCCTGCGCCGCAGCGGCCACCGCCGCGTCGGGGGACGCCATGGGGACCGAAAGCACCGCGCCCGCACCGGGGACGGCGCCGGTCGCCGCCGCGAGCCGTTCGGCGCACGCGTACAGATCGCGGTACCGGGGTTCGGTTCGTACGATCTCCAAGGCGGCGGACGCCGCGGCCACGGCCGGCGGCGCGAGCGCCGTGTCGAAGATGAACGACCTTGCGTGCGAGACCAAATGCTCGATAACCGCAGTCGAACCGACCACAGCGCCGCCTTGACTTCCCAGTGCCTTCGACAACGTCGCGGTCACCACCACCCGCGACGAACCGGCCAAGCCAGCCGCAGCCACGCCGCCCCGGCCCTCCCCCGCGACACCGAGACCGTGCGCCTCGTCGACGAGGAGCAGGGCGTCATGTTCACCGCAGCACGCGTCGAGTTCGGTAAGGGGGGCGGCGTCACCGAGCACGCTGAAGATCGACTCGGTCAGGACCAGCGCCCGGCGCTGGCTGCGTGACGCCAAAGCTGTTTCGACAGCGTCGATGTCGTTGTGCGGAACGTGAACGACGCAGCTGCGGGACAGCCGGCAGGCATCAATCAGCGAGGCGTGCACGTGGGCATCCGCGACGATCAGGCAGTCGGGGCCGCCGAGCGCGGTGACGACGCCCAGGTTCGCGAGATATCCCGACGAGAAGACCAGTGCCGCAGGCATTCCGACGTACCCGGCCAGCGAGACCTCGAGCATCCGGTGAGCCCGCGTCGAACCGGTGACCAGCCGCGACGCCATCGCTCCGGTGCCCCAGGTCCGGGCCGCCTCGACGGCCGCGTCGACGACCCGAGCGTCGGTGGCCAGGCCGAGGTAGTCGTTTCCGGCCAGGTCGATCAGGTCGTCGTCGGCGTCCCGGACGATCAGCTTTCGGGTCAGGCCCCGCATCTCGAGGGCCGCCGCCTTTTGGGCGAGCCAATGATCCATTGCGCTCACGTCTGCGCCCCTGCCTCAGCAACTGCCCCGACCAGCGCCGCGGTGATGGTGGCTATGTCGGCGCCGGTACTGATGTACGGCGGCATCGTGTAGACGAGATCGCGGAACGGCCTGATCCACACACCCCGTTGGATGGCCGCGTGAGTGACCCGAGGAACGTCGACCGGGTGATCGAGCTGGATGACACCGACGGCCCCGATGACCCGAACATCCTGCACCCCAGGCAGTTCCGCGGCTTCGGCGAGACCCGTACGAAGGCCGGCCGAAATCCCGGCGACCGTCGCACGCCAGTCATCGGCCAGCAGCAGGTCGAGCGACGCGACGGCGACCGCGCACGCGAGGGGATTGGCCATAAACGTCGGTCCATGCATCAACGCACCACCCGGTCCGCCGGCAATGGCGTCGGCGATCGCCGAGGTACAGAGCGTTGCCGCCAACGACAGATAGCCGCCAGTGAGTGCTTTCCCGACGCAGAGGATGTCCGGGGTGACCCCCGCATATTCGCCCGCGAAGAGCATTCCCGTCCGGCCGAATCCCGTTGCAATCTCGTCGAGGATAAGCACGAACCCGTGTTCGTCGGCCAACTTTCGTAATATTCGCAGGCATTCCGGGCTGTAGACGTGCATCCCGCCGGCGCCTTGCAGCACCGGCTCGACGACGATCGCCGCGATCTCGCCGGCTTGCTGCATTGCGAGCGCTGTCACGTCTTCGGTCCAGCCGATGAATTCCGGATCGTCGGTGGCCCGGTCGAAACCGGCGGGCGGACGAGGCGCAAACAGCTGCTGCGCAACGATTCCGTCGAACAGCGCGTGCATGCCATCGACCGGGTCGCACACGCTCATCGCGCCGAAAGTGTCCCCGTGGTAGCCGCCCCGGACGGTCAGAATCTTGGTCCGACGGAGCTCGCCGCGCTCGTACTGGCTCTGCAGGGCCATCTTCAATGCGACCTCGACGGCGACGGATCCGGAGTCGCTGAAGAACACGTGCCGCAGTGGCTCTGCCGTCATCTCGACGAGCCGCTGCGCCAGTGCGACGGCCGGCTCGTGGGTCAGACCGCCGAACATGACGTGACTGAATTGGTCCAGCTGCGCGTGCGCCGCGCGGTCGAGGACGGGGTGGCGATAGCCGTGGATCGCACACCACCACGACGACATCGCATCGATCACGTCGTCGACGCGACCATTCCCGTCAGCCAACGTCAGCCGGTTCCCGGCCGCAGCACAGACGAGCCGCTGCTGTTGGGCTTCCATCGAGGCGTACGGATGCCAGAGCAGCCGCGCGTCCGCGTCGAGAACGTCAGGCGGGGCGAACATCGCCGTGTTGCGAACAGGTAGCGGACCAGCCGGTCGGGAGCACCTTGACCACCATGCGTCGCCGGCACTGCGTGCAGTATCGCGGCGGAGCGAGGAGCAGCTCGCGCTCGCAGGTCGAGTGCGGTTCGGCTGCCGGCTCGCCGCAGCGACCGCAGAATGGTGGCGCAGCCACCGAAGGGTCCGAAACGCCCGTCATCACAAGGTCTTCTGGAGTTCCTTGACAGGCATCTTCAGCTCGCCGAGCAGGGCGAGGTCTTCGTCCGGGTTACGTCCGAGCGTCGTCAGGTAGTTGCCGACGATGATCGCGTTGATCCCGCCGAGCAGCCCCTCGCGCGTACCCAGGTCGCCGAGGGTCAACTCACGCCCGCCGGCAAACCGCAGGACGGTCCGCGGCATCGCGAGGCGGAAAGCGGCGATGGTCCGGAGCGCGTCGCGGCCGTCCATGATGCTCTGGCCGGCGAACGGCGTGCCCGGCTGCGGGATCAGGAAGTTGAGCGGCACCTCGTGCGGATCCAGCGAGGCCAGTTGGGCGGCAAGTTCAGCGCGCTGCTCGAGCGACTCGCCCATCCCGACGAGCCCGCCGCAGCACAATTCCATTCCGGATTCCTTGACCTTCAGGCAGGTGTCCCAACGCTCGTCGTACGAGTGGGTGGTGACAACCCGGCCGAAGTACGACCGCGCGGTCTCGAGGTTGTGGTTGTACCGGTGTACGCCCATGGCCTGGAGCTGCTCGACCTGCTCCGCGGTGAGGATGCCCAGCGAGCAGGCGACGTTGATGTCCAGCTCCGCGTTGATCGCCTCGATCGCGTCGCCTACCTGGCGCATCAGCTTGTCATCGGGGCCTCGGACGGCGGCCACGATGCAGAACTCCGAAGCGCCGGTGGCGGCGGTTTGCTTCGCCGCCTCGACGAGTTCGGGGATGTCGAGCAGGACCGATCGGACGGGCGTCGGGAACAGCCCGGACTGCGAACAGAAGTGGCAGTCCTCGGGACAGCCACCGGTCTTGACCGAGACGATGCCCTCGACCTCGACCTCGTCGCCGCACCACGCGAGACGGACTTCGTGAGCGAGCGCTAGCAACTCTGCGAGGTCTTCGTCCGGGAGACGCAGGACCTCGATCAGCTGCGCCTCGCTCAACCCGACGCCTCGCCCGAGAACCTGCTCCCGAGCCGTCTCCAGCACGTCACTCAACGGATGTCTCCCAACTCGACTCGCCGGCTCCCGCCACGATAGGCGATCACGCCCAGCCCACTGACCGTCACGATGCCGTCGACCGCATCCGAAGCGATTGCCACCGCTCCATGAAGGTGTCGTACGACTGGCCGGCCGCCGCGAGGTCCCCACGCTTGAGCGCCTCGAGCCCCGCACCGAGCAGCGCGACGGAGTCCTCTGTGTCCAGCTCGGTGCCGAACATCGGGGCGAGCACCCCGTAGTCAAGTTCGACCCGGCTCGAATCGTCGAAGGCCGCCAGCCAGCCGATCACGTCCGCCAGTTCGACCATGACGGAGATCTGCATGCCCGCCTCTTCCAACGCCTGCACAGCCCCGGTCGCGCGGTTTCGTGCCAGGTCAATCGTCGTGACGTAGCGGAGTTGACCGTCGCCGCGGACCGCTTCCGTCGAGTCGAACAGCAACAGCCAGGCGGACGGGATGGTCCAGGCTGATGTCTGCACGTGCGAGCGCAGGTCCGGTGACACTTCGCGCCAGGCGGCGAGCTGGTCCTCAGCCTCGTCGGCGAGCTTCGGCGGGACGAACACGTCCGCCAGCAGGGCAGCCAGCCCTTCGCGGAACTCGCCGGCGGTCTGCCACACCCGAAGCTGAGTACGGGCCGGGCACAGGTAGGCCTCCCCGTCCATGATCTCGACGAGAGCGTGTTCTTCGTCGACATCCAATGTCGGTACGACGCACGCGCCCAGGGCGGCTTCGTGTTCGCGCTCTACTAGGCTCGCCCGATCCAGCGCCCGTCCGGCGGCGAGATACCGCTCCCACCTGCGGCGCTCACCGGACGGAAAGGTCGACAGCGGCGAGAAGACCCGCAAGCTGGCGAGATAGGCCGGGACAGGCACCTCGGCAGTCTCCCATCCGGCGGTTTGTCGACAAATTTCGACGCGCACCGACCTATCGGGACGAGACGGCTTGCCAGGCTCGGCTCCTGTATTGTTGAACGTACGAGATAGCCACCCACCGGGGCCCCGCCCCGTCACGAGAACGTCGAGGGGGTCGAGCCATGGGGCGCGGCCGTGCGAAAGCCAAGCAGACCAAGGTAGCCCGGGAGCTGAAGTACTCGGCCCCGAGCATGGATCTGACCCGGCTTCAGCGGGATCTGCACTCGGACGATCCGCTACTCGGGAAGTCCCGGGTGAGCGAGTCTTCGGACGCCTTGGACGACGAGCTTGACCAGGCGGACGACCCGAGCTATCTCGATGACGAGGACGAAGACTCCTCTGCCGGTTCTGCGGCCCTCTAAGCGTGGATCGAGCGGCCGAGTCGCATCCCGCGATCCTCGTCGAGGGACTTCACAAGTCGTTCGGTGACGTGCACGCGTTGGCCGGCATCGACTTCGACGTGCCTCGCGGCACCGTCCTCGGGGTTCTCGGGCCGAACGGTGCCGGGAAGACGACAGCCGTCAAAATCCTCACCACGTTGCTCCGCCCGGACGCGGGAACCGCGCTCGTCGACGGTCGCGACGTACGTAAGGACCCGGCGGGCGTACGGCGCTCGATCGGGCTCGCCGGGCAGTCCGCGGCCATCGTTTCGGAACTCAGCGGCCGCGAGAACCTCGATTTCATCGGCCGGTTGCACCACCTGAACCGGGCCGCGGTCCGGGCCCGTACGACGGAGCTACTCGAGAAGTTCGACCTCGTTGCGGCCGCGGACCGCCGCGCGAAGACATACTCCGGCGGTATGCAGCGGCGGTTGGACCTCGCGGCGAGCCTGGTCTCCGAGCCGCCCGTCCTGTTCCTCGACGAACCGACTACCGGTCTCGACCCGCGCGCTCGTAACGACATGTGGGAAGTGATTCGCGACCTGGTGGCCAACGGCACCACGTTGATGCTGACGACGCAGTACCTCGACGAGGCCGATGAGCTCGCCGACGACATCGTGGTCATCGACCACGGCCGGATCATTGCGCGCGGCACGCCGGAAGCCCTGAAGGATCGCGTCGGCGGGGACATCGTCGAATTCGTCATCGCCGATCCGGCTCTGCGGTCGGCGGCGAATACGGCGGTCGCCGGCCTCGTGAAAGAGCCGGCGGTTGATCCGGACGGCAAGTTCGCCCTGCGCGTCGGTCAGCGGGCGTCCGAGGTGTTGATCGAGGTCGTACGACGCCTCGACGGAGCCGGTGTCGCGCCAGCGGGCCTGGGCATCCGCCGCCCGTCACTCGACGACGTCTTCCTTGCGCTGACGGGTCACGCCAGCACCGAGGCAGGCGCTCCGGACACGTCGGAGCCCGCGGCGTGACGAACATCACGCTCGCGGCGCAGGCGCGGTTCACCATCGTCGACGCGTGGACGCTGACCCGACGGAACCTGCTGATCTGGATCAAGGTTCCGGCATTCATCGCGTTCACGATCGTGCAGCCGGTGATGTTCACGTTGCTGTTCCGGTATGTCTTCGGGGGCGCGATCAACACCGGTGCACCCGGCGGTTACGTCGACTACCTCTTGCCCGGCGTCATCGGGCAGACCGCGGCCTTCACCTCGTTCGGCACGGCGATCTCGCTGGCCGAGGAGTTACAGCGCGGAAGCATCGACCGTCTGCGGTCGATGCCGATCGCGCGCAGTGCCGTCCTCCTGGGCCGGCTCGCAGCGGACTTGGTCCGGCTGCTGGTGATCACGCTGATCATCGTCGGAGTGGGTTACGCGGTGGGCTTCCGGTTCCATGCCGGCGTCGGCAAGGCCGCGGCCATGGTCGCGCTCGCACTCGTGCTGGGCTTGGCGACCTGCTGCGTCTCGGCGTTCATCGGGCTGGCGATCAAGGACAGCGAATCGGTGCAGGCCTTCGGCTTGATCTGGGTCTTCCCGCTGACGTTCGTCAGCTCCGCGTTCGTCCCGGTGCAGAGCATGCCCGGCTGGCTGCAGGTGTTCGCGAACAACCAGCCGATTACGCAGATGGTCGACGCGATGCGTGCGCTGGCGCTTGGTGGCCCCCTCGGCAACCACCTGTGGGCTGGCTTGCTGTGGATGCTGGCCGTACTGGCGGTCTTCGTACCGCTGGCCGTTCGGGCCTACCGGCGGGCCTCCTAGGCCGAAGGATGCTCGCCGACGAGGTAGGACGGCTCGGCGTCTTCCGACCGGACCGCCCCGGCAACCCACGCCGGTACGCCCCGTTCGGTCAGCAGCACCGCGAGTTCAGTCGCCGCCGCCGGGTCGACGACCGCGACCATGCCGACGCCCATGTTGAACGTCCGTTCCATCTCCGGCACGGAGACGCCACCGGTGCTGGCCACCCAGTCGAACACAGGCCCCGGGGTCCAGGTCGCGCGGTCGACGACGGCCGAGAGGCCGGCAGGGATGACGCGGGCGAGGTTTCCGGCTAGTCCGCCGCCGGTGATGTGCGCCCACGTGCGGACCGGCACTTCGGCCGCCGCCGCGAGGCAGTCGAGGGCGTAGATCCGGGTCGGTTCGAGCAGCTCGTCGCCCAGCGTCCGGTTGCCGAACGGCGTGCTCAACGGCGTTCCGCTGGTCGCCAGCACATGGCGGACGAGCGAATAGCCGTTGCAGTGCAGCCCGCTGGACGCAAGCGCGACGATGAGGTCGCCGGGCCGGACGCGGTCCGGACCGAGCACGTCGTCTTCTTCGACCACGCCGACAGCAGTGGCGGCCACGTCGTATTCGCCCGGCTGCATCAGCCCGGGATGTTCCGCGGTCTCGCCGCCGAGGAGTGCCGCGCCCGCGAGCTGGCAACCGTCCGCAATGCCGGCCACGATCGACGCGACGACATCCGGGTCGAGCTTGCCGACCGCGATGTAGTCCTGAACCAGCAACGGCTCGGCGCCGCACACGACCAGGTCGTCGACCACCATCGCGACAAGGTCCTGGCCGATGGTGTCGTGCCGCCCGAGTGCCTGTGCCAGAACGGTTTTGGTGCCAGCACCGTCTGTAGAAGCCGCAATCAACGGCTTGTGCCAGCGGCTTAGGTCAAGCCGCATCAGGCCGGCGAATCCGCCCAAACCACCGACGACTTCCGGCCGGGTCGCGCGGGCGACCGACGACTTCATCAACTCGACGGCGCGTTCCCCGGCGTCGATCGAGACGCCGGCCGCCTCGTAGCTTGCGCCGCTCACGGACGCGATAGGGCGTCTTCGGCGCCGACGCCGCCGCGGTACGTCGAGCCGGTGCCGAGCACGCCACGCTCGATGCCCTCGAGCATGTGCTTGCCGATCTGGTCCGTATCGGGCAGCGAGATCGGGTACTCGCCGGTGAAGCACGCCGTACACAGCCGGTCGGCCGGCTGATCGGAAGCCTTCACCAAGCCTTCGAGGGACACGTATGCGAGGGAGTCGGCGCCGATCGATGCGCGGATCTCCTCAACGCCCAAGCCGTTGGCGATCAGCTCGGCCTTCGATGCGAAGTCGATGCCGTAGAAGCAGGGCCACGACACCGGCGGCGAGCTGATCCGTACGTGCACCTCGGTGGCGCCGGCCTCCCGCAGCATCCGGACGAGCGCGCGCTGGGTGTTCCCGCGCACGATCGAGTCGTCGACGACGACGATCCGCTTGCCCCGCAGCACCGAGCGCAGCGGGTTGAGTTTGAGGCGGATGCCCAGCTGGCGGATGGTCTGCGACGGCTGGATGAACGTCCGGCCGACGTACGAGTTCTTGACCAAACCCATGCCGTACGGAATGCCGCTGGCCTCGGCAAAACCGACCGCCGCGGGTGTTCCCGACTCGGGCACCGGGATGACCAAGTCGGCGTCCGCGGGCGCTTCGCGAGCCAGCGCGCGACCGACCTCGACACGGGTCTCGTGCACGTTGCGACCGGCGATCGTCGTGTCGGGACGGGCGAGGTAGACGTACTCGAACAGACAGCCCTTCGGGGTCGGCGCCGCGAACTGGCGGGAGCGGACGCCGTGCTCGTCGATGATCAGCAGCTCGCCGGGTTCGACCTCGCGGACGAACGACGCACCGACGATGTCGAGGGCCGCGGTCTCGCTGGCGACGACCCACCCGCGCTCGAGCCGGCCAAGAACCAGCGGGCGGACACCGTGTGGGTCGCGCGCCGCGTAGAGCGTGTGCTCGTCCATGAAGACCAGGCAGTACGCGCCACGCAACGTCGGCAGCAGTTCGAGCGCGTTCGCCTCGAGCGACACGTCGGGGCGGCTGGCCAACAGGCAGGTCACGAGGTCGGAGTCGGTGGTCACGCCCATCACGTCGCGGGCGATGCCCAGGTCGGCGACGCGGCGGGCCAGTTCGGCGGTGTTCGTCAGGTTTCCGTTGTGGCCGAGGGCGATGCTGCCGCCCTCGGGGTTGGAGCGGTACGACGGCTGCGCGTTCTCCCAAGTGCCGGACCCGGTGGTCGAATACCGGGTGTGGCCGATCGCGAGGTGGCCGTTGAGGGAGTCGAGCGTGGCCTCGTCGAAGACCTGCGCGACGAGGCCGAGGTCCTTGTAGACGACCATCGTGGTGGCGTCACTGACGGCGATTCCGGCGGCCTCCTGGCCGCGGTGCTGCAGCGCGAAGATGCCGTAATACGCGAGCTTGGCTACCTCTTCACCAGGTGCCCAGACCCCGAATACGCCGCATTCCTCGCCGACTTCGGGATCGAGAGCGTGAGCTGCATCCGGGACGATCGGCGTCTCGCGGTCCGTCACGCGGGTCTCCTTGACCTCTCGGAGAGCTTCACCTGCTGGGGCCGTCCTCAGTGTAACGACTCATCGTGACAGCGAGCTACCGTCCGAAATGAGTCCCTGCCGCCTTCGCCACCGTACGCCCGCGGAAGCGCACAGGCGCCTCGGCGTACTCCTCGATGGCGTGCGCGATCCAGCCGGCTGTGCGAGCGATCGTGAAGATGGCCTCGCCGGCATCCGCGGGCATCCGCGCGACCGTCGACAGCGTGCCGAGTGCGAAGTCGACGTTCGGCTCAGCCCGTGAATGCCGACTCGCCGCGTCGATCAGGTCGTTTGCGGTCCGAAGTCCCGGAGCGGCGGGTGCCGCATCACGCAGGAGACTGAGGAGTACGCCCGCGCGCGGGTCGCCGCCTGGGTACAGCGGGTGTCCGAAACCCGGAAGAAGCCCGTAACGATCGAACGCCGCCGCGACCGCCGCACTCGGCCCGCGCTTTTCCGAATCGGCGATCATCTCGTGGACGAGCGCAGATGCGCTGCCGTGCATTGGCCCGGCGATCGGGCCCAGGCCCGCGAGCACCACCGAGAAGACGTCCGCCCGGACCGATGCGGCGACCCGCGCGGCGAGCGTCGAAGACGCAAGTTCGTGATCGGCGAGCAGGACCAGTGCGGCATTCAGTGCCGGCACGAGCTTCGAGACCGTACGACCCTCGGCGAGACGGACCGAGAGGTGCGCGGCCACGGTTTCGCGCATCGGTCGAATCCCCCGCTGCAGAAAGAGCCGCGGCAGGTTGTTGCCCGACGGGGCCGCCAGCGCATGCACCATCGTCATGATTAACGCGCCACCGCAGCTGGTGATTGCCTGCGTACTGCGGTCGCCCCGAAGTGGTTCGGCCGCAGAAGCCAGGACCACGGCGGCCCGTAACCGATCGCGTGGACGGTCGAGCTCAGGGGGCACGGCTATCTCGTACGGCTTCCACGGTCCGACGCTGCCGTCCTGGCCGGTCCACAGCCACGACGCGACCTGCTCGAACGACTGCGACCTTGCCAATTTGCCTGCGTCGCGTCCGCGGTAGCGGACTCGGTGGTCGGCGATGGTCGTCAACTCGGTCTCCACCGCGATGTCGAGCACCGCGGGACGGGTGGTCCGACGGGGACGGCCCCGACGGGCCAGCGCCTCAACCTCGTCCGCGTCGAAAAGGCTTCGGCGAGAGCCGGTCTCGCGACGCGCGGTGAGCACGCCACGGCTGACGTAGGCGTACACCGTGTCGATCTTCACGCCGAGGCGCGAAGCCACCTGGTCAACGCAAAGCCCGGTCATGACTTGATGATAATCAATCTTGATTTGATTCGCAGACTGCGCACATGATCGCGGCATGGCGAACAACATTGCAGTTCTGGATCAAGTGGAGGTCCCGCGCGGCCTCAAGAATGTCGTCGTCGCAGACACCGAAGTCGGCAACGTACGAGGACAGGAGGGCTTCTACCACTACCGGCAGTACTCCGCAGTCGAGCTTGCTCGAAGCCGACCATTGGAAGACGTCTGGCAGCTGCTCATCGACGGCGCGCTGCCGAAAACCCTCGATGAGAGAGCCGCTTTCGCCGACGAGATTCGGGCGCTGCAGTCGATCCCGCCGTTGCTGAGTTCGGTGCTGCCGTCGATCGCCCGAGCATCACAGCCGTTGGAAGGGTTACGTACCGCGCTGTCGTTGGCAGCAGCGGAACACCAATGCCGCCCGGTGTACGACATCGGCGAAGCCGAACGCCGGGCGGACGCGCTCTTCGTCGCGGCCGTGACGCCCACGATCCTGACCGGACTCGGTCGGCTCCGAGCGGGTCACGATCCGATTCCGCCACGCAGCGACCTTGATTACGCCGCGAATTATCTCTGGATGTTGACGGGCGACGAGCCCGTCCCGCTGCATTCCGACGCCCTCAAGCACTACCTGGTCTCGACAATCGATCACGGATTCAACGCCTCGACATTCACGGCCAGGGTCGTCGCGTCGACAGGAGCCGACATGGGCGCCTGTGTCGTCGGCGCCATCGGTGCTCTCAGCGGCCCGCTACATGGCGGTGCGCCGAGCCGTGCCCTTGAGCTGCTCGACCTCATTCGCACCCCGGATCGGGCCCGTTCGGTGGTGACCAAGCTGGTGCAAAGCGGCGATCGGATCATGGGCTTCGGGCACGCCGTCTATAAGACCGACGATCCCCGCTCCGTCATGCTGCGCGACGTAGCTCGGCGCTTGGGTGGACCGCTCGTCGATCTTGCTGTCGACGTGGAGCAGACGGTTGTCGATGTCCTCGCCGAGCTGAAACCCGGACGGCAGCTCTATGCAAACGTCGAATTCTTCGCGGGCGTCGTGATGGCGCAATGCGGTGTTCCGCCCGAGATGTTCACGCCGACGTTCGCGTCAAGTCGCGTTATCGGTTGGACGGCGAATGTTTTGGAACAGGCCAGAGATCCGAAGATCATTCGGCCGAGCGCCCGGTACGTCGGCCCGCCCGCACCGCAGGCCGTTCCGCTGCTATAGCAGGCGTCACCGCACCATCGCGTTCTCTGTCGCGGCAACCGTCCCCCGCTCGTCCGATGTTTGCGGCTGGTGCATCCGACCGATTCCAGCCCGCAGATATTTACTGTTGTGCGCGCGGTGGAAGCGGGCTAACGAAGAATCGGCAGCACCGTGGTCAAGTCCGCGCGGATACCCGATGCCCGGACCGAACCCGCTTCGGTCGCCTCGGCGAACGAGATCCGCCCGGACGCCAGGTCGATGAACGTCCCCGGATCCGTCTCGACGACGTTCGGCGGCGTACCGCGGGTGTGCGAGCCGCCTTCGATCAACTGGACCGCCGCGTACGGCGGTACGCGCAGCTCGATGGCTCGGCCCGGATGCCGGGCCGCCAGGGCCTCGGCGAAGGACCGGGTGATCAGCCGCACCGCTCGCGGCTCAAGCGACGGCGCACGTTCCGGAAGCGACCGTCCCAGATCGCGGGTGTGTACGACGAGCTCGATCACGCGGGTGACCAGAAGATCCGTAAACCGCAACGGCCCCCGGTGGGCCTGCACCACCGTGCCGGCCGGGGTCTGACGCGCGACGGCAATCGCCTCGGCCGTCCGGTGGGCGAGCAGTTCGGCGGGGTCGTCGCTACCGGACTGGGCCTCTTCGCGCGCTCGGTCGGCGATGCTCTCCGCCGACCGGGCATACGCCCCCACGTACTCGTACCACGCAAGCGGCGTCACACCAGGCTCCGCCCTCCCCTCGGCAATCGCAGCGACCATGGCAGAGCTGATCGACAGATGAACCACGAGTTCTCCGATGGTCCAGCCTGGCAGCGTGCTTGGCGCACGTCGCTCGTCGGTCGTCAACGACCTCGCCCAGCCGACGACCAGGTCGCTCTGCGCGATGAACGCGTCGAGCGCATCGTCGTACGAAACCCGCTTAGGCATCAGCCGAATGCGGCGGGAAGTGTTCCGTCATGGGCGGCGCGCAGCTCGTCGAGGTCGAGGGAGCCGACGCCCGCAATATCCAGCGCCGATCCGCCGACAACGCCAAGTCGGATAACCGGAACCCCCTGTGCCGCAGCCAGTTCGAGGAACGTGTCGACGTTGGCCGGCGCAAGCGAGACCACCGCACGACCCGCGGACTCGGAGAACAGCTGGACGAACGGATCACCCGCAGGCAGCGTCAGCTGCGCGCCGATTCCGCCGCGCAGACACGACTCGACCAGCGACGCGGCCAACCCGCCACCGGACAGGTCGTGCGCCGACCGCAGCCCGCGTGCCGGATCGGTCAGCACCCGCTGCAGTGCCAGCGCGGCATCGAGATCGACAACCGGTGGCAGCCCACCCAAGTGCTGATGCGCCGACCACGCCCACTCCGAACCCGACAGCTCCTCGCGCGTCTCGCCGAGCAGCAGGACGACATCGCCCTCCGCGACGAAGCCCATCGGCGTCCGCGTCGCGACGTCGTCGATGATGCCGAGTACCCCGACCACCGGCGTCGGGTTGATCGGCGTCGCGCCGGTCTGGTTGTAAAAACTCACGTTGCCGCCGGTCACCGGCATGCCCAGCGCGCGGCACCCGTCGGCCAGGCCACGAACGGCCTCAGCGAACTGCCACATCACATCCGGGTCTTCGGGTGAACCGAAGTTCAGACAGTTCGTTACGGCCACCGGCACAGCGCCGGTCGCGGCCACGTTCCGCGCGGCCTCTGCCAGTGCAAGCTGCGCACCGCGATACGGATCCAGGGCGGCGAACCGGCCCGGCCCGTCGAGGGCGAGCGCGACGCCGAGCGGCCCGTCGCCCAGACGGACCACGCCAGCGTCTTCCGGCATCGCGAGCACCGTGTTCGACAGGACGTACCGGTCGTACTGCTCGGTCACCCAACGCGTCGATGCGAGGTTCGGGCTGGCGATCAGGCGCAGGATCTCTGCTGCCACATCCGTTGGGCGAGAGAGCTTTTCGGCGCCGTCGGCCTGCTTGTCATCGAGCCACGCAGGCCGCGCATACGGCCGCTCGTAGACCGGACCCTCCTCGGCGAGCGAACCGGGCGGTACGTCGACGACGGCCTCCCCGTGCCATTCGACGACCAACCGGCCGGTGCCCGAGACCTCGCCGACCACGGTCGCAAGGACTCCCCAGCGCTGGCAAACCGCAAGCGCGTCGTCGACGGATTCGGGTGTGACGATGGCCAGCATGCGCTCCTGCGACTCCGACGAGAGCACCTCCCAGGGCTCCATCGACGCCTCGCGCAGAGGGACAGCATCGAGCTGGACGTGCATGCCTTCGCCACCGGCAGCGGCCGTTTCGCTGATGGCGCAGGTAAAACCGGCACCGCCGAGGTCCTGAATGCCGACGACCAGCCCGCGCTCGTACAGCTCGAGCGTGCACTCGGTCAGCACCTTCTCGGTGAACGGATCGCCCACCTGGACTGCCGGTCGTTTGGTCGGGCCGCCTTCGTCAAAGGTCGCGCTGGCGAGGACGCTCACGCCGCCTATGCCGTCGCGGCCGGTTCGCGCGCCGAACAGGATGACCTTGTTGCCGGTCCCCCGAGCCTTCGACGTCTGGAGTCGGGCCCGCGGCAGTACGCCGAGGCACAGCGCGTTGACCAGCGGGTTGCCGTTGTAACTGGGGTCGAACGAGATCTCGCCGCCGATGTTCGGCAGGCCGAGGCAGTTGCCGTAACCGCCGACGCCAGCGACGATCCCGCCGACCAGACGCCGGGTGTCCGAGTTGGAAACGTCTCCGAACCGGAGGCTGTCCATCACCGCGATCGGCCGGGCACCCATCGCGAGGATGTCGCGGACGATGCCGCCGACGCCGGTCGCCGCGCCCTGGTACGGCTCGACGTAGCTCGGGTGGTTGTGGCTCTCGACCTTAAACGTGACGGCCAAGTCGTCGGAAACCGCAACCACCCCGGCGTTTTCGCCGATCCCGGCCAGCAGTCGCTCCGACTTGGGCAGATCGCCGAACGTCCGCAGGTGCACCTTGCTCGACTTGTACGAGCAGTGCTCCGACCACATCACGCTGTACATCGCCAGCTCACACTCGGTCGGGCGCCGGCCCAGGACCTCGCGAATGCGCTGGTACTCATCGGTTTTCAGGCCGAGGTCGGCGTACGGCTGCTCCAGTTCGGGGCTGGCCGCGGCGACCGAGACGGTGTCGATGTCGGTCATGCGCGGCCCACCAGGGCCGTGAGAACGCTGGCGAACATCGTTGCCCCGTCCGACGACGGGCCGACCAGCGGATCGACGGCGTGCTCTGGATGAGGCATCAGCCCGACGACGTTGCCTCGCTCGTTCGTGATGCCGGCGATGTCACGCATGCTGCCGTTGGGGTTTCCCCCGACGTACCGCGCAACGACCCGGCCCTCGCCTTCGAGGCGGTCGAGCACATCGTCGGCTGCGACGTACCGGCCCTCGCCGTTCTTGACCGGAACCACGATGCGCTCGCCGGTGGCGTAGCCGTTCGTCCAGGCCGTGGCGTTGTTCTCGATCACAAGCTCCTGGTCACGGCAGACGAAGTGCAATCCGGCGTTACGCAGCAGCGCCCCCGGTAGCAGATGCGATTCGCACAGCACCTGGAAACCGTTGCAGATCCCCAGGACGGGCAGTCCCTGGCCTGCGGCCTCCACGATCGCCGGCATGATCGCGGCGAACCGGGCGATCGCGCCGCAGCGGAGGTAGTCCCCGTACGAGAAGCCACCCGGTAGGACGACCGCGTCGACACCGGACAGGTCCTGATCGCCGTGCCACAGCGGTACGGCCTCAGCGCCCACGGCGCGAACGGCGCGCTGGGCGTCGACATCGTCAAGACTGCCCGGGAACGTTACGACTCCCACGCGCGGCGGCACACGCCGAGCCTACCTGCCGACGGACCGAGCTACGACGCGGCTACCCCGCTTGAGCGCTCGTTGAGATCGCTTGCGGCCAGCCCAACAGATGAGCGACGACCGAGCCCTCGCGATAGCGCATGACCTTCGACATCTGAACGACATTGCCCTGGCCCGGCACGTGGGAAAAGCGCACGTCGTCGACCATCGAGCGCATCAGTTGGATCCCGCGCCCGCTCTCGGCGAGATCGGCGATGTCGTCGTGTTGCGCCTCGCCAGCCGGCGCATGCCCACGGACGCTGCCGTCGAAATCGGTTCCGGTATCGAGCACCTCGACCACGAGCGTCGCATCGGTCAACCGCATGCGGACCTCGTACTCGTCGCCGTCCTGGCTGTGCCGCAGGACGTTACTGGAGGCTTCCGAGATCGCCAGCTCGGCGTCGCCGACGTCATCCTCGACGAAGCCGACGGTGCGGAGGGACTGCGCGGCAACGCGTCGAACCACCGCGACACTGACGGCGTCCCGCGGAAGGCTAAGCATCACGCTGAGCTCCATATTGGCGGTGCTACCCGCCTCACCCGGCATGACACGTCACCGGGCGAGTTGTGGGGGAAAACCGCAGGTCAGCGGGGAAGTCAGCCCTGCAGGCGGACGACGAAATCCTCGATGACAGGGTTCGCCAGCAACGTTCCGGCGAGGTCGCGAATCTGCCCGAGCGCTTCTTCGTCGACCTCGCCCTCCACCTCGATCTCGAAGTGTTTGCCCTGCCGGACACCGACAATGCCGGTGACGTCCAGCGCGGGAAGTGCGCCGAGGATCGCCTGGCCCTGCGGATCGAGGATCTCGGGCTTGAGCATGACGTCCACGACGACCTTAGGCATTACGCGTTCCCGAGGTAGTCGTCGAACGACAGGCCGGTGATCTTCTCGTAGGCCTGGACGTACCGGTCGCGGGTCGCGTCGACGATGTCCTGCGGAAGCTCGGCCGCTTCCCCGGCCTTGCCGTTGTTGGTCAGCCAGTCGCGGACGAACTGCTTGTCGTAGCTCGGCTGCGCCTTGCCGGGCACGTGCTCGTCAGCCGGCCAGAAGCGGCTGGAGTCCGGCGTGAGCACCTCGTCGGCGAGCGTCATGACGTGGTTCTCGTCGTAGCCGAGTTCGATCTTCGTGTCGGCCAGCAGGATTCCGCTGCGCGCGGTGATCTCGCTCGCGCGGGTGAAGACCGCGAGGGTGATCCGCTCGAGTTCCGCGGCAGCTTCCTCGCCGACCATGGTCCGGGCGTCGTCGCGGGTGATGTTCTCGTCATGCTGGCCGATCGGGGCCTTGGTGCTCGGCGTGTAGATCGGCTGCGGCAGCTTGTCCCCGTCGAGGAGGCCGGGCGGCAGCGGGTGGCCGGAGACGGCGCCGGTCTTGGTGTAGTCCTTGAAACCCGAGCCGGTCAGGTAGCCGCGGGCGACACATTCGACCGGCAGCATGTTAAGCCGCTTGCACAGCATCGAACGGCCGCGCAGTTGCTCGGCATACGGCTGCAGCTTCGCCGGGAACTCGGACACCTTCGCGGTGATCACATGGCCGGGGACGATGTCGGCGAGCTGGTCGAACCACCACAGGCTCAGCGCCGTGAGAACCGCGCCCTTGTCAGGGATTTCGGTCGGCAGCACAACGTCGTACGCGCTTATCCGGTCGCTTGCGACGAGCAGGATGGCCGGATTTCCGTCGTTGTCTTCAACGGCAAACAGCTCGCGGACCTTGCCAGAACCGAGGTGAGTAAGACCAGCGAATTGATCGGCGGAGAGAGGCACGCGGTCACCATATCGGCCGGGCCGACCCCGTTGGGTGGCGGGCGGTTAGCTCAGGGCCGCCAGCCGTTCGAACACCGGGCCGAGGCGCTCGACGTACCGCTCCGGACGGCACACATCGTCGAGGCGAGCCTCGTCCAGCACCTGCCCGGCGATCTTCGCCTGCTCGCGCAGGGTCTCCCGGAACGGGACACCGGTTTCCCACGTCGACATGGCTGCGGTCTGCACCAAGGCGTACGCGTCCTCGCGCGACAGACCCGACTCGACGAGTTCCAGCAGCACAGCGGAGGTGTAGATCAGGCCGCCGGAGGCCTCGAGATTGGCTCGCATGCGGTCGGCGTAGACGACCAGGCCGGTGACTAGGCGGGTCGTGAGGTTCAGTAGGTAGTCGGTTGTGATGCTGGCATCCGGCAGCGAGACCCGCTCGACGCTGCTGTGGCTGATGTCGCGCTCGTGCCACAGCGCCACGCCTTCGAGAACCGGTACGTACTGCGCTCGCACGATCTTGGCCAAGCCGCAGATCCGCTCGCTCATGATCGGGTTCTTCTTGTGCGGCATGGCCGACGAGCCCTTTTGGCCTTTGCCGAACGGCTCGGACAGCTCCCGCACCTCAGTGCGCTGGCCGTGCCGGACCTCCAACGCGATGGCCTCGCAGACGGCGGCGAGCCCGGACAGCGCCGCGACCCAGCTCGCGATGCCGTCGCGGATGACGACTTGCGTCGCCACCGGCGCGGGGGTCAGGCCCAACTCCTTCGCGACGTACTGCTCGACGTCCGGGTCGATGTTCGAGTACGTGCCGACCGCGCCGCTGATCTTGATGAGGGCCACGTCGGTACGGGCGGCGCGCAGCCGGTCGCGGCAGCGCGCCATCGCGAACGCAAAGTCCGCCACGCGATGCCCGAACGTGTCCGGCTCGCCGTGGATGCCGTGCGTACGGCCGACGCGGATCGTGCCGCGGTGCGCGAGACCCAGGTCCCGAAGCGCCGCGATCAGCGTGTCGGCCTTGGCCAGCAGGATGTCCGTCGCCTCGACGAGCTGGATCGCGAGCGCCGAGTCGAGCAGGTCGCTGCTGGTCATGCCGAAGTGGACGTACGCCGCCGCCTCGCGCGGCGTGGTGTTGTCGGCCCAGGCCGATAAGAAGGCGATTACGTCGTGTTGGGTGACCGCTTCGATCTCGGCCACGGCCTCGGGGGTGGGCGGCGGAGCTGCCTCGACGGGACCGACGGAGTCGGCCGGAACCCGGCCGGCTGCGGCGTGCGCCTTGAGCGCAAGCACCTCGACCTGGCACCAGAGGGCGTACTTGTGGGCCTCGGACCAGACCCGACCCATTTCCGGCAGCGTGTAGCGCTCAATCACGGCTGCAGCGTACCGAGCGCGGGCGGGCGGCGAGTCCGCGCGCCCGCCCGCGCTGGTCGCACCCTACTGGGCGAGCAGATCCTTCGCGGCGGTTTCGAAGTCGTCCTTGAACTGCGCAAGGCGGGCGCGCAGGTCGGGGTCGCCGAGGGCGAGGATCTGTACGGCGAGCACCGCCGCGTTGCCGGCGCCGTTCAAGCCGACCGTCGCGACCGGGACACCGGGGGGCATCTGTGAGATGGCGAGCAGCGAGTCGAGGCCGTCGAGCGCCCCGCCCTTGATCGGTACTCCGATGACCGGGAGCGTGGTGTTCGCGGCAACCGTGCCGGGCAACGCCGCGGCCATGCCGGCACCCGCGATGACGACCTCGATGCCGCGGGGCTCCAGGTCCTCGATCCAGCGGGTCAGTGTCTTCGGTGAACGGTGCGCGGACAGGGCCGCCTCGTCGAATTCGACACCGAAGCGCTCGAGCATCGCGCCGGCTTGCGACATGACGTTCTTGTCGCTGACGGATCCGTAGACGATGGCGACGCGGGAACGGGGGGTCATGCGGGAGTCCTCCGGAGGTCGGGTGCGTGCGGTTTTCGTATGTCAGAGAGCTTGATATCCGATATCGGTGCGGAAGTGGCCGCCCGGCAGAGAGATCTTGGCCATCAGGTCGTACGCCGATCCTCGCGCATCCGCGATGGTGGCGCCGACACCGTTGACGGAAAGTACCCGACCTCCGCTCGAGACGACCCCTTCGGTCGTCCGACGGGTGCCAGCATGCATGACTCGCGGGTCGTCGATGGGTCCGCTCAGCAGGCCGCCGAGGACCGGCGCAGCCGGGTAACCAGGCGCGGCGAGGACAACGGTCACCGCGGCACCCGGCCGCCAGCGGACGTCGTCCGGCGCGACGGAACCGGTCAGCACCTGAGTGAGCGGGGTTTCCAGCAGGGCCAGGACGACCTGAACCTCGGGATCACCGAAACGAGCGTTGAACTCGACGACCTTGATGCCCTTCGAGGTCAGTGCGAGGCCGGCATACAGCAGGCCGGAGAACGGCGTACCCCGCCGAGCCAACTCCTCGACGGTTGGCCGGACAACGGTCCGCAGGACCTCGTCGGTCAGGTCGGCGGGCGCCCAGGGTAACGGCGCGTACGCACCCATCCCGCCGGTGTTCGGGCCGGTGTCGCCGTCACCGACGCGCTTGTGGTCCTGTGCGGCGACCAGCGGGATCACCGCCCCGGATTCGCTGACGACGCTGAACAGCGACACCTCGGGCCCGTCGAGATATGACTCGACGACGACGTCGTAGCCCCGGCCATGCGCCAACGCCTCGGCGCGGTCATCGGTCACCACCACGCCCTTGCCGGCGGCGAGGCCGTCGTGCTTCACGACGTACGGCCCGTCGAGGCCGTCGAGGACGTCTTCGAGGCGAGCCTGTTCGTCGGCGCCGATGTGCCATGAGTCAGCGGTCGGTACGCCGGCCGAAGCCATCACGTCCTTGGCGAAGGCCTTCGACCCTTCGATCCGAGCGGCTGCGGCGTTCGGCCCGAAAACGGCAAACCCGCTGTCCCGCAGCGCATCCGCGATCCCGGCCACCAACGGCGCTTCGGGACCGACGACGACATAGTCCGCGCGGACGTCCCGAGCCACGGCGACAACGCCGGCCGGAGAAGCCAGGTCCACCTCGCGGATCTCAGCGACCCGGGCAGTACCGGCGTTGCCCGGAGCGCAGACCACGTGGTCGACGGCCGGGTCCGCGGCGAGCGCCACGCACAGGGCATGTTCACGGGCACCACCGCCCAGAACCAGAACCCGCACGGATCAGACCCGGGTCAGACGAGGTCGCGCAGCACGATGGTCTGGTCGCGCCCAGGACCCACACCGACGGCCGAGATCGGGGCCCCGCTCATCTCCTCCAGTGCCCGGACGTACGCCTGTGCATTGGGTGGCAGATCGGAAAAGTCCTTGCAACTGCTGATGTCTTCGTCCCAGCCGGGGAAGTTCTCGTAGACCGGCTCGGCGTGGTGGAAGTCGGTCTGCGTCATCGGCATCTCGTCGACGACCGTGCCATCGGGGAGCTTGTACGCGGTGCAGACCGGGATCGTGTCGAAGCCCGACAGCACGTCGAGCTTCGTCAGGAAGAAGTCGGTGATGCCGTTGACGCGGGTGGCGTAGCGGGCGATAACCGCGTCGTACCAGCCGGTTCGGCGAGCCCGACCGGTGGTGACGCCGAACTCACCGCCGATCCGGCGCAGCTCTTCACCGGTCTCGTCGTCGAGTTCGGTGACGAACGGGCCGGAACCGACCCGGGTTACGTATGCCTTCAGGATCCCAACGACCTTGGTGATGCGCGTCGGACCGATGCCCGACCCGGCGCAGGCGCCGCCGGCCGTCGGGTTGGACGAGGTGACGAACGGATACGTGCCGTGGTCGACGTCGAGCAGCGTGCCCTGCGAGCCTTCGAGCAGGACGACCTTGCCGGCCGTGAGCGCCCGGTCAAGCACCAGCGCTGTGTCCGCGATGTACGGCTTCAGGCGCTCGGCGTACTCCGCGTACTCGTCGCATACCGCGTCGATGGCGATGCCGGTGCGGTTGTAAACCTTCGACAGGACCTGGTTCTTCTCGCGCAGCGTGAGTTCCAGCTTGGCGCGGAAGATCGCCGGATCGAGGATGTCCTGCACCCGCAGGCCCATCCGCGCGACCTTGTCGCCGTAGGCCGGGCCGATGCCGCGGCCGGTGGTACCGATCTTGGCCTTGCCGAGGTAACGCTCGACGACCCGATCGAGGGCCCGGTGATGCGGCATGACGAGGTGGGCATTCGCCGAGATCAGCAGGCCGGAGAGGTCGACGCCACGCGCGGCGAGGCCGTCCATCTCGCTCAGTAGGGCGCCCGGATCGACGACCAGGCCGTTGCCGATCACCGAAATGCAGTCCGGGGTGATGATGCCGCTGGGGACGAGGTGCAGCGCGAAGTGCTCGCCGTCCGGCGTGACAATCGTGTGACCGGCGTTGTTGCCGCCCTGATAGCGAACGACGAAGTCCACCTTCGAGCCGAGCAAGTCCGTCGCCTTGCCCTTGCCTTCGTCACCCCACTGGGCGCCGATCAGCACGATGGCGGGCATCGGAATCCTTCCGCGACGACGATCGATGTGGCGGCCCTGACAACCGCTCGCGCGCCTTCGGGGCGCTGGAGAACGTAGAAATGGTAGCGGGCGGGCCCGCTCACGACACCTGGACCACGATTCGGGCGATCATGACCCGGACCTGCGAGCAGACCTGACCGGGCGAGCAGGTCGGAGCTTGGGTGATGTCGATCGTCGCCTGTCCGGCCGCCCGAGCGATAAAGACGAGCGGGCCGAGCTGGTTGAGCACGAGGCCCGGATCGGTGACGGTCGCGCCCGCCTGCGGACCACATGAGGTGAAGTCGAGCTGCCGGCCCTTGGGTACGGAGAGCGTGGCGTCCGAGCACGCGTGCTCGATCGCGCTTCGCGGCGAGGAACTCGACGGCGACGGCTGGGCCATCTTCGCCGAGCTGCCGCAACCCGCCAGCGCGAGCCCACCCGCGACGACGGCGGCAACCAACCCGGCCCGCACCGACATGGGGTGAGGCGTCACGCGGTTGCCTCCTGCGACAGGATCGGGCGTACGGCCGGATCGCTGTCGTCCAAGAACGCCGTGATCCGCGCGGCCTCGTCCGTCTCGCCGATCTGGGCGGCCGCCCGGCCGAGCGCGAACAGCGCGCGGAGGAATCCGCGATTCGGTTCGTGCGACCAGGGAACCGGGCCGAAACCCTTCCACCCGGCGCGCCGCAACGCGTCGAGGCCGCGGTGGTAGCCGGTCCGGGCGAAGGCATACGAGGCGATGACGTCGCCGCTCGCCCATGCCCGGTCGGCGAGCGCCGCCCACGCGGCGCAGTCCGCCGGATGGTCGGCCGCCACTTGAGCGGGATCGAGGCCGGAGGCCAGCCCGGACGCGGCTGCCGCGTCAGCGACGAGCAGCGTCGGGGCTGGGCCTCCCAGCAAGTCGTGCGGACCGTGCGCCGTTGAACTCATGGCACCCATGATGCCCGCGATGTCCCCCCGTCGTCGGCCGGATCAGGTAACCGGGAGCGTCCAGGCTGCCGACCACATGGCGACGTCGACCTGACCGGGCAGACCGGAGTCGATGCCCTTCTCGGCGGCGAAGTTACGAGCGACGCCGGCCGACTGGGGCCCGAAGTAGCCATCGACGGTGATCGACCAGCCCCGCGCCCGCATGCGGCTCTGCCACGTCGCAACATCGGCGTTGTACTGGCCGACGATCGCGGTCGTGAACGTCGTACCGGCGAACGGCGGCGGAGTGGTCGGCACGGCCGGACCGGACACGACGACAACGGAACCCGTCGACGCCGCGATGACGCCGCCGCTCGTCAGGCCCAGCTTGCGGCTACACGCCGGCCATGGCTGCCAGCCACGGGCGGCCTGCAGGATCGCTGCCTGCTCGTCCTGGACGTCGGGCGACGCGTCGGACGGAAGTCCGATGTTGCCCATGCCCTGCCACGTCTGGAGGCTGAACTGGTACGCGCCGTAGTACCCGTTTCCGGTGTTGGTCGCGTAGCTGTTGCCGGACTCGCAGACGCGCAACTGGTAGAACTCGTCGGGAGTGGCGGCGCCGGCAGTCGGCGCGAGAGCGACGACCGCACCAGCGGCGACCGCGAACATGCCGGTGGCCGTACCGGCCCGACGAAGATCGATGTTGACGTCAACCAGTGGCGCCGCGGCGCCCCGGTGCATTCCCTTGGGACGCGAATGGGCGCCCATGCGGTTCCTTCCCCTTCGGCTACGGAGTGAGCTGTCGGGTGAGGGCCGGGGGTGGCCCCGTCGTGCGAGCACGACTTAACCCCAAGGACGCTGTCGGCGACGTTGCCGCAATGCGCCCGGAAGGTGGTTCCTCCGCTCCTGCCAGCACTATCGTTCGCGCGTACCGGAGGCAGGACTCGTCGGCCGGTCGCGGGTCGTCCTTGTGGACGGACTTGCCGAGGATACCTGCGAAATCGACCCTGCGCGAAAGTGCAGCAGGGCGAAATGTGTACAAATAGCCCCGTTGGCCCCACGGGCACCGCAGGTTACGAGAACGGCCGGACTTTCTCCCGAGTGCGCGTTACGCGCTGAGCGAGGTCCCGGCGGAGCGCAGATCCTCACATGCGACGACGACCCGGTCGGCCATCGACTGCTCGGCCCGCTTGCTCCACGTCCGCGGGTCGTACGTCTTCTTGATGCCGACCTCGCCGTCGATCTTGAGCACGCCGTCGTAGTTCTTGAACATGTGGTCGGCGACAGGCCGCGAGTACGCGTACTGGCAGTCGGTGTCGACGTTCATCTTCACGACGCCGTAGTCCAGCGTCGCGCGGATTTCCTCGAGCGCGGAGCCGCTTCCGCCGTGGAACACCAGGTCGAACGGCTTGTCACCGACGCCGAGCTTGCTGCCGACGAACTCCTGGCCCTCCCGCAGGATCTCGGGGCGAAGCTTCACCGCGCCGGGCTTGTACGTGCCGTGCACATTCCCGAAGGTCGCCGCGAGCATGTAACGGCCCTTGTCGCCGATGCCGAGCACTTCGGCAGTCCGGAGCATGTCCTCGGGGGTGGTGTACAGCTTCTCGTTGATCTCGTTCGCGACGCCATCCTCCTCGCCGCCGACGACGCCGATCTCGACCTCCATGACGACCCGCGCCTTGGCGCACGCCGCAAGCAGCTCGGCAGCGATCGTCAGGTTCTCCTCAAGCTCCACCGCGGAGCCGTCCCACATGTGCGACTGGAACAGCGGGTTACGGCCCTCGGCGACGCGGTGCTGGCTGATGCCGATCAGCGGCCGCATGAACCCGTCGAGCTTGTCCTTTGGGCAGTGGTCGGTGTGGAGCGCGATGTGCACCGCGTACTTCTCGGCTACCACGTGCGCGAACTCGGCCATCGCCACGGCGCCGGTGACCATGTCCTTGACGGCCTGCCCAGCCGCGAACTCCGCGCCCCCGGTGGAGATCTGGATGATCCCGTCGCTGCCAGCTGCCGCGAAGCCCTGGATCGCCGCGTTCAACGTGCTCGAGCTGGTCACGTTGATCGCGGGGTACGCGAAGGCGGCGGCTTTCGCCCGATCGAGCATCTCGGCGTAGATCTCAGGGGTTGCGATCGGCATCAGGTTCTCCTGCCGGATGGAGCCGGGTCGGCTACGGGTTCGGACTGCAGCGGCTGTTCATACCGTACGGATTGACGGATCTGTACGGGCTGGACGAGGTCATGCCCCGCCAGTATCGCAGTTCGATCAGGGCGCATTCCCCCTTTCCCCGAACCCCAGCGATCAGCCAGGACGGCACACCCGGCCAGGGTCGCGGCGCCGGCGAGGGCGTCGAAGAGGTAGTGGTTCGCGGTGGCCATGACCGCAAAGGTCGTCAGCAGCGGATAGCCGAATACGAGGAAGCGCGGCCACCAGCGACGGACGATCAAAGCGAGAACGACGCCGACCCACAACGCCCACGCGACGTGCAGGGACGGCATCGCCGCGTATTGCGCGGCCGGGATCGGCCCGCCGTGGTTCGACCCGAAACCCGCGCGGGCGACGGAGTCGACGAACGTCGTACCGGGGAGTTGCGCGCCCAGCAGCCGCGGCGGCATCGTCGGATAGACCACGAACACGACCAGCCCGACAACGTTGGTGAGCACCAGGGTGTTTCGGGCCCAGCGGTAGATGTGCGGCCGCGACCACCAGCAGTAGCCGAGCACGATGAACGCCACCGTGTAGAACTCGAACTGGTAGTAGTAGCTCGTCGCCAGCGACAGCCAGTGGTGTGCGGTGATGAACCGATTCAGATCCGGTTCGACGAACAGCCCGAGATCCTTCTCCCACCGGACGACGTCCAGCCCGTGGCCGAGTGCCGGGCCGCCGTGCCGCCCGACGATCTCCTTCACCCAGTCGTAGACGCGCAGCAGGATCGCGACGACCACCAATTCGCCGATCCAATGCGGCCGTAGCCGCGCGGATCCGTCGGCGTGCCGCCCCCGCAGCCGGTTCCCCCAGCTGCGCCCGTCACTGATCGAGGTCTTCACCCGGCCGCTGACCCGGCGACCGCGGGTTCCACGGCCTCGGGTCCGGCCCCCGGCAGTGTCTTACCGATCAGCGTGGCGGCCCGGCGATAGGCCGCGTCCGCACCCTCGAGGGCGTCCGCCCAGCTGAACGGGGGCGGGACGGCCCGGCTCCGGGCGGCAAGCCGTCGCCGGAGTACGGGGTCGGCACAGAGCCGGATGAGGGCGTCGCGCATGTCGGCGTCCGAATCGACCAGGAGGCCGTGTTCGTTATGCGTCACGAAGTCCGCGATGCCGGTGCGGCGCATCGCAACGACCGGCACCCCCGCGCAACGGGCTTCCAGCGCCGCGATGCCGAACGATTCGAGCTTCGCCGGGGCGAGGAACACGTCGGCGCGGCGGTAGAGCTCGGCGATCTCCGAGCGGCTTTGCCGGCCGGGAAGTTCAACCATGTCGGCCAGGCCGTGGCGAGCGACATATCGCTCCATCGACCGTCGCTCCGGTCCCTCGCCGACAATGGTCACCTTGAGCGAGACGTGGTCGGGGACCGCAGCCCGGACCTGCTTCAGCACCTTGAGGAGGGCGTGCGGACGCTTGCGCGGCGCAAGCCGCATCACCGCGACGAGATGCACCTCGTCGGGACGACGAGGTGCCGGCGTGACGGCCCAGTCATCGACATCGACGGCGTTCGGCAGCACCCCGACCTCGGCGCCGGCCGGGAGCAGGGAGCGAAGCGGCTTCGCGGCACCCGCACTGACCGCCGTCCACACGACGTCGCGCCGACTGAAATGAACGGCCCGGTCGACCAGCCGGTACAGCGGATGCGCCCACGACAACAGCGAGTGCCAGGTGATGACGACCGGGATCTTGAGCCGGCTCGCCGACAGCGCGCCACTGAACGCGAGCGACGACCACACCCCACCGTGGGCGTGGACGACGTCGTAGTCCCGCTCGGCGAGAACCCGGTAGACGCGGGCGGCCGCGATCGGATTCAGCGGGTGCTGCCACGCCAAGCCGGTACCGATACGGAGCACGGACGCTTCTTCGTCCGGCGTGAGTTCACCGGGTTGGCCAGGGGCGGCCGGCGGTGAGGAGGTGATGATGTCGACGGTGTGACCCGCTGCGCGTTGGCGCGTCGCCAAGTCGTGCAGGTGGACCTCAATCCCGCCGAGGCGCGGCAAGTAGAAGTCGGCCACGTGCGCGATCTTCACTGCAGCGAAGCTCCGAGGGTCAAAGTCGTTCGGTGAGCGACATGTCGTCATCAAGCGATCTGACGACGAGCGGGAGAAGTACCGTTTCCCGAACAGGTTAGCGAATCGTCTCAGCTGGGCGGCCTTGTTCGGCATCCGGACGCGGTTCGATCCCGGGATCGGTCAGGAGGAGTCGTGTTCACGGCGGTGTCGTTTCACGCCCACCCGGACGACGAAGCCTTGCTCTGTGGGGGGACCTTGGCGCGCGCCGCCGCAGATGGACACCGCGTGGTGATCGTGTACGCGACCGACGGCAGCCGCGGACTGACCGGGGCCCAGGCGGATCCGGCAGAGCTCGGCGCGACCCGCCGCGCCGAAGCACGGGCCGCCGCGGCGGCATTGGGTGCGGCCAGGGTCGAGTTCCTCGGCTACGCGGATGCCGGATCGGACGCTCCGGCGGACCCGCCGACGGCCGGACCCCCACGATTCGTCGACATCGAGCCCGATGCCGCGGCGGCCCGGCTGGCCGCCATCCTCACTTCCGAACGCGCCGACCTGCTCACGATCTACGACGCCCGCGGGGGTTACGGGCACCCGGACCACCTGCGCGTCCACGAGGTGGGCGTCCTCGCCGGTGCGCTCGCACACACCCGAGTCGTCCTTGAGGCGACCGTCGATCGAACCCAGCTGTGGCGCGCCGCGCGCTGGGCGGCGAAGATTCCCGGTGTGCCCGCTGATTTCGGCGCCGTCCGGATCCGCGACGGTTACACCGCGCCGGAGTTCTTGACCCACCGCGTGGACGTCCGGAGTTACGCGCCCCAGAAACGGGCCGCCATGGCAGCCCACCGAAGCCAAACCGCCGGCGGCGTGGGCGCCCGTACGCTCGCCGTGTTCTTACGGGTACCCGGCCCGGTGTTCCGGGCAGTGTTCGGCCACGAGTGGTTCGTCGAGCGCGGGCGTCCCACGGCCCAGCCGCTCTGCGACGACATCTTCGACTCGCTCCGCGGCACCCCCGCGGGCCGGGCCGCCCCGGCGGTGGCCCGGTGACGAATCCCGGCGGCGGCTCCGGACGGCGCCGCTTCTGGCAGGCGAGCCTGTCGGTCGTTCTCATCGTGGTCGTGCTGACGGTCGTCTACCCGCACGTCACGAAGACGCCATGGAGCGCGATGCTGCATCAGCTCCGGCATCTGTCGGTCGCCGACCTGGTGCTGCTGACGGTTGTGTGGTTCGCCGGCATCTACATCCACGCCTTCCTGATCACCGCATCACTGCCCTCGTTGACCACCCGGCAGGCGCTGACCATGAACCTGGCCGGCAGCGCGGTCTCGAACGTCATGCCGTTCGGTGGCGCGGCCGGGATGGCCGTCGGGCTCGCGATGACCCGGTCGTGGGGCTTCCGTACGTCGTCGTACGCGGTGTCGACCCTGCTCACGAACTTGATCAACGTGCTGGCGAAGCTCATGTTGCCGCTCGTTGCGCTAGCCGCCTTGACGCTGTCGCATCAGTTCATCAGCGACCAGCTCCGGATCGCCGCGTGGACGGCCACGGTCGTGCTTTTCGTCGTCGTCGCTCTGGTGTGCGCGTCGCTGGCGTACGAGAAGATCGCCGACCGGCTCGGCCGCCTGCTGCAGGTCCTCGGGCAGGCGACGGCACGGGTCTGCCGCCTCCACCGGCCAGTGACCATCCACACAACGCTGCTCGAGCAGCGCGCCCACTGCCGGGCCCTGCTCGCCCGTCGCTGGCCGGTGATGTCCGCCGCGATCTTCGGTTACGTGGCGCTCCAGGCCCTGCTGCTGTGGCTCATCCTCCGGATGCTGCACGCCGGGCTGACCCCGGCCGCGGTCCTCGCCGGCTTCGCCCTGGAACGCTTCCTGTCGCTCGCGCTGGTCACCCCGGCCGGCCTCGGGATCGCCCAGACCGGCGCCGCCGCACTGCTCGTCGCGTTGGGCGGCAGCCCGGCGGAAACGGCCGCCGGGGTCCTCCTGTTCAGCGTGTTCACGTTCCTGATCGAGATCCCGGTGGGCTCCGCGGCCGGGCTGCTGTGGTGGACACGCCAACGGCGTCGGAACGAGCGCCGGACCGTTACCGCATGATGGAGCCGTGATTCCTCGATGACGACCCTGGCCGCGCTGCACGCCTCGTCCGGCAGCATCTTCGGCGCGACGCGCTACATCAACGACTTCGGTCTGCTCGGGGTGATCCTGATCATCTTCGCCGAGACCGGCCTGCTCGTCGGTTTCTTCCTGCCCGGCGACTCGTTGCTCTTCCTGGCCGGCGCCTTCGCGGCGACGCACGAGAAGGGCCACCCGCACCTCAACATCGCGCTACTCCTGCCGGGGGTCGCGATCGCCGCCGTAGTCGGCGGACTGGTCGGCTACGGCATCGGCTACTACGCCGGTCCGCGCCTGTTCGACCGGCCCAAGTCACGGCTGTTCAAGCCGGTCTACGTTGAGCGCACCCGCGCGGTGCTCGAGCGTTACGGGGAGACGAAGGCCGTCCTGCTCGCCCGCGTCATCCCGATCGTCCGGACCTTCATCAACCCGATGATGGGCACGATCCGGATGCCGTACCGGAAGTTCTTCATCGCGAACCTGGCCGGCGGCTTGGTCTGGTCGCTCGGCGTGACCCTGCTCGGCTACGGCCTCGGCTCGAGCATCAGCATCGACACGTACATCCTGCCGATCACGGCCGTGGTGGTGTTCCTGTCCGTCTTGCCGATCTTCTTCGAGTACCGCAAGCAGCGCGCGGAGCAGAAGGCGAACACCCCCGTCACCGAGCCGTAGCCCGTAGCGGTCAGACGCCCAGGTCTTCCAGGGTGTACGCGAAGCGATAGTCGTAACCCGCATCGGCGAAAGCCGCGGCCGCCCCGGTCGCCCGGTCTGCGATCGTCGCGACGCCGACCACGATGCCGCCGGCTTCGGTCACGGCCTCGGCGGCGGTGAGCGGCGATCCGCCGGTCGTCGAGGTGTCCTCGACGACCAGGCACCGCCGGCCGGCGACCTCGGGTCCCTCGATCCGGCGTTGCAGGCCGTGCGCCTTGGACTCCTTGCGTACGACGAACGCGTCGAGCATCCGGCCGCGAGTCGCCGCCGAGTGCAGCATCGCCGCGGCCACCGGGTCCGCGCCCATCGTCAACCCTCCGACGGCGTCGAAGTCGAGGTCTGCGGTGAGGTCGAGCATCACCTGACCGACGAGAGGCGCGGCAGCCGCCGACAGCGTGATCCGTCGCAGATCCAGGTACCAGTCGGCCTGCCGGCCGGACGACAGGGTGACCGCCCCGCGCACGATCGCGAGTTCGCGAATGAGCGCGAGCAGGTCGGCGCGGGCGTTTCCACTCGCGGTCAGGTCGATGCTGGTCGAGTCCGTGCTAGTCGAATCCGCATTCGTCATGACGCCGACATTAGTGCCGAAGTGATCACCGCAGCAGCCGGGACATCCGGCGGTCCGCCAGCGGAACCCCGCCGGTCTGGCAGGTCGCGCAGTACTGCCAAGACTTGTCGGCGTACGCGATCTCCCGAATCTCGTCGCCACAGCGGGGGCACGGCAAACCAGTGCGGCCGTGCACGTTCAGGCCGGCCTTCTTCTCGGCCTTGAGGGACGCCGCGCCCACGCCTCGTGCCCGTTCGACCGCCTCGGTCAGCGTGCTCACGATCACCTGGTGCACATCGGCTACGGCCTGCGGAGACAAGCCGTTCGCCGGTTTGAACGGCGACAGCCGAGCCGTCCAGAGCACTTCGTCGCTGTACGCGTTACCGATCCCGGCGATCAGGGACTGGTCGACCAGCACCGCCTTGATCCGCGACTTCCCGGCGGTCGTGAGGATCTCCGCGAAGGCATCGGCCGTGAACTCCGGCGACAACACGTCGATCCCCAGCCGCGCCAACCCGGGGACTTCGTTGGGGTCGCGGACCAACGACACCGACAGGCCCTTCTTGGTGCCGGCCTCGGTCACGTCGAAGCCGCCGCCGTCGTCGAGCCCGACGCGTAGCGCGATGGGCGAGCGACCGGTCGGACGCAGGATCGCTCGCGGCAGTTCGTCGTACCAGCGGATCCACCCGGCTCGAGCCAGATGGATCACCAGGTGGAGTCCGTCGACGTCGATGTCGAGGAACTTCCCGTGCCGGGAGACGCCGGTGACCAGCAGACCCCGCAGAGCCAGAATCGGCGGGTCGTACGTCTTGAGCACGTGGATCGAGCCGACCTCGATCCGGGCGATGGCATGACCAGCCGCGCGCTCACGCAGGAAACCGGCGAGCGCTTCGACCTCGGGCAGCTCTGGCACGTTTCGACGGTAGCGAATAGCTGTAAGCCGTACCGCCCGACGGAGCAACGGACCTTTGCGCCCAGGTGATACCTCACCTACCTCCTAGGAACTTCGTGCAACAAATCCCTGTAACGACGCATATTCTGGGACGCGTGACGGCGCCGCTCATCGACGAGGTCAGCTCCGACCTCCCCCTTGGGATTCACGCGGTGGGTACTGCCCGCACCTTCGTCAGCGAGACGATCCGAGCATGGGGCGCGGGCGTCGAAGACGTTGCCGCCGCCGAGCTGCTGGCCTCGGAGCTCGTCACGAACGCCGTCCTCTACGGCTACGGCGCCCACACGATCCGTCTTCGGCGCAACCTCACCGAGGGGCGCCTGCGGATCTCGGTCACCGACTCATCCCCCGGCTATCCGGCGCGCCGTGAGGCCGGCGAGAACGACGAGATCGGGCGGGGCATGCAGCTGATCGAGGCGTACGCCGAGTCCTGGGGGGTCGAGCCCCAGACGACCGGAAAAGCCGTCTGGTGTGAGGTCACCATCTCGGGACGGTAGAACTCCGTTATGGATGGGCTTCTGCCGCACCGACGCTGGCTCGTTCCGCTCGCCACATCCTGCGCGGTAGCCGCCATCGCGATCCTGCCGGGCGCGCTGCCGCACCGGGAGACCCAGCCCAGCCTTCCCGACCGGAGCAGCGACTCGATCCTGCTGATGCTGGTGGCCTCGCGGGTCAACGAGTTGTCCGGCACGGTGGTCGCCAAAGCGGATCTCGGCCTGCCCGAATTGCCGGCCGCGTCGAACACCGTGTCGACGAACTCCGTGGCCTCGCTGCTGACCGGCAGCCACACCGTGCGCGTCTGGCAGCACGGCGCGGACCAGCAACGCATCGCGATTCTCGATCGACTGGCCGAGACCGACCTCGCCCGCAGTGGGTCGACCGTCTGGTCCTACCAATCGATATCCGGCGCCGAGACGCTCACGACTCTCGACGGGCTTGCCGACAGCGCCCTGGTTCAGACGTTGCTGCGCTTCGTCATCCTGCCGATCGCCGACGGCCCGGACAGCATCGTAAGCGTCGGCAGCCCGGCTCGGATCGCGGGCCGGGACGCGTACGGGTTGGTGATCGCGCCGAAGCGGCCCGGGTCGCTCGTCGACCGGGTGGAACTCGCCGTGGACGCAACCCAGGGCACCCTGCTACGGGTGCGCGTCTACGCGAAGGACAAGTCGTCCCCCGCCTTCCAATACCGGTTCACGTCGATCTCGTACGACGAGCCCGACGCGCGGTTGTTCGCCCCGGTCGAACGTCCGGTACCGCCGCGGACCGTGAGCCCGGTGCTGACCGCGGGCTCCGGCGAGGGCTCGCCGGGCGGCGGCGCGAGCGCCGTCAGCACCATCGGCTTCGGCTGGAGCGCTGTCGTACGGCTCGACGCTCCGGACCTCGCGGCGTCCGCGAAGACTTCCCTAGCCGCTGTCACCCGGCCCGTTCCTGGCGGCCGGGCGCTGACTACCCCGTTGCTCTCGGTGCTCATCACCGACGACAGCCGGCTCTACGTCGGCGCCGTTCCGCTGGACACCTTGACGGCGGCGGCCAGCCAGTGACCGACGACTGGGTCATCCGGACCCGTGAGCTGACGAAACGCTGGGGCGGCGGGCAGGTTGCCGTCGATCAGCTGGCGCTGGAGGTTCCGCCCGGCGCCGTCTACGGGTTCCTCGGGCCCAACGGTTCGGGCAAGACGACGACGATCCGGATGCTCCTCGGCCTGGTCGGGCCGACGGGCGGCGAAATCGCGATTTTCGGGCAGCCGATTCCGGCTGCCGGCCGCGCAGTGCTCCCGCGGGTGGGCGCGCTGATCGAAGGGCCCGCGTTCCACCCGTACCTCTCCGGGCGGGCCAACCTGCTACGGCTCGATCGGTGGGACGCCGACGCCGACCCCGGCACGACGCGGTCCCGCGTCGATGCGGCGCTCGAACGGGTCGGGCTGCGTAACGCCGAAGGAAAACGCTTCCGGACGTACTCGCTCGGCATGAAGCAACGACTCGGCATCGCGGCCGCCCTCTTGCAACCCAGGGACCTGCTCATCCTCGACGAGCCGACGAACGGCCTCGACCCGCAGGGCACCCGCGAGATCCGCACCCTGGTCCGCACCATCGCCGAAGACGGCGCCACGGTGCTGCTGTCGTCGCATCTGCTGTCGGAGGTCGAGCAGGTCTGCACCCACGTCGGGGTGATGCGAGCGGGCCGCATGGTCGCTCAGGGCCCGATCGACGAGGTACGCGGGCTCGCCGGACCGCAGCAGGTACGGATCGTGACGCCGGACATCGAGGCCGCGCTGGCCGTCCTGCGCGAGGCGGGGTTGGACGCCTCGCCGAGCGGCCCCGAAGAGATCCTCGCCGCGGCCGGGCAGGAGCCGATCGAAAAGATCTCGGCCGCCCTGGTGCACGCCGGCATCGCGTTACGAGGTTTCACCGTCGTGCAGACCGACCTCGAGGATCTGTTCGTTGCGCTGACCGGGGAGGGCTTCGATGTTGTGGGGTGAGGCGCGCTCGCTCCGGCGGCAGTACGGCGCCGAGCTGAGGCTGGTCTTCGCCCGCCGGCGCAACATGGTGCTGCTCGGCGGGCTCGGGCTAGTACCGATCCTGGTGGGCGTCGCGATCCGGGTGAACGGCGGGGCAAGCGGCAACGACGGACCCCGATTCCTCAATCAGATCAGTGAAAACGGACTGTTCCTCGTCTTCACCAGCCTCGCGCTGATGTTGCCGTTCTTGCTTCCGTTGGTGATCGGGATCGTCAGCGGCGACACGGTCGCGGGCGAGGCCGGGGCCGGAACGCTCCGGTATCTCCTCACGGTGCCGGTCGCGCGTGGACGGGTGCTGCTCGTCAAAGGTGCGGCGGCGTTGTCGTTCGCGGTAGCCGCCATCTGCGTGGTCTCCGCCGTCGGGCTGATCGTCGGTGCGGCCCTGTTCCCGGTCGGCGATGTCACGTTGCTGTCGGGCGATCAGGTCAGTCTGGCGGATGGCCTGGCTCGTGGCGCATTGGTCGGTGCGTACGTGATGCTCTCGCTCACCGGACTCGTCGCGATCGGCTTGCTCTGTTCCACGCTGACCGAGGTGCCGGTTGCCGCGATGGCCACGACGATCGTGTTCGCCATCGTCAGCCAGGTCGTCGATGCGATCCCGCAGCTACGAGTCGTTCATCCGTATCTCCTCACCCATCACTGGCTCGACTTCGGGGAGCTGCTGCGCATCGAACCGCGAGCCGGACTGCTGCTGACCGGGCTTGCGGTGCAAGCCGGCTACGTGGCGGTCGCCGGCTCGTTCGCCTGGAGCAGGTTCTCCGGCGCGGACATCACGTCGTAGCGAAGGCGATTAAGGTCCGAAGAATGTTTGCGATCACGGCCGCCAGCCAGTCCGAAAACGATCCGCTCTCGGGTCTCGAGGTCGGCGAACGGCCGGCGCCGACCCCGCCGGATGGCTGGGTCACCGTACGGGTGAAGGCGGCCGCGCTCAATCACCACGACCTGTGGTCGTTACGCGGCGTCGGCCTACCGGCCGACCGGCTGCCGATGATCCTTGGTTGTGATGCGGCCGGGATCGACGAGGCCGGCAACGACGTCATCGTGCATGCGGTGATCGCTGATGCCGAGCGCTACCCCGACGAAACCCTCGATCCCAGAAGGACTTTGCTGTCCGAGGAACATCCGGGCACGTTGGCGGAATGGGTAGCCGTCCCGGCGCGCAACGTCGTTCCCAAGCCCGCCGAACTCACCTTCGCCGAAGCCGCCTGCCTCCCCACCGCGTGGCTGACCGCGTATCGAATGCTGTTCGGCAAGGCGGAACTCACTGCGGGACAGTCGGTTTTGATCCAAGGCGCGGGCGGCGGGGTCGCGACGGCGGCGTTGTTGTTGGCCAAGGCGGCGGGCGTGCGGGTCCATGTCACCTCGCGGGATCCGGCGAAGCGGGAGCGCGCACTCGCGCTGGGGGCGGATACCGCGGTCGCCAGTGGCGAGCGCATCGTCGAACGCGTCGACGCCGTCGTCGAATCGGTCGGTGCGGCGACCTGGTCACATTCATTGAAGGCGTTACGGCCGGGCGGGCGGGTCGTCGTCTGTGGGGCGACCTCAGGCTTCAACCCGCCGGCCGAACTGAATCGGATCTTCTTTCTGCAGCTCTCTGTGCTGGGCTCGACCATGGGCACCCGGGCGGAACTTGCTGCGGTGGCAGCCTTTTGCGTCGAGCACGGCGTCCGGCCGTTGATCGACTCTCAGTATTCGCTCACCGATGGTCGCGCCGCATTCGAAGCACTCGAACGAGCGGAGACGTTCGGAAAGGTGGTGCTGAACGTCTGATGGCCGATCGCCCGCTGCAGGAATACAAGCGCAAGCGCAACGCCCGCCAGACCCCGGAGCCGATGGGCGACGCGTCGACCGCGGGCGGTAACAACCCGGGAAACGGGACCGAAGCAGACCAACTGACGTTCGTGATTCAGGAACACCACGCGCGACGACTGCACTGGGACTTCCGGCTCGAACGCGACGGCGTGCTGGTGTCGTGGGCCGTACCGAAGGGCCTGCCACCCGATCCCGCGGTCAACCACCTAGCAGTGCACGTCGAGGATCATCCACTCGAATACGGCTCGTTCAGCGGCACGATTCCGGCCGGCCAATACGGCGCCGGGTCCGTTGCGATCTGGGATCACGGCCTGTACGAAACGGAGAAATGGACCGACCGCGAGGTCAAAGTCGTTCTGCACGGTGAGCGATCCGCCGGTCGCTTCGTCCTGTTCAAGACCAAAGAGCCGAACTGGATGATCCACCGGATGGACGGTCCCGAGTTCCCCGGCTGGTTGCCGATTCCGAAAGATCTGGAACCGATGCTGCCGGCGGATGGCGAACTCGCGGCCACCGCGTCCGGCAGCTGGGCGTACGACCTCGACTGGCCGGGGCTACGGGTGCTCGTCGCGGTCGAGGGAGGACGGCTACGGGTGACCGGCCCCGGCCGGCAAGACGTCACAAACCTGTTCCCCGAGTTAGCGGCGCTTGGACTGCACCTTGGCTCGACGCAGGTCCTGTTCGACGGCGTGATCGTCACCTTCGGTGGCAACGGTCGGCCGGACGCCGCTCATCTCGCCGAACGGGTGGCGGCAGCGAACCCGTCTGCGATACGGCAGCTCGCCACCAAATACCCGGCAACATTCCTCGCGTTCGACCTGCTGCACCGCGACGGCCGGCCCCTCCTCGACGCCTCCTACGACGACCGCCGCCGCGAACTCGAAGGGCTCGGGTTCGACCTGCCGGCCGCTCAGATCACGCCCGCGTTCGACGAGCGGACGGAGTCGCTGGGCGCGAGCGCCGGGCTGGGTCTGCCGGGGGTCGTCGCGAAGAAACGGACCAGCAGGTACGAACCCGGCGAGGCGACCGACGACTGGGTACGGATCCCGGCCTGATCAGAGTTCGAGTTCGAACCACACGGTCTTGCCGTACGGCTCGTCACGGACGCCCCAGCGAGACGCCAACATCTCAACGATCCCCAACCCGCGTCCGCTCAGCGCGTCTTCGCTGGCCGGCACCCGTTCAGGGTGCCGGGAGTTCTCGTCCCACACCTCGACCCGCAACGAGGAACCCAAGAACGAGAACGAAAGGCGGGCTTCGCTACGCCCGTGGAGCAGTGCGTTCGTCACGGTCTCGCTGGTCAACAGGACCGCTGTGTCGCACGGATCGCCTGTCAGGCCGTGGTCGCGGCAGGCATCCTTGATGAATTGCCTCGCGTGAGCGACGGACTTGGCGTCGCGGGAAAGCGTCATCGTCGATCGGCGCAAAGTCACACGAACCTCTCCGACGGCAGGACGAGCGGCCTTCGAGGGCGGGGCATAACCCGACATCGCCCGTCGACTCCCTTCGTTCCAGCGATGACCAAGCGCACCCCCGGACGCGCGCGGACCAAGACTAGAACCGTTCGGTACCCATCGGGGGGAACCATCGGCCTCCTGAACCGCAACTATTTCTCGGCGGTCACGGCCCGCGGCTGGATAGTTCGCAGCGGAATTCGTAGCCAACGGGCGATCAGCGGAACCATTCCGCCCTGCACGACGACGGAAAAGACGACGACCACGACGACGATGCCGTACGCGCGCTCGGCGCCGCGGATGTGGTGCGCCAGCAACAGCAACCCGAGCAGGATCGGTACGGCTCCCTTCAGGCCGGCTAACGAGACGAAGGCCCGTTCCCGGCGATCGAGGCGCGAACCGGCCAGGCACAGCGCTCCCGCGATCGGCCGGATGACGAACGTGAGCGCCAGCGCGAGAACGAGTCCTGGCACCCACACGTCCGTCCGGCCCAGCACCCCGAGGTCGACGGTGAGGCCCAGCGCGATGAACGCGACCACTTCGCCGATGCTCGCCAGGTCGCCGTGGAACTGCCGGATCTGCCGGCGATGCGGGAGATGCACGTTGCCCAGGCAGATGCCTGCGACGAAGACGGCCAGGAACCCCGAGCCCCGCGCCACGACCGCGGTCCCGAAGATCACGAGGACGAACGCGACGCTTCGCAGCGAATACAACGAATCGTTCGGCAGCGCGACCCGCTGCGAGATCAGCGCCACCGCACCGGCACCGACCAATCCGATCGCCACTCCGATGACCATCTGCAGCCCGAATTCACGGCCGGTCGATCCCCAGGCACTCGCGGTGAGTCCGCCGGCGGCGATCAGGCTGGTCATCAACGCGATCCCGACCGGATCGTTTGCCCCGGACTCCCCCTCGAGCACGGTCCCGCCGTGGCCTTGCACCTCGCGGTTCCCGAACACCGAGAACACAACGGCCGGATCCGTCGGCGCTACGGCCGTACCCAGCAAAACCGCCTGATACCAGGGAAGATTGGTGATCGCGTGCACGACGACCGCCGCACCGCCGACGGTCACGGCGGTGCCCACAATGCCCAGCGACAGAACCGGCCCAAGTGCCGGCCGCAACCGATACCAGCCAATATGCAATCCGCCTTCGAACAGGATGTAGACCAACGCCACCGTGACCACCTGCTCGACGAGATGCGGATCCGGCGCCTCCAACGAACTGACTGCTTTCACCGCCACGGCTGCGGCCGCCAAGATGAGCGCGGGGGCGGGGATCCGCAGGACCGACGTCAACCGGTGGGTAACGAGGGCGAAGAGACCGGTGGCCCCGACAAGCAGCAGGTCGAGCCCGAACCGGGTGGTATCGCTCATCGCGGCCGCTCCCGTGGTCTAGGCAACACGTCTGAAGTCGCCGACCAGACTTCCCGGCACGCCGTCGCCAGCTTAGTGATCTTTTTTCGTGGCGGTAGTTGAAACCTGTTGGTGTCCGGCCCATCCTCGGCACTGATCATGTAGCGCTGGTCCGGCAAAGGAGCCGCCATGCCTCGCAAACTCGCCGCTGAAGCCATCGGAACTTTCCTGCTCGTGTTCTTCGCCGTCGGCAGCGCCGTCTTCGGCGCGAAGTCCATCGGCGCCGAGGGCGTCGCGTTCGCGTTCGGATTCGTGCTGCTCGCGATCGTCTACGCCATCGGGCCGGTGTCCGGTGCACACGTAAATCCAGCCGTCACGCTTGGCGTGGTGCTAGCCCGCCGGATGTCCCCGGTGGAGGGCCTCGCCTACTGGACGGCTCAAGCAGTCGGTGGCATCACTGGCGGCGCGCTCCTCAAGGCGATGGTGAGCGACAGCTTCGGCAAGATCGTGGACAACACAAAGGCGCTCGGGACCAACGGATACGCCAGCGATGCTCACCCGATCAGCCAGAGCGGGGCTTTCGTACTCGAGATCGTGTTGACGTTCCTGCTGGTGTTCACCGTGCTGATGGTCACCGGCCGTGCGGCGGCCCCTGGTTTCGCCGGATTGGCGATCGGTTTGTCCCTCGCCGTGATCCACCTCGTGGGGATTCCGCTGACCGGTACGTCGGTCAACCCAGCGCGGTCCCTCGGCCCGGCCATCTTTGAAGGCGGCCAAGCCCTCAGCCAGTTGTGGCTTTTCCTGACCGCGCCGTTGGTCGGTGCCGTCGCGGCGGCCATCGTTTGGTACGGAGTGCGCTCGGCCCAGGACACCCATCCGGCCCCCTCGCTCGAGGCGACCGAAGCGGCTTCCCCGTCCGTCGCGCGCGGCTAGCGCCTCGGCCCGGTCTACCGGCCGAGCGCGGCGTTGAGGTCCCGGACATGCTCCTGGGTCTGGCTGAGCAACGGCCGTAGACTCTCGGCCACGTCTGGGAGTCCGAGTTCGATGGCCTGTTCGGTCCGGGCTCGGTAGCGCTCGAGCTGTTCGGTCTCCAGTTCGAGGTCGAGCTTCAGCGCTGAACGGGTATCGGTTTCCGGCGCCGCGGGGGGAACGTCCGTTGTCGGAACTCCGCCGAGAAACGCGATCTGCTCGGCGAGGATCTGGGCGTGGTTGAGTTCTTGGCCGAGGTGCACCTTCAGCTCGTCGGCAATGCTCTGGAACTCGGGCCCCGAAACGGTCGCGATGTGCTGCGTGTACTGCACGATCGAGAGGAACTCCGTCGCGAGATCGCCGTTGAGTTCCCGGACAAACGTCTCCTGATCCACATTCCGCTCCTGATGTGTCGAGTCTCGCCCGGAGTACTTAGCGAGCGGCTTACCAGTACATCGAGCCGACGAAACCCTGGGTTCGACTCACCTGCTTCTCATGGGTTGCCCCGCCGAAATGGGGTAGGCCCGATGAGGTCACCGTACGGGCAGGAGGGGCACGTCGAATCGCCGGTTCTGCAGGCCGAGTGCCGCTTCCGCTACTGGGAAAAGGAGATTCCGTGAGCGCAGTCGACAAGATAAAGAACAAGGCGCAGCAGGCTGAGGGAAAGGTCAAGGAAGCTGTCGGACGGCACTCCAATGACCCGAACCTGGAAGCCGAAGGCCACGCCGACCAAGCGAAGGGCAATCTTAAGGACGCTGGCGAAAAGGTGAAGGACGCCTTCAAGTCGTAGGTGGAGTACGGCGGACGATATGGAGCCGAAGCGCCCGGATATACGCGCGTCGCCGCGGCGTGTGACCCGGACAGCGCGCGGGGATGACCGGGGCCGTGACCCGCCTGCGCCGTTCCCATCTCGGGACACCTGGTTGGACCCGGGTCCGGACCGGCCGCGGCTTTCGATACACCGATGCGGAAGGGAACGTGCTTCACGATCCGGCTGTGATCGAACGGATCGAGGCGCTGGTCATTCCGCCGGCGTGGCGCGACGTGTGGATCTGCCCATGGCCCAACGGTCACATCCAAGCCACCGGTACGGACGCCGCAGGGCGCCTGCAGTATCGCTATCACGACGCATGGCGGCGCCAACGCGACCAGGCGAAGCACGAACGGATCTTGCTGGTCGCGCAACGGCTGCCGCAGGCGCGGGAGCGGATCGCCGGCGATCTGGACTTGCCCGGCATGCCGCGGGAGCGAGCGCTGGCGACCGCCGCACGGCTGCTGGACCTCGGCTTCTTCCGGATCGGCTCGGACTCGTATGCCGAGGAACACGGCTCGTACGGGCTGACGACCTTGCTCCGGGCGCACGTGACCTTGCGACGTAGCCCCCCGGCTGCCGTCTTCGACTTCATCGCGAAATCAGGACAGCACCAGGTCAAGACGATCATCGACCCCGCCGCCCTGGCAGCCATCTCGCTCATGCGCCGCCGACGGTCCGGTCCCGACGAGCTACTCGCTTTCCGTACCGGGTCCGAATGGCATCGCATCGACGCCCACGACGTCAACGCCTACCTCACCCACATCTTCGGGATGGGCGACGATCCGTGCCCCGTCAGCGCCAAGGATTTCCGGACCTGGCACGGGACGACGTTTATGGCTGTCGCGCTGGCGGTCTCCGAATCGCCGCCACGCACACCGAGCGCGCGGCGCAGAATGCTCGCCCGTTCGTACCGCGAGGTTGCCCACTACCTCGGCAATACGCCCGCCGTCTGCAGATCGAGCTACGTCGACCCGCGTCTGGTCGAGCGGTGGGAACGGGGTCACACCATCCGCCCGTGCCTGACCGAGTTGGGCGCCGGCACCGAGTTCGGCGAACTCGCCACCCACGGCGTCGTCGAGGAGGCCGTCCGGGATCTACTCGCCGAAGCCTGACGGCGCCTAGCGAATCCCGATCGCGCGGCCCCGCCGGCTGATCGGCCCGGTCAAGTCGCTCAGCTCTTGCTGCGCAAGGCCCGTGACCAGCGCGACGTATTCGCTGGGTCCAGGCGCGTCGAGGCACAGCGCGGCATAGCCGCTGCGGACGTATCCAGTGGCGCGGACAACAGCGCTGACGATTCGCTCACGCGGGACGTCGGCCCGGAAGGACGCGACCAGACGCTCGGTCGCATCGGCCAACGGCTCTCGGTATTCGGGGGCGGTGAAAGGGGTCGTAAGAGGGGTCATAGCGCGACTCTCGGCGGGGCTCAGCGACCGGCAGCTTCTTGACCGTTGCGACCGACGCTACGCCGCTCGACGTCCTGGTCAAGTAGGCCGGATCGCCACAGACTCAGGCGTTTTGCTCAGCTCAGCCCTTTCCGTGGCCCTTAGCCGGGCCGCCCTTCGCCGGGGCAGGCTGCTTCGCCGACGGCCCACCTCCGCCCGCGGCGGGAGCGGCCGGGCTCTGGACCGGACCGACCGTCGCCGCGGCAGGAGCCGGCGTATTCAATGCTGCCGTCGGCGCGGCGATCCCGTTCGTGCCCGCGGAGCCCCCCGAGCTGTCCACGGCGGCAGATGCGTCGCCGCCGTCCGCGTTCGAGCCGGCGGTCCCATGTTCGGACGACGGGCCGTCCACCGACACCGGAGTGGGAACCGGAATGCCCCCACCGGACGTGCCCACCATGATCACAGCAGCCGCCGCGCCGGCCACGGCCAGACATGCGGCCGCCGCCGACGCGGTCGAACGGCGTCCGAACACGGGCCGGGACAGCCGGTTTCGCAGGCCGGCCGGACTGGTCAGGACGACCGGGAGAACCTTGGTCGGTTCCGGCGACGGGCCTTCGAGGGCGGCAGCTCGCCGCGCTACGTCAGCCGCCGTGGGCCGACCCGCCGGATCCCGGCTGAGGGTCTCGAGAACGAGCGTCCGGTATGCGGTCGGAATGTGGTCCGGAAGGGGCGGCGGTGGCTGATGCAGTCGTAGCAGGGCCGTCGCGACATCGCTCTCGGCCCAAAACGGGGGAAACCCGGTGAGGCACTCGTACATCACGATGCCCAGGGCGTAAACGTCGGTCGCCGCCGTCGCCGGGCGACCCGCGACCTGCTCCGGCGCAAGATAACGCGCGGTACCGACCAGGGTCCCGGTCCTCGTCAACTCGGCTGAGTTGATGCCGTGTGCGATGCCGAAGTCGGCGATTTTCGCCCGACCGTTGGCGTCGAGCAGGATGTTCGCGGGCTTGATGTCCCGATGCACCAAGCCGCGTTCGTGAACGACGGCGAGGCCCCGCGCCACGTCGCAGGCCAACCGCGCGACCTCCCGCGGCGGGAGATCGATGCGGTCGCGCAGTTGGTCGCGTAACGAGCGGCCGGGGACGTACTCCATGACCAGGTACGGGACCGCGTCATCCGCGCCCGGCAGGTGAGCTTCACCACAGTCGAAAACCCGTACGACGTGGTCCGAATCGGCGGCTGCGACCGCGCGGCATTCGTACTCGAAGCGGGTCCGAGTCGCCTTGTCTGCGAGGCATTCCTGCCGCAGGATCTTTACTGCGACGTCTCGAGTGAGGAGGGTGTCGGTCGCAAGCCATACGCTTCCCACCCCACCGTTCGCGACGAGCGAGCGGAGAACATAGCGGTCGTTCAGCACCGCATCCTGGACGAACATCGTCTTCATCTTCCCGGGAGGCCTAGGTGTCGGCAGGTCTTCGTAACGACCAGGGGGCTTACTACCCGCTGAAGTCCACCACCACGCTGGGTCGGAGTCCCGAGAATGACGTCGTCTTGACCGAAGGCGCGCTCAGCCGCGAACACGCGCTCGTCGAACAGCGCGCCGGACGCTGGTTCATCGAAGACCGCGGAAGCCGGAATGGGACCCTGGTGAACGGTGAACGGCTTCCGTTCGGCCGCTCACGGCCGCTGCGCAACGGCGACCGAATCGTCATGGGCACGGTGCCGTTCCGGTTCGAGATTGCCGACGACGAACTCGATCCCGAGCGGACCCAGACCATCGAGATCGCGATTCGACCGTCGCGCACCACGTTGACCGAGTACCAGATCTTGGTTCTGCGCTACCTCGCTGAGCCGTGGCGGGAAGGCGCCGAACCGGCCTCAAACACGGAGATCGCGGCTCGACTCGGTACGCCGAATGCGACCGGGGCCGTGAAGGCGACCCTCCGGCGGATCTACGCGAAGCTCGGGCTGAGTGATAGCCCGTCGGTCACTAAACGTCGTCTGCTGTGCGAAACCGCGCGCGAACGGAACCTGCTCTAACTCACCGGGCAACCGGGTGAACGCTACGTCACCGGAGTGACGCTGTGCCGCCGGCGTGTTTGGTCGTGCGAAAAAAGGTGATCACTCGCGCAACGAACTCGGGCCAGCCGGGTACAGCGAGGAGGACCCCATGGGTATCGGCGTAGGACTCGTTCTCATCGCGGCTGGCGCGATCATGGCGTTCGCCGTCAACGTTTCGAACAGCCACGGTTTCAACATCCACTCGGTCGGCTGGATCCTGATGGTCGTGGGAGTCCTCGGCATCCTGCTCGACCTCCTGGTGTTCATGCCGCGGCGCCGCGTCACCACGGTTGCCACCCGGCGCACGCTCCCTACCGAGCACGTCGTGATTCGCGACCGAGACTCGGCGCTGTGACATGGCCGCCGTCATTGCTCTCCTGATACTGATCCCGGCGACGATCGCCTTGATGACGTTGATCGCGATCGCCGCCACGGCGATCTTCGGCCTCGTGCATTCGCTCGCCGCATTGGCGCACCGCGTTCACGTGCCCGCTCCCGCGCCCAAGCCGATCACGCTCCCGTCCGCCAACACCGCGTCCGTCGGCTTGCCGGCGTTCCTCCCACGCGCGAGTTAACGGCCGGTTCGCTCCCGGTGGCCGCATCCGGGCCAGCAACACGGGCGGCGCATGCCGTCGTTCAGTTCCTCAACAGTCCGTCGGATACGCCGTTCGCGGGTGCCGGCGCGCTTCGCATCTTCGACCCAGCAGATGAACTCGTTGCGCGCCAACGGGGTGATGTCGGCCCACGCGGTAAGGGCGGACTCGCTGCCCCGCAACGCTTTCTCGAGGTCGGCTGGCATCGCGTGCACGACGCCCCCGGCTAACTGGATCGCTTCCATCACCCCACGCTATATCCGGCGTATGCGCGACAAGCAGCGCACGCGGCGACGGGTGGCGCGTCATGTGATCGGGTAGGGCGCCGGCATGACGAACAACGAATCCCACTCCGGTACGACCAAGCCCGCCGGCGAAGGGCTGAGCGACGAAGAGTTCGTGGCGGAGGTCGACAGCCAGACCGACCCGAACCTCGAGGTCGAAGAGATCTTCGAGCGGGAGGCCGACGGCGTCGTCGACGACCGCCCCGCCGCCGAGCTTGAGGAAGACGAAGACGACAACGTCGATCTCACGCTGGACTAAGCCGGGCGGCGTTGTCCGAGGCGGCTCGTAGCCTGCGCCCGTATGAGCGAGGGCAGCTGGGATGAGGGCCTTGACGAGCGCCAGCGCGCCGCCGTCCTGCACGGGAACGATCCGCTCGTCATCGTGGCCGGGGCCGGCACCGGAAAGACCCGCACGCTCGTCTCGCGAGTTGCGTGCCTTGTCGATCGAGGCGTTGATCCGGGCCGGATCCTGCTCCTGACGTTCACCCGCCGGGCGGCCGCGGACATGGTGTCGCGGGCTTCTGTGTTGTGCCCCGACCGGGCGGCCGGGAGCCGGCTCTGGGGCGGCACGTTTCATGCGATGGCGCACCGGCTGGTGGTTGCGCACGCCGAGTCGCTCGGTCTGCCTCCGGCGCCCTCGGTCCTCGACGCGGGTGATGCCCGAGATCTCCTCGATCTGTTGCGCCACGACGTGGACCTGACCGGGACCGCGGTTCGCATGCCGCGGCCCGACGCGTTGGCCGACGTGTACTCGCGCGCTGTCAACAGCGGGCGTCCCGCGCGCGAACTCATCGCTGCCGAGTTCCCCTGGTGCGCCCCGCATACGGAGCAGGTGCTCGAATTGTGCCGGTCATATGTCGCGCGTAAACGGGAGCGTGGACTGCTCGACTTCGACGACCTGCTCCTCGCCTGGCGCAGTCTGCTCGCCAATCCGGTGGTCGGCCCGACGGTGCGGGGGCGCTGGGATCACGTACTGGTCGACGAGTACCAGGACGTCAACCAGATCCAGGTCGACATCGTGCGGCTGCTGCGCCCTGACGGACAGGGGCTGACGATCGTCGGTGATGACGCCCAGGCGATCTACGGATTCCGCGGCGCATCGAGCCATCACCTGACCGACACCGTCGACGCGTATCCGACGGCAACGGTCATCCGGCTGGAAACGAACTTCCGCTCCGGGCAACCCATCCTCGATGTGGCGAACGGGGTCCGGCCAACCGGGAACGCGGCGTTCGGTTTGACGTTGGCCTCCGTACGTCCGGGCGGTCGCCGGCCACAACTCGTCCGCTGCCACGACGCGAACGCCGAAGCCCGGCTCGTCGTCGACGCGGTCCTCGCCGCGGTCCAGGAAGGGGAACGGCTCTGCGATCAAGCCGTTCTTATGCGGACCAGCCACCACAGCGACCTGCTGGAGCTTGAGCTGTCCGCCAGGCGGGTGCCGTACGTGAAGTACGGCGGCCTGAAGTTCCTCGAAGCGGCCCATATCAAGGACTTCATCGCGACGCTGCGCCTGCTGGTGAACGAGGCCGACCAGATCGCGTGGTACCGGCTTCTTCGGCTGCACCGAGACATCGGCCCCGCCAACGCCCGCAAGCTCACCGACACGTTGAGTCCCGATCCGGCTCGAAACTCCTTACGTATCAGCCATAACGAAGCGGTCGCCCTTGCGCCGGCCAAGGCACGCGCCGCCCTCGCGAGCACGTTCTCGCAGCTGGCGGTAGCGCGGGACGAGGAGTCGGTTCGCGGGCGCGTCGCCGCCGCCGTCGAACTCCTGAAGCCGCTGCTGCACGAACGGTACGTCGACGGGGCGGCCCGGCTGACCGATCTCGACCGCCTCGCCGGATCGGCCGGTGCCGCGGAAAGCGTCGCTGCGTTCGCCGCGGACCTGACCCTTGAACCGCCTGTCTCGACGAGCGACTACGCCGGTCCACCGACTCTCGACGAGGACTACCTGGTCCTGTCGACCGTGCACTCCGCGAAAGGTCTCGAGTGGGAGCGCGTGCATGTGCTGCACGCCGTCGACGGCTCGTTTCCCTCAGACATGGCTTTGTCCTCCGACGACGGTGTGCAAGAGGAAGCCCGCCTGATGTACGTGGCAGTGACCCGGGCGCGGGAACATCTCAGCGTCTACACACCGCTGCGGTTGCCGCATCATCGGTTCGCGCGCGACGACAAACACAGTTACGCGCTTGCCAGCCGCTTCCTCACCGACGATGTTCTGCGGCACTTCGACGTGGTGGAGGCCGTGGCGACCGGACCGACTCTGCCCGCGCCGCTGAACGCCCCCGTCGCGTTTCCGACGCTGGACGAACTCTGGGTCTAGCCCGCGACCGGCAGGTTCAGCTCAGGGCCGTTGTTCTTCACACTGTTCACGGCCGTCGAGACTTTCGTGACGTGGACGTCGCCGGCCAGCGCCGGCATGACCAACCCGTCGGCGTGGACATTGTCCGGGTCGAGCCATGCAGCCCAGTCGACGGGCCGCACCACCATGGGCGTGCGGTCATGGATGTGGCCGTAGCCGTCAGGCGCTTCCGTAGTAATCACCGCGCACGTCCACCACAGGGCGCCTTCCGCGTCTTTCCAGACCTCGTAGATCCCGGCCATCGTGAGCAGCCCACCGTCGTTCGGGGTGAACAGGTACGGCTGGGGCTTGCCTTTCGGTTCGGTCGCCGGGGTCCATTCGTAATAGCCGTTCGCCGGGAGCAGGCACCGCCGTCGTTGGTAGGCCGCGCGGAACGACGGCTTTTCGGCGACCGACTCGAAGCGGGCGTTGATCATGCGGGCCGCGCCCTTCATGTCCTTCGACCAGGACGGCACGAGCCCCCACCGAACCGGAAGGAGTTCGCGCCGGTCGTGGCGGACGACGACGGCCGGAACCGGGTCGGTGGGCGCAACGTTGTACGACGGCGCGAGCTCACCAGCGAGGTTGATCGCGTCCAGCAGGGCTGCGAGGTCTTCGGGGGATTTGTCGACGGAGTACCGGCCGCACATGCCTCCATCGTGTCAGGTGCTCTGGGCCGCCGAATCGGTACGGAGCGGCGAGAAACCGGTCTCGCGTTGCGCAGCTTCGCCCGCTGCTTCCTGGGCCGCGCGATCGGTGACCTCCTGCCAGCCCTGCTCGGCGTTCTCGGGGTCTACCACCCTTTTTTCGTCGTCCTTACGTTGGTGAGGGTCATCGAGGATGTCATCGATTGCCGGGGTCTCCACGGGTTTGCTCATGCCACGTCAATCCCCGCCGGTTGACCCAGATACGCGCGCGGCGTCCCGGCAATTCATAGCCTTGCCAAATAGCTGCACGTTTGTGGCTTGACACGGTCCTGCTGTGTCACGATTCTCGGCTCGCCGAGACCGCTCAGGCACCCGGCACGATGTGTTGACCCCAAGAGGTTCCCCATGACCACACCCGCCGACCTTCCGCTCGCCGATACGTCCGACATGGTCAGCCTGCACCGGGTGTTCAGAGAGGCGCTGAACGCTGCGCCTCGTCTTGTCGGCTCGGCTCCAGCGGGCAACGTCGCGCGCGTCGCGCTGGTGGCCTCGTATTACGTCAACGTGCTCGACCTCTTGCACTGCCATCACGCCGGCGAGGACGAACTCCTCACCCCGCGCCTACTGGCCCGGATGCCCGACCGAGCCCAGACCATCGAACGTATTGCGGCGCAGCACCAGTCCGTTGTTACAGCGATCGCCGACGCCGAAAGCTGCCTCGCGGCGTGGGAGACCAACCCTTTCGAAGAGGCGCGCGCCACCGCGCTGTCAGCGCTCGTCGCGCTCGATGGGCGGCTGACTCCACACCTCGATGAGGAAGAGCGAGAAATCCTGCCGATCGCCGCACAATGCATCAACGTCGCGGAGTGGGGTCAGCTGCCGGAGCACGGAATGAAATCATTCGGCGGGGACAAGCTGTGGCTGATCATCGGCCTGGTTCAAGAACAAATGACCGAGCAGCAGCTCAGGCAAATGGAAGAGCACATGCCACCGCCACTGCTCGAATTCTGGGTCGGGCCGGGCCGATCGATGTTCGATTCGTACGTCGCCGCGCTACGGATCTGAAGCCGCTCGGCTAGGACTGTCCGGCGTCGAGCGAGGCCCGATTCGGCAACCTCCGCATGAGACAAGGCCAGGAACCGGCGATCCCTGAGCGCCCGCCATCAGCGAATCAGCAACCTCTTCGGCCGAATAGATTTCGGCGGCTCAGCTACCGGCCGGCGTACCGGGGGTGAGCCGCTCGATGAACCGCAGGAGTTCGACCGGCACGGGCATGACGAGGGTCGAGTTCTTCTCGGCCGCGACTTCGACCACAGTCTGAAGCAGCCGCAGCTGGAGGCCGGCGGGGTCGGCGGACAACGTCCGAGCCGCTTGTGCCAACTTCTCGGACGCCTGCAGTTCGCCGTCTGCGGTGATGATTCGAGCTTGCCGCTCGCGCTCTGCCTCGGCCTGCCGAGACAGCGAACGCTTGAGCGACTCGGGGAGCGCTACGTCCTTGATTTCGACGCGTTCGATCTTGATGCCCCACGGGCCTTCGGTCGGCTCATCGATGATCGCCTTGAGTTCCGCGCTTACCTGATCGCGCTCCGACAGCAAGTCCTGCAGCGTGGTCTTTCCGATCGTCGAGCGCAGCGACGTCTGCGAAATCTGAGACACCGCGTAGAGGTAATTCTGGACGTTGACGACCGCCTTGATCGAGTCGATCACGCGATAGAAGACGACAGCGTCGACGGTGACGGTTACGTTGTCGCGGGTAATTCCCTCTTGCGCGGGAACTCCCATCGTCCCGATCTGCATGTTCACTTTTACGAGACGATCGATGAACGGGATGATCGCCGTCAGGCCGGGCTGACGAACGGCCGGCCGAATCCGGCCGAGGCGGAAAACGACGCCCTGCTCGTACTGTTGGATGACGCGGGCGCCCATCATCAGCAACAGCAAGAGGATGACGAGAACGATCACGAGGACGATGATCACTGCGGTCATGCGGCCGAGCATAGGTGAAACGGGTTAGCTGGGCCGGTCGTCGCTTCCGTCGACGAGGACACGGTTGCGGCCCTGACGCTTCGCCCGGTACAACGTGGCGTCAGCGAGCCGGATCAAGTCTTCGATCGAATCGGCGTCCTTGCTGTTCGCGACGCCGAAGCTGACGGTGAACGGCGGCGTGCTGCCGTCGGCGGCGGCCAAGGCCAGGTTCTCCTGGATTCGCTCCAGCGCACCCGCCGCTTCGAGCGTCGTCCGGCCCGGAAAAACGAAGACGAATTCCTCGCCGCCGTACCGCGAGGCGATGTCCTGGCTACGCAGCGAGCCCCGCACGGCGCGGGCGAACGCGCGGATCGCGCGGTCCCCCATGTCGTGACCGTGGGTGTCGTTCAGTTGCTTGAAATGGTCGAGATCGCCCATCGCGAGGATGAATTGCTCGCGGCGCGCCATCAACGCCCGCAGCTCGTTCTCGACGCTTCGCCGGTTGAGCAAGCCGGTGAGCGGATCGGTCGCCGCCTGCAGATGGGTCTGTTCCATCACGCGGAGCAGGCCAATACGGGTGCCGGCCTGCTCGGCGATCGTCTCGAGTTCGTCGATCTTCTCCGGATTGCGCCGGCCTGCAGCGAGGACGTGCAGTACGCCGATCGATCGACCGACGACGTTCAGCGGAACGCACACCGCGTTCAATTCACCGACGCCATTCCGCTGGATGAGGTACGGACACGCATCGAGTTCGAAGCTCGACGGGAATTCCATGGTCTGGGCGTGGTTGATCGCCGGGCAGTCGAACGGCGCGCTCACCTCGCAGCCTGGTACGGGAGCATCGGGCGTGTCGACGACGCTCTTCAGGTGGGCCTCGCTCGAATCGGCCATCATCACCTGGTGGCGGCCCTCGACGCCTGCCGACCTCAGCGCCCGCTCGATGACGCCGTAGCCGGCTGCTTCCGTTCTGGCCATCTGGAGAGCCGTATGCAGCTGCTGTTCAAAGTGCTGCTTCCGGTGTTGGTCCCGAAGTCCTCGGATATGCCAATGCCACAACGACCCAATCGTCACAGAAGCGATAACCGCCGCTTCGATGCCGGCGTTCAGGTAACTGTTGAGGTCGGTCGCCCACGAATTGAGAACGAATTCGAGCAGCAGGTATGAGCTGACCACGACGGTGAGCACCTTCACGACCAGCTGGAGCTCACCGGCTGCAGCTCGCCCCTGCTCGTCCTTCGATCGTCCGCCTGCCATACCGACATGAATCGACATCGCAGGCGCCCGCCCTTAGCCCCAACTAGCCGGAACGCAAGAGCTCGTTTCCTCGACTCAGTTGATGTTGACGTTGCCGGTCTTCGTGCCGCCCGACGTACCGGCAATGTTCGTTGCCTGAACCAGGAAGCGGTACTGAGCACCTGACGTGAGGCCGACGATCGTGGCGCTGAGGGTGTTGCCATCGACGAGGAACGTCTGCCCCGTTGGCTTGTCAGAGGCGTTATAGACGCTGATGAGGTAGCTGGTGACCGGACCCTGCGCCGGCACGTTTGGTGCCGTCCAGCTCACGGTGGCGGATGCAGTGCCGCCGATCGCCTGCACGTGGGTCGGGTTCGGCGGTTTGCCGACGCCACCCGGAACGGTCGTGGGCGTAACGGGGGCGGATGGCGCCGAGGCCTGCGACGGGCCGCCGGTCGTGTTGGCGACCACGGTGAAGGTATAGGCCGTGCCGTTCGTCAGGCCGTTGACGATCGCCGTCGTTTGCGGTGCGGTGACGGTTGTCGACGTAACGAAGACGCCGTTCTGGCAGGCGGACACGGTGTAGCTGGTGACCGTCGCGCCGGAGGCCGGTGCCGTCCACGACACCGTCACGCTCGCGTTGTCCGGTACCCCGGAAACGCCTGTGGGAGAGGCGGTCGCGGGCGTAACGGGCCCGGTCGTGGCGTTGGCAGACGAGCCGTAGGCGTTGTTTGCGACCACCGTGAACGAATACGTGGTCCCGTTGACGAGGCCACTAACGGTCGTACCTGTCGCTCCGGCGCCGAGCTGAATCGGCGCGAGCGGGCCGCCAGGACCGGTCGGCGTAATCGTGTAGCCGGTGATTGGCGAACCACCGTCGCTCGCAGGAGTCGTCCAGCTCAGCGTGACGGTCGCATCGCCAGCGCTGGCGACAAGACTCGTCACCGGATCGGGCGTCCCCACCGGACTGACGGGGAAAGTGCTTGCAGCAAGGGACGTTCCGACCGCGTTCGTTGCGGTGATGTCGAACGTGTAGCTGATTCCGGGAGTGAGACCGCCGGCAGTGAAGCTGGTCACGGCAGGCGCAACGGTCCAGCTCCCCATCGGCGTCCCGCCGTTGTACGCGGTGATCGTGTAGTACGTGATCGGGCTGCCGCCGTCGAGAAGTGGTGCGGCCCATGTGATGTCGGCGGAGTTGAGGCCCGCTGTCGCAGAGGGCAGCAGCGGCGACAGGGGCGCGGTGGCAAGCAGCGGTGGCGCCGCCGGGGTGACGGTTCCGCTCGCCGCTGCGGCTGACGAGCCGACAGCGTTCGTAGCGGTCACCGTGAAGCTGTACGACGTGCCGTTCGTCATGCCACCAATGACGACGCTCGTGGCCGCGGCGGAAACCGTGGTGGCGCTCAACGGACCGCCCGGCCCGATCGGCGTCACCGTGTAGCTCACCACCGGGGCGCCATTGTCGGCTGGCGCAGACCAGAAGACCGTTGCCTGGCTATCCCCGGCGGTGACGCTGACGTTCCCGGGGCTTGCCGGTACGCCTGCTGGTGTGACCGGGTTGCTGTTCGCGGCGGGAGAAGTCCCCACCGCATTCGAGGCAACGACGATGAACGTGTAACTGTCGCCGTTGATCAATCCACCGATCGTGGCCGCCGTCAGGCTGCCGTTGACCACCGTCGGCGACAGAGCGCCGGTCGGGCCGAAGGGAGTGACGGTGTAGCTGGTGATCGACGAGCCGTCGGCGACGCTTGCCGTCCAGGAAAGGCTCACCTGTCCGTCGCCCGCTGACGCGGTGACAGCCGAGGGCGCGCCGGGCTGTCCAGCCGGCGTAACCACCGGTGACGCAAGCGAAGTCTGCGAGCCGCCCGCGTTCGTCGCCGTCACGGTGAACGTGTAGTCGGTGCCGTTGGTGAGCCCGTCGATGATCGTCGAGGTGGTGCTGCCGTCGACGGTCACGGCCGCCAGCGATCCGTTCACGTCGGCGGGCGTGACGGTGTAGCTGACGATCGGACTTCCGTTGTCGAGCGGCGCGACCCACGACACGGTGACCTGCTGGTCGCCCGGAGTTCCGGTCGGCGCTTGCGGCGCGTCGGGAGCTGCCGGTGCCGGAGGCGGCGGAGGAGGTGTCGGCGCCGGCGGGGTGGGCGTAGGCGTCGGCAGATCCGGCGCTGGCGCGCTGTCGGAAGGAGACGGCGCGGGAGTAGGAGTCGGCGTCGCTGTCCGGATCGGATTCGGGGTGGGGGTCACCGAGACGGGCGACGGCACATCGATCGGTTGGACCGCCGCGGGTTGAACCCCCGCAGGCGGCGACTCGACCGACGTAACCGGGCTCGCGCTCGCGGCCGGGCTCTCGGGGACGGAGATGGGAGTGGCCGGCGCAAGGGCACTGGCCGTCAGGCTGGCAGCGACAAGCGAGGAAGCGGTGGTCGCCGCGGCCGCTCCACTCGCGGCGGGAACCTGCTGTGCGACCTGACCAATCCGGCTGAGTATCGGAGCCTGCGCAAGCAAACCGAGCGGTCCGGTGGTCGCCAACAGCTTGGGCAGCGAGATGGCGAGGAAACTGCGGACGATCACCGGATCGAAGTGCGTACCCGCGCAATCCGCCAATTCCACCCGCGCTGCGCGAGCGCTCATCGCGCGCTTATAGGCGCGCGCGGCGGTCATCACCTCGAAGGCATCGACGATCGAAAGAATTCGACCCGCTCGGCTGATTTGTTCGCCCGCTAAGCCTTGGGGGTAGCCGGTGCCATCGAACCGTTCGTGGTGTTCGATAACCCCCGAACTCCACTCACCGAGCCATTCGAGCAACGGCGCGATGAGCAGCGCGCCCTGTTCAGGGTGGGCCCGCAGCGCCGCCCATTCGCGGTCCGAAGGCTTGCCCGGCTTATTGAGGATTGCAGCGTCGACCTGAATCTTGCCGATGTCGTGGAGCAGTGCGACCCACCGGAGCCGGTCTCGCTCGAGCTGGGTCAATCCCAGTTGGTCGGCGAGCAAGTCGGAGTAGACCCGGACTCGCTCGCAGTGACCGCGGGTCTTGCTGTCATGCGCGGTCAGGAGAGCGAGCAGCTCAAGGACCCGCTCCGCAGCCTCTGATCTCCCCGCTGACAATGCGACGTCCGTACTCACCGTCCGAGGCGAACGGCTACGACGGGCGACCTTCAGTCGGGACGGTGCCTTGTCCGGAAACAGCAACGTGAGTCGCAAGAGTGCGGCGAGCGGCAGGAGTCGTCGGGCCACTCGCTCGACTCCGAAGGCGACCAGGAGGGAACCGACGATGAGAAGAACACGCCCCGGCCACCACGTCGCGGTATACGACTCCGGCAAGTACATCAGCGCGAGCACGGAACACGCCAGGGCGGCCAACGCGGGCGACAGGCGAATGGCGCAACGCAGCGCGAAGGCTGCGATGGGATGGGAACTCCACCGCTCGTCCCCGTCAGGTCGTTCCGGCTGCGGACGCCACGTCGGCGTCTTCATGCTCGGATTAGTCGCGACACGACGGGCCGGAAGATTCTGCGGGGCAGCCGCACGGACGATTCACCACTGACGGTCGCCGGAAGCAGGTGCTGCGCGAGATCGAAGTCGGGGGCCGCAACCGGCGCAGCGAGCTGGGCAACCTGCATCAGGTCGTCGGTCGCCACGAAACTGTCATCGGTCAACGCAAAAACAACTCCGCCGCGCCGGCGGACGTCGCTCAGTCGTTCCAGCAATTCGTCGTCCGCCGATTCCGGGGCGACGACCAGCAGCGTGCAGTCCCGTTGGCGAACCACGTCGTCGATACCGACGGACAGGTGCGCGGGTGCGTTCGCGGTCACTTGACGGCGCGCGAGGATCGGCGCAGGAAGCGAACTTCCCGACCAACGGGCGGCGTCCTGGAGGTGGGCAGTCAGGTGCCACGGTTCGTAGGTGGGCGTGCCAACGGTGAACAAGGATCGTGTGCGACCACGCGACCCGAGTTCGGCGCCCAATCGCCGAACGGCTGGCAACCAGGTTCGGCCGCGCACGGCGCGACTTACTACGAGCTCCACACGGTCACCTCATTCCGTCTCCACCAGTCATCGGAAACGGAAGGGCGACGATTTAGCGAGGCGAATGCTCCAGCCATGTCGGGCCGAAGCAATCAGCCTTGCGCATGACAGGCATCCCGCAACCCACAAGCGGTCAATTCGCGAGTTGGTCGTCGGCGTCCTCGCTGCGCTCCCGGGCTGCTGCTGCCGTCTCCCGATTCGCCTTCGCGATGCGGCGAGCCTGTGCGTCAATCTCCCTGGACCGCTGCCCGGCCGACCGTTTCTCCTGCAAGGTCTGGGCGAGGAGCGCCCGGTGCCCAGCGGCGACGTCGGAAGCCCGACCCGCGGCCAGAGAGTCGAGTTCCGAACGTTCACGGTCCACTCGCGCAGCTGTCCGGTCCGCCGCCGCACCCGAGACATCCCCTACCTGTTCTCGGCGTTCGGCGGCCTCGTCCCGAAGGCGAGCCGCATCAAGGCGATCCCGCGCCGCCCGCGCACGAGCAGTCGCAACCGCGTCTTGGTGCTCGCCCCCAGCAATCGCCGCTAGAACTCGCGTTTCCCACTCATCGACGGCAGCCTCGCGCCGATCAGCGTCGGCCTCGCGTTCGTCCGCAAGACGTTCCCGTTCGTCCGCGATCCGATCACGTTGATCGGCACGCCGTGCTCGCTCCGATTCCCGCCTGTCCATGGCTGCCGTCCTCCTTGCGGTGCCACTCATTCCTTTCTACGTGCTCATCAAAACCTCAGGCCGTTGGACTGGGCGACGGCCCAGTGCTCGTCGAGGCAGCTGTCGGACTCGGCGACGGGCTGTCACTTGGGTACGGTGCCGCAGAGCTAACGGGCGCCGACGACTTCGCGATGGTGGGCTGACTCGTCGGGGCCGTGCCTCCCGCCGGCGCAGTGGTCGCCACCGAAGTGCTCGAGGCGGAGGCCGACGGCGCAAAGCTCTGAATGAGATCAGTCAGTTGCTTTTCGTAGCCCCGCAGGGCGGTGCGAATCTGGGTGAACGAGAGTCCCTGAATGTTGTTGCTGAATGCACTTATCTGGTTCCAGAGGGCTTCGAGAGCAGCCACCTGCTGAGCCGTCGGCTGTTCAGGCAGCGTCAGGACCAGTTGCATTGCGAGGGCCTGCGTGACGCACTCGATGCAGTTGTAGCTGAGTGCTCCTGACAAGTTCTGTGGCGCAACCACATTGGCGTGACCAACGATCACCACGACCTGGAAGCTCACAGCGACTGTGGTACAGCCGGTACAGCTCGCGAATGCGTAGGCCTCGTTCTTGTTCTGCACGCTGTTTCCGTCGGCCCAGACGAGCGCAAACGTCACGTCGTAGACCGTGCTGCCGTTCTTCGTATTGACGGCAAGCGCTTGACTGTCGCCAAGACGCGGTGGGGTCGGACGGTCGAAGGGGAACACCCACGTCGGCGAACCGGGCGTTCGCGGCACCAGGACCAAGGCGAGCGCGGGGTGGTCCGCTGTCGGCAGTTTGGTACTCGCCTCGGGCCAGAGCGTCGTCGCCGACAGCCGGTCACCCTCACTCAGCGTCGGGCCGGCGGCGCTCGGAGCATGGAAAGCCTGCTGCACGACGCCGCGCTCGTATGGCTGAATTTGCCGGTAATTCCCGTGAGGCCACCACGCCAAGATGAGCGCCGCGGCACTGCCCAGTGCAACGACGCCGGCGAGGCTCCGCCGAGTCGGCCGCCCTTGCGTCGCATTCCAAATTCCGGCCGTCAACCGGCGGACCGATGTCGCCAACATGACACCCACGCCGAGGACAGGTACCACAATTGCCAGCAGGGCGAGCAGCGCAGCAAGCCCAGCCAGGATATGGCCGGAGCCCAGCCGATCGCCCATTTCGCCGCCTTGCCGGACCATCCCGGCGACTGCAGTGGCTAGAAGCCTAGGCAGCGAGATCACTGTCAAGAACACAATGAGGGCCATGAGTGGCACCACGATCAGCACCCACAATGTGACGATCGCTCGTGCCCAGGGCTTGAGAACGGTTGCCTCGGGATCTCGCCAATGCGTAGGCCACAGACTTTTCATGGTCGGCTTGATGCGATGGAAAAGATCTGGCACGCCGATGAGATCTGCCAGCAGGTGGTATCCGTCGAAGCGCACCATCGGTGGCAGCTGACGAACCATCTGGATCAATTGCGTACCGATGACAAGCAGAACGGCGTCCCAGCTCGTCAGCCACCAGACGCCGAAAGTGACGACCGAAAGGAACGCGTTGAAGTACAGGCCGCCTAGGTCCGTACGCAGTCGCCCGGCCCGGCCCAGCCGGTAGCTATCCGTAACGTCGGTATAGAACGCGGGCCAAGCGAGATAAAGGCCCCCGCCGATGGCGCCTGGAGTGGCCCCGCCGTAGCGGGCGCCCGCTGCGTGGCCGAACTCGTGAAATCCCGCTGACAGGACCGTCACCATGAATACGGCCAGCAGAAGACCCGGTCGATTGAAGGCTTCACGCGCCGCGAGCGCCATTCCATGTTCAAAGAAGAGCCAGCGGCAGATCAGCACAAAGGCCACGAGCGTTGGCACCACGACGAGGGGATGAAATAGGACGGCAAACGGTGCAGTGACCCGCCGGGTGATCTCGGGGTTGGCGATGACGAAGCGAAACCGCAGTCGTAGCAATGGGTTTGCACGTTGAATGGCGGGTTGGGTTCCGTCCGGCTCGACGAGGACACCGAGCGGCCGAAGCTTGCCCTCGATCAGTTTCCGGACATCCCCGGCCGTCAGCGCACGCCCGAACTTCGCCCCCACCGCAGTGGCGATGTCCGAATAGCCACGGTGCCCGTCTATCTCGCTGAGGACCAGATACAGCAAAGGCGTGAGCTGCAGCGTTTGCCCGTCGCCGCGGCGAATGAGCGACGGGGCCCGCCGGTACCCCGAGCCGCGCATGCTGCCGATCAGTTCAACGCCAGCGGCAAGGCCCGGGGGGCGGACGTTGAGCGTTTCGTCCGACGCATCCCCTTCGCGGCCGGGGGTGCTGAGGACGCTCACGACGGACCGGATTACTGCGAGATGTCTGACGTCTGATCGGCTGTCGCCGTAGCGTCGCCGTTAATTGCTTGATCGATTGCGACCTGCTGTTCCGCGATGGAAATGGTCGCCGAGTCCACAGACCCGATGTTCGCGCCCACGGCGGCGTCGATGGGTGCAGCGACGTTCGCGTTCGCGGCCACCGCCCCGTCGATAGGCGCGGTCAAGTTCAGATCGCCAGTCGCATTGACATTTACATTGAGTAGCGGCCCGTCGAGCGCGTCGGCTATGGTGCCGGCGTCACCAATCGTGGCCGTTGGCTCGGGCGCCGGAGAAGCTGTCTGGTCGATCGAGCTGACTTGGTCTGAGGTCGCCGTCGCATCGCCGGTGACGCCCTGCGAGATCGACCCGGCCTGCACCGCCTCAACTCCCACAGTTGATCCCGCCGACAGGACGTTCGCGCCAACCGCCGCGTCAATGGGTGCCGCTACGTTCGCGTTCGCCCCGATGGCCAGATCGACAGGCGCGGCAAGGTCAAGCGCAAGATCGAGATTCGCGTTGAGGTCCAACAACGACATGACCTCTTTGTCAGGAAGCGCCGCTGCCCCCTCGGCCGCCAGCTCTGCTGCCGACACCGGCTCCAAAGCACCATCACCGTCACGAGACGCCATCGTCCGCTCCTTTTCGTCCGCCGTTCCTGCCAGCGAGAAGCGAGTTACCGGAGCCGGCCGCATCTAAACGCGGTCAAGAGGGTCGTCTACGGTGCGTGACGAACGGCGGCGGCGTCGTGGGAGCGAGTTCTACCGTGGCCGCCTCAATCTGCGAGTGGGCGAGCCGACCGCTAGGTCAAGTCGATTGTTCCGGTGTCGACGACTTCGGTCGCGATGTCACGCAATTTGCGATTGGTGCGTTGGCTGGTGATGCGTAGCAGGTGGAACGCGTCCTTTCTGCTGATCTTGTGTGCCGATATGAGTACGCCCATCGCCGCGCCGATTTCTCGGTTGCTGATAAGGGCGGTTTCGAGATTCGCGGCCTTCTCCTGGGCGACTAACCGCGCGACGATTTCGCCGGCGTGAACGGCTAGAAGGGTCGCCAGATCCTCCGCGCGCTCGTCGAAGGCTGCGATCCGAAAGGAGTACAGGTTGAGGCCGGCCATGGCAGCGTCGTCATCGACGGAGATGCGGATCGACAACACGCTGCGCACCGGCGTCGTCTCCACGGCGAGTGCCCCGAAGGTAGGCCAGCGCGGATCGGTCGCCAGATCACCAGAGCGGAACACGTTGTCTTTCGTCGAGGCATCCACGCAAGGCCCGTTGCCGAGTTCGTATTGGATTGCGTCGGCGGCCGTGGCGGCATCAGCAGTGCTACCCACCGTTTCGAATGAGCCGGCCCGCTGGCGGGTGATGCTCGCCGCATCCACACCTGGCACGGACCGGGCCGCAACAACCGTCACGGCGCACAATGCCCCAGCGGCGGTGCCTTCTGCCGCCACCTGCCGCCCCAAGTCGTCATAGACAGCGAGCAGCGAAAGCAAGGACCCATCGTGAGCCATGAGGTCGTTCCTGTCCGCAGAGGTCAAGTGCGACTGCGATAGGGCCGCTGGGTATGCCCACGCCTGCTGGACTATCGAAACGACAAGCTGTGGTCGAATCCGGCCACGACGTCGAGGCTACGCGCCCGGCCTTCAACAGTCCATTAACTGCTCGAGCGCCGTCGGTAAGGCGCACGATCTGGGGACGCGGCGGTTGCCGTGGCTGTCAGCGGGAACGATACGGAGGTGTTCGAGCAGCCGGCCACGACTCCCGCGGATATACACGTCCGCTCTTTGGAACTCGACACAGGTCCGGGTGTGGCCCGGGAGGCACGACTCTTTGTTGATGACGCACTCACCGCCTGGCATATGGGCTCCCAGCGGGACGACGCCTTGCTGATCGTCAGTGAACTCGCAACCAATGCTTACCGCTACGACGGACCGCACATGATCGTGGACCTGCGACGCGACCACGAGAGCCTTTTCATCGGGGTAGAAGACGGAAGCACCAGTTCGCCGCCGAACGCGCCGATCGATCCCGATAACGGCTCCGAGAGCGGACGCGGGCTGGCCATCGTCGCTGCGGTCGCCCAGTCCTGGGGTATTGCAACCACGCTGGCCGGCAAACAGGTGTGGGCTCGGCTGGACATCATCGATCGCCGCAGCTCTGCGTAGCGGACTGTCGGATCACTCTGCAGAACCGAGCGTCATCGTGGGGACCGCTATCTCCGTGCGCGGCGTGAATAGGGGAGGCGTCGTGCGGTCTTAAGAACCGACGACTAAGACATACATAGAATCGATGCCGGAGACGATCTTCAAGACATTGGAACGCCCGGTTATCGTCAGGGGACTGACGACCCAGCGTTGTTTATCAAACGTTGGATATCCCGGATTTGCGGGTACCCATCCGACGAGTCTGCCGTCTTGACGGATGGCATAGCAGTCCGCCCAGGCCGCCCAATCTCAGTTGCGTCAGTCAAGTTTGAGACTTGGACTGACGTAGGAGCGGCCGGAGGCGTGGTGCCATTACCAAGTTCGCCGTTAGCCCATAGCCCCATGACCAAACTGTGCCGTCGGAACGTAACGCATCAGCAGTTCCGCCACCGGCAGCAACCGCAGTGACATTCGTGTGCCGTACTTTCGGACGGGATGCTGCTATCAGGCGCGGGGACCGTTCTCGAGTAGGCCCGTATCACCTTGTCCCCAGGCGAATACGCGTCGTCCATTGTCGAAGCGAATGATGCGTAGCCAGCGGCGACAACCGCGACAACGTTCGACAACCCCGTACCCTGCGTAGGTCCGGCCACTCGTACGTGGCCCGGCAGGTCGCGGGTAAAAGCGAGATACGGCCTGTGGCTGGACGCAGGCCGAACATGACGCCATGGCGACGGTTCTCGGCACCTGCCCGGTTCTGCCGTTGCCCTCGTAACGAGTTCGACTCCACTCCACCCGGATCTCGAATCGAAGCCGACAACGGCGACACCTCAGCCGACACAAACCGCTAGCGTCCCCGCTCCTCAGGCGCCGGCTCCCATCACCGGCGAACGATCCGCCGGTGACGGGAAAAATCACCCCCGGAGCCTTATGTTCTCCCGCCGGAGCAACCAGCTACTACAACGGCCGGCTCTATACCTGCAAGACGTCTTCAACCGACTCCCGAAATCGGTGGCGACAGTAGTTTCAGCGAATACGACGCATGTTCGGACGGTCGCCGGTACCGTTCGAGGCACGTGAAACGTCGCATTGGGACGCGGGACGGTTGAGGGGGCCAGGTCGTGCGCAGGTTACCCGCGCTTATCGCGGTCGTTGTTGGACTCGGCGTTCTTGCCGGCGTCGGACCGGCTGCATCGGCCGGACCTCTGCCGCCAGGACCGGGAGCCGGGTCGTTTGAGTCGATTTCGCCGACTCGGATCATCGACACCCGCGATCCGAGTGATCCTCTGGCGGGGGCGATCCCGCCCGGTGGCACCGTCTCGTTCGATTTTGGTGGTGCGTCAGCTGCCGGGATCGCCGTGTCGATGAACGTTACGGTGACGGGTCCGACCGCTCCGGGCTATCTGGCCGTATTTCCAGGTGGAACAACCGCCCCCCTGGCGTCCAACTTGAACTTCCTGCCTGATCAGACGGTGGCGAACGCGACGATCGTCAGAATCGGCGCTGACGGCACCGTGTCGTTCCTCAACGGCTCCGCGGGAGAACTTGATCTCGTGGTCGACGTGTCGGGTTTGTATGCCGGTGGAACCGCCACCGCCGGGGGAACGTTGAGCACCGTGTCGCCGGTGCGGTTGTTGGATACGCGAGTCGGCAATGGGGCACCGCAAGGTTCGGTTCCGGCGAACGGGACGGTCGCCTTGCAGGTTGAGGGGCGGGGCGGGGTCCCGTTATCGAATGTGTCGTCCGTGATCTTGAACGTAACCGTCACCGGACCGCAGGCTCCGGGCTACATCACGGCCTACCCCGAGGGAACCACCAAGCCGCTCGCTTCGAACCTGAATTTCCTTCCGTCGCAGACAGTTCCCAACCTCGTCGTCGTGCCTGTCGGCGCTGACGGCATCGTCGACCTATATAACGGCTCCGCCGGCTCGGTCGATCTTGTCGCCGACGTCTTCGGCTACACCCTCGGTGGAATAGCGACCATCACCGGCGCAATGCAACCGCTGTCACCGACCCGGGTCCTCGACACCCGCAACGGCACCGGTGCCCCGACCGCCCAGGTTCCGGCACGCGGCTCAGTCACCGTCCAACTCACGGGTCGAGCCGGAGTGCCCTCGGGCGGAGTTTCCGCCGTTGTGCTCAACGTGACCGCAACGGGAACGACCGCGCCGGGCTACATCACTGCGTACCCGAGCAATACCGATCGGCCGCTCGCGTCCACACTCAACTTCCTGCCTGGACAAACCGTCCCCAACCTCGCCGTGGTCCCAGTCGGTTCCGACGGCGCCGTCACTCTGTATAACGGATCAGACGGACCGCTCGACCTCGTCGCCGACATCTCCGGGTACTACGGCTCCGGCGGCGGCACTTTACAGGCCTTCGGCTACGAGGCGCTGGGCGCGGGTCAGACGTACACAAGCGCAGACCCTTTGCCAGTCCGCACGTTGACGGGCGTTACCAGCGTCGCCTCAGCGAACGGCGCCACATATGCGCTCGACGCCGATGGGTCCGTCTGGTGGTGGGGCGCTGTCGACACGCCGCTTCCGTCGATGGCCGCCGGTTCTTGGTCCTCGCCCACACGTCTCGATGAGGTGCCGCCCGCAAGATCGATCGCGGTAGGAGGAACAGGTATATACGCCGAGTACGACACCGTCTACGTAGCGGCGGTGGATGGCACAGTCTGGGCGTGGGGTCGTGGAGATCAAGGCCAGATCGGAAACGGGACGACCGCGACCAGTGTCTTGCCGACACAAGTAAACGGGCTTTCGGGCGTCATCTCAGTCGCCGCCACCACGTATGGCGCCTACGCGCTGAAGGACGACGGAACGGTTTGGGCGTGGGGAGGCGGACACAACGGGGAACTGGGGAACGGCTTGAGTCAGAGCGCGGCAGTTCCAGTCCAGGTTCCAGGCCTCACGAATGTCACGGCAATTACTGCAGGTGGCTACAACGGATATGCTCTTCGGTCTGACGGAACGGTCTGGTCCTGGGGGGAAAGCGGCTCGACCCTTGGGACTGGCGCGCCGACGACGTGGCCTACATCTCCTGCTACGCCGGCGCAGGTCGTGGGCCTCACCAACGTCGTCGCTATCAGCGGGGCAGGGACGACTTGCGACGCGCTCCTGTCCGACGGGACCGTCTGGTCTTGGGGCTGGGAGGTCGGCCCTGGGACGCCGGACGGGATCATCGCAATGCCATTCGTATACGACACCAGCCCTGTCCAAGTCCCTGGCTTCACGGACGTTGTCTCTATCGCAGCCGCGCCATATGACGTGTATGCCGCTCGACGCGATGGAACAGTCCTCGGTCGAGGCGCTGCAGATGTCTACCGGCCACTGCTCGGTTCAGCGACGAATGACTGGTCATATCAAGCTGTAACGATTCCCGGTCTAACCGGAGTGTCAGCTGTTTTTGCAGGCAGGGCATCTGTCTACGCCTTGGTCGGGCTTCCGTAGCGAAGCCCTTGTCCGCAAGCCCGCTCTAGCTGTGGCAGGACATCGACGTTCGACGTCGATCACACGTGCCTTCGTTCAGAACGAACACAATTGTGTCGCATTTGCGAACGCGTCGACGAAGGGAAGCACAATCTGGACACCTGGGAGACGCTCGTAGCGCTAATAGATCACTCCAAGCCCAAGCGAACGACGCCTTCGAGCGGATCGGAGAACAGATCGAGGAGGTCGGCGATCAAGGCCTCCCGCAATCGGAGATCACAAGATCGTTGCCGCCGATGAGGTTCGGAGCTATCGCCAAACGACTGCTTCCCTCCGGTGCGTTCGAATGTTCCTAGGAGCGTCGGCCAGACGCCGCCGGCCGCTACCGCCTGCAGAACGTCTGGTGCGCTACGAACCGTTGAGATTTCGAGCATCTGTTCGAAGCCGTGCTTGCCATACGGCTTACCACGAGGCCAATTTCGAGCCAACGACTAGGCGTTTTCGCAGGTCAACGCCTTATACCTATGTGGGCGAGGGGGGAGTTGAACCCCCACGTCCTTACGGACACACGGACCTGAACCGTGCGCGTCTGCCATTCCGCCACTCGCCCGAGTAGCACAGCGAGGTTAGCAGGCCGGCGACGACTCGATCACGTCGCTACCGTACGAGGCCCTCCACGCTCAGGATTACGTGAGAAACATCGCCCGCACGCCCAGTCAGGCCGGAATCCGGGCCGCGCCGGTCTGCTCCTGCCGGGCGCGCGGCCCATCGCACGGCAGACTAGGGAGGTCCGGCACCCGGAGGTGTCGGAAGGGCGTGTTGTTGGGCAAGAGCCCGACGCACGGAGAAGCGTGAGGAGGCGGACGTGAGCGGGCTGCAGCGGTTCGAGCACCGGCTCAGCGGGCTCGTCGAAGGCGGCTTCGCGCGCATCTTCCGCGGGAAGGTCGAGCCGGTCGAGCTGGCCGCCGCGCTGGCCCGCGAAGCCGACACGAACAAGGCTGTCGGTCCCCAGCGGGTGCTCGTGCCCAACGTGTACGAGATCGACCTCGGTCACAACGACTTCGAACGCCTCGCGCCATACTCCCTGACGCTCGCCGACGAGCTCGCGTCGATCCTTCGGGAGCACGCGGCCGAGCAGGGCTACACCTTCGTCGGCCCCGTCACCGTCGCACTCCGCCAGCTCCCAAACCTCGGCACCGGCTCGTTCCGGATCGAAAGCCGGGTCGAGGCCGGCGAGGACGACGGTCCCCCGCCGGCGGTCCGGCCCTTCGCTCCGTCACCTTCCGTCGCCGCCCCGCCGGTACCGTCGACCGAACCGCCGTTGCTGGCCAGCACCACGGTGCTCCCGCCGCCCAGCGAGCCGGTCGCGCCCCCGAAGCCCGCGGTGTACGGCCATCTGGTTCTGCCGGACGGCAGCCGCCACGCAGTGGGCGAGAAGGCGCTCGTGCTGGGCCGCGGTCAAGACGCAGACATCCGACTGAGTGATTCCAGCGTCAGCCGCCGGCACGCGCGGATCAGCGTGGTGGGCGGGAACATCCTGGTCGAGGACCTCGGCTCAACGAACGGCACCACGGTCAATGGGAAGAAGATCGATCGCGAGACATTGAAGATCGGCGACAGCCTTGGCTGTGGCACCGCGGTCGTCCAGCTGCGGGGCTGAGCCGTGCCCGAAATCGTCTTCTTCGCCGTCAAGATCGGCTTCCTTGCCCTGTTGTGGCTGATGGTCCTTTTCGCCGTCTTTACTGTCCGCGCAGACGTTTTCGGCGTCCGGCCGCCCAAGGTCCGTGAGCGGCCGCAAGTAACGCGGGCCCCGAAAGCCTCGCGATCCGAGCGGCGGCGTAACAATCGACCCACCAACCTCGTCGTGACCGAGGGTGCGCTCACGGGCACCCGGATCACCCTGGGCACAGCGCCAATCACGATCGGCCGGGCCGAAGACTCAACGCTCGTGCTCGGCGACGACTACGTCTCCACCCATCACGCTCGCTTCATCCCCCGGGGTGACCAGTGGCTGGTCGAGGACGTTGGTTCGACCAACGGCACATACCTCGACCGGACGAAAGTGACTGGCCCGACGCTGGTTCCAGTGGGCGTACCGGTACGGATCGGCAAGACCACGGTGGAGCTGCGGTCATGAGCCTGAGCCTGCGCTACGGACTGCGCTCGGACGTCGGACACGTCCGGGAAGGCAACGAAGACTCCGCGTACGCGGGCAGCCGGCTTATCGCGGTGGCTGACGGGATGGGCGGAGCCGCAGCGGGGGAAGTGGCCAGCCGCATCGTGATCACCCGGCTCGCCGATCTCGACGAGGACGTCGCCGGCCCCGACGTTCTTGGCGCGTTGTCGAACAGCATCGTCGACGCGAACCGCTCACTACGGTCGATGGTGCAGAGCAATCCCCGCCTCAACGGCATGGGAACGACTGTCACCGCGCTGCTCGTCGCCGATCAGCGCCTCGGTTTGGTGCACGTCGGAGACTCCCGGTGTTACCTCTATCGCAGCGGAGAACTGACCCTCGTCACTCGTGACCACACCTTCGTCCAAGAACTTGTCGACGGCGGTGAGATCAGCGAGGACGAGGCCGCGATTCACCCGAAGCGATCCCTGCTGCTACGTGCTCTCGACGGACGTCCGGACGTCGATCTTGACCTGTCTGTTCGGGAAGCCCGAGTGGGCGATCGCTATTTGCTCTGTAGCGACGGGCTTTCCAACGTTGTCAGCCGCGAAACGATCGCGGAGGCACTAGCGATTCCCGACCCGCAAGAGTCGGCCGACCGCCTCATCGAACTCGCATTACGCGGCGGCGGGCCTGACAACATCACCGCCGTGGTGGCCGATGTCGTTGAGTCGGCGCGGGAAGACAACGCGTCGGTCCTGATCGGTGCGGCCGCTGCCGACGGCGGCAACACAACGATCGCTGATGACTCGGCCGCAGGCCGCGCCGCGGGCGTGCACCGCGAATCCCGCGACATGGTCCTCGGGCTACGGCGGCGAGATCCGACCGAGCATTCGTACGGCACGAAACGTCGCCGCTGGCTCGCACCGGCGGTGATCGGCAGCTTGCTGATCGCCCTCGTGCTGGCCGGTTTTGCGGGGTGGCTCTTCATCCAAACCCAATACTACGTGGGCAGTTCGGACGGCAAGGTCGCGATCTTCCGGGGCGTATCGGGCACCATCGGGCCCCTGCACCTGTCGAGCGTCGAAGAGACCTTCGTCCCCGTCAGCTCGCTGCCGGCCGACGCGCGGAGCCAAGTCGAGCAACACATCAACGCCAGCAGTCTCAGCGACGCGCGAGCGATCGTGCAGCGCCTTGAGAGTTCCGCCATCTCCCCGACGAGTCCGACGCCGACACCCACCGTCACGGTGACACCGACACCGACCCCAACTCTCACTCCCACAGCGGTTATCAGCCGATGACTGCCCCCGCCACGATCGGCATCCCGGTTGCTCGTCCGAAGCGACGGGGCACCGAATTACGGCTCATCATCGTCACGATGCTGCTGGCGGCGGCGGCGCGCGCCGCAGTCCAGATAGGCGTCAACGAGAAGGTCACGTTCAGCGTGGTCCCGTACGTCCTGGGCCTCGGCGCGCTGTTCGGCGTCGCGCACATGGCGGTCCGTCGATGGGCGCCGTACGCCGATCCGCTTCTGCTGCCGTTGGTCGGAGCACTCCTTGCCATCGGTACGGCGGTCATCTACCGCCTCGACCTGGCCACCAACGACAACGCGCCTGCCGACGCTCCGCTGCAGCTGGTCTGGGTCGCCATCGGTGTAGGCCTGTTCGTCGCACTGCTCGCGTTCCTACCGGACCACCGCGTCCTCTCGCGATACGGCTACACGGTCGGGCTGGCCGGCCTGGTCCTCTTGCTCCTACCGAGCCTGCTACCGGCTCGGTTCAGCGAGGTCAACGGCGCGAAGGTCTGGATTCTGCTGTTCGGCTTCTCTTTCCAACCGAGCGAGATCGCGAAGCTCCTGCTGATGGTCTTCTTCGCGAGCTATCTCGTGGCAAAAAGGCCTGTGCTGTCGGTAGTTACGCGCAACATCGGGCCGCTCCAACTCCCGCGAGCCCGCGACCTCGGCCCAGTCCTCGTGGCCTGGTTGGCGAGCATGCTCGTCCTGGTCCGCGAGAGCGACCTCGGCTCAGCACTGCTGTTCTTCGGAATCTTCATCGTGATGCTCTATGTAGCGACGGAACGCGCGTCATGGTTGATCATCGGCGTTGCGCTCTTCGCGGGCGGTGCCACTGTCGCGTATGCGTCCTTCGCGCACGTGCAGGAGCGCGTCGACATCTGGCTGCACGCGTTCTCCGGCCAGAACCCGACCAACCACAGTTACCAGCTGGTGCAGGGACTTTTCGGCTTCGCCACCGGCGGCATCCTGGGCACCGGACTCGGTCGTGGCCAGCCCCAAACGGTTCCGTTCGCCCGGACCGACTTCATCTTCGCATCGATCGGCGAAGAGCTCGGACTCGTCGGCGTGATGGCCGTACTGGTTATCTACTTCATGCTCGTCGCCCGCGGGGTTCGCGCCGGCATCGGCGTCCGCGACTCCTTCGGGAAGCTGCTGGCGGGCGGCCTCGCGGCCAGCCTGGCGATCCAAACCTTCGTGGTGGTAGGCGGCGTCATGCGCGTGATCCCGCTGACGGGGCTGACGCTGCCTTTCCTGTCTTACGGCGGATCGAGCGTCATCGCCAACTTCGTACTGGTCGCGATGCTGATCCGCATCTCGGACGCCGGCCGACGGCCCGCGACCTGGCCGCCTGATGCCGGTGATCAGCGATGAACAAGCCGCTTCGGAAAGTTGCTCTGGCACTGGCAGTTTTGTTCGCGATCCTGCTCGTCAACGCGAACGTCGTCCAGGTGGTCAACGCCCACTCACTGACCAGCAATTCCCACAACCGCCGAGTGCTGATCGACGACTACCGGCGGCAGCGCGGCGACATCATCGCCGGCGGACAGGTCGTTGCGCAGTCGGTTGCGACCAGCGACAAACTCAAGTACCTCAGGACGTATCCGGGTGGAAGCCTGTTCGCGCCGATCACCGGCTACGACTCGCTCACGCTTGGCACGACCGGCATCGAATCCAGCCAGGACTCCATTCTCAGCGGCGACGACTCACGACTCTCGATCAGCTTCGACCGGCTTTCGCAGATGCTCACCGGCCGAACCGTCCGCGGCGGCAGCGTGTCACTGACGATCGACAGCGCAGCCCAGACCGTTGCCGCCAAGGCCCTTAGCGACCGGAAGGGCGCAGTGGTCGCCATTGACCCGCGCACCGGAGCGATCCTCGCGATGGTGAGCAGCCCGTCGTACGACCCCAGCCAACTGACCGGTCACGACCCGACGATGATCAGCAAGAACTACAAGGCGCTGCAGGCGGATCCGAACAAGCCGCTCTTGAACCGCGCGACGTCCGAGAGCTACCCGCCGGGCTCGACGTTCAAGGTGATCGTGACGGCCGCCGCGCTCGCCAGCGGCAAGTACCAGCCCGACACTCAGGTTCCCGCGCCCGCGACGTATCCCCTTCCGGGCACGACGGTGGCGATCAACAACTTCGAGGGCGAATCGTGCGACGGCACCTCCATCACGTTGGCGCACGCCTTGGAGATTTCGTGCAACACCGCGTACGCCGGCATTGGTGTCGCGCTGGGCGCGGATGCCCTCCGCGCACAGGCCCGGGCATTCGGCTTCGGCACGGCACCCAGTGATGTCGGAGTCCCCACTGCCGCAAGCGTTTTCCCCGACAACCTCAACATCCCGCAGACTGCACAGTCATCGATCGGTCAGTTCGACGTTCGGGCCACTCCGCTCCAGATGGCCATGGTGGCTGCGGCGATCGCAAACGGCGGGTCGATGATGAAGCCGTACCTCGTGCAGCAAGTGACCGGACCCGACCTGAAGGTTCTCGCGCGGACCATTCCCACTGTCCTCGGCACGCCGGTCAACGGCACGGTCGCCGGCGAGCTCACCACCATGATGGAAGCCGTCGTGAACAGCGGTACCGGAACGAGCGCCCAGATCCCGGGCGTCCGGGTGGCCGGTAAGACCGGCACCGCCGAAACAGGTATCTCCGGTCAGCAACCTGATTCGTGGTTCATCGGATTCGCGCCGGCCGGTGCGCCCACCGTGGCGATCGCCGTTCTTGTCGAGAACGGCGGTACCGGCGGGGCTGTCGCGGCGCCGATCGCCCGACAGGTACTGGCGCAGATCCTGGCGGACCAGAAATGACCTATCCCGCAGACAGTTTCCCGACGCGCGGACCCGAGGATGAGGTCCCTCGATTCGCCGCCCCAGGCGTACGAATCGCCGGACGGTACCGGCTGGCCCGCCGGATCGCCGGCGGCGGAATGGGCGAGGTGTGGCGCGCCCACGACCGCATCCTCGACGCCCCGGTTGCCATCAAATTGCTGCGCGCCGAATACCTTGAAGAGCCGATGTTCCTGGCCCGGCTACGGGCGGAAGCCCGGCTCGCCGGGATGCTCGACCACCGCGGCATCGCGGCGATCATGGACTACGGCGAACACGATGGGCCGGCGGGATCAGCCTGGCTCGTCATGGAACTGGTCGAAGGGGAACCACTCGGCCGGCTGCTTGCTCGATTCGGAAAACTACCCGCCCAGCAAACGCTCGACATCATCGGGCAGGCCGCTCTTGCCCTGCACGCCGCCCACGCGGCCGGAGTCGTGCACCGTGACGTCAAGCCGGGGAACATCCTTGTGCAACCCGACGGACTCGTGAAGATCACCGACTTCGGCATCGCCCGCGCGATGGGATCGGTTCCGCTGACCCGCACCGGAACCGTTCTCGGCACCGCCCATTACCTCTCCCCCGAGCAGGCCTGCGGCGCTGCGGCGACACCGGCCTCCGACATCTACGCGCTCGGCGTCGTCGCGTACGAGTGCCTCGCGGGCCACCGGCCGTTCGACGGCGAAGGCCCGGTCCAGGTCGCGTTGGCGCACCAGCGCGCCGAGGTCCCACCGCTTCCGGAAGAGCTGCCCGCGCCCGTCGTTGGTCTCGTGATGCGTGCCCTCGCAAAGGACCCCGCACACCGGCCGTCCAGCGCGGGCAGCATGGGCCGGACCGCGCTCGGGATCCGGCAAGCGCTCTACCTCGATGGACCGGGCGACGGTCGCTCGCAACCGAGCGCCCATCGCCCCGCACGGCCGTCCGCCCCCGCGCCAGCTACGGCTTCGCGTCGCCGGCGTCGCGGCCTCGGCCGCTGGGCGCGCCCCGTGCAGATGATCGGCCTCGTGGGCGCGATCGCGATCGGCGCCGTCGTCATCGCCAACACCGGCGACGCAGAGAGTGCCGGCAGTAAGGCGCCCGCGCCGCAGACCCCGCTTATCCCCCAGGGAATCAGCGTCGACCCCGCTCAATTCCGCGGCCGACCGGTCGCGTCGGTCATCGCTGACCTCACCGCACTTGGTCTGCTCACCCGTCGTTCGAACGTCGTTGCGCCAGGCATTCCCGATACGGTCATCACGATCGTGGGTGCCGACGGAGGACCGCTTCCGGCGACGCTCACCCGCGGATCGACAGTCGTCCTCCAGGTCGTCACCCCGGCCAGCGCAGTCCGGTAACCGCGAAGTTCAGCGAAGAAGGAGACAGACGTGGCAACCACGGAGCCCCACCGCATCGGCGGCCGGTACGAACTCGGGGCCGTGCTGGGCTATGGGGGGATGTCCGAGGTCTACGCGGCGCGCGACATCCGGCTGGACCGCGACGTGGCCGTCAAGGTGTTGCGTGCGGACCTGGCGCGGGATCCGTCATTCGTCAGCCGGTTCCGGCGCGAGGCTCAGTCGGCCGCGTCGTTGAGCCACCCGAACATCGTCTCCGTCTACGACACCGGCGAGGACACCCTCGGCAACGAGAACGGTCTCGAGATTCCGTACATCGTGATGGAGCACGTGTCCGGCCGGACCCTTCGCGAAGTGCTCACCGAAGAAGGCCGACTTCTGCCGCGCCGAGCGATGGAGATCACCGCCGAAGTCGCGGCCGCGCTCGAGTACAGCCACCGCGCTGGAATCGTCCACCGGGACATCAAGCCGGGCAACGTCATGCTCACCCGCAACGGTGAAGTGAAGGTGATGGACTTCGGCATCGCCCGTGCGGCCGCCACCGGGTCCGCGGACATGACCCAGACCGCGCAGGTCCTCGGTACCGCCCAGTACCTCTCTCCCGAACAGGCCCGCGGCGAGCACGTCGACGCCCGTAGCGACATCTACTCGACCGGCTGCTTGCTTTACGAATTGCTCACCGGCGTACCGCCGTTCCAGGGTGACTCGCCGGTTGCCGTTGCGTACCAGCATGTTCGAGAGGATCCGCTGCCTCCGTCGCGCGTCGATCCCGACCTGCCGGCCAGCGTCGACGCAGTCGTGTTGAAGGCAATGGCGAAGAACCCGGCTAACCGTTACCAGACCGCGGCCGAGATGCGGGAGGACCTCGAGCGGGCCGCTGCCGGACGTCGTGTCGAAGCCCCGCCCGTGCTGCATCAGGACGCAACGACGGCACTTCCGGCGGCTGCGCCGACCACGGTGCTGCTCACGCATGACGAGACCGATCGAGGGCGGCGTCGCCAGGGCGCATATGTCGTCCTCGGCCTCGCCGTACTCGCTGTGTTCATCATCGCCGCGCTCATCGCGAAAGGCTTCTTCTCCGGAACCTCGGGATCAGTCCACGCCCCGAACGTCATCGGGATGAGCCAGGAGGACGCGCAGAAAACCCTTGAGGCTCAGGGCCTGCACGTCGGCGACGTCAAGACGAATCCGATCGGCACCGACGGCAACACCCAGAAGCAAGGCCTTGTCTACGCCCAGAGCCCGCCCCCGAACGCCACGCTGAAGAAGAACGGCGCGGTCGATCTGCGCATCTCCGGCGGGACGGCGAAGGCGACCGTGCCGAACGTGGTCACTCTGAACCAGTCCGACGCCAACGCGGCGATCCAAAATGCCGGGCTCATCGTCGGGACCGTGACGATGAGCGACGCCGTCGGCACACCCGGCACCGTGCTGTCGCAGTCGCCAGAAGCTGGAAAGTCGGTTGACGCAAAGTCGCCGGTGAACATCACCGTGGTGTCCGGGCAGCAGACCGTGCCCAATGTGGTGGGCAAGACCCAGGGGGAGGCCCAGCAGATCCTGAAGGCTCAGGGCTTCAACGTGGTGATCAAGATGGTGGCCGACACGATGCCCGCACAAACGGTGATCGCACAGGATCAGGCGCCCAACACGAAGATTGCCAACGGTTCGACCGTGACGATCACGGTGTCGTCCGGGCCGGCCACTCCCTCGCCGACGCCAACTCCGACGACATCAACTACGGCGACACCCAAGCCATAGACACGGCTCGGTACCTACGCCTGAGCCGCCAGGCGTAGCTCCTCGACCTCGGCGGCCAATGCCGGAGCAAGGGCGACCGCATCGCCAAACCCACACTCCGCCAGCCAGTTTCCGAGCATGAAGTGCCCACCCTGAGTCAGCACCGACTCCGGGTGGAACTGCACGCCGTGCAGCGGCAGGTCTGCGTGGCGCATGCCCATGATCACGCCCGATTCGGTCCGGGCGTTGACGAGGAGTTCGGCCGGCAGCGTGTCGATGGCGGCGGCGAGCGAGTGGTAACGGGTGGCGACGAACGGATCCGGCAAGCCGGCGAGTACGCCTGTCCCGTCGTGGAAGACGTTGGACGTCTTGCCGTGCAGCAGCTCCGGCGCCCGGCCTACGGTCGCGCCGAATGCCACGGCAAGTGCCTGATGACCGAGACACACCCCCAGCATCGGCAGCTCGCGCTTCGCGCACACCTGGATAATCCCGATGCTTGCGCCGCCGGCTTCCGGCGTACCAGGACCTGGCGAGACGAGGACCCCGTCGACCTCCGCCTCGTCGACGGCCCGCGCGAGGTCGTCGCCGAAGGTGTCGTTCCGCCGAACGACCGTCTCGGCCCCGAACTGCTGCAGGTACTGGACCAGGTTGAAGACGAACGAGTCGTAGTTGTCCACCACGAGGATGCGCGTCACGACATGTCCATCTCTGTGCGGGCCGCGGTCGTGCTCCGGGCCGGACGTGGGTCTCGCAGTTCGCGCCGTGCCACCTGACCACCTTCGGTCAGCGGCAACGACGCCCGGATCTCGATCACACCCGGTACGCAGTTCGCCGGCAACTCGGTTTCGCACACAGCGCGAATCATCCCGGAGTCCAGCTGGGCCCCCGCCGCCGGCTCCACGTAGAGCTTGACGATCCCAGCCCCGCGGCGGCCGTAACCCTGTACGGCCGCGGCCCTCGCGACCTGCGGCAACGCCGACACCGGCGCCTCGACCACGGTCGGCCACACCCACTGCCGGCCGACCCGAATTGCGTCGTCGACCTGGCCGACGTACGACACCGAAGCGTCCGCTGCCGTCGTCGCCAACACGCCGGTCGCGTAGAAGCCGTCGGCATCGAGCGAAAGGTTGATCAACTGCGGGCCTCGGATGAGGAGTTCCCCGACCTCGCCGGAGGGGACCGGGCGACGGGCGGCCGTAAGATCGACGACCTTCGACTCCGTCAACGGCAGTGGGATCCCGATCGTGGCAGCGTCACCGGCGCCGGCGATGCCCCGAGCGAACGGCGTTGCATGGCTGAGGCCAGCGGCGTTCGGCACGCCGTACGCGAACGACACCGCCGACAAAGCGAGCGAGCCTCGTCGGCCGTCGGCGACCGTGGGCGGCTCGAAACCGGCCGTCGCGATGAGAACATCGCGAACGACGCGATGCCCGACGCCCATGAACGCACCCGCGTCGAGCAGGGACCGCAGGTCGTCCGAGTGGATCGGGAGGTAGGTCACGGCCGCGTCCCTCATGGCCGCGACCGCCTCAGCCGCCGAATCCACCAAGACGAGGCGGCCACCGAGCAGAAGCGTGGTGTTCAGGGCCAGCGTCAGCCCCGCCATGGTCGACAGGGGAAGCAGGCCGAGGGTCGTCTCGTGTCCGGCCCGCGCCCCGCGTAGCCACCAGCCGGTTTGATACGCGGCGGCGACGAGCGAGCGGTGGCTGAGCACGACCGGTCGCACGGGCCCGTCACCGTGCGGTTCGTACAGCACGACTGCCGTGCTCGCCGGCGATGTCTCCACCGACGGCGGGATGAGACCCGCGGTCAGCAGCAACTGAGACAGCGTGATGCTTCCGGACGGGGCCGAGCGCGGACCGGCCAGCAGCTGCTTCGCCCGGCTTCGCGGCCGCGCGAGCCGAAGGCGCAGCCGTAGCCGCGTGCCGGGGCCCAGTGCGTCGGCCGGCCGCGACGCGACGACGACCCGGACCCGGGTTTCCCGCCGTGCCTCGTTGACGGCATCCCAGCACGCCCCGACACACAGCACGACCTCGGCGTCGCAGTCGACCAGCTGCTCGTGCAGCACCTGTGCGTCGAACGCCGGGTCCAGCAGGACGGCGACAGCCCCGATCCGCATGGCGGCGTACGTGCCGATCACAAGCTGCGGGCAGTTCGGGCCGACGAACGCGACGCGGTCGCCGGGGCGTACATCCAGCCGCGTGAACGCCATCGCCAGCTGGTCGACCGCTCGCCGCAGCTGGCTGAACGTCAGGCTGCTGCCTGCGTACGACAGCGCGAGGGACTCCGGGAATCGGGCGACTGCCTCATCGAGCATGCGCGGCAGCGTGATGTGCGGCAGAACCGGGTTAATCATTCGAATGCGACACGTTCACATGGTTGAACGGCAGCAACGGATCGATGATCGGGTAGATCACGAACAGCAGCAGCGCGACCGTGCCGAGCAGCAGGACGAGAGCCAGCGCCGCACGGACGGGCTTCGGACCGGGCAGGTGCCGCCACAACCAGCCGTACATCAGGCCACTCCGCCGGTCAGTGCCGTCGGCGGAGCGCCGGCTTTGGAGTCGGTCTCGGCCAGCACGCCGTGGATGATCAGCCGCTGGCTCGCCGAATAGCGCGGGTTACAGGTCGTCAACGTCAGCAGGTGCTGCGTGGGAGTTGCGCTCGGCTGGTCCGGGACCGGCAGCACCACGCCGACCGTGGTGGGCGAGACGACGTCGTGGCCGGTCACGCGGTACACGTACCAAGCCTGCGCGGTTTCGATGACCACCGCGTCGCCGTCTTGCAGCTGGTCGGTGTTGAAGAACGGCGCACCATGCGTCGTGCGATGGCCGGAAATCACGAAGTTCCCCAGCTGCCCGGGCAACGCCGTACCGGGGTAGTGGCCCGGGCCTTTCGCGAGTTGGCTGTCCTCGACGCCTTCCACGACAACCCACTTCCATGAAGCTCCCAGCCGCGGGGCATAGATCACGGCGGCCGGCTGGCCGACGTCCGGCGCCGTTTCGGTGGGCGGGCTGATCGGGATCACGCTGGGAGCGGGTGGCGCGTCGGACGGCGGGGCCCAGGTCGCCGCGATCTGCTTCTGCAGCTTGTGTTGTTCCGCGTGCGTGTAGATGCCGGTGACATAGAGCTCGTAGACGACCAGCAGCAGAACCAGGATGCCGGCGGTAATCAACAGCTCGCCGACTGTCCCCAGCGCAACGGCCCACAACGGCCGGCGCGGTCGTAGCCGTTTCGCCGGGCCGCCGCTTTCCGCGATCACGTCGGCTGAATCAGCTGTGGCTCCCATCGCAGCACTACGCTAGCCGACGATCGTTCGCGGGACCCCCCGAACGCCGCGTTGCTCACCGGAGTCCCAGCCGTCAAGGAGCGTGCTCGATGCCTGAATCCCGCAAGCGCAAGGGGGCTGTCTACACGCCGCCCCCCGTCGGCCCGACGAGCGCCAAGAAGCGCCCGCCGTCGCCGCCCTGGGTCGGGGCCTCGATCCTCGTGCTCTTTGCGGTCGGCGTCGCGTATCTGCTCGTCTATTACTTGAGCAACGGCGCGTACCCGATCGGTTCGCTGAACGGCTGGAACATCTTCGTCGGCTTCGCGTTCATCATCGCCGGCTTCGGGTTCCTGACCCAGTGGCGCTGAGCGCACAAATCACATCGCTGTCATTTGCCCACAGGAGTTGTCCACACTGTGGATGAGACCGAGGTTGCGTACGGGTTGCCGCCGGTTGCCGTGCCGGGACTGGTCGCCGTCGCCACGATCCTCGCGGGGCTTGCCTTCACTACCGACGTCGCCGGCGGCATCGCGGGGGCGGTCCTTGCCGCGGCGTTCCTGTTCGGGGCGGTCTGGGCGAGCCGCGGCCCGGTCCTGCGGGCCGACGCCGACGGCGCCAGCGTTCGGGGCTTCGTCGCCACCCACCGCCTGCACTGGTCCGACGTGATCGCGATCCACGCGCAGGACCAGCGCCGTGGTCGAGGCGTGGAATTTGAGACGGCCGACGGCCTGGTGTTCGTCCCGGCCGCGCTTCTCGGGCGGCATTCCACCGGCGAGGTGTACGAAGCGGTCAGCGCGTTGTGGGAGCGCCACCGGCTGGAACCGCCGGCCCACCCAGGCTGACCGCGATCCCCGGGATGCCGTGCCGGGCCTGGTCATGCCGAACAGTCGGGGCGTGAGCCAGAACGAGGCCGACCAGCACCACCAGGATGAACGCCGATCCGGCGAACTGGATCAGCGTGCGATATCGGCCGCGCGGCGCGTACGCCATCACCGCCCCGAGCAGCGCGCCGGTCGCCAATCCGCCCAGGTGGGCACGGATGTCGATGTTCGAGACCACCAGGCTTAGCACCAGGTTGATGCCGATGATCGCGACGATCGGGCCCGTCTCGGCGCCGATGCGCCGGGACACCACGTAGTACGCCCCAAACAGGCCGAAGATCGCACCCGACGCCCCCGCCGCGATCTCGGTGACGCTCCCGAACACGAAGGAGCCGACCGAGCCGCCGAAGCCGGCGATCAGATACAACGTGACGAATCGGACCCGGCCGAGGGACCTCTCGAGCGGTGGGCCGACGAGGAACAGCACGTACATGTTCAGCGCGAGGTGAATGACGCCGAAGTGCAGGAACATCGCGCTGACCAACCGGTACCAGTCGCCGTTGGCCACCCCGTCGAAGGTGGTAGTCGACGTCCCGTGGACGGCGACCACCTTGCCCGGCAGATCAGCGAACCGGGCGAACAGCAGCGACGGGTTTCCGCTGAAGAAGTCGGTCCCGCTGGCGGTCATGATCAGAAAGACGACGACGTTGATGCCGATCAGGACGCTTGTGACGTCGCGGCCGGCACTGACCCGACCGCCCAGTACGGTGCGCGGCGCCCGCGTCGTGCGCCGCGCCTCCCGTACTTCGTCGGGGCACTGAAAGCCGACCGATGCAGGCCGCATGCAGTCCGGACAGATCGGCCGGCCGCACCGGGTGCACGAGATGTACGTGATGCGATCCGGATGCCGGTAACACCGCGGCGCGTCGTCCGCCTCCGCGCTCACCGCATCCGGTTCGGTCACGCCTCGGGCCGCTCGATGTCGATCGACGTGATCGAGATGTCCGACACGGGCCGGTCGCGCTGCCCGGTCTGCGTGGTGCCGATGCTGTCCACGACCTTGCGGCTTTCGTCGTCGGCGATCTCACCGAAGATCGTGTGCTTGCGGTTCAGCCAGTCGGTGGCCACGGTGGTGATAAAGAACTGGCTGCCGTTCGTTCCGGGACCGGCGTTCGCCATGGCCAGCAGGTACGGCCGGTTGAACTGAAGGTCGGGGTGGAACTCGTCGCCGAACTGGTAGCCCGGGCCGCCGGTACCGGTGCCCAGCGGGTCGCCGCCCTGGATCATGAAACCGTCGATCACGCGGTGGAAGATCGTGCCGTTGTACAGCGGCTCGGTGCTCTTCGCGCCGGTCCGCGGGTTCGTCCACTCCCGGGTGCCCTCCGCCAGTTCGACGAAGTTCGCGACGGTCTTCGGCGCGTGGTCGGGGAAAAGCGTGATGCGAATGTCGCCCTTGTTCGTGTGAAGCACGGCGTTGAGCTGCTGCGCCATCGACTGCGCTCGCTTTCGTCGGAGTCAGATTCGGTTCGGGATTCACCCGTGCCGCGATTCTAGGTGCAGCGGCCGATCGGCCACGGCCCGCGTCCGGCCCCGGCAGTCCGGAACTTGCTTTGATGGTCGGGTGCGCACCTCCTCCGGCCATCGATCCCGGTCCGGCCGTTGGCTGGGGTACGCGGCCGGGCTCGCGGTCGTGACGGTGCTCGCGAGCTGCTCCGTACGAGGGCAAGCCACCCCGCTCGCGCGGACCACGCCGACACCGAGCGCGAGCAACGAGTCACCCGAGCCGGGCGCGAGCACCACGGTGGGCCAGCGACCGCCGACCGGATTCGTTCCGGCCACCGCGAGTTTCGTGTCCGCCGACACGGGCTTCGCGTGGGGCGTTTATCGGTGCACGACCGACGTCAGCACGTTCTGTCCTGGTCTGGCGCAGACCCATGACGGCGGGGGGACGTGGAAACTCCGGACTCCGCCAAGCGGAACCCCGATCAATCCGTACCAGCGACCGATCCTCCGCTTCGTCGACCAGTTCAACGGATGGGCGGTGCTGGACGGCCAGATCCAAGTGACCCACGACGGCGCGACAAGCTGGCAGGTCGTTCGCCTCGACGGGGCTACGAGGTCGAGGATCGTCGCGCTCGAAGCCGGCCCCGGCGGGGTGTACGCCGTCGCGAGCGCGGACCCCGCCGCAGAGGTCCTGCGGCTCTATCGCAGCCCGAACGGGGCGAGCGCTTTCACCGCGATCGACGGCGTCACATTGCCCGCGGCCGGCGCCGCCGTCCACCTGTCGTTCGCTCCGGACGGCTCCGGCTATCTCGCCGCTGACTCCCTGCTGCAGACCACCCCCACGTTCTACGCATCGACGAATGGCCTGAGCTGGCAGCCCTACCAGTCGCCCTGCCCGGGCGGGGCGCGGTCGGCGGTGGCGGCGGCGCCCGCGGGAACCGTTGCCGTCGTCTGCGACGTGAAACCGACCAGTGCCGGCGCCGATAAGCACGTCTGGACGTCGAACACCGGCGGCGCCAGCTTCGTGCCGGTGGACGGGCTCGCGTCGACCGGGTTCACGACGGGCGCCGCGGCGGCTCCCCCACCGCCGCCCACCGCCAGCACCCCGCCGACCGCGAGCGGAACGAACGTGACGTACGTGGTGACCGCCAGCGCGGACGAGGACCGGATCTACCTGTCGCTCAACAGCGGACGCTCGTGGACGGTCGCGTACGGCAACAGCGCCGACGGGTCCGGCAGCGCACTCGGCTTGGCCGATCTGCAGTTCGCGGACGCCGACCACGGCATGGTCATCCTCGGTAACGCGGGCGTGTACGCGAAGGACAGGCTGAGCGGCTCGTTCGCGGTTCTGCTGCCTCGTTTGTTACTGACTGGTGACGGAGGCAAACACTGGGCCCAAAGCGTGATCCACTGATCGCGACCGATCGGGGCCCGGAGCAGGAGGCACAGTTGAGCGAACCGCAGGATCAGCCCGCCCCGGCGGTGGCACCGGTCCTCGATCCGGCTCGGGCGGAGGCTCCGATCGAAGCCGAAGGCACGCACGCCGACATGCGCGCCGACATCCGGTATCTCGGTGCGTTGCTGGGCGAAACCATTGCGGCGCAAGAAGGGGCGGAGCTGCTCGACCTGGTCGAACGGGTTCGGCTGCTGGCCCGCGCCGAGGACGATGGACGGCAGCTGACGGAGTTACTTGCCTCGTGTTCGTCGGAGACCTCGGCGCAGCTCGCACGGGCTTTCGCCCTGTTCTTCCAACTCGCCAATCTGACCGAACAGGTGCATCGGGCGCGCGAGCTGGAACGTCGACGCAAGGCGGGCAACGGGCCACTCGCTCAGGCCGTCGGGCGGATCCGAGATGCCCAGATTCCCGTCCTCGACATCGAGAAGTGCCTGCGGCACATGGAGTTACGGCCGGTCTTCACGGCCCACCCGACCGAGGCATCGCGGCAGACCGTGTTGATGGCGCAACGCAGGATCGCGGATCTGCTCGACTCGACCGACGCCGCCGACCTCGATTCGCTGCTACGAGAGCAGATCACGCTGCTGTGGCTGACCGACGAATTGCGGCCGGGCAAGCCGTCCCCGCAGGACGAAGCTCGCTCGGTCGTCTACTTCCTCGACCAGCTCGCCCGCTCGGTTCTCGATCCGCTGTTCACCGACCTTGCGGCATCGATCCGCGACCTCGGCGCCGAACTTCCCGCGGAAGCCGCACCGGTGCGGTTCGGCTCGTGGGTCGGTGGCGACCGCGACGGCAATCCCGAGGTGAGTGCCGATGTCACCGACGAGGTGCTGCGGCTGCATGCCGACCGGGCCTTGCGCTTCCAGATGGACCTCGTCGACGAACTCATCGAGGAACTGAGCATTTCGACCCGGCTGGTCGCTGTCAGCGACGAGTTGCTCGCCAGTCTCGCCGAAGACGCCGAAGCGCTGCCGGCCGTCCAGGCGCGATACGTACGGATGAACGCGAACGAGCCATATCGCCTGAAGTGCTCGTTCATCCGCCAACGCCTGCAGAACACCCACGATCGGATCGCAACCGACAGCCCACACGTTCCGGGCCGCGACTACGTGGGCCACGAACAACTCGCGGCCGAGCTGGAGCTGATCCGGTCGTCTCTCGCGGCGCATGGTGGAAAGCGGATCGCCGATGGAACAGTTCTGCGGACGATCCGGCTTTCCCGCGCGGTCGGCCTTCACCTAGCGACACTCGACGTGCGCGAACATTCCGAGCGACATCACCAGGCGCTCGCCGCGCTGTATGACCGCCTCGACGAACTTCCGGTTCTCTACGAAGAACTCGACCGCGAACATCGGCGCGCGATTCTGTCCGATGAGTTGTCCAGCCGCCGTCCGCTGCGGCCACACGGGCCGCCACCGGCGGGGGCCGCCGACGTCATCGACGTCTTCCGGGTGATCCGTAACGCGCTGACCACCTACGGCCGGGAAACCACCGAGTCGTACGTCGTCTCGATGACCCGAGGCGTCGACGACATCCTCGCCGTCGCCGTGCTCGCCCGGGAAAGCGGACTGCTCGACCTCACGAACGGAATCGCGCGGATCGGTTTCGTGCCGCTCCTCGAAACGGTGGCCGAACTCCGCGAAGCCGGGCCGATTCTGGACGGGCTGCTGCGTGATCCGTCGTATCGCCAGATCGTCGCCGCGCGAGGCGACATGCAAGAAGTGATGCTGGGCTATTCGGATTCCAACAAGGACGCCGGAATCACCACCTCGCAGTGGGAAATCCACCGCGCACAACGGAGTCTGCGGGACGTTGCGGCTGCACATGGCATACACCTCAGGCTGTTTCACGGTCGGGGCGGATCCGTCGGCCGGGGCGGCGGCCCGGCCGGCGACGCAGTGCTCGCATCCCCGTCAGGAGTACTCGATGGGCAGATGAAATTGACCGAGCAGGGCGAGGTGATCGCCGACAAGTACTCGCTGCCGCGGCTCGCTCGGCACAACCTCGGCGTGCTCGTCGGTTCCGTCCTCGAAGCGTCGTTGGTCCACCGGAAGCCGACGGTTACCCGCGCTCAGCTCGCCGAGTGGGACGCCACGATGGACGTCATTTCGGCTGCGGCACAGGAGAAGTACCGGTCTTTGGTCTCGATGCCGCAGCTGCCGTCGTTTTTCGCGACAGCGACGCCCGTTGAGGAGCTCGCGGCACTGAACATCGGATCGCGTCCCGCCCGGCGCGCACAGTCCGGAAGCGGACCCGCCGCCCTCGAAAGCCTTCGGGCGATTCCGTGGGTGTTCGGGTGGACCCAAACCCGGATGGTCGTTCCCGGTTGGTACGGACTCGGCTCGGGGCTGGCGGCGGCCCGCGACGCCGGACTCGGCCAACTCCTGCCCGACATGCTCGCCGGCTGGGCTTTTTTTGCGGCATTTATCGGCAATGTCGAAATGACTCTTTCCAAGACCGATATGGCCGTTGCCGAGACGTACGTGTCGCAACTCGTCGATCCGGCGGATGCCCATCTGTTCGACCAGATTCGCGATGAGCACCGCCGTACGGTCGCGGAAGTCCTGCGCATCACAGGCGCACCGCAGCTCCTCGATCGGCATCCGCTGCTGCGCCGATCGCTCGACGTGCGCGACGCCTATTTGGCTCCGCTCCATCGCATGCAGGTGTCGTTGCTCAAGCAGCGGCGGGAGCCGGATGGAAAGGACGATCCGGAGCTCGCCCGCGCAATGCTGCTCACGGTCAACGGAATCGCCGCCGGGCTACGCAATACCGGCTAGCCGTCGAGTTGCTGATGCAAGAAAGCCACGGCCCGCGACCATGCAAGCTTCGCGCTGGCCTCGTCGTAGGTGCCGAGCGCGTTCTCGTCGTTGTGGAACGCGTGACCGGCTGGGTAGTAAAAGAACTCAACCGGCGCGCCCGATTCCTCGCGAATCTGGGCCTCTTGCGCCCGCGCCTGATCCACCGGAAAGAAGGCATCCTGCTCGGCGTAGTGACCTTGCACCGCGGCGATCAGCCCGCGGAACTGATCCGGTACGGCCGGGCCCACGCCGTAGAACGGAACTGCCGCCGAAATCTTCTCGCCCTGCTGAATGGCTAGCTGCAAGACAAATCCGCCACCCATGCAAAAGCCCAGAGCGCCAAGGCTTTTCGACGTGACGGCGTCATGGTTCAGCAGGAAGTCGACAGCGCCGCCGAGGTCCCGCGCGGCCTCGTCGAGAGGCAGCGCCATCATCATCTTTCCGGCCTCGTCGGCGTCGTGGGTAACACGGCCGCCGAAGAGGTCAGGCGCGAGAGCGACGAACCCTTCCGCGGCGAGACGGTCTGCGATGCCGGCGATGTGGTCGGTTAGGCCCCACCACTCCTGAATGACGATAACGCCGGGGCCGTGGCCGCTTTCGGGAATCGCGAGATAGCCATGCGCCTCACGATCACCGGACGGGAACGTGACATTCTGCAGCACGCCTTGCTCTGACACGGCAGCTCCTTAACGCCGTCGTAGCGACGGATCGGTCAGCGATGACGGCTGATAACCACCGTCGAAGTTGTTGACGTTCATACCAGGCGCGACGATCTCGTCGATCCGGTCCAGCACCTCATCGGTGAGCACTATCTCGTCCGACCCGAGCTGACTCGTCAGTTGCTCCATCGTTCGTGGTCCGATGATCGCGCTGGTGACGGCCGGGTGGTTGAGCACGAAGGCGATCGCCAGATGAATCAAGCTGACGCCCATCTCGTCGGCCAAGATCGCCAGATCGTCCGCGAGTTCGAGCTTGCGCTGGTTGACCGGACGGCTCATGTCGTATCGGCCCGGCATGCGGCTGGCTCGCGAACTACGCGGAAGTTCCTGCCCCCGGCGGTAACGGCCCGAGAGCCAGCCCGTAGCCAGCGGACTCCACGACAGCACGCCCATGCCGTACTGCTGACACACCGGCAGCACCTCGGCCTCAACCCCGCGGACCAGCATCGAATACGGCGGTTGCTCAGTCACGAAACGGCCGGTGCGCCGACGCTCAGCCGCCCACTGAGCTTGGACAATCTGCGACGCCGGGAAGGTCGACGATCCGAAGTACCGGATCTTCCCCGCGCGCTGCAGGTCGGTCAGCGCGTCGAGCGTCTCCTCGACCTCGGTGGTCGGGTCCGGACGGTGCATTTGGTAGAGATCGATGTAGTCAGTGCCCAGGCGTCGCAGGCTGTTCTCCACCTCCGTGATCAACCAGCGCCGACTGTTGCCCTGCTGATTGGGATCGTCGCCCATCGGCCAGTGCGCTTTCGTCGCAAGAACGATGCTGTCGCGACGACCGGCCAGCGCCTTCCCGACGATCTCCTCAGACTCCCCGCGGGAGTACACGTCCGCAGTGTCGATGAAGTTGACGCCCGCATCAAAGGCGGCGTGAATGATCCGGACGCTGTCCTCGTGATCCGGGTTTCCCCACGCACCGAACATCATCGCGCCAAGACACAGCGGGCTGACCTTCACTCCGGTCCGCCCCAGCGTACGAAGCTCCATGCGCCAACCCTCTCGGTTGCAGGTCTCTAGTTTTGACCCTAGAGGGCCTGCTGGCCGAGGGCGGTACGAAAGGTCGTCAGGTCGCGACGGTTTCACGGGGGAGGGCGAAGACGTAGTCGTCGGCGGTGACGCGCCGGCTGTGCCACAGGCCCAAACCGGAGAGCAGCAACATCAGGGCCGCCCCGACGAACGACACGATCGCGGCGATCCCGGCACTGGTGCCCATCGTTCCGAACGCATAAGCGTTCAGCAACAGGCCGCGCAACGTTTCACCCTTGAACATCGTGTCCACGGTCGCGGCCAGCTTCGTGTTCGTTGGGTCTGCCTTCGCTTCGGTACTGAGTTGGGCGTACGTCTTGCCTCCGCCAACTGACTTGAGGTGATTAGCGATGAAATGATCGGCGTAGGCCTCGGCCTGCGCCCCGGTCGTCAACTGCTGCCCGGCGTACTTGGTCACTGCTGCGAACTCCGGCGCCGCGATCGCGGGACTGCCCTTGTCCGGGAAGTAGATCTGCTGCTGCGAGAGCTGGTCGTGTACTTGGCGATCCACGAAGACATGTGCCCAGGTCAACAACGAACCCGCAACGATCAGCACCCCCGCCAACGTCAAACCAACCGAGCTGACAAGCCGATCGAATGTCTTACGCCTCATGCTCACGTCTCCACTGGTCTGTTCGCCGGAACTGGCGTTGATTCCATGGTCGACATCCAGCGGTCGCCGCAGGAGAGGCGAAAGGCCCCCTTAAGTCCGTTCGTACTGTGATTGCTGCGGCCGTACGGCCCACCGTGAGGCCTTGTTTGGCGGCACGAGCCGGGACTACCCTCCGGCCATCCTCGGATCGAGGCTTCTCGAAAGGAGCAATGATGCTTCGGAGACTTCTTTTGCTCAGTGCGGCGACGGCAGCGTTCGTTGGCGTCCCGGCGGCTGCGGCGTTCGCCGATTCGTGCGCGAACGTGTCGCGCGCACCTGCGCCTTGTGGCATGACTTGCACGTCACCGGTGGTGAACGGCAATTGGGTGTGGCTTCCCAGCATCGGGGTGCCATTCCCGGCCTGGGGATTTGCCCCGCCCGGAGGTGCCGACTCGGTCGGTGCGGGCTTGCCCGGTGCGAACGGCAACTACACCAACGGCCAAACCTCATCCCTGCTGGGCATGAGCAACAACTGTCCCCCCGGTAACAACACTGCCCGACAGGCCACACACGGAATCCAGTCGGGCTGCGAGTAGAGACAACAGCCGAGTGCCCGGCCTACACAAAGCCGGGTGTTCGCTGCGTAACCGGTCGGACCTATTGCGAATGTCGTGGAAGGCGGTCAGCTGGCTGGTTGGTCAGAGCCGAGGCAACTGTTCTCCGACGTGCAAGAACATTGGTGCACTCGGAGGGATTCGAACCCCCAACCTTCTGATCCGTAGTCAGATGCTCTATCCGTTGAGCTACGAGTGCGTGCCCGCACACATTACCCGAGCGGCAGAGCACTCAGATCAGCGGCGGCCAGGCGACCGGTCAGATCCGGACCGCGCCCTGGTAGCCGGCGTAGAGCGGGCGGACGTCGACCCAGCCACCGGTGTGGTTGGCGTCGATCATCATGCCGTTGCCGTAGTAGATACCGACGTGGCCGAGGTCTGACTCGAAGAACACGAGGTCACCGGGCTGCAGGTCCGCACGGGCGATACGCCGCCCCATGTTGAACTGCGCCTGCGAGCTGTGCGGCAGCGAGATACCGGCCTGCGCGAATGCCCACATCGTCAATCCGGAGCAGTCGTACGCGTTCGGCCCGGAACCGGCGTACACGTACGGCTTACCGCGTTGCGACAACGCCATGGAAACGACGGTCGAGGCGTAGCTGCCGGCGGGGCCGGTGAAGGACGCCGGCTGAATCGCCTTCGCGGCCGCAGCCTGCGCAGCAGCCCTGTCGGCGGCCTGCTTCGCTTCGAGGGCCTTACGCGCTTCGGCCTGCAGGTTGTTGAGGACGTTGTTCTGCTGCTCGACGAGCTTGTCGACCTGGCTCTTCGCGTCAGAAAGGTCCTTGGCCGCGGCCTGGGCAGCCGCAAGCTTCTGCTTGCTGGTCAGCTCGAGAGAGGCGAGCGCGGTCTCCTGCGACTTGAGTTCGGTCGACTGGGCGGCACGGACACGCGCAATCTGGTCAAGGCTACCGACCCGTTCCACGACGGTGCTGGCGCCCTGGCCGGACAGCAAGCCGGTCACCGGGTCGATGCCACCGGACATGTACGCGGCGCGGGCCAACGTCGACAGCTGTGCGGCAGCTTCGTTCACCTTCGCCTGCTGGCGGTCGATACTGGCCTTCGCCGCATCTGCATCCGCCTGCGCTGCGTCCAGGACGATCTGGCCCTGGTTGAGCGCCTCGACCGCGTGATCCTGCTGCTTCTGCAGGTCGGCCAGCTGCGCCTGGGCCTGCTCGATGGTGAGCGTGGGGGCGGCCTGGCTTGCGGTCTGAAGCAAAACAAGAGGTGCCGCCAAGGCCGCAAGGCCGACGACACCACGGATCATCGATGCACGCACGCCGTAGCGTGATTTGCGTCGAACAAACGCCATAAGGAGGCGAAACCCCTTCTTCCTCGACAACCGCCTACCGAGTTAGCTGACGGGTTCGGGCAAGGAAGAGCGCCCTACGACATGACATGTGATGTCCGTCGATTCACCCCAGAGAACCTGGATCCCCGGTTCGACTTCGATGGGCGAAGCCGATTCGGCGGCGCCGTTTGTTCACTTTCCGTAAGGACCGCGAACAACACGACTTAACGAAGGTAACCGATTTTCGCGGTTGAGTCACCCTCTCGTGGGGAACATTCGCCCCTTCGCCGCAGGGTCTGCACAGCTGGCAAGATGGTCCGCATGGCCCGCCTGAACACTGATACGCCGCCGCGACCACTCGTCGTAAACGGTCGCGCGCTCCCCGTGGTGGGGCATTTGCGAGCATATGTCTGCGGCATCACTCCGTACGACGTCACGCACCTGGGCCACGCCGCGACGTACGTCTGGACGGATACGGCCGTGCGGATCCTCGCCGCCGAAGGCACGCCGGTCACGCTCGCGCGGAACGTCACGGACGTCGACGAAGCGCTGTTTGCGGAAGCCGTGCGCCGGGGTGAGCACTACGACGAGTTCGCAGCGATGCAGAAGTTCTCGTTCGACCGCACGATGAGCGCGCTCCGCGTCCGCACGCCGTCATTCGAGCCCTCCGCCAGGCACAGCGTGCACCGCGTCATTGAGCTCGTACAGGCGCTCGTCGATCACGAGCAGGCGTACGTCGTCGACGGCAATGTCTTCGGACGCACCGCCCGCTCCGCCGACGGGCGGGACCGCGAGGAAGCGCTCGAGCTGTCCCGGCAGTTCGGCGACCAGCCCGACGACGACCGGAAAGAAGACCCGTTCGACGTCAGAATCTGGCAGAAGACCGCGGCGAACGACATCTCGTGGCCGAGCCCGTGGGGCCCGGGGCGGCCCGGCTGGCACGCCGAGTGTGCAGCGATGGTGCTGGCGACCTTCGGATCAGGCATCGACCTGCACGCTGGCGGCGCCGATCTGGCGTTCCCGCACCACGCGTGCGAGTCGATCCTGGCGGAGTCAGTCACCGGAGTGACGCCTTTCGCGCGCGCCTGGATGCAGGTCGGGACGGTGCGCATCGGCGGCGCCAAGATGGCGAAATCAAGCGGCAACCTCGTGCTCGTCGACGACCTGCTTCGCGACCACAGCGCCGCCGCTGTTCGTCTGCTTTGTTTGTCACGCCACTGGAACGACGCCTGGGAGTACAGCGCGGCGGCCCTCGACGAAGCGGAAGCGAGCCTCGACGCCCTCTTCCAGGCGGCCGCCCGAAGCGGCGGATCCCTCAGCGCTGCGGAACAGGTTCAGGAAGTACTTCTCGCGGACCTCGATGTGCCGGCCGCATTGGCCCTCGCCCTTGACGAGGGAAGCTTCGCAGCGCGTCACCTGCTCGATGTCCTTGCCCTGAGCTAGACCTCAACCCCGGAGGCATCATCCCATGGCCGGCTCTGACGTGCCTGTAATCAACGACGTGGCTGCCGGCCGAGCCACGCTCGACGGCATCGACAAGCAGATCCGGGAGCTACTTGCCCTGCGGATTGCGGTCTCCAAGCAGGTCCAGGCGCTGCGGCGTAGTCAGGGCGAGCCGAACATCCAGCATCAGCGGGAGAACGAGGTCATCGCCCGGTACGTGGACGAATTCGGCGATCCGGGCACCGATATCGCCCTCGCGATCCTGACCCTGTGCCGCGGCCGCCTTGGCTGAGCGAGCCGTTTGAAAATGGGCGGAGGCTCGGGGATTTGAACCCCGGATGGGGGTTAAACCCCAAACCGCATTAGCAGTGCGGCGCCATAGACCGGACTAGGCGAAGCCTCCCAACGCCCGAGGGCGCGTGGAGACTCTACAACGCGCGCACGTTCGGCCTTGCGGTGACAGGGGTATCCCCTCGCCTAGTCAACGTGTGGAGGTTTTCATGCTCGCTCTTGTCCTTTACCTGCTGATCTTCGGGCTTATTGCGGGCGCGGTTGCCCGACTTCTCGTTCCGGGGCGGCAATCGATGGGCATCGGCGCCACGATCCTGGTTGGCATCGTCGGCTCGTTCGTCGGCGGTTTCCTCGGCTGGGCCCTGTTCGGTCACGACCGCGGAGAAGGAGCCCTTCAGCCGTCGGGAATCATTGGGTCGATCGTCGGTGCGTTCCTGGTTCTTCTGCTGCTTCAGCGGACCGGCCACGTGGGCGGTCGGCGGCACCGCCACATCTGGCGGTAGACCTTCGAGGGGAGGTTGGGTGGCTGGCACGCTCGGTCGCCTGGGCCTCGACCTTCCGGTATTAGCGGCTCCGATGGCTGGCGGCGCGACCACCGAAAGCATGGTGGTCGCGGCCGCCGACGCCGGTTCCCTCGGCTTTGTCCCCGGGGGCTACCTCCCCGCGGCGAGGCTCGCGGACAAGATCGGATCCGTGGCAGCGCGGACGCCCCGTTTCGGGGTGAACCTCTTCGTGCCGAATCCGGTTCCGATTTCGAGCAGCGCATACGAGGCGTACGCAGGAGAGATCGGACCGGACGCGGCCGCGCTCGGCGTCGATCCGGCGGCGGTGCCACTTCGGGAGGACGACGACGATTGGTCGGCCAAGATTGACGTCCTGCTCGCGCAGCACGTGCCGATCGTCAGCTTCACGTTCGGCATTCCAGACGTCGCCGTCCTCGACGCGCTCCGGCGGGTGGGTTCGCTCCTCGCTCAAACCGTGACGACCTCGCCCGAAGCAGAGGCCGCAGCGCATGCCGGCGTCGACATGCTGGTCGTGCAGGCGAGCGCTGCCGGGGGTCACTCCGGAACACTCCGGCCGGACCGGCCGCTCGATGACCTCCCGCTCCCCGATCTGGTTCAGGCGGTGCACCGTTCCACTGGTCTTCCGATCATCGGCGCCGGCGGAGTCTCGGGCCGCGATGACGTACGCGCGGCGCTTGCCGCTGGCGCGGACGCGGTCGCCGTCGGCACGCTCCTACTGCTCGCGCAGGAAAGTGGCGCAAGCGAGACCCACCGAAAGGCGCTGCGCGATCTGCGTTTCCGCGAAACCACGATCACGCAGGCCTTCACCGGGCGTCCGGCGCGTGGCCTACGGAACGCGTTTATCGACGCCCACAGCGATGCTCCGCTCGGCTATCCGGCAATCCATCACCTGACGACACCCATGCGCCGGACCGCCGCGACGACAGGCGATGCCGACCGGCTGCACCTGTGGGCGGGCACGGGCTATCGCAATGCTCGGGTCGCTCCGACGGCGGAAATCCTGCGCGACCTCGCGAAGGTCTGAGGGTCAGACCCGCGCGAGTCGGTTCACGTGCGAACGGGCATGCACGATGGCGTCGTCGAGGTTGTCGAAGACATGCCGTTCGTGGCTCAACCGTTGCAGTACGCCCACCGCGTTGAGGACCCGCAGGTGCTCCGGTCGCGGACCTTTGATCAGCACCGTGATGCGCCGGTCTTCGAGCTGTTGAACGATCTCGCCGAGCGCTTGCGCACCCGTTGCGTCGAGCATCTGTAAAGCGGGCAGCCGCAAGATGACGACCTGAACCCCCTGTGCCACAGTCAGTTCGGACAAGAAACGCTGGGCAGCGCCGAAGAACAGCGCGCCGTCGAGTCGGTACGCCAAGATGTGATCGTCAAGCAATGCGTGCTCGCCGTCAGGAGTGATCACATCCGAGGTCGCCACGGGTTCGGAGACGAAACGCGCGTTCCGGGCAAGCGACCGAAGTGCAAGCAGGGCCGCGACGGCGACCCCAATTTCTACGGCGACGATGAGGTCGAACGCGACCGTGGCGACGGCAGTCAAGATCAGCACTGCTGCGTCACCACGGGTCGCCCGCAGCACCATCCGGACGCCATGCCGGTCCACCATCCGCACGGCCGTGATCATGAGGACCCCGGCCAGCGCCGCGAGCGGTATCCGCGCCACCAGTGATCCGGCCAGATAGACGACGGCGAGCAGGACCGCCGCATGGGTCATGGCCGCAACGCGCGTGCGCGCACCGGAGCGGACGTTGACGGCCGTCCGCGCAATGGCCCCCGTCGCCGGCATCCCCCCGAACAGCGGCGTCAGCAGATTGGCCAGACCCTGGCCGAACAGCTCCCGGTCGGGACTGTGCGGCGGTGCGTCACTCATCCCGTCCGCAACCTTCGCCGACAAGAGGCTCTCCAAGCCGGCCAATAGCGCGACGGCGAATGCGGCGGACATCAAATCGCCGATCTGAGGGACCGACATCGATGGCAGCGAGGGTGCGGACAAGCCGTCGGGGAGGGAGCCGATACGAGTGACCTGCAAGCCGGTGACCGCAACGAAGACGGTGGCCGCAACGACAGCAACCAGCGAGCCGGGGATGGCCCGATGCAGCCGGGCCAGCACGACCATCACCAGCGCCACGATCGCGACCACGCCGACCGCCGAGCCGTGTCCCGAATGAGCGAACGCACGCACGGCACGGAAGGCAACCGCGGCGGTGTTCTCGCCCGAAGGCTTGGGCACCCCCAGCGCCGTTGGCACCTGCTGCAAGAAGATGATCACAGCGATACCGAGGGTGAAGCCCTCGATCACCGGCCAGGGGACGTAGGCAAGGTAACGACCAACGCCAGCAAGCGCGGCGATCACGAGAAGGACACCGGCGATCAGGCCGACCAGTGCAACGCCGCTTGGTCCGAACCGGTGTACGACCGGCACCAGAACGACCGTCATCGCACCGGTCGGGCCCGACACTTGGACGTTGGAGCCGCCGAACACTGCTGCGACAAACCCGGCGACGATTGCGGTGACTAATCCCGCCTGCGCGCCCAGGCCTGATGCAACGCCGAAGCCGAGCGCGAGTGGCAGCGCGACGACTCCTACCGTCAAGCCCGCGACGACATCTGCCCGCCAGCTCCGACGCAGCGACGCGTAGTCGGCAGCGCGTGGCAGCACATCCCGCACCCGGCCAAGGGCGACGCCGGCCCCGGCCTCGAAGCGAGATGCGCTCAGCTGACTCACTGCGCGGCAGCTCGGAGACCGGCCAGGAGCTCGGCCGAATCGGACAACGACACGATCAAGAATCGCTTTGCGACGGCAAGGAGATCGGCAAGTTCGGGCGCCCGGAGCGAGTAGAAAACGGCCGCGCCCGATTTGCGGCTCACCACGAGCCCTGCCCGGCGCAGGACGGCCAGCTGTTGCGAGAGGTGCGACGACTCGATGCCGACCAGCGGCTGCATCTCGCCCACCGAGCGCTCGCCGGAGGACAGGACTTCCAGGACCCGGATGCGGGCCGGGTGAGCGAGCGCCCTAAACAGTTCAGCCTTTGCCTCGGGGATCGGTCGGCTCAGTGCGGCATCAAGGGCGCGACTCGACATCCATCCACCTTACATCCTCATCATCTGACAGATTTGTCAGGTATGCGGATGGGGAAGCGGCCGGAGTGGCTGGTAGGTGCCTTGGCCGGGTGGCGGGACCTGCTGGGATGGCTTTCACGCCCCCAACAGAGGTGAGCCCGGCCGATCTGCACGTTTGAGCAGGACCGGGGCGGTCGAGGGCCAGCGTAATCACGGGCCCCCGACCGCCTGAAGTCACCGACGCGGGAGCGCCAGCAGGTTGTCGGTCCAAACGCCGTCAGCGTGGGTACGGAGATACTTCGCTCCTACCTTTGGGGTGACCACGCCAACGTCGACACGGTGACCTTTGCCGTCATCGACGTAGGCCTTGCCGTTGTCGTTCTCTATCCAGGCAACGATCTGGCCGCGCGTGTTATCGCCCGTTTTGCCGTTGGATGGGTTTGTCCACCAGAGGTGGACGATGTGCTCGTGCGCGTTGCCACCGGACAGCCGGATGGCAGTGATTTGAATCGACACGGTACTTAGCTCCTCACGGTTGCGTGTCTTGGCACCAACAGGTGAGGGCCCTACGCTTCGGAGTGTCACCACCGGGTCGCGCAAGTGGCCCTCTGTCGAGGCGGGCCCTGGTGCCCGCCTCGACTCATTTCTGTACTGGGCTCCTCCGCCCTGCCCAGCCAGGGGTCTCAACTCATACGTTCGGACGGTTCTCATTTCACCGCGTGCCGCGGCCACGCGAATTACGCGCAGCGTTCCCGGCGTGGCGAGATCACCGGAAACGACGACACCCGCGCGCCTAACCTGCAGGGACAGCGGTTCCGGCTAGTTTTGGGTCCGTGAATTACGCGCAAATTACGCGCAGCGGCGGGCTCGACCGATGACAGGTACCCGCGCGAAAACCACGTCCTTGAGCAGCCGCGCCGTGAGCAAGGTTCAGCTGTCCGACGTCGCCGCGTACTGCGCGCGGCCAGCGTGCGGCATCGAGTACCGGCGTGCTGTTCAGCCGGGGCGGCCCCAGCTGTACTGCAGCATCGACTGCCGCCGGAAGGCCGAGCAGGAAGTGCGACAGCTCAGCTCCCGCCTTCGGGACATGGAATCGACGGTCAACCAGTGCCGAAGGCTGCTCGCCGCATACGGCTCCGAGGAACCAGACACGCAAGACGAGCAGACGCTTCGCACCGCAGCACAACTGGCGGTAGCCCGCGCTGGCGGGGTGCTGCGATTCTTGGCTGAGTCCGAGGATCCAGTTGCTGTCGAACTCCGTGCTCTCTACGCAGCCATCGCTCCGCTGTACCCAGACTCGCTATAGTACGAAAGACTTATTTGCCCATTGGGGGGATAGTGGCTAAGACACCAGTTTTCATCAGCTTCGACTACGACAATGACAGCGATCTCAAGGTCCTCCTGGTCGGTCAAGCCAAGCTACCGGACTCTCCGTTTGAGATCGAGGATTGGTCGGTAAAGAATGCCTCGCCCCTCTGGAAAGAAGATGCGCGGCGCCGTATTTGCCAAGTAAAACAAGTCATTGTCCTGTGCGGCCTTTACACCGGCAGTGCTACAGGCATCAATGCGGAGATCAGTATCGCTCGGGAAGAGAAGAAGCCATACTTTCTGCTTGCCGGGCGCGCTTCGGGCGTAAACAAGAAACCATCGGCGGCCCTTTCCTCGGACAAGCTATACACCTGGACCTGGGACAACCTTAAGAAGCTCATTGGTGGAGCACGCTAGGTGGCCGAAGAGCCCGGCAGCCGGTTGGAGCTCTACAAACTGGCCGTAGAGATGGCCGATCGAACTACGGGCCGGCGAGCCGGGACAAACACCTTCTTCTTTACGCTTCACGCGAGTTTGGCTGTTGTGGTTGGGGTAGTCAGCGCCGCGCGACGCGCGCCCTCCGACAAGCCAACCCTGACGTTTGACAAGTTTGGCCTCTCGTTAACGGCCGCTGCTGGGTTCGTCCTCGCAGTTGCTTGGTGGATGCTGATCCGCTATTACCGGCGCTTGAATGGCGCAAAGTTCGACGTGATCAATGAGATTGAGAAAAGCCTTCCGGTTCAGATCTATACCGATGAGTGGCGGATCCTCCACCCGGAGGAGCCTGTTCCAACCGGTGTAGAAGGCGGGAGTCACGGTGTCGTCAAAGAACGACCGTGGTTCACCGAGAAAAAACATCGCGAAGCAACGGTTGTTGAACAGGTTATTCCCTTGGTCTTCGCTGCTATCTATATAGCCCTCGAAGTGAGAGTGTTGCTCGCATGAACTACCTCGAGGAGATAGCGCATCAGATCAAGGCGGAGGTACCCGGAGAGGCCTTACCGGAGAACGACGCTACGGACCTCTTCTTATTGTATGCCGCACTGCTGTTGGCAAAAGGGCCAACAATCGCCCACGAAGATATACACAACGCCTGGGTTGCTTGGATAAGCATCCACGATGACGGGGAGCATGAGTCGGCCGTACCCTTTGGGGAACTGTCCGCCGAAAAGCAAGCTGAAGACACCCCCTTCGTGTTGGCTGTTCAAGCAGTGGCTCGGAAGCGGCAGATTCCTCCCCCAAGCCCTTAGAACGAACGCCTCAACCAAGCTGTATCCACGCAACGCCAGCAAGCGCCGATTCCGGGTTCGCAGCTAGCCAAGTAAGAATGGCAGCCTTTTACTGCCAAGTCAGCTCTACGGAGCGCTGCTTGACCCAACGCTTCGCGCCGCTGCCCATGCCTACGGCAACGCCCTAACTGGCCGAAACCGTGCTATGCCGATCACCGGAACTGGCCAAATGCGTTCCTTCCTTCGCCGCGCGCGTTGTGCGCAGGGTGTGAAAGAGACGCAACTGGCGGAGGGCGTGGGATTCGAACCCACGATGACGCTTCCGCGCCATAGCGGTTTTCAAGACCGCCGCCATCGGCCTCTAGGCGAGCCCTCCAGGCAGCCATCCTCGCAGTTCGGCCCAAGAACCGAGCGTTGGGGGCGTCTTAATCACAGGCCAGATGACATCACGTCATGGTGGGATACAGAAATGTCCTTAGGCCTCGGGGAGGCGTGCGCCGTCTTCGCCGCAGGTCTCGGCGCCGGAGCCGTCAACAGCATCGCGGGCGCCGGCTCGTTGATCACATTTCCAACGCTGATCGCGGTTGGTTACGGCAGCGTCGTCGCCAATGTCAGCAACACGATCGGGCTGGTGCCCGGCTCGATCGCCGGAGCAGTGGGGTATCGACGAGAACTAGCCGGGCAGGCCGCGCGGGTCCGGACGTTGCTGCCGTTCGCCTGCATCGGCGCGGTTGTCGGCGGCGTCCTACTGCTTGTCCTGCCACAAGGCGTCTTTCGATCGATCGTCCCTGTGCTGATCCTCTTCGGCGCCGCCCTAGTTCTCGCCCAGCCGCGCGTGCGAGCCGCGATGGCCACCCGCCCGGCCCGACGCGCTCCGGTACACGTCGGGATCGGCACCTGCCTGGCGATTTTCGCGACCGCCGTGTACGGCGGGTACTTCGGTGCCGCCCAAGGCGTCCTGCTTATCGGCATCCTTGGCATCGGGTTGCCACTCGGGCTGCACGCGATCAACGGCATGAAGAACGTCCTCGCGGGTGCTGTAAACGCGGTTGCCGCGGCGTACTTCGCGATCGCAGCCGACGTCGCCTGGGAGCCCGCAGGACTGCTGGCTGTCGGCAGCATCATCGGTGGTGCGCTCGGAGTTCGCTACGGACGTCGCATTCCGCCCGCCGTCCTGCGTTGGGTGATCGCCGTAGTGGGCCTGGGCGTCGCAATCGCGCTGCTCATCGAATGACAGGCCGTAGCGCGCATCGACGTCGACTAACCGGGTAGTTTCGCGGCTCGGAAGCCGCGTCTCATGAAATCGGGGGACCCCATGCCGGGCCAGTTCACTGCATTCATCGTCTTCGGGATCATCGCGCTGGCGGTCTTCGGCGCGCGTTTCGCGATTGGCGACGCGACGACGCGGATTTGGGTGGGCATTGGAGCTGGTGCCGTCGGAGCCTTCGCTCTACTGATGCTGCTGCTGTCGTCGTTGACGTTGGTGGGCACGAAAGACATCGGCGTCGTTACGAGTTTCGGCAGGCCAACCGGATCGTTGTCGAACGGCATTCATGTGAAAGCGCCTTGGGAGCGGGTCACGAGCCTCGATGCGGCGGTCCAAACCGACTCGTTTACGCAAGGCGGTAAGGACCGCTACGACTGTGTCACCGTGCGCGTCGCGCGGCAGGCGACGGCCTGCGTCGACGTCTCGATCAAGTGGCAGATTCGGCAGGCGGCTGCGGATTCGCTGTTCCAGAACTACCGCGGCTTCGACCGTATTCGAGATGCACTGGTCACTCGAGAACTTCGGCAGGCGATCAACAACCAATTCAGCGCATACGACCCGCTGGCGATCAACGCGAACGGCGATCCCGCGCAAGCATCGCTCACCGAACTTGCCGTGAAGGTGCAGGATCAATTGCGATCGCAGATCGGCGATCAGATCGACGTGCAGAACGTGATCATCCCGGTCATGCATTTCGACAATGACACCCAGTCGCGGATCAATGCTCTGCAGGCGCAGGTGGCGCAGACTCGGATTGCGCAGCAGGCAAAACTGACCGCGCAAGCACAAGCCGAGGCGAACCAGGCTCTCGCGGCGTCGGTGTCGAACGACCCAGGCGTGCTCCAATCAAAGTGCCTTGACCTCATGCAAGAAGCACTCAACAAGGGCCAGAACATTCAGCCGCTGGCGTTCCAATGCCTGCCTACGGGCACCTCGGCAACCGCGACGATCCCGGTCAAATAGCGCGCGATCAACGGCCGCCGTCGACGATGCGCTCGTACGCGAGATGGACGGCATTCTTTGACGATCTGACTTCTCGCTGCCGATAAAGCTGTCGCGTTCCGGGCTTGAACAACGGCGTTCCGCCGCCGAGCAACATGGGCGCCAGGTGAATACGTAATTCGTCGACGAGACCTTCCGCGAGGGCTTGGCCGATCACGTCTCCGCCACCCATGATCACGACGTCGCCGTGGGTCGCGGCGACCTTCGCTTCCGCGAGCGCGTCGGGCAGGCTCGGGGTAAAAGAAACCCGCATTCCCAACTCGCGTTCCAGCCGCACATCCGCAGGCGGACCGGAGTGCGTAACGACGAAGAACGGCGGCGTGGCGGCGACATCGGCGCCGTACCCCATGTTCTCGTTCCACCCGTCCGGACCGTTCACGGTGTCGAACAGCCGCCGGCCCATGATCACCGCGCCGCTGGCGGCACTCGCCGCATCGAGGATCTCGTCGTCGACCGCGTCGCGGTCCATCACCCAGGTGTGGAGCTCCGGCGCGTCACCGAGCCCATGTCGGTCATCAGCTCCCGGCCCGGTCACAAAACCATCGAGCGACATCGTGATGTCGGCAATGACCTTCGGCATGGCTGCCCTCATTCCATCTGTTCATCACAGCGAGTACCTACGGGACATTCACTCTCCGTCCACCTCATTAATACGCACCGGCAACGTCCGGAGCGGAACGTCATAGAACGACCCACTTCCCCGGAGGTCTCGATGGGCGACACTGCGACCGACCCGCTCGACCAGGCGGCCGAATCTGTCCGCGCGGCGTGGCACGAACTGGCGGCTCTCCAGCGGGACCAAGTGGACGTCGACCTGCTCAGCGAAGACGACGACCGGCGGTACATCACCGCGCTCTGGCGCGTCCAGGGCGCCGAGGAGGAGTACCACCGCGCCCAGGAGCAGCGCTTCGGCCGGTAGCCTCGACCGGGTGCACGCCATCACACTCGACGGTTACGGCGGGGTCGACGTCCTGCGCTGGACGGTAGTTCCGGATCCGGTGCCCGGCCCGGGCGAGGTCGTCGTCGACGTGGTCGCCAGCGCGGTCAACCGGGCGGATCTGCTTCAGCGCCAAGGCCAGTACTCGCCACCGCCCGGCGAAAGCGACATCCTCGGCCTCGAGTGCAGCGGCCGGATCTCAGCGCTGGGCGAAGGCGTCACCGAGTGGTCGGTCGGCGACGAGGTCTGCGCCCTGCTCGCGGGCGGCGGATACGCCGAGCGGGTAGCCGTACCGGCGGGGCAATGCATGCCGGTCCCGGCGAGCATCCCGTTGGGCGTGGCCGGCTGCCTGCCGGAGGTCGCGTGCACCGTGCATGCCAACCTCGGGATGCTCGCCCACCTGCAGGCCGGCGAGACGCTGCTCGTCCACGGCGGCGCCGGCGGAATCGGCACGTTCGCGATCCAGTACGGTGTCGCGCTCGGTGCCCGGGTGGCGGTCACGGCCGGCAGCCCAGAGAAGCTGGAACGCTGCCGGGCTCTCGGCGCCGAGGTTCTGGTGAACTACCGCGAGCAGGATTTCGTCGACATAGTCGGCAAAGCCGACATCGTTCTCGACAACATGGGCGCGAAATACCTGGCGCGAAACATCGACGTGCTCGCGCCGGACGGGCGGATCGTGGTGATCGGCCTGCAGGGCGGGACGAAAGCCGAGATCAATCTGGCCGGCCTTTTGCACAAACGGGGTGCGCTGTTCGCCACCTCGTTACGCGGCCGGCCGCGTGCTCAGAAAGCCGAGATCTGCGCCGCGGTCGTAGCCAAGGTGTGGCCCCTCGTCGAACGCGGCGCGATCCGGCCTATCGTCGATCGCACCTTCGCGCTGGCCGACGCGGCCGAAGCTCACCGCTGGCTCGAAAGCGGGGACAACGTCGGAAAGGTCCTGCTGAGAGGATGAGGGCATGACCCAGAACCCGCGCATCACCGTCATCGGCCCGGACGGCCAATCGATCGACAGCGACGCTGACCAAGCGCCTGACGAGACGGCCGACGGCACCGAAGGCAGCGCCATCTCGCGGATGGTTTCCTCGCCCGACAAGGTGATGCGGATCGGGAACATGGTCAAGCAGCTTCTGGAGGAAGTCCGCGCGGCACCGCTCGACGACGCCAGCCGCTCGCGGCTCAAGGAGATTCAGGACCGGGCCATCGCCGAACTCGCCGAAGGCCTCTCGCCCGAACTCCGCGACGAGCTCGAGCGAATCACGCTGCCGTTCGCGGAGGACGTCATCCCCTCGGACGCGGAATTACGAATCGCGCAGGCGCAACTCGTCGGCTGGTTGGAGGGCCTGTTCCACGGCCTGCAGGCGGCGGTGTTCACCCAGCAGATGGCGGCCCAGGCACAGCTGCAGCAGATGCGCGGCCGGGCGCTTCCGCCGGGGGTCGGCCCGCAGCAGGGCGGAACGGGTCAGTACCTCTAGCCGGCCGGCGAGAGGACTTCCAGGCCGCCGACGTACGGGCGCAACGCCTCGGGCACCCGAACCGAACCGTCCGGCTGCTGGTGGTTCTCCAACATCGCGACCAGCCATCGGGTCGTCGCGAGCGTGCCGTTGAGCGTCGCGCACGCCACGACGCGGCCGCCCGCATCGCGGTACCGGGTCTGCAAGCGACGGGCCTGGTACGTGGTGCAGTTCGACGTCGACGTGACCTCGCGGTACGCCTGTTGCGTCGGCAGCCACGCCTCGCAGTCGTACTTGCGCGCGGCCGATGAACCGAGGTCGCCGGCGGCAACGTCGATCACTCGGTACGGCAGCTCGACCTTCGCGAGCATCTCCTCTTCCCAGGCGAGCAGCCGTAGGTGCTCCTCGTGCGCGTCCTCGGGGGCGGCGTAGACGAACATCTCGACCTTGTTGAACTGGTGCACGCGGATGATGCCGCGGGTGTCCTTGCCGTACGAACCCGCCTCGCGCCGGAAGCACGACGACCACCCGGCGTATCGCAGCGGACCGTTCGACAGGTCGAGCACCTCCTCGGAGTGGTACCCGGCGAGGGGCACCTCCGACGTGCCGACGAGGTAGAGGTCGTCGGCCTCCAGGCGGTAGACCTCACTGGCGTGCGCGCCGAGGAAGCCGGTGCCTTCCATCGTCTTCGGCGTGACGAGGACCGGTGTGATCACCGGCGTGAAGCCGTACGAAACCGCCTGTGCCACAGCCATATTCAGCAGGCCGATCTCCAGTAACGCCCCCACCCCGGTCAGGAAGTAGAACCGCGCGCCGGACACTTTCGCGCCGCGCTCGGTGTCGATGGCGCGGAGGCGCTCGCCGATTTCGAGGTGGTCCAGCGGCTGGAAGTCGAACGACGGAATCGCCCCGACCTCGCGCAGGGTCACGAAATCCTGTTCACCCCCGGGCGGCGTGCCGTCCTCTATGAGGTTCGGAAAGGCCAGATGCGCGGCCCGCAGTTCCGCTTCGGCGGCGGCGCGCTCGACCTCGGCCGCGTTCACCGCCTCGCTGAGTTTCTTCGCGCGCGCGATGGCCGCCGGCCGGTCGGCGGCCGACGCGGAGCGCACCTCCGTGCTGGCCTTGTTCTGCTCGGCGCGGAGTTCGTCGGCCGCGGTGACCGCCGCGCGTCGGCGCTCGTCGGCGGTCAACAACGCATCGACGGCCCGGGGATCCTCACCCCGAGCGAACTGGCTCTCGCGGAAGGCCTCGGGATCGATCCGAAGGAGCCGCAGATCGATCACGGCTGGAGCTTACGAGCAGCGGGCGGTCGGAGGGCGCAGCGGTCCATCAGCCGACCTCTCCGCGCCGAACAGCTTCGAGCCACTGCTTGGCCTCGGCGAAGTCCGCGTCACTGGTCCCGCGGCGCGGCTCGACCGGCTTGGCCCCTTCACGTATGTACGAGCCGAGGAACCGCACGTCGCCGCAGATGCGGTGGAGGGCAGCGAGGGTCTCGCCGACCCGCGCGTCAAAGATGTGTCCGTCGCAGTCAAGGGAGAAGCAGTACTTGCCCAGGCCCTCGCCGGTCGGACGAGACTCGAGCCGCGTCAGGTTGACGCCGCGGACGGCGAACTCGGTCAGCATCTCCAGCAGCGCACCGGAGTGGTCCTCGTCCTCGTACAGCACGACGGTCGTCCGGTCCTGGCCGGTCGGCGGCGCGGGCCGATGGGGCAACCCGACCAGGACGAACCGGGTCACGGCCGCGTCGTTGTCCGCGATGTCGTCGACGAGCCGCGTCAGGCCGTACACCTCGGCGGCCGCCAGTCCGGTTACAGCCGCGTCGTACGTTCCCGCAGCCACGTCGCGGGCTGCCGTGGACGTCGACGCGGTCAGCACAACTTCCGCGTCCGGCAGTGATGCGGCGAGCCACGCGCGGCACTGTGCTTCGGCGTGCGGGTGGGTAGCCACCACCCGTACGTCGGACAGGGCGGTGCCTGCCCGGGCGACCAGGACGAAGTGCACGTCGAGTAGCACCTCGCGAGCGATCTGCAACGGCGCCCGGCCGAGGTCGCCCAGTTCGTCGAGGGTGCCGGCCACGCCACCTTCGACGCTGTTCTCGAACGGGACGAGGGCCCACGTCGCGTCGCCGATGCGAACGGCGTCGAGCGCGTGCGGAACCGACGGGTACGGCTCGAGGGTCCCGTATCCATCGAGGGTCAACGCCGCCTCGTGCGCGAAGGATCCGGGCGGCCCGAGGTAGGCGACCCGCGGTTGGGGCAGCGTCATCGCTCGGTCATCTCCGTCATCCGCCGTCATCCCGCGCTCGTGTCCGGCGCGGCATGCCGCCCGCCGGCGCGGGCGGTCAACGTCCGGCTGGCGAACGTGATCGCCTGCTTCTCCTCCGCCGACAGCGGCAGAGTACTGGCGGCAGCCTTGATTCCCTTTGCGTACGAGCGGGTTTCGCTGCGTGAGTGGATCGACGTGAGGACCAGCCCATCGCCGCTGTCGTCGAGCAGCGCCGCCGAGAACGACAGCCGGCCGCCCATGTCGTCGAACGCGTCGTAGCGGACGACGGCGACGTGTCGAATCGCGTCGGCAAGTTCGGTCTGCACCCGAGCCACCTCGCCGCGCAGGAACTCCACCTCGACCCGCAGGTCGCCCGACTGCTCGGTGAGCGCGGCGATGCCTGGCAACAGGTCGCCGGACTCGGCCGCACGGGAAACGGCGACGTAGGCCCGCCTCAGCCGTCGCAGGCGTAGCGAGACACCGACCGCCGTCGCAAGCCCGACGAAACCGAGACCGGCACCGGCGATGGCGACGTATTCGGTCGTCTGAGCATCGAGCAGCACGCCGTGAGTCTACGGACGGACAGCCGCGCGGCGGGCGACCGGCAGGCAGAGGACGACGATCACTGCGCAGATACCTAACGTCGACTCCAACAACGTGCGGCCCCAACCCAGCCAGAGCATCCCTTCGTGGGTGAGCTGATGCGACCACAGGATCGGCCAGTTGAACGACCACAGCCCGGCGACGGCGACGAGCCAGACCCACCGCCGATCCCGCAGCAAGATCGCGAGCAGCGGAACGATGAAGACGAAGTGGTGGATCCACGCCACCGGTGAGAGCAGCGCCATCAACAACCCCACGAATGTCACGGCGACCAGATCGTCGCCGGACCGCCAGGCGCGATACGCCTTCCACATGCCGACACCGCCGACGATCAGGGAAGCCAGCACGAACAGCTCGGTCGCCGAGGTGTGGGCCATCCCGGTGCGCAGCAACATCCCGCGCAGGGATTGGTTGGTCGCGTCGGTGTTGTCACCCAGCCGGTCGCTGTCGAACAGAGCGCCGGTCCAATACGCCCGCGACGACGGTGGCGCCGCGAGCGCCACCAGACCGGTGATCAGCGCGGCGGTGGCCGCCGCGATCCCGGCGGCACGCCGCCGCCCGGCGATCAGCAACGCGACGATGAACACCCCCGGCGTCAGCTTGATCGCCGTCGCGACGCCGACAAGCACCCCGCGCCACCTGCCGGTAGCCGGGGTCAGCAGATCCACACAGATCAGCGCCATCAGGAAGAACCCCACCTGGCCGTAATGCACCTGCTGCTGGCCGACGATCAGGAACGCTGACCCGAGCCAGGCCAGCGGCATCAGGTACGGCTCGGGCGCCGGCCGCCAGGCGGCAACCTGCTGCCGTACCGGCGCGAGCACGATCCGCAGCACCAGGTAGAGCGCGAGGTAGACGAACGTGTTCCAGATGGCGCCGACCCAGGTCAGCGGCAACAGCGCCATGGGCATCGCCAACGCCGCGGCGAACGGCGGATACGTGAACGGCAGCACGCTGTACCGGGTCACCGTGTAGTGCGAATACAGCGGTTCGTGGTGCAGCAGGCTCAGACCGGCATCGCGGTAGACGTGCAGGTCGATGATCGGGTCGACCTGAACCCGTAGCTGGTGCACGGCGAACGGAATGACGATCGCGATGGCCGCCGCCCACACGAGCGTGACCGGATGGCGCAGGCGGCGGACCGTCCGCCGAAGGACCGCAGCGATCTGATCGGCGGACAGCGTGACCGAGCGGACCTGCCCGGCGCGGCCGTTCGAGCGCAGGTCCGTCGCGCTGCTCGTCACCCGATTCCGATCCTCCGGTTGGACCCACTCCGACGTCGGTGTCGCGAGCGGCCGTCGACGGTCATCGTACGGGCGACAAGCGGCGCAGCGTGGCACGGACCGGAAGCCGCTCCACCAGGCCGGCGAGGCTCGCCGACCCGCCGAGCACCTTGCGAAACTCCCGCCAGCCGAGCGGTGAAGCCAACGCAGCGTGGAACACACCGGGGTGGCGGCTAAAGGCGGCCAGAACCTGCCGGCCGGCCCGAAGCTCCGGCCCGAGCGCGGCGGTTGCCGCGCGGACGTACCGATGCGGGTCGGCGACCGCAGCCGCCTCGCCCGCCAGCCGACCCGAGCGGAGCGCGAACGAGATGCCCTCGCGACTCCACGGCTCCAGCCACCCCGCCGCGTCACCGGCGACCAGCACGCGGCCGCCCGCCGACACGGCCGGCGAATCGTCGTTGCGGACCCGGGTGCGGTGGCCTCCTTCGATGACCGGTTCGCCCAAGCCGAGGCGCCGGACGAGATCGGCGTAATAGCGGCGCAGCTCGACGTTCTCCGCCTGTGCGCCGATCACGCCGACGGTGAGCACGTCGCCCTTCGGGAACAGCCAGCCGTACGAACCCGGCACCGGTCCCCAGTCCAGCAGCACGCGCCCATCCCAGCGCCGCCGTTGTTCGGCGGTCGACCGGAACTCACCTTCGAGGCCGAGATCGACCTGACCGCAACGAACGCCGACGTACGAGCCGATCCGGGACGACACACCGTCCGCCCCGATAACGAACGAGGCCCGAATCGCCGGGCCCTCGCGAACCAGGAGGTCAACGCCGGACGAGTCCTCGCGGATCCCGGTGACCAGCACGCCGGTGCGCAATTCGACGCCGGCGCCACGGGCCGCCGTAACCAGCGCCGCATCGAACTCGTCGCGCATGATCAGCCTGATCAGCGGCTCGCCCGACCGCCGCGTCCAGCCGGCGCGGCCGCTCCACGTGGTCGTGAGGGCGGTCAGAGCCGACCGGGTGAGGGGCGCGAGGTCGATCGGCGCGAGGCCCTGTGACAGGCCGAGCAACCCGCCGCCGCAGCGCTTGTAGCGCGGCAAGGTCGCGCGCTCGACCAGCAACGTCCGGGCACCGCCGAGCGCGGCGGCCCGCGCCGCGGCGGCACCGGCCGGACCGGCACCGACCACGACGACGTCCCACACGGCGGTCGTACGAGTGCCTAGCGAAGGGTCAACTGGCGAGACACGATGCCCGCCCGGCTGGCCCGCTCACCCGCCGTCAGCGGAAGGGACTCGGCCAACGCCTCCTGCAGCCGTACAGCCAGCGCCGCGGCTGGTTCTTCCACCGCGCGGGCCTCCCGGTCGCTCGGCAGGTCCCAGACCGGAATGACGAGCCCGCATGCCCGGAACGCGCCGACGAAACGGGTGTCCGGCCCGACGTCGAAAGCCCGGGCGTGGTGGAGGCGGGCGAACGCGTCGAGCAGCGGTTCCTCGTCCTGCGGCATGGCCCACCGCAGATGCGCGCGATGCCCGATCCGGCACCAATACGCGGCCTCGACGGACGTCAACCGGCTGGTTGGTACGACCTGACCGTTCGCTTCCGCCAATGCGGCGGCCTCGGTTTCGCCCAAACCCTCGGTCGTTTCCAGCCACCAGTCGAAACCCGAATGAACCGTGATGTCGAGCCGGTCGGCAGGGACGAGGTCGTTGAACCGGGACCCGGGACCGGGTGTGGGCAGGCCGTCGAGGTTCGTCCCCGGCTCAGCCTCGAGCGCGGCCTCGATCGCCTGCCCCAGGTCGCGGCCCGGATCGCCGCTGCGCGGCGGGGTTTGAAGTCCGATCAGGACCGTTCCGGACTCCCGGACCATCGCGGGCAGGGCCAGCGGAAGGGCGGTGCCGAGCAGGCCTTCGCGGCCGTCGCGCAGGCGCAAGATCGCGGTCGCGCTCGGCACGATCTCGCGTAATGCGACGAGGTCAGCCTCGTCGACGCGGCCAGCGAACGGCCGCGGATCGGCCTGGACCGCCGTAGCGGCAGCGGCCTGCCGGCCGTGGCAGGCCTTGTAGCGGCGGCCGGATCCGCACGGACAGGGCGCGCGCCCGGTGACGACCGGAACGGTGGGAGTGCTCACGGCGGCAGGCTACCGGGCCGGCCGGACGGCAGACCCGGTCAGATGACCGCTGGCGGGCGTCCCGTCGACGACTCCAGCTGGCCGCCCGCGGCGGCGTAAGCGCGCATCCCGCCGTCGTAGTTGTACGCGTCGAGGCCACGGTCGCGAAGGAACGCCGTGGCCTGGGCCGACCGGCCGCCCATCCGGCAGACGACGACGATCGGCTTGTCCGTGGGCAGCTCGCTGTAACGAGTCGGGATCTGCCGGAGCGGCACGTGCGACGCCTGCGGCGCGCGACCCGCCGCCCACTCATCCGGCTCCCGTACGTCAAGCAGGAATGCGTCGTCCGGAACTGCGGTCACCGTGGGTACGTTCACCCGTCGATCCTCGCATCGGCACCGGCATTGATCGTCAGCCCCTCCCCGGACGGGTCGACGTCAACCACGACGGTGTCGCCGTCGCGGATGTCGCCGGCGATCAGCTTGCGGGCCAACGGATCGCCGATGGCGGTGGCAACCAGCCGTCGCAGCGGCCGGGCGCCGAACATCGGGTCGTAACCGGTCCGGGCCAGCCACGCCCGCGCGGCTGGGGTAACCCCCAAGGTGAGCCGACGGCTGGCGAGCCGATCGGCGAGTCGCCGGACCTGAATATCAACGACGCCGACCAGGTCTTCCTCAGTCAACGCGTCGAAGATCAGCACGTCGTCGAGCCGGTTGATGAACTCGGGTTTGAACGTGGCGTGGACGGCCGCCAGCACCGCGTCGCGCCGTTGCTCCGGGGTCAACGTCGGATCACTGACGAACGCGCTACCCAGGTTCGAGGTGAGCACCAGGATCGTCGAACGGAAGTCGACAGTCCGGCCTTGCCCGTCGGTCAGCCGGCCGTCGTCGAGGACCTGCAACAGGATGTCGAAGACGTCCGGGTGCGCCTTCTCGACCTCGTCGAGCAGGATCACGCTGTACGGCCGGCGCCGGACCGCTTCGGTGAGTTGACCGCCGGATTCGTAACCCACGTATCCGGGCGGGGCACCGACAAGCCGTGCCACGGAGTGCTTTTCGCCGTACTCGCTCATGTCGATCCGGATGACCGCACGTTCGTCGTCGAAGAGGAATTCCGCCAGCGCTTTGGCGAGTTCCGTCTTGCCCACGCCGGTCGGCCCGAGGAACAGGAACGAGCCAGTCGGCCGGTCGGGATCGGAAACACCGGCCCGCGAACGCCGGACCGCATCGGCCACCGACTGCACAGCGCCGCGCTGACCGACGACCCGGGAAGCCAAAACCTGTTCCATCCGAAGGAGTTTCGCGCTTTCGCCTTCCAGCAGTCGGCCGGCCGGAATGCCGGTCCAGGCGGCGATCACGTCCGCGACGTCGTCAGGACCGACCTCCTCCTTGACCATCGGCGCGGCCGTCTCCGACTGCTCGCTCGCCGTGGCCTCCGCCAATTCCCTTTCGGCAGTGGGGATTTCGGCGTAGAGAAGGCGGCTCGCCGCCTCGAAGTCACCGTCGCGCTGCGCCCGTTCCACCTGGGTACGCAGGTCGTCGAGATGCTGCTTCAACTCACCGACCCGGTTGAGTCCGCTCTTCTCCCGCTCCCACCGAGCCACCAGCGCCGCGAGTTCTTCCCGCCGATCCGCCAGCTCCGATCGCAACGCCGCCAGCCGTTCTTGCGACCCGGCGTCGCTTTCTCGGGCCAGGGCGAGTTCCTCCATCACCATGCGGTCGACCTGCCGCTGCAGTTCGTCGATCTCGACCGGGCGGGAGTCGATCTCCATCCGCAGCCGGGACGCCGCCTCGTCGACTAAGTCGATCGCCTTGTCCGGCAGGAAACGTCCGGACACGTAACGGTCGGACAGGGTCGCGGCCGCGACGAGCGCGGCGTCGGTGATCTGCACCTTGTGGTGCGCCTCGTACCGACCCTTGAGACCGCGCAAGATCGCGATGGTGTCTTCGACGCTGGGTTCGCCGACCATGACGGGAGCGAACCGCCGCTCAAGCGCCGGGTCTTTCTCGATGTGCTGGCGGTACTCGTCCAGGGTGGTGGCGCCAACGAGCCGCAGTTCTCCGCGGGCCAGCAGTGGCTTCAGCATGTTGCTGGCGTCCATCGACCCTTCGGCGGCACCTGCGCCGACGACGGTGTGCAGCTCGTCGATGAACGTGACGATCTGCCCCTCGCTGTCCTTGATCTCGGCGAGAACCGCCTTCAACCGTTCTTCGAATTCGCCGCGGTATTTCGCGCCGGCGACCATCGCGCCGAGGTCGAGCGAGATGATTCGCTTGTCCCGCAGGGATTCCGGCACGTCGCCCGCAACGACGCGCAGCGCGAGCCCCTCGACGATGGCCGTCTTTCCGACACCTGGTTCGCCGATTAGGACCGGGTTGTTCTTCGTCCGGCGGGAGAGCACTTGGACGACCCGCCGGATTTCGGTGTCGCGTCCGATGACCGGGTCGAGCTTGCCCGAGCGCGCGCGCTCGGTCAGGTCGACGCCGTATTTCTCCAGCGCCTGGTACGACGCCTCGGGATCTTTGGACGTGACGCGACGGTTACCGCGGACGGCTGAAAAGGCCTGGCGGAGCGCATCTTTCGGCGGGAGGAGCGCTGCCACCTCGCGGCCGCCTTCGCTGGCCAGCGCGACCAGCAGATGCTCGGTGGACATGAATTCGTCCTGCAAACCGGCGGCTTCCTTTTCCGCGGCGTCGAAGACGAGCACCAACTGGCGGCCGAATTGAGGGTTGCCGGTCGTAGCACCGCGGGCCGATGGCAGCGCGGCTATCAGCTGGTCCGCACCCCGAGCGACCGCGGCCCGATCGCCGCCCGCCGCGGTCAGCACACCGACCGCCGCTCCGTCGGGATCGGCCATCAGTCCAGCGAGGAGATGCGCCGGTTCGACCTGCGGGTTGCCGGTACTGACCGCGCGGGTCACCGCGGCGGCGACGGCCTCCTGGCTCTTCGTGGTGAGATTGTCTGCGTTCATGGCGTCCTCTGATACTCGTATGCGTCAAGCTCGGTTGGTCGGCGGACGGCGTCGCCACACGACGATCTGCTGCCCGGGCCCGCTGTTAAAGGGCACAACGTCCCGTCGATGTGCGCTGACATGTGCCGCGATGGCCTGAGCCACCTGCTCCTGCACGCCCTCGCGAGCGGCGGTCAATTCCTCGGCGAGTGATCGCACGCGCTCCCGAAGATCGTCGACTTCCTGCTGCAAGCTCAAGATGCGTTGGATCCCGGACAGGCCGATGCCTTCTTCTGTCGACAGGCGGGCGACCTCCCGAAGCCGGGCGATGTCCCGGGCGCTGTACCGCCGGGCCCGGCCGGCCCGGTTCGGCGAGACCAGGCCCAGCCGGTCGTACGTGCGGAGCGTTTGTGGATGCATCCCGGCTAACTCGGCCGCCACGGAGATCACGTAGACCGGACGGTCGTCGGGCGGCTCGATCAGGGAGGCCATCACGACTCCAGGTAATCCGCCAGGGGTGCCCGAAGCTGCTGGGCATCGGCGGCTGTTTCCGCTGCGAACTGCTCCAATGCGTCCCGCGCCTTCGACGAGAGCTTCTGCGGCACGACCACGTCGACGCTGACGAGAAGTGGGCCGCGTCCGCTCTTGCCGGGAAATCCGCGTTCCTTGACGCGTAGGCGCCTGCCCGAGTTGGTTCCGGCCGGCACTTTCACCGTCACCGGACCGTCCAACGTCGGCACGGTGATCGTCGTACCGAGCGCCGCCTCCGCGATCGTGACCGGCACGGTGACCGTCAAGGCGTCCCCGTCGCGGCCGAAGATCTGGTGCGGCGCGACGTGCACGGTGACCTCGAGGTCGCCGTGCGGACCCCCGCGCGCACCGGGGAGCCCGCGGCCCCGAACCCGTAGCCGCTGACCATCGCGGACACCCGCCGGGATACGAATCTTCTGGACCCGCTCGCGGGTTCCGGAGCCCCCGCATCGCGGACACGGCGTTTCAACGATATGCCCGGAGCCACGGCAGGTCGGACACGTCGATGTGAACGCGAAGCCGCCCTGGTTGCTGCTGACGCTACCGGTGCCGCTGCACGTCGAGCAGGTCCGCGGCGCCGTGCCCGGCGCCGCGCCACTTCCGTGGCACAGGTCGCACACCGCACCGCCGGGCAGGCGGACGTTGACCTCTTGCGCGGCCAGCGTCGACGGCAGGCCGACGGTTACCGAGGCGGTGACATCGTCGCCGCGCGCCGGGCCGCGGTGACGGCCGGCTCCGCCACCGCCGCCGAACATGCCACCGAATACGTCACCCAGACCGCCTCCGCCACCGAACAAATCGCCGAGGTCGAAACCGCCTGCCGTACTGGCACTTCCGCGACCGGGCGGCGGCCGGAAGCCGCCGGAGCCGAACAACGCGCGCGCCTCGTCGTACTCCTTCCGCCGCCCTTCATCGGACAGCACGTCATACGCCGAGGACACCTCTTTGAACCGGGCCTCGGCTTTGGCGTCGCCGGGGTTCTTGTCCGGGTGCAGCTCACGGGCGAGCTTGCGGTACGCCTTCTTGATCTCGGCGGTCGAGGCATCCTTCGGAACGCCGAGGGTGGCGTACAGGTCCTTCTCTACGTCGTCACGGATGCTCATCCGACCACCGAGTTCGTGTTCATGCCGAAGGCGCCGTCTCCTGCCCGTTGTCCGTCTCGTCGGCCGCTTCGGCAGGTTCGGCAGGTTCGGCAGGTTCGGCAGGTTCGGCAGGTTCGCCAGGTTCGCTCACCGACACCTGCGCCGGGCGCAGGATCCGCCCGCCGTGGCGGTAGCCCGGCCGGAAGACCTCTGCTACGACAGGGATGTCGCTACCTTCGGCCGGCCGGGCTTGCATCACTGCTTCGTGTACCTGCGGGTCGAAGGGTTCGCCCGCGGCGGCGTACGACTCCAGGCCGAGCTTGGTGGTGACCGCGATCAGCGCCTCACCGACGGCCCCGAACGCACCGTGCAGATCCCCGTGCGCGCGGGCTCGTTCGATGTCGTCGAGCACCGGAAGGAGCGCCGCGAGCGCGGAGCCCGTGGCCAGCTCGCCGAGCGAAAGGCGGTCTCGCTCAGCCCGTCTGCGGTAGTTGTCGTACTCGGCCTTGATCCGCTGCAAGGTCTCGGTCAGCTCGCGGATCTTCTCCGCAGCCTCGCCGTGCTCGCTGCCGCCGGGTGCGGCCGGCGCTTCATCAGCGCCGACCGCCTCTCCCGCAGCTGGTTCGCGGACCTGCCCGCTCTCCGGGTCGATGCGCCGCTTGTCGCGTACAACGACCTTCGGTTCGTCGTCCGGCCGGTCACCCGATGAGTGATCGGTCATTTCTCGGTCCCGTCCGCGTCGTCGATCACCTCGGCATCGACGACGTCGTCATCCGTGCTCTCACCGCCGGCTGTCGCACTGCCAGCAGTCCCCGCCGCACCCTGCGCGCCGGCGTACATCGCCGTGCCCATGGCCTGCGAAGCCCGCGACAGCTCGTCGGCGGCCGTCCGGATCGCCGCAACGTCGGACCCGGCAAGCGCGCCCTTCAGGTCGCCGACCTTCGTCTCAACGTCTTCCTTCACCTCGGCCGGGATCTTGTCGCCATTCTCGGCGAGGAACTTCTCGGTGGCGAAAACGAGCTGCTCGCCGGAGTTACGGGTCTCGGCGGCCTCACGGCGCACCTTGTCCTGCTCCGCGAACTGCTCGGCCTCGCGCATCATCCGGTCGATGTCTTCCTTCGGCAGCGCCGAGCCGCCGGTGATCGTCATCGACTGTTCCTTGCCGGTACCGAGGTCCTTCGCCGACACGTGGACGATGCCGTTGGCGTCGATGTCGAAAGTGACCTCGATCTGCGGAACACCCTGCGGCGCCGGCGGAATGCCGGTCAGCTCGAACATCCCGAGGCGCTTGTTGTCTGCCGCCATCGGGCGCTCGCCCTGGTAAACCTGGATGTTGACCGACGGCTGGTTCGCCTCGGCCGTCGTGTAGACCTCGGACCGCTTGGTCGGGATCGTGGTGTTGCGCTCGACTAGGACGTGCATGACGCCGCCCTTGGTTTCGATGCCCAGGCTCAACGGTGTGACGTCGAGGAGCAGGACGTCCTTGACCTCGCCCTTGAGGACACCGGCCTGCAGAGCCGCGCCAACCGCCACGACCTCATCCGGGTTCACGCCCTTGTTCGGCTCCTTGCCGCCGGTGAGTTCCCGTACCAGCTCGGTGACCGCGGGCATGCGCGTCGAACCACCGACGAGTACGACGTGGTCGATCTCGTTGACGGAGATTCCGGCGTCGCGGATCGCGTCGTGGAACGGCTTCTTCGTCCGGTCGAGCAGGTCCTGCGTCAAACGCTGGAACTCCGAGCGGGTGATCTTGATGTCGAGGTGCAGCGGCCCTTCGGCGCTCGCCGTGATGTACGGCAGGTTGACCGACGTTTCGGTCGAACCGGACAGTTCGATCTTCGCCTTCTCCGCCGCCTCGCGCAGCCGCTGAACCGCCATCCGGTCCTTCGACAGATCGACGCCGTGCTGGCCGCTGAACGTCTTGATGAAGTGGTCGACGAGACGCTGGTCCCAGTCGTCACCGCCGAGGTGGGTGTCGCCGGAGGTCGACTTGACCTCGACGAGTCCGTCGCTGATCTCAAGGAGCGACACGTCGAACGTGCCACCGCCGAGGTCGAAGACCAGGATCGTGTGGTCTTCCTTGCCCTTGTCGAGGCCGTACGCCAACGCTGCCGCGGTCGGCTCGTTCACGATCCGCAGCACGTTGAGCCCGGCTACCTTGCCGGCCTCGGTCGTCGCCTGCCGCTGGGCGTCGTCGAAGTACGCCGGGACGGTGATGACGGCGTCGGTGACGGTGTCACCGAGGTACGCCTCCGCGTCGCGCTTCAGCTTGCTGAGGATGAACGCGCTGATTTGCTGCGCGGAGAAGGACTTGCCATCGATGTCGCCGTGCTCCGGGAAGTGCCAGGCGTTGTCGCCCATGTGTCGCTTCACCGAACGGATGGTGCGGTCGACGTTGGTGACTGCCTGCCGCTTCGCGACTTCGCCGACGAGAACCTCGCCGTTCTTTGCGAAGGCGACCACCGAAGGGGTCGTCCGGCTTCCTTCAGCGTTCGCGATGACGGTGGGCTCGCCACCTTCCAGAACGCTGACCACGCTGTTCGTCGTGCCGAGGTCGATGCCGACTGCTCGTGCCATGTCTTACCTCTCTGGGGAACGTGTTGTGGAACCGGGATGTGGTGGCTCCATGTTGCTTCTGTCCGACTCAACGGTCAAGACAGATTGAGTGTTCCCGGCTCAAGTAGATTTCTTGGATGCACTCAATCGGCTTCCAGCCCGCTTGACGTGAACGCGCGGGTAACGCGGCGGTAGTCTCCTGCCTCGGCGCGCGCCTCTTGTTGGCTGTCACCGGTCGCCCGCCTGTTGAGCTGTCCACGACCTCGGAGGAACCCCCGCATGCGACTCGTCATCGGGCTCGTCATCACAGCGATCGCGGCGGGTATCGCCGGCAACCGGCTGTGGTTCCTGTTCCGGCTCGCCCGTAGCGGTCAGCCGGCACCCGATCGGCTGGAGAACCTGCCCCAACGGTTGTCGGTGCAGATTCCTGAGGTATTCGGGCAGCGCAAGCTGCTCAAGTGGTCGGTACCCGGCGCGGCCCACTTCTTCACGTTCTGGGGCTTTCTGATCCTGAACCTCACTTTGTTCGAGGCGTACGCGTCGTTGTTCAAGGAAGACTGGGCCGGCTTCGGCCAGGAGGCCTGGCTGGGCACCGTAGAAGACTCCTTCGCGGCAGCGGTCGTAGTCGCCCTGGGCGTCTTCGCGGTGATTCGGCTGCGCAACAATCCGCACGCCATCGGCAAGCGCTCCCGCTTCTTCGGCAGTCACACGGGCGCCGCGTGGGGTGTACTCGGCATGATCTTCAGCGTCGTCGCGACTCTGGTCATCTACCGCGGCGCCCAGATCAATACCGGCCGCTTTCCGTACGACGACCCGTCGCCGAAGTGGTCGTTCTTCTCGTACGGCGTGTCCAAGCTGCTCGGCAGCGGCGACTACAACAAGGGCATCGAGACCACCTTCATTCTCCTGCAGCTCGCGGTGGTGCTCTCGTTCCTGGTGCTGGTTGTGTACTCCAAGCACCTGCACATCTTCCTGGCGCCGCTGAACGTCAGCTTCTCCCGCCGGCCGAACGCCCTCGGTCCGCTGCTCCCGATGACCTCGGGCGGCAAGCCGATCAACTTCGAGGACCCGGGCGAGGACGACGTCTTCGGCGTCGGCAAGGTCGAGGACTTCACCTGGAAGGGCTTCCTCGACTTCGCGACCTGCACCGAATGCGGCCGCTGCCAGAGCCAGTGCCCGGCCTGGAACACCGGCAAGCCGCTGTCGCCCAAGCTCCTGATCACTGCGCTGCGCGACCACGCTTTCGCGAAAGCCCCCTGGCTGCTCACGCCCGAGGACAAACGCGAAGGCCTCTCCGACGAGGTCAAGGCGATCGCCGAGATCCCGCTGGTCGGCCCGGCCGGCGAGAGCGGCTACCTCGGCGAAGGCGGAGTCATCGACCCGGACGTCCTCTGGTCGTGTACGACCTGCGGCGCCTGCGTCGAGCAGTGCCCGGTCGACATCGAGCACATCGACCACATCGTCGACATGCGCCGCTACCAGGTGCTGATCGAATCCGCGTTCCCGAGCGAAGCCGGCGTGATGCTGCGCAACATCGAGAACAACGGCAATCCCTGGGGCGTCTCGCCGCGGACCCGCGGCGACTGGATCTCCGAGGTCTCCTTCCCGGTCCGCGTCATCAAGCCCGGTGAGCAGATCCCGGACGACGTCGAATACCTCTACTGGGTCGGCTGCGCCGGCGCCATCGAGGACCGCTCTAAGAAGGTCACCAAGGCGTTCGCCGAGCTGCTGCATGTGGCCGGCGTCGAGTTCGCGGTGCTCGCCGACAACGAGTCCTGCACCGGTGACCCGGCCCGCCGCCTCGGCGCGGAATACGTCTTCTTCGGCCAGGCGGTGCAGAACATCGAACTCCTGAACTCGGTCGGTGCCGACAAGAAGAAGATCGTCGCGACCTGCCCGCACTGCTTCAACACGCTGTCCCGTGAATACCCCCAGCACGGCGGCAACTACGAGGTCGTCCACCACACCCAGCTGCTGGCGCACCTCGTCGAGAGCGGCGCGCTGGTGCCGGTCACCCCGGTCGAAGGCCTCGTGACGTACCACGACCCGTGCTACCTGGGCCGTCACAACAAGGTCTACACCCCGCCCCGCGAAGTCCTGAACATGATCCAGGGCCTGCGTCAGCAGGAGATGCACCGCTGCAAGGACCGCGGATTCTGCTGCGGCGCCGGCGGCGCGCGGATGTGGATGGAAGAGAAGATCGGCAAGCGGGTCAACGTCGAGCGCGTCGACGAAGCCTTGGCGCTCGACCCGGACATCGTGTCGACGGCCTGCCCGTTCTGCATGGTCATGCTGTCGGACGCCGTCACCGCAAAGCAGCTCGACGGCACCGCGAAGGAGTCGGTCGAGGTGCTGGACGTAACCCAGATCCTCGCCCGCTCGCTCGCCCCGCGCGAAGCTCTGGTCGGCGCTGGTGGACCGGCCGTCGACACCGGGGTCGCCCCGGTCGAGGCAACCCCGGACGCCACGGCCGGAGCCGACGTCCCGCAGCTGGCGCCCGAGGCGATCGAGACCCCGGAGCCTCCTGCGGACGGCCCACAGTCGTAACCCCACCGGTCGTCATGTCGGACGGACGCAGGAAGATGGGTCCGTGCGCCTAGCAACCTGGAACGTCAACTCGGTCGTCGCCCGCCTGCCCCGGCTGCACCAGTGGCTCGATGACGTCGGACCTGATGTCCTGTGCCTGCAGGAAATCAAGACGACAACCGAGGCCTTCCCTGATGCCGGCCTGACCGAGCGCGGTTACGAGGTCGCGGTCTGCGGCGAAGGCCGCTGGAACGGCGTCGCGATCCTGTCCCGGATCGGGCTCGAAAACGTGCGCCTCGGCTTCCCCGGCCAACCTGGTTGGGCCACGCCGCCGGCAGATCCCGGCGACGGTGTCGGCACGCTGTTCGACTCCGCGCCCGAGCCCCTCGTCGAAGCCCGGGCTGTCGGCGCGACCTGCGGGCCGCTACGGGTGTGGTCGTTGTACGTGCCCAACGGCCGCACGCCCGACAGCCCGCATTACGAGTACAAGCTGAAGTGGCTCGCCGCGTACCGGGACGCAGTGGCGACCGAGGTCGCGGCCGATACGGCATTCGTCGCCTGCGGCGACTTCAACGTCGCCCCGACCGACGACGACGTGTGGGACATCAAGGCGTTCGCCGACTCGACCCACGTCACCGCGCCCGAGCGCGACGCGTTGACCGCACTGCGGGATCTCGGGTTGCACGACGTGATCCCCCGGCCGATGAAGTACGACCGGCCGTTCACGTACTGGGACTACCGCGCCGGCATGTTCCACAAGAACCTCGGCATGCGGATCGACCTCGTCTACGCCGACGAGAAGGCCGCCGGCGCCGTGCGCGACGCGTACGTCGACCGCGACGCGCGAAAGGGAACCGGGCCCTCGGACCACGCGCCGGTTGTCGTCGACTTCGACCTGTAGCCGAAACCTGAACCGATACTGCTACTTTCGGTACAGGAGGTAGCGATGCGTATCGGGGCCTTGAGCCGCTCGAGCGGCGTCAGCGTGGCGACGATCAAGTTCTACGTGCGCGAAGGACTGCTGCACGCCGGGAAGCCGACGGCCGCGCCGAACCAGGTCGATTACGACGACACGCACCTGCGGCGCCTCGTCCTGCTTCGGGCGCTCGTCGAGGTCGGCGGGTTGAGCCTGTCCGCGACGCGCAAGACCGTGCAGCGCCTGGAGTCCCCGACGACGGGAGCCCGCGACGTACTGATGACACTCCTCAACGGCGTACCCAGCCACGCGCCGGCACCGATCGGACCTGGCACCGCCCCCGAGAACCTCGATCGGGCCGCGGCGCAGAAGGTCGTGAACCGCTTGCTCCGCGACCGTGGATGGCAGGATGCGGCGAGCAGCACCCCGGTCGCGACGCTGGTCCAAGCGACGACGGCGCTCAGCCGCCTCGGCTACGGCGTTTCGGAAACTCGGCTCGGCCTTTACGCCGACGCCGCGGAAAAGCTCGTCAAACGCGAACGGGTCACGGCCGAGGGGGCCGACGGCCCCAAGCTTCCGGCCGCCGAAGCGGCGGTCGTCGATGCCGTACTGTTCGGCGCTGTCCTCATGTCCATGCGCCAGTTGGCGCAGCTCCGAGCCGCCGACGAACCGCTGACCGCCAAGCCCGGAAAGAGCAACGCCGACCGAGCGGCGAAGAAACGTCCTAAGGGGAAGTGACGCTCTCGCGTTCGGCGCGCAGCGGGGTCGCCGGAATGGCGAGCAGCGGAAACAGCACGACGACCGCGAACGCCCACGTAAAACCCCCGTGGCTGATCACAGCGGCGAGCGCAGGTGGCGTGATCACTGCCGCGATGTTCTGTGCGGTGTTGTGAGTGCCCAGCGCTCGGCCTGACCACAGCGGTCCGGCCCGCTCAGCGACTGCCGTGTACGCCAACCCGTTGTCGGCGACGGTGACCACGGCCGCAAATGCGAAGACCGGCACCATCCACACCTGGTGCGCCGCGGCGCCGATGGCCAGCAGCGCCATCAGGACGGCACAGATCAGGGCGAGCTGAACGATCGGGCGGAGCCGGCTGCGGACCCGGTCGGACCAGACACCCGCGCCGATCCGGCCCGCTGCCCCGGCGAGCTGGAACGCGAAGACGAGCCGCCCGGCCGCCACCGGATCCCAATGCCGTGCGTCGACGAGATACACGAGGGTGAACGCCGAGATCGCGAACTGCGGGACGACGAGCAGCGTGCTTGCCGCGTGGATCCGCCACAGCACCGGATCGCGGTAGGACGCCACCGTCGTCGCAGTCGGTAATGAGTCCACGGTCGGGCGGGCCGGATTTACGGCCAGCGCGAAAACCAGGACGCTCGCCACCGCGCACAGCGCCGCGGAGAACAACAACGCGGTCGAGACGCCGTGGTCGCGGGCGAGCGGCGGCAGGCTCAGTCCGGCGATCGCGACACCGAGTGGCTGCGCCGTCTGCCGGATGCCCATCGCGAGTCCTCGTTCGTGGCGGCCGAACCAACCCATCACCAACCGGCCGCTCGCCGCGTTGACCGAAGCCCCGCCCGCGCCGGCCAGGAACAGGACGGCGACCAACGGACCCCGACCGTGGACCGCAGATGCGACAGCCAGACAACCCGCCGCCAGCGCCGTACCGGTACCCATGACGATCCGCTCGCCCGACCGGTCCGCGGCCCAGCCCCAGGCGATCAGGGTCAGCAGGAGGCCGGCCGTCGGCGCGGCAACGACCACGGTCGCGTCGAACAGCGACAGGCCTTCGTCGCCCCGCAGCGCCGGAAGAATCGTCGGCAGTCCGTACAAGAAGACGCAGGTCGCCGACTGGGCGAGGATGCCGACCGCCAACACGACCCACCGCAGGGCAGGTCGACGAGCCGGATCGATCACACCGGCTAGCCTAACTCAACTCTCACAAGGCAAGAGTCTCATCCCATATTGTGGGACGTCACTTGAGGCCCTGCCGGAAGTTGGAGAACGAGCGACTGGGCGTCGGCCCCCGCTGGCCCTGATAGCGGGAGCCGTAAATGGCCGATCCGTACGGGTGCTCGGCGGGCGAAGAGAGCCGGAACAGGCACAGCTGACCGACCTTCATGCCCGGCCAGAGCTTGATCGGCAGGTTTGCGACGTTCGACAACTCCAACGTCACGTGCCCAGAGAAGCCGGGATCGATGAAGCCCGCGGTGGAGTGGGTGAGCAGCCCGAGCCGACCGAGCGAACTCTTGCCTTCGAGGCGGCCGGCGATGTCGTCCGGCAGCGTGATGACTTCGTACGTGGACCCGAGGACGAATTCGCCCGGATGCAGGACGAACGGCTCATCGCCCTGTACCTCGACCATCGCGGTCAGGTCGTCCTGCTGCGTCGCGGGGTCGATGTGCGTATACCGATGGTTGACGAAGGTCCGGAAGAACCGATCCAGACGTAGGTCGACGCTGGACGGCTGAAGCAGCGTCGGGTCGTACGGATCGAGCTTGACCCGGCTGCCGTCGATCTCGGCCTTGATGTCGCGGTCAGAAAGGAGCACGCGCGAAGGCTACCGGCAGCGCGCGGTCGGCGGAGCCGGGGCGCAGCCGAGCGGTAGACTCAGCCCCCTGTTCGTCTACGCGGGTGTAGTTCAATGGCAGAACATCAGCTTCCCAAGCTGACAGTGCGAGTTCGATTCTCGTCACCCGCTCCAGGTAAGAACTGCAGGTCACGGCCCTGATCTGGCTGGGCCAGCTAAGCACCGAGAATCACGCCTTGAGGACGCGTGCCCGCTGCGTGCCCGTTCGATCTTCAAGAGGCGTCGGCGTGCTGGCCGATTGGTACGCCCTATTGATGCGGCCGAGATCGCGCATGCAACCGATCGCCGATCGCCTGTAGACGGTCCTTCTCTGGCTGCTCCCACGCGAGCCTGTTGCTCTGGGGGCCCAGCGGGGCCTGATATTTCCCCCCAGAGTCGTAAGTAGATCCGGTGCTCACACCCGCGGTCCACAGCTGCAACTGCGCTACGCGAAGCCCCGGCCGGAGTAGCAGCGGCACATTTCCGTTGTTGACCAACTCCAGCGTCAAGACGCCCTTGAACCCCGGCTGCACCGCAACCGCCGTGGCGACCAGCAATCCCATCCGGCCCCAGGACGATCGGCTCAGCACTTGGCCACCAATGTCGGCCGGCAGGCGCAAGTATTCCAAAGTGGCACCCAACACGAACTGACCCGGATGCAGCACGAAAGCATCGCCTAGCGGTACGTATGTACGGTCCGATTGGTCGGCCTCACCAGCGGCCTCCGCATCTGCCGCATCGACAGCGAATGGATCGACAATCGTTTCTTGCCGCCGCAGCACCTCAAGGAACTCGGTACCAAGTCGGAGGTCAATGCTGCCCGGACCGACCTGCTTGTCGGGATCAAGCAGTGGAGTAACAATCAGCCGGTCGGCGACGACCTCCCTTTGCATCGCAGCGATGAGTTGATCATGCAGGAGCATCATGGCGCCGTCTCCGACCAGAGCCGTGCGATTCCCGCGAGCTCGATCGTCTTCGTCAAGAACGCGTTCAGGTCGCGATTGCTGACAGCCATGACAAGGGCCTGCGGGTCGCTGCCAAGGCGCGCGATCTCGCTAAGCCATCCGTACAGGATCACCTGCCAGGGGGTTAGCAGCTGGTCGTCAGCGGCGACCGGAGGAACCTCAAGCGCGAGCAGCTCCAGCGCGGCGACCCGCCCCTGCTCGGCCTGGTCGGAAGTCATTCCGGTTGTTACATGCTCTGTCGCCACGCGAAACAACAGCGGCTCGATGGTGGTCATCGCGGCACGCAGAAAGGTCTCCTTTGAGGTCCCATCCAGGACCGGCGAGCCTGCCAGGTCCGCGCACCACTCGTATATCTCCCGTACGTGGGTTTCCAAGAAGGGAGTCCAACCGAGTTGGTCAAGCAGTCGCAGGCAGAACCCGATCCGATCACGCTCATGCGGATGGCTGCCTACTGCGTGGGCCGCAGGTGCCGGCAGGAACACAGACAAGGCGAATAGGAAGCTCGGGCCGGTTAGTGCTGTGGCTACGGCATCGCAAAGCAACTCCTCAAACCAGTCGCGAAAAGCCCCGCTCCACTCCGCAGCAATTGCCTGAGTCATCGCAGGCAATTGAGCCGCCGCCGCTTGAAACTCGTCGTTGATCTGCTGCGTGGGGAGCGCTTGCGCGACCTCATTGATCAGTTTCTCGCGGCACGCCGCGTGCCCGACCTCGTGAGCGAGGATCGGTGCCAACAGAGCACTCGACGGATCAAGAGCCGGAAGATTGAACGCAACTGGATGTGGTTCCGGGAACGACTGTGCTTGCGCCCCTGCCGACGAGCCGTGCAGCACGAATCCGGAGTACGCCACGAGCGGCAGCGTCGAGTACATGTAGTCGCTGTCCAGGTGGATAAGAGGGTCCGTGCTGCTCGGCAGCAGATCATCGACGAGTCGATCGACGAGATGCATCAGCCCGACGGGGAGGTCTTGCCGCCCCACGTCGACGCGGTAAGTGGCGACGAGCCGGTGAATCCCGTCCAGTTGCGGTAGCAGTCTTAGAAGACCGCGCAACTCGACCTCTACTGCAGCAGCGTCGTCCTCAGGAATCGTCGCCAAGGCAGTCGCCAGACGCTGACGATCGGCCTCGATTTGATCGAGAAGAACCACCATCAAGTCGACGAAACGCGAACCGCGTGCCGGCGGGGTCGTGCCGACAGCGGCCCGTAGAAAGGCAAGTCGATCGCTGACCAGCCGATCTACGACTTGAGAGTTGGCGTCCACGCGCTGAGGTTCATCTTCGGCTTTACGGCCTCGTTCGCGGCCGTGAGCGTCAACCGTCCGATTACTTCGAATTGCTGCCGAATTTCTTCAACCTCGTCCGGACTTGCCTGGCCGTTGCGCATTCGTTCCAACACGAGCGCAGCGTGCGTCAGTCGGGCCCCAACGTCGTCGGTCGGCGGCTCTGCCTTCGCCGGCTCCCCCGCCATTGAGCCTTGTGCAGCGAAACGGTTGAAAGTGCTTAAGACACCCATCGTCTCGGAGTCGACCTGGCTCGATGTGACATCGAGTGGCGCCCCGATTTGTGCCGCCGCCGCGGACAACAATTCGCTCGCCTCGGCGAGGACAGAAGCGTCGCGTGGCGTTCCGCCGCGTTGGATCGCCAATGCCGCGCGAACAACGTCGTCGGCTAGATTGCCGATCTTCGTCATGTGATGGAGCGACTCAAGTAGCCGGGCCTCCTCCATAGCTCGGCTACCCATCCTTCGGATCACAACCTTTGCTTGCGGGGCGAGTGCGGCGAGAGTCATCTTCGCTCCGTCTCATCCGTCCACGGCGGTCGGGGTGGAGTTCGATCCAACGCAGGTAGCCGCCGCCAGCAGGACGCGACACGTTTCCCACAGCGGCGTCGATATCGGCTGAAGATAGACGCTTCGCATCCCCTCGACCGGCGGTTGACGAACAAGCAACCCCGCCTGCTCGAGAATCTGTAGCTCTTTCGCGAGCGAGGAGACGCTCGGCGGTCGTCCCGTCCGCTCGGCCAGGCTCGTCAGTGTCACAAGCTCCCCCGAAGTGAGGGCTGCGCAGACTTCGAGTCGGTACGCGGCGCCGAACAGCTGCTTCGAGAGCCGTCGTATCTGTTCCATGATTCATGGAACATAGACCAGAGAACGAGCTGTCGACTGTTGCCACACCGTGACACACTGCTTCGAACGCATGTTCGATACGCTATCTGTTTGCGCCGACACCCGACGGACGAACCGCGTCCGGCGGTGGGCGCCCACGCCGGGCCGTCCTCGGCGACCGGCGGGGAACCAGCGCGACAGCGATCGCATCTGCACCCACCACAACGTTGCGAACGAACGCGCCGTCATGAATCAGGTCAGTCAGCTACCGTGCGACTCCGACGACTGCATGTCCGCGACCGACCAGTTGGGACGCGATCCGGCTGCCGGCGTAACCGGTGACACCGAAGATGACGACCCTCAAATGTCAGAGCCCGCCGAGGATCGGATCGACGGGCACGACCGGCAGCGTTGGCACCACGATCGGCGGGACCGTCTCGGTCGGTGGAGCCGGCACCGTCGGAGGAATGGTCGTGGGCGGCACGGTGACCGGGGGCTCGGTCGTCGGTGGCTCAGTCGGTGTCGGGGTGGCTGTCAGCGTCGGGCTCGGCGTGGGCGTTGACGACGTGGGCGTTGACGACGTGGGCGTTGACTCGGTCGGCGAGGGAGTCGGCGTTGCGCTTTCGGTCGGCGTTGTGGTCGGGGTGGGTGTCGGGGTGGGTGTCGGAGTCGGAGTCGGAGTCGTCACCGGTACCGGCGGGGTTGGGTCCGGCGGGATCACCGGCTTATCCGGGAACGGGATGACCGGCAGCGCGCCGGAATCGCCCGCGAGCGTCTCGGGTGAGGTCACGGTCGGAACCGTCGCGGCGGTGATGAGCTGGCCGGACGCGGTTGCCTGCAGGAACGTGCCGAGCACGCCGACGGCCGGCTGGGCCGGTGCCTCCGTCGCGACGGCGTCCGCTCCCCCGCCGGCGGGTGGGACAGCAGTGTTCGGGTTCGTACCGTCGGTCTCGAGGCCGGGTCCTAACACCGCGGTTCCGGCGGCAAAGTCCGGCGATGTGAAGCCGTGACCGAAGGCGCCGATTCCGACCAGCACCGCCACTTGGGCGCCGGCGCAAATGCCCAGCAACAGCAGGGTCTTACGAACGTGGTGCTCTTTCTCCGGCGGAACCTCTCCCCCCGCCGATGCGGAGGACGCGTGCCGTCCGCTGCTCGCCATCCCCACGCTCCACGCCCGGGCCAAAGACCGGGGGAACGGCGAATTGGCTTAGCTTCGATCACCCGATCGGGTGAACACCGGACGATGGTGCCATGAGTGGACCGCCGGCGAAAAGCCGGGGTAGCTATGCGGCCGCGGTAGCGAGGCCGGGACGGAGGACTGGAACCACAGCGGGCTCCGGAGCCACAGCGTCACCACCGTGAGCGCCTTCCAGCGCACTCACTGGAGTGGCCGTCGCCGGGCAGGCGACGCTGCGGCGCAGCGCGACGAGTGCCGGTAGCCCCAGAGCAGCGGGAAGCCAGAATCCGATCAGGCGGGCGACGAGGACCGAGGCGCTCGCCGCGCTGAACGGCAACCCCGAGGCGGTCAGCAATCCGGTCAAAGCGAGTTCGACGCCCCCGCCGCCACCGGGCAGCGGAACCAGTGAGCCGGTCGCACCGGCGACTAACACGATCACCACCACGGTCGGAAACGGCAGCGGGTGGTGCAGGCCGGCCAGTGCTCCGGCCAGTACGACAGCGGGCGCAAGCCGGGCTCCAGCCTGGAAGACCAGCAGCGCCGGCAACCGGCGGAGGGACAGCTCGCCGCGTGCCTGGCGGATCATGGCGCGGGCCCGCTCGCGAGTCCGCGGGAGGCACATCAGTACGGCCAGAACGACGATGCCGAGCAGCGACAGGAACAGCCCCGGGCCGCCGAGCGGCACGCCGTACTGGTCGGTCATCCCGCCGGCGCCCACCGCGATTCCGAGCAGGAGCAACCCGCCGAGTGTGTGGGTGACACCGACGCTGGCCAGGTACACGGCGGAACTTGCGAGGGTCATTCCCCGCCGATGCAACACCCGGGTCGTGAGCAGCAGGCCGCCGGCGGAGCCCGGCGTCACGCGGTTGACCGACGCGCACGCCCACGGCAGCAGGAAGAAGTCTCGCGCGTGCGCTCGCCGTGAGATGAGCGTGAACAGGCTTAACGACTGCATGAGGTAACCGCCGGCCATCGCGCCGACCATCAGAACCAGCATCCAGGGCGACGTCAGGAGCGCGCGCCACGGTGTCTGCCGCGCAGCTCCGGCCAGACCGATCAACGCGATACCCGCCCCGACCAGGCCGGCGATCAGAAGAGCGACGCCGCCCAACTTGGCCAGCTGGCAGAACCGCACGGACCGTACCTTCGGCCGGCGCTCGAACACCAGTGCGCCGGGCGACGCCGTATGAACAGTCTCGACGGAAACAACGGGGGGCACGACACATCCATCGACCGCGGGGGAAGCCGTCATGAGTCCAGCATCGGAGTCGAACCTCAAACGGAAGCCAAGATTCAGCCCCGTGCCCGGTAAAGGTTTGCTGTCCATCAGATGTCCACCGCAGCCGTCGGGAAAAGGCACGGAATGGGCGTGGCGAACAGCGGGGCGAACAGGGCGGCCGGACGCTCCGGAACGAATCGCTCCGCCGATGCGGCGAGATCAGGCAAGGACCACCAGCGGATCTCCAACAGCGTGCGCTGTTCGTACGAGGTGAGCTGCGCCGGGCTGGGCTCGAACGCGTCGACATACGCGACGTAGTAACGCTCACGGAAGTCGTAGCGAACGCCCTCGATCTCGGCGACCAACCGCCGGCGCCACACCTCGCTCGGGCGGATCGGGCAATCGAGCAGGCCGGTCTCCTCGGCGACTTCCCGGACAGCGGCCTCGAGGTCCGTTTCCCCGGCTTCGATGCCGCCGCCGGGCAAGAACCACACGGGAGCACCGCCGTCGAACGCGCGGACCCGCATCAGCAGGAGGCGACCGGCCGGGTCGATCAGCACCACCCGAACCGTCGGGCGAAGGCGAGCGCCCTCGGCGCACTCGACGTCCAAGTCGTGGGGAGTCCTGGCGAGGACCACGTGCTCCATCCCAACAGCTTAGACGGCGTTTGCGGCGCAGGGACCGTCAGAGGTCGGCTGTCCACAGGGACCGGCCGAGGCGGCCGCCGGGGTCGAGTGCCCGTTTGACGGCCCGCATCGCCTCTCGCTCCGCGGGGGTGCGGGCGAGTTCGAACCACGGCGCCTTGGCCCGGCCGATGCCGTGTTCGGCGCTGATCGAGCCGCCGGCCCGGGCCACCCGCCGAAGGACCCAGTCCTCCACCGCGTACGCGTGCGGCCCGATGACGTTCACGTGCACGTTGCCATCGGCGACGTGGCCGAACAGGTAGGTCTCGTACGCCGAATCCCCCTCGAAGCGCTCGCGTACGTCGACGACGAACGCGGTGAGCGCAGCAGCCGGAAGGCTGACGTCCAGCTTGACGACAGGATGCCCGAGCTCAACCGCTCGCTCCGCGATCGCCTCGGTGATCCGGTCGCGCCAGTTCCACAGGGTGCGTATGCCAGCCGGATCGGCGGCGGCGAGGACCGGCGAATCCGGAACGCCGGCCGCGGCGAGGGCTTCGGACACCGAGCTGGCCACCATCTCCAGATCGAGGTCCTTCGCGGCGAACTGCAGGAGGACGGCCCATGGCGTCGAGACCGGAACCGGGCGCTCCAGCGTCTCGCCCACCAGCCCGAGGCTCGCCGCTGACGCGAGCTCCGCCGCGCGCAGATCGTCGCGACGCCGTCTGAGATTCCCGACGAACGCGCCGACAGCATCGAGGTCGGGCAGTCCAACCACGACGACCGCACCTACTGATAGCCGAGGTATCACCCGGAGCAGCAGCTTGGTGATGACGCCGAGCGTCCCTTCGCTGCCGACTAACAAGCTGGCCAGGTCGTAGCCGGTGTTGTCCTTGATCAGGTCGTGGAGAGCCGCGAGCTGCTGACCTGAGACGTCGTACGCCTCGACGCTCAGGACGTGGCGCCGCATCGCACCGTCGCGGAGCACCCGTTGCCCGCCGGCGTTCGTCGCGGCCATCCCGCCGATGGTCGCGGAGTCGCGAGCGGCGATGTCGACGCCGAGTTCCAGTCCGTGCGGCGCGAGGTGGGCCTGCACGGCGGCGAGGGTAGCTCCAGCTTCGACGACCACTGTGTGCGCCAGTAGATCCGGCGGTTTCATGGCGGTAAGCCGGTGCGTAAGGAACAGGACGTCCCCGGCATCCGGAACTGCCCCGCCGACCAGCCCGGTGTTGCCGCCCTGCACCACCAGGTGCCGACCTGCGCAGGCGGCCAGCACCGCGGCGGCTTCCGCGCTTGAGCCGGGCGCGACGGCCAGCGCGCAGGCGCCCTGCCACCGACCGGTCCAGTCGACGACCCGGCCGGCGAGGAGCGCAGGGTCGGTGACGACATGCGGGTCGCCGACGATCGCCCGGAGCGCTTCAGCGAGTGCCGCGTCGCTGAGCAGTGCAGGTGGCGTCGACATGGAACGTCAGGCTAGGCCGGGGCACTGACGTCGACCGCCTCGGGGGCCATCGCCGCCGGGATGACGATCCGGAAGGTCGCGCCGCCGCCCGGAGTCTCGAGCGCGGTGACCGTACCGCCGTGCGCTTCGGTCAGGGCTGCCACGATGGACAGTCCCAGGCCCGATCCGCTGAGGGCGTCGTCGCGCTGGCGCGACAGGTCGGCCCGCCAGAACCGGTCGAACGCGTGCGCTGCCGTTTCCTCGTCGAGCCCAGCCCCGCGGTCCCAGACGTCGACGGTCACGTTCTCGTCGTCGCCGCGCACCCGGATTCCGAACGGCGTTCCGGTGGGGGTGTGGGCAAGGACGTTCCGAACCAGGTTCGACAGGACCTGCCGCAACCGGGAGTCGTCTCCGTTGACGACGGTCTGGCCTTCGACCGTTACCTCGACCGAGCGGTCCGGGTCGAGCACGCGAGCATCGGCACCGGCGTCGGCCGCAAGATCGGCCAGGTCGACCGGTGCCCTGTTCAGCGGCCGCCCCTCGTCGAGCCGGGCGAGCAGCAACAGGTCCTCCACCAGCCCGCCCATCCGGCCGGCTTCGGCTTCGATCCGGCGCATCACCAACGCGAGGTCGTCGGGCCGGGTCGCAGCGCCGCGGCGGAACAGCTCGGCGTACCCACGGATCGAGGTCAGCGGGGTACGAAGCTCGTGGCTGGCGTCCGCGATGAATCGCCGCAGCCGCTCTTCGGATGCGGTCCGCTGGGCGATCTCGTCCTCGATCTGGGTCAGCATGGCGTTGAGCGAGATGCCCAGCCGGCCCACTTCGGTACGGGCGTTGGTGGTCTCAACCCGTCGGGACAGGTCACCGGCGGCGATCGCGCCCGCCGTATCGCCGATCCGGGCCAGCGGCCGCAAGCCCACCTTCACCAGGACCAGCCCGACGCCGACCAGCAGGACGACCACGCCGGTGGACACCGCGATCTCCAGCAGCAACAGCCGATGGAGGACGTTGTCGACCTGGCTCTGCGGCAACCCGTAGACCAGGGTCAGGACAGCGGTCCGGGAGGCCACCGGCACCGCCACCACGCGGTACGCCCGGCCGTCGCTGGCCGTCACGTTGTGGTAGCGCAAACCCGTCGCGTTCGGCGCGACCCAGGGAAGCACGGTCGTGGTGACCTGGCGATAGGGATCGCCGGACGCCGTGTAGAGGGTGATCGCCGTGTCCCGGTCGAAGGGCGACAGGTTCTCGGTGTTCGCTGCCTGCAACACGTCAGGGGCGTTGCGCTGCAACTGTTTGTCGAGGTTGTTGCGCAGGTACGAGCCCAGGGAGAAGTACGTCGCGATGCCGACGGCGAGAACGGCGGCCAACGAAAGCACGACCGAGGCGAGCAGCAGGCGGGAGCGCACTGACTGCGGGCCGCGCGCAGCCGACCGTAGTGCCGGGCGCAGACGCGACCGGAAACGCTGGGCGGCCGAGGGGATCACGACCGGGGCACGCGAAGCACGTACCCCACTCCCCTGACCGTGTGGATGAGCGGCGGGTCGACGTCATCGACCTTCTTGCGCAGGTACGAGATGTACGTCTCCAGAACCCGGCCGTCGCCACCGAAGTCGTACTCCCAGACGTGGTCGAGGATCTGCTGCCGGGTCAGCACGCGCCGCGGATTCGCGAGCAGGTAACGCAGCAGCCTGTACTCAGTGGCGGTCAGGTTGATGATCTTGTCGCCGCGGCGGACCTCGTGGGCGTCGTCGTCCATCTCGAGGTCGGCGTAGCGGATGACGCTGTCGCTGGCGCCGACGTCGTGCCGGCGCAGCAGGACGCGGACCCGGGCGACGAGTTCCTCGATGCTGAACGGCTTCGTCACGTAGTCGTCGCCGCCGACGGTCAGCCCGCGGACCTTGTCCTCGGTGCTGTCGCGAGCGGTCAGGAACAGCACGGGCGGGTGGGCGCCGCGCTGGCCGAGGCGGCGCGTCACCTCGAAGCCGTCGAGATCAGGGAGCATGACGTCGAGCACGATCGCCTGAGGTGCGAAGTCCGCGACCGCCTGCAGTGCGGCCGTACCGGTGTTCGCGGTGGCGACCTCGAAGCCCTCGTACCGCAACGCCATCGCGATCAAGTCGGTGATGTGCTGCTCATCGTCGACGACCAGCACGCGGGCGTTGCTCCCTGGATCGGTCATGCGTGAATCATCGTGGATTTACGTGAGGGTCGGGCGGCAGCTTTGTGGGAGTTTTCTGAGTGGTAGCTGAGCGGGGGCAGAGTCAGGAGTTCAGCCGGGCCAGGACCGGCGGCAACGGCTCGGCGTGTACGAGGACCAGGCGGTCGGTGGTTCGAGTGAGCGCCACGTAGAGATCGCCCGTCCCCCGCGCTCCTTGAGCGATCAGCCGGGCGGGCTCCACCACCACAATGGCGTCGAACTCGAGCCCTTTGCTTTCGGCGACGGTCAACACCGCCACCGCGGTGTCCGTGGTGGCGCCGGTTTCCCCGGGGAACGCAGCCTCGAGCGCCTGGGCCACCGCCGGTCGTAGCCCGGTGGGCGCAAGGACTCCGACCCGCCCCGGCCGCATCCGTAGCTCGCGCGTCGCCGTCACGACACCCGCGACGACATCCGACGTCATCACCGCACGCGGCGCGGGCGTGCCGGTCCGGACAGCGCGCGGCGGCGTCAACGTCGGGTCGATCGTGCGGAGCACGTCGCCGGCCAGTTCCATGACGGGCGCCGGGGTCCGGTAGCCGACGGTGAGCTCGACGGCGCGCCACTGCCCCGGCGCGTGGTCGTCGAGCGAGGATGCCCAGCTTCGCGTTGCCCAGGACGCACCCGACTGCGCGACGTCGCCCACGACGGTCATCGACCGGGTTGGACAGCGACGCATCAGCAACCGCCATGCCATCCACGACAGTTCCTGGGCCTCGTCGACGACAACGTGCCCGAACGTCCAGTTGCGATCGGACAACGCCTGCATCGGGATGTCCCCGCGCGCCTCCGGCGCCGCGTAACGGGAGGCGAGGGTCGCGGCGTCCACCAACCCGCCGCCCGCGCCGCTCGCCCGGAGCGTTTCTTCGGCGTACCGAACGCCGGCGCGGCGGTCGGCTTCGGCCCGCCGGTCGGCGTGCCGTGCCCAGGGGTCCGTCTCCCCAAGAAGCTCCGCCAGTTCGTCGAGCAGGGGAACGTCGGCGGGCGTCCACGCCTGCCGGCGGTCACGCCGTAACAGCCGTTGTTCCGAGCCGGACAGTCCGATCGCCGACAGGCGCTGCGGGTCTGCGTACAGGTCCGCCAGCAGCGCCGGAGCGGTGAGGTGCGGCCACAGATCGTTCACGGCCGCGCGGACCTCGGGGTTACGGATGAGGTCGAGCAGCATCTCGTCGCGGTCGCGCCGATCGCTGTTCTCCCACTCCTCGCGGGACACCAACTGACGGGCGAGCGCGGTCAGCACCTGACGGACGAACACGTTCCGTGCGGGGTTGTGTGGCCGCCCGCTTCGACGCGCGTGCTCCCGAGCTGACGCACAGGTCCGCTGATCGAGCCGCACCCGCGTGCCGTGGTGGTCGAGGACGATGTCGCGCGCCGGCAGTTGCTGGCGGGTCCGCACCGCGGCGCGGAGCGCGTCGACCATCCGCCGGTCACCCTTCACGGCGGCGACCTCCTCGGCCTCGACGCCGTCGGCAACCACGCCCGGGAACAGCTCGGCGATCGTGGCCAGCACGACGGCGGTCTCGCCCAGGGACGGCAGCACCTGTTCGACGTAACGAAGGAAGACGTTGCCCGGGCCGACGACGAGGACGCCGGCGGAGGCAAGTTGATCCCGATACGTGTACAGCAGGTACGCGGCTCGGTGCAGCGCGACGACCGTCTTGCCGGTTCCGGGACCGCCCTGCACGACGAGAATGCCTTCGCGGTCGGCCCGGACGACCTCGTCCTGCTCGGCCTGAAGTGTCGCGACGACGTCGCGCATCCGACCGGTACGGTTCTCCTGCAGCGCGGCGAGCAGCGCCGCTTCGCCGCTGAGGTTGCTGCGCTCGGCGTCGCTCAGGCCTTCGACGTCGAGCACCTCGTCGTCGAAGCCCTCGACCGTACGACCGCGGGTGCGTAGATGCCGCCGGCGGATGACGCCGTACGAATGCAGCGCGGTTGCCCGGTAGAACGCCGCGGCGACCGGTGCCCGCCAGTCGACCAGGAGCGTCTGTTGCGTTTCCGTCGATAGCCCCAGACGACCGATGTACAGCCGCTCGGCGGGCGCGCCGTCAACGCCGTCGATGGTCCGGTCGACCCGGCCGAAACACAGACCCTCGTCGACGCTTTCCAGTTGTGCCAGGCGGCGTTCGTACTGGGCGGCGAACGCATCGCGCTCTGACTGGGCTTGCGGGTTGCCGCCGGCGCGCGACAGGCGGGTCACGCGGAGCGCCTCGCGATTCTCGGCTCTGAGCGCGTCCAGCCGGTTGTACAGGCGGCAGACGTACTGGCGTTCGGACTCGAGCTCGGCGGAGGTGACGTCGGAGGATGGCGAAACGCCAACATCGTTGATCTGGACCGGCGTATCCAGGGCAACTCCTCAGGGCGTGACCGAAAAGTCCGGAAAGAAGACTCTAGACGGAAACGACGCCCGCTGCCGCAGTGATTCCCGAGTTCACCGGGAATTAGCCTGCCTGCCGGGTGGAGACGTCAGCCGGTCGGTCCGAGATCCACGAACCGCGAATAGTGCAGCTGGCTGGTCACCGTGACCGTGGCGGTCGGCCCGTTACGGTGCTTCGCCACGATGAAGTCGGCCTCGCCGGCGCGCGCCGATTCGCGGTCGTACGCATCCTCGCGGTGGAGCAGCAGCACGACGTCTGCGTCCTGCTCGATGGCGCCGGACTCACGTAGGTCGGACAGCTGCGGCCGTTTGTCCTGCCGCTGTTCGGACGACCGGTTCAGCTGGCTGATCGCGACGATCGGCACTTCGAGTTCCTTGGCCAGCAGCTTGCACTGCCGGCTGATCTCGCTGACCTCCTGCTGGCGGCTTTCGACCTTGCGCGGGCTGCTCATCAGCTGGAGGTAGTCGAGCACGATCAGCTTCAGGTCGTTGCGCTGCTTGAGCCGCCTGGCCTTGGCCCGGATCTCCATCATCGTCAGGTTCGGGGAGTCGTCGATGAAAAGCGGCGCGGGGGCGACCTCGCCCATCCGGCGGCCGAGCTTGTCCCAGTCCTGGTCGGTCAACCGTCCACCGCGCATGTTGGCGAGGGACACCCGTGCTTCGGCCGACAAGAGGCGCATGGTGATCTCACTGCGGCTCATTTCCAGGCTGAAGATGCACGACGTCAGCCCGTGTTTGACGCTGCAGGCCCGTGCGAAGTCGAGGCCGAGGGTTGACTTGCCGATGGCCGGACGAGCGGCGATCACGATGAGCTGGCCGGGGTGCAGACCGTTGGTCAGCGCATCGAGTTCGACGAACCCGGTCGGCACGCCGGTCATCGTGCCGGTGTGGCCCTCGATCGCCTCGAGTTCGGCGAGCGTCGGCTGCAGCAGGTTCTCGATCGGCTGGTAATCCTCGCTGATCCGCCGCTCGGTCACCGAGTAGACCTCGGCCTGCGCCCGGTCGACCGCCGCGTCGGCGTCGCCCGAACCGTCGGAGCCGTTATCGGCCGCGTATCCCATCTGCACGATCCGGGTGCCGGCCTCGACGAGGCGCCGCAACACCGCCTTCTCGGCGACGATCTTCGCGTAGTAACCGGCGTTCGCCGCCGTGGGGACGCTGCCGATCAGGGCCGCGAGATACGGCGCGCCGCCGGCCCGCGCGAGGGTACCGGTGGAGCTCAGGTGGCTCGAGACCGTCACCGCGTCGACCGGGTCGCCGCGGCCGTACAAGTCGAGGACCGCGTCGTAGACTAGCTGGTGGGCGGGCCGGTAGAAATCGACCGACCGCAGCATTTCGACGACGTCGGCGATCGCGTCCTTGCTGAGCAACATGCCGCCCAGCACCGACTGCTCGGCGATGATGTCTTGCGGCGGCGTCCGTTCGAATTGTCCGGACTGCGGAGACGTGACGTGCAGAACCTCGGCTGCCATCTCCGGTGTTCGTCCCTTCTGCCGCGCCGCCGTGAAGGCGCCTGTCAATCACCGACCCAGCGGCCGGCTGAACCCCAATGTCTGCGGAACCTCGGACAGTCTTCGCCGCGCGGCACCCGCCCGCTATCGGTCTTGTGCACAGGTTGTGGACAACGTTGGGGATCGAGCGGCGCACCGTTGTGGGCCGCCCTGTGGATCGGTGGGGACAACCCGGCCGCCGCCGGCCCCCGTAGGCACCAAACGCCTGTGGATCGAAAAACTCCCGGCCCGCAACGCACTGAGGGCGCCGCAGCAGCGGCGCCCTCAGGAAATGCAGGTGATGCGGTCAGCCGGCGGCAACGACCTCGACCGGGAACGATGCCCGAACCTCGGGGTGCAGGTCGACGACTACGGTGTGCTTGCCGAGCTGCTTGATGTGGCCGGGCAGTTCGATCCGGCGGCGGTCGATGGTCGGACCGCCGGCGTTCTTGATCGCGTCGACGACATCGCCAGCCGTGACCGAACCGAAGAGCTTGCCGCCCTGGCCGGCGCGGGTCGGGAGCGTGACCTCGAGCGCCGACAGTTGGTCGGCAATCTCGCGGGCGTGCCCGACATCGCGGATGTGCCGGACCTCGCGGGAACGCTGGATCGTGGCGATCTGCTTCTCGCCGCCACGGGTCCAGGCGATGGCCAGGCCCTGCGGGATGAGGTAGTTACGGCCGTAGCCGTCGGCAACCTCGACGATGTCGCCGGGGGCGCCGAGACGGGCGACGTCCTGAGTCAGGATGAGTTTCATCGCACTGTCCTTTAGCGGGTCGTCGACGTGTACGGCAGGAGCGCCATTTCGCGGGCGTTCTTGATCGCGGTCGCGATCTGGCGCTGCTGCTGGGCGCTGACACCGGTCACCCGGCGGGCACGGATCTTGCCGCGGTCCGAGATGAACTTGCGCAGCAAAGCGGTGTCCTTGTAGTCGACGTAGTCGATCTTGGCCGCCGCGAGCGGATTCTGCTTCTTCTTCGGCTTACGGGGAGGTGGCTTGGGCATTTCGTTTACTCCAGAAATCGGGCCGCTGCGCGGCCGGGAAGCGGTTAGAAGGGCGGTTCGTCGGAGAGATCGCCGCCGCCGCCAACAGGGGTCGACCACGGATCGTCGGCCGGTCCGGATGAACCGCCCGGGCCGCCGAAACCGCCGCCACGCGAGGTCTTGTTGATCTTCGCGGTGGCGTAACGCAACGACGGGCCGATCTCATCGACCTCGAGTTCCACGACCGTGCGCTTCTCGCCTTCCTTCGTTTCGTACGAGCGCTGCTTGAGCCGGCCGGTCACAACGACCCGCGCGCCTCGCGTCAGCGACTCGGCGACGTTTTCGGCCGCCTGCCGCCAGATCGAGCACCGCATGAACAGGGCATCGCCGTCTTTCCACTCGTTGGACGCGCGGTCGAATGTCCGCGGGGTCGACGCAACGGTGAAGTTGGCAACGGCCGCCCCACTGGGGGTGAACCGCAACTCCGGGTCCGCGGTCAGGTTGCCGACCACGGTGATGACGGTTTCGCCAGCCATGCTGGTCTCCTCGAAACGGAAGGGGGAAGAACGACAGAAACGACGGAACTGCTTGCACGATCACAAACGGGCGTCGGCGGCGTAGATCCGCCGAGCGGATTGCGTGAAAGCTCTAACGGATGTCGGGGCGAAGCACCTTCGTCCGCAGGACCGACTCGTTGAGGTTGAGCTGGCGGTCCAGCTCCTTCACCGCATCGGGTTCGGCGGTCAGGTTCACGACGGCGTAGATACCCTCGTGCTTCTTCGAGATTTCGTACGCGAGGCGCCGGCGGCCCCACACGTCGACCTTCTCCACCGAACCACCGGCGTTCTTCACGACCGTCAGGAACTGTTCCAAGCTCGGGGCGATGGTGCGCTCCTCGAGATCGGGGTCGAGGATCACCATGACTTCATAACGACGCATGCTCAGCCCACCTCCTCCTCTGGACTCTGGCGGCCACGGGCGATCCGTGGCAGGAGGGCGTCTGCGTCAGCAAACTGGGAAGAGGTTACCAGCGATCCGGCCGCGCGTTCCCGGCCTTCCACAGCACGGCCTCCCGGGGGCCTATCCGCTTCGCCGTCGGTGCCGGCCCGACCGTCCCGACTGTCCCGGCCGGTCCGGGCGGTCCGGGCGGGACCGACGGTGATCGGTCCACAACACCTGCACGAACGCGATGGCCAGCGCGACCAGGGCGACCGACGCCACGATGATCGGCACACCCATGCCTCGGCCGATGTGTCGGCCCGCCTCGTACACAGCGATTCCGGTGCTCACCGCGGGGCAAGCGACAGGTCGGCCAGACCGCCCGGTGGCGCCTCGGCCCACCGCTGATACGGCCAGTCGGGGGCCTCGTCGAGCACGCCGCCGGCGGGGTCGTCCGAGCCGTCCGCCCGAACCACGTCCAACTCCGGCCACCACACCTCGCGGACAACCAAGACGCACAGCCCGATCAGGATCAGGTCGCGCGGTAGGTCACCAAAGAAGAAGAAGGCCGGATACGGGATTCCTTTAGCACCGCCCTTGTCCACGTAGATGAGATGCGCGTAGAGCGTGATCAGCAGGACGATCTCGCTCGCCTGCCAGACGAGCCAGTACCGCCATCGCGGCCGGGCGAGAGCCACGAAGGGCAGCAGCCACAGCACGTACTGCGGCGAGTAGACCTTGTTGGTGATCAGGAACGCGAAGATCGTGAGGAACGCGACCTGACCGAGCCGCGGGCGGACCGGTGCCAGCAGGATCAACGCGACGATCCCCGCGAGCGCCAGCACGAGCAGCGTCCCGGACCAGAAGTTCAGCCAGGTCGGTGACGAGCGCCCCGGGTCCCACGGATGGTTCGCGCCGAAGACGGCGTACTGGAACGCGTAGAACAGCGAGTTGTACTCGGTGCCACGGGATCGGCTGAACGCATAGAACTCACCGAACCCGGCCGGATTTGCGATCCACACCGGTACGCAGGCGATGGACCAGGCCACCACCGCGGCGAACATCATCCGAAAGTACGGGCGAAGCTGGCCGGCCCGGAGGCAGAGGGCGAACATCGGGATCAGCAGCAGCAGCGGATAGAACTTGGTCGCCACCCCGAAACCGAGCAGCATGCCGGCAACCGCCGGCGCCCGCCGCGACCACGCGAACATCGCACCGGCGGTGAACGCCACCGCGGCCAGGTCCCAGTTGACGTCCGCATGCAAGACGAGGGCCGGGGCCAGCGCAACCAGGGCCGCGTCCCAGATCCGCCGCCGGCCGGCGGTCAGTCCGGTCAGCACGACGACGATCACGCCGCAGATCAGCAGGAAGGCCGCGGTCACGTTGAAGAAGAACTTCGCCTGCCGGCTCTGCAGCGAGCCTTCCGCCGCGGACGCCGCGCTGCGCTGCTCGTCGGTCGCGCCGGGTGCGTTGCCGGCACGGATGGCGGCCTGCTCCTTGCCGGTTGCGGTCACGACGACGTGGGTCAGCCCTTCGGCCGCGCCCATCAACCCCGCCATGATCACCGGGTACTCGACGTACTTGTGGTGGACGACGCCGCTGGCATCCGGCGTCGGGGTGACGTTGTCGAGGATCGGAACTCGACCGTTGTTCAGGCCCTCGGCGTAGTACAGCGCGAAGACGTCGCTGTAGCAGAGCCTCGTGTACTGGTACTCGTGCGCGTAGCCGTGCGTCGTACACAACGACTTGTTGACCCAGCCGAGGGTGCCGGCGACGACGGCGAAAAAGATGAGCACGCGAACCGGAATCCACCAACGCGGGTCGCCGAGCCGGGAATGCCGACCGGGTGGACCGCCGATTGCCGTGGACAGCGCCCCGACCAGCGGATCCTCGCGGGAGGGCGACACGGGAGGAGCGGACACGCCACCGATCGTCCCACCGTCGTCAGGTGCCACGACGTCAATCCGGCCCGGTCGCCGCCGTGGCGTGGAGTTGAGCCGCCGGAACGCTCGGCGGCGGTGACGAGGACGGGGGAACCGAGATCGTCGGGCTCGCGGTGGCCGTTGCTGTGCCGGTCGCGCTCGAGGACGCCGTGGCACCCGATGAGACGGTCGCGGACGGCTTGGGCAACGCGCTCGCGGTCGGCGTTGGGGTCGGCGTATCCGACGGCGTCGGTGCGACATTGACGACGGTGCCGGGGAACTGCAGGACAGGCTGGCCGGCCAGGGCCGCATCCATGAACTGCTTCCACGTCTTCGCCGGCAGCGTGCCGCCGGTGACCTCGCCGCAGCCGCACTGCTTGTACGGGGTGAGCGGAACGACCGACCCGTTCTGCCACTGGGCATAAGAGACGACCGTCACGACCTGCGGCGTATAGCCGACGAACCAGGCAGCCTTGTTGCCGTCGATGGTTCCGGTCTTGCCGGCAGCAGGGCGGCCGCCGGCCAACCCCGAACCCGCGGCCGTGCCGTACTGCAGCACGGCCTGCATCGCGGTCGTGGCGTCCTTTGCGACATCGGCCGAAAAGACCTGGCGCAGTGCGGGTTTCGCCTCGTAAAGGACCTTGCCTGACCGGTCGGTCACCTTCTGAACAAGGTACGGCGTCACCGCGTTGCCCTGGTTGGCGAAGGCCGTGTAGACCTGCGCCATCGACAGCGGAGTGACTCCGGTGGTGCCCAGCGCGATCTCCGGAACGGCGTCGAGCCGGACCGTGTCGGGGATCCCCATCTTGTGGGCCAGGTCGACGACCTTGGCCGGTCCAGCCTTGTTCGCGAGCTGGAGGTACACGGTGTTGACCGACTCGGCGGTGGCCGTGACGAGGTTGATCTGACCGAACTGCTCGTTGTTGAAGTTCCTGACGATGTCCGTCCCGAACGTCTGCGGTGAAGACCCGGAGAACGAGTCGGAAAGCTTCGCGCCGTTCGACAGTGCTGCAGCCAAGGTGATCGGCTTGAAAGCCGAGCCGGCGGGTGGATTGAGGTAGTTGGCGGCGTCCGCCATGCCCGCGGTGCCGCCGCCGTAATACGCCCTGATGGCACCGGTGGTCGGGTCGACGGACACCAGGGCCGGCCGCAGGGTGGCCGGCGCTCCGGCCGTCTGCGCCTTGATCGCGTCCTCTGCCGCTTTCTGCGAGGTGACGTCGATGGTGGTCGTCACGGTCAGACCGCCCAGGGCGACCCGCGCCTCACCGAGCTTGCCGTCAAGGAAGTCCTTGATCGCAGCGTTGATGTACGACTTGGGCCCGCTCGTCTGGCTCGCGGTACTCGACTTGGGCACCGTCGACGGATAGACCAGGGCGGCCCGCTGCTCCGGCGTCAGCTCCTTGTCCTTGGCCATCTGGTCGACGACCTGGGTCCACCGAGCCTTCGCCGAGTTGGGGTTCACGGCCGGGTCGAGAACGGATGGCGCGCGGATGAGGCCGGCCAGGACCGCGCCTTGTGCCGCGTCGAGCTGGTTCACCGGCACCCCGAAGTACGCCTGGCTCGCCGCCTGGATGCCGTACGCGCCGCGCCCGAAGTAGATCGTGTTCAGGTAGTACTCGAGCACTTGGTCCTTCGAGTACTTCCGGGAAATCTTGATCGCCAGCACGATCTCCTTGGCCTTACGAGTGAAGGTCCGCTGCTGGCCGAGATACGTGTTCTTCGCGTACTGCTGGGTGATCGTCGAGCCACCCTGCTTGATGCCCCCGCCGGTCACGTCGGCGACGATCGCCCGGCCGATGCCCGTGATCGAGATGCCCGGCTCGTGATAGAAGTTCCGGTCCTCGGCGGCCAGCACCGCCTGGCGAACCGGAAGCGGCACATCCGAGAGCGGAACCGACGTGCGGTTGACGCTCCCGATCGTGCTCATCGGCGAGCCGTCCGCGTATGAAAGCTGCGTCTGCTGTGGAAGCGCAATGTCGTTGGGCAGCGGGACGCGGACGGCCGCGTAGACGATGGCGCACAGGCCGATGAACCCGGCGAACATGCCGAGGAAGGCGACGCCGATGATGATCTTGGCGCGACGGGAACGGCGCGACCACCAACGCCGAAGGGCCCGCCACGGATGCGGTCTGTTCAGCGGTCGCCCAGGGTGTAGGACGTGACGAGGTGGTTCCAGGAACAGACCTGGCAGACCTCGACCACGTAGACGGCGATGCCGGGATGCGCTCGAGCAAGCCGCGCCAGCTCCGAGCTTCGCCGCGGCCGACCGGACGCCGTCCCCAGATCGTCGCCGTAGACGTAGGTGACATGGGTAAGCGGCGAGATCCGCTGGGACTGGCCCCGGCGGCAGACCGGACAGGCGTCGGCGGTGACCTCGCCGTAGTAGCGTGCGGCGCGCAGCAGGTACGGATGCGCGTCGCAGACGTCGAGGTTGGCCGCCCGGCCGCCGAACAGGTCGGCCAGCAGGGCGCGGCGCGCTAGCGCGTAATCGACGACCTGGGCCGGGCGCGGATCGCCGGCACCACCGCTCGAGGCGCCCTTCGACGCCCCGGCGTGAGGCCGGTTCGACGAGCCGGCGGTCCCTGCAGCCACCCGATAACCGTACGCGGAGGGTCGGTCGATCGGCGGTCCACAACCTGTCAGACACGCCCTCGTCGCCTGGTGTTTGCGCGACGGTAAGGAGTTCGACTATCGTCATGACCTATCGCGGCGATACATCGCTCCACTACATCCCCCGTACGTCGCTGAACTCCGGAGGGCTCCATCGCTCGTCAGGCTTCCTCGTTGACACCGGCCGGCTCGGCGGGTGGCCTCGGCGTGCTCGACCTGGCGGTCCTCGGCCTGCTGAAGGAGTCTCCGCTGCACGGCTACCAGCTGCGTAAGCAGCTCAACGCCTCGCTCGGTTCGCTCCGCGCATTCTCGTACGGCTCGCTCTACCCGTGCCTGCGTCGCTTGCTCGAGGGCGGGCTGATCACGGTCGACGACAACGCCGCCGCGGGCAAGCTCGCCGGTCGCAGCAAGGTCGTCTACATGCTGACCGCGGAGGGCAAGGAGCGGCTCTCGGACCTGCTCGAAGAGGCCGGCCCGGCCGCGTGGGAGGACGACGCGTTCGGCGTCCACCTGCGCTTCTTCGCTCAGACCGACTCGGCCACGCGCCTGCGCATCCTCGAAGGTCGCCGCAGCCGCGTCGAAGAAAAGCGCGAGGGCCTGCGCGCGAGCCTCGCCCGCACCCGCGAGCGGCTGGACAGCTACACCCTCAAGCTCCAAGAACACGGACTCGAGTCCGTCGAGCACGAGGTCCGCTGGCTGACCGAACTGATCGACTCGGAGCGGAATGCGGCCCCGGCGCCGTCGGTCCGTCCGGCCAAGCCTTCCCCGCCCTCCTCCCGTTCCACCAACCCGTCTTCATGAGCCACCCGGTCATGGACATCACCACCCAGAAGGAGACCCGTATGGGTTCCGCTCGCCAGTCCGTTCGAGTTGCCATCGTCGGCGTGGGGAACTGCGCGTCGTCGCTGGTGCAGGGCGTCCATTTCTACCGCGATGCCGATGAAACCGAGCGCGTGCCCGGCCTGATGCACGTCAAGGTCGGGCCGTACCACGTCTCGGACGTCGAGTTCGTCGCCGCGTTCGACGTCGACGGCAAGAAGGTCGGCCGCGACCTCTCCGAAGCGATCGTCGCGTCGGAGAACAACACCATCAAGATCTGCGACGTGCCGCCGACCGGCATCACCGTGCAGCGCGGACACACCTACGACGGTCTGGGTGAGTACTACCTGGAAACGATCGACGAGTCCGATGAGGAGCCGGTCGACGTCGTCCAGGCGCTCAAGGACGCAGAGGTCGACGTGCTGGTCTCGTACCTGCCCGTCGGTTCCGAAGAGGCCGACCGCTTCTACGCGCAGTGCGCGATCGACGCGAAGGTCGCCTTCGTCAACGCGCTGCCGGTCTTCATCGCCAGCGACCCGGTGTGGGCGAAGAAGTTCGAAGACGCCGGTGTGCCGATCGTCGGTGACGACATCAAGAGCCAGGTCGGCGCGACGATCACGCACCGCGTGCTCGCAAAGCTGTTCGAGGACCGCGGTGTTGAGCTGCTCCGTACGTACCAGCTCAACTTCGGCGGCAACATGGACTTCAAGAACATGCTGGAGCGCAAGCGCCTGCAGTCCAAGAAGATCTCCAAGACGCAGTCGGTCACCAGCCAGATCCCGCACGAGATGCGCGGTGCCGACGTCCACATCGGCCCATCGGACCACGTGCCGTGGCTCGAGGACCGCAAGTGGGCGTACGTCCGCCTCGAGGGCCGTTCGTTCGGTGACACCCCGCTGAACCTGGAGTACAAGCTCGAGGTCCACGACTCCCCGAACTCGGCCGGCGTCATCATCGACGCGATCCGCGCGGCGAAGATCGCCAAGGACCGCGGCATCGGTGGCCCGATCCTGTCGGCCTCGTCCTACTTCATGAAGAGCCCGCCGGTGCAGTACTCCGACGACCAGGCTCGCGACGCGGTCGAGGACTTCATCGCAGGTCGCATCGAAAGCTGATCAACGCTTCACCAGAAGGGCTCTCCTCCGGGAGGGCCCTTCTGCGTTGCCGGGACCTACTGCCGCCTAGCCGCCGATACGTTGCTCGGCGGCCCAACGGCGAAGTTCCTCCGCGGCGGCGTCGAGCCCGATCACGCCTCGGTCCAGCCGAACCTCCAGCAGGTGGTTGTACGCCTTCCCGACCAGCGGGCCGGGCGGGATACCCAGGATCTGCATGATCGCGTTCCCGTCGAGTTCGGGGCGGATCGAGCGGAGATCCTCCTCGGCCGCAAGCCGAGCGATCCGCTCCTCGAGTGCGTCGTATGCCTTCGCCAGCCGGGCGGCTTTGCGTTGGTTACGGGTGGTGCAGTCGCTGCGCGTCAGGACGTGCAGGCGATCGAGCTGGTCGCCGGCGTCCGTGACGTAACGTCGGACGGCCGAGTCGGTCCAGGCGTCCTCGCCGTAGCCGTGAAACCTCAGGTGCAGCACGATCAGGTCTACGACAGGTCCGGCGATGTCCTTCGGGATGTGCATCGCCTTCAGGCGCTGGCGAGCCATCCGGCCGCCGACGAGCTCGTGCTTGTGGAACGAGACTTTCCCACCGGCCATCAGCTTCTTCGTCGCCGGCTTGCCGATGTCGTGCAAAAGGGCGGCGAGCCGGACGATCACATCCGGTCCGCCCCCGGGCAACCGACCCTCGAGAGCGACCGCCTGCTCCAGAACCGTGAGGCTGTGGACGTACACGTCCTTGTGCTGGTGGTGTTCGTCGATCGACAGCTTCATCGCCGGCAGCTCCGGCAGGAACACCTCGCACAGCCCGGTGTCGACGAGCAGTTCCAGGCCGGCAACGGGGTCGACCCCGGCTACCAACTTGAGGAACTCGTCGCGGATTCGTTCCATCGCGACGATCCTCAGCCGGTCGGCCATCGACGTCATTGCGGCCACCACGTTGGGAGCCGGGACCAGCCGAAGGGTGGCGGCGAACCGCGCCGCCCGCACCATCCGGAGGGGGTCGTCACCGAACGACGCCTCCGGTGAGGCCGGAGTCCGCAGGGCGCCGGACGCGAGATCCGCCAGTCCGCCGAACGGATCGACGAAGACAAGGTCGGGCACGGACACCGCCATCGCGTTCACGGTGAAGTCGCGGCGCGACAGATCGTCCTCGAGGGAGCCCCCGTACGAGACCTCCGGATTACGCGAAGCCCGGTCGTACGACTCCGCACGGTACGTCGTGATCTCGACGCGAGTCCCGTCCCGCATCGCACCGACCGTCCCGAACGCGATGCCGACGTCCCAGAGCTCATGCGCCCAGCCGGCCAGGATGGTTTGGACCTGTTCGGGGCGGGCGCTCGTCGCAAAGTCGAGGTCGGGCGTGGCGTGGGCGCGGCCGAGGATCAGGTCGCGGACCGTGCCGCCGACCAGGCTGAGCTCGTGCCCGGCGGCCCGGAACAACTCCCCCAGTTCGACCGCCAGCGGCGGAACCACCAAGAGAGCGGCCAGTGCCTGCTCGGAGCCGTCGCGCGGAGCGCGGAGATCGATACGAGTGGCAGACACAGCGCCCCAGCGTAGATCGCCGCGTCTATGTCCGTGAACGCCGCGCACAGCCGGTGCTGCCAGGCCGACCGGCCCGGCTCGCGTGTCTAACATCGAGCCATGCCCCGCATCCCACGTCCGTCGCCGCTGCGACGGGTCGAGGAGACGTCCGCCGGCGGCCTCGTGCTCGACCGGCCGACGCTGGACGCCCACGTCGTGCTCATCGGGCGGCTCGATCGGCGAGGCCGCATCGTGTGGTCCCTCCCCAAGGGCCACCTTGAGCAAGGCGAGACCCAGGAAGCGGCCGCGATCCGCGAGGTCGCCGAAGAAACCGGCATCGTCGGACGGATCGTGGCGCCACTCGGCAGCATCGACTTCTGGTTCACCGCGAACGGCCGCAGAGTTCACAAGACGGTTCACCACTACCTGCTCATCGCCGAGGGCGGGGAGCTTTCGGACGACGACATCGAGGTGGCCGAGGTGGCCTGGGTGCCCCTCAGCGAAGCCGCCGCGAAGCTGGCGTATCCGACCGAACGCGATCTCGTCGCCCGCGTGCCGGACGTGCTGGCGAGCTGCGCGTGATCAGCCGGCGGCTTGCCGCCCTTGTCCTTGCCGCCGCGATGGCCTTGCCGGGGGCCATGGCAGAACGCGCAACTGCCGGACCCGGCGCCGAATCTCCCAGCCCCGCGGCGAACCCGCCGGCCGCGCCGCGCCCGCTGTCGGTCGCGATCACGACGGTCACGCCGGTCAGCGTGGGACCCACCGACGTGCTGACCATCAGTGGGACGGTCACGAATACGACCGACCAGGAGATCGGCCAGCTCTCGCTGACGGTCGGAGTCGGGAACCGGGTAGCCAGCCGGACCGCTCTCACGGACGATCTCGCGCGGCCGCCTGGTATCAGCGTGTCGTTGAAGAGCCTGACGCTGACCCCCCAGACGCTCCTCCCCCGTGCCTCGACTTCGTTCACCGTCCCGATCGACATCCACGCGATGGGCCTGGACGGCGGCGCGGCCACCGTCTATCCGTTCGTCCTCCACACCAGCGGGTCCATCGGCCGCAACGGCGTCACGAACCTCGACGAGACCGTCACATACGTCCCGTACTTCCCGGGATCAGTCACCGCACCGCTGCGTGTCGTCTGGCTGTGGCCGCTTGACGCTCCGCCCAATACCGGCGGCCCGACGGGATCCGTCGATGCCTCGTTGGTGACCAGCCTTAGCAGCGGACGCCTCCGCGCGCTCCTCGACCTGGGCAACCTCGCTACGACCCCGAACGCCGACGGCGGCCCGTACGCCGGGGTGACCTGGGCGATCGAGCCGTCGCTGGTCGACTCGGCCGACCGAGCAACGACCACGGCGGCAAAGCAATGGCTCAGCGACCTCAAGCAGTTCACCAAGAACCAGAACGTCATCCCGCTCCCGTACGGCGACGTGGACGCGGTGGCGCTGGTCCGCGCGGGCCTGACCAGCGACCTGACGACGGCCGTTGCCCTCGGCCGATCCAACCTGACCCGGACGCTGCCTGACGCCGCGATCCAAGACGTGGCGTGGCCGGTGGACGGGGCGGTCGACCAGCCGACGCTCGACACGTACGCCAGCGCCGGCTTGACCAAGGTGCTCGTCTCGGGCGACCAGATTCCGCCGACGGACGACGCGCCGACCGCGACCGAATCCGCGCCGACCACCCTCGATACCAGAGGCCCGACCCTGCGGGCTCTCGCCGTCGATCCCATCGCCCAGCGGCTGCTGGCCGGAAACGGCCGCGACGCCGCGACCCCGCAGATGGCCCGCCAGGAACTTCTGGCGCTGCTTGCCGTCGCCGTTGCGGAACGACCGAACCAGACGCCGGCCCGCGACCTGGTGCTCGCCCTGCCGCGCGACGCCGATCCGAATGTCGCGTGGATACGCGACCTGCTGCACGCCACCGCGTCGCTTCCGTGGCTCAAGTCGGTGCCGTTGTCGGAGACGACGAACGACCCCTCGGGCAAGCGCACAAAGCTGCAGCCGTACCCGATCGAGGCGAAGAACGCCGAGCTTCCCGGCCGTACGCTCACTGGCGCCGGCGACTCGATCGCGGCTCTCCGCGGATCGGTGACCACGCTCCGCTCGACGCTGCCCGACGACAAGCTGACCCGGCCGATCGATGGCACGCTCAGCCTTGCGGAATCCGTCTTCTGGCGACCGGACCGAGACCCAGCCAGCGGCCGCTCCCTGATGTCTCAGGCCAAAGCTGCGCTCGACGCCGCGCGGGGTGGGGTGCGCCTCGCCGTCACCGACGAAGTGACCCTCGCCAGCCGAAACGGCAAGGTCCCGGTCACCCTGGACAACTCCCTCAGCGAGGACGTCACCGTCCGGATCGAACTCAAGGCGACGGACCCGACTCGGCTGGCCACCGGCTCGGCCGCTACGTACACCGTGCCGGCAGGCCGGAAGCAGAGAGTGCTGGTTACCGCTAAGGCGCAACGGTCCGGCACCTTCAAGGTGACAGTGGTGTTGTCGGCGCCCGACGGATCGGTGCTCGAGGAAGTTCCGCTGACCGTCCACTCGAAGGCGTACGGGACGATCACGCTTGCGATCACGCTGACCGCTCTCGGCGTACTGGTCGTTGCATTCGGCATTCGTATCCGGCGGCGGGTCCGTCGCTGGCGCGACGGCGGTCCAGGCGACGACGAACCGCCGACCGACGGTCCGTCCGGAGATCCAGCGGACCCCTCTCGCGGGGCCCAGTTACAGCCGACACCCGGCGGCCGACCCTGAAGCGCCGGCGGCCGGCCGTCCCGGATACGGTTCGTTAGGAATGCGCCGCACCCCCGTCGACCTTCGCCGTCACGAGCGCTTCCGCCGGGTCTTCGACCAGACTCCCCCGCCGAGCACACCCGACCCGGCGACCCGCGCGCCGACGGGCCCCGCCGCGACCGACGACCGGTTGGTGCGCAACGGCGGCCAGATGGCGATCGGCACGATCGTCTCGCGGGCCACTGGTTTCCTGCGGACCGCCGTCCTGCTCGCCGCCCTCGGCCGGACCGGCGTCGCCGACGCATACAACATCGCAAACGCGAGTCCCAACAACGTCTACGACCTGCTGCTCGGCGGCATCCTCACCGCGGTCATCGTGCCGCTACTCGTCCGAGCTGGCCGGTCCGACGCCGACGGAGGCGAGCGGTTCACCTCGGTGTTGTTCACGATCCTCGGGCTGTTCGTCGGGATCGCCAGCCTCGTCGGGGTGCTCGCGGCGCCGCTGATCATGCGGCTGTACCTCGGCAGCAACGTCAGCCCGCACGAACGCGACCTGGCGGTGACGTTCACCCGGCTGTTCCTGCCGCAAATGCTCTTCTACGCGATGACGGCCTTGATGGGGGCGGTCCTCAACACCCGCGGGCGCTTTGGTGCGGTCGGGTTCGCACCCGTCGTCAACAACGTGATCGTCATCGCGACCGGCGGTTTGTTCATCGCGACGGCGGACCGGAAGAACCTCGACGACACGCTCGGCCACGGCTCGACGATGCTGCTCGGCCTGGGCACCACGGCGGGCGTCATCGGCATGACACTCGCGCTCGTCCCCGCCATCCGGGCGGCCGGCGTACGCGTTCGGTTCATTCCGGACTTCCGGGAGCCGCGGCTCCGGCAGGCTGTTCACCTCGGCGGTTGGGTGCTCGCGTACGCCGCGATCAACCAACTCGGGCTGCTGATCATCACCCGGCTCGCATCGAACGGCCGCGGTGGTGGCGACTTCACGCTGTATTCGACGGCGTACCAGGTGTTCCAACTCCCGCACGCGATCATCGCGGTGTCGGTGATCTCGGCGCTGATGCCGGCGCTGTCCGCCGCCGCCGCCGACCGTGATCTGCCGGCCGTTCGCGGCGGCCTCTCGCGTGGGCTGCGGCTGACCTTCGTGTTTCTGGTGCCCGCGGCACTTGGACTGGCCGCACTCGCCAACCCGATCGTCACGGCCGCGCTCGCGCACGGCAGCACCACCGCGTCGGCAGGCCGGATCCTGGCCGACACACTGGCCGTCTTCGCGTTCGGCCTGCCGGCGTTCAGCGCGTTCCAGCTCCTCCTTCGCGCGTTTTACGCCGGGCAGGACAGCCGGACCCCGGCCCTGATCAACGTCGCGGTGAACGTCGTCAACGTCATCGGCGACATCGTTCTGATCAGCGTGCTACCCGCCCACCTTCGCGTGCCGGGCCTCGCCGCCGGCCTGGCCCTGTCGTACGTGGTCGGTTCGGTCATCGCGTTCGTCCTGCTCCGCAGCGCGCTCGGCGGGGTGGACGGGGCGCGCGTGGTCCGGCTGCTGGTGCGGACCACCATCGCCGCGTTGCTCGCCGCGTTCGTCGCGCGCGTCAGCTCCGACGTGGTCCGTAACGCGCTCGGCGCATCCTTCGGCCCGGCAATCGTGGCGTTGCTGGTCGGCGCCGGCCTCGGCGGCGTCGTCTACGTGGCGGCCGCCCGCCGGATGCGGGTCCGCGAACTGACCGATCTGCTGCGCCTCGCGACCAACCGGGGGCGCTAGTCCCAGGCGGGGAGGTCGTACGCCCGGACGGTGGTCAAGATCCCTTCACCTGCGGTCGACATTCTCGACGTGGTCATCGGTTGGCTGACGCGCGTCATCGTCGTACTCGCGGTCCTCGGCGTGTTCGTTTTCGACGGCGTCGCGGTGGGCACGGCCCGATTCGGCGCTGACGACGCCGGTACGGATGCCGCGCAGGCCGCCGCGACCAGCTGGAAGCAGACCCACAACCTGCCGGCCGCGACCGACGCCGCGGAAAGCCGATTGGGCGGGGCCGAAACGCTCGTCCCGGACAGCCTGACCATCACGCCCGATGGTGTTGCACACCTCCGCGTAAGCCGCACCGTCAGCACGATGGTGCTGGGGTTCATCCCCGGTACGAAGAAGTTGACGCACTTGACCGTTTCCGTTTCGTCCGGGCCGGCACTGCTGTGAGCCGTTCCTTCCGCGCCCGCCACTCTGCGCGGCGACTGCTCCTGCTGCCCGGCCTGGTCGCCGTGGCCGCAGGTTTCCTCGTCGCGCCGGCCCACGCCGACACCCCCCAGGAACGTGCCGCGGCCCTCGCGGTCAAGGTCCAACAGCTACAGCAACAGGCCGAGATCGCCACCGAGTCGTACAACGCGGCCGAGGGCCAGCTCGGCCTGGTCATCACGCAGGCGTCGCTGGCGAAGGATCGGGCCGCGCAGGCCGAGGCTGCCGTCGCCGCCCAGACGGCTGAATCCGACGCCCGTGCCCGCGCCCTGTACATGCTCGGCGGCGCCGGGCCGCTCTACGCCCAGGTCTTCGCTGGCAGTACGGGCGCACTCGACCTGCACGCAAACCTGGTCGCCACCCGCAACATCCTGCAGAACGCCGACGACGCCAGCCACGAGGCCGTCGCGACGAGCGATGCCGCGGCCGCCGCCGCGGCCGAAGCACAGCGACTCGCCGACCAGCAGGGTCAGCTCGAGACGAAGGCCAGCACCCAACTCGCAGCCGTCCAGAACGCGCTGGCCGCGGCCCAGCAGGCACTCGACACGGCGAACGCCGACGTACGGGCGTTGGTCGCCGCCGCTCAACAGGGCCTCGTCCAGAGCGGCAACGCGGCGTTCACCCAGCGGCTCACGCCCGCCGAACAGGCGGCGCTCGCCAGCGCCGGACCGGCGTCCTCGCCTGCTGCCGCGACGGCCCTCGCCTTCGCCGAAAGCGTCCAGGGGCATCCGTACCGGTACGCCGGAACCGGTCCGAACACGTACGACTGCTCGGGCCTGACGGGCGCCGCGTACGCCGCCGCGGGGATCAACCTGCCGCGAACCGCCGCCCAGCAGTACTTCGCCGGCCCGCACATCGCGATTGCCAACCTGGCGCCGGGCGACCTGCTGTTCTGGGGAACCGACCCGCGGGAGCCGTCGTCGATCTACCACGTGGCGATCTACGCCGGCGCCGGCATGATGGTGTCGGCGAACCACACCGGCGACGTCGTCCGGCTGCAGCCGGTGTGGTGGTCGCAGTACTACGGCGCGAGCCGGCCGAACGCGGTCGACGCGGCTGCCGTCGGTGGCCCGCGCTGGGGACCCGGCCAGGCCCAATAGCGGCGTTCCCGGTCGAGCGCCGACTGGATGCCTAGAGTGCAAGCGTGGCCGGAAGTCAGTTCGGCACCGGAGCCGGAACCGAAACAACCGCGAGCGATGCGGTCGACGGTCCGCGTATCGGCCAGGTCATCGACGGGCGGTATCGCCTCGACGCTCCCGCCGGAAACCCGGCGGGAGCCTTGTGGCGGGCGACCGACCTGGTCCTCGCCCGCACGGTGGCCGTTCGGCTGCGCTACGCAGAACCTGCCGCACGCGCAGCCTTTCTCGCCGCGGCGAGCGCGACGTGCAAGATCGCTGATCCGACCGTTGCGGCCACATACGACGCCGCACCGTTCGGCGAGGCCGGCCAGGACGGGGCATACGTCGTCCGGGAGTGGGTCGAAGGCCAGTCACTCGAGGGCATGCTCGCCGATGGCCCGCTTCCACCGGCCAGGGCCACCGCGCTGCTCCGCCAGCTGGCGCTGGCCGTCGCGCACCTGCACGAAGCCGGCTTGGCCCACGGCCACGTCCATCCCGGGAACGTGCTGATCCGGACCGACGATCAGGTTCGGCTCACAGACGCTGGGCTCGATACCCCGGCAGGTCCGGCCGCCGACCTGTCGACGACCATGCGGGCCGACGTCGTCAGCCTCGGCCGGACCTTGTACGCCGCGCTGACCGCGCGGTGGCCGGCCGGGCCGTGGCGCGGGCTCGAGGCCGCGCCACGCAACAAGGCTGAGCTCGACCGCCCGCTGACCGCACGCCAGGTCCGAGCCGGGGTTTCCCGCGAGCTGGACGCACTGGTCTCGGCGATCCTCGACCTCGACCCACAGGACAACACCCCGCCGCTCGCGTCGGCGGCCCAGATCGCGGCCGCGCTGGCGGGCCTGCCGATCGTGGAAGACGATCTGACGACGCAGACCGCTGTCTTGGAACCCGTCCCGGGTTTGCCGCGGCGGCCGATGACCCGGCGCCGGCGTCGCGGCCTGTGGGGGGCGGTACTGGCCGGAGTGGCCGTGATCGGGCTCATCGTCGCCGCGGTGCTCGGGGCGACGTATGGCGGCTCGCCGAGCGTCCCCGCCTTCACGCCGCCCTCGACGAGCGCCGGTGCGTCGCCCGGACCACCGATCGCGTTCGGGAGCGTCCAAAGCTTCGACCCGCCCCCCGGTGACGGCGTCGAGAATCCGTCCCGGCTCGCCGCCGTCAACGACGGCAACCCGACGACCGCGTGGCAGACCGAGACGTACGCCACCGCGGCGCTCGGCAACGCGAAACCCGGCGTTGGCTTGCTGATCGACATCGGCACCGCTCGCGCCGTGAGCGAAGTACGCATCTCGTTCCAGCAGCCGGGCACGGACTTCGATGTCCTTGCCATGTCGCCGAACGCCTCGGCAGCCGGTACCGCGCTGGCCGATTTCACGCTCGTCGCGCGCCGGCAGAACGCGGACGCGACCATGACGGTCCCGGTGAACAAGACCTCTCGCTTCTGGCTCGTCTGGTTGACGAAGCTTCCGGCCGTCGACGACGGCTCCGGATATCGGGCCGGCATCAACGAGATCACGCTGCTCTCGTAAACCGCGATACCGAGCGGGACGAACCGGGAACGAACCGCCCCGCGCGCACGTCAGACTGAGAACGGCGGAATCCAACGGCGGAACGGACGGAATGCGGCACCACCTCGATGACGAGACCCTCACGCGGCTCGCCGCACCGGGCGGGGAGCCGTACGACCGCGCATCCGCACACCTGGCGCATTGCGGTTCGTGCAGCCGGCGACTTCGCGACCTCCGCTCGGTCCGGTACTCGCTACGAACGTTGCCCGAGCCGCAAACCCCCGGCGATCTGAGCCACGGCATCGCCGCCCGCCTCGCCGACGAGCCGGCCAACCCGGCCGCGCGGCGACCTTCGGTCGCGCGGTTCGTTCACGCCGTCGACGCCCGACACCTAGGTATTGCGGCGACGCTCGCCGTGATCGGCGGCAGCATGAGCATCGCCCTGGCGGGCAACAGCTCCAACTCGTCGTCCGCACTTCCGGACCTGCAGGCGGCAGCCAGCGTGTCGCCGGACATCCCCTCCGGGCCGCCGAGCGCGTCTCCGACTGCGCCGCCCACCCTCGGCCCTCACGACTCCGGAAACCGGGTCTTCGCCGCGGCGGACACGTTGGCCGCGATGCCGTTTGCCGTCTCGGGCGAGGACTTCCACCACAGCACCCTCGCGGACGGTGCCATCGCCGCGTTCCGGCGCGCGGCCACCTCGACGCCGGCTACCGCCGACTCGACCCGTACGGCGGCGACGCCGACCGGCGAATGTCTACGGGCCCTCGGCCGGAGCCTCGACCACGCCCCGGCCACCGCCTGGCAGCCGGCCGGCGTGCTAGTCGCACGGTTCGACGGGCGACCTGCCTTGGTGGTCGCGCTGCTCTCGACCGACTCCTCCGCGACGGAGATCGCGGTGGCCGTCGACGGGCTGTGCGTCGGATCCGACCCGGTTGTCCTGGACCAAGCCGTCATGACGGCGGCTACGGGAACAGCCCACCGGTAGCATCGGTTATGCGAGCAGTCATTGGGCAGCGGCTGATCGGGTCGAACCAGCGGGAAGAGGATCGTCGTGACGGACAACAGCAGGGCCGGCGTCGACGCCAAGGTCGAGAAGGTCGTCATCATCGGATCGGGCCCAGCCGGCTACACCGCCGCGCTGTACACCGCCCGCGCCGAACTCGAGCCCGTGGTGATCGAAGGTGCCATCGACGGTGGTGGCGCACTGATGAAGACCACCGAGGTCGAGAACTTCCCCGGGTTCCCCGAGGGGATCATGGGCCCGTCGCTCATGTCGAACATGCGAGCGCAGGCCGAACGTTTCGGGGCGCGCTTCATCACCGATGACGCGGTCAGCGTCGATCTCGCCGCGCAGCCGAAGGTCGTCACGTTGGACGACGGCACGACGTACCTCGCCGAGGCGGTCATCATCGCCACCGGTTCCGCGTACCGGTACCTCGGCATCGACCGTGAGCAGGACCTGCTCGGTCGCGGCGTTTCCGCCTGCGCCACCTGCGACGGCTTCTTCTTCAAGGGACGTGAGATCGCGGTCGTCGGCGGTGGCGACACCGCGCTTGAGGAAGCGACGTTCCTCACCCGGTTCGCCGACAAGGTCACCCTCGTCCACCGTCGGCACACGCTGCGGGCCAGCAAGGCCATGCAGGAGCGGGCGCGTCAGGATCCCAAGATCGAGTACGCCTGGAACAGCGAAGTTATCGGGATCAACGGCGAGAACACGCTGACCGGCATCACCCTGCGCGATACGGTCACCGGCGAAACCCGCGAACTGCCCGTCACCGGCCTGTTCGTGGCCATCGGGCACGACCCCCGTTCCGACCTGGTCAAGGGCCAGATCGACCTCGACTCCGAGGGCTACGTGTTGGTCCAGCACCCGACCACCGCGACGAACCTCGATGGTGTCTTCGCCTGTGGCGACGTCGTCGACCACGTCTATCGGCAGGCGATCACCGCCGCCGGAACGGGCTGCGCGGCCGCGCTTGACGCCGAGCGCTGGCTGGCGGCCCGCGGCGAGGCTGTCAACCCGACCGACAACGAGCTCGTCGTTCTCGGTACCCCCTGACATTCGGTCGGTCGGATGGGCCGACCTTCCCAGCAGCACGCCAGATGAGGAGCTTTCGAATGGGAAACGCAACCAAGGCCACGACGGACGCGACCTTCGCGACCGATGTGCTCCAGAGCAGCAAGCCGGTGCTCGTCGACTTCTGGGCCGAGTGGTGCGGTCCCTGCAAGATGGTGTCGCCGGTCCTCGAAGAGATCGCGGCCGAGCACGCCGACAAGATCACCGTCGTCAAGTTGAACATCGACGAGAACCCGGAAACCGCCCGGGCGTACCAGGTGATGTCGATTCCGACGATGTCGGTGTTCGTGAACGGTCAGGTGGCGAAGTCGATCGTCGGCGCGAAGCCGAAGGCGGCGCTGATCCGGGATCTCGAAACGTATCTCTGAGCAGCTGGTGACGCCGACGGAATGGACGGACCCATCCCAGCCTGACTTGGGTCTGGGCAGTCGGGATCCGGCGGTCGCTCAGATCCGTCGCTGGCTGGCGGAACTCGGGCTGCTCGGGGCCGACGGCGGCGAGGCCACGACCGCGTACACCCGTACGGTCGAAGAGGCGATCCGGGCGTTCCAGCAGGACCGCGGTCTCGACGTCACCGGGCGAGTGGGCCACGAAACGTTCCGCGAGCTCGAAGGCGCCCGCTGGCGGCTCGGCGGCCGGGCACTGCACCACCACGTGTCGCATCCGTACTCTGGCGACGACGTTCTCGCCCTCCAGCAACGGCTCGCCGAACTCGGCTTCGACGTCGGTCGCCCCGACGGCCACTTCGGCGCGCGGACGGAAGCCGCGCTGCGGGACTTTCAGCGGAACTACGGTCTCTCCGCTGACGGAACTGTCGGGCCGGACACCTTGCGCGCGCTGCGGCAGCTTTCCCGATCCGTACGGGGTGGCCGGTCCTTCGATTTACGAGAAGCCGAAGCGCTCCGCCGTCGCGGCCCGCGGCTCGCCGGCACCAAGGTGGTCATCGATCCGGCGGCGGGCGGCACCAACCCCGGGCACACCGGCCACGGCCTGACCGAGAGCCAACTCGCCAGCGACATCGCGCGCCGCCTCGAAGGGCGGCTCGCCGTCGCCGGCGTCGATGCCTACCTGACCCATGGTGCCGACCGCTGCCCGACGATCGCCGAACGAGCCGACTTCGCGAACGCCACCGGCGCCGACCTGCTGCTCTCATTGCACGTCGACGCGGCGCCCAGTCCGCAGCCGAACGGGATCGCGACGTTCTACTACGGCAACGGTCCCGGCCGTGAGTCCGTCGCCGGCGAGCGGCTCGCCGGTCTCGTCCAGCGCGAGTTGGTGTCCAGAACCGACTTCACCGACTGCCAGATCCATCCCCGCAGCTGGGAGATGCTGCGCCGGACCCGGATGACGGCCGTCCACATCGACATCGGTTACGTGACGAACCCCGGCGACGCCCGGCGGCTGGCACAGGCCGACCTGCGCGACACGATCGCCGAAGCCCTGATGGCAGCGATCCAGCGCCTCGTCTTGCCCGACGATCTCGATCCGACGACGGGCGTCCTCTACCTGCCGGCTCTCCAACTCGAAGGCTGAGCTCGTTCTACGGCGGAGCGGGAACGAGCCGTCGCGGCCCGCGTAGTTCGACGGTGACCGACGTGATCAGCTTCTCGAAGGCTTCCTCGACGTCTTCCCGCCAGGTCACCGTCGATTTCAGGTCAAGGCGCAGCCGTGGCCATCGATGATGGGGCCGAACCGTCTTGAACCCGACCGAACGCAAGAACTCCGTCGGTACGACGCAGTTGTTCGATCCGCCGAGGCCGCGGACCTGAGTCGAGCCGAACGCCTCGATCGCCCGGACGTTACGGCGAATCAGATCCTTCGCAACGTTCTGCACGAGAATCCGGCCGAGGCCCGCGTCGCGGAACTGCGGTAGGACGTGCACCGCAGCGAGCAACATCGCGTCGGGACCGACCGGGCTGGTCGGGAAGAGGTTCGAACGGGGCACGTAGGCGGGCGGCGCGTACAGCGCGAAGCCGGCAGCCAACTCGTCGACGTAGATCAGCTGGCCGCACGAACCCCAGCGCAACAACGTCGCGGACAGCCACGCTTCCTTCTCGAAAGCGACGTCACCGGTCTCCTCCGCCCGATCGCGGGCCACCGGGTCGAGCTCCCAGAACACGCACGCACGGCACGCCTCGGGTAGATCCTCGATCGTGTCGAGGGTCAACGGGGCGAGCCGACGAGACACTGACTAGCCCACTCCTCCGCCGGCAGTCGTGCCGCGAGCCTGACGCCGAGACGGATCACCGCCCGGCCCGAGCGGATCCGCGGATTCGCCGTCCGATTCGGAGGGAGCTGCCGGCTCGAGTTCGGGCCCGAGATCCGGTACGGCCATCAGGAAAGGCCGGCCCATCCGCTCGTCGGTCGGCCCTTCGGCGGTGGGGCGGCGTCGGCGTACAGCCGCCACCGTGACGGCGGCGGCAGCGCTCGCGCCGATCAACAGGACCCACTTGTTGGAGACCTTGTTCACGCTCTGCTCCTGATTGACGTCGGGCCGGTCGTGCATTTCTTGCGGACGTTCGTCAGCGCAGCACGCCGCAACGACCCGGACGTGACAGAAATGACGATAGACCGCTTACCCCGCCCGTTACGCTGATTGGTGGCCGCAACCGCGGCCGGGACCGGCGAGAAGAGGCAGGTGCGCGATGGCGGGCATCACGCTCGACCCCTACCGCGACCGCTATGCCCAGCGGATGCAGGGCATGACCACGTCCGAAATCCGAGCACTCTTCGCCGTTGCCAACCGTCCCGAGGTGGTCTCCCTCGCCGGCGGATCGCCGTTCACCGCCGCGCTCCCGCTCGACGCGGTCGGCGAGATGTTGACCGAGTTGATCGCCGACCGCGGACCTGCCGCGCTGAACTACGGCCCGGGTCAGGGCGACCCACGACTGCGCGAGCAGATCTGCGAGGTGATGGCCCTCGAGGGGATCGTCGCCTCCCCCGAAGACGTCGTCGTGACCGTCGGCAGTCAGCAGGCGCTCGACCTCGTCAGCCGCGTGTTCCTCGATCCAGGCGACGTCGTGCTGGCCGAGGCGCCGTCGTACGTCGGTGCGCTCGGCACATTCGCGGCCGCGCAGAGCGAGGTCCGGCATGTCGACATGGACGCGCACGGGCTGATCCCGGAGGCGCTCGAGGCCGCGCTCGCCCGCTGCGCGGCTGAGGGCCGCTCGGCGAAGTTCCTGTACACGGTGCCCAACTTCCACAACCCGGCCGGCGTATCGCTCGCCGAGGAGCGGCGTGAGCGGATCCTCGAAATCGCCTCTGCCGCAGGGCTTTTGATCCTCGAAGACAACCCGTACGGGCTGCTCGGATTCGACGGGGAGGTGTCGCGCGCGTTGCGCGCCCGCTCCGACGAAGGCGTGATCTACCTCGGGTCCTTCTCGAAGACGTTCGCCCCCGGCTTCCGGGTCGGCTGGGTCTACGCGCCGCACGCGACCCGCGAAAAGCTCGTCCTCGCCAGCGAGGCGCAGATCCTGTGCCCGCCCAGCTTCAGCCAGTTCGCGGTCAGCCGGTATCTCGAGACGCAGCCGTGGCAGGAGCAGATCAAGGTGTTCCGCGAGGTGTACCGGGAACGTCGCGACGCGTTGATCGAATCCATGACCGCGCACTTCCCGGCCAGCTGCCGATGGACCAATCCGGCCGGCGGGTTCTACAGCTGGGTGACGCTGCCCCCCGGGTTGCACAGCAAGGTGATGCAGCCGCGTGCGCTCGCGGAGCGCGTGGCGTACGTGCCCGGAACCGGGTTCTACGCCGACGGGCAGGGCGGCGAATTCATGCGGCTGTCGTATTGCTTCCCGCCGCCGGCGCGGATTCGCGAGGGCGTCCGCCGGCTCGCGTCGGTGATCGAGGAGGAACTCGAGTTGTTGGAGACCTTCGGTCCCGACCGTACGGGGGGTCGTGCTGGCCGCGATTCCCGCGGCGCCCGTTCGCAATCAACCACCGCGACGTCCCCTCCCCCGGACCTCGCATGACGGGCATGACCGGGGTCGTCGCGAACTGGCCCGGCCCCGACAGCCAGAAGTTTCTCGTTCTCGCCGGTGGCCTCACGTACGAACGCGACGTGTCCCTGCGAAGTGGCCGGCGCGTCGTCGATGCACTGAAAACCGTGGGGGCAGAGGCGGTTTTGGCCGATGCGGATGGAGATTTGCTGAACCTGCTGTCGGTGGTCACCCCATCCTCGGTCCTCATCGCGCTGCACGGCGGCTCAGGTGAGGACGGCGCGATCCGCGCTGTGCTGGAGTGTGCGGGGGTGCCGTACGTCGGAACGGGACCGGGCGCGAGCCGGCTGGCCTTCGACAAACCGACTGCAAAAGAGCTCGTCCGTCGCGCCGGATTGACCACCCCCGACTGGGTGGCGGTCCCGCATGCGACGTTCCGTGAACTCGGCGCCGACGCAGTCCTCGACGCCATCGTCGGCCGGCTCGGCCTGCCGCTGATGGTGAAGCCGGCGCAGGGCGGCTCGGCGTTGGGCGCGACCGCCGTCACCGCGGCAGACGAACTGCCGGGGGCGATGGTCACCTGTTTCTCGTACGGCCCGACGGCTTTGGTGGAGCGGTTCGTCTCCGGCATCGAGGTCGCCGTCTCCGTCGTGGAACCCGACGGACCGGAGACGCCGCTCGCGCTCCCGGTGGTCGAGATCATCGCGCCCGCGGGCAAGTACGACTACGAGGCGCGGTATACGGCGGGCGAGACCGACTTCCACGTCCCGGCCCGCATCTCGGCCGACGCGGCTGCCGCGGCGACGAACCTTGCGCTGACGGCACATCGCGTTCTCGGGCTTCGCGATCTGTCCCGAACCGACGCCATCATCGATGCGGATGGCATCGTGCACTTCCTCGAGGTGAACGTCTCCCCCGGGCTGACCGAAACGTCGACCCTGCCGATGGCTGCCGCGGCGGCCGGCCTTGACGTCGGGAAGCTGTACCTGCAGCTCCTGGCCAACGCCGCGGCGCGCGGCTAGCTATACCCCCTGGGGGTAACCCGGGCTGGTCCAGGCGGGCACCGGTACTGGCGTTGGTGTCGGGGTCTCCATGATGAGGGCGGCGACACGGGCGAGATCGTCGGCGTCCGCCACTTCCACGATGAGCCGGCTCTTGGCCCGCGCCCACTCCACGTGAACCCGGGTGTCCAGGTAGTCGGAGATACGGCCGGCAAGCTCGTCGGCCTCAGGGTTGTTTCGTGGCTCGCGCGCCTTGCGGGTCTTCGTCCGAGTCTCGTCCTTGGTCAGCGAGACGAGCTCTTCGACGCTTCGGACGGACAAGCCTTCAGCAACGATCCGGGCGGCCAGCGCCTCGACGGCGTCAGGGTCGCCGAGGGCCAGGAGTGCACGCGCGTGCCCGGCGGACAGGACGCCGGCCGCGACCCGGCGCTGGACGGCAGCCGGTAACCCCAGCAGCCGGATCGTGTTGGAGACCTGCGACCTCGAACGCCCGATGCGGGTGGCGAGCTCGTCGTGCGTGACCCCGAACTCTTCGAGCAGTTGCTGGTACGCCGCGCCTTCTTCGAGCGGGTTCAGCTGGGATCGGTGCAGGTTCTCCAGCAGGGCGTCGCGGAGCAAGGCGTCGTTCGAGGTCTCGCGGAGGATCGCCGGGACATGGCTGAGGCCTGCAGCCTGCGCGGCGCGCCAGCGCCGCTCCCCCATGATGAGTTCGTATCGGCCCGGATTCTTCGAGTCGGACCGGACGACGACCGGCTGCAGGATGCCGACTTCACGGATGGACGTGACGAGCTCGGCCATCGCCTCAGGATCAAAGTCGGTTCGCGGCTGTTTCGGGTTCGGGCTGATCGCCGTAACCGGCAGATTCAGCAGGGATACCCCTGGAACGAGGCCGGGGCCACGGCTGGGCCGAGGCGGGAGTGGCGCGTTAACCGGCTCCGCGTCGGGCGCTCCCCCGCTCAAGGCGGAGCCGCCCAGGGGTGGGAACTGCGGGACAACGGGTCTTACGTCGGCCGTCTCGGTCTGCGCATCAGGCGATGTTTCACGTGAAACATCGGGTCCAGTCGGGATCAGCGCACCCAACCCACGACCGAGACCGCCTCGGGGACCGCTCATTGGACCTCATCCTCCCGGAGTTCGATGACCTGGACGCCACGCTCAATGAATTCCGCAGCGGCCGCCCGGTAGGCCTCGGCGCCTTTCGAAGCGGGGTCGTACGAAAGCACAGACTGGCCGTAGCTGGGCGCCTCGCTCAACCGAACGCTCCGCGGTACGACCGCATCAAGGACACGAGGGCCGAAGTATTTACGGACTTCCTGGGCGACCTGTTCCGCAAGCCGCGTCCTGCGGTCGTACATCGTCAGCAGGATCGTGGAGATCTGCAGCGCCGGGTTGAGGTGAGCCCGGATGAGTTCGGTCGTCTCCGTGAGTTGGCCGAGGCCTTCGAGTGCGTAGTACTCGCATTGGATCGGGATCAGCATCTCTTTGGCGGCCACGAGAGCGTTCACGGTCAGTAGCCCCAACGACGGGGGACAGTCGATGATGACGATGTCGACATCGTGCTGCTCCTGCGCGAGAAGGGTCCGCAGCGCACGCCGCAGCCGGCTCTCGCGAGCGACCATCGGGACCAGCTCGACCTCGGCTCCTGCCAGGTGTTGCGTGGCCGGCACGATCCGCAGGTTCGGGGTCTCGCGCGAGGTGACGAGTGCCTCGCTCAACGTCAATGAGCCCAGCAGCACTTCGTAGATCGATGGCGTGCCGGCGGAGTGTGGGACTCCGAAACCGGTTGAGGCATTGCCCTGCGGGTCTAGGTCAATGGCGAGGACGCGCTGTCCCGCCATCGCGAGCGCCGTGGCGAGGTTTACGGTGGTCGTGGTCTTTCCGACGCCGCCTTTTTGGTTGGCGACCGTGACGACCCGGGGCTCGCGCTGGGGATGACGCGTCAGGGTCGTGCCGCGAGCTGCAGCCATGGCCGCCAGGAGGGGGGTTGCCGGCTCCGTTGAGGTCACGACACCATCATGGCGTATCCACCCACTCCCGAGCGCCCGATGTTTCACGTGAAACATCGCGTCCTATCGTTTTTTGGCGGTCACGACCGTGGCCGACACACTGTGGCCTTCCGTATACGTGACAACGGCGGGGGAGTGCCAGCCGGCGGCACCCAGAGCTGACCGCGCATTCCGGAGCTCCTCGCCTGCCCGGTCCCCCCGCAGGCTCACCAGGTGTCCGCCGGTTTCCACCAGACCCGCTGTCCACCGCCCCAACTTGTCCAGCGACGCCACCGCCCGCGCCGTGACCACGTCGTAACGGTCGCGATGTTCCTCAGCACGGCCGAGCATCACGCGCACCTGAGCAGCGAGACCGAGCTCGTCGACCGCCTCCGTCAGAAACTTCACCCGCCGGCCCAAGCTGTCGAGCAGCGTGATTCTCAGGTCCGGCCTGGCCAACGCGAGCGGGACGCCAGGAAGACCGGCACCGCTTCCGACGTCGATTACCCGTACACCTGGGGGAAACGCGTCCGCAACGACGCCGCAGTTGAGCACGTGGCGGTCCCACATTCGCGGTCCTTCGCGCGGTCCGACCAGACCTCGTTCTATGCCGGCGCCGCAAAGTAGGTTGACATAACGTTGCGCCAAGCCGAGCCGTGGACCGAAGATCCGGATCGCGCTGTCGGCAAGCGCCAAGGGGAGCGCGGATCCATCAGCGGGAGCGGGCTCCGCGGGATGCACCTCAGGCCGCAGGACCCGGGAGGATCACGACCCGCCGCTGCGGCTCAACACCTTCGGACTCGCTGTGAACGCCCTCGACCGCCGCGACCGCATCGTGCACGATCTTGCGCTCGAACGGGTTCATCGCATTCAACCGCTGGGCCTCGCCGGTGGACGCAACTTCCTGTGCCGCAGTCGTTCCCAGGGTCGTCAGTTCCGCGCGCCGGCCCGCTCGGTAACCCGCAATGTCCAGCATGAGCCGGCTGCGCTGACCGGTCTGTGACAGGACGGCCAGCCGGGCCAGTTCCTGCAGCGCGTCAAGCACTTTCCCGCGCGGACCAACGAGGTTGTCGAGGTTCTCGCCGACAATCGCCACGACCGCCCGATCACCCTCGACGTCAAGATCCAGATCTCCGTCGAGATCGCAAATGTCGAGCAACTCTTCGAGGTAGTCCGCCGCGATCTCGCCTTCCTGCTCGAGCGTCGCTACGTCCAGGCCGCCTCCGCCCGCCTTCTTCCCGGCGGCCGGGCTGTCCGCCGCGCCCTCGTCGGACTCGGCTCCCGTCCCCTCGTCCAGCACTGGCGCGTCCTGCGTCACTTCGTCGACCACTTGCCTACCTTCTCTTCTCGTCGGGCTCGTCCACGGACGGGCCGGTCAGCGTTCGCGAAGGAGTCCGTGCCAGCTACGCCGGCGAAACCCCTTTCGGACAGGTCAGTGTCGGCCGCCGCGGCGGCCCTTCTTGCGAGGTTGTTGCCGGCTTGGGCTTGCCGTTCCGGGTCGCTTTGCCGTATCGGCGCGCTGCTGCACCAGTCGTTGCGGCGCGGGTGCGACCGGCGGCGCGACGGGCTCGCGGCGTAGCAGGCTCCGGCGGCCGCCCGACGGAGTCGGCGTCGGGGGAGGGGCTGGTGCGCCTCCGGGCGCGATGGCCGGAATGACCGGTGGCATGCGTTTGATGACGACGTACTGCTGCCCCATGCTCCACAAGTTCGTGGTGAACCAGTAGAGCAAGACACCAATACCGAACTGTCCGATGAAACCGAAGACGCCGAGGCCGAGCGGTGCGACGTACAGCATGATCTTCTGCATCAAGATCGCCTGCGGGTCGGTCGCCGGGGCATTTCGGCCGATGATCTGCCGTTGGGTGACATACGTCGTCGCGACCATGATCAGGATCAGGACCGTGCAGACGATCTTCGTCGCGGTGGCCGAACTCGTCATCAGATCGAGCGCGCGTTGCGTCGACCGGAACGACGAGGCCAGCGACGCACCGAAGATCTTTGCGTTGGCGACCTGGTAGGCGGTCTGCGGCGACAGTCCGTTGAGGTGCGTCGGGTAGTACAGCGCACCGTCCGGCGTCGTGACGGCAACCGCCTTCTGCGCGTCCGTCAACGCACCCGTCTTGGGCGCAAAGCCGTTCATCACCCGGAAGATCGAGAAGAACAGCGGGATCTGTACGAGCAGCGGCAGGCAGCCGAGCAACGGATTTCCGTGCTCGCGCTGCAGCTTGAGCATTTCTTCGTTGAGCTTCTGCTTGTCGTTCTTGTACTTGTCGCGCAGCTCTTTGACCTTCGGCTGCATGATCTGCATCTGCCGCTGCGACTTGATCTGCTTGACGAACAGCGGGAACAGGACCAGCCGGACGCCCATGATCAGGACGACGATCGACAACGCCCACGCCCAGCCGTTGGTGCCGACCACGTGCTTGAGGACGCCGTGGATCTCGACCACCGCACGCGCGACGAAGTGATAAAGCGGATTCAGCACGCGCTGGTTCCTCCGGTCACGGGCGTGGACGTCACAAGTTTTTCTGGCACCGGGTCATAGCCCGGAGTCCCGAACGGTTGGCAACGCAGGAGTCGCCACGTCGTCAGCGCACCGCCCCGGAACGCGCCGTGCACGTGGAACGCCTCCAGTGCGTACGAACTGCAGCTCGGTTCGAACCGGCACCGCGCGCCCAGCAACGGACCCAGGGTGAGTTGGTAGCCACGAACCAAGGCGGCAAAAAGTCGGGCCAGCGGACTCATCGGCCGGCCTCCGACGAACCCGCCGGCGCGGCCGCTCCGTGAATCGCTCCGACGAGAGCGGCATCAAGTCGTGCGGCCGGCAGCTTCAGAGCCTCGGCCTGAGCGCGGACCACGATCGAGGCGCCGGCCGGAAGTTCGGCCCATTGCCTGATCAAGCTGTGCCGGACCTGGCGACGTAGGCGGTTTCGGACGACCGCGGAGCCGACCCGCTTGTTGACGATCACGGTCGCCCGGAGCGGGCTTTCCGTAGGTCCCGGGAGGAGGGACACCGCGATACCCGACCTGGCCCGCCGCCGGCCACGGCGACTGACCTCGCGGATGTCGCTGGCCCGGTGCAGCCGTGAGGGTGCGGGCAGCATCGTCGCGGCGAGGTGAACGGAAACGGGGGAGATCAGGCCGAGAGCTCGGCGCGGCCCTTACGGCGGCGGCCGGCGAGGATGGCGCGCCCGGCACGCGTACGCATGCGGAGCCGGAAGCCGTGCGTCTTGGCGCGACGACGGTTGTTGGGCTGGAACGTACGCTTGCTCACTCAAAGCTCCGGTGGTCGAGAATGTCTGCGGCGACGAGTGCCGAGCCGTCACTCGCCACCCTCACTGATAGTCGTCCACACTTGTGGATTTCGCAGTGGATGACGAGCGCGATCCGGGTTCGGTCGCGTCCGCGACACACGTCAAGTCCCATAGGCTAGCCGGGCACGTCTGAGCGGGTCAAACGAAGGCTGTCGACCCCACGGTTCGCGCCAGTAACACAACCGCTCACGACGGCGTGTCGACACGCCGAACTTGGCCGGATTTCTGTGGATGACCCTCGACGCGGCGAGTCTCGGACTGTTAGCGTCGCCGCGGCCGGTCCATCCAGATGGCTCGGTGTGCGGGACCGATTCCGCAGCGGCCACAACTCGCAACGCTGCGAAAAACATGGCCAGCGCTGGTCGTTTCCGCCTCGAAGGCGCGGCCGTCATTGCCAGGTTTCAAGCGCTTTGCACAGCATGTGGATAGAGCTGTGGACAGTGACAGTCAGAAAGGCGGCAATTCCGTGACCCACGCGGCTCAGGTCGACGCGAGTGAGTGGCGAGCCGAGCCGGAGGGGCCGGACTTCGAGGAAGTCTGGCAACGGATCGTCGCCGGAATCTCCGAGGCGGGCCCTGACTCCGCCATGCACGCCGACATCAGCAACGCCGACCGGGCGTGGCTTCGGCTGACCCGGCCGCTCGGCCTCGCGGACAACACCGCACTGCTCGCAGCGCCCAACAACTTCACGAAGGCCCTCATCGAGGACCGGCTCGGCGACGTATTGCGGCACGCGCTGAGCAAGGAACTCGGCCGCGACGTTGTCGTCGCCGTCACGGTGGAGTCGCTGCCTACGGGCGCGGCTGATGGTGAAGACGAAGAGGACGAAGCGCCCGAAGTCGTCGACCAGTTCGTACCTGGTACGACCAAAGGCCGCGGCCGAGGCACCGGCCGCGGCAACGCCGTGTCCACCGAACCGGTCAAGCTCAATCCGAAGTACCTGTTCGAGACGTTCGTCATCGGCTCGAGTAACCGGTTCGCCCACGCCGCGGCGGTTGCGGTCGCGGAAGCCCCGGCCAAGGCGTACAACCCGCTGTTCATCTACGGCGACTCAGGGCTCGGTAAGACCCACCTGCTGCACGCGATCGGGCATTACGCGCACCACCTGTTCCCGAGCGCGCGGGTCCGGTACGTGAGCTCGGAGGAGTTCACCAACGACTTCATCAACTCGATCCGCGATGACAAGAAAGAAGCGTTCCACCAGCGCTACCGCGCCGTGGACATCCTGCTGGTCGACGACATCCAGTTCCTGCAAGGCAAGGAAGGAACGCAGGAAGAGTTCTTCCACACGTTCAACACCCTCCACAATGCAAACAAGCAGATCGTGGTCTCGTCGGACCGGAGCCCCAAGCAGTTGTCCGCGCTCGAGGACCGAATGCGGTCGCGGTTCGAGTGGGGGCTGCAGACCGACATCCAGCCGCCCGACCTCGAGACACGCATCGCGATCCTCCGCCGTAAGGCCGCGCAAGAACGGCTGGATGTCCCGTCCGAGGTCCTCGAGTACATCGGCTCCAACATCGACCGCAACATCCGCGAGCTCGAAGGCGCGCTGATTCGGGTCACTGCGTTCGCGAGCTTGAACCGGTCGGCCGTCGACATGGCGGTGGCCGAGGTCGTTCTTCGTGACCTGCTACCGGAAGGGGGCGCCCCGCAGATCTCCAACAGCACGATCATCGGGGTCACCGCGAGCTACTTCGGCCTGACCGTCGAGGACCTGTGCGGCTCGTCCCGTAGCCGGGTCCTCGTCAGTGCACGTCAGATCGCGATGTACCTCTGCCGTGAACTCACCGATCAGTCGCTGCCGAAGATCGGACAGGCATTCGGCGGCCGCGACCACACCACGGTGATGCATGCCGAACGCAAGATCCGCAACTTGATGGCTGAGCGTCGGTCGATCTACAACCAGGTCACCGAGCTGACCAACCGCATCAAGACCCAGAACCGGCCGTGACGTCGGTGCGCCGCTACTCCTCCCGGCCCAATTGCGCGTGCACAGGCTGTGGACAACTCTGTGGACTTCTATCGAAACCGCAGGGACACCAGATGACGAGCAGCCGGCTGTCCCCACTCGCCCGCGCCGTCGCACATCATCCCCACAGACCATCCACGACTGCGAATCCGGTCGTGACCTGGGAAAACAGGGGCTTTTCCACAGTTTCCACGGCACCTACTACGACTACGTTCTTTGTTCTCCCCAATGACAAGAAACGACGTAGTTGGGGATGCCGCCCAGTGTGGATAGCGCCGTCCGACCAGGCGGATACGGTTCAGTACACGATCCATCAGTCCTCGCATCAGTCCCGAGCCCGATTCGCGCACCGAAGGAGACGACCGTGAAGTTCCAGGTCGAACGCGGCGACCTTGCCGAAGCCGTCGGCTGGACCGCGCGGAGTCTGCCGGCGCGGCCGGCGGTTCCGGTCCTCGCCGGGTTGTTGCTCGACACCACCGAAGGCGCGCTGACGCTGTCCGGCTTCGACTTCGAGGTAGCTGCCCAGGCCACCGTCGATGCGGCGATCGCAGAATCGGGCCGAGCGCTCGTCTCCGGCCGGCTGCTCGCGGAAATCGTCCGGAGCTTGCCAAACCAGGTCGTCGACGTGATGAACGACGGCAGCCGGGTTGTCGTCGCGTGCGGCCCCAGCCGATTCACCCTGCCGACGATGCCGGTTGACGACTACCCGACGCTGCCCGATCTGCCGCCAGTCGCGGGCCGCGTCTCGGCCGAGGAGTTCGCGAGCGCTGTGGCCCAGGTCGTGGTGGCGAGCGGTCGCGACGACACCCTTCCGGTGCTGACCGGTGTCCGGCTGGAGATCGATGGTGATCGGTTGACGCTCGCCGCGACGGACCGCTACCGGCTGGCGATCCGCGAGTTGACCTGGCACCCCGAAGGTGTCGAACTGCCGGCCGCCGCGCTGGTTCCGGGCCGTACGCTCGCCGATGCCGCAAAAGCACTGGCCGGGGCCTCCGACATCACGATCGCGCTCGGCAGCGGCGCTACCGGCGAGAGCCTGCTGGGCCTGGCGAACGACAGCCGCCGGACGACGACTCGACTGCTCGACGGCGAATACCCGCGTTACCGCTCGCTGATCCCGAACGAACGAGGGATCACCGCGCAGATCCAGACGGGTGCCTTCATTGAGGCGTTACGGCGCGTTGCTCTCGTCGCACAGCGCACCTCGCCGGTGCGGTTGAGTTTTGAAAGCGGAACGTTGATGCTGGAAGCCGGGACCGGCGAGGACGCGCAGGCGTCCGAGCAGCTCGACGTGGAGTTCGACGGCGCCCCGTTCACCATCGCCTTCAATCCGACCTTCTTGCTGGACGGGCTCGGCGTGCTGGATTCACCGACCGCCACCTTGGCGTTCACCGATCCGAAGCGGCCAGCCGTGCTCACCGGCGCGAACGACGATTACTCGTACTTGTTGATGCCGGTGCGGTTGTCCGCCACCGGCTGATGTGCCCAGCTGTCCGACACGACGGGAACCGCGCATGCATATCGGAATGGTCGGCCTGGGGCGCATGGGCGGGAACATGGCCGAGCGGCTGCGCAAGGGTGGGCACACGGTCACCGGTTACGACCCGCACAGCCCGGCCGCCGATGTTGCGAGCCTTGCCGAGTTGGCGGCCGCACTCCCCGAACAGAAGATCGTCTGGGTGATGGTGCCGGCCGGCGCCCCGACGTCGCAGACGATCACGGACCTGGGCGCGATCCTCAGCCAGGCCGCTGGCGGCCGGCACATCGTGATCGACGGCGGCAACAGCAAGTACACCGATGATCAACGGCATGCCGAAGAGCTTGCGGCACAAGGCGTTCGGTTCGTCGACTGCGGCGTCTCCGGCGGCATCTGGGGACTGACCGAGGGGTACGCCCTGATGGTCGGCGGTGCGAAGGACGACATCGCAACCCTGCAACCGATCTTCGACACACTGAAGCCGCCCGGCGAGGCCGGCTTCGTCCACGCGGGCGCCGTCGGTGCCGGTCACTTCGTCAAGATGGTCCACAACGGCATCGAGTACGGGATGATGCAGGCATACGCCGAGGGCTACGAGCTGATGGCCGCGACGCCGCTGGTCGAAGATGTCGAAGGCACGATCGCGTCGTGGCGGCAGGGCACCGTCATCCGTTCGTGGCTTTTGGATCTCGCTGTCCGGGCCCTGCAGGAAGACCCCGGCCTGGCCCAAATCCGCGGTGTCGCAGCGGATTCAGGTGAGGGCCGGTGGACGCTCGAAGCGGCGATCGAAGCCCGGGTCCCGATGCCGGTCATCGCGGGCAGCCTCTTCGCCCGGTTCACGTCGCAGCAGGAAGATAGCCCCGCACTGAAGATGGTGGCCGCCTTGCGGAACCAGTTCGGTGGACACGCTGTCACCGGTGCCGACGGCAGCGCATCGGCCCCGTTGCTGCACCCGCAGGACTAGTTCGGCGATCCACGAACCGAGCCGTCCGTGTATGTCAGAGCCCTGTCCCTCAGCGACTTCCGCTGTTACGAGAGCCTCGATCTCAGCTTCGATCCGGGACCGAACCTTCTCATCGGCCCGAACGGCCAGGGCAAGACCAACCTGATCGAAGCGATCGGCTATCTGGTTGCGCAAGACAGCCATCGCGTGGCCGCGGACTTGCCGTTGGTCCGCAGTGGCGCCAGCCGAGCGGTGATCCGGGCAGGTGTCGTCCGCGACGAACGCGAGGCTCTGCTCGAGATCGAGATCAATCCCGGGAAGGCGAACCGGGCTCGGGTCAATCGCTCTCCGCTGCCTCGGTCCCGCGATCTGGTCGGCATCTTCCGGAGTGTCCTGTTCGCGCCGGAAGACCTGGCCCTGGTCAAGGGCGACCCGGACGGCCGTCGCCGTTTCCTCGACGGCCTGCTGGTGAGCCGGCATCCGCGCTACGCCGGCGTCCGCGCCGATTACGAGCGGGTCCTCAGACAGCGCAACGCGCTGCTCCGTACGGCGGCCGCCGCCCGTCGCTCGGGTCCGGCCGGTGACTACCGCACGCTCGACGTCTGGGACGAGCACCTCGCACAATTCGGCGCGGACCTGCTGTCCGGCCGGCTGGCGCTGGTCGCTTCCCTCGGTCCGGTCGCGGCGAAGGCCTACGGAGAGGTTGCGCCGGGAGCAGGCGAGCTTGTGTTGACTTATCGACATTCTGTCGTCGGGGACGCGCCGCTCGAGGGGATGACGAAAGACGATCTTGCGATCGCGTTGCTCGAGACGTTGGCGACGGTCCGGTCCCAGGAGCTCGAACGGGGGATCACCTTGGTCGGCCCGCACCGGGACGACCTGCTGCTCGACCTGGGTGGGTTGCCGGCGAAGGGCTACGCAAGCCACGGCGAGAGCTGGTCGGTGGCGCTCGCCCTCAAGCTCGGCGCGTACGAACTGCTCCGGTCGGACGGCAGCGAGCCGGTGCTCCTCCTCGACGACGTGTTCGCCGAACTCGACACGTCGCGCCGGAACCGGCTCGCTGAACTGACAGCGGGAGCCGAGCAGGTCATCGTCACGGCCGCCGTCCCAGCCGATGTGCCGGGGCAGTTCGCCGGCCGCCGGTTCGAGGTCCGGGGCGGAGTGGTGACGGATGGCTGACGATGTGCCGAGCGAACAGCGCCGCAGCGGCGCCACCGTGGCACGGGAGGCCCTTGAACAGGCGCGTAAGGCGGCAGCGGGCGCCCGGCGGGAAGCCGACCGCTCCCAGGCCGCACGGCGACGTGCGGAGATCCGGGCGGCGAACCTGACCCGGTCGGCTGAGCAGGCCACCCCCGGCCCATCGAACGACCCGGTGGCCTTCGGTGCCTCGATCGACGACCTCCTCACCGACCGGGGTTGGCAGAACGACCTCAAGGTCGCCCGGGTCACCGCTGACTGGCCGACGATGGTGGGTCCGGATATCGCCGGGCACTGCGAGCCGATCGCGCTTCGCGACGGCGTCTTGACGATCGAGGCCGAATCGACCGCCTGGGCAACGCAGATCCGGCTGCTGTCCCGGCAGGTGATCGGCCGCATCGCCGACGTCGTCGGCCCCGGCGTGGTGGGCAAGCTGGTCGTCCGGGGGCCGGCCGGGCCGTCCTGGCGGCACGGGCGGCTCCGGGTGCCCGGTCCAGGTCCCCGGGATACGTATGGCTGATCGCGACTGATCCCGCGCGGAGTCGGGTCTTACGTGGGGGGACAAACAGTCGTCCGCACGGTGGTCGCTCTGTGCACGGTAGGCACCGTCTTGCGCCAGTTCTGTGTCGTCAGCAGGTAAACTGAATCTGTCATCGCGCCGCAAAGGGCCCTCACCGGTTCACTCGCCGCTTTGCCGTTGCGGTTATTTGATCGCGTGTAGTCCAGGCAGGAGAACAGTGGCTCAGCCCAAACCGAGTTCGTCGACGTACGACGCCAGCTCCATCACCGTCCTTGAGGGACTCGAGGCGGTGCGCAAGCGGCCCGGCATGTACATCGGTTCCACCAACGAACGGGGTCTGCACCACCTGGTCTACGAGGTCGTCGACAACTCGGTCGACGAGGCCCTCGCCGGTTACTGCGACGAGATCGTGGTGACCCTCCTGGCCGATGGGGGAGTGCGGGTCAAGGACAACGGCCGCGGTATCCCGGTCGGGAAACACAAGAGCGGTAAGCCGGCGCTCGAACTCGTCCTCACCACGCTGCACGCCGGCGGCAAGTTCGACTCCCAGTCGTATGCGGTGTCGGGTGGGCTGCACGGCGTGGGTATCTCGGTCGTGAACGCGCTCTCCTCGAGGCTCGATGTCGAGGTCGAAGCCGAGGGCTTCGTGTGGAATCAGAGCTACGAGGCAAGTCGGCCGGTCGCCCCGATCAAGAAGGGCGCGCCGACGAAGAAGCACGGCACCACGGTCACGTTCTGGGCCGATCCGACGATTTTCGAAACGACCACGTATTCGTGGGAGACGTTGTATCGCCGGATGCAGGAAATGGCATTCCTCAATCGGTCGCTGACGATCGTGCTGCGCGACGAGCGTGAAGAAACTCCGCGTGAGGAGCGCTTTTTCTACAAGGGCGGAATCGAGGACTTCGTCCGGCACCTGAACGCGACGAAGACGCCGATCCACAAGTCGGTGATCGGGTTCAGTGCGGATACGACCACCAACAAGGGCGCGCTGTCCGTCGAGGTGGCGATGCAGTGGAACGACACGTACTCCGAGTCGGTCTACACCTTCGCCAACACGATCAACACGCACGAAGGCGGCACCCACGAAGAGGGCTTCCGCGCAGCGCTGACCGCGACTGTGAACCAGATCTCCCGGGCCAAGGGGTGGCTCAAAGAAAAAGACGAGAACCTCACCGGCGATGACGTGCGCGAAGGCCTCACCGCGATCATTTCGGTGAAGCTCGGCGAACCGCAATTCGAAGGACAGACCAAGACGAAGCTCGGCAACACCGAGGCGAAGTCGTTCGTCCAGAAGACCTGCAACGACGCGCTTCGGGACTGGTTCGACCGGAACCCCGGCGAGGGCAAGGACATCTTCACGAAGGCGTCACAAGCCGCGCGCGCCCGGGTGGCGGCCCGCCAGGCCCGCGACCTCACCCGCCGCAAGGGTCTCCTCGAAAGTTCCTCTCTCCCAGGGAAACTCGCCGACTGTCAGTCCGGCGACCCGACCGAGTGCGAGGTCTACATCGTCGAGGGCGACAGCGCCGGCGGATCGGCGAAGTCGGGCCGCGATTCGCGGACCCAGGCCATCCTGCCGATTCGCGGAAAGATCATCAACGTCGAAAAGGCGCGGATCGACCGTGTCCTCAAGAACACCGAAGTTCAGTCGCTGATTACGGCGCTGGGCACCGGCATTCACGAAGAATTCGACATCAGCAAACTTCGCTATCACAAGATCGTGCTGATGGCCGACGCCGACGTCGACGGTCAGCACATCCGCACCCTGCTGCTGACTCTGCTGTTCAGGTTCATGCGACCACTGATCGAGAACGGCAACGTGTTCTTGGCTCAGCCGCCGCTGTACAAGATCAAGTGGCAGCGCGAGGAACCGCAGTACGCGTACTCCGACCGTGAACGCGACGGCTTGATCCAGATGGGCGTGGCCGCAGGCAAGAAGCTGCCGAAGGAGGACGCGATCCAGCGTTACAAGGGTCTCGGTGAGATGAACGCCGAGCAGCTGTGGGAAACCACGATGGACCCGGCGACGCGCACATTCCTGCGGGTCACGCTCGACGACGCCGCCACCGCCGACGAATTGTTCAGCACCCTGATGGGGGAGGACGTCGACGCGCGACGCAACTTCATCACCCGCAACGCCAAGGACGTCGGCTTCCTCGACATCTGATTCGCGATAACAACAAGAAATCGTTCATAGCGGCCAGAAAGCTTGGGCCGCAGGGGTTTTCGCTAGGAAGGGAACAGCGTGGTCAACGTCGTACCGCCGCCGGGCGATCGGATCGAACCGGTCGGCCTCGAAGCCGAGATGCAGCGTTCGTATCTCGACTACGCCATGGCGGTCATCATCGGTCGCGCAGTCCCGGATGCTCGCGACGGCCTCAAGCCGGTGCACCGCCGGGTGCTGTACGCGATGTACGACGGTGGCTACCGGCCGGACCGCGGCTTCTACAAGTGCTCGCGCGTCGTGGGTGACGTCATGGGTACGTATCACCCGCACGGGGACAGCGCGATCTACGACACCCTCGTCCGCCTCGCGCAGCCGTGGTCGCTGCGCTACCCGTTGGTGGACGGCCAGGGGAACTTCGGCTCACCGGGTAATGACCCGCCCGCCGCAATGCGGTACACCGAATGCCGCCTGCAGCCGCTGGCGATGGAACTACTTCGCGATATCGACGAGGAAACCGTCGACTTCGTCGCGAATTACGACGGCCGTAGCCAAGAACCGACGATCCTGCCGAGCCGTTTTCCGAACCTCCTCGTCAATGGCGGTTCGGGAATTGCGGTCGGCATGGCAACGAACATTCCGCCGCACAACCTGCGGGAAGTCGCCGCCGGCGTGCAGTGGCTGCTCGACAACCCGACCGCGTCCGACGAGGAACTCCTCGAGGCCCTGATCGCCCGGATCAAGGGTCCCGACTTCCCGACCTCCGGCCTGATCGTCGGCCGCGACGGTATCGAAGAGGCGTACCGCACCGGCCGCGGGTCGGTGCGGATGCGCGCCGTCGTCGAGGTCGACGAGGACCGCCGTGGCCGCACGATCCTGGTCGTCACCGAGCTGCCGTACCAGGTCAACCCGGACAACCTGGCCGAGAAGATCGCCGAGCTGGTGAGCGATGCCCGGATCTCCGGCATTGCCGACATCCGCGACGAGGGGTCGGCGCGCGTCGGCATGCGCCTCGTCATCACGCTCAAGCGCGATGCCGTCGCCAAGGTCGTGCTGAACAACCTGTACAAGCACACGCAGCTGCAGGACTCGTTCGGCGTGAACATGTTGGCGATCGTCGACGGCGTTCCGCGCACGCTCCGGCTGGACCAGGCGGTCCGCATCTGGGTCACCCACCAGCTCGAGGTCATCGTGCGGCGGACCCAGTACCGGCTGCGTAAGAAGGAGGAGCGGGCCCACATCCTGCGCGGTTACGTCGCGGCGCTCGATGCACTCGACGCGGTGATCGCGTTGATCCGCGCGTCCGAGTCGGCGGAGGCGGCGCGGGTGGGCCTGATGGATCTGCTCGGTATCGACGAGATTCAAGCCCGCGCGATCCTCGACCTGCAACTGCGCCGGCTGGCCGCGCTCGAACGGCAGTCGATCTACGACGAGTTGGAGCAGATCAAGAGCGAGATCGCCGAACTCAACGCCATCCTGGCCAGCGACGAGCGCCAGCGCGCGATCGTCGGCGAGGAGCTGGGCGAGATCGTCGAGCGCTTCGGCGACGACCGTCGGACGCGGATCGTCGCGTACGAGGGCGACCTGTCCGACGAGGATCTGATCGCTCGCGAGGACGTCGTCGTCACGGTCACTCGCGGTGGTTACGCGAAGCGCACCAAGGTCGACCTCTACCGGCAGCAGCGTCGCGGCGGCAAGGGCGTGCAGGGTGCGTCGCTACGCGAGGACGACATCGTCGAGCACTTCTTCGTGACGACGACGCACCATTGGCTGTTGTTCTTCACGAACCTCGGCCGGGTCTACCGGACGAAGGCACACGGGCTGATCGAGCAGAACCGGACGGCGAAGGGTCAGCACGTCGCGAACCTGCTCGCCTTCCAACCGGGCGAGCGAGTCGCCTCGATCATCGCGATCCAGGACTACACGGCGGCGCCGTATCTGGTGCTCGCTACTCGCCGTGGCTTGGTGAAGAAGACGGCTCTCACTGACTTCGACTCGAACCGGTCCGGTGGCCTCATCGCCATCAACCTGCGTGAGGACGACGAGCTCATCGGTGCCTCGCTGGTCAGCGCCGACGACGACCTGCTTCTGGTGTCTCGCAAGGCAATGTCGATCCGGTTCCACGCCGATGACGAGCAACTGCGGCCGATGGGCCGGGCCACGTCCGGCGTGGTCGGCATGCGGTTCGCACCGGGCGACGAACTGCTGGCGATGTGCGTCATCACCGACGACACGGGTTACATCCTCACGGCGACGGAAGGCGGCTTCGCCAAGCGAACCCGGCTCAACGAGTACACGGCCCAGGGTCGCGGCGGCAAGGGCGTCTACACGATGAAGATCGTGAGCACCCGTGGCGGGATCGTCGGGGCACTCGTCACCGGCGACGACGACCAGCTGTTCGCGATCACGTCGAACGGCGGCGTCATCCGTACGAGTGCGGCCGAGGTCCGGCGTACCAACCGCCAGACGATGGGTGTCCGGCTGATGAATCTCCCAGACGGTGTCACGCTGTTGGCTGTTGCCCGTAACGCCGATCAGGACGAGGACGGAGATGACGTGAGCAGCGAGCCCGTCGGGGACCCCAGCCCAGGCGAAGGTGACCAGGCGTGACGGAAGACGACGGCGCCGGGGTCCGTTGGCCGTCGGAGCTCGATCGTCCGGTGGTTTCGGATGGTCCGCCGCCGGTTGAGCGTTCGGCGGCTCAGACGACCTTCGTTCCACCGGTCGCGGACATCCGCCGCGACCGCCCCGATTCGGCGCCGACGAACTCGTCGGTTCTGGGGGGTGCGCAACGGGGCGCGCGCCGTCCGGTACCCAAGCGCGCCCGCTTGACCCTGACCCGGGTCGACCCGTGGTCGGTGCTGAAGGCATCGCTGGTGTTCACCAGCTGCCTGCTCATCGTGTGGATGATTGCGGTCCTGGTGCTCTACGGCGTTCTCGCAGGTGCGGGCGTCTTCGACTCGGTGAACCAGACGTTGTCAGATGTCCTTGCGACGCACGTCAACTTCAGCGGGCCGGTCGTCATCTTCGGCGCGCTGCTGATCGGCGCATTCAACGTCGTGTTGCTCTCGGCGCTGGCTACCGTCTCCGCCTTCGCGTACAACGTCACGGCCAGCCTGATCGGCGGCCTCGACGTCACGCTGACCGAACTCGAGTAACCGTCGAACGGCCGGCCGGCACGGTGCGTTAGGCTCATGCGTCGCCATGACGGTCAGCGTGCCGTTCGAGTCAATGGACCTGTAGCTCAGTCGGTTAGAGCGCTTCCCTGATAAGGAAGAGGTCGGAGGTTCAAGTCCTCCCAGGTCCACCCGGAGTGCCGTAGGCATTCGTTGGGTTGCGCGGCGGTGAAGTGGATGTCGCTCGCCGCTGATCAGGCGGTCACGCAACGGTGAAGTGATCGGCGCCAGTCTCATCCGTCGCTGCAACCGCCCGACCCTGGAGCACGAGAACGTCCAGGTGGGCGAGGGTTTCCGAGATTGCCAGCCGCTGGTTGGACAGATTCAGCTCCGACATCGCTCGATGGTGCCGCGTCCACCGCAAGATCTCCGCCACCTCCCGCGCGGTTGACGCGCCGGCTTTGACGGCGTCTAGTGTCGCCTGCAGCCGTTCCTCGTGGTGCAGCAGGAGCGCGGCCACGCGCGCATGCACGCTGTCGGTGACCATGCCGTGGGCGGGAAGCAGCCGGGCATCCGGCATGGCCGAAACGCGTCGGAGCGAATCGAGGTAGTCCCGCAACGGCCACCGAGCGGGGGCGGATTCGAAGCCGATCGACGGCGTGATCGTCGGCAGGACGTGGTCGCCGGCGAAGAGCATCCGTGCCGCTTCGTCGTGAAAGACGACGTGCCCGGACGTATGCCCGGGCGTCGCGACGACGGCAAGGTGCCTGCCGCCGGCCGTGCGGGACGAGCCTGGATCGAGCCATTCGTCCGGCTGTTGCCAGTAGCGCGGGTGCGATTGCGCTTCGCTTTCCTGCGGTATCGCCAGATCGCTGACGCCGGCTCGGACGAGGACGGCGTTGTGCCGAAACGGCCGGCCTTTGGTCAACACCTCCGTCAGCTCGTCCAGGTTCGGTTGTTCGCCGACTCCGAGACTGACGTGGCAGCCGAACTGCTCGCGAAGCGCGATCGCGAGCGTGTAGTGGTCGCGATGAATGTGCGTGACGAGTATTCGCCGAATATCGGCGAGGCCGAAGCCGATCTGACCCAGCGCCCGCCCGAGGTGTTCTTGCGAATCGGCGAAGGCCCACCCTCCGTCGATCATCGCGAGCTCGTCGCCGCCTCGGAGGGCGTACACGTTGACGGCACGCAAACCGTCGCCGGGAAGCGGAAGCGGGATCCGGTATATGCCGTCACTGACCTCCTCGACGCCCGGCTCGTACCACTCCGCAGGTGTCGGGTTCACGTACCTACCACGCTTCGATCGGCTCCGTATCGTCAAACAGCACAGGGCATTCCGGTCGCCACGCTAGCGCGACACGACGGACCGTACGGTACCGCCGCGTCGCTCCGGACCAGCCAAGAGGCTGATGACCGAGGCCGGAGAGAACCGGCGCCGAAGAATCCCAGCCGATTCAGGCGATGGTTGCCAAGATCGAGAACGAGCTGGACCACCGCTCGTGTCGGCCAATCGACGGCGATGCCTTGCCGCCGTTGGAATCCCTGGGTCTGAGTCCATCAGCCTGTGAAATATCGGTACGACGAGGACGTCTAGAATTCGCTCAGCGCTCCGACCTGTCTAGGGGGTCGAGCGCCGTTCGGGGACGTAGCTCAATTGGCAGAGCACCGCCTTTGCAAGGCGGGGGTTAGGGGTTCGATTCCCCTCGTCTCCACTTTTTGGGATTGCCTTCGGGACGTTGTTTCCACGGAGGCCGCTTGTGCTTGGTCGTCGCGGGTGGGCAGCGTAGGCGTGCGGCGAATCGACTGTTACCTACCTATCGTTGCGTAAAGCGATCATCGGGACGATTGTTGACCAGCGTTCATGCTCCTAGCAGATGCGGGGGACTGCGGTGTTGATCGACGGGGACATTTTTCGCGGGCTGCTCGAAGCCGCGCCTGACGCGATCTTGGCGGTCGACGAGTCGGGGATCATCGTCTTCGCAAACGCGCAGGCGGAAGTGCTGTTCGGGTATGCGCGTGAGGAGTTGATCGACCAGCCGGTCGAGACGTTGGTGCCGGCGAGCGTGCGGGCCGTGCATCCCCGACATCGGAAGGGCTATTTCGAGTCGCCGCAGACCCGTCCGATGGCAGCCGGGATGGAGCTTGCGGGCCGCCGTAAGGATGGCAGCGAGTTCCCTGCGGAGATCTCGCTGTCGGCGATGAGCACGGCGCAGGGCACCCTCGTTTCGGCGGCGGTTCGGGACGTGACGGAGCGCAAACGGGCCGAGGCGAAGTTCCGTGGTCTGCTCGATGCCGCTCCGGATGCCGTGGTGGGCGTGGATCGGTCGGGCCATATCGCGCTGGTCAACGCCCAGGCCGAGCGGTTGTTCGGGTATCGGCGCGAGGACATGCTCGGCCAGACTCTCGAACTGCTGATTCCCGATGCTGCTCGCGACGTGCATCCGACGCATCGGCAGAAGTACTTCAACGACCCGCGTCCTCGCCCGATGGGTGCAGGCATGCAGCTCGCCGGTCGTCGTTGTGATGGCAGCGAGTTTCCTGCCGAGATCTCATTGTCGAGCCTGGACACCGAAGACGGGTTGCTCGTGTCCGCCGCGGTGCGGGACATTACCGACCGGATCGAGGCGCAAGCGGAACGCGAGCGGCTCAAGGAGGAGGCAGACCGCAAGAAGCTCGAAGCGCAGTTACACCAGTCGCAACGACTGGAGAGTCTCGGGCAACTTGCCGGCGGTGTCGCGCACGACTTCAACAACCTTCTTGCGGTCATCTTGAACTACGCCGCCTTCATCTACGAACGTGTCGGGGAGGCCGCGGACAGCGACGCGCAGTGGGTCGAGGTTCGCGGCGACGTCGAGCAGGTTCAACGAGCTGCGGCACGAGCCGCGGAGCTGACCCATCAGCTTCTTGCATTCGGTCGGCGTGAGGTCGTTCATCCACGGTTGCTGGTTATCAACGACGTGATCGCGGAGGTCGAGTCGATCCTTCGCCGCACCCTCGGCGAGCATGTCGACCTCGTCACGGTGCTCGCCGAGGAGTTGTGGTCAGTCATGGCCGACGCGGGACAGCTCGAGCAGATTCTTGTCAATGAGGCAGTGAACGCGCGGGACGCCATGATCTCCACGGGTGGCGCGCTTCGCATCGACACCGAGAACATCGTTGCGGACGAGGCGTACGCCGACGTTCGGCCGGGAGTATCAGCAGGCCGCTACGTTCGGGTGCGGATCACCGACACGGGCCCGGGCATGCCGCCCGATGTTCTCGATCGTGCCTTCGACCCGTTCTTCACCACGAAGCCGAAGGGCGAAGGGTCCGGGCTTGGCCTCGCGACGATCTACGGCATCGTCACCCAAGCCGGCGGGCACGTTCATCTGTATTCCGAACCGGGCACGGGAACCACCCTCACCGCACTGTTCCCGGCGCTGGACACCACGTCCGAACGGTTACCTGTCGCCCCTGTAGTGGCGCCGCGACACGGTCAGGAAACGGTGCTTGTCGTCGAAGACGAACAGGCCCTCGGCGAAGTGACACGTCGACTATTGACGCGGAACGGTTACACGGTCCTGAGCGCGAGCACCGGCGTGCAAGCCCTCAAGCTCGTCGAGACCCACCCGGGGCCGATTCACCTGCTACTGACCGATGTCATCATGCCCGGGATGCTCGGCAAGGAAGTCGCCCAAGCTGTCACCGTCCGCCGACCCGAGGCCCGCGTCCTCTACATGTCCGGTTACGCCGAACCGGTACTGACCTCGCACGGAACTCTCGAAGCGGGTATCGAGCTGGTCGAGAAGCCATTCTCGGAATCCACGTTGATCGAACGCGTACGCCGCGTGCTGGACGAGCCATCCAGGCCGGAATCACCCAAGCGGGCGCCATGATCCGGGTGCTTGTCATCGATGACCATGCAATGTTCGTCGACAGCTTGGTGCGGCTTCTGGGCGACGCCGCCGACATCAGCATCGTCGGCACGGCCGTCACAGCCGCCGACGGGGTCCGACAAGCTCTCGCGGAGCGGCCCGACATCGTCTTGCTCGATTACAACCTGCCCGACCAGGCCGGTGCCGACGCTACTCGAGAGCTGCTGCACGTCTGGGCCGCCGCGAAGGTCGTCATCCTCACCGGATCAGACAACCCAGGTGGTTACGTGGCGGCGAAAGAAGCCGGCGCGATCGCCTGGATTCGTAAGACGCAGGCGGCACGTGACGTACTTGAGATCATCCGCGACGTCCACCTCGGCATCGCAACGGCTGACAACGAGCTCGCCGACCTCCCGACCACCAACGAGATCGACGTGTACTACCAACCGATCGTCGAGCTCGCCACCAAGTCGGTGGTCGCACTCGAGGCGCTCATGCGATGGCAGCACCCGGTGCGGGGAATCGTCCCCCCTGTGGAGTTCCTCGCCCGCTGCGAAGCGACCGGTCATATCTTTGAGCTCGGCCGCACCGTCGCTCGGCGTGCAGCGAGTGACTTCGTGGAGTGGCAGGGCGTTGCCACCGCCCCGATCGCACTGAACATCAACATCTCGGGAACCGGACTGATGCGCGACGACTTCGTAGCGTCGGTTTCCGAGGTCATTACCGAGTCCGGCATGCGACCGCAAGACCTCGTCCTCGAAGTAACCGAAACCGTGCTTCTTGAGGAATCAACGGCGTCAGCCGATCGACTGGCAGAGCTCAAACAGCTCGGCGTTCGGCTCGCTCTCGACGACTTCGGGACCGGATTCTCCTCCCTGTCCTACCTGCGACGTTTTCCCTTTGACGCGGTGAAGATCGATACTTCCTTTACCGCGGAGCTTCCGCACAGCCCGCGCGCTGTACAGCTCATCGAAGCCATCGCCCAGCTCGCCGACCACCTCGGGCTGCAAGCGATCGCCGAAGGCATCGAGAAGCCCGAACAAGAGCGGGCCCTCCTCGGCGCCGGATGGACACTCGGGCAGGGCTACCTCTACGCCCGACCCCAACCTGCCCACGCCATACGTGAGCTGCTCAGCGGACCGCGAACCCCGCGAAACGGACTGAGCTAGACGAGAACGCGGCGTTCCTCGCACCTGAGGCCTACCTCCCGGTCAGCCGGCCGACGATCGGCGCAAGCGCATCGGCCGAGTTCGCGCCGATGACGAAGTACGAAAACCCGAGCTCATCTCGGCGACGCTCAATTTCGTCCGCAGCAGCGGCAGGGTCCTCCGGAAGTGCGGCCAGGGAGTCCGCCGCGTGAAGAGCAGCGGGGTCGGTGTCAGGCGGCGCCATGAACGGCGCGACGGTGTCGCCGACGACAGGAACATGGAGCGCGAGTTCGACATCGCGGATGGCACGGACTTCACCCGCCAGCCGGATGACCTCCGACCGGGGCTCGTTCGGCCCCATGGCGAACGTGACTGTGTCTGCGAGTTCGGCTGCCCGGGTGACCGCCTTCGGACCCCGTGCCGCCATCACGACCGGCGTGTGGCGTTCTGGACCGTCGAGATCGCGCAGCGCCGTCATCGTTTCGCAGGCTCGAGCCAGTCGGTCCCCGGGTGATAGGACCGGCAATCCCAACTCGCGGAGTTGGCCCTCGATGCCGGGCCGGCCCATCCCGATTCCCAGCTCGAAGCGCCCGTCAGTGAGTACCGACAGCGAGTGCGCTTCCCACGCGACGTTCCACGCCGGTCGCAGCGGGGATGCGTACACCCAGGTCCCCACCCGCAGCGGGGTGATCGCCGCAGCAAAGGCCAGTGTGGGCCCAGGCGCTGGCTGCCAGTGTGGAACGTCGGGCATCAGCAGCGTCGAGTAGCCGTTGTCCGCGATCCGGCGCACCTGGTCCCGCCACAGTGACGGTTGATCCGTGAGCGGCGCAACGACGCCGAACCGAAAGGGCCTGGGCACGGGATGTTCCTAGCCCAGCTCTTGCGCGAGCGCCAGCATGATGCCGTCGGGCCCGCGGAAGTAACACAGTCGGTAGATGTTCTCGAACTCCTGAACCGTCCCGACGAGTTCGGCGCCCAACGGAGCAAGGCGGCGCATCGTGCCATCGAGGTCGTCGACGAGGAACATGAGCCGTCTGATCCCGAGGGTGTTGGCCGGCACGTCGGCCTCACCGCCCGTGGCCGGTGGGTTCGCGTACTGTGCGATCTCCAGACGGGTGTGGCCGTCCGGCGTACGCATCATCGCAATGTCGCAGCGGACATCGGTGAGCCCGACGGTCCCGTCCACCCAGGGCCCCTCGACCGAGGTCTCGCCTTCAAGTTCGAGGCCGAGTTCAGTGAAGAACGCGACCGCGGCGCTCAGATCGCTGACGACGAGCCCGACGTTGTCCATGCGCCGCAATGCCATCCGCGCAGCGTAAAGAAGATTGCCGCCGCCGGTAGAATCCAGGCGTGTCGGAATCTTTCGTGCGCCCGGACGCGACCGAGTCGCTGACGAACCTTCTTCGTTCCCGAATTCTCATCCTCGACGGTGCGATGGGGACGATGATTCAGCGCTACGGGTTCAGCGAGGCTGAGTACCGCGGGGACCGGTTCGCCGACTGGCCGAGCGACGTACAGGGCAACAACGACCTGCTCTCGTTGACCCAGCCCGAGGCGATCACCGCCATCCACCGCGCGTACCTCGAGGCGGGTTCTGATCTGATCGAGACCAATACCTTCAATTCGCAGCGCATTTCCCTCGCCGACTACGGCATGCAGGAACTCGCATACGAGCTGAACGTGGCGTCCGCGCGCCTCGCACGCCAGGTGTGCGACGAGGTCACCGCGGCAGATCCGACCCGCCCGCGGTTTGTCGCCGGCGCCCTCGGTCCGACCAACAGGACCGCGTCGATCTCGCCCGACGTGAACGACCCCGGCCTGCGGAACGTCACCTTCGAGGAGTTGGTCGACGCCTATCTCGAGCAGGCAAACGGTCTCGTGGACGGCGGCGCGGACCTGCTGCTGATCGAAACGATCTTCGACACCTTGAATGCGAAGGCCGCGATCTTTGCCGTCGAGACGTTATTCGAGGAGCGCGGCCGGCGCTGGCCGGTGATGATTTCGGGAACGATCACCGACGCGTCTGGCCGCACGCTTTCCGGGCAGGTCACCGAAGCATTCTGGAATTCGGTACGGCACGCGCGGCCGTTGCTGTTCGGGCTGAACTGCGCGCTGGGCGCCCAGGAAATGCGGCCGTATCTTGCCGAGGTTTCCCGCATCGCCGATTGCTTCGTGTCGTGTTACCCGAACGCCGGACTCCCGAATGCGTTCGGCGAATACGACGAGGCGCCGGATCAAACCGCGGCGATCGTCCGCGAATTCGGCGACAGCGGTCTGCTCAACATGCTCGGCGGTTGCTGTGGGACGACGCCCGATCACATTGCGGCCATGGCTCGTACGGTCGAAGGCGTGACGCCGCGAATTCCACCCACGCTGTCCGTCGCGTGCCGGCTCTCGGGACTGGAACCGCTTGTCATCACTGATGAATCGCTGTTCGTCAACGTTGGTGAGCGAACGAACATCACCGGGTCAGCGCGATTCCGCAACCTGATCCGCGACGGGGACTACGACACCGCGCTGACGGTCGCCCGTCAGCAGGTCGAGAGCGGTGCGCAGGTCATCGACATCAACATGGACGAAGGCATGATCGACGGCGTCGCCGCGATGGACCGCTTCGTCAAGCTGATCGCGAGTGAGCCCGACATCAGCCGGGTCCCGCTGATGATCGACTCCTCGAAGTTCGAGGTCATCGAGGCCGGTTTGCGCTGTGTCCAGGGCAAATCGATCGTCAACTCGATCTCGATGAAGGAAGGCGAAGAGAAGTTCATCGCCCAGGCTCGGCTGTGCCGTAAGTACGGTGCCGCCGTCGTGGTGATGGCCTTCGACGAGCAGGGCCAGGCGGATAACCTCGAGCGTCGCAAGGAGATCTGCGCCCGGGCGTACCGAATCCTGGTCGAGGAGGTCGGCTTCCCGGCCGAAGACATCATCTTCGATCCGAACATCTTTGCCGTTGCCACCGGAATCGAAGAACACGCACGTTACGGCCTCGACTTCATCGAAGGGACGCGGTGGATCAAGCAGAACCTGCCGGGTGTGCTGGTGTCCGGCGGGGTCTCGAATGTCTCGTTCTCCTTCCGCGGAAATGACGCGGTCCGGGAAGCGATTCACGCCGTATTCCTGTATCACGCGATTGCTGCCGGCATGGATATGGGCATCGTCAATGCCGGTGCCCTCGCGGTGTACGACGAGGTCGACGCGCGGCTGCGCGAACGCATCGAAGATGTGATTCTCAACCGTCGTCCCGACGCGGCGGAGCGCCTGCTCGAGATCGCGACCGAGTTCGCCGGTGAAGGCCGGAAGACCGAAGCGGCCGACGACGAGTGGCGCACACTGCCTGTGGCAGAACGGATTACGCACGCCCTCGTGAAAGGTATCGATGCCTACGCCGAGACCGACACCGAGGAACTGCGGCAGCTCATCGAGACCCGCGGTGGCCAGCCGATCGAGGTGATCGAAGGTCCGCTGATGGCAGGCATGAACGTGGTTGGCGACCTGTTCGGGGCCGGCAAGATGTTCCTGCCGCAGGTCGTGAAATCGGCACGCGTCATGAAAAAGGCTGTGGCGTATCTGATTCCGTTCATCGAGGCGGGCAAGTCGCCCGACGATGTCGGCCGTAGCAACGGCACCGTCGTGATGGCGACGGTCAAGGGCGACGTTCACGACATCGGTAAGAACATCGTCGGCGTCGTGTTGCAGTGCAACAACTACGACGTCATCGATCTCGGCGTCATGGTGCCGGCGCAGAAGATCCTCGACGCGGCCAAGGAACACAACGCCGACATCATCGGCTTGTCGGGCTTGATCACGCCGTCCCTCGACGAGATGGTCAACCTCGCCGCCGAGATGGAACGGCAGGGCTTCGACATCCCGCTGCTCGTCGGCGGCGCGACGACCTCGCGCGCGCACACCGCGGTCAAGGTCGACCGGCAGTATCACGGTCCGGTGATCTGGGTGAAGGACGCGTCGCGGTCCGTACCCGTGGTGGCAGCGCTACTTTCGGACGAGCAGCGACCGGCGCTGCTGGCCGATGTCAGGACCGACTACGACGCCCTTCGCGAGCGGTACGCGGCGCGCAACGAGGCAAAGGTGATGCTGCCGATCGACGCGGCGCGGGAGAACCGGACGCCGATCGACTGGACGGGCTACCGGCCGCCGCGTCCGCGGATGCTCGCCCAGCAGGCACCGGATCTGCACCACGACGGCGAGCACGCACCGACGTCCGCGACGCAGTTCGTTCGTACCTTCACCGACTACCCGCTTGCCGAATTGCGGGACTACATCGACTGGCAGCCGTTCTTCAACGCCTGGGAGATGAAGGGCAAATTCCCGGACATTCTCAATAACCCGGCGTCCGGCGAAGCCGCGCGGAAGTTGTGGGAAGACGCCCAAGCGATGCTCGACAAGCTGATCGACGAAAAATGGCTTCGGGCGGCGGGTGTCTTCGGGCTGTTCGCGGCCCACGCCGTCGGGGACGACATCGACGTCTATGCCGACGAGCACCGCAACGAGGTCTTGTTGACGTTGAACGAACTTCGACAGCAGGGCGAGCACCGGGCCGGGATCCCGCATCGGAGCCTCGCCGACTTCGTCGCACCGAAATCGACGGGCCTGCACGACTACGTCGGCGCGTTCGCGGTGACGGCGGGTCTCGGCATCGGCGAGAAGATCGCCGAGTTCAAAGCGGCGCTCGACGACTACAGCGCGATCCTGCTGGAATCCCTGGCCGACCGGCTCGCCGAGGCGTTCGCCGAGCGGCTGCACGAGCGGGTCCGGACCGAATTCTGGGCGTACCAACCGGACGAAGACCTCGACAACCCATCGCTCATCGCCGAGCGTTACGTCGGCATTCGGCCCGCGCCCGGCTATCCCGCCTGCCCGGAACACACTGAAAAGCAAAAGATCTGGTCATTACTGGACGTGGAGAAGCAGGCCGGAATCGAACTGACCGAGAGCATGGCAATGTGGCCTGGCGCTTCCGTCAGCGGCCTGTACTTCTCGCATCCGCAGTCGCAGTACTTCGTCGTCGGGCAGATCGGGCGCGATCAGGTTGAGGACTACGCGAAGCGCAAGGGCTGGACCGTCGCCGAAGCGGAGAAGTGGCTGTCGCCGAACCTCGGATACCGGACCGACAACGACTAACCCGCGGCCTTCGTGATCGCCACGATCTCGTCGACGAGCTGCGGCCAAAGTTGCTGCGGCAGACCGTGTCCCATGCCGTGGAACCCGACGAACCGCGCGCCCGGAATTGCCCGGGCCAGCGCGATACCACCGGATGCGCCGACCATCGGGTCGTGCAATCCGTGGATGACAAGGGTCGGTGCGGTGAGCTTCTTGAGGTCATTCGTACGGTTGCGTTGGCTCACGACCGCCAGGAATTGGCGGGCGGTGCCGGCCGGGTCATAACCACGGTCGTAGCTCATCTCGGCGTATTGCCGAACGAGTGCTTCGTCGAATTCGAAACCCTCGCCGCCGATGAATTCGAACATCGCGACGGTGCCGTCGATCGCCTCTTCGCGGCTCGACGGCGGCTTCCCGCGTAACACCATGCCGAGGATCTGCCGAGTGGCCTGCCCGACCCGCCAGGACCCGGTCGAGGTCATGATCAACGTCAAACTTGCGATCCGCTCAGGATGGTTGAGCGCGACCGTCTGCGAGATGAAACCGCCCATCGAAGCTCCGACGAGATGCACGCGATCCAAGCCGAGCGCGTCGAGAAGGCCGACCGTGTCGGCGGCCATGTCTTCGATCGTGTACGGCGGCTTCGCCAGCCGAAGCGCGACCTTGTAGATGCTGGGCGTCGGTACTCCGTCGAGATGCGTCGACAAACCGATGTCCCGGTTGTCGAACCGGATGACGTAGAACCCCCGGTTGGCCAAGTCGCGGCAGAATGGCTCAGGCCAGCCGATCATCTGGGTGTTCAGGCCCATGACCAGCAACATCGGGGGATCTGCGGGACCGCCGAAGGTCTCGTACGCCAGGTCGACGCCGTTCGTGTGCGCCTTCGTGACGGCCATTACATGACGCTAACAAGATCGAAGGTGTATGACGGTGCGATGCCTGAGTTCATCGACTACGACGAGTTCGCGTACTTCGCGGAGAACGCGGCGGAGGTTGGACTTCCGTATTCCGGCCCGCCAGCCGTACGTCGGGTGTTCGCCGACGTGGGAGATGGCCGCGAACTCAGTGCGCTGGTTTGGGGGGACGGCCCGGCCGAGTTCGTACTCCTCCACGGCGGCGCCCAGAACGCCCACACGTGGGACACCGTCGCCCTCGCCCTCGACCGGCCGTTGGTGGCCATCGATCTGCCGGGCCACGGCCATTCCGCCCCGGGCCCTGGCGGACGCCGCGATTCGATCAGCCTCGCCCCGGACATCGCCGAGGCTGTTCGGGTTCTTGCGCCGTCCGCGAAGGTCGTCGTCGGTATGTCACTCGGCGGTCTGACGACGCTCGCGTTGGCCGACCACGCTCCGGAGCTGGTCCGCGCCGTGGTCTTGGTCGACATCACACCCGGGGTGAACCGGGATAAGTCAAAAGCGATCAGCGATTTCGTCAATGGGCCCAAGGTGTTCGACGACTTCGACGCCATCCTGGCCCGAACGATCGAGCACAACCCGACGAGGAGCGAATCGTCGCTGCGCCGAGGGATCCTGCACAACGCGAAGCAGTTGCCGGACGGCCGGTGGGTGTGGCGCTACCGCCGCTTCGACGGCCCGCGTTTTCAGGTGGATTCGCAGGCGCTCTGGGATGCGGTCAGCGCACTGCGTGTGCCGATGATGTTGGTCCGGGGGATGCGGCCTCAGTCCGTGGTCGACGACCTCGACGAGGCCGAACTGCTACGACGTTGTCCGACCGCAAAAGTCGTCCACGTGGAAGAAGCCGGGCACAGCGTCCAGGGCGATGCCCCGTTGACGCTGGCCCGGCTTCTCGCCGAGTTCGTCGACTAACCCGCGAAGGTCAGCCAGCCTTCGCGGCCGCGTACCGCGCGGAGACGTCGGCCCAATTCACGACGTTCCACAGCGCGTTGACGTAGTCGGCCTTCACGTTCTTGTACTGCAGGTACCAGGCGTGCTCCCAGGCGTCGAACACGAGCAGCGCCTTGTTGCCGATGCCGACGTTGCTCTGGTGGTCGTAGACCTGGGCGATCTGCAGGCCGCCGGTCAGGTCGTCGTACGACAGGACGCCCCAGCCCGAACCCTGCACCGTCGTGGTGACGGCGTTGAGTTGCTTCGAGAACTTTTCGAAGCTGCCGAAGGACTCGTCGATCGCGCTGGCCAGCTCGCCGTCGGGGCGGCCACCGCCGTCCGGCGAGAGGTTCTGCCAGTAGATCGAGTGCAGGATGTGGCCCGACACGTTGAAGGCCAGCGTCTTCTCGAGGCCGACGATCGCGCCGAAGTCGTCCTTGTCGCGGGCGTCGGCGAGCTTCTCGAGGGTGGTGTTCGCGCCGGTCACGTAGGCGGCGTGGTGCTTGTCGTGGTGCAACTCGAGGATCTGCCCGATGATCGCCGGCTCCAGAGCGGCGTAGTCATACGGCAGATCCGGCAGTGTGTATTCGGCCACGAGATCTCCTATGAAGTCGATGTTGGTGCGTGGACACACTAACCTTCCCCAACGTGACCGTTGATCTCACCGAGCAGCGCATCGTCATCGTCGGCGCGGGCCTGGGCGGCCTGCGCGTCGCCGAAGGCCTGCGGCAGGCCGGACACCGCGGACCGATCGTTCTTCTCGGCGCGGAGAGCGAGCTGCCGTACGACCGTCCGCCGCTGTCGAAGCAGGTTCTGCGCGGTGAGAAGGAACTGGTCTACCTCCGCGAGGAGTACGACTCGCTCGGCCTCGACTTCCGCCGCGGCGTATCGGCGCAGTCGCTCGACGTAGCCGGTCACAGGGTGACTCTGGACGACGGATCGGTCCTCGAGTACGACGCGGTCGTCATCGCCACCGGCGCAGTGCCCCGGGTGCTGCCGGAAACCGAGGGCTTCGAGAACGTCCACGTGCTGCGGACGGCGAACGATGCGTATGTGCTGCGGGAGGAGTTGACGCGGGCCAAGCACCTGACGATCGTCGGCGGCGGTTTCATCGGCTGCGAGGTCGCGGCGAGCGCCCGGGCGATGGGCGTCGAGGTAACCATCGTCGAGATCCTGACCAGGCCGCTGATCCGTGTGCTCGGCGACGCGGTGTCCCAGCTGGTATCGGACATTCACGTCGAGCACGGCGTTGACATCCACGGCGCCACCTCGATCGCGACGTTCCACGGCGAGGGTCGGCTGACCGGCGTGACCTTGACCGACGGTACGGAGATCAAAACCGACGTGCTGTTGGCCGGTCTCGGCGTGACGCCTGACGTCGGATGGCTCGAGGGTTCGGGCCTGGAGATCGACAACGGTGTCATCTGCGACGAGTTCTGCCAGGCGGCGCCGGGCGTGTGGGCCGTGGGTGACGTCGCGCGCTGGCGCCACGTTGGCTTGGACGAACTGCGTCGCCTCGAACACTGGACGAACGCCGCCGACATGGCCTCGGCCGTCGCGATGAACATCGTCGCGCCCGACGGCGAGCGCCAGCCGTACCTCCCGGTTCCGTACGTCTGGAGCGACCAGTACGACGTGAAGATCCAGTCCGTCGGCTTCTTCCGCGAGAGCGACGACGTAACCTTGCTCAAGGTCGGGCCGAAGCAGAAGCAGGTCGCGATCTACGGCCGGGACGGCAAGCTCACGGGCGCGGTGGGTTTCTCCGCACCCGCGCCGGTGATGAGGCTCAGGCAACTGCTTGTCGACGGCGGTTCCGTCCAGGAAGCGATCGATCGCGTCTCCGGCTGAGGAGTCTCCTTGAGCAACGCCCGCGCGGCCCGCTTGGTTCGCCACGGTGAACCGCTGCAGGTGATGGATGTCGACTTGCGCGCGCCGGGCGAGGGCGAAGAGCTGATCACCCTGGCGTACGCCGGGGTGAACCCGGTCGATCGGTACGGCGCGCTTGGCACCGTTGCCCCCGACGGCCCGGTGCCGCGGACCCTCGGCGGGGAGGCGAGCGGCTGGACGGCAGACGGCCAGCTCGTCGTCGCCGTCGGTTCCGGCTTGGGTGCGATGCGCGATGGGCTGTACGCGACTCACGCGGTGGTGCCTCGGGCCGCGATCGTGCCGGTGCCGGCCGGCGTCTCGCCGGATGTCGCCGGCGCGGTCGGGATCGCCGGGCTGACGGCGTACAACGTCGCGAGGTTGTCCGAGGCGGCGGTCGGCGACACAGTCGTCGTGTTCGGCGCCGCCGGCGGAGTCGGGCTGCCGCTGGTCAGCTATGTGTCCAGCCTCGGTGCGCGCGTTGTCGGCCAGGTCGGCTCGGCGGCCAAGGCCGACGCCGTTCGGACGGCTGGCGCAAGCGACGTGGTTGTCGCCGACGCCGAGTCGGTGCGCGACGCGTTGGGTGGCTTGGACGGCGGCGAGTTCGAACCGACCGTCGTCATCGATCCGCTCGGTGACGGGTTCTTGCGGGCGGCCATTGACGTGCTCGGCCAGCATGGCCGTTACGTCAGCTTCGGCACCAGCGCCGGTGCCGAGGTGACGCTGAACTGGCAGCGGATGTACCGAAAAGGCCTGCGGATGACCGGTTATGCCGGTTTGGTGTTGAGTGCCGCCGAACGTCGGGAGGGTTTGGTCGAGACGCTGGCCGCGGTAGCGCGAGGCGCGATGGTCATCCCGATTGAGCGGACGTATCCGCTGGATGAGGTGAACGACGCCTTCGCCGCACTCGCCGATCGCAAGGTCACCGGCAAGGTTGTTCTGGACCTGCAAGCTGCCCGATGACGACTACGGACTGAGTGGGACGGTCGTCCACATCGACCCGACGGCCGAGCTCAGTGCCAAGCCGAGACGCGGCAAGAGCTTGTCGGCAGTCCGGACATCCCCGTTCCGAACGGGGCGCCCCCTTTCAAGTGGGTCGGACCCACGATCCTCATCGACGCGACAACGGGCTTGCCGTACGGGCTCGATCATCTCAACCCGAAACTCTCAGAACCTCCTGCTGGGTATGACATGTACGTCGTTATCTACATCACCGACCAGCCCCGGGGCGCATCCGGAAGGCCATTGGAGAAGCAATAGTCCGACGGCGATGAATCCCTCTGACCTACGCCACCAAGCTAAGGGTGAGCCAGTGGGCTGCTGGCGGGGGCGACGAGATCCTGGCCGCGCCCGCTTTCGCCGTCGTCTCTCCTGGTTCCAACGTCGAGCAAAAGGTGGGCCCTGGCGGGCCGACTGACAGAACGTTGGACCCAATCTGTCTGGGGTCGAGTCGAGCGTCTCTTGGCGGAAGGCATCCCGGCGGAGCCGGAAGCGGCCCCACAGGGCACCCGACGTCAGCGCCGACAGGCGCAGGTCCGGCTGACGCCTGTCCAGGTCGCGGCCCTCGTCGCCGACTACGAAGCCGGGGCCGCGAACGTCGCCGTCGCTCGGAAGTACGGCGTGCATCACGAGACGGCGGCCAACCACCTCCGGGCATCGGGGGCGGTACTGCGGCCTCGGAAGATCGGCATCCCGAAGACTGAGTTGCCGAGGGCGCAAGCGCTACGGGCTCAGGGCTGGATGTATGCAGCGATCGGACGACGCTACGGATGCAGTCGGACCGCAGCCAGCAGGGCGCTACTTCGATTTGCGGCTCCCAGGCACTAGCGCTGACTGTCTGGTTGACGTCGGCTGGTCGTAGGGTTGCCAGCGTGTCAATTCCGTCGGGGGTGCGGACCGCAGTGGTGCTCATCGCGCGTAACGAGGAAGGCCGGATTCGCCGGGCACTTTCCAGCGTGCGGGATGCGGTCGATTCGTGGCTGGTTGTCGATACCGGGTCGAGCGACGGAACCGTCGATGAGATTCGCGCGGTAACCCAGGGTTGGCCGGGGCGTTTGGTGTTTCGGCCGTGGGTGAGCTTCGGTGCGAATCGCAGTGAACTGCTCGGCCTGGCTCGGGAGGCGGAGCAAGCGGATTGGTTGCTGACGATCGATGCGGATCACGAGGTCGAGGGTGCGCACTTGATCCCGCATCTTTTGGCCGACGCCGACGCCCGGGGGCTTGATGCTTTGTGGATCCGGTTCACGTCTGAGCCGGTGGTCTGGACACCGCGCCTGATTCGCGCGGATCTTCCCTGGCGGTATGTGGGTGCGACCCGGGAGTACCTGACCTGCGATGCCCCGTTCACTCAGGAGAAGGCGGACGGACCGCAGATCGTGGACCACGCGGACGGGTCGAGCCGGGTGAACAAGTACCGCCGGGATGTCGAGATGCTGCGGGAGGAACTTGAGGCAGCACCGGATAACGCCCGGTCTTGGTTCTATCTAGGCGAGAGCTATCGGGGCCTAGGCCAACACGAACTAGCTGCGACGTGTTACACGAACTGTGCGGTGAAGACGACCTCACCGGAGGAGAAGTACCTGGCGTTGACGTTGTCGGGGGAGATGCTGATCGCCCGCGGCGACACGGATGGCGGGCTGGCCCGGTTGTTGTTGGCGAGCCGGGAACGCCCTCAGCGACGCGAGGCGTTGTTGATCGCCTGCCAGCTCCTCAACCAGCTGGGGCGCCCGGTGGAGGTGCTCGCGCTTTTGGGGAAGAACGTCGACCGGCCGATACCAGCAGCCGATCTGAGCGGGGTCGTCCCTGCCGCGTATGGGGCGGCGATGCTCCGAGAACGGGTCGCTGCGCAGGCGGCCCTCACACGGTGAGCGCTGTTGTGATGATGTCCGTTTCGGGTTAGGCCGAAAGAGTGGCAAAGGATCTTGCACAGGCGTGGTCGTAGCACTTATGGTTCAGCCACTTCGGGGAGGCCGGGGGCCGTGACCACGTCACGGTACGGGGAAGCAAGCAATATGGGGGGTCGGCGTGCGCCGCACTGTCCGTCGTCAATCACGCAAGAAGTCGACCGCGTTCCTGGCCGGGCTGACCGGACTCACGGTGACGTTGGCATTCACCGCCGTGCATGCGCTGCCAGCGGAGGCGGAAGGACCTTCCATGCCGGGCCAGTCGCCGTCGGCGACGTGCGCGTACACGAACTGTGGCGGTCTACTCAACTACCCGTCGGCTGATGACACCGCGGCGACTGCGGTGAACACGCCGGTCGCGGTCGACGTATTGGCGAACGATTGCCACAGCACGCTCCCGGGTCAGAGCGTCACGCTCGTGGCGAGCGTGCCTGTTTCTGAAGCTATCTATTACTCGGGGATTGGCGACGTTCCGCCGGGGGATCCGCTAGCGGTTGGCACCGTGCAGGTCGTGGGAACCCAGTTGCTGTTCACCCCCAAGCCTGGGTTCCAGGACACCGCGGTGTTCTACTACGACTGGAGCGAAACCGGCCCGGAGATCAACCCGAGCAACGGACAAACCTTTACTACCACCCGCGGTTCTTACCATCACACGACCGTCACTATCACCGTAGGTGCCGGGGGGCCCGGCCAAGGTCTACCACCGCTCCCACTACTAATAGCCCACGGAATCACCGGATCGGCTGCCGGCGAGACGCAACTTAGGGATCACGCTAAAGGACTTGTCCCGGGGCTCCGGCCGACTGAATACATTCACCTCGATGAAACTGGCGGGATCACTAGCGTTTGGAAAAACGCCGACGACCTTATTCAGGACGCCACCACTGAGATCGCTTCAGTTAGTGCATCCAACGGGATTCCTTCGGTCGGGGATCCAAAGAAGGTCAACGTGATCGCGCATTCGAAGGGTGGCTTAGACGCGCGGCTCGCGATCAGTGAGGCGCCACACCTCTTCAACTCTCTGGGAATGCTGTCGACACCGAACGGCGGCAGCTATCTCGCTGACTATCTCTGTGCCCTCCAGGGCTTGCCTTTGGTCGGCGGCGTCATCCAGGGTGGCGTTGATGCTGTAGCCGGAAATTTCGGGCCGTGTAAAACGGACGCCAACGGCTTGTACGACCTGCAGACCTGGTACGTGCGTAACGTTATTAACGACGTGGCCCGCGACCAACCCCAGGTTTCCTACGTAAACCTGGGAAGTGACTGCACCAGTCCTATTCCGGGTCTTACCTCGGCTCTGTGCAACGTTGCAAGTGTCGCAGGGTTGTGCACGACCGGCGGAGATGAGCTCGTGTGCCTCAAAAGTGCATATTATCTTACGTATATTCACCATATATTCTACGGGCCTCTTTCCGATGCGTTCTGGCCCGAAATCCGAGGGGGTTTTTGGCAGGGCGCGCTAGCACCGATGTACGGCTACACGCACACGGACATGAACAGCAAACCATGTCCGGTTAGTCGGATTCTCGACTGGATGTATGCGCCGAACTACCTAGACAAGACAAGCTTCGAGTATTCGAGTTGCCTGGCGCCGAGCAGAAGCTCTGCTGTTTCGACGAATGCCGTTTCGTCGGCTGCTCCAGCGGGCAACGTTCCTTCACCCCCGCTGACCCAGCAGCTGATCACAGCTGGTGGCGCCGATCCTGCGCACCCATACACGACGACGCTGAACCCGGAAGGTGCGGACACCATGGGCGCCACCGTGTTCCTGCCGCTCGGGGTGACGTCAACGATCACGGTGACTAACAGCGCGGGCCAGCTCGATCCGCGGGCTGTGGTCACGCAGGACGCCGACGACAGCCTGGGTGCGCAAGTTGTCTCGGTTGCGCTGAACGGGCTGCAGGGTTCAACCCGCAACCTGACAATCAGTGTCGACGGCTCCTCCGCGGTAGGCATTCTGACCCAAGTCAGTAGCTCCGTGGCGTTGACCGCGACCGCGACCCCGTCAACCACTACCGGTGGGGGAAACACTGCATTGACGGCTACGCTCGCCGGGTTGACGAACGCACAGGCGCAGGCCACTTCGGTGACGGCCTCCTTCAACAATGCGAGCGGTACGCGGGTCAGCGTTCCCCTGCAATACAGCGGCTCGACGCACCAATACACGGGGGCGATCACACTGCCGCTCGGTGCCGCGCAACCGGTGGACTTCACGGCTACCGGCACGAACTTCAGCCGGTTTGCGCGAACCGGGGCGGTGCTGCCAACCGGCACCGCACAGGTCGGGACAGTTCACAACGACTCGTTGGTGGACACGGACGGCGATGGAATCGCCGACACTCTCCAACTGTCGATCCCGGTCACCACCGCACAGGCTGGGAACTATCACCTCACTGTCGATCTTGCGGTCGCCGGCAACACAGTGGTCAGCGGTACCGGCAGTGCGCCCCTGGGTGCGGGCGGCGGGGACATCGTGGTGACGATTCCCCTGGAAGGTCTGCTCGCAGGGAATGCTCCTTCGGGGTCGTTCCAAGTCGTGCGCGGTACGTTGACCGAAGGTACGGACGGGCGTTCCCTGATCGCTCGAGTGACCAGCATGGGAACGACGGCTTCCTACAACCTGGACAGCTACGCGCCCACGGCTCCAGTCCTGTCGAACTTGAACGGCACGGGCGCCGACACCAACCAGGACGGGCTGCTCGACACCGTGCACGTGACCGCGACCGCAAGCGTCCCGACGGCCGGCCAATACACGCTCGCGGGGACGTTCATCGCGCCGGACGGCAGCGTCCTGCAATCCGTAAACCGGACGCTGACTTTGGCCGCTGGGCGCAATCTGGTTGGCCTTGACCTCGACGGCTCTCTCATCGGGGCGACCGGCTCCGGGGTCTACCAACTCTCGGGTGTCACGTTGACGGCGGTCGCCAACGCGTATCTGCAGGCCAGTGCATCTCCAATTCCGCTGGGTCCGTTCTCGGCCTACCAGTGGATTGGTAGTCCGCCGAGCGTGGCCACCCTCAACGAGTTGTGGGATCAGGCCCATGAGGCGGGCGCGATCTACACCAACGGCCTGTATGTCAGCAACCACGTGAAGCTCACCCAGGCGGCGAGCGCTGCCACGAGTGGTGATGTCAACGGCGAGAAGCAGGCCCTCGATGTGTTCATCAACCACCTCGACGGCAAGATTGACCCGGTCTGGCAACAACGCATCCTGACCTATGCCACGACGCTACGGGCCGGCTTGTGAGCTGCCGATAGCCTGAGCATGATCTTCCGGGGGCGCCTCTTCGGCCTGTCTACAGTGAGAGTGATCGCAATAAGCGGGGCCGCCGTTGGGCTGATCCTCACGGCTAGTTCCTGTGGCCCCGCGCCACACGCAAGCCAGACGATCAAAAGGCTCCAGGCGCTGGACATCGCGAACGATCCGCCACCCGGCGCGGTGCTACTCGGCCGGGCCAGCGACAAGGGCGACAGCTCCGGAATCACCGGCAGAGATGCCAGCATCGAAACGGTCTTCGCGACCGATCTGTCCCCCGCGGAGGTCGTCGCGTACTACAGACAGACTTACCCAAGCTACGACTTCGGCGGGTCCGGTCTTCAGTTTCCATCGCCCTTGTCCCAGGGGCTAGGTGGGAGTCAGATTTTGCCTGGACCAGACTCGGCGCATCCCGTTAGTCGTCGCGGCGCTTCGATTACCATCCAAGCAACGATCGGCCGCCCTTATGTGATCGATCATCTCGACCCGAAACTCGCGCAACCTCCAACGGGATACAACACCTACGTCGTTGTCTACATCATCGACCAGCCGCGGGACGCAGGGGCGTGATGAAGGTCTTGGTGACATCTGTCACCAGAACTCCCGCGACCAGCCGCGACCTCAACACCCACACCCGGGTCCGCCACGACCGCATCGACGACTCCGGCGTCATCACCCTCCGGATGGCCGGCCGCATGCACCACATCGGCATCGGCCGAACCCACGCCCGAACCCACGTGATCATGCTCATCCAGGACCTCGAAATCCGCGTCATCAACGCCATCACCGGCGAACTCCTGCGCGAACTCACCCTCGACCCCACCCGCGACTACCAACCCCAAAACCAAAAACAGACTGACCCCTGAGGGTTCGGCCTGTCCGGTATGTCTTGAGACATCACATGGCGGTGGAGGTGGGATTTGAACCCACGAACGGCTTGCACCGTTACACGCTTTCGAGGCGTGCGCGCTCGGCCACTACGCGACTCCACCGCGGGGGAGCCTAGCCCACCCGCCGGGAGCCGAAGAAAGTGCGCAGCAACTCCGCCGCTTCTTCCGCCCGAACGCCGCTGATCACTTCCGGACGGTGGTTGAGCCGCCGATCCCGTACGAGGTCGAACAGCGAGCCAGCCGCTCCCGCCTTCGGGTCCGGCGCGGCGTAGACGATCCGGTCGACGCGGGCGAGGACCGCCGCACCCGCACACATCGAGCAGGGCTCCAACGTGACGACGAGCGTGTGACCGTCGAGCCGCCAGCGACCGGCGGCCCGGGCTGCTTCCCGTAGCGCCAGGATCTCGGCGTGGGCGGTCGGGTCTTGGTCGCGTTCGCGAGCGTTACGGCCCGCACCAACCAGCGCGCCGGTCGCGTCCACCACCACCGCTCCGACCGGGACGTCGGAGCTGACCGTGCAACCCGCTGCCTCCGTGAGGGCGACGCCCATCGGCCCGTCCCAGGTGTCGTTCACTGGACTACGGCTCAGACGCCGCGGAGTTCTTCGAGGACCGGACCGCAGCCGATGCGCTCACAGACCTCGAAGATCACGTCGGCTGGGAGCTGGCCCTCGGCGGAACACAACCGCAGGAGCGGCTCGGCCCCCACACCCAGGTCGGCCAGCAGGTCGGGATCGCCAGCGGGCTCGACCTCGGGCCGCGCGCTTTCCTCGTCCTCTTCTTCGTCCTCGCCGGGTGCCAGTTCATCGCCGAGCAGTCGACCGGCGAGCGTGCTTTCGTTCAGCACTCGCCGGTCGGAAACGAACGTCACCGGGTCGGTTTCGCCGGTGACCCGCACGATTGCCAGGTACTCGTCGTCTTCCTCCAGAAAGAGGATCGCGGTCTTCGCATCCGCCGTAAGCTCCCGCAGGAGGTCGGCTAGCCCGTCGAAGTCTTCGATCTCACCAAGATCGAGATCCTCGCCGGTCCACGTCCCGCCCCCGAGTTGCATGAAGCTTGCGGTGTATCCCACGTACCTTGATTCCTGTTCGTTGGTGTGTCGGGTCAGCGCACTTGTACGTCGACGAGTTCGTCGAACTGCTCGTCGAATCCGAGTTCCCGGGCGATTGTTTGCAGCTGTTCGTCGGCGTACGCGTCGATGTCCGCGAGGATCGCGCTGAGTTCGCCGGCGGGAAGTCCGAGGTCTTCGAAGATGTCGAGGTCGCCGGCAGGACGGACATCATCGTCCTCGTCGGTTGGGATGTCGATGTCGAGGCGGTCGCAGGCCTGCCGGGCGAGGTCGTCCACTTCGGCGGCGGTGATGTCCGACAGTAGAAGCAGATCCTCGTTGCCCAGACGACGGAACGCCACGAAGAAGTCGTCGCCGATGTTGGCGAGGACGAATGCCGGGGTGCCGTCGGATTGGCCTCGTACGGCGGTCGACAGCGCCTCCACGTCCGCGAGCAGTCGATTCGGTAGGAGTTCCAGGCGCCAGCTGTCGTCAAACCGGACGCAGAGCAGCGCGAAGCTCTCGCCCGCTCCCGTCACGATCATGGCCACGGTCGCATCGTTGCAGAAAGCGCCCCCGCAAGCGGTCACCCGAACCTCGGCGGCGGGGTGATTCGCAACCGATGTCCGGTGGTCGTACCGTCACAGGACCTATGGCTACGACATCGCGCCTTCGGGTTGTCCTCGCGCTGGCCGCCGGCCGGGTGGTGTCGACCGCGTCCCGCGGCCTTCGGCGGGGCTCCGGCGAGGTGGTGGGCGGGAAAGCGATGCTCGCCTGCTACCCGGCATTGCTCGAGGACCTGGCCGCCGGGCGGCGGGTGGCAACGGTCTCCGGTACGAACGGCAAGACGACGACGACCCGCTTACTGGCGGCCGCGCTCGGCAGTGCCGGCCCAGTGGCCAGCAACGTCGGTGGCGCCAACATGAGCGCAGGTGTCGCGACCGCGCTGGCCCTCGCGCCGCGCAGCGCACCGGCCGTCCTCGAGGTCGACGAGCTGTACCTACCGAAGGTCGCACCCCAGGTGCGGCCGGAGGTCGTTCTGCTCCTCAACATCACCCGCGACCAACTCGACCGGTCGAACGAGACCCGCCGGATCGGCGGCCTGTGGCGGCGGCTGGGCGCCGAGCTGCCGGGCGCCACCGTGGTCGCGAACGTGGACGATCCGCTGGTCGCGTGGGCGGCACAGGGATTCGAGCGGCGCATCTGGGTCGCTGCAGGTCAACGCTGGGAGCTCGACGCCACCGTCTGCCCGGCCTGCGGTGGCTTGCTCGTACGCGACGACGGCGACTGGCACTGCACTCAGTGCGACCTGCGCCGGCCCACGCCGTCGATCGTGGCGGCGAACGTGGACAAGATCGAGGTCGACGGTCGGTCGTATCCGGTGCGCCTCGGGCTGCCCGGCTTGGTCAACACGGGCAACGCCGCGATGGCTGCGGCCGCTGCTGGCGTCCTCGGCGTCGACGTCGAACCGGCCTTGGCCGCGATGGCCGAGGTTCGCGACGTGCAGGGTCGTTACCGCGAGGTCGCCTTGGGTGGCCGTACGGCCCGGCTCCTGCTGGCCAAGAACCCGGCCGGCTGGCTGGAGATGCTCGAGCTGCTCGATACGGCTCCCGCCCGCCCGATCGTCATCCACTTCCATGCGCGCGGGGCGGACGGCCGAGACCCGTCCTGGATCTGGGACGTTCCGCTGGAGCGCCTCGCCGGGCGCGACGTGCACGTTTCCGGGGAACGCGCCGAAGACGTCGGGGTGCGGTTGGCGTACGCCGGGATCCCGCATGCCATCCATCCGACGCCCGCCGCCGCGGCCGCGGCGTGTGCGGGCGACGGTCCGATCGACGTGCTCGCGACGTACACGGCGTTCCGCGAGCTACTGCTGGCGACGACCGTCCGGAGTTCGTCGTGATGGGCACGTCGCTGCGGATCGCGTCGGTGTACCCGGACCTTCTCGGCACTTACGGCGACGGCGGCAACGCCACGATCCTGGCCAGCCGGGCCAGTTGGCGCGGCGTTCCGGTCGACGTGGTCTCGGTCGGCGCGGGCGAGCCGCTCCCGCGCGACTGCGACATCTACCTGCTGGGCGGCGGCGAGGACGAGCCCCAAGCCCTCGCGGCTGCGGGCATTGCTGCGGGCGGCGCACTCGGTGACGCGGTCGACCGAGGGGCCGTACTCGTGGCGGTCTGCGCCGGCCTGCAGATCATCGGCACGACGTTTCCCGGCTCTGACGGCACCGTCCGCAAAGGGGCCGAGATCGTCGACGTGTCGACCGCGGTCGGCCCGGCCCGCGCGGTTGGTGACCTGGTCGTCGAACCGCGGCCGGGCAGCGGACTGGAGACCCTCTTCGGCTACGAGAACCACCGCGGCCGGACGACCCTCGGCCCTGGCGTTGCACCGCTGGGCACCGTCCGTCGCGGTATCGGCAACGGCGCCGGGCAGCTGGTACCGCCGGACTTCGCGGCACCCTCGGCGCTCGGCGTCGAAGGATTGTGGGTGGGCCGCGGGGCGGGGTTGGTCGTCGGTACGTACCTGCACGGACCGGTCTTCGCGCAGAACCCGCAGTTCGCCGACGCCATCCTCAACCGCGCCACCGGTGGCCTGCCCCCCGCGGCCGACGATCCTCGCCTCGTCGCCGCGAACGTGGCGGCAGCCCGGCTGCGGGCCGCCCGCGCGCGCCAAACCGGCCGGCGGTAGCGGTCGGGCGGCACCCACGGGTGACGCGGTGACCGCGGGTCCGGCAGGATGACCGCCGTGACCGAGTTGCCGCCGATCCCCGCCCCGGAAGCGCCGCGCGGCCCGCGCTACCTGCTGACGGTCACTGGACGCGACCGGCCAGGTGTCAGCGCGGCGTTGCTGGACGCCCTCGACGCGCCAGGCGTCGTCCTGCTGGATGCCGAGCAGGTCGTCATCGACGGCCGGCTCATTCTTAGCGTCCTCGTCGCCTCGGTCGTACCACTCGAGCTGCCGTCCATCGACGGGTTCGAGATCGAAATCCGCGCGGTCGGCGCGGACGGTGATCCGGTCCCGGGTGACCCAGGCGCGCCCGCCAGCTCGCCGCGGCACCACGTCACGGTTCTCGGTAACCCCGTGACGCCCGCCGCCCTCGGCCGGGTCGCCACCACGGTCGCCCGGTGCGGCGCCAACATCGAGCGCATCGCCCGGCTCGCCGCGTGGCCGATCGGGGCGTACGAGCTGCTGGTGTCCGGCGGTAGTACGGCGGAGCTTCGCCGCGAACTCGCCACGGTCTCGGGCGTCGACATTGCGGTCTCGCCCGCGTCGCTGCTACGGCGCGCGAAGCGCCTGCTCGTTCTCGACGTCGACTCCACGCTCATTCAGGGCGAGGTCATCGAGATGCTCGCCTCGTACGCCGGTGCGCACGAGGAGGTCGCTGCCGTGACCGCGGCCGCGATGGCCGGTGAGCTGGACTTCGAGGCTTCGCTACGAGCTCGCGTCAAGCTGCTCGAGGGAGTTCCGGCAACCGCTCTGGACGAGATCCGGCAGCAGATCCGGCTCACCCCGGGGGCGCGGACGCTCGTCCGTACGGTCCGCCGCCTGGGCTACTCGGTCGGTGTGGTGTCCGGCGGGTTCACGCACATCGTCGAGCCGCTGGCGGCCGATCTGCAACTTGACTTCGCCGCCGCGAACACGCTGGAGATCGTCGACGGGAAGCTCACCGGGCAGGTTACCGGCCCGATCATCGATCGGGCCGGTAAGGCAAAGGCACTCGAGCGCTTCGCCGCTGAGGCCGGCGTACCGCTGGCGCAGACGGTTGCGGTCGGCGACGGCGCGAATGACATCGAGATGCTTGCCCTCGCCGGACTCGGCATCGCCTTCAACGCCGGACCGTTGCTGCGGGCGGCGGCCGACGCGTCGGTCAACGTGCCTTACTTGGACGCGGTGCTGTTCTTGCTGGGCATCCCGCGGGCGGAAATCGCGGCGGCGGAGCTGGACGCGGGCTAGGCCCGACTCAGGCCCGGTTCAGGCCGGAATCGTCAGGGTCTGGCCGGGGTGCAGGAGGCTTGGGTTCGGCCCGATGATCGAGGTGTTCGCGGCGTAGATCGCCGACACCTTGGCGGCGATCGCCGGGGTCCCGCTCGCGCCGAGCGACATCGCGATCGCCCAGAGCGAATCGCCCGCCTTGACCACGTACGTGGTGGGCGGTGCGCCGACCGGTGCGCCGCCGTTACTCGGCTGCGTCGGCGCCGGTGTGCTGGCACTCGAGGGGGCCGTCGGGGTGCTCGGCTGCGCTGCCGGGGCGGTTGTCGCCGGCTTGCTCGTGGCGGGCGCCGCCGTCACCGAGGCGGTGCTGACCGGGCTGGTCGAGGCCGGCGTGACAGCTGCTCCACCGACAACGGCCGTCGTCGTGGTTACGGGCGCCGGGGTAAACACCGGCGCGGTCGTGGCGTCGCTCTTGCTGTGGGTGGCCTTCGCGACGACATACGGGATGACGGCAGCGGCTGCGATGACGAGCACCCACATGCCGATGAACATGTTGCGGGACGGGCGGGTACGCCGTTCACCCCGCCGCGGGCTTTCTGAACTCTTCGCCACCGTCGCAGCCTTTCCAACGGGCCGGCCACGGTCCGACCTCTCTCGCGATGGTAGGGCGATCTTGGCGTCAGCCCGGCAGGGACACGTCGAACGGCCGGGCCCGAATTTCTCGGGCCCGGCCGTTCAAGCCGTGAGCGGAGAGCGCTGGTTACACCGGGCTCCCACCCAGCGGAAGTCCAGCTTTCGGCTTAGTCCCTACTCAGTGACGGCGGGCAACGCGGCGGGTCGCAGCGACCCGGAACGCGATACCCGCACCGACCAGCGCCGCACCCAGTGCGAGCAGGATCGGCGTGGTACTGCCGGTGAACGGCAGCGTCGCCACGGCCGGGGCAACCGACGGGGTCGGGTCCTGCGTCAGCGTCGTGCCGAGCACCGTGGCGGTCTCGGTCGGCGTCGGCGGCGTTGAACTCGGCGTCGGGGTGGTCGTGGTCGTGACGCACGACGTGGTTCCGCCGTTGTCGTGATCGATCAGGTGACCGGCATTGGCATATGCGTCGGCCGTCAGGTGCTCGATGACCGCGCCGCGAACGAAGTCGACCTGGTAGTAGCAGCTGGGCAACGTCAGGGTCAGCGAGTGGGCACCAGCGTCGAACGATCCGGTCTTCGAATCGAACAGCACCTGCTGGGGGGCTTCCCCCGCGACGTAGGTCGCGGAGGGTGCCTTGTACGTAGCCAGGCTGAACGTGTCGTCCTCACAGCCCTCGGCGATCGTGAAGGTCACCTTCACCGTGGCGCCAGCGTGGGTGTGGCCTTCCAGGGTGGAGTACGTCGTACCGTCGACGATGTACTGGACGTTGGTGATGTCGGCGCCGTTGTCCCACGGGCACTCGACTTCCTGGCTGTTGTTCGCCGGCGCGTCGGTAGCGCTCGCGGCACCGGCGAGGCCGAAACCGAAAGCCAGGACGGCTGGGGTGAGCAGAGCAAGTCCGGCGGTACGCGTGAAGTAGCGCCGGCCGCGGTGTGCTGAGGTGACAGGCCTCGGGCTGTCAGGCGTACCGATGTTCATTGCGTGGAGCTCCGTCCATGGTCACGGAACCGGGAAGGTTCCGCGCCAGCGGACGAGTCGGTCTCGCCACTCGCTCCTCGTACGGGCTAGGCGGCCGAATGTCTCCGTGCCCTCGGACCGGGGAAGCGGCCGAGAACCGGTGTGGCCCGTACGGATCACAGCGTCTCGTTCCGTGGCGAGGCGTCGGCACAGGGCGCGCCGAAGCCAAGTCTCGAAACTGGTCGGTCTCGCCACTCGCTCCTCGTACGGGCTAGGCGGCCGAATGTCTCCGTGTCCCACGCGCAAGGCGTGGGCCGGTGAGGCCCGTACGGATCAATGCTTCCGTGGCCGCGGCACCGTCGGGATGTCACGTCCACACCACCCGGAGGTGGCACAACAGACAGTAACCAGTCGACTGCGGTGCGACGCTACGCCGCGGGGGTGAACGTATGACTCTCCGTTACGCCATATCGGGGGATACAGCGTGCCTGGCATCACAGAGCGCGAGAATCGCGGCGCTGCGTTACTACTCCGGCGGCCGGCGTGGGCTACCGCGTGGGAATCCAGTTTTCTGGCTCGTCGACCTCGGACTCCAGGATCTGGTGCGAGGGCGGTCCGAAGTTTTCGGCCAGGTCTAGCAGCAGGGTGAGCGGGATGCCTGCCGCGAGTAGATGCATCGGCAGTTCGTCGTCCGGGTCGTCGAATGGCTCGGCGCGACCCCCCTGGCTGTGGTCGTCGTACGACGACTCGTCGCTCATTCCGTACCTCCAGCGCGGCAGCGTTGTCGCTCGTGGTGGATTGCCGCGTACTGGATATCTCGGCCGGTTGGCACGAAAGCTGGTGCGACCAGCGGAGTGAATTTCGGGCGATCTACTCGAGGCCTACTCGAGGTAGTCGCGGAGCTTCTGCGAGCGGCTCGGGTGACGCAGCTTCGAGAGCGTCTTGGACTCGATCTGCCGGATGCGCTCACGCGTGACGCCGAACTCGCGGCCGACCTCTTCGAGCGTGCGTGGGTGACCGTCGGTCAGTCCGAAACGAAGCTGGACGACCTTCTTCTCACGGTCGGTCAACGAGTGCAGAACGGATTCGAGCTGCTCCTGCATCATGATGAAGCTCGCCGCGTCAACCGGGACGACGGCGTCGGAGTCCTCGATGAAGTCGCCGAGGTGGCTGTCGCCCTCTTCGCCGATCGGCGTTTCGAGAGATACCGGATCCTGCGCGATCTTGAGGACCTCTTCGACCTTCTCCGGCGGCAGGTCGACCTCTTTGCCGATCTCTTCCATCGTCGGTTCGCGGCCGAGGTCCTGCAGCAGCTGCCGCTGGATCCGGACGACCTTGTTGATCGTCTCGACCATGTGCACGGGGATACGAATGGTGCGCGCCTGGTCCGCGATCGCGCGGGTGATCGCCTGGCGGATCCACCAGGTCGCGTACGTGGAGAACTTGTAGCCCTTGGTGTAGTCGAACTTCTCGACCGCGCGGATCAGGCCCAGGTTGCCTTCCTGGATGACGTCGAGGAACAGCATGCCTCGGCCGACGTAACGCTTGGCGATCGAGACGACGAGGCGAAGGTTGGCCTCGACGAGCTTGTCCTTCGCCGCCGCGCCTTCGCGGATGATCACTTCGAGGTCGCGGCGGAGGGCCGGCGACACCTTTTTGTCGGAGGCCAGCTTCTCGGCGGCGAACAGGCCCGCCTCGACCTTCTTCGATAGGTCGACCTCTTCGATCGCGGTCAGCAGGGGGACCCGGCCGATCGACTTGAGGTACATCTTGACCGGGTCGCCCGTACCGGCGCTGCGGGCCGCCAGCTCGTCTTCCTTCCGCGCCAAGGCGTCGGACTGGAAGTCGTCTTCCTCGTCGCGCGAGGTGTCGACGACCTCGATGCCCTCGTCGTTGACCGCGCCGAGCACGACTTCGAGCTGCTCGGGAGTGAAGGCCACCGGGACGAGCGCGGCCGAGATCTCCTCGGTAGTGAGGAAGCCGGCTTCCTTGCCACGGGCGATGAGGTCGCGGACCTCATCGATTTGGAGGTCCTTGGGGAGAGCGGTTGTACTCACGGATCGAACACCTCAGGTCGTTCTGGCTGCGAAAGATTCACGCGGCGGCACACTGTCCGGAACGTAGGTCAGGATTGCACGGAGAGCCCGTGGGCGCCCGGTGCGGTCTGTGACGTACCGGATAAGTGTGACGCCTTCCAAGAGTCAACGTGCACGCTAGCCCGATTGCTTCCCAAAAATGTCCGGCAATCCACCGTTTGCCGCACCGCTTCAGCTAGCCGACGACCAGGCCGACCGCGAACCCGTCGTATCCCTTCTCGCCGACCGTTTGGATGGCGGTGGCGTCGATTCGCGGGTCCGAACCGAGGAGGGCCAGCACCTCGCGGGTGCCTTGCACGTCCTCGTCCCCGTTGGGGTCCAGGACCGCGCCGCGCCGGATCACGTTGTCGACAACGATGACGCTGCCCGGCTTGGTCAAGCGCAGAGCCCAGCGTACGTAGTCCGGGTTACTTCGCTTGTCGGCGTCGATGAAGACGAGGTCGAACGGTTCTGCCAGGCGCGACTCGATCGTCGGCAACAGGTCGAGCGCCGCTCCCACCCAGACGTCGACCCGATCGGCGAGACCCGCCTCGGCGAGGTTCTGCTGGGCGACCTGGGCGTTGCGCGGGTTGATCTCCAGGCTGATCAGCTTGCCGTCCTCCGGAAGGGCTCGGGCCAGCCAGGTGGTGCTGAATCCGCCGAGCGTGCCGATTTCCAGGATGTTGCGCGCCCCGGCCAGGCGGGCGAGGAGTTGCAGCAGCTTCCCCTGCGCCGCGGTGACTTGGATGGCCGGCAGTCCGGCGGCTTCGGCCCGGGCGACGCCCGCGTCGAGCCGTTCGTCGCGGAGCGCCAGAACGTCAGTGAGGTATGCGTCGACCTCGACCCATGGTTCCGCGTGGGTTGGTTCCGTCACGTTTCCTCGCTTTCCGGCCCGCCCGACGGGAGGTCGGCCCGCGACGTCTTGTCGAATTCGCTGATCAACTGAGCAAGCCGGTCCGGCGCATCGATCATCACGTACGTCTTGCTCTGCGGGATCTCGATGAGCACCGCCTTGGGAAAAGCATGCGCGAGCCGCCGGGCATCTGCCGCCGGGAAGACCTCATCATCCATGCCCCATGCCAACAACACGGGTCGGGGAAACGTGCCGATGGCACCCGCGGCCCCCAGTGCGACGGAACGGTGTAGACCGGCGATGAAGCGCACCGCGTCGCGCCGGACCCCGACGTTGTGGAGCCGGTCGAACGCGGCGTTGATGACGGCCGGAATCTCCGTGCGGTGGGTCGACGCGCGGAGATAGCGCGAGCGGGCTCGCTTCGTACGCGTGGTGCGGGCAAGCAGACTCGTCGCGAGGGGCGGGACCCGTTTGGCAACCGAGACCATTCCGCGCATGGCGCGCGGCGGGAAGTTCTCGTAGCTGTCGCAATTGGTCAACACGAGACGACTGACCCGGTCGAGGCCTGGTTCGCCCGAGTCCAGCGCGATCAAGATGAGCGCGCCGCCGGTGTCGTTGCCGACCACAGTGACGTCCCGCAGATCCAACGCGTCGAGGAATTGGACGAGCATCGCGGCGACGGACTTCGGTCCCAGGTCAGTCCCGGGTCGTACGGGGGAGGAATGCCCGCCGAGCGGAAGGTCGGGCGTGATGCAGCGGAATCGGTCCGCCAGGCGAGCGACGACCTCATCCCAGACCGCCCCGTTCAGGAACAGCCCATGGACGAACACGATCGGGGTTCCGGATCCGGTGTCCCCGTACTGGATCTCGTTGCCCGCGACCTGCACAACTGGCATCGGCGTTGCCTTCCGATCTCTTCCGTTGCGGCGCAGCACTTAACGGCTGTGGCTGCCCCAAATGCTAGGGGCAATTCAGGTTCGCCCCGCCGGCCGGGACTGGTTGTGGGCGGCCCGAGGAGGCAGGATCAGTGCAAGACAACGCGGTCTGCGACAACCACGATCATGGGAGAGACGAATGAGCGTTCTGGACAAGGCAAAGGCAGCCGCGCAAGAGGCCGCGACCAAGGCCAAGGAAGCGGCCGAGAAGGCCAAGGACTTCGCCGCCGATCACACCGATCAGATGAAGGGCGCCATCGACAAGGCCGGCGAGGTCGCCGACAAGGCCACCAAGGGCAAGTTCTCGGCCAAGATCGAGAAGGTCGGCGAGAAGGCCGGCAGCGCCGTCGACAAGCTGAAGAAGGACGAGCCCGAGGCGTAACTCTGCGGCCGCGCCTTCCCGCCCGGCGCGATGCAACCGCGGAGTACGGTCCGGCGTTTGCTCGGTACTACGTGGTCGGCGCACCAGGGGCGGGAGGTCGATGTCCGGCGAAGCCGCAGGTCTACGTGATCTGTACGCCGGCTCGTACCGACGGCTCGTCGGTCAGCTCGCCGCGATGGTGGGTGACGTCGGCGAGGCGGAGGATCTGGTGCAAGAGGCCTTCGCTCGGGCTGCGGGTCAGTGGTCCCGGCTCGAGCGCTACGACAATCCGGAGGCGTGGCTTCGGACCGTCGCCATGAACCTCGCCCGGTCGCGGTGGCGCCGCGGGAAACGCGCCGCCGCGGCCATGGTTCGCCTACGAACCGCGACCGAACACGTGCCCGCCCCGTCGCCGGAGTACGTCACGCTGGTCGCCGCCCTGCGGACACTGCCCGCTGCTCAACGCGAAGCCTTGGTTCTCTTCCACATCGTCGACCTCTCGATCGATGACATCGCCCGGGAGGTCGGCGTCCCTTCGGGAACGGTGAGGCCAGGCTGTCGCGCGGTCGAACCGCGCTCGCCGCACTATTGGGCGAGCCGCGGCTGTCGGCCGGAACGGAGACGATCACGTGATCGACGATCCGATCGGTTCTCGGCTTCGCGGGCTACCCGACGCGATGACGTCGGGCCTCATCACCCCGCCGTACGAGCACATCGAGCGGCGCCGCGTGCAGCGGCGCCGGCGCGGCAGCGTTCTAGCCGTGGCCGCATCGCTGGCCATTGCCGGCGTCGCGGTCGCCGGAATCAGCCTGGGCAGCCGCGGGTCGGGCGACACGAACACCGTGCGACCTGCGGAAACCGTGACCGCGCCCCCACCGTCGCCGGTGTCCGGCCCCCTAACCCTTCGCGACGTTTCCTTCGTCGACGACAAGCTGAACGCGGTGTTGGGGCAACGCTGTGACCAAGCGGGGCACTGCGCGACGGTCGTGCTCCGCAGCGTTGACGGAGGGCAGACCTTCAGCGACGAGAACGTGGTGACCGGTGCCGGCACCGTCGGTCCGGCAAAGATCGCGCTGGGGACCGGAAGATCGCTGATCGCCTACGACCCAGGCCTGTACCTCAGCGAGGACGGCGGAGGGTCCTGGCAGGTGCTGACGCCGACGAACTACACGGTGAAGGACGTCGCCACACGCGGGAACACTTTTACCGCACTCGCGGTCTCGTCTGACGGTCGCGTCGACCTGCTGCAGGTCCCGTCAGTCGACCTCGGCCGGGCCGCCTTCACCCGGATCGCCGTAGAGGGCGCCGATGCGAGCGCCCGCCTGCAGGAAGGTGGCGACGGTACGGCCTTCGTCCTGGTTGGTTCCAACTCGCCCGGGTCGTCGGTACCTGCCGCGATCCTCGTACGGTCGCCCGGTTCGGGCTCATGGACGCACCGGATGCTGCCCGATCGATGCGCGGCGCCGAGTTTCTCCGCACCGGCAACGGCCGGCTGGTGGTTGGTGTGCGCGGACCCGCCGTCGACCGCGGGGAGTCGGGCCAAGGCGGCGTACGTGTCGAGCGATCAAGGCGGCCACTGGACCGCCGTAGCCCCACCGCCCGCGGCCGGGTTGGGAGCGACGGTCACGGGCGTGTCCGGCAGCGAGGCTTACGTGTCGGGTCCGGACTCGCCGCTGTACGTGACCCGGGATGGCGGCGTGAGCTGGCAGCAGGCGATCCCTCGATCAGCCGCGGGCTTCGGCGAGCCGCATGTGTTTCAGGGGATGAGTTGGGTGGTTTCGGGGTCGTCGTTGTGGCGCCTGGAAGCCAACGGCGGATGGCGGGAAACGACGCTGCCGTAACCCGGTCAAGACCCCTTTCGGAGTTGACCTCATCCGCCGTACGCTCGCAGTCTCGATCTTGATCCGACTGCCCGGGAGTGAGCGATGAAGTTCATGCAGATCATCGAGTACAAGACGTCACGGTTCGACGAGGTCAGTCGGATCATGGACGACTGGATGGCCCAGACGACCGGCCGCCGCGCGATGGGCAGCGCAGCGACGGGACGCGACCGCGATACGGCGGACACCTACATCGAGGTGGTGACCTTCCCGTCGTACGAAGAAGCGATGCGGAACAACGACCTTCCCGAGACGAACGCCTTCGCCGAAAAGATGATGGAATTGTGCGACGGGCCGGCGATCTTCCGGAACCTCGACGTTGTTCGTGAGGATTCATAGCGTTACGGGGACGACTGCAGCGTGAGCCGCTGCAAGGCCGCGAAACAACGAATTCGAATCCGCATTTCCCCTCGTACGAAAACAATCACGATATCTCGCTCTTGGCCGAAGATATCGGCCTCGATTACGTCTTCTCGATGTCGAAGTGGTGGGGTTTCGGCGGTGAGACGCCGTTCTGGGACTCGTCGCTCGAGTCGGTCTCACTGATGACGGCCCTTGCCGTCCGCGACCAAGCGCGTGCGACTCATCGCCACCGTCAATCCATTGCTTTTCATCCGACGGTCATGGCGAAGATGGCGGCCACCCCCAGCGCAACTGGTCCGCGGCTGGTTGAGCCGCGCGGACCCTCGTCATCACCAACGCCGACGCACGCTTCGCAATAGGGACTGGTCATCGCGATCGTGGTTGATCCGCCGTCCGCTAGGGAGGTGGAAGCAACCGGTTCCCGCTCTACTCCGCGGCCAGCTGCGCCGAGGCTCACAAGAAACGAAGGCAGCATCCCAGCGAGGGATACCGCCTGCCATGACCATTTCCTGGCCCTGCTCGAACCCGCCCTTGCTATGAGTCTGGGGTAGTTCAAGTAACAGCACGCTGGCGGAGGTGACTCGCGCTTACTCGAACTTTCGGCTGCCGCAGCTGCCCGCGGCTACGGAAGACTCCGCCGCGCCGACTTTGACAGATCAGGCTCGCGGCCGGGCCGGGGTGCTGCCGGCAGCCGACGCTGCTACGCCTCGGCGGGCCGCACCTCCGGTCACCGAGATGGACCGACGGGCGATCATCACCGCGTACGAGTCGGCGCCGTCAATTTCGGAAGTCGCGCGGCAGGTAGGAAGATCATTCGACACCGTGCGCCGCGTACTTCATGCCGCCGGGGTGCCAAAGCGATACGCGAAGCCGGGCCCACGACGTCGACCGCAGAGTAGTGCGGCCGAAGGTCGATCTCGTCGTCCCGCTGAATCTGGAAGGAGCTCATTTCCAGACAGCGGTTGGGATGCCACCGGGTGAGTACGTCATCACGACGAATTCGTGGACGGCAGGGTCCGGGTTGACGTCGCAGAGCAGTTCCCAGGTGACACTTTGCCCCGGTTGTAGTTGGGCATCTCGTTGTTCGGGAGCTTCAGCGTAGGGGGAACACACCGACTGACCGCCGCGAGTTCCCGTGAAGTCGTTGACTTTCAGCTCGAATCCCGAGGCACCAGCTACAACGGTCCAGAACATTGACGCTTTGGTGTTGTTCGCAAAACCTCCTTGTCCTCCGTGCGGATAGATCGTTGTCCCGTCGGCCGTTGTGTAGGCGTTGAAAATCACTGCCGGGTCTGCAAGTCCTGGCGCGCCAGCGCCCAACGTTGCGGTTACGGCAGGATTAGGGCTAGGGGGTGTGTTGGTCGGTGAGATCGACGGGCCGGTTGTCGTGGCCGATGGCGTGGGCGGGGTGATCGGTTGAATTCGCTGGATGTCGGAGCGGTTGTTCGAGGTCGCAACTGCGATCGGAATGGCGATCGCGGCGGCAACGATGAATACAACGGGCGCGCTGAGTGCCAGGCGCCGCCGGAGCCGAATCCGATTTCCTTGAACTCGCACTTTTGCGCGCGCTGTATCCGTGGGCGCAACCGGCTGGGGGTCGTCAAAAGACTTGAGATCCATGTCAGGCCTCCTGGCCCACGATTGCCTGCAAAGCCGTAAGGCCTCGCGAGGTGTGACGTTTGACGGTGCCCGTATCGATGCCGAGGGCCGTAGCGGTCTCCTCGACCGACCAATCGACGAGGAAGCGCAGGGTGACTACCTCGCGCTGCCGTTTAGGCAGACGGCGGAGGGCCGCTTGGATATCCAGCCGTTGCTCGACCGATGGGTTGCGCACCGTGTCGATGGATGCGACAGCGTGCTGTTTGCGGACCGAGGTCGTGGAGCGGCGGCCTCGGTCGAGCGCGAGGTTCGTGGCCACGGTCACCGCCCAGGGCTGAGCATGGCCCGCGATCTTGGGCCATCGGGCATAGACCCGGGAGAGGCATTCGGCCGCGATGTCTTCGGCATCCGCCTGATTGCCCAGGAGCCGGAACGCCGCTCGATACGCCAGACCCCAGAGATCGGCGAAGGCTGCGTCGAACTCGACGTCTGCCTGAGGCTTCAACGATCCCCCTCTGTCAGCGCCCGGATGGCGCTCTCGCAACTCTTACGTTTGAGGGGGGACCGAGGTTGACATCGACGGAGCGAAATTTTGGGCGACCGTATTGGCACGAGTTCGAGTAAGCGACCGGATGGTGTCTCTGAGCGGAGGATGCGGGATTTGAACCCGCGAGGGGTTGCCCCCTACACGCATTCCAAGCGTGCGCACTCGGCCACTATGCGAATCCTCCGTCGGCGAGGATACCGGCCCGAGGCGGGCCCGCCTGCCACACGGCCCGGACGTCGGACCCGCGCACTAGACTCGGCCGAAGACCCCTCGCGCGGCGTCCATCCTGTGAACCCCCCCAGGGCCGGAAGGCAGCAAGGGTAAGCGGGCTCTGGCGGGTGTGCGAGGGGTCCCTTCGTAGCGAGGCAAGGAAGGGAGCGGGTGTGGCCGCAGCGCTGTACAACCGGTACCGCCCGCGCACGTTTGCTGAGGTCATCGGCCAGGAGCACGTCACGGCCGCGCTGAGCAGTGCGCTCGATGCTGGCCGCCTGCACCATGCGTACCTCTTTTCCGGCCCGCGGGGCTGCGGCAAGACGTCGAGCGCGCGCATCCTCGCCGCTTCGCTGAACTGCGAGCAGGGCCCAACGTCCAACCCCTGCGGGGTGTGCATCCAGTGCGTCGAGATCCGCAGCGGGTCGTCCGTCGACGTCATCGAGATGGATGCGGCCAGCCACGGTCTCGTCGATGACGCGCGGGACTTGCGGGAACGGACGTTCTACGCGCCCGCGTCCGGCCGCTTCCGGGTCTTCGTCATCGACGAGGCACACCAACTCGGCACCTCGGCGGCGAATGCGCTCCTGAAGGTGGTCGAGGAACCGCCGCCACACGTCGTCTTCGTCTTTGCCACCACGGAGCCCGAGAAGATCCTCGGCACGATCCGCTCCCGTACGTTCTCGTACCGTTTCCGCCTTGTGCCGCCAGGTCAGCTTCGCGAGCACCTCGCCAAGATCTGCGCGTCCGAAGGTGTGGAGGTCGCCCCTGAGGTGCTGGCTCTGGTCGTCCGCGCCGGTGAGGGTTCGGTACGGGACTCGCTGTCGGTCCTCGACCAGCTGATCGCTGGTGGGGCGACGTCGTTGGCCGACGCAAGTGCGCTGCTCGGCGTCACCGAGACCGTCCTGCTCGACAGTGCGGTCGACGCGCTGTCAGCCCGGGATGGCGCGGGACTGTTCGGCGTCATCGAACGAGTCGTTGCAGCAGGGCATGATCCGCGCCGGTTCGCGACCGACCTTCTGGAGCGGCTACGGGATCTCGTTCTGCTGCAGGCGGTTTCGGGTGCGGCGGAACGCGGGCTGGTCGAAGGAGTCGCGCCCGATCAGCTCGATCGCATGCAGCGCCAGGCGACCTCGCTCGGTGCGGCCGAGCTTTCGCGCGCAGCCGACATCGTGCACGCCGGCTTGATCGAGATGCGCGGGACGACGTCACCCCGGCTGCTGCTTGAGCTGGTCTGTGCCCGGCTGCTGTTGCCCGCGGCCGACGGCTCGAGCGCGTCGGTGCTGGCACGGCTCGACGCGTTGGAGCGCCGCATCACCTTGGGTGCGCACGTCGGCCCGGCCGTCGCCGCTGCTCCGGGCCTGCCTCCGCACCAGGCCCCCGCTCCGGCTCCGGCTCCGGTCGAGCCGGCAGCGCCCCCAGCCGCCGAGCAACCGCCGACGCAACCCGCGGCGTCCACCCCTGCTCCCGCCCCGGCGTCGGCCCCCGCCGTACCCGGAACGTTGGACGCGACCGGTCTGCGGGAAGCCTGGCCACTCATCCTCGACGCGGTCAAGAAACGCAGCCGGGTTCCGCACGCGATGCTCGCGCAGCACGCGCAGATCACGTCCGTCGACGGCGACCGGGTCGTCGTCGCGATCGCATTGGCGCCGATCGCGCGGCAGTTCCAGAACGGGCCTGGCGTCGAGATCCTCACCGAATCGCTGACCGAGGTCATCGGCGGGTCGTGGCGTATTCAGATCGTCGCCGGCGAAGCCCAGGTGGTTGCCGGACCCGAGGGGTTCGCGCCGGGCGATGAACCCGAGCCCGAGCCCGATCCGGTCAGCAGCGGAGCCGGCGACCCCAACCAGGGCGCGGCCTCGAGCCGACCGGCTCGTGAAGAGGTCGACCCGGTCAGCCTGCTCAAGTCGGCGCTCGGCGCCACCGTCATCGAATAGCCGCGAGCCGAGCCGTCCTCCGTCGCCGCGGCCACGTACGCTGCGGGCATGGCGAAGCAGGGAATCCCGCGCGGCGGTCCGCCGAACATGCAGCAATTGATGAAGCGCGCCCAGCAGATGCAGCAGCAGCTGGCTGAGGCCCAGAGCAAGTTGGCCGAGAGTCAGGTCGAAGGCAGCGCCGGGAACGGTCTCGTCACGGCGACGGTGTCCGGTGGTGGCGAGCTGCTCAGCCTTACGGTCAAGCCTGAGGTCGTTGACCCGCAGGACGTGGACACGCTCGTCGACCTCGTGGTGTACGCGGTCCAGAACGCGCAGAAGAAGGCGTCCGAGCTGCAGTCTTCGCTGATGGGCCCGCTCGCCGGCGGCGGCGGCCTTCCCGGCCTGCCGTTCTAGAGGCCGGCCGGTGTACGAAGGTCCTGTTCAGGACTTGATCGACGAGCTGGGGCGGCTGCCCGGCGTCGGTCCCAAGTCAGCGCAGCGCATCGCCTTCCACCTCCTCGCCGCCGACCCCGTCGACGTCACACGCCTCGCGCACACCCTCATCGAGGTCAAGGACAAAGTCCGCTTCTGCCGGATCTGCGGCAACGTGGCCGAGGCCGACGAGTGCCGGATCTGCCGTGACCCGCGCCGGTCCGCCGAATCGATCTGCGTGGTCGAGGAGCCGAAGGATGTCGTCGCGATCGAGCGGACGAACGAGTTCCGCGGGCGCTATCACGTGCTGGGCGGGGCGATTTCGCCGATCGACGGCGTCGGCCCGGACGACCTGCGTATCCGCGAACTCCTGGCCCGGCTGTCGGACAGCACCGTCACCGAGGTCATCTTGGCGACGGATCCGAACACCGAGGGCGAGGCTACGGCGACGTACCTCGCACGGATCCTGGCGCCGCTCGGACTCAAGGTCACCCGGTTGGCGAGCGGCCTGCCGGTCGGCGGAGATCTGGAGTACGCCGACGAGGTCACACTCGGCCGCGCTTTCGAAGGACGTCGCTCGGTCTGACGTCGCTGAGCCGTCAGGCCTGCGGTGCTGCGCTTCCCAGCAGGCCGAACGGCGGCGACGGCGAGGCACTCGGACTGGTGCTCGGGCTCGGCAGCGGGGTCGCTGCGGCGGGCGGGGTGAGATCCGCGTCGGATGGGGCGGGCCCGGCCGTCTGCAGCGTGAGCGAACCGGACGTGAAGTCCAGGCGGCGCGGCGGCCCCGAATCACTCAGGCAATACGTGCCGAGGTCCACGTCATCGAGCAGACCGCTGGTGAACAGGTTCGAGCCGCGTTGAGCCGCAATGGCGTAACAGCGGGCGGCGGGCAGCGGACCTTGGACGTCGATCGATTCCTTCGGCGCCACGGAGAACGCCTGGACGCTCGTCGCGAGAGCGGGCAGATCGCGGGTGAAGACGCGCTCGACCCCGGCGTCGTACGCAGCGGGGATGGGCTTGCCGGTTTCGGCGACGAGGAAGCACGCCGGGGCCAAGCCGGCGGCGATCGAACAGGCGACCGTCCCGGTCGGCGTGCCGAAGAAGCTAGCCGTGATGCCGTTCTGCACGATGTCGACCCGGTACGTGCTGGCGTTGCGGAACCACACCGAGATCGTCGCGGTCTGCGTCCCGGCGGTCGCCCCGTACGTGGCGGTGAACTGGCTGTCGCGGCTCGCAGCCGCGCGCTGCTGGAGTTCGAGAGCGGCTGGGCTCGGTGTCGGACTCTTGCTGGCAGAGCCGGATCCGCCGCCGCAGCTGGTCACCGCAGCGAGGATGCCGAGGGTCACGACCAGGGGCGTCGCGGCCTTCGCTGCACGCATCCCCCGAATATGCCATGAGGCCACGAGTGGGCATCGGTAGGCTCATTCCGTGCCTTTAGTCGTTCAGAAGTACGGCGGAAGCTCGGTGGCCGACGCCGAGCGCATCAAACGCGTTGCCGAACGCATCGTCGAAACCGTCAAGAACGGCAACCAGGTGGTGGTCGTCGTCTCCGCCATGGGCGACACGACGGACGACCTGCTCGACCTCGCCAACCAGGTCAGCCCGGTGCCACCGGCACGCGAACTCGACATGTTGCTCACCTCCGGCGAGCGCATCTCGATGGCGCTGCTCGCGATGGCCATCGAGGCCCTCGGTTACGACGCCCGTAGCTTCACCGGGTCCCAGGCCGGCGTCATCACCGACTCGGCGCACGGCCGGGCCCGGATCATCGACGTGACCCCCGGTCGCATCCGCGAAGCGCTGGACGCCGGGCACATCGCGATCGTCGCCGGGTTCCAAGGTGTCAGTCAGGACAGCCACGACATCACGACGCTCGGCCGCGGGGGATCGGACACCACGGCTGTCGCGCTGGCGGCGGCGCTCGACGCGAGCCTGTGCGAGATCTACAGCGACGTCGACGGCGTCTTCACCGCCGACCCGCGAATCGTCCCGAACGCCCGCCAGCAGATGCGCGTCAGCTACGAGGAGATGCTCGAGCTGGCCGCCTCGGGGGCGAAGGTCTTGCACCTGCGCTGCGTCGAATACGCGCGGCGGTACGGGGTGCCGCTCGTGGTCCGGTCGTCGTTCTCGCAACGACCCGGCACCATCATTGGTTCGGACATCTCGGAGGAGAACGTGGAACAGCCCATCATCAGTGGGGTCGCGCACGACACCAGCGAGGCCAAGGTCACGGTGATCGGCGTCCACGACAAGCCGGGCCAGGCCGCCGCGATCTGCCAGGCGATCGCCGCCGCGGAGGTGAACCTCGACATGATCGTGCAGAACTCGTCGACCGGCACGAGCGGCCGTACCGACATCTCGTTCACTGTGCCGAAGGGCGACGGTCCCAAGGCGCTCGAGGCCCTCGAAACCGCCCGTCCCGTACTGGATTTCGAGCGGGTGGTGTTCGACGAGCACATCGGCAAGGTGTCGTTGGTCGGCGCCGGCATGCGCTCGCACCCGGGTGTCTCCGCAACGTTCTTCGGTGCGCTGGCTGAGTCCGGCGTCAACGCCGAAATCATCTCGACCTCCGAGATCCGGATCAGCGTCGTCTGCCGCGACACCGACGTTCCCGTTGCGGTTCGGGCGATTCACGATGCGTTCGGTCTCGGATCCGACGAAGTCGAGGCCGTGGTCTACGGCGGGACCGGCCGATGAGCCGCAAGCCGCACCTCGCGATCGTCGGTGCAACGGGTGCGGTCGGCTCGGTCGTTCGCCAGCTGGTCACCGAGCGCGAGGATGTCTGGGGCGAGATCACGCTCATCGCGTCGGCTCGGTCGGCCGGAATCGAACTCCCGGTCCGCGGCGAGCTCCTGACCGTAAAAGCGCTGGAAGCAAACGTGTTCGACGGCGTCGACATCGCGGTGTTCGACGTGCCGGACGAGGTCAGCGCTGAGTGGGTGCCGGTCGCGGCTCAGCGCGGGGCGGTATGCGTCGACAACTCGGGCGCGTTCCGGATGGATCAGGACGTGCCGCTGGTCGTGCCCGAGGTCAACCCGCAAGCCGCGTCGCACCGGCCCCGCGGCATCATCGCGAACCCGAACTGCACGACGCTGTCGATGATCGTTGCCCTCGGTGCGTTGCACCGGGCGTTTCGGCTGGAGTCGCTGGTCGTCGCCTCGTACCAGGCGGCATCCGGTGCCGGCCAGCCCGGCATCGACCGCTTGCACGCGGAGCTGGAAACCGTTGCGGGCAAAGGCCTCGGCTCGGTGGCCGGTGACGTCCGGGCCGCGGTCGAGGCACTCGGCCCATCGCCTTTCCCGGCGCCGCTTGCCCTCAACGTCGTTCCGTGGGCGGGCTCGGCGAAGGACGACGGCTGGACCAGCGAGGAACTGAAGGTCCGGTCCGAGTCCCGCAAGATCCTCGGGCTGCCGACCCTACGGGTGAGCGCCACCTGCGTACGCGTTCCCGTCATCACCACGCATTCCCTTGCGGTGCATGCGGTCTTCGACCAGGTGGTGTCAGTCGGAGCAGCGGTCTCGGTCCTTTCCGAGGCGCCGGGTGTGGTGTTGTCGGACTTGCCGACGCCGGCTGATGTCGTGGGCACCGACCCGACGTACGTCGGTCGGATCCGGCAGGCGCTCGACGATCCCCACGCGCTCGATCTGTTCGTCTGCGGCGACAACCTGCGCAAGGGCGCGGCGCTCAACACCATGCAGATCGCGGAGCTCGTCGCGGCGGAGCTGTCGAGCCGCTAGCCATGTTGACGGCGGGCGTCGATCTCGCGGCGACACCGAAGCGGACCGCGATGTGCCGTGGGTTTCGGTCGATCGGCTGGGTGCGCTCGTCGGCTCGGTCTCCGGCGCGGAGTTGCAGGCGCTGGATGCCGCGCTACGCCTTCACCTGGGGCTCTGACCCTCAGCCTCAGCCAGCGGGTACGTGCCGGGTGACGAAGTCGAGTTCGACCTGCATCTGACGGATTCGCTCCTCCGCGACGTACGAGCCATGGCCGGCGTCGAAGCGATAGATCTCGTACGGCTTGCCGCGCTCCTCCAGCGCCGCGACGTAGTTGTCGATCTGCCTGATCGGACACCGCGGGTCGTTCGCCCCCGCGACGATCAGCACAGGCGCGCGGACGTCGTCGACATAGGTCAGTGGGGATGCTCGCCGGTACGCCTCCGGCACGTCCGCGGGGGAGCCACCGAACAGGCTGCGGTCAAAGGCTTTCAGCCCTTCCATCTCGTCCTCGTACGCGGCGAAGTAGTCGGCGACGGGAACCGCGGCCGCCCCGCATGCCCAGGAATCCGGCTGTGTGCCAAGGCCGAGCAGCGTCAGAAAGCCACCCCAGGAGCCGCCGGCCAAGACGCAGCGAGCCGGATCCGCCACCCCGTCCGCGACGAGTTTCGTTCGTACGGCGTCGATGTCGGCCAGTTCGACGAGACCAGGTCCTTCTTCGATGGCATCGCGCCACGGCTTGCCGTAACCCGTTGAGCCGCGGTAGTTCACGGCGACCACCGCATAGCCGGCGTCGATCCAGGTGGCCGCGCGGATGTCCCAGGAATCGGAGTCGTTCCACGTAGGGCCGCCATGGATGTGGAACACGGTGGCCCACGGCCCGGAACCGGCGGGGTTACGAAGGAAGGCCGGAACGTCACCGCCCGGCCCCGGCGCGAGGACGTCGTGGACGGGGACGCTGGGTGGCGCCACCGGTTCACCCGCGGGCGGCAGCACCGGCCGGCCGGACAGGTCGAGAACGGTGAACGGTGACGAAGCGGAAGACCAGAAATACCAGGCGTTTTCGTCTGGCCTGATGCGCAGACCCTCGACCATGCCGGGATCTGTCGGCAGCAGATTGAGTCCGCCGGTGGCCAGGTCGTAGCGGTAGACGGTGGTGCGGCCTCGGTGCTCGGCGACGACGGCAAGCCAGCTTCCGTCGGGTGCGGGCGTTGCCGAGATCTCGCCCTCGAGCGGCAGATCGAGTTCGCGAACAACGTCTGGTTCGGGCTCCCAGAGCAAGAGTTCGTCGCGTCCATGGCGTTCGTGGCCGACGAGCACCGTACGGGTCGTGCCGAGAAAACCGATGGCGTGCAGGCCGAGGCCCGGCCCGTCGTCGAGATCGGCGACTGTCCTACCGTCCCACGACAACGCGCGCAGGGCGGGGTGTCGGCTGTCGCCGCGTTCGCTGTGGCTGATGATCACCAGTTCGCCGTCGTGGCTGATCGCCCCGACACTGGCGTCCTCGCGGCTTCGGTACAGCTCGGTCGGCGCGGCGTCCTCATCGCGTATCCAGAGCACCGTCCCGTCGTCGTCACTGGTTCCGACCGCCAGCCGTCCCCCATCGGCGAAGGCCAACCCGGCCGGGTAACCCGCGGGCACACCAGGAATGGCCTCGACGCCCGCCGGGCCCGTCGCGAGGCTGGACTCCCAGGGCTGCCGCATCCAGATGCCGAACTCGTCGCCGTCCGTATCCGCGAACCACCACACCTCCTCGCCGGCGGGTGTGATGACCACGGTGCTGGTGCCGTTGGCTCGGGAAGTGAGCTGGATCGGCTGGGTTCCAGGAGTCCAGCGATACGCCTCGACCGTGCCCGACCGGTCGCCGGTGAGGACACACCGGTCCGGGGTGAGCCGCGCCCACTTCGGCAAGTTCCAGCGCGGCGCGCGAAACCGGTCCTGCCACTCCCGCGGAGCCCTCGGGGAAACGGTCATGGCCGCAAGCATGCCGGTAACCGCTCATGGGGGGTGGATACGCTCGCCGAAACGGAAGGAAACGGGTGGAGAACTTCTTCGACGCCGTCGTCGTCGGCGGCGGCCCGGCCGGGTTGTCGGCGGCGCAGCGGCTCGCCGCTGGGGGCCAGCGGGTGGTCGTTTTCGAGCGGGGCACGGCGTTCGGGGAGCCGGTCCGTACCTCCGGCGGCAGCTTCATCGGACCGCTCCGGCGCCTGGGCGTGCCCCGGCACTTGTGGCACCCCGTCAGCCGGCTCCGCTTGGTCGGTCCGGCTGACGACGTCACGTTTCGGTACCGGCGCGTCCGGATGTGCATCCTCGACGTCCGCGGCCTGTACCAGTGGCTGGCCGCGCAGGCGGCGCTCGCCGGCGCGGCGCTGCAGCTGAAGGCGCACGTGACTGGGCCGCTCGTCGAAGACGGCGTCGTTGTCGGCGTAACGGTTCGCGGTCTCGGTGAGGTCCGTGCCCGGCTGGTGATTGATGCCTCGGGAACGCCTGGCGTCATCGCCCGCGAGGTCGGCCTACGCGGTTCGGCGCCTCGGATCGGCGCTGGCCTGGAACGGGAAGTCGTAGCGCCGCGGTTCGACCAACGCGAGGCGTTCCTGATCGTCGGGGACCGGGTCGCGCCCGGCGGATACGCGTGGGCATTCCCCCGGGGCGAAGGCCGGGTGCGCCTCGGAGTGGGGGTCGTCCGGCCGGCGTCGGACGCAGACCTCGCGGCGCTGCTCGACGGGTTGCTCGACGCGGTTCCGGCACTCGGTGCCGCGTGCGCCGGTGCCCAGCCGATCGAGACCCACGCTGGCGTCATGTCGACATATGCGCACGGCGCGGTACCGACCGCGGCACCGGGATTGCTGGTCGTCGGCGACGCGGCTGGGCACGGCTCGACGCTGCTGGGGGAAGGGATTCGGCATGCAATGGTGTCGGGTCGTCTCGCCGGCGAGGTCGGGACGACGGCTCTCGCCCGGGGCGGCGGATCACCGGAACTCGCTGTGCTGCAGCGGTTTACGAAGAACTGGGATAAGACCATCGGACGGCAGATGCGCGTGGGCTGGGCGCTGCACGGCCGGGTGAGCCAATACCAGGACGCGGACTGGTCACAGGCGATCGGCGCGGTCTCGCAGATGTCGCCCGGCTTGGTGATGACCGCGTTGGCCGGCGAGCTGACTCCGCGTTTCGCGGCCCGCCTGGCATTGCGTCATCCCATGCTCGCCGTGCGCGAGGGCCGCCGGTTCGTCACCGCGAGTGTGCGGACACCCTCGGATGATCCGCAACCCGGGGCGGATTCGTAGCGTTCCCCCGTACGCTCTGCCCGTGTCCGGAGTTGATCGCTCGGTTGCGGGGCCGACAGCCCCGCTGGTGCTGGTCGTCGAGGACGAGCCGGCGATCGCGGATCTGATCGAGATGTACCTGCTCCGCGCGAACTACCGCGTCCGCAAAGAGGTCGACGGGCGGGCCGCGCTTGAGGTGATCCGACAGATACGGCCGGCGGCCGTCATCCTCGATGTCGGCCTTCCGGGGCTCGACGGCGTCGAGGTGTGCAAGCGGCTCCGGGCCGACCAGGACTGGACGCCGCTGTTGTTCGTGACGGCGCGGGACGACGAAGTGGACAGGGTGCTCGGCCTCGAACTCGGTGCCGACGACTACGTGACAAAACCGTTCTCGCCGCGCGAGCTGGTCGCCCGGGTGAACACGGTCCTCCGTCGCGCGGACGGGCCCCCGACGACGGCCGAACGACCGGTGGAACTCGGCCGGGTTCGGATCGATGTCACGGCCCGACGCGTCTTCGCCGACGAGGCTGAGATAACCCTGACCGCAACCGAATTCGACCTTCTCGTCTACCTCATGCGGTCACCGGGCCGCGTGTTCAGCCGCGACCAGCTGATGCAGGGAATCTGGGGTTACGCCGACGCGACCGGGACGCGAACCGTCGACGTCCACATCGCTCAGCTCCGGGCGAAACTCGGCGATGCCAGTCCGGTGCGCACGGTGCGCGGCGTCGGCTACGCCGCCGAGGCGGAGCGTTCGTGAGGACGGCGGAATGACGAGACGCCGCGGCTCGCTCGCATCGAGAATGGCCTTGCTCGCGGTACTCGTCGTCGCCCTGACCGCAGTGGTCGCTGGCGGTTTGAGCGTCGGCCTGATCCGGCAGACGACCGGAAAGGCTGCCCGGCAGCAACTTTCGAACCTCGCGGATGCGACGCAAACCGACTTCGCTGACGGGACGTCGGCACGAGCCCGGGTTGCCCTCACTGCTCTCAAGGTCAACATCGCGTTCATCGCCCCGACCGGCGCAGTGACCGGCACCAATGCTCGCGCTCGGGACGCGTTGAAACCGGCCGACATCCAGCAGGTGCTCAATGGATCGTCCGTATCGGCGACCCGGATGGTCGACGGTCGCGCGATCTTGATCGAAGCCCGACCCACCCAAAGCGGCGGTTTCGTCCTCGTGCAGCGCCGATCGGACGCCGTCGCGGTGGGCGACAAGGCCATCCGGCGGTTGCTCGTCGCGTTGGTGGTGGCGGCGATCATCGCCGCTCTCCTAGGCCTCGCCGTCGCTTGGCGGCTGGCGAAACCGCTGCGCCGCACGGCATCTGCCGCCCACGCGCTGGCCGCTGGCCGCCGTGACGTGATCGTGCCGATTGAGGGTCCGGCCGAAGTCGCCGAGGTCGCTGAGGCCGTGCAGCAGCTCGCATCGAGTCTGGCGACATCCGAGGCACGGCAACGCGAGTTCCTGCTCGCGGTGTCACACGACCTCCGCACTCCGCTGACCGCGTTGACGGGATATGCCGAGTCCCTCGCGGATGACGTGATTCCGGCCGACCAGGTCGCGACGGCCGGCGCGGTGATGCTGAGTGAAGCGCGGCGACTTGAGCGGCTCGTCGCCGACCTCCTCGACCTTGCCCGGCTGGAGGCTCAGGAGTTTCGCGTCGACCTGATGGACGTCGACGTTCTGGCGCTGCTTCGCGAAGCGGCCTCGGTGTGGGAAAGGCGTTGCGCCGCAGCCGAAGTGACGTTCCGTCTCGAGCAACCCGAGGGGGAAGTACGGCTTCGCAGTGACCCGATGCGCATCCGGCAGATCGTCGACGGCCTGCTCGACAACGCCTTGCGGCTGACTCCGGCCGGTCGGCCGATCGTGCTCGCTGCCGCGCTGGGTGAACCTTCGGACACCGGCGCACGGTGGCTGGACATCGAGGTTCGCGACGGCGGACCCGGTCTGACGGATGCCGACCTCGCGGTCGCCTTCGACCGGTTCACGTTATACGAGCGGTATCGCGGTGTGCGCCAGGTCGGGACGGGTCTCGGGCTGACCATCGTGCAACGGCTGACGGAACGACTCGGCGGCCGGGTGTTCGCGGGCCACGCCGCGGAAGGCGGCGCGCGGTTCGTCGTCCGGCTGCCGTATCCGGGGCCGGATGCGAACGGGCCCGAAGTCCGTACATGATCTGAACATTTCGTTGGCGCGCGCCGAACATGTCCGATGCAACCTTGATCTATGAAGCTCGGCCTACCTGGGCCGAGGCCCGAGATGTGAAGGAGCAGGACCATGTGGAAGCCGTCCTGGAAGAGCGTGGCGATCGCCGGCTCGGTCGGCGCCGTGATCGTGGGCGCGGGCGCGACAGCGCTGGCGGCAACCGGACCGTCCGGAGCTTCGGCACCGGCACGCGGTGCGTTGGGGAAGGCTCTCGGCCGAGGTGTGCACGGAACGTTCGTCACCCGCGATCCGAACAACGCCGGGTCGTTCGTGCAGCACGACGTGATCCGCGGTGAGGTCACCGACGTCTCGGCAACCTCGATCACCGTCAAGGCCGCCGATGGCGTCTCGATGACGTTCGTAATCGACGCGTCCACCAAGGTCAAGGTGCGGGGCGGATCGTCGATCGCCGACGTGCACGACAACGACCGGGTTGCGGTCGCCGGGACCGGTACGTCGACCCTGACCGCGAAACACATCATCGACGCGGGCGCGCCGAAGGCCGCCGCAACGTCGTAACTGGGCCCTAGTCCAGGGCCTCCCGAAGGTGCCGTTCGAATTCGCCGTGGGCGTCGAACGGCACCGACGGGTACGACGTCGGCCTCAGTCGCCGGATCGCGTCCAGAGCTTTGGCATCACCGTCGTGGCGGATCCGCTCGGCGACGGCTCGAAGGGCTGCCACCAACCGGTGCCGTTCCAACTCGGCATTGTGCGGTGATCCCGGAAGGAAAGAATGGGCCAAGGCCTCAACAGATCGGCGCAGAGCGAGTTTGTTCCGGAAGCGTCGTAGCACGATCGCAAAATCCCCCTGTCCCCCTAATACTTTCCCGACGAAGCATGCTACTTATGAGTCTGTAGACCAACAAGTAGCGTTAGGCGAGTTTCTGTCCTTGTGGAAGGCGACTTGCAGCGTACGGTCGGTGTGCGACTGCGCGCACTGCGCACCGAGCGCGGACTGAGCCAAGAGGCGTTCGCCGAAGTCCTCCGTGTCCACCGTACGTACATGGGCGGGCTCGAACGTGGTGAGCGAAACCTAACACTCAGATCTGTGGAGAAGATCGCGGACCGGCTGGGCGTCGATCCCTTGACGTTGCTGCGCTAGCGCGCCCCGGCCGGCGGCCAGAAAAGATCAAGGCCTGAACCCACCTTCGTAGGGTCAGGCCTTGCCGATGTCTTGAGACATCGCACTGTCGGGATGGCGGGATTCGAACCCACGACCTCCTCGTCCCGAACGAGGCGCGCTACCAAGCTGCGCCACATCCCGAGTGCAGCAGTCCGCGAGTCTAGCCGACGTTCGGCGCCCGGTTCACGTCGGTCAGCGTGAGGAGCGTCGCCTCCGGCCGGCAGAAGAAACGCGCCGGGGCGTACGGACTGGTGCCGAGACCGGCCGAGACGTGCAACCACGCGTTGCCGTAGCGAGACAGCCCTCGGGCGCGCGCCCGGTCGATGCCGCAGTTCGTCACCAGCGCGCCTACGCCTGGCAAGCGAAGTTGCCCGCCGTGGGTGTGGCCGCACAACAGCAGTTGGTCGCCGTCGGCCTCGAACCGGCTCAGCACCTTGGGCTCGGGTGCGTGGACCACTCCTACCGCCAGATCGGCCGCCGGATCAGCCGGCCCGGCGACCCGGTCGTAACGGTCGCGCTTGAGGTGCGGATCGTCGACCCCGCGCAGGCCGATTCGCATGCCTGCCGCCTCGACCGTCGCTGCGGCGTTGGTCAGGTCGTACCAGCCGGCATCGCGAAAGCCTTGGACGAGTTCGGGCCACGGCAATTCCGACCCGGCGACTCGGCGGTGCTCAGGGTTGAAGTACTTGAACGGGTTCTTCGCGACCGGGGCGAAGTAGTCGTTCGATCCGAGTACGAAGGCTCCGGGTCGCTCCAGCAGCGGCCCAAGGGCATCGAGGATCGCCGGTACACCATCTGGTCCGGCGAGGTTGTCACCGGTGCTGATCACCAGGTCGGGCACCAGCCGCGCCAGGTCCCGAATCCAGGCCTGCTTTCGCCGCTGCCGGCCAAGCATGTGGACGTCGGAGATGTGCAGGATCCGCAGGTTGCCCTCGCGGAGCACGGGCACGGTCACCTGGCGGAGCGTGAACGCGTTCCGCTCCCACAGGCCGGCGTACGCCAGACCGACCGCACCGACCGAGGCCGCCCCAAGCATTGCGAGTGGCCCGAGACGGTTCATGCGTATCAGTCTCCCTTGTCCGCCTGGTTAAGGTCGGGCGGTGACTTCACTCAAAGAGCAACTGCACGCCGACATGGTCTCGTCGATGAAGGCTCGCGACGAACTGCGGACCTCCACGTTGCGCATGGTGCTCACCGCCGTGCAGACCGAGGAGGTCGCCGGGTCGGCTGCGCGCGAGCTGACTGACGACGACGTGCAGAAGGTGCTGGGCCGGGAGGCGAAGAAGCGCCGCGAAGCAGCCGAGGCATACGACGGCGCGAACCGGCCGGAGCTCGCGGCGCGCGAGCGGGCCGAGGGCGAGATCATCGACGCCTACCTGCCGAAGCAGCTCGACGACAGCGAGCTCGAGGCGCTCGTGGTGGCGGCGCTGGAGACCGCCGGGGTGATCGGCGGTGGGCAGCAGGCGATGGGGACCGCAATGAAAGCCGCAAACGCCGCGGTCGCCGGCCGCGCCGAGGGTGGTCGGGTCGCAGCGATCGTTCGGAGCCGCTTGGGCTAATGGCCGGCGGCAGGCGGTGTCAGCGTGGGCGGCGGCGGGGCCGCGCTGCCGGTCGGCGTGGCGACGGTCGATGTCGTCGGCGCGGTCGGCGGCGCGGTCGATGTCGCGGGCGCGGTCACGGTCGGAGTGGGCGTCGGCTGCGGGTCCTCGACCTTCGGCGCGACGAAGTTCTGCACCGGTAGGCCGTCGACGGCCGCACGCATGATCATCTGCCAGGTGTCGGTCGGGATGTCGCCACCGAAGATTCGGGCGGTGAAGTTCGTCCCGGTCTTCAGGGACTTGATCGGCAGGATCGTCGATGCCGGCGATTGTGGGTTGAAGATCCCGACGGCGGTCGCGTACTGGGGCACGTAACCCACGAACCAGGCCCCGTTGAAGTCGTCGAGCGTTCCTGTCTTGCCCGCCGCCGGCCGACCGATGCCCTTGCCGGCGGCCGTTCCATCAGTCAGCACACCCTGCAGGATGCCAGTGACCTTGTCCGCGACATCCGGGCTGACCGCCTGCCGGCATGCCGCCGGGCGGGTGAACTCAACCGGGCTGCCGGCCAACGTCCGAATCGCGGTGATCGTGCGCGGATCACATTCCTTCCCGCGGGCGGCGAGCGTCGCGTAGATGTTCGCCATGTCGATGACCGACGTGCCGCCTGCGGTTCCGAGGGTGAGTGAGTCACCGACGTTCGCGCGGTTCTTGATGTTCGGCGCGTTGTCGCCGAGGTTGATCGCCATCTGCTGGACGGCGGTCGTGGAAACGCCTTTCGTCTCCAGCTGGATGAAGTAGTTGTTCACCGACTGCCAGGTTCCGGTGACCATGTTGTACGAACCGCCTTGGCTCGGGTCGTCGTTCGTCGATCCGCCCGGGCACTTCTTGTTGGCTGTCTTGTCCTTCGCGTAGTCATTGGTCGGATCGACGTAGCAGTAGGGACTGTCGTACGTGGTGTCGATCGGAACGCCAGCCGCGATGGCCGCCGTCAGCGTGACCGCCTTGAACGTCGACCCGGTGTCGTACGACGCCTGTGCGGGGAACACCGTCTTGCTCTGTCCCGGGCCTGAGCCGTAGTCGCGGTTCTCGCCGATGGCCAAGATGTTGCCGGTCCCGGGCTCGATGACCGCGACACCCATGCCCTGGTTGATGTTGTTCGCCAGGTTGCCCTTGATGCCGGCGTCCACCGCGGCCTGCACGCGCGGGTCGAACGTGGTCTGGATGACCAGGCCGCCCTCGTAGACCGTGTTTGCGATGTCGTCCTTCGTCTTCCCGAGAGCCGGGTCCTTCAGCAGTTTGTCGAGTACGTACGCGCAGTAGAACGGTGCGACCGACGTGGCGCACGGGTCCGCCTGCTTCTGGACCGTCTGGACGACGACCGGCTCCTTCTTCGCGGCGTCCACCTCAGCCTGCGGAATGAAGCCGTACTTGGCGTCGGCGTCGAGGACGAGGTCCCGTCGCTCCTGAGCGGCCTTCGGGTGCGCGTTCGGGTCGAACGCGGCCGGGCTGTTGACCAGGCCGGCCAGCAACGCCGACTGGGCCAGCGTCAGCTTGTCGACGGTCACACCGAAGTAGTGCTGCGCCGCGGTCGCGACGCCGTACACGCCCTGGCCGAAGTACGCGATGTTCAGGTACCGCTCGAGGATCTCCGCCTTGGAGAGCTTCTTCTCCAGCGCGATCGCGTACCGGGCTTCGCGCGCCTTCCGGGCGATCGACTTCTCGGTGGCCGCCTTCTGCGCTTCCTTCTTCTCTTCGTCGGTCGCACTGCTGTTCGTCGCGAGCTCGACCAGCATCTGCTTGACGTACTGCTGGGTGATCGTCGACGCGCCTTGCGAGAAGTCACCGGAGCCGGTGTCCTTCGAGATGGCGCGGAGCAGCCCGCGCACGTCGACGCCCTGGTGCTCGTAGAAACGGTTGTCCTCGATGGCGACGATCGATTGCTGCAATCCGATCGGGACCATGCCGAGCGTCACGCTGACGCGGTCCTCGGCGCCGGCGAGGGTGGCCAGGGTGGTCCCGTCCGCGGCCAGCAGGACAGAGTGCTGGGCGAGCGGCACCTCGTCGAGCGCGGAGGGCAGATTCTGCAACGCCCGGTTCGTGGCGTTCGCCGCGTAGCCGAAGCCGCCGACGACTGGAAGTGCCAGGCCCGCGATGAGTAGGCCACCGATCACCGAGAGGGCGACCAGCAGACCGACCCGCTGGGATACGGACTGACGCGCAGGCACTGATGGAGACTACCTGCGAAACCGCGCCGCAACCCCGGCGCGACGGGCGGTTCTCAGGGTCCGGTCACGCGCAAATGTAGGCCACGTCACGCTTGACCTGTGCTCAAGCGGGCCTCACCAGGGTCCGAAGCAACCAGTGTCGGGCTCGATCCGCACATCACACCGGGGACCTCATGACCATGACCAGCGCCGAGAAAGATCGGATGGTCGCCGCCTTCGCGGCGCTGACCGGACGTCCCACGTCGCAGGATGAGGATTGGACCGCCCGTGCGGCCTGCCTAACGATGGATCCCGACGAACTCTTCGTTCGCGGCGCCGAGCAGAATCGGGTCAAGGCCCGGTGCATGGGCTGCCAGGTTCGAACCGAGTGTCTCGCGGACGCGCTGGACAACCGTACGGAGTTCGGCGTCTGGGGCGGCATGACCGAACGCGAGCGGCGGGCGCTGCTCCGCCGTCGGCCCGATGTGACTTCGTGGCGGGAACTGCTCGAGAACGCTCGGCGCGCTCACACGGCGGTCAGCGGCTACGAAATCGCGGGCTAACGGTCCCCCGCCAGCTCGGCACCAATTCGGCGTAGCCCATCGAGGTCGTGCACGTCGTGCGCAAAGGCGGATACTCGCCCTATCGGTACTTCTGGGTGCGCTGCGGTGAAGCTGTCGACGAGGGCAGCTTGCCGCTCGGCCAGTTCGGAGTTCGCGGCGTGGAGGCGTAACAGCGCGGCCGTCGGCTGATGTACGCCGAGCTCATCGAGTTCCTCGGCTTTGCCGCGCGCCCGTGCGGCGCCGAGCTTCACCGGTGACGTGTGCAGACGATTGACGATCACCCCGGCGAGCGGCATGTCTTCGGTCGCCAACCGCTCGGTGAAGAACGAGGCTTCGCGTAACGCGGGGCCCTCGGGGGCCGCGACGACCAGAAACGCGGTGCCGGGCATGGACAGCATCCGGTACGTCTGATCCGCGCGTTCTCGGAAGCCGCCGAACATCGTTTCGAGCGCCCCGACGAACTGCTGGACATCGGTGAGGATCTGCGCGCCGATGATCTTGGTAAGGACCTTCGTGACCATGGCGAGCCCGGTATTGACGATCTTGAGGTACATCTTGCCGCCCGCCTTTGCCGGAGCGAGCAGCACTTTGAGCAGTCGGCCGTCCAAGAACTTGCCCAGGTTCGCGGGCGCGTCGAGAAAGTCGAGGGCGGACCGCGTGGGCGGCGTATCTACAACGATCAGGTCCCAGCGTCCTTCGGCCACCAGTTGACCCAGTTTTTCCATCGCCATGTACTCCTGTGTCCCCGCGAACGACGACGACAGCGATTGGTAGAAGGGGTTCGCCAGGATCTGGTTCGCTCGCGCAGGTTCCGCGTGTGCCAGCACGATCTCGTCGAACGTGCGCTTCATATCGAGCATCATCGCGTCGAGATTGCCGGCGACCTCGGGCACCCGAGCGGGCGTATTGCCCAGCTCGTCAAGCCCCATCGACTGCGCTAGCCGCCGAGCCGGATCGATCGTGAGAACGACCGTCCGGCGGCCCTGTTCGGCGGCACGCAGGGCCAGCGCGGCTGCGGTGGTGGTCTTGCCGACGCCGCCGCTGCCACAGCACACGATGACCTTCGCCGTTCGAAGCAGCTCGTCGATGTCGAGGCTTTCGCTGCTCGTACTCATCCGTCCGCCTTGGCGCCCGGCGCGGAGCCGACAAGACCCTGCGCGGTCAGGGCTTTGGCGAGCCGGTAAAGGCCGCCCAGATCGGGCGGCCCGGGCAACAAGGGCAACGTCGCGATCGGCGTACCGAGCGCGTCCAACTCCCGCATTTCCCGCTCTTGGAGGGCGATCCGGTCGGCGTGCGCTTCCGCCTCGGCCAACAAGCCGTCGACGAGGGCGGCGTTCGACGGCAGGCCAGCGGCCCGCAGGCCCTCGGTGATGTCGTCGGCGGTTACGTGGTCGAGCAACCCGATCGGATCTTGCTTCATGTTGACGACGATGTGACCGAGCGGGAGATCGGCCGCGCGCAGCTCCGCGACGCCGTCGACCGTTTCCTGAACGGGCATCTCCTCCAAGAGCGTGACGAGATGGACGGCGGTCATCGGCGAGTGGAGCACGCGTTGCACGCTGTCGGCCTGGGCCTTGATCGGTCCGACTCGGGCGAGTGTGCCTACCTCGGCCGTGACGTCGAGGAACCGGGTGATCCGGCCGGTCGGTGGAGCGTCCAGCACTACAGCGTCGTACACCCGCTCCCCGCTCTTGTTCGGGCCGGTTCGCCGATCGACGGCTTCCTTCAGCTTGCCGGTGAGCAGGACGTCACGAAGGCCGGGCGCGATCGTGGTCGCGAAGTCGATCGCCCCGAGGCGGCGGAGTAACTGACCGCCGCGGCGCAGGCTGTAGAACATGTCGAGGTAGTCCAGCAGAGCGTCCTCCGGATCGACCGCGAGGCCGAATACCTGGCCGTGGCCCGGAGCTACCGCAACCTGCCGTTCCTCGTACGGCAGCGGCGGAGTGTCGAAGAGCTGGGCGATCCCCTGCCGGTTCTCGACCTCGATGAGCAGAACCCGGCGGCCACCGGTGGCAAGGGCAATGGCCAAGGCGGCCGCCACGGTCGACTTTCCGGTGCCCCCTTTGCCCGTCACCACGTGCAAGCGCGGGCCGAGTCGAGTAGCTGAGGTTGGACGGTCGCCGGCGGCGCTGGTTTTCGACCCCGCGGGTGGCACCGCTCCAGCCTAAGCGGCGAGGCCGCTTTCAGCCGGGCCGGGGCCCGCTCTAGCAAGAGCCACAGGGAAAGTCAAGACTTCCCCTCGCGCGCCGAAAGAGTAACTGTGGTCACATCTTTGTGCTCGCCCAGTAGCTCGTCGCCAGGAGGCATGTGCATGTCAGCAATGTCTAGCGTTTCCCTGAAGGCTTCGCGTTCTGCGCGGGTGGGCGGAATGACAGGGGCGCCGTCTGCGCAGTTGGCGCACGCTGAACGGTCTTGGCGGGCGTCGGCCGAGTGTCGGGGAGCGACCGCCGCCGCCTTCTACCCGCCGACCAGCACCGAGACGCGGGAACAGCGCCAGCTTCGCGAGGGTGCGGCTCGCGAGCTGTGCCGGCGTTGTGTGGTCCGCGAGGCGTGCCTCGAGTACGCACTGTTCGTGCAGGAGCCGTACGGAATCTGGGGCGGCCTGAACGAGCTGGAGCGCCGTCGCCTGCTGCGCCGCCGCGCCGCGTCCTGAGGGCCGCACGCGGCGTCGGGCGCTCCCGTACGCGCTTGGACCCGGCGCTAGGGTTGCGCCATGACGCGCTGGGAGTACGCAACCGCACCGATCTTGATCCACGCCACGAAGCAGATCCTCGATAACTGGGGCGCCGACGGCTGGGAGCTTGTTCAGTTGGTTCCTGGGCCCAACAACCCCGAGCAGTTGGTGGCGTACTTCAAGCGCCCGACCGCCGACGGCGCCCAGGCATGACCGGGGGGCAGCCGGGCGGCACCGGGTCGGCTGAGCCGATCAGTCCCACCGCGCGGCTCGCCTCGCTCGACATTGTCCTGCCGGCCGTACCGACGCCGGCGGGTGCATACGTCCCGGCCGTCCGTAACGGGAACCTGGTCTTCACCTCCGGTCAGTTGCCGTATGTCGACGGCGCGTTGCCGTACACCGGCCTGGTCGGCCGCGGCGAACACCTGCACGCAGGTGGCCAGGTCAGCCCGGAACAGGCCTACGTCTGCGCGAGGATCTGCGCGCTGAACGCGCTGGCCGCCGTGGCGTCCGTCGTCGGGTCGCTGGATCTGGTCACCGGAATCGTGAAGGTCACCGGATTCGTGGCCAGCGCGACGGGGTTCACCGCGCAACCCGGCGTGCTCAACGGGGCGAGCGAGCTGCTCGGCTCGATCTTCGGTGAACACGGTCGGCACGCGCGCAGCGCAGTAGGCGTGGCGGCCTTGCCGATGGGCGCTCCGGTCGAGATTGAACTCGTCGTTTCCGTGCTCTAGGTGATGTCCGGGGACGTTGTCGCGTCGTTGAGACAGGCGAAGGCCCCCGGCAACTGCTCGAGCATCTGCCGGCCGTGAACCGACCGGCGGTCTGGCTCAGCGCGCGCGGTGCTCCAGGCGCTCGGGGTCCAGAACCACGACCGTGCGGGACTCGAGTCGTAGCCAGCCGCGGCTGGCGAAGTCGGCCAGCGCCTTGTTGACGGTCTCCCGGCTCGCGCCGACGAGTTGGGCCAGCTCTTCCTGCGTCAGGCCGTGTTCCACCCGGATCTGCTGGCCGCCGTCCCGAATCCCGAACTGGTCCGCCAGGTCGAGGAGCGCCTTCGCCACCCGGCCCGGCACGTCGGTGAACACCAAGTCGCTGATGGCGTCGTTCGTACGACGCAGGCGTCGTGCCAGCACCCGGAGCAACAGCGCCGCCGTCTCCGGCCGGTGTTCGAGGAGCCGGGTGAGTTCGGCGTGGTCGAGCGAGGCCACCTCGCTGGATACGACCGCGCTCGCGGTCGCGGTACGCGGGCCCGGGTCGAAGAGCGACAGCTCGCCGAACACTTCGCCCGGTCCCATCACGATGAGCAGGTTTTCCCGGCCGTCGGGCGAGGTACGGAAGATCTTCACCTTCCCCTTGAGCAGCAGGTAGACCGCGTCGCCGGGTTCACCTTCTACGAATAACTTCTCGCCGCGGCGGACGGGACGGCGATGTAGCTGCTCGGCGAAGGAGGCCCGCGATTCGACGGTCATGCTCGCGAACAGCGGGAAGGCCCCGATCAGATCAGGCTCCAGCGACATTCGTCCCCCTTTCGGTGTGACCCAGCGCGTGCGGCGCGACCACCGCGCTGGCAGCGTCCGATTCTCGTGGCCCGGCCGGGACGTCCGCGACGGTGCGGCGGCGGCGCCAATAGCGGCTCAGAGCACGCCCGTAGCCGTCCGCGACGACCTGCTCGATGGTCTCGGGCTGGGCGGCGTCGTCGTCCGCCGCGAGGAACCGCTCAAGGTCCGAGCGGACGCGGGACTGCTCAAGCGGGCGCTCGACGCGCTCCATCCCGAGGACACCCAACAGCAGCAGGGCAGGAAAGACGAGGGCGAGGGCGATAAACATCCGCTCGTGGGGCGCCTTCCCGTGCGTTCACGTGGTCTTGTCTGGACTCGCGTGCGTTGACGCGCTCGCGGTCCAAACCTAGGCCGGCAGGATCGCGAGGCAGTCCGACGGAGTCTGACGGTACCGCGCGATGACTTCGGCGGTCGCGGCTCTGCTCAAGAACGACAACGCGGCGTGGTAGCGCTCCAGGCCGTCGATGGCCTTCTCGAGACGCCGGTCAGCCCCGCGTTCAGTCACGTCGGCCCACAGCGGAGCCAACACCGGCAGGGCCGGCAGAGGCCGCCGCGCGGTGTGTACCAACCCGCTGCGGGTGTCTTCGAGGCGCTTCGTCGCGAGTTCGGCGTTCATCTTGAACACGTCCAGGTCGGCACCGAGGCCGCGCATCGCGTCCAGCCGCTGTGCGGCGACGCGAAGCCAGTACCCGACGCGCTCGGCAGCTTCCGTGACGTCCTGCCGATGACGTCGCATTTCGGCGAGCGACAGATGCGCGTACGTGTCGTCGATCTCCGGCGGAACCGCGCGGGCCGCGGCCCTGACCGCGGCACGCTCTGCGCGCGCCAGCGCCTGGGCCGATCGCCGCTCGTCGGCGACGCCGTCGCCGGCCCGGATCGCGACGACATCTGCGTGCCCGTCGATGGTGGAAGGCTTCGTCGTGGACAGAGTGGAAGACTGCGGCATGGGGTCCTCGTCGGCATGGGGGAAGTCGGGGGAAGTCGCGGGCCGGTGGAACTGGCTGGCAATTCCGTCTCGTCGAGAACCCGAAAAACCTTGAGCGCCACGCGGCAAAGAGGCCCCGTTTGCCCAGATTTCGGCCGATCTCACTGGGCCGAACGGCGTAGCGGGGTGCGCGGCCGGCCAAAGCCCGTCGGGCCTAGGGTGAAGCCGTGGCACCGACGGCGACCTTCCAGGACGAAGCCCCGCTCGCGCTTGTCCGGCGGGCCCGCAAGATCAACCGGCTGCTGGCGGCTATCCACCCGCACGCGCACTGTGAACTCGACTTCCGGACGCCGCTCGAGCTCCTCGTCGCGACGATTCTCTCGGCCCAATGCACCGACAAGCGGGTCAATCTGACGACCCCGGCGTTGTTCGCGCGCTATCCCGACGCCGCCGCGTACGCCGGCGCGGATCGGGCTGAGCTGGAGGAGCTGATCCGGCCGACCGGCTTCTTTCGGGCCAAGACCAACAGCCTGATTACGCTGGGCGCGGCGCTCGTAGCACGCTTCGGCGGCGTCGTCCCTGGCCGCCTCGAGGACCTCGTCACGTTGCCGGGCGTCGGCCGGAAGACGGCGAACGTCGTGCTCGGCAACGCGTTCGGGGTTCCGGGAATCACCGTGGACACCCACTTCGGACGCCTTACCCGCCGTTTCGGTTGGACGGCCGAGGAAGACCCGGTCAAGGTCGAGTACGCCGTCGGAGCCCTCATCCCGCGAGCTGAGTGGACGATGCTCAGCCACCGGGTGATCTTCCACGGCCGCCGGGTGTGCCATGCGCGGAAGCCGGCCTGTGGCGCTTGCGGAGTCGCGGCGCTCTGCCCGTCGTACGGCATCGGTCCGACGGATCCGATCGCCGCCGCGGCGCTCGTCAAGGGCGAGGTCGTCAGCCTGTGACATCCGCCGAGGTGCCGTTGTGGCTGCTGCCGGTCGCCGAGCGAGTAGCCCGGGGCGACGCGTTGCCGGTGATGCACGTGGCCACGCCGCCCGGCCGAGGGGGAGGGACCGAGTCCGTCCCGGGGGCAGCACCGGTCAAGCGCTCGTCGATCCTGATCCTGTTCGGTGAGGGCCCTGCGGGCCCGGACCTCCTGCTGGTCGGCCGGGCCACCGGCCTCCGTCAGCACGGCGGTCAGCCGGCGTTCCCCGGTGGCGGGGCCGAAGCGGCCGACGCCGACGCCATCGCGACGGCGCTACGCGAGGCCCGTGAAGAGACCGGACTCGATCCCGACGGCGTCGTCGTACTCGGAACGGTGCCGGATCTGTGGCTGCCTGTCAGCTCGTCGGTCGTGACGCCGGTTGTCGCGTGGTGGGCGATCCCCAGCGACGTCGATGCCGCGGATCCGTACGAGGTGTCGACGGTGGCCCGCGTACCGCTGCAGACGTTGGCCGACCCGGCGGCGCGCGGGGTGGTCGTCACCTCGCGCGGCAAGATGCCGGCGTTCGAGGTGGAGGGCCTCGTGATCTGGGGGTTCACCGGCGACATCGTGAGCGCGCTGCTGCGGTGGCTCGACCTCGAGCGGCCCTGGGACGACAGCCGTACCGTCTCGCTCCCGCCAGGCGACGCCGGGTGGCGAGCGATTACGGTCACTCCGTGACGAGGTACTCCCGAATCGGCTTGGGCACGTGGAGCACCGCCGGCACGGTCGGGGCTGCCGTGGCGCTGCTCCTGGCCGGTTGCGGTGACGACGATGGCGAGCACGGCGCGCAGCCGCCGGGCGGCTCGGCGACTGCGTCCGAGGTCGACGGGGTGCAGGTCGTCACCGTCGTATCCGGCAACGATCTGCGGTTCGCGCCGAGCGACCTCTTCGCCCACGTCGGAACCGTGAAGATCATCTTCAAGGTGACCGGCAAGGTCCCGCACAACCTGGCATTCAAGGACGGAACCCAGGCGAGCACCGGCACGGTCAACAACGCGACGACCTCGATGACGCTCAAGTTCGACAAGCCGGGCGTCTTCCACTTCCTGTGCACGATCCATCCGTACATGCAGGGCACGCTCACGATTTCGTGAGCTACTTTCTCCTGACGGCGCGCGCCTGATCTTGCCGGGCGGTGTGCGGAACCTAGGCTGACCGCGTGCACGGCGACCTGCTCGACCTGTTCCTGCTCGCGCTGTGCGCGATGTCGGGCTACGCCGGCTACCGCCGCGGCTTCCTGGTCGGCGCGCTGTCGTTTCTGGGCATCGTCGGCGGTGCGTTCGTCGGGACGAAGCTGACCACCCCGATCGTGCACGGCCTCGGCGATCAGGTGGCGCCGCCGACCCTCGGGTTGATGGTCGTGTTCGTCATGGCCTCGGTCGGTCAGATCCTGGCCGCGATGCTCGGCGGGCTGTTGCGCCGCGCAGTGCGCTTCCAGCCCGCTCAGGTGATCGACGCCGTAGCCGGCGCCGCGCTGTCGATCGTGTCGGTCCTGCTCGTCGCCTGGTTGGTCGCCACCTCGATCTCGCACTCCAGCCTGACCGGGCTCTCGCGGCAGATCCGCCGCTCGGCCGTCATCGCGGCAGTCGACGCGACTATGCCCAGCGCGCTGCGCGACGCGATGGCGCAGTTCCGCCAACTCCTCGACAACACCGGCTTCCCGGCCATCGTCGGTCCGCTCAGTACGGAACGCGCCCCGAACGTCGCCGCGCCCAATCCCGCCGTCGTGGGCAGCGTCGCGGTGCAACGCGCGGCCGGTTCCATCGTGAAGATCACCGGCGACGCGCCCTCCTGCTCGCGGAGCCTCGAGGGCACCGGGTTCGCGTACGCCGCGAACCGCGTCGTCACCAACGCGCACGTCGTGGCCGGGGTGCGTAGCCCGCGGGTGCATATCGGCAACCGCGACCTGAAGGCGACGGTGGTCCTCTACGACCCCAACCGCGACGTTGCCGTACTCGCGGTGAGCGACCTCGGGCTCGCCCCGCTGCCGTTCAGCGGACCGGCGGCGCAGGGCCAGGACGCCGTCGTCGCGGGCTACCCGCAGAACGGCCCGTTCAGCGCCGTCGCCGCGCGGGTCCGGGAACGGACGACGATCAACGGCCCGAACATCTACCAGGACAAGCAGGTCAGCCGCGAGGTCTACGCGATCCGGTCGACGGTTCTGCCGGGGAACTCCGGCGGTCCGCTGCTGGCGCCGGACGGCTCGGTCTACGGCGTGGTCTTCGCTGCCTCGACCGACGTCGCGGATACGGGTTACGTGCTGACCGCCGCCGAGGTCGCACCGGACACGTCAGCGGGAACCACGTTGACGGCCGCGGTGTCGACCGGGCGTTGCGACTGACGGGGCGTTCCGCGGGCGGCCCGGCGGGCTAGCTGCGACTCGCCCAGTCGTGGATCAGCGCGGTGACCTGTTCCGGCCGTTCCTCGGCCGGGAAGTGCCCAACCCCGGGCAGCTCGACGAGCTCGTACTCCGGACCGCCCAGTTCGCCGATCCCGCGGACGGTCGACGGCAGCAGCACCGGGTCGAGCAGGCCGTGGACCTGCAGGGTCGGTACGCCGACCGGGTTCGACATGGCCCGCGCGAAGCGCGTGCCGTCAGGCCGGACCTGGGAGCGCATGATCCAGCGGTAGTACTCGAGGGCACTGTGGACTACGCCCGGGATCTGGGCTTGTTGCCGGTATCGGGAGACGACGTCCTGGTACGGGAAGTCGGGCCCGGCCCACGCGCGAAGGAGCCGCGCGACTCGCGCGGCGTCGTTCGCCACCAGCGTCCGTTCGGGGCGCCACGGCACCTGGAACTCCAACAGGTGCGAGGCCGCCCGCAGCTGGGGACCGGGCCGGGCGATCGCCTTACGGAGCAGCAGCGGATGGGGCATCGACAGGACGACGAGGCGGCGAACCACCGAGGGGTGCAGGGTGGCGACCGTCCACCCCAGCAACCCGCCCCAGTCGTGGCCGACGACGACCGCGGTCCGCTCGCCAAGCGCTCGGACGAGGCCCGCCACATCGCTGCTCAACGTCAACGCGTCGTAGCCGCGGGGCGGCTTGTCGCTGGCCCCGTAGCCGCGGAGGTCCACCGCGACGGCCCGCCAGCCGGCATCGGCGAGACCGACCAGCTGCTCACGCCAGGCCCACCAGAACTGCGGAAAGCCGTGCAGCAGCAGGATCAATGGGCCATCGCCCAGCTCGGCGACGTGGAACTTCTGCCCGTTCGCGCCGACATCGCGGTGAGTCCACGGCCCGGGAACGAGCACGCTGGACGGGTCGGGTGGCACGGCAGCAAGCCTGGCACGGAGACCGGACCCGCGCTGATTCGCGGCCGATGTGATCGAGCCCACAGCCATGATCAGCGTGGCCCGGGAAGAAATGCGATGGCCAACGGGGTTGTCGGCACTGAAGAATACGGAACACGGCCGTTTCGTAGGGCTGCCCCGCAGCCGATCCACCTGCTTTTCTGGAGGCCACGTATGCCCGGATTCCTCGCCCGGCGTGAGTTGTCCAACGTGATCTTGGCGTTGGTCTGCGTCGCGCAGTTCATGGTGGTCCTCGACGTCAGCATCGTGAACGTGGCGTTGCCGAGCATGCAGTCCGACCTGCACTTCACAGCCAGCGGGCTGCAATGGGTGCTCAATGCGTACACCCTGACCTTCGCCGGCTTCTTGCTGCTCGGTGGCCGGATGGCCGACCTGTACGGCCGCCGCCGGCTGTTCCTGATCGGGCTGCTGCTGTTCGCCGGCTCTTCGCTGCTCGGCGGCGTCGCGCAGAGCGGCGGTCAGCTGCTCGCCGCCCGAGCGCTGCAGGGCATCGGCAGTGCGATGCTGTCGCCGGCGACCCTGACAATCTTGACCACGACGTTCACCGAGCCCAGCGCCCGGGCCCGTGCGCTCGGCACGTGGAGTGCGGTCGCCGGCGCCGGCGGGGCTGTCGGTGTGGTCGCCGGCGGCGTTCTCACCGACCTGCTCTCGTGGCGCTGGATCCTGTTCATCAACGTGCCGATCGGGGTCCTGACGGCCGCGCTGGCCCGGGTGGTGCTGGTCGAGTCGAAGTTGGAGGCCAACCGGCCGACGCTCGACTACGCGGGCGCCGTCACGATCACGGCCGGTCTGTCGAGTCTCGTCTACGGCATCGTGAGTACGGACAGCCACTCGTGGGGGAGCGCCCGGGTCCTCGTACCGGCAATCGCCGGGCTCGCGCTGATCGGTGCCTTCATCGCCGTCGAGTCGCGCCACCCGCACCCCTTGGCCCCGCTGCGGCTGTTCCGCCTGCGTCCACTGGTCGGCGCGAACCTGATGATGGTGGGCCTCGGGTCGATCATGTTCGGCCTGTTCTTCTTGCTTTCGCAGTACGTGCAGAACGTCTTGGGCTACAGCCCGTTGAAGGCGGGCTTCGCGTTCGCCCCCATGCCGCTGGCGTTGATCATCGGCGCCCAGCTGTCGTCGCGGCTGGTGAGCCGGATCGGCGTGCGGACGTTGATGGTGGCCGGGCCGGCCATGTCGAGCCTCGGCTTCTTCCTGCTCGGTCACCTGTCGGTGCAGAGCAGCTACCCGCTGCATCTGCTGCTGCCGTGCACGCTGATCACGTTCGGGATCGGCCTGACGATGGTGCCGATCACGCTCGCGGCGACGGGTGGAGTTGCTCCGCAGGACGCCGGGCTCGCCTCCGGGCTCATCAACTCCACGCGCCAGATCGGCGGGTCGCTCGGCCTCGCGATCCTGGCCACCGTCGCGACGACGCGGTACCAACACCTGCTGGCCAGCGACGGCGCGAAAGCCGCCCAGACCTCGGGCGCCAACATTGCGTTCATCTCGACGGCCGCGGTCGCGGCCGCGATGGGGCTGGTTGCCCTCTTCGTCATGCCGCGGCGCCCGCGACGTCCGGCGGTGGCGACCGTCACCGACGACGAAGTGCTGACGGTCCTCGAAACCGCCTGAGGCTCAGGCGGTTTCGAGGGTTGCCGGTACGGCGCCGCGTTCCGCGGCGAACGCCTCGATCGCCCGCCGGGGGATCAGCCAGCCGTGGTCGTCCATGTCGTACGCGCCGGGTACGCGCTGGTGTTTGAGCAGCGCCCCCATCACCGCAAGGTCGACGCCGAGCAGAGCGGCAGCTTCTTCGAGGCTGACCGCGTCGGCCTCGAGATGCGGTCGGCTGTTCGGGCCTGGGTCGGTCATGCGTCGCTCGCGGTGTCGATGCGGGCGCGTAATGCCTTGGTAACGGACGGGTCGGCGAGTGTTGTGACGTCGCCGAGTTCGCGGTTCTCGGCTACGTCTTGCAGGAGCCGCCGCATGATCTTGCCGGATCGGGTTTTGGGCAGTTCCTGGGTGATGAGGATCTGCCGCGGCCGGGCGATCTTGCCGATTTGGGTGGCGACGTGTTCGCGTAGTTCCTGGACGAAGGCCTCGCCTGAGGAGATGTCGTCGGCGACGGACCCGCGGGGGATGACGAACGCGACGATGCCTTGCCCGGTTGTTGGATCGGCCGCGCCGACGACCGCGGCTTCGGCGACCGCGGGGTGGGAGACCAACGCCGATTCGACCTCGGTGGTGGAGATCCGGTGGCCGGAGACGTTCATGACGTCGTCGACGCGGCCGAGGAGCCACAGGTCGCCGTCGTCGTCCTTTTTCGCGCCGTCGCCGGCGAAGTACAGCTTGTCGAACCGTGACCAGTACGCCTGCCGGAAGCGTTCCTCGTTTCCCCAGATCCCGCGGAGCATGGCCGGCCACGGTTCGGTCAGGACGAGGTAGCCGCCGCTGCCGTTCGGTACGGGTGTGCCGTGTTCGTCGAGGACGTCGGCGCTGATCCCGGGGAACGGCCGCATGGCGCTGCCCGGCTTCGTCGCGGTGACGCCCGGCAGCGGGGTGATCATGATTCCGCCGGTTTCGGTTTGCCACCAGGTGTCGACGATCGGGCAGCGGTTGCCGCCGATGACCTCGCGGTACCACATCCAGGCTTCCGGGTTGATCGGTTCGCCGACCGAACCGAGCAGCCGCAGGCTGGATAGGTCGTGGCCTTGCGGGAGATGCTCGCCCCACTTCATGAACGTCCGGACGGTGGTCGGCGCGGTGTACAGGATCGTGACCCCGTAGCGTTCGACGATCTGCCACCAGCGGTCCTTCGTCGGGGTATCCGGGGTGCCCTCGTACATCACCGACGTTGCCCCGTTGGCCAACGGCCCGTAGACGATGTAGCTGTGGCCGGTCACCCAGCCGACGTCGGCCGCGCACCAGTAGACGTCGGTTTCCGGATGCAGGTCGAACACCATCCGGTGGGTCGCGGACACCTGCGTGAGGTAACCGCCGGAGGTGTGCAGGATGCCCTTGGGCTTGCCCGTGGTGCCGGAGGTGTAGAGCAGGAACAGCGGCTGCTCCGCCGGAAAAGCTTGCGGTGTATGGGTTTTCGGCTGTGCGCCGAGCGCGTCGTGCCACCACAGGTCACGCCCGTCCACCCAGCCGACGTCCTGCCCCGTACGGCGGACGACCAGCACATGTTCGACGCTCGGGCAGTCGAGCACGGCCTCGTCGACCGCCGGTTTGAGTGACACCGGTTCGCCGCGCCGGTAGCCGCCGTCAGCGGTGATGACGAGTTTCGCCGTGGCGTCGTTGATCCGGTCGACCAGCGCGTGCGCGGCGAACCCGCCGAACACGACGCTGTGCGTGGCGCCCACCCGGGCGCAGGCAAGCATCGCGACCACGGTCTCCGGAATCATCGGCATGTAGATCGCGACCCGGTCCCCGGCGGTGATGCCCAGCGCGGTCAGCGCATTCGCTGCCTGCGACACCATCCCGAGCAGTTCGGCGTAGGTGATCGTTCGCGAGTCACCGGGTTCGCCTTCCCAGTAGTACGCGACCCGCTCGCCCAGGCCCGCATCTACGTGCCGGTCCAGGCAGTTCACGGTCACGTTCAGCTCCCCGCCGACGAACCACCGGGCGAACGGCGCGTCACTCCAGTCGAGCACCTCGGTCCACCGGGTGGCCCAAGTCAACCGGCTCGCCTGCTCCGCCCAAAACCCGAGGCGATCAGCCGCGGCGGCCTCGTACACCTCCGGGCCGGCCACCGCCCCCGCGACGAAGCCGTCGCTCGGCGGGAACGAACGGGTCTCGTGAAGCAGGTTCGACAGCGTGTGCTCGCTCATCCGGCGCTCCTCGTCGACTGTGACGCAATCGCCCCAAGCATCGCACGGGCGATGGGGACCCTCTTCGGACTCCGCTACCGTCGCCCGTCATGACCGAAGACCCGCTGGCTCCGATCCTGCGACTGCCCGGTGTCGAGGAAGCGTTGACCGAGGCGCGCCGCGCGGTTGACACGTTGCTCGGCCACCGGGTCCTGCGCCGGCGGTCGGCCGAGGTCAGCGCCGAAGCCGGCCTCCGGTGCGCACGAGCCTCGGCCGCGTTGGCAGGCCACCATCTGGCGCTCGCCGATTTGCGGATCGGTACGACGGACGACATCGTCCGAGGCGCGGTCCGGGTGTCTACCGGGCTGGGCGCGCTGGTCGACGTCGTCGACCGTGCGCCGCTGCAGGCCATCGCCCGGTTGCACGTCCTCGCCGCGCGCGGAATCGACGACGAAGCCGATCTTGGGCGGCCCAGCGACGAACCGAACGCCGCGCCGCGGTTGGCCCGGCTGGCAGAACTGATCGCCGGTCGTAAAACCTCGTCGGCACTTCTGCTGTCGGCGGTCGTCCACGGCGAACTGCTTGCGTTGCAGGCATTTGGGATGGCCAACGACCTCGTGGCGCGAGGTGCTGCGCGGCTGCTCCTCATCGCCCGCGGGCTTGATCCGAAGGCGGTTTCCTGCCCCGACGTAGGTCACCTGGAATTGGCGACGGACTACCTCGCCGCCGCGCAGGCGTATCGCCAGGGGGATGTCGGCACGTGGGTGCTGCACTGCGCGGAGGCCGTCCGGCTCGGTGCTGTCGAGTCGATTGCGGTGTGCGAGGCGATCAGTCGTTCCGCCGAAGCGGACGGTTAGCTACCGGCTGGACGCAGGACGGAGACGAGGCCGGTGAACAAGCGTGCACCGGATCGTTCGTCGGTACGGCATCGGCGCCTCGCGGCGGTGGTGCCGTCCGGCGTGCCATACGCGGCTGGTCGCGCGTGGGTGCCGGCTTCGACTCCGTCCTGCTGTGCGGATCGCTCCGCTACACCCAGGTTTACGCCGGTGCTCTGTGGCGCGCAAGGGGGGTGTTGACGAGCCTCAAACCTGCCGACGTCGGCGTGCCAACCAGGCCGCGCCCACCGCCGCCCCGGCGGCGACGCCGACCGCGGCGCCGGCGGTCACCGGCCGAGGTGGGGCCGGAATCCGCGGAATCCGGTCGCGCAACCGGACCGGCTTACGGAAGTCGCTGATCGGCCAGTGGCGCTCGACCGCGATCTTCCGTAGGCCCTTGTCGGGGTTCACCACCGTCGGGTTGCCGACGATCTCGAGCATCGGCAGGTCGGTGATCGAGTCGGAGTACGCGTAGCAGTTCGCCAGGTCGTAGCCCCGCTCCTCGGCGAGCTCCCGGATCGCGAGTGCCTTGTTCGGGCCGTACGCGTAGAACGCGATGGTTCCGGTGTAGCGCCCGTATTCGACGTCCATCTTGGTGGCGATCACGTGATCGACGCCGAGGAGGCGGCCGATGGGCGTCACGACCTCCGAACCGGACGAGGAGACGATCACTACGTCGTGGCCGGCGGCGCGGTGCATTTCGATCAGGTCGACAGCTTCCGCGTAGACGAGCGGGTCGACCTGGTCGTGGAGGGTTTCGTCGACGATCTGCTGGACCTGCGCCACGTCCCAGCCCTTGCACATCTTCGCCACGGCGTCGCGCATCTTGTTCATCTGGCCCTCGTCAGCCCCGGCCAGCGAGAACATGAACTGCACGTACGCGCTCTTCAGGACGGCGCGACGGTCGATGAGCCCGGAGCTGTAGAACGGCCGACCGAACGCGAGCGCACTGCTCTTCGCGATGATCGTCTTGTCGAGGTCGAAGAAGGCCGCCTCGGCGCCGTAGGTGGGCACGTCTCGATCGTAGATCGCCGCTCGGACACGGGCGGGAGAAGCGCGTGAACGTTGGGCTTCTTTTCGGTGACAACCTCGGGTGACAACCGTAGTTGTTTCCCTCAGGTAAATCGTGGACCATTGACGTGCTGCGGTTCGCCGCGGCGCGGAGGCGATCGCCCACCCCCCCGGACGATCGTCGCTGCGGCCCCCGCTCACCCCCCCCGGGCGGGGGCCGCCCCCTTTCTCGCCCTGCCTGTGGACGCCTTGGCGATCCACAACGACGGTCGGTGCCACGGTGAGCCTCGCGAGCTGAGCCGAGGGGGACGCATGGCAGACGGAATCGACGTTGCGGCACGACGTCCGCTGATCCTCTGCGGTGATCCGGAACTCCTGGACGAGCTGTTGGGGATCTGCCTGGCCGCCGCGGTGGAGGCGGAGGTGTCCGCCGACCCGTCGGCGAGCTGGGGGGCGTGGACCCGGAGTCCGATCGTTCTGGTGGGCCACGATCTAGCCCACCGGGTGGGCCGAGCGGTCGGAGTCGGACGGTTGACGCGGCGGCCTGACGCGATCTTGGTGACCCGGCGTGCCCATTCCACAGATCCGGCTTTGCTGGCGTGCGGTATCGAGTGGGGAGCGTCCGAGGTGCGCGCGATGCCTGGCGATGCGTCGCTGCTCGTCGACCGTGTGATCGCTGCGGTCGAAGGCAACGGCCGGGCCGGCACGGTGGTCGGCATAGTCGGGGGGAAGGGAGGCGCCGGAGCATCGACGCTGTGCGCCGCGCTTGCCGTGGCTGCTTTGCGGAGGGACGCAGTTCCGGCGCTGCTCGACGCCGACCCGTTGAGCGGCGGCATGGATCTGGTGCTCGATTTCGGTGCCCCTGGCCTGCGTTGGTCGGAGTTGCTCGGCGAGCCCGGGCGGATTCCGGCTGCGGCACTGCGGGTTTCGTCCGGCCGCTCGCCAACGGTGGTGTCGTGGGGCCGCGGGTCCGATGACGAGGGGGTGGTTCGTCGCGGTTGGCCGCCCGGCAGCTGGTCAGGGGTGGTGGATTCCGCTCGCCGCGCCTGCGATGTCGTGATCCTCGACCTCCCGCGGCGGTGGGATGTCCTCGGGGCGGTCGTCGGCGCAGTGCCGTCGGTCCTCGTGGTCGTCCCCGCGGACGTCGCAGGCTGTGCCGCGGCCGCCCGGGTGTGCGCTGAGCTACGGCAGGCGGTTCAGCAGGTCAGCCTGGTCGTCCGAGGTCCGGGCCCTCTTGCAGCGACTCACATCGGCGATGCGCTCGCCATGCCGGTCGCGGCCTCGCTGCGCTCGGAGTCGTCGGTCGCTTCCGCGTGGGAGCGGGGCGAGCCGCCGGGACGCAATCCGGGTGCGCTCGCCCGCTGCGCGGACCGGCTGCTCGATGACCTCCTTCCCGCCGGTTGGACGGCGGCCGAGAGGGTTGCCGGGTGACCGGCCGGTGGCGGCTGGGGCGAAGGCTAACGCGGCAAGGTGAGCGGCGGATCGCGGCGGCGTTGGGATTGTCCGGCCGGTCGCGGGGCCCGTTGGCGGACGCCTCCGCGGCCGCGGAGGTTCGCCGTTTGCTGGTCGAGTCATCCGCGTCGCCTGACCCCGAGCAGCTGTCCGCGGCGTACGTGTCGGCGGCCGGCCGGCAAGCACCGGCGCGGATGTTGTCGGGGCTGCGCGATGTGCGCGCTGAACTGCTCGGCGCCGGCCCTCTGCAGCAGGTCCTCGACGACGAGGCAGTCAGCGATGTGCTCGTCCACGGCGGCGGCGAGGTGTGGGTCGACGCAGGGGAAGGCGCCCGGCGGAGCGAGCTTCGGCTCGGGGGCGATGGCATTGACGGCGAGACAGCGACCAGAGCCCTGGCCACCCGGCTGGTCGCGAGCGGTGGCCGCCGGCTCGACGCCGCGCAGCCGTACGCCGACGTCACGCTGCGATCCGGCCACCGACTGCACGCGGTCATTCCGCCCGTCGCGGTCGACGGGACCTGCCTGTCGATCCGCACCTTGCGCCCGGCTCGGTTCGACATCGCCGGCTTGGTCGCCGCCGGACTGCTCGAGTCGCAGGTGGCCGAGTTGTTGACCGGCCTTGTCGCGAACGGCTGCTCCGTGCTCGTCAGCGGACGCACCGGATCCGGGAAGACCACCCTGGTGGCAGCACTTTTGGCGACGATCCCTCCGGCGCAGCGGGTGATCATCATCGAGGACACCTCCGAGCTGCGCCCATCCCATCCGCACTCGATTCGGCTGCAGTCACGCCCGCCGAACGTCGAAGGCGCGGGCGCGGTCTCACTGCGCGATCTTGTTCGGCAAGCGCTGCGCATGCGCCCCGATCGGATCGTGCTCGGCGAGGTCCGTGGAGCGGAGATCGTCGATCTCCTGGTAGCGATGAATACCGGTCATCGCGGCGGCCTGTGCACGATTCATGCGAACGGGATCGCCGATGTGCCGGCCCGGATCGAAGCACTGGGGCTGCTCGCCGGCGTGTCGCGCGACGCCATTCACGCCCTGCTTACGACCGCCTTCGAGGTCGTTGTGCACCTGGACGATTCGTCGGGTCGTCGACAGGTCGTCGAGGTCGGGGTTCTCCGCGGCGAGCCCGGCGGCCGAGTCGCGGTGACCAGCGCTCTGCGCGTCGTCAACGACGTGGTGGAGGTCGGTCCCTTGTATCCGGACCTGCTGCGGTGGGCCGGCCGGCCGGACGGTCGACGATGAGCCGGCCGTGTCGGCCGCGTCGCCAGGGTCCGTCGGCAGACGTCCTGGCCTGCATCGGCCTGGTCGTCGTGACGCTGTTGCTCGCGGGCGTCGTCATCGCGTTCGCCGCCGCGCTCCTCGCCGTGAGCGCTCTGCGCGTTCGGCGGGCGGGTAAGGCAGCGACCGAGCAGGCGCGGCGTGCGGCAGCCTGGCGGACCGCCTTTGACCAGCTCGCCGCCGCCTTCTCGAGCGGCTACGGACTCGTCGGTGCGTTGGACGTGGCGGCCCGGGCTTTGCCGGTGCCCCGGCTGGCGATGGCGGCGCGGCATGCGCAGCTCGGCGGCGATCCGGTCGACGTGCTGGCGACCGATCCGGATCCCCGAGCCCGGCAGTTGGCGGTCAGCCTGGGTACCGCGACCGCACTGGGCATCGCCCCGCGCAGGATTCTCGCCGATCTGTCGGACGGGGTTGCAGTTCAGGAACAGGTACGACGAGAGGTCGCGCTCGCGATGTCCGTGGCTCGCGCCACGACCCGCCTCCTCGCGGCGCTGCCCTGCGCGGGGATCGCACTCGCGGAACTCCTCGACCCCCACAGCGTCGCGTTCCTGTTCGATCGGCCGCTCGGCCGCGGCTGCGTGCTGGTGGCCGCGATCCTGGAAGCCATCGGTTTGTGGTGGGTGCAGCGGATCGCCGACCGGGCCGGGTGAGTCCACACGACGGACCGCGACGGCGACCCTGATGCATTGCTGCAGTTGGCCTTTGCCGCCGAGCTGCTGGCAGCCGCGGTGCTGGCCGGCGTCCCGACGGCTGTTGCCGCGCAGGAGATCGGTCATCGATTGGGCGGCCGTATCGGCGGTTGGCTTTGCGCGGTCGGTCGCCATCTCACCTTCGGCGCCTTGCCGTCGGACGCCTGGCGCCACCTCGAGTTCGCGCCGTCGCCTGCGAAACCGCCTGTGCTGCAGCGATTGCGAGCCAGCATCAGCATGCGATCCGACGGCTCATCGCGTATGAACGAGGGATTCCTTGCGTTCGGCCGCCTGATGGCGGAGTGCGAATCCGCCGGGATCTCGCCGCGGATGGGACTGCGAGCGCTGGCGAAGCAATGGCGCGCTGACGTCGCGAGCAGCCGGCTCGAGATCGCCCGCAAGGCCGGAGTCGCGGTGGTCGGTCCGCTCGGCTTGTGCTTCCTGCCGGCGTTCGTTCTGGTCTCGGTGGTGCCCGTCGCCGCCGCTGCGGTCCAGCAGATGCTGCAGTGACCTGGTCACGCCGCGGACGTTGCGACCCTCCGGCGGCGGTGTGCCCAGCGGGTCGCGACTGCTCCGGTGCCAGTCAGAACCACACCGAGGACGACAAGGAGTTCGAGTGGGCTACCGGTGTTCGGTAGTTCGGGCACGTTCGCCCCGGCCGGAGTCGGGAGTCCCGACGCAGCGGCGCTGCTGTCGAGGGCAGAGTTGGTGGTCGGCGGGGTGGTCGCCGGGGTGGTCGTCGGGGTGGGTGTCGCGCACGTCGAGCGCGTGATCGTGTTCGTGTCGAGCGTCACGGCGCCGTCCCGCGCGAGGAGCCGGCCCTCGAACGTCGCTGCGGTGTTCGCGGTGATCGAGATCTGCGACATGACGTCGCCTACGAACTGCGTCCCGGTTCCGAATGTCGCGGAACTGCCGACCTGCCAGGCGACGTGACAAGCCTGCGCACCGTTGACCAGCAGGATCCGGCTGTTCGATGCCGTGATCAGAGTGGAGCCGGCCTGGAAGATGAACTCGGAGCTGGAATCTCCTTGTCCATCGAGCGTGAGTGTCCCGGTTAGTCCGAACGTGGGGCTGGTGTAGACGCCGGAGTTGAGTGTCGTGCCGCCCAACTCGACGGCAACGTTGGTGGCGGGAGTGCGTCCGGCGGCGTCGTTATACGCCGTGACGAGGTCGGACTTCGCGCCCTGCGTGGTGGCGTCCCCCGCGTGGTCGGTTCCGGTTTGGGTGATCGAACCGGTACCGGTTTCCGTCGTCGTCGGGAACGTGCCGATGTCACCGGTGATGGTGGTCGGGCCGGTGTTCGTAATCCCGGAACCTGCGAGCACGGCGAAACTGCTTGCAGTGCCGAGGCCGACGGGCGCCTGCGCGGCCTGAGCGGTCGATGTCATGACCGACAGCGCGCCGATGGCGGCGACCCCGGTGATGACGACGATGCGGATCCGTGACCGACCCAGTCGCGGAACATGACAACGGAAAACATTCGTGGGCATAGCGCTCCCCAGATATTGCAGCTGAGGCAGCGTCGAGCTTGCACGGGGCGACAATCAGAAAAGATCGTCCAGCCCAAACCAAGCGTTCCTCGTCGGATACCTGGGGCATCGGCACAAAACTCCCGCGACATAAGCGGTTTCCGGAACTTCGCATGGACTGCGTGACGCTTCCACAGATCTTCAGCGCGACGGCAGGCGGCCGTCCCACGAGCCATCGTGAAGAGGCGGGCAGCTCGGCCCGCCGCGGACCGGGTTGTCCGCGCCGTTCGGCGGGAGGGGATGCCATGCGTCATGTCGCTGCGGCAACGGTTGGTTACGTGCGGCGCCGCCTGCGCGACGTCGGGGGTTCGGCCGATGCCGGGATGAGTACCGCGGAGTACGCCGTGGGCACGATTGCCGCCTGCGGCTTCGCGGCGGTGCTGTGGGCTGTCGTGCACAGCGGTGCGGTCCAGCAGGCGCTCACCGACCTCGTGACCAAGGCGCTCACGACGATATGAGTCGACCGGCTCCGGCACCTCCCCCGTTACATCCGCCGTTACCGCGCCGGCTTCCGGCGGGTGACCACGGCATGGCTACCGCGGAACTCGCGGTCGGCCTGCCACTGCTCATGCTGTTCGTGTTGCTCGGTGCAGGCGTGATCGATGGCGTACGGGATGGACTGCGCTGCGGTGCGGCCGCCCGGGCGGCTGCCCGCGCGGCGGCAGGTGGCGAGTCGTCGGCCGTCGTACAAGCTGCCGCTCAGGCGATTGCGCCGGACGGCGCTCGGGTCACGACGTCGGAGTCGAATGGCGTGGTCACCGTTTCCGTGTCGACCCATGTCGGCATCCCTGGTCCGTGGAATGACCACGGTCCCCACGTCGCGCTCACCGCGCGCGCTGTCGCACAGTCGGAATCGGGCTGGGCACCGTGAGCCGCCGACGGCTGGCCGGGCGATCCACCGGGGACAGCGGCTCGATGACCATCTGGATGACGGCCGGATTCCTGCTCATGGGCCTCGCGCTGGTCGCCGCGGTCTTGATCGGTGCGGCGGCCCGGGCCAACGCGCGGGCCGGCACGGCGGCTGACCTTGCCGCGCTTGCGGCTGCGGCCGCCGCTGTCCGTAACGACGGCGATCCCTGTACGGCCGCAAGGCGCATTGCCGACGCCAACGGTACCGGGCTGGCGCGGTGCCTTGTCGAAGGTGTGGATGTCCGGGTCTGGACCCAGATCGACGTCCGGGTCGTTGCGGGCTGGGCGCCGGTGGCCGCGCAGGGCCGGGCGCGCGCCGGCCCGGTCAGTCGTCCGCTGGTGGGAGGTGCGGAAGAACAGCCGTGAGCAGCGCGACGGCGCCCGCCTTGTCGAGCGGGTGATTGCCGTTTCCACACTTCGGCGACTGCACACAGGACGGGCAGCCGCCGTCGCAGCCGCAGGTGGCGATCGCGTCGCGGGTCGCGCGCAGCCACCGGGTCGCGCAGCCGTACGCGCCCTCGGCGAAGCCCGCGCCGCCGGCATGCCCGTCGTATACGAAGATCGTCGCCTCGCCGGTGTCCGGATGTATGGCGGTGGACACCCCGCCGATGTCCCAGCGGTCGCAGGTGACGAACAGCGGCAACAGCCCGATCGCCGCGTGCTCCGCGGCGTGGGCCGCGCCCGGTACGCACCCGGCATCGAGGCCGGCCGCCGCCAGCACGTCGCCCGGAATGGTGACGAACACCGCCCGGGTACGCAGTTGCCGCGGCGGCAACTGCAGAGCCGTCTCGCCCAGCACCTCGCCGGTGCCGCGCCGGCGGCGCAGGTACGACACAACCTGGGTGGTCACGTCGACACTGGCGAAGCCGACGCGCGGCCCAGCGGGCCGGACCACGCTCAGCGATTCGCGCTCGACGTCGACGATCCGCAGGTCGGTGACCGTACGAGCGATGGTCGACCACGGAGGCTCGTCCTGCCGGACCAGAGCGACGCTGGCTTCCAGGTCGAGGGACTCCACGACGTACGACTCACCGAGATGCAGGTACACGGCCCCGTCGTGAACCGCGTGATGCGCCGCGTCACCGTCGACGTGTCCCAGCAACCGGCCGGTGGCCGATTCGATGAGCGCGACGGTCTGGTCCGCCGCCCCGCGTAGGTCGACGGCCGGTCGCTCGTCGTGCCGCGTCCAGTACCAGCCATCCGCGCGGCGGCGTAACCGCCGGGCGTCGACGAGCGCGTCGATGCGCGGTGCAGCGCCGGGGAACAGCTCGAGATCCCCCGTGGTCAACGGAAACTCGGCCGCCGCGCATTCGAGATGCGGACCCAGGATGTACGGGTTCGACGGGTCGATCACCGTCGCCTCGACGGGCCGCCCGAACATCGCCTCCGGGTGGTGGGTCAGGTAGCTGTCGAGTGGATCGTCGCGGGCCACGAAGATCGCCGTCGCGGGCCGCCCGGCGCGGCCGGCTCGGCCCGCCTGCTGCCACAGCGAGGCCACCTTGCCCGGCCAGCCGGCGATCACGACGGCGTCGAGGCCGGTCACGTTGATGCCCAGCTCGAGCGCGTTCGTGCTGGCGACGCCGAGAAGTTCGCCACTGCGCAGCCGCCGTTCGATGGTGCGACGTTCTTCGCTGAGGTAGCCCGCGCGGTACGAACCCACGCGGGACGCCAACCCCGGAGCCGAATTGTCGAGCTGCCGGCGAGCGCCGGCGGCGACGATCTCGACTGCCGGCCGAGACCGGACGAACGCGAGCGACCGGGCCTGTTGCCGGACGAGATCCGCGAGCAGATCGGCGGCCTCGGACAGCGCGCTGCGGCGTACGGCCGGATCGTGTTCGCTCACCCGCGGTTCGTACAGGGCGAACTCCAGCGCGCCCTGCGGCGAGCCATCGACGGTGACCGCCTCGATCGGCAGCCCGACCAGCCGCGACGCGCACTGCGCCGGGTTCGCCGTGGTCGCGCTCGTCAGGACGAACGTCGGACTCGCGCCGTAGCGCTCGCACACCCGGCGAAGCCGCCGGATCACCTGCGCGACATGAGATCCGAAGACCCCGTGATACGTGTGGCACTCGTCGATGACCACGAACCGCAGCCGCTTGAAGTACGTACGAAACCGGGCGTGCTGGGGGAGCAGCGTCCGATGCAACATGTCCGGATTGGTGAACAGGAAGTTCGCGTGCGCCCTGGCCCAGTCGCGGTCCTCCCGCGAGGTGTCTCCGTCGTAGCGCGCCGGGCGAGCCCCGGGCAGGTCGAGTTCGACGATGGCTCGCAACTGGTCGCCGCCGAGCGCTTTGGTCGGCGAGAGATAGAGCACCCGGCAGTCGGGATCGGTCATCAGGCCGGTCAACGTCGGCAGCAGGTACGCCAGCGACTTGCCGCTGCCCGTTCCGGTGCCGATCACGACATGCCGCCCCGACCACGCCAGGTCGGCGGCGACCTGCTGGTGACGCCACGGGCGCCGGATTCCGCAGTCCGTCAACCGCTCACGAAGCACGGCGTCGATCCACCCCGGCCACGGCACCTCGTCGCCGGGAACCGCGGCCCGGCGGTGCACATGGGTGATGCAACCGGCCAGATCGGGATGCAGGCCGGCCAGCACCGCGCCCCGGCCGGGGGGCGGCAGCGACTTCGCATCCAAGCCGGTGGCGCGAGCGTCAAGCGCTTCGGCCGTCATGCATCGACCGTGCCACGAGACTCGGACACATGCACTTTTCGGACCGGTGCGCCGCGGTGGACCGCACTGCTGAACAAGAACGTGACAGGGTTAGTCGCCATCATGTCGGGTAAATGGCGCCCGCATCGACGAAGATCGACTTCGTCGCCGGTGCGTGCGTTCAACACGAACCAGTTGGCAATGACCTTCGGTACGGACTCGAGGAGTAACCGTGGATTTGACTCTGGCGACCCACCAAGAAGGCGATTCGACGGTCGTCGTCGTCGGCGGCGAGATCGACGTCTACACGGCTCCGAAGCTGCGCGAACAGCTGATCGATCTGGTGACCGGTGGCTCGTACCACTTGATCGTCGACATGGAGGGTGTCGAGTTCCTCGACTCGACCGGGCTCGGCGTGCTGGTCGGCGGTCTCAAGCGCGTGCGCGCACACGACGGAACATTGAAGCTCGTGTGCACGCAGGAGCGAATCCTCAAGATCTTCCGCATCACCGGCCTGACCAAGGTGTTCCCGATCTTCAACAGCGTCGCCGAAGCCGCCGCGGCCGACAGCTGAGGTCATGAACACCGTCCGGCCGCCCCGCACGGCGGGCCCGTGAGCGTCGTCGGCTTGGCTTTTTCGCCGGTGCCGGCCCACGTGCGGACTGCGCGCATGTTGTCCGTCGCGATCGGTCGGCGGTCCGGGTTGCCGGACGAGTTGCTCGACGAAGTCCGCCTCGCCGTCAACGAGGCCTGCATTCGGGCGGTCGCCGTGCACGGACGACTCCGCCGGGACGACGAGATCAAGGTTGAGTTCTGCGAGGACAGTCGCGGCTACCAGATCTCCATCGCGGACGTGGGCCCCCTCGAGGACGCGACCCCGGCGAGCCTCGACGAACCCTTCTCGCCATCGTCCGACGCCATGGCGGCGTCGATCGAGCTGGCGATCGTGAGCGGTCTCGTCGAAGACGTGCAACTCAAGGCCGGGGCCGATGGGGGCACCGTCGTGGTCCTGCGCTGGAATCGGTAACCGTTTCGGTCTGACGCGGCCCATGAGCGCGTATCTGCGAGATGCCTATCGGATACGGCCTCCCATGGCTACGATCCAACTCGGTTGCGGCGCGCGTCACGTCTTCGACGGACGCGCGCTTCGATGTCGGCGGTAGCAGCGCAGCTACCCACTGCCTTGGAGGTTGCATGTCGACGACCCACGCGGCGCTCGCGAGCGTAGACGCGGGATCCCTTTCCACCGATCAGCGGAGCCTGGTGATCGGCGTCGCCGTCATCGCCGGACTGGCTCTGCTGGTCGCGCTGTTCTTCGTCCGCGAGGTGCTCGCGGCGGGCCAGGGAACTGAGCGGATGCGCGAGATCTCCAAGGCGGTGCAAGAAGGGGCGTCGGCATTCCTGGCCAGGCAGTTCCGCACCCTGTCGGTGTTCGCGGTGCTCGTGTTCGCGCTGCTTTTCCTCCTCCCGGCAGACGGGGGCATCAACACCAAGCTCGGCCGGAGCCTGTTCTTCCTGGTCGGCGCGACCTTCTCCGCGCTGGTCGGGTTCGTCGGCATGACGCTGGCTACTCGGGCGAACGTCCGGGTCGCAGCGGCGGCGCAGGAGGTCGGCGCAAAGCCGGCGCTACGGATTGCGTTCCGGTCCGGCGGCGTCGTCGGCATGTTCACGATCGGCCTCGGCCTGCTGGGCGCGGCCATCGTGACGTTGATCTACAACAACCACGCGCCGATCGTGCTGGAGGGCTTCGGTTTCGGAGGCGCCCTGCTCGCCATGTTCATGCGCGTCGGCGGCGGCATCTTCACCAAGGCGGCTGATGTCGGCGCCGACCTGGTCGGCAAGGTCGAGCAAGGCATCCCGGAGGACGACCCGCGCAACGCCGCGACGATCGCCGACAATGTGGGCGACAACGTCGGCGACTGCGCTGGTATGGCCGCCGACCTGTTCGAGTCGTACGCGGTCACGCTCGTTGCATCGCTGATCCTCGGCCAGCAGGCCTTCGGCGGTAAGGGCCTCGTCCTGCCGCTGCTGATTCCCGCCGTCGGGGTGATCACCGCCCTGATCGGCATCCTCGCCGTTCGATTCCGGCCGTCCGACCACAACGCAATGGTCGCGATCAACCGTGGGTTCTTCGTGTCCGCGATCGCCTCGGCCGGGCTCACGGCGGTCGTCACCTTCACCTTCTTGCCCAGCAGCTACAAGTCGCTCGGGCTCGATGGGGTGGACGGCAATCCGCGGCTCTTCGCCTGGCTCGCGGTCGTCATCGGAATCGTGCTCGCCGCGGCGATCCAGCTGCTGACCGGCTACTTCACCGAGACCAAGCGGCGTCCGGTCCAGGACATCGGGCGAGCCTCGCTCACCGGCCCCGCAACCGTGATCCTGGGCGGCATCTCGGTCGGTCTCGAGTCGGCCGTCTACTCGGCGCTGCTCATCGGCGGCGCCGTGTACGGCGCCTTCCTGCTCGGCGGCGGGTCGGTGTTGCTGGCCCTGTTCTACGTCGCGCTCGCTGGAACCGGTCTGCTCACGACGGTCGGCGTCATCGTCTCGATGGACACCTTCGGCCCGATCAGCGACAACGCGCAGGGCATCGCCGAGATGTCGGGCGACCTCGACGAGGCCGGCGCCCGGGTGCTGACCGAACTCGATGCGGTCGGCAACACCACGAAGGCCATCACCAAGGGCATCGCGATTGCCACCGCAGTGCTCGCGGCGACCGCGCTGTTCGGTTCGTACGGTCAGGACGTTCTGGACGAAGCGGCGAAGCGGAACTTCTCCGGCATCACCGGCGACGGCCTGTCCGCGTTCAGCCTGTCGGTGAACAAGCCGAACGTGCTGTTCGGCCTGATCATCGGGGCATCGGTCGTGTTCCTGTTCTCCGGCCTCGCCGTGAACGCGGTCGCGCGGGCCGCCGGCCGGGTCGTGAACGAGGTCCGCGAGCAGTTCCGCACGAAGCCCGGAATCATGGACTACACCGAGCGGCCGGACTACGCGGCCGTGGTCGACATCTGCACCCGGGACTCGCAGCGGGAGCTCGCCACCCCCGGGCTGCTCGCCGTCCTCGCGCCGATCTCGACCGGTTTCTTCCTCGGCTACGAGGCGCTGGGCGCGTACCTCGCCGGCGCGATCGCGACCGGCGTGCTGATGGCCGTGTTCCTGTCGAACTCCGGTGGAGCGTGGGACAACGCGAAGAAGCTCGTTGAGGACGGCAACTACGGCGGCAAGGGTTCCGACGCTCACTCGGCCACCGTCATCGGTGACACCGTCGGCGACCCGTTCAAGGACACCGCGGGCCCGTCGCTCAACCCGTTGATCAAGGTGATGAACCTGGTCGCGGTCCTGGTCGCGCCGTCGGTGGTCCGGTACGGGGTCGGCAGCGACGACGCGAACACCTCGGTCCGGGTGATCGTCGGCGTCGTCACCCTCGCCGTCATCGTCGCCGCGCTCGTGATCAGCAAGCGACGCAAGGTGTCGTACGGACCGTCGGAGGCAGCATCCGTCGAGGCCGGCGGAGCCGCGCTGGAGACTGCAGAGCGGTAGATCGCTCGGTCAGCTGGTCGACTGGGACGGCGTTCGCAGCTCAGGCTGCGGGCGCCGTTCCGCACGTATCGACAGCCAGATCGCGGCGGCGAGCACGCCCACCACGGCGACCAACGTCAGCCAGGCCGGCAAATGCACGACGTCCTCCGTCACGAGCTCGACGCCGATGAGGACCAGCACCACGCCGAGGCCGGTGTCGAGGAACCGGAACCGCGCGACGCCGTGTTCGAGCAGGACGTACGCGGCGTGCAGGCCGAGCACCGAGAACCCGTTGGCAGCGACGATCGGGAACACATCCCGCGTGATGCCGAAGGCCGCCGGAATCGAGTCGACCGCGAAAACCACGTCCGCCACGGCAAGCGCGATCAGCGGAACGATGACGACAGAACCGCGACCGAGTTTCTTCGCGGCCCGGATCATGAAGCCGCCTTCTTCGTGCTCTTCGCCCTCCTTCGGCAGGCCCGACCGGATCGTGTTCAGCCCGGTCAGGATGAGCAGCGCGCCGAAGAAGTAGAGCGTCGCGTGCAGCGCGTCGACGAGCGCGAGCCCGCCGCCGATGAGGAGCAACCGCAGGATCAGCGCGAGCCCTACGCCGATGACGACCAGGTTCTCCCGGCGGGCCGGCGCGACCTTGAGCGCGGCCAACACGATCGCGAACACCGCAACGTTGTCGAGGGACAACGCCCGTTCCAGCAAGTAGATCGTGAGGTAGTCGGCGCCCGCACCGCCGCCATCTACGAAGATCACCGGCAGGGTGACCGCAAGGCCGAGCACGGTCCAGACCACGGTCGCGATGCCGGCTGCCCGCACCGATCCGGTCCCGTGCCGTTGGAGTACGGCCAGGTCAATCACGAGGGATGCGACGAGGACGACGCCGAGGACGACGTAGGCCCAGGCTGAAACGTGCATACGATGTACCTCCGGTACGGTCGACGGACCGTCCGAAGGTCTCTCCCGCCGCGGTGACGCGACCCCGAGCCCGGGACCGGGCGCTCCCGCGGGTGCGGACGCGATCCCAGGCCGTGATGACGGACTCGGTGCGAGGTGGGGATACTCCCCTTCAGATCTGCTCAACCGTACCGGGGGAGCAGGGGGATTCCAAGCCCGCCGGCCGAGCCTGTGCGCGGCGAGCCCGTGTGCGACGCGATCCGGCTAGCGTCTAGGGCCATGTCGAGCCAGTTGTCGTTCTTCTCCGCGGGCTCGCAAGAGCCGCGGGTCGACGACCTGGCGGGCGTGCTGTGCGGACCGGGCCAGATCGTGCGGCGGGGATCGGCCGCTCGGGTCAGCGTCGTGCTGGCGGACGACTGGCGGGTGTCGGCGCTGTGGGCGGAGTTCGAGCGGCGTGGCCTGGACGGCGAGGTCGTCACGGCCGGCGACGGCGACGGCTGGTCCGGCAACCCCGGCGGGATGGTGACGCCGGCGAAGAGCGTGCGCACCCCCTTTGCCAGCAGCCTCTCCGAGCTCGCCGCCGCCTGGGGCGATGCGGGCGGAGGTAAGCGTCCGCCCCGCCGGCTGGTCCTCGATGGACCGGCGTTACGGCTGTGGTTCGTCGTGGCCGGCCGTGCGTGGGAGTCCGGCTTCGCGTTCGGCTTGGGCGAGCACGACGAACCGTGCTGGGATGCGATCGGCGCCGCGCTTGCGGGCGTCGGCCTGCCCTGTGCGTTCGTCGGCCCGCGGGGTGACGGGCCCGCCTACCGGCTCACCGGTCGGCGTCGGGTGTCACGGCTCGCTGAACTCGTCGGCGAACCGCCGCCAGAGGCCCCGGAAGGTGTTTGGCCTACCTGAAGGTCCACTCCGATCGGGTAGCTTTTGCCTCTTGCGGACCGCGCAGGCTATTCACGTGCGCCGGGTGTGGCAGCGTGCCGTAGCCTTCGGGCGCGGCAGCGATCCCGCGGAATTGATCAAGATCCCGACACGGTTCTGCCGACAGGGACCAAGGAATCGGACTGAAAGGAGCGTGCGTGGCCCGCAAGCTAGTCATCGTCGAATCGCCGGCCAAGGCGAAGACCATCGCGCGCTACCTGGGCGACGGCTACGTCGTGGAGTCATCGATCGGGCACATCCGCGACCTTCCGCGTAACGCTGCTGATGTCCCGGCGAGCCACAAGGGTGCCAAGTGGGCGCGCCTCGGCGTCGATGTCGACAACGGGTTCGAGCCGCTCTACATCGTCAGTCCGGACAAGAAGCAGCAGGTCGCGAAGCTGAAGAGCCTGCTCAAGGACGCCGACGAGCTGTTCCTCGCCACCGACGAGGACCGCGAGGGCGAGGCCATCGCGTGGCATTTGCGCGAGACGCTCAAGCCGAAGGTGCCGGTCCGGCGGATGGTGTTCCACGAGATCACGCCGAGCGCGATCACCGCCGCCGTCGAGAACCCCCGCGAACTGAACGAGTCGCTGGTCGACGCCCAGGAGACGCGCCGGATCCTCGACCGCCTGTACGGCTACGAGGTCAGCCCGGTGCTGTGGAAGAAGGTGCTGCCTCGGTTGTCGGCCGGCCGGGTCCAGTCGGTGGCGACGCGGTTGCTCGTCGAGCGGGAACGCGAACGGATGGCGTTCCGGACCGCCGGCTACTGGGACCTCGACGTCGAACTTTCGGTGCTGGGTGACGTTGCCGAGGGCGATCCGCGGACGCTGACGGCGACCCTCGTCGCGGTGGACGGAACGCGAGTCGCGACCGGTCGCGACTTCGGTTCCGACGGCACACTCAAAGCCGACAGCTCCGGCGTACTCGTCGTCGACGCCGATCGCGCCAACGCGTTGGCGGGGGCCCTCCGGGGCGTACCGGCGACGGTGTCCAAGGTCGAGACGCGCCCGTACCGCCGGTCCCCGGCCGCGCCGTTCATGACGTCGACCCTGCAGCAGGAGGCTGGCCGCAAACTGCGGATGACCTCGCAGACCGCGATGCGGGTGGCCCAGCGGCTGTACGAGAACGGCTACATCACCTACATGCGTACGGACTCGACGAACCTGTCCGAGACCGCGTTGCGCGCGGCCCGCGACCAAGCCCGCCGGCTGTACGGGGCCGACAACGTGCCGGATGCGCCGCGGCTGTACACGCGCAAGGTCAAGAACGCCCAGGAAGCGCACGAGGCGATCCGTCCTGCCGGCGACGAGTTCCGTACCCCCGGCCAGATCGCCAGCGAGGTCACCTCCGACGAGCTACGCCTGTACGAGTTGATCTGGCAGCGCACGATCGCCAGCCAGATGATCGACGCCACCGGCACCAGCGCGTCGATCCGGTTCGCCGCCACGACCACGGCGGGCGAGCAGGTCACGCTCGCGGCGAGCGGCAAGGTGATCTCGTCTCCGGGCTTCCTGCGGGCCTACGTCGAAGGCGCCGACGACCCCGAAGCGGAACTCGACGACCGCGAACGCCGGCTGCCGCCACTCGCCGAAGGCGACCGGCTCGACACGCTCGACGTCACCCCGAAGGGCCACGAGACGCAGCCACCCGCGCGGTTCACCGAGGCCAGCCTGGTCAAGCGCCTGGAGGAGCTCGGCGTCGGCCGGCCGTCGACGTACGCGTCGATCATGCAGACCATTCAGGACCGCGGTTACGCCTGGAAGAAGGGCAGCGCGCTGGTTCCGAGCTGGACCGCGTTCGCGGTGATCGGGCTCCTCGAAGCACACTTCGGCCGGCTCGTCGACTACGCGTTCACGGCAACGATGGAGGACGACCTCGACCTGATCGCGTCCGGGCGGGAAGCCGGCCGGCACTGGCTCGAGCGGGTCTACTTCGGCTCCGACGAAGGCCACGAAGGTGGCCTCGCCCGCGCCGGCGGCCTCAAGCAGCTCATTGCGAACCAGATGGCGGAGATCGACGCCCGCGAGGTGAACTCGATCCCGATCGGTGTCGGCGAGGACGGTGAGCCTGTCCTGGTTCGCGTCGGCCGGTATGGGCCGTACGCCCAGCACGGTGAGCAGCGGGCCAGCATTCCGGAGGAACTCGCGCCGGACGAGCTCACTATCGAGAAGATCACCGAACTGCTCGACGCGCCGTCGGGCGAGCGTGAACTCGGCGTCGATCCGGGCAGCGGGCTGCCGGTCGTGGCCAAGGCCGGTCGTTACGGCCCGTACGTCACGCAGGTCGTGCCGGAGGGTTCGAAGGCGAAGCCGGCCACCGCGAGCCTGTTCAAGTCGATGACCCTCGACCAGGTCACGCTCGAAGACGCGCTGACGCTGTTGACGCTGCCCCGCGTGGTCGGCGAGATCGACGGCGATGTCGTCACCGCGCAGAACGGTCGCTACGGCCCGTACCTAAAGAAGGGCACCGACTCCCGGTCGCTCGACTCAGAGGAGGCGTTGCTGACGATCTCCCTCGACGAGGCGAAGGAGATTTACGCGAAGCCGAAGGAGCGACGGGGCCGCGGTTCGGGCGCCAATGCCGCGCCGCTGCGCGAACTCGGTGCGGACCCGGTCAGCGGCAAGCCGGTCGTGGTCCGGGAGGGCCGGTTCGGCCCGTACGTCACCGACGGCGAAACGAACGCCTCGCTGCGCAAGGGCGATGCCGTTGACTCGGTCACCATCGAGCGGGCCGCCGAGCTGCTGGCAGATCGCCGGTCCCGCGGGCCGGCACCGAAGAAGGCGACCCGGAAGAAGGCGGCACCGCGTAAGAGGTCGGCTGCCAAGGCCTGACCGGCGGCTCGCGCGCCTCCGCCCTCACCACGGATACGATCGAACCCCAGCACTCGATCGTGGAGTTCGACATAGCTGACAGCCCATCGGAGAGCTACGGCCGACCGCTGAATCCGGCCCTCAACGAGCTCGCCGATGTCAACGTTTCGGCGATGCACGACGTCCGGTCGGTGCTCCGGGTCCGCGACTTCCGCCGCCTGTTCGTCGCGCTGGCGCTGTCCAGTCTGGGGGACTGGCTGGGACTACTCGCGACGACCGCGCTGGCCGCGGCCCTCGCCAAGAGCTCATCCGGGCAGCTGTACGCGATCGGCGGCGTGCTCATCGTGCGGTTGCTTCCGTCGATCCTGCTCGGCCCGCTGGCCGGCGCGTTCGCCGACCGTTTCGACCGACGCTGGGTGATGATCGCGAGCGACGTCCTGCGGTTCGCGCTGTTCGCCTCGATCCCCATCGTCGGGCGGCTCGACTATCTGTACGTGGCCAGCTTCCTGGTCGAGGCCGTGGGCCTGTTCTGGATCCCGGCGAAGGAAGCCAGTGTTCCGAACCTGCTCCCGCGCGAGCTGCTCGAGACCGCCAACCAGCTCAGCCTGATCGTCACGTACGGGTCGGGCGCGGTCGCCGCCGGCGTGTTCGCCCTGTTGGCCGCGCTGAACCGGGCGCTCGCCTCGGGCGTCGGTTTCTTCCACGCGAACCCGGTCGACCTGTCGCTCTACTTCAACGCGGCGACGTTCCTGGTCGCGGCCCTCACCGTCGCCACGCTGTCCTCGATCAGTGGCCGAAGTCCGACCCGGCAACGACAGGACCCTGAGGCCGTCGAGTCGTTGGGCTTCTTCAAGATGATCGTCGAGGGCTGGAAGTTCATCGGGATCACGCCGCTGGTACGCGGCCTGGTCATCGGCATCCTCGGCGCTTTCGCCGCCGGCGGTGCCGTCATCGCGCTGGGTCGTCCGTACGTCGAACTGCTCGGCGCGGGCGACGCGGCGTACGGCCTGCTGTTCGGTTCGGTGTTCGTCGGCCTCGCGATCGGGATGGGGGTCGGGCCACGGCTCCTCCGGGAGGTCAGCCGCCGCCGGCTGTTCGGCATGTCGATCGTCGGCGCGGGCGCCGCGCTGATGGTCGTATCGGTGCTGCCCAACCTGGCGCTCGCCCTGATCACGACGGTGATCGTGACGTTCTTCGGCGGCGTCGCCTGGGTCATCGGCTACACGCTGCTCGGTCTCGAAGTGGCCAACGAGCTGCGCGGCCGGACGTTCGCCTTCGTGCAGTCGCTGGTTCGTACCGACCTGTTGGTCGTCCTCGCGGCAGCACCGACGATCGCCGGCGTCATCGGTCGGCACTACGTCACGCTGCCGAACGACGCGCGGATCCGGGCCGACGGCGTCACGATTGTGCTGCTCGTATCGGGTCTCCTCGCGGTGATCGTCGGGCTTTTCTCGTTCCGTCAGATGGACGACCGGCGCGGGGTGTCGATCCTGTCCGAACTGGCCGCCGGCGTCGGTATCGGTCGCCTGCCGCGGGTGATGCCGGGGTTCTTCATCGCCTTCGAAGGTGGCGAAGGGGCCGGCAAATCCACGCAGCTGCGGCTCTTGCAACAGGCGCTGCAGGACGCCGGTTACGCCGACATCGTCCTGACGTTTGAGCCGGGCGCCACCGAAAGCGGTGCCGCCCTCCGGGCTTTGCTTCTCGACTCGGCCACCGAACTCGGACCGCGTGCCGAGGCGTTGCTCTATGCGGCCGACCGGGCGGAGCACGTCGCCGAGGTCGTCCGGCCGGCGCTCGAGCGGGGCGCCATCGTGATCAGCGACCGGTATGTCGACTCGTCGCTGGCGTATCAGGGGGCCGGGCGGAAGATCGACGAGCGCGATCTCGAACTGGTGCAGCGCCTGGCGACCGAAGGCCTGCGCCCGGACCTCACCGTGCTGCTGGACATCGCGCCCGCCGCGGGCCTCGCCCGGGCACGCGACCGGTCGGGCGGACACGATCGGATCGAGAGCGAAGCGCTCGCCTTCCACCAGCGGGTCCGCTCCGCGTTCATCGAAAGGGCCAGGCGGAGCCGCGGCCGGTACCTGATCCTGGATGCCGAGCTGCCGCCCGAAGAACTGAGCGGCCTCGTTCTCGACGAGGTGCTGGCCCGACTGCGCCGGCGGCACGGCGCGCAAGCCGTGGCCGGCCGGCAGACGGTGACCGCATGAGCGTCTGGGCCAGCCTGCGTGGTCAGGAAGCTGCCGTCGCATTGCTGCAACGCTCCGCGCAGGCGGCCGCGCCCGGACACGCCTGGCTGATCGTCGGTCCTGCCGGCTCGGGTCGGAGCGTCGCGGCCCGTGCGTTCGCGGCGGCGTTGCAATGCGAACTGCGCACGGGCTGCGGGGAGTGCGAGGCGTGCCGTGAGGTGCTGGCCGGCAGCCACCCCGACGTCGAGGTGGTGGCGACAGCGACGTTGTCGTACGGCGTGGATCAGATGCGGGGCCTCGTTCCGGCCGTCCAGTCGCGGCCGACCACCGGCCGGGCCCGCGTGATCATCATCGAGGACGCTGACCGGCTGACCGATTCGGCGGCGAACGTGCTGCTCAAGCCGCTGGAGGAGCCGGGCGCGTTGACGGTCCTCGTCCTGTGCGCACCGGCGGTGATCGACGTGCTGCCGACGATTCGCTCACGCTGCCGGGTCGTCACGTTGCGGCTGCCCACCGCGGGCGAGATTGCGGACCTGCTCGTCGCGGAAGGCTTCGACCCGCGGGTGGCGTCGTTTGCGGCGGCGGCTTCGCAGGGCCACGTCGGTCGAGCCCGCAGGTTGGCCGGCGATCCCCAATCGCAGGCCCGGCGGGCCGCCGTACTCAAGCTCCCGCGCGAGCTTCGTTCGGTGGGCTCTGCGATGACCGCTGCGCTCGAACTCGTCCAGGCCGCTGAGGAGGACTCCGCCGACGAGGTAGGCGCACTCGCGGTCAAGGAGACCGCCGACCTGAAGGAGGCGCTGGGCATCGGCGTTCGGGGCGTGTCGACCCGCGGGACCGCGTCCGCGATCAAAGACCTAGAGGCACAGCAGAAATCGCGGGCCACCCGCGCCAAGCGCGACGTGCTCGACCGGGCACTCGTCGACCTGGCGGCCCTGTACCGGGATGTGCTCGTCGTGCAGCTCGGCGCGTCAGCTGTCGCGGAACCGGTCCATCCCGATCACGCCGAGACCGTACGAAAGATCGCTGCGGCCTACACTCCCGAGGTCGTCCTGCGGTGCGTTGAGGCGGTGTTGCGCTGCCGCGAGGCCATCGCCGCGAACGTCTCACCGCAACTGGCGTGCGAAGCGATGGCGCTGGCGCTCCGCGAAGCCGCCGCCTGACTCGTGCGTCCAACCTGCCTCCGCAGCCGGCGCCGCGCGATTAAGTTGGGCGGGTGACGACGATGGGGGACGGCTCTGTGGTCGCCGACGAGCTGCCGCCGTTGCCGCCCGAAGGCTGGCATCCGGATCCCGGTGGGCGTTGGTTGTGGCGCTGGTGGGACGGCAGCGACTGGACGACCTGGGTGTCGAACGGCCGCTGGACCACGAACGAGCCGCTGCGTCGCGTCGAGCCGGACGGCCGGGCCCTGCTGCCGGTTCGGGCGATCTGGTGGGGGATCGGCGGCGTCGTCGTCGGCGAGCTGTTCGGGCTCGGCTTGTTCCTGCTGGCGGACTGGGTGTCGAACGACCGCCGCGTCGTCGAACTGGTCCTGAGCCAGCTGGGGCTGTGGGCCGGATTCACCGGCGCTTTGGTGATCGCCTCCCGCCGCTACGGCACCGGACACCTTTTCCAGGACTTCGGTGTCCGGATGAAACGCAACGATGTCTGGCTCGGCTTGGGGCTGTCCCTGCTCGGCAGGGTGCTCGGCATCGTCGCGCTCATCCCGATCGTGACGATCTTCCGGCACTACTTCCAGGATCTGCCGACCGACAACAGCATTCTCGGTGTCGACAAAGAGGACCGGGGCGCCCTGATCACGGTGGCCGTCATCGCCACGATCGGCGCCCCGTTCATCGAGGAGATGCTGTTCCGCGGCCTGATCATGGGCTCGCTACGCCGGTTGGGTGCCGTATGGGCATTGATCCTGCAGGCGGTCTTGTTCGGCTCAGTGCACATGGAGGTCGACGCCGGGCGCCGGAACATCCTGACGTTCGTCGCCATCGCCTGCGCCGGCTTGGTGTTGGGCTGGTGCGCCCAGCACTACAAGCGCCTCGGGGTAGGGATGTGGACCCACTTCTTCTTCAACCTGCTTGCCGTCGGGATCCTGCTGGCCACGTCGTTCTAGCTGTCGGTGGGTCCGGTATCGTGGCCAGCCGCGCGACTCGTGTGTCGTCGCGCCGCCTTAGCTCAGTCGGCAGAGCACCTCACTCGTAATGAGGTTGTCCGGGGTTCGACTCCCCGAGGCGGCTCAAGTGGCCTCTGATCTGCAGTTTTGATGTAGATCAAGATCGAATCGGTCGAGCACAGCGTTGCGAGACCAGATAACTTGGTGCAAACTTCCGGACCGTGACCGCGTCCGACCTCACGCTCCGGGACTTCTCCCGCAGCCTGCGCGCGCGCAATCGCAGCCCTCGAACCATCGGATCGTACGTCGAGTCCGCGACACAACTGGCTGACTTTCGGCCAGATCAGGACGTCGCGTTGCTCACCCGCCGAGACATCGAGGAGTACCTCGGAGACGTCCTCGACAAGCGATCGGCATCGACAGCGGCGACTCGATACCGCGCTCTGCAGCAGCTCTACCGCTGGGCTGTCGAAGAGGAGCTAATCGAACGGTCACCGATGGAAGGCATGCGTCCGCCAACGATCCCCGAGAAGCCGGTTCCGGTGCTGGCCGACGACACGATTCGCGCACTGCTCAAGGCCGCCGATGGGAAAGACTTCGCTGATCGCCGCGATACCGCGATTATCAGGTTGTTCCTCGAACCAGGGGGATTGCGTCTCGCGGAGTTGGCGGGACTGACCGTAAGCGATCTCGATCTCGACAACGACGTCGTCTTGGTTTTGGGCAAGGGACGTAGGCCGCGATCAGTCCCTTTCGGCGCAAAGACCGGTAGCGCGCTGACTCGATACATGCGACTGCGGGTGAGCCACAAGCTGGCCGCGTCGCAATCGCTGTGGCTTGGTACGAGGTCAGTGCTTTCCGGAAACGGAGTCGCTCAGATGCTTTCGCGTCGGGCCGAGCAGGCGGGACTCGGACACGTCCATCCGCATCAGCTTCGGCACACTGCGGCGAGTCGGTGGCTGGCGGCAGGAGGCTCGGAGGGCGACGCCATGCGGCTGTTTGGATGGCGATCCCGAGAGATGCTCGGCCGCTATGGGGCGTCGCAAGCAGACGATCGTGCACGCGATGCCGCTCGCCGACTTGCGTTGGGCGATCTGCTCTAGTCGGTGTGTCCTTCGAGGAGTCGACTGAGGGATCTCGTACGCTGAGCTCTGCAACACCCCACCTCTGAAGTTCTGAACGCCGTGTAGCGCGCCGCGCGACACGTCTGGAACTTATTTGAGGTGGATGGTGAACGCTCCTCTTACGCCCGAGCAGCGTTCTATGCGTGCCCGACTTGCCGCACACGCGCTCCACGCCAGGGTGGCTGACCCCTCGGCGCATACCGCGAGAGCGCGCGAAGCGTTCCTGTCGCGGTTCGAGCGTGAGGCTGACCCTGAGGGCGTTTTATCCCCCGAAGAGCGACAGCGTCGGGCTGGGCATCTCCGGAAGGCTCATTACCAACGAATGGCTCTCGCGAGTTCTCGGGCCCGGGCAAAGCGTGGGACCGACCTTGGCTTAGGCCAGGACGGAATCGACGAGACGCCAGCTCATGGCTGAACCAATCGATGAGTGGGACAGGCAGGATAAGGAAGGCGCGAAAGCCTTCGAAGCTTTCGCTTGCTACCGGGACATGGGGGCTACCCGAAGTGTGCGAAAGGTTGCTCAAGAGTTGGGCAAGAGTTGCACGCTGATTGCGAAGTGGTCGAAGCGGTGGAGCTGGGGAAGCCGTACCGTGGCATACGACCGATACCTCGATCGGACCTTCCGGGAGTCAATCCGGGAGGGCGTGCGCGAGACAGCAATGAAGTTGCAGACGTCTCGTGCTCAGCTCGCCGACATCTTGTTAGAGGCGACGAGCCTCATGGATTCGAGCGCACTGCCGAGTCGGGAAACGATCAGATTGTTCGATGTGCTCACGAGGAGCCAGCGTCCGGACCTGGAGCTGATCTTCTCGAATCAATCGTCGCCGAGCCCAGATGAGCTAGACGAGTTCGATGTCGAGAACATGACTGATGAAGAACGCCGAGATCTGATGCAGCAAATACGCGATGAAGCCGACCGGGCGCTAGGCGAGTACGGCGTAGGAGGCCCAAAGGACGTCGACTGGGACGACGACGATGCTTAGCGTTCCTGGCAGAGTCGCCGCCGCCTCTTGCATGTGCCTGTGGATCAGATGCGCGGTGATGCCTTGGCTTTTGTTGGCGTTCCCATGCCTGCAAAGAGATCGGCAACGGGTAGGCCCAGCCCGTCCGCCAGAGCTTGTATTGCGTCGATGCTGATGTTGACCATGCCGCGTTCAACTCGAACGACGTATGTGCGGTGAAGACCAGAACGGTCGGCGAGGTCTTCCTGTGACCAGCCGTGCGCGGTACGAGCTGCCCGGACTTGATCACCAAAACGGCGTCTGTGTGCCGTTTCGTCGAAGGTGCGTCGACGCGGCGGCATCTGCCTACCGTCTGTAGTTTCGGCGCCGATTGCAGTAGCCGATATAGCACTTGTCGCCTATATGGCACTAGACTCGTGCCGACTTGCGTGAGGTGACTCGGAGGGGAAGCGGATCTTGTCTGTTCGGTTTTCGGCTTTGCAACTGCCAGGGCGGCAATTGAGGGGGATAGGCGCCGCCTTTGCGGTAGGAGCGGTGATGGTTGGAGCCGCTGCATGTGGAACTGCCAGCGCGAAGACGAACCTTTCGAGCGCACATCCCGAGACTGCCCAGGAGGCGGGCCTTCGCCTCGCGCTAGCAGCGTGCAATTCGTGGGCGTCCATCGAATTGAAAGGTGGTGGGGCGCCGGAGAAGGCCGTTGCAGCGCAGGCGGCTGAGGCGGCTCAGAAGGACCTTCGGTGGCAGGAGCTCTTTAAGGCGACTCGGGACTACATCGACCTTGAGACAAAGGTGCACGCAGGTCAGGGCGATGCTCTCCTTACCCTTTCCTACGGGGATCGGGTCAGCCGGGCCTGCATGGAAGTCCCTGGAGCGAAGCCCCAGAAGCTTGTACTTAAGGGTCTCGGTAAGAACTGAAAGCTCATAGAGCTTGCCGGGCAGTGTCCAACCCCAGAGGAGTCGTCGCGGCGGTTTCCAAAACTAGCTGCTTCAACTCCCTCGTCGGGAGCTTTCGTACTTCATAATCATGGTTGTGACTGGGGGGTGGAGCGAGCTGGCCGGGTTTCTTGTCGATCCAGTCGTGGCGGTAGTCGACGCCACTGATGACAGAGTCGTGATCTGGTGGATCCAGCTGTCCCGGGTCGGCCATACGGGCAGCCGCCTGTGTGGGGCGTGGGTCCTCGACATAGCGGATGTAACGAAGGTTCGGGCGGTCATTGCTCGTCGGGTTGGCTTTGCCACGACGTCAGGCGAACAAGCCGTAGCTAAAACGGGCTCCTACTTTGACGCTCGTCTCGATCTTCCTGGAACGATCGACGCAGTCACCAACGCTCGTGTCAGCCTTATCGAGGCATTCGAAGTCGCGCAGCGCCAGCGAAAGCCAAGTTCGCGCTTGGTGGAACCTAACTGGCCGGATCTTCCGCCCCCGTTGGACGTCAACAGTCCGCCGACCGTCGCTGGTTCGCCGGAAGTCGCTCGCGCGCTCAGCATTGCCCGCTACCTAGATCATCTTGCCAAGGTTTGGGACGCGCTCGAAGACATCCGTACGTCGCGGAAGATGCTTCGCGACGCGTACGGGAATTCGACTGCTGGGTCCGAGCTCTTTCCGTTACAACTCGTCGACTAATGAGCCTGAACTTCGTTGCGATCGACGTCGAGACGGCTAACAGCAACCGCGGCAGCGTCTGCGCGTTCGGCGTCACTATCGTTGAAAACGGATATGTGACCGATTCACATCAGATGCTGACCACGCCACCTAAAGAGTTTGACTGGTTCGACGGCTTCAACATCGGGCTCCACGGAATCCGTCCCGAAGACGTGATGGGAGCGCCCAGTTTCGCGCAGCGGCTCGCGGATGTCCTCGCGATCGTGGGTGAACAGCCGGTGGTCGCTCATAACGCAGCCTTCGATATAGGGGCAATCCGCATGGGCTGCAATGCGGACGGCCTTGATTGGCCAACGCTCTCTTATGCGTGCTCTCTCATCATGTCCCGCAGGTCGGGACTTGGCCTTCTGAGCTACCGCTTGCCGATTGTCTGCGATGCGCTGGGTATTCCGCGCGGACGACACCACAGTGCGGGTGAGGATGCCCAAGCAGCCGCGGAAGTCGTGCTGGCGCTCGCGGCTCGTCATGGCGTCGGCACGCTCGATGATCTGGTAAAGACCTTACAAATCCGGTTGGGGAAGATCACCCAGACGGAATGGGCATCCTGTATTCAGCTCTACTCAGGAATCTCGGGAGAGGGCGGGCGGCTCAGGCCCCCAGATGCCAACGCAGCCGCAGATCCTGACCATCCACTCTATGCCAAGAGAGTCGCATTTACAGGTGGTCTGAGCGTCACGAGGGCACAAGCTTGGGCAGCTATCGCCAACCTCGGCGCAATACCTCAGCAAGGGCCAACGAAAGATACTGACTACCTTGTGATCGGGGATGGGTTCAACGGCAACGCAGCAGCAGAGTTCCATACAGGAAAGGCAATCAAAGCCGTCAAAGTGAACGCGAAGGGAGGTCACATCGAAGTGCTCACCGAAGGCGACCTCTGGGAGATGTTCGCCGAGACGCACACCTTTGGGACTCGGCCAAACGCGTAGTCGAGCCATAGGTGGGTGATGGAGTATTGAGAACCACGCCTATTCGAGCCAGGCTAGGAGTTTCTCCACAGCAAACGTCATGGTGTAAGCCTTGTCTCGGTCGACTCTACGACCACCATGAACTACTTGATTCCTTAGTTCTGTGAGCTCCTGTAGCTGTCCGAAGAGCTTCGGATCCTCCGTTTTCAGCGATCTATCTATTGCCGCGCTGGCAATCTTCGACACGAGATCAGGCACGTTTGATCGACTCTTGAGTAGGATCTCAACGACAGGGCGACGTTCTATTGAACTCCGTCTGAGTAGCGCTCTTTTGGTCGCAATCTCCGCAGCCATCGCGGCCGCCAAAATCGCACGTTGGCCATCGACGAGGTCTGACTCCCGGGCAAAGAATCTGGCATCCGCGAAGAGCTCAAGCTCAGGAGGCACATCTTCGCCGCCACTCAATCGGGTCCGGATGTCGTCGAGTTGGTTGACGCTAGCGCCAATCTCCCCATGACGCATCGTGAACGACTGCTGAGGGCCGTAGGCGATTAGGTAGCCATCCGCGCCTGCATCGCGGAGATAGCATCTTCCATACTGCGTGGACGGTTCGTCGCCTGTTCCCAGCCACGATTGAGATGTCTCCACCCGTAGCCAAGCGGTGAACCTAGTTGCCTCTGTATTGGCAATCGCTAGTCCCTGAGATAGCGATCTTTCCAGTTCTTGTTCGATCTCTTCGAATGGGCGGCTCTTTTTGTCCTGCATCGAACCAGTCCCTGGAAAGTCGACCCAAATCTTGATCAGGTTCAGAGCCCGGACAGCCGGTGTTCCTTGGAGACGCGGTTGGTCGGGCGACAGAGCCGGTATGTATATGGTTTCTGCCTCATCTGATTCGTGGAACTCAGCTGGTTCTGACGGGATCATGAGCGTGACAGTGCTGTCATCCCGGCGATATACAAGCTTAGTTCCTAGCGCTGTCTCTTGGATCAGTGGCCCCGGAAGGGAATACCGGATCTCGAAGCGGTGAGTGGTGAGCTCTAGTGGCGGGTCCGGAATGGCAGAACTCAACATGACAGGCTCGGCACGTTGATGAATGCTCGCCACTTCTGGGGCGCGTTCGGGTTTGGACCAAGCTCCTGGACCACGGGCCACCTCGACCTAGACCTGATTGTTCATGTCTTGCACAGCTCGCGCCTCGCCTAGGAAAACTTGGCAGCTTCGTCGCGCAACCACCTAAATGGACTCATCCAAGTGACTCCCACGGCTGCGCAGGCATCCGGAACCTTGACGCGTCTCCTTGAAGCAGGGTCGGGAATCTCAAGGGTCACGACCGCATAGCCGAGCGTGAGTGCCTGAGCGACGATGAAGTAGTCAGCCGACTGTAGAAAGTCCGCCACCGCCGCCTGTTTGAAACCTTGGGCCTGAGACCATTCGCTCACCCTCCGCAGCGACGCCGAGTCAGCTGCGGTCGGTGCTAGTCGGAATGACGACGGCTGGCCCTTCATCCAGTCCGCCAAGTCGTCTCCACCGCCAACCACCTCGTCGTAGACCGCTTGCACGGTGAAGGCCTTGTTTGCTGTGTGCTGAGCGGCAAGCCAGTCCCAGAAGGCAGGCACGATGTCGAATGCGAAATACCTATTCTTGGCGTCGATGAACACGTTGGCATCGAGGAGGTACATCAAACAACCCCGAGGCGCTGACTCAGTTCTTCAAAAGTCGAAAACTTCTTGAAGCCAAGTAGCCGGAACGCGTCCCGGTGAAGCGTTCGCCCTTCAGTCGTATCAGTGACCAACGCTTGCGCGAACCTCCGGCTAACGCGGATCGGTTCGGTATTGTAGAAGTTCCCGCCGCTGCCACTGGTCGACGCCAGGTCCAATACACGAGCAAGTTCCGCTTCGTACGCAGGTCGGTACTTGCTCCAACTCATCAGCCCGGTGTCGTAGATACGACGCAGTACGACCAGGGTGCTTACCTTGTAGAACTTGGCTAAGCGATCGAGCTCGGCTGTCAGGTCCGGTCCATTAGTAAATTCCGCAGCGATCGACGTACGAGGAACCAACAACTCGGCCGCAACTCGGTTACACCACGCTTCTACGCCCGAGCCCATCGTCAAATCGGCAAGATCCGGTCGCGACAGTGCCGAGCCGCCAAGTGCTAAATGCGCTAGTTCGTGAACCAACGTAAAGATCTGGGCTGCCTTGGTGTCTGCTCCGTTGATAAACACCACTGGCGCGAACTCATCCGCCAGCGCGAATCCACGGAACTCTCTCGGATTCAACTTTCGGTGGGTGTCGTTGCCGACCACTCCGTTGGTCATCACCAACACTCCGGCTGCCTCTGCGTGCTCCCGCAGGCCATCGAGTGCTTCGCTCCAGGTCCGGAAGGCAACGCGTCGCGCTAAGCCGAACCCGAGGAGGTCACGAAGCCTCCCAGCAGCCTCCTCCGCGTCGTCATCTGCGCTCAGACTGCCAACCAGCTCAACTGGTTCGAGGCCGTGGTCTTCGGCGAAGCCTCGGTACCAGTCTTGGCGCAACTCGCATGCGTAAACGGTGTCGAGCAGGTCCGGCGTCGGGGTGAGTACCTCTTCGTCTCCGAATGTCCGGAAGTCCGGGAGAGGAACTTTCTCTTCCGGTGGTGTGGTGAGGAAGAAGAATCCAACTGGAGTGTGTGTGGCCTTCGCATAGCCTTCGAGTTGACGCATCGTCGGCGCTAGGTCGCCGCTCTCCCACTGTCTAAGCTTCGGGAAGCGCTTGGCGAAGTCGCTTACCTGTCGCCCCGAACGTCGGCGTGCCCACATCAGCATCTCGGGAGCGACGCTCACACGGTTGGCCATGGCGTCGCTCCTCCTTCCTGTTGTCCCACGCTCGCCCCAACTAGACTAGAGGCAGAACCATTGCCTACTGCTTACTGAACGAGCGTGTGCAGCCGAAGACCAAGCCACGTTGCCTCCTGAGCGAGGAGCGCCGTCGCCCGACTGTCGAGGCGTCTCCTCGTCCAAGAGCGGGCCCCTACGCCGTCGTCAGCGCCGACCTCGGAAGGATGCCTAGTGGATCCGGCGTCAATCATCGCGAGTGTGTGCGGGGCGCTCAGTGCCGACGATCAAACAACCGCTCGGGCTCTTGTAACAGCCGCCTATCCACACGTTCCAGTCCGGCCTGAGGGGCGGCGCTACTCAAAGCAACAGTGCGTCGAGGTCTTCCTCAGGGACGGCTACGTAGACCGCTACAGCGGGCAGCGACTCATGTTCCCGGGAGCACTCCGGCTCCTGTCACTCATACTCCCGGACGTGTTGCCGTTTCACCCGAACTGGAAGATGGAAGCGTGCCACTCGATGTGGTGGGAGCTCTATCCGACAATCGATCATGTAGAACCTGTCGCACGCGGCGGGTCGGATGGCCCGGCTAACTGGGTCTGCACCTCGATGCTCCGCAACGCCGCAAAATCCAGCTGGACGCTTCAAGAGCTGGGGTGGGATCTCCATCCGCCAGGCAACCTCGCCGAATGGGACGGCATGACCCGATGGTGTCTCGAACAGGTTGCTCGGCGCCCGGAAGCCACCAGCGACATCCCACTCCGGCAATGGACCAAGGTCGCTGCTCAGTTTGTTTAATCGAAACCATCTAAGTCGGTCGGTTTTGCACCCCTAATGACAACGGTGGGTCGTTCGGAGCACAGCGTTGAGCTGGCCGCTAGCTCGTAACGAGGTTGTGCGGAGCAGGGTTCCCTCGACCCTACGTGGTTCTCCGCATCTCGTTGCGACCGAACTTAGCCACCCCGCCCCTACGGGCTCGTCGTTACGGAGCCTGGGCAACGAGCGTATTGGCGAACGAGCTCATTCAGTTGCAGGTCCTCCGAACCGAGCTAATCGTCCGATCGGGTGGACTCCCGAACAATTGGTTGCACTCTTGTCACTCTCCGTGTTGGACTTCGGCCGAAGCCGGTGGAGCTGGCAAGCAGTCAGCAGGCTCAAGATCGTTTATGGGGGGGCATGATGCTCACCAGGGGTCCGGCGCGATGGCTCATCAAAGCGACGCTCGTTGGCCTGATGGCCACACTTGTGTCAGGGGTAGTTTCTGCGCAGTCGTCTCAGCCGGATTCGGCCCCGATGGTCGCTCGGACCTTGGGTGCGGCGACCGTTCAGCTCGCTGATTTCTCGACGCCGAACCATGACTGCCTCTACGCAGCGCCCTTCTGCATTCCAACCGTGTCTCTAGGTGCCGGGCTGACCTCGAGCAGTTGCGCCTATGGGGGGAACTGTCTAATTTCGACGATTGCTGGTACAGGTACAGATGCTAATTCGGGAGATAGCGGCGCTGCAACGAGCGCGGCGGTGTCGGAGCCGGCTGGAGTCGCATTCGATGCTTCAGGAAACCTCGACGTATTGACCGGGTACGCTTCTTCATCCAATGCTGCGATCCGTCAAATCAACGGCTCCGGGACGATCTCGACTCTGTCCGGAACTAGTGGCCTCGGCGCAATGCAGTATCTGGCGGTTGGGCCTGACGGAAGCCTGTACGAGTCCAATGGTGATGATCTTTATAAAATCGAAACCAACGGAACTAGCCACCTCTTGCAACATGGGGGATTCGGCGGCCAGAGCGGCGGCATTCTCGTTGACGGCGCCGGGAATGTTTACGTCGGAAGTGCAACTGGTATCGAAGAGATCACCTCAGGCGGTTCTCACATCCAAATCTTTAGCGGTATGGTATGCGCGATCACCTTTGATCCATCAGGCGGAATCGTATTCGCCTCAGACCTCCCCAGTGTTACTAGTGGCTACACCTGCGGCCTTGTCCGGAGGATAAGTCCACATGGAAGTCTGCAGCATATCGCTTCCGCCATCGCATACATAGACGGAATTGTTGTTGATAGCGCAGGAACAATCTTCATTAGCCTAGACACCTACCCCGGTTCATACGGCGATGATATTCTGGACGTAGAGGCTCCGCTTGCCTTTGGTGGGGTTGTCGGTAATGGAGCTGCTGGATTCTACGGTGACGGCGGCCTGGCATACCAAGCAGAGCTAGACGGGCCCCGCGGTATGGCGTTTGATAGCAATGGCAACCTGTACATTGCCGACCGGGACAATAACCGCATCCGTAAGGTGTTCGGAACTGGTGGAAGTGGCGTCGGGGTCGGTCCCGTAAGTCGACCTTCTTCCGGCCCGCAGATTCCGGTTCCCTCGAGCTATACCGATTCGATCCCTTCCTACGAGATTGTCGGTGGTGGTAATCCGGCTGAGGTGTGCGTCTGCGGGCAGGCTCAGGCAACTGGCTACCCGGTCAACACCGCCACGGGCGAGTTCTGGCATTCATTCACCGACCTGACTGTGCCAGGGCGTGGGCTGCCGCTGTCGTTGTCGAGAACGTACAGTTCCAGCTTGGCGGCGCAGGATGGACTGTTCGGGCATGGCTGGACTTCGAACTACCAGATGAGCCTGTCAACTGACAGTGATGGGAACGTCTTCGTACACCAGGAGAACGGCAGCCAGGTCGCTTTTGTGCCCGACGATATGGGCGGTTATCGGCCTGCCTTACCGCGAGTGCTGGCCACGCTGACGGTCAACACCGACGGCTCGTTGACGTTCAAGAGGCGAAATGTCGAGTCGTTCACGTTCTCAAGCACCGGACGCTTGCTGTCTGAATCCGACTTAAACGGCTACACGACGACTCTGGCTTACGACGGCAGTGGACACCTGACAACGATCACGGACCCCGCTAGCCGGGTCTTTCATGTGACCACCAGCGGCGGACGCGTCACAGGCGTGCACGACGACGCTTCTCCTCAACGGTCGGTTTCGTATAGCTACAACTCGTCCGGTGACTTGATCAGCGTGACCGACGTGGGCGGGAATGTGACCACGTTCGGGTACGACTCGAACCACCGCATGACCACGATGCTGGACCCCAACCAGCAGACCCTGAGCACCCAGCATCCGCTGACGAACGTGTACGACTCGTCGGGTCGCGTCACGTCCCAGACCGACTTCGCTGGCCGCGAGACCACGTTCGACTACACCAGCATCACCAACTCAACCAAAGTCACTGACCCCGTGGGCAACGTCACCGTCTACCAGTACGACAACGGGATACTCCAACAAAAGACGGCCGGGTATGGCACGGCGAGTGCTGCCACAACCAGTTATACCTACGATCCGGACACCTTTGCTCTCACGGGTACCACCGACCCGAACGGCCACACCTGGACTTCAACATTTGATTCGGCCGGAAACCAGACAAGCGGAACTGACCCGCTTTCCCACGGTTGGACCGCGACCTACAACGCTTTCGGTGAGCCACTGACGAAGACCGATGCGCTCGGCGTCGTCACGACTTACACCTACGACAGCGCGGGTAACCCGTTGACCGTCTCCACTCCACTGACGTCTAGCACGCACCGCGTGACGTCGTATACCTACGGGGATAGTTCTCATCCGGGTGATGTGACGGCGATGACGGACCCGAATAGTCATGTGTGGCATTACACGTATGACACGTACGGGATGTTGGCGTCGACGGCTGACCCGATTTCTCCAACGGCTGATACGACGAAGTTTTGTTACGACAACGTCGGTCGGCGAACCAGGGTGATCACACCGCTGGGCGTGGCGGCGAGCGTGACCTGCTCAACGTCCAGCCCCGCCCACACGTATCAGTACACAACGAACGCCTACGGCGACGTGCTGTCGACGACGGATCCGGAGGGCAACGAGACGAGTCAGACGTATGACGCGGACCGGAACGTGCTCACCTCCACCGACGGCGAGAGCAACGTGACCGACTACGCCTACAACCTGGATAACCAACGCACCCAGGTGACTCGGGCGGACAGTACGACTTTGTCGACGACGTACTACGCGGACGGCAGCGTGCACACGCAGGTCTACGGTGGCGGTAACACGACGACCTACACCTACGACGCGCTGGGCCGTCTGTCGACGCGCTCGACGCCGCTGAGCGAGGTCACCACGTTCAAGTACGACGCCGCCGGAAATCTGACGAAGAAGCAGGATCCGGGAGGGAACTGTTCGGCGTCTCCGGCGACGGGCTGCACGACCTACACCTACAACAACGCGAACCAGCAAACCGGCATCACGTATTCGGATGGGGTGACCCCGAATGCGACGTTCGCGTATGACGCGAACGGCCGTCGCACCTCAATGGTCGATGGCACCGGCACCTCCACCTGGACCTACGACAACCTCGGCCGGGTCACCGACACCACCGACGGCGCCAGCAACCATTTCGTCTACGGCTATGACCTTGTGGGGAACAACACCAGCATCGACTACGGCAGCAGCACTGTCGTGACCCGCGCGTTCGACGCGGCGAACCGCCTGGTGTCGGTGACAGACCCGGACTCGAACGTCACCACGTTCAGCTACGACGCCAATTCGGAAGAGACTGGCATCGTCTATCCGACCACCGAAACCAGCCCGGTCACCGACACGTTTACGTTCGACGACGCCGGTCGCATGTCGGGCGCGGACCTGGCCACCGGTAGCAGTCTGCCCGTCAGTTTCGTCTACACCCGCAACGGCAACGGCCAACTCACTTCGGAAACATCGACCGGCCTGTCTGAACCGGCGCACACATACACCTACAACACTCTCGGGCAACTCGCCTCCGACAGCACGAGTTCGGGCACCACCACGTTCCGGACCGACGCGGCCGGGAACCCGACGCAGAACACCACGTTCGGCACCCAAACGTTCAATGCTGACGGGGAACTGTGCTGGACGAACTGGGATGTCGACACCGAAGCGGCCTGCGACGACACCCCACCGGAAGGCGCTTTGGTCTACCACTACGACAACCGCGGGAACCGCACGTCCTTCACCCAGGGCGATGGCACGTCCACCTACACGTGGGATCAGGCAGGCCGGATGACCACGATCGGCTACGACGACCCCAACTACAACCAGCTCGCCACCTACACCTACAACGGCGACGGACTCCGCACCTCGGTCACCACGACCCAAAGCACCAGCCCCTGGTTCACCCAAGCGTTCGCGTGGCAAACGACCGGCGGCACCCCACGCCTACTCAACGACGGCAACAACCTCTACCTCTACGGGCCAGACGGCACCGTCTTCGAAAAGTTCGGTGGCTGGGCAGGAACCCAATTCCTGCACCACGACCAACTCGGCTCCACCCGATCGGTCACAAACCTGGACAACACGACCGACACCCTCGGCAGCTACGACCCACAAGGCCAGACAACCGCCGGATACACCGCACCCATCGGCTACGCGAGCGCCTTCAACGACGACTACAACAACGTCATCTACCTCCAAAACCGCTACTACGACCCTAAAAACGGAACCTTCCTCAGCCGCGATCCGATCACCGACATCACGGGCCAGCCCTACAACTACATCAACGGAGACCCCCTCAACGGCACCGACCCAACCGGCCTCTGGCCGAATCCCGTGAACAAACTCGAACAAGCAGGCAGCGCCATCGGAGGAGGAGTCTCTGCCGCCGCCGGGGCCATCGCCGGAGCGGCGAGCGATGTTGGCCAGTGGGCGACGACGGACGTCTCGTTGCCGAACAGCCGGTTCATCACGGGGCCGATTAACATCGCGTACGGGGTCTACAAGGTTGAATCGGGAGTTGTCCTCGTCGTTGCGGGCACGGCTGCCGATGTAACTGGCATCGGCGCTGTGCTGGGAGTGCCAGCTCAGACGTATGGTGTCTACCAGATCACTACCGGTGCCTTCCGCGTGTACCGCGGATACAACCAATTCGAGGACGCGTTACAGCATCCGATCGTCTGCAAGTCCCCCCTGGAGTACGGTGCGGACATCGCACTTGATCTGGTTCCCGGTGGCGGCGGGATTGAGAAGCTCCTAGGGGGGCTGCCGTAATGGATACGAGCGGACAACGACGCAACTCGATAGTCGGATCGCTGGCAGTGTTGCTCGTTCGCGGCGTTCTGCTATGGGTTGTTGTTCCGTTGGCCGCTATTGCCTGGCCGTTCGTGGCGCTTCGTCTTCGACGCCGCGGAGCCACGTTCGGCAGGTACCTGGGTTGGGTGGACCTCAACTTGATAGCGGGCCTGCAACGAACCATCCTGCGACCGCTTGTGCGGGCACCGTCCAATTGGGTGCCGGCGCGAGAGATGCCGCAGGTTACGCATCGGCTTCGGGCAACTGATCCCGTGTGAGCTGAGGCTGACCGGTCTGGAGCTTGTTGCTGCGGGGCTCGCGGCCTGATTCTTCGCGCGATTCGGGACCATCTAACTTGGCCCAAAATGCTGCCCGCAGGTGACCGTGATTCGGTTCGGAGCACAGCGTTGAGCTGGCCGCTAGCTCGTAATGAGGTTGTCCGGGGTTCGATTCCCCGAGGCGGCTCAATTGTGATGTCTCACGTCATCGTTGCCACCTGTCTCGGGTCATAGTTTCCACCTAGGTGGTTTGTGGTTGGTAGTCGCGGGTGGGGTCGAAGACGAGTTCGCGGATGAGCATGAGTACGGGGCTGTGGGCCCAGCGGCGGCCGATGCCGATGTGGTGTAGTCGGCTGCCGTGTCGGAGGGTGAGTTTGCCCTCGGTGTCGACGCGGTCGTAGCGGACGCGGTCGTGGCTTTGGGTGGGGTGGTCGCCGGTGGCGGTGGCTTTGGGCCGGTTGTTGTAGGGGCCGCGGGGGTGGCGCGGTGGGGCAGGGAGCGGTGCGGGCGGCGGTGGTTGTAGCCGTGGGTGAACTGGTCGATCAGGGTTTCAACGCTTTCGGACTCGCTGAGCGATCCGGCCACATAATCGACGCCGAGGTCACTGCTCGGGGTCCGTACGTCAAAACACGCGCCTCGTGGTGCGGTGACACATGTGGTACCGCGCACCCTACGGCTGCGAGCCCTCGCCTCGCTCTGGGTAACCGCGGAACTCGCCTTGCGGTCCGTCTGCCGGTCTTGGACGGGCCCGCAGCGGATGCCGGATTCCGTACCTTGATCAGCTAATCCGCGAAATCTTCGCTCGTCGCTTCTACTTGCTGAGCCAGGCGTTCTCCCAGAACACGCCGATACCAGAACCGAACGTCGTCAGGGTCAAGCCCTGGACGGACTTCTGCTGCCAGATGAAGGGCGGGTAGTACCGGTAGTACCGCACCGGCGGGTCCTTGTCGATCTCCGAAGCCGCCCGTCCGTAGGCATCGGCCACGGCCTTCGGATCTTTTGAGGAACGCGTCAAGTCCAGTGCCTCGTCGACCTTCGGGTTCGAGTACCCCCAGATGTTGAGCGCCCCACCAGTGTGATACGTGTCGTACATAGCGTCCGTGAGCGCCAGGTTCGACGAATTCTGGAGCAATTGGAACTTCCCGGCCGTCTGGCGGGAGATCAGGGTCGGCGTGTCCACCGTGTCCAATTTGATCGTCAGGCCCTTGATTTGGCCAAGGTTAGCCTGGAGAACCTGGGCCGCTAGCGCCAGCGTTGGCGAGGCGAAAGCGGTCAGTGTCAGGGTCTCGCTCGACTTGCCGGCGCGCTTCAGATACGCGTCGAAGTGTTGCTGCGCCACGGTGAGATCGAACTTCGGGTACAGCACCGTGCTGCTGGTTCGATACGGGCTACCGGGCGCCAACAGCGAATCCGGGGCGGGATCGCCCGGGTATACGGATTTCACGATCTGGTCGGGGTTAACGGCGATAACCAACGCCGCCCGCAGGTCAGCATCCTGAAGGAGCGGGTCCTTGAGGTTAATCCCGAGCCCGGTCCCGGCGATCATGGGCACCGGACCAGTGACCTGATAGCCCGCATCCTTGGCCTTGGCGCTCTCCTGAGTCCGGGCGAAGTTGACGACGGTTGCATCGCCAGCCAGGAACGCGTTCATGCGCTGGGTGTCGTCGGGGATGTTCTTGATCACCAGGCCGTCCAGGTAGGGACGACCTTTCTGCCAGTAGTTGGGATTGGCCGCGTAAACCGCCTCGGTGCCGCGGGTCCACTTGGTCAGGGTGAACGCCCCAGCGCCCACCGGCTTAGACCCCACCTGCGCCCCGGCGGCCTGGATGGCGGTCGGCGATCCGATGTATCCCAGTTGGATAGCGACCGTCCCGGGCAGCTGGTAGTTCACCTTGTCCAGGGTGACCTTGACCGTCAGATCGTCGACCTTTGTCCACGACATGCCGTCGACGGCCCTGAGTGCCGGGGACAGGTTCTTGGGGTCGCGGATGCGGTCCCAGTTGAACATGACAGCATCCGCATTCAGGGGCGTGCCGTCGCTGAAGTTGACGCCGGCCCGGAGCTTCAGCGTCCACGTCTTGCCGTCGCTGGACTCGAAGGACTGCGCCAACTCGGGCAGGACTTTCTGGTTCGTGTAGTCGTAGCGCAGCAGCGTGTCGAAGACCGGCTGGCAGTGACTGAATGAGGAAGGGCCGCCGCAGGTGGCCGGATCCAGGGAGGCCGGCTCGTATTGCGATCCGAGCGTCAGGACACCTCCCCGTTGTGGCTCACCCGCAGGGGATGCCGGGCCCTTTCCGGAATTAGAGCTCGTGCAGCCCGCCAAACTGAGGCCAGCGACGATGAACCCGATACCGACTACACGTAGACGCATGACGTGACTCTCCTAAGATGTGACGCCGATTCGGTGCTCATCGTGGCGGGGATGTGACTGCCGCCACAGGGGAGTGAACACCCCTCCCCTACCTGAGGTCAATCCTTGAATCCAGATAATCTGGCGTCCGGTTTGGAGAACCTACGGGTCTTGGGCTGGGCTTCGGCAATGGACTGGATCGTTTGAGACCGGCCGAAAATGACTGTCCTTCAACGAAATATCGCGCTTCCCGCGCCGCGGGCGGATGCTCCGAGGCAGCGCGTCAGCCAGCCGGCTACAAGACCTCCTCGCCGATGCAGTGTGGGTCCCCACATCCCTGTGCAGCTAGATCCGATACCAGTCCGGTCGAAAGGACGCCGTGTCGGAATCAGGATCGGCGTTACCAGCGATCAAGTGTTCCAGCACGTGAACATGTCACAGGAGTACCCGGCTCCGTTCTGCACCGTCGAGGGCGAGATCCGGTCCGCGTTGGCAGCTGACCCCGCCTACGAGCTGTGGGCGTTGACCGCCGAAGTGGCGGCCGGAGCGTCGATTGCTTGGGCAGGGCGAGATGATTCACGTGCTCACTGGCATGCTGCGCGTCGGTCCCCTGAAAGTGCCGGCCGGTTCGACGATCACCATCCCGAGAGATGGTGGTGGGCTGGTCGGGCCTCGCGCGGAGCCATTTGGGTCTGCCCTCGGTTCGGTTGACTCCTTGCCTGTCGGGTTGATGCCTGGCTGGAAGGATTGTTGTCATGCCGAAGCCTTTTCCGGCGGAGTTCCGTCGTGTGCGATCAAGGACGCCTGCTCGGGCCGGATCGTGGGCTACTCGATGGACGCGCGGATGACCTCCGCTCTTGCCGTCACCGCGCTGCGTAACGCCATTGCCCGGCGGGCACCAGCCGACACGGTGGTTCATTCCGACAGGGGATCGCAATTTCGTTCCCACGCCTACGTCCACGAACTGCGCGCCGCGGGCCTGATCGGGTCGATGGGACCGGGTCGGCGCCTGCGCGGACAACGCGGCGATGGAATCGTTCTTCTCGCTGCTGCAAAAGAACGTTCTGGATCGACGTCGTTGGGAAACCCGCGACCCGCTACGGATCGCGATCATCACCTGGATCGAACGGACCTACCACCGCCGACGGCGCCAAGACCGTCTCGGCAGACTCACCCCTATCGAGTTCGAGATCCTCAACCAGGCCGCTCACGCGGCCTGACCACCCCTACCCAAACGAGTCAACTGAAGTAGGGGCAGACCCGAGCGGTCGCTGTTAGCCCCGATCCTTCGTTACCGCGAAGGTTAGCTGGGCAGCGCGGTGCGTGTAAGGGGCTGGTCGAACTCGTAGACGGCGTACTCGCCTACTTCGGATCGCGTTCGATTCGGAAGGCTCTGAGCCCCGAGGATCTCCTGGTCGAGCTGATCGCCGGTGAACACGACTACGACCGCGTGTAGCTGATCGGCGGCGATACGGGCATAGGAGGGCCGCCGATCTTGGCCGAGGGCGTCCGCGGCAATCGTTCGTGAGACTGTGCGACGATCTCGTACGAGATCCAGTACTCGGCGTAGACCGCTCTCACGTGGCGGTTGCTCAGATGCGCGGTGAGTGCTGGAATGTCGCCGGTCCAGTAGTTCCCGTGGTTGCGCTCGAGGCGGCCGGAGTTGTTCCAGATCGTGACGGAAGTAACCGCGACGATCCCCGCCACAGCAAGCCAACCGGCGACCCGACCCATGCGAGGGATCGACGTTATCCCCGCTGCGAACAGGAGAGCGGCGACCGGCAGGATGAACGCCGCGTAGCGTGAGCTGCTCGTCGTGTCGAGCTGTTGAACGGCGCCGATTAGCACCATCACACCGGTGACTCCGGTCGCGGCAACGGTCAGCCTGTCCCAACGTCGTCGCAGGATCGCGTGGCTGATGCCGAGCGCAATCGTGAGGGCCACTGCAGCGGCAACGATCGTGTGCTGGACCTGGAACTGGAAGCCCGGGACTCCGGCGGGAAGCACGATGGTGAACAGGTCTTTCAGCCGGTCGCCGAACAGCGCGCTGGGAGAGTGGTCGTCGGTCAGCGAACGCCAATCGTTGGTCATGTTCCAGATCCACCACGGCAGGCTTCCGACAATCGCGCCCAAAGTGGCGGTGCCCCAGCCAGGCCACGGCCGAGTTCGGAGGAAGAAGAAGATCACGGCGGGAAGAGCGAAGGCCGTTCCGCTCGGAGATGTCCACAGCAGCAGTCCACCCACCACGCCGATAGCGGCGGATACGCATATCGGGGTCACATCAAGCCGTGTAGCCAGCAGAAGAATCAGACCGGCGAGCGCCAGCGTCGGTCCGTAGTAGCCAGGATCCTTTAACGACAACGCAACCAGATCCGGCGTCCCGACCCACAGCAGGGCGGCAGTTAGATCGCCGGCAACGGGGTTCCATAGGTTGCGAACCAATCGACGGAAGACGAGCGCTGCGGCGAGCCACCAGACCGCCGTGATCGCCTGGTAGGCGGCGACGCTCGATCCGGTGAGATGGAAGGCGGCACCCGCGCTCGCCTGTAGCAGTGTCCCCGAGTACTGGCTTCCCCGGAGGAGGGTCACATCCCTCACCTGTGGAAGCTTCCGCTGGTCTCTTGCAGTCAAGCTTCTGCTGGCGACGGTCGATAAGCCTGGTATGGGGGACTACGACTTCTTCGTCCGAGCCTCGCCTCCAACGCCGCAACCGCCGGAGTCTTCGCGGGCACAGCTCTCGCCTGAAGAGGAGATGATGCTGGCGTCAGCGGCCAGGACGTCGTGGTCGAAAAGCGGAAGTGGACTGGCGTCTTACCCGACCGTCGGCCGCCTCGGACTTGCCGCAAGCTTTCGGGCAGGCCGCCAACTGATCCCGGTCTGTTGGTCAGTGCTTGTCAAGCAACTAATGCTGCTGTTCGTTCCATTGATCGGAGCACTTGCGGGGATCACGCTTATTGGCCTCTACTCCGCGTCGACGGGCACAGCGTGGCAGCTTGAGGAACCGTCTGGGTTCGGAGCCACGTTGAAGCTCTTCCCAGTGGCTGCGCTGGTCACTATCACCGGAGTAGGAGCCCAGGCTGTGGTCATAGCTGCTGCGACTCGAACGCTGCAAGGTGAACGGGCATCCTTGGCGAGCGCCTGCCGTGTGGTGGTGCGGGTACTGCCACGACTTGTCATGTTCGGACTCTTGTATGCAGCTGAGCGCCTCATCACCTCGGCGCTGCGTGCCAGGCGCTGGTTCGGCTCCAGGGCTGCCGCCAACTTGTTCGATCGAGCGTGGGACTTCGCTACATTCCTGGCGGTTCCCGTGATGCTGTACGAAGGCCAGACGGCACTTGGCGCGGTACGACGATCAGGTGGTCTGGTGGCCAAGCGGTGGGGAGTCCAACTCGCGGCCCGCTCGGTACTCTTCGTGGCGTTGTTTGTGTTTGCGCTGCCGTTCTTGCTCCTGGGCGCCCTGCTATACGTGCAGTCTCAGACTGCAGGAACTATGTTCCTTGTGCTCGTGATAGTCGGCCTTGTCACGTTGTCCGCCACACTCGGCGGTGTGCTTTCCGCGGCCCTCTACCGATTTGCGACGACCGGGCAGGTTGCGACCGGTTTCCGAGAGCCGGACATGTGGGCGGTCTTCGGTCATCGTTAGCCTCCGGGCATGTTCGATCCCTAAAGTCCCTTCGATTACGAGGCGCCTTCTTCGGGACCATCTAACTCGGCCCAAAACGCATGTCGTTCTGGTGCTCCGAGACGTTCAAAGCACAGCGTTGAGCTGGTCGCTAGCTCGTAATGAGGTTGTCCGGGGTTCGATTCTCCGAGGCAGCTCCGAGGCAGCTCCGAGGCGGCTCCACAGCCGCTGACCTGATTCGTCGGGTCGTATTCGAAGGTCACGGTGCCGGAGGTGTCGGTGTAGGTGAGGATGTTGTTTGCCCCGTCGTAGGTCACCGACGACGACGTGCCACTGGTCGTTGGGGTTGAGACGTGGGTCGGTTCAGCTTGTCGTAAAGGGCTCACATCGTGAGGCCGGTCGTCCTCGACGCCCAACGCCTCGAGAAGCTGCGTACGGACTTCGCTATGGACTCGATCGGCCACGTCGACCCAGAGCCTGATCTGCCCCTCGACAAGCACCGCGATCCTGTCCGCAAGGACGATCGCTTCGTCGACATCGTGGGTGACGAGCAGCGTCGCGGGACGGTGTCGTGCCCGCAGCTGGCGGATCAAATCGTGCATGCGCAGACGGGTGAGTGCATCAAGCGCCGCAAACGGCTCGTCGAGCAATAACAAAGCCGGTTCACGCACCAAAGCACGGGCGAGCGCAACCCGCTGAGCCTGCCCCCCGGACAAGGTGGCTGGCCAGGCCTGGGCCTTGTCGGCTAACCCGACCTCGTTCAAAGCTCGTGTCGCGGCTGCTCGGGATGCTGAGCTGCGCGGGAGTCCGAGGGCGACGTTTCGCCAGACCTTCTTGGATTGGACGAGGCGCGTTTCCTGGAACACCACGGTTCGCACATCAGGTACCCACACATCGCCTGCGTCGGGGAGCTCCATCCCGGCCAGGATGCGAAGAAGGGTCGTCTTACCGCTCCCGCTCGCGCCGAGGAGTGCCACGAATTCGTTCGGGCCGATTTCGAGGTCCACATCGTCGAGGACGTGCAACGACCCGAACGACTTGTGTAGGCCTCGGACGGAGACCGCGCTCGACAGCGCGATCGGCGACACGCTCATCGCGCCGAAACCCCGGAACGCCAGGGCATTCCATACCGTTCCAGCATTCGCACGAGAAAGTCGACGGCAAGCCCGAGCACCGCGTAGATGATGACTACCACCATCAAGATGTCCACCCGCTGGTGAACCTGGGCGTTGTAAAGCAAGAACCCGAGGCCGGTCGAGGCATTGATCTGCTCTGCCGCGAGCAACGCGAGAATCGATACGCCGAGCGAGAACCGAACCCCGGTGAGAATCGACGGCATCGCTAGCGGCAACATGATTTCGCGGACGAGACGAGATCCACGCAACCCGTAGCTGCGCGCCGCCTCGACGACTTTCCGATCGACGTTGCGTACACCGTTGTAGGTGTTCAGATACATCGGAAACGTTGTCGCAGCGGCGATCAGAACGATCTTCGGCGTCTCGTCGATCCCGAACCACACGATAAGCAACGGCACGATGGCCAGGAACGGCACCGTACGAAGCATCTGCATCGACGAGTCGAACAGTCGCTCACCGAGCTTCGAAAGCCCCGCGGCATTTCCGAGGAACAGACCGATGAGGATGCCGATCGCGCCGCCCCGTGCTGAACGCCACAGCGACGTGGTCAGATTTCCCCACAGATCTCCCTTTGCCATATCCCAGAACGTGTCCCACACCTGACGGGGTGATGGAAGAACGCTCGGGTCCGCTCTCCCCGTAGAGGTCACCCACCACCACAGCGCCAGCACGAGACTGGGTAGGAGGACTCTCAGCGCGCCCAGCGGAGCCGTTCGCCTGCTGGCATTTGCGAGCGGAACCCGCACCAGACGCGACGTGGATTCCTTCTCGCGATGCGACGTCGCAGCCCGGCCGACCGACGCGACCGACAGAGCATCGTCGACGGTCACGTCAGGATCCGAATCGCAGGTCGAAGGCGTTGCGGGCGTCGAGTTTGCTCTTCAGTGCACCCGACGAGGTGAAGAAGTCGCTCTCCTTCTGCTGGGCGTTGACGATGTCATTGTCGATCGGTCCGTACACGACCGGCGCCCGTTTGATCAGGTCTTTAGCAACGTCCGCCGTGACGAGATTCTCCTTCTCCACCAGCGTGGCGGCCTGATCGGCGTTCGTGTTGTACCACTTCTCCGCGGCGGCTAGGCGGTGATTGAAGTCGTTGATAGCCGCTGACAAGGCTGGATTGCCGAGAGCCGACTGGCTGGCCACGAGGTAGTAGAAACCCGGCGTGAAAGCTGCACCGGATGCCAGGAGACGGTCCTTCCCACTCAGCAGGGCAGTCGACAGTTGGGATGCTCCGGTGATGATCGCGTCTGCATCTCCCGTGGCGAGCAAGTCCACGCCGGGCTGAATCGTCACGGGCTTGATGTCGGCCGGGGTGAGATGGGCAGGTGACAGGGCATTGGCTAGTAAATACTCGAGCACTGTCCCCGGCGCATAGGCGACCTTCTTGCCCTTCAGGTCCGCGATCGCCTTGATCGGTGAGTCGGCCTTCACCAGAATCCCGAGCGACGACGTGGCCGGGTCGATCGGCTTGGCGGCCCACACCGCCTTGACCGGGCTTCCGGCGCCTTGGGCGAAGACGAGGGGAGTCTCGGAGATCTTGCCGAGGTCGACCGAACCGCCGGTCTCCGCGGCGATCAGTGCAGGGCCGGCCTGGAACTGCGACCACTGAACCTTGTAGGGCAGGTTCTTGCTCTGACCCGATCCGTCGAAGACCAGCTTGACGTGGTTGTCCGAGGTGTCTCCGAACCGAAGCGTCACGCCACTGAGGTCGATGCTCGAAGTGCTCGCTGTTGCTGCCGCGGAGGTGTCGACAGCAGACACTTTGCCGCTGCTTCCGCAGGCAGCCAGTCCGAAGATCCCGAGCGTAACGGCCACTGCGAGGGGGACTTTCCGGCGTAGACGAACAGAGACAGGCGAGATGGACATGGTGCTCCGGCTGATCAAGGTGAGGATGGGCGTGGTTAGGATTCAGACCGAGGGCGTGTAGGTCGAAGAGTCCCCACGCACGACTCGGCTCCGTCGGCCGTCGGAACCGGTTGGTACGGGACCGGCCACAGTGACGCGACGCAGGGTCCGACCTTGGTAGTCGTCAAGGTCGTCGACGGCGGTGTGTTGGACAATGCGGTTGTCCCACAGGGCCACGTCCCCCGGCGCCCAACGCCAGCGGACGGTGTTGTTGACGTGCGTGATCTGCGCCTGCAGTAGATCGAGAATCGCACGCGACTGGTTGGGCGTGAAACCAGCGACCTTGGTGGTGAAACCGCCGAGGAACAGGGCTTTTTCGCCGGTCTCCGGGATGATGCGGACGGCGGGGTGAGCGGTCTCGAACCGGTTGTTCGCGAAGTGTTCGGCTAGTTGTTTCTGCTGGGCCTCGTCACCGGCGAGGCGACCGTAGTCGAATTGGTTGCTGTGGATCACATCGATCGTGTCGGCGAGTTTCTGGAGCGCAGCGGGTAACTGTGCGTAGGCCGCACGCCCGCTCGCCCATGCGGTATCGCCACCGAATGGCGGCGTGCTGACATGAGCCAGGAGTGAGGCGTACGGCGGCCGATCGATGAACGAGACGTCGGAGTGCCAGTGGTTGGCCCGCGCGTTGATCAGCTCCAGAACGTGAGTCGAATTGACGTCGAGCGAGTTCGGGTGGCTCAGGGTCAGCGGACCGAGCCGCCGCGCGAACGCGACCTGCGTTTCTGGAGTCAGATGCTGGTTGCGGAAGAACAAGACTCCATGGTGGGTTAAAGCGTCCTTCACGAAGGATGCCTGGACGTCACTGACGGGCGCGGCAAGATTCAGCCCCTGGACGATCGCCCCGATTCGGCCGGCGACCGGCTCGACCGTGATGCGGTCCGACACATCAGCACCGGCGACCTCCGTGGCTACGAGCGTCATCACTCACTCCTCATTCCGGATAGATTCGGCTTTTCAGATCAAGTTAGTTGAGAATATACGACTTCTGCAAGTCGGCGGCTGGCCCGCGGCTCTAGAGAGCGCCCGGACACCCGGACGTTCCGCACCCGTACCCATGCGAACGTTCGTTCCGCAGAACGTCCGTTAAGGACGTAAGTGACTTCGCGGTGCGGAACGGTGCTCAGAGTCCGGCACCTGCACGTCGCGCGGTAGCCGTCCGAGGCCCTGCCACCGCGAGAACGGCGGATCCTGTACCGACCGAGGTGATGTACGCCGTCGAGCTGGCCGGTAGGTCGTCATGAGATTGTCCGGGGTTCGATTCCCCGAGGCGGCTCCATCAGGTTCGGGTCCGCGTGGCCCGCGTGGCGTGCGATGCCACGAGGCGACGTTCGGCAAATCAGCGTAGGGTTCGGTCACTGGGGCTCTACCGCATGCCGACACTCGAGTCAGCGTCGCCCTCGGCGAACGTGTGATCGACCTTCGGGTCTGCAGTGAGGCGTATGGCCGTGAAGTGGTTAGAGCCCAGGAGCAAACTTCGTGCCTGCTACGTCGGGCGGTCGGCGTGATCTCCTTCGTCTGGTCCCCGGGCAACGGTCTGCCCGCGGGCACCGGCGGTTCCGAGAACTACACCGTCGGCCAGGTTCGTGAACTAAATCGGCGGGGGATTTCCGCGCAGGTCGTCACGGTCGGCCTGGGAAATGCGGACGGACGCGACGATTTCACCGACGTGCCGTTCCTGTCGTTGACCGACATCGGGGCGATCGCCGCGCTCGATGGAACCGTCGTGTTCATCAACGAACCCCATGTCGTGCCGACCAAGAATCCGTCTTTCCAAATCCTGCACAACCCACCTCCGATCCGCGAAGAACATCGGGTCTTCGCCACCGAAGGGACGAGGGACCGCGTTCTGATCGCGACAAGTCGTTTTTCGGCGAATCTGTGGGCGGCCTACCTCGACGTCGATGTCGCAACGATCGCGGTGGTCTATCCGTTCGCCGAACCGGCGTTCGGGGCGCAGCCGCGACAGTCTGCTGAGGGCGGAACGACACGTGTCTTGTACGCCGGCCGACTCAGCCCTGAGAAGGGCATCTACACGTTACTGGCGATGCTTCATGTGGACGTCATTGCGCAGGATTCGCGAATCACGTTCACCGCCACCACGGCGGGAGCGGACAAGATCCAGGGCGGCTTGATCGAGACGATTCTTCACGCGCATCCCGGTATTCGGGTCGTTCCGGCGCGCAGGACTGCCGCCGGGATGGCCGACCTCATGGCGGAGCACGACATCGTGGTCATGCCGTCCAACAGTCAGTATTGGCATGAGACCTTCGGGATCGTTTCGATCGAGGCGCAGCATGCCGGCTGTCAGGTGGTTGCATCCGACGACGGTGGTCTTCCTGAAACCGACTGTGGTGCGGTCACATTCGTCGAGCCGGACAACGCAGAGGCGCTCGCCTGGGGCATTCGTCGGGCGATCGCCACGGGCCCGACGTCGGTGATGCAGCGGCGGGCTGCCGCGATGAGGTTCACCGTGGCCGACTCCGTCGACCAACTGCTGCACGTCTTGACGCGTCCTCGGGCGAGCACCCCGGCGAGCATCGCCCGCGCACTCGAGGAACTCGTCAAGCTGCCGTCGAACTCGTTGCCGATGGACCGGCGCATTGCGCCGGCCGCGGTCATCACGTCGGTTTAGCCACCCGACTGACAGACCCGCGCCTCCCACGGGCCCAACATTCCTGAGGTTTGCGCCGAGGCCGGATAGTTGCTCAGCAGAACCGTTGCCGGCATCTGGACGTCCGCATGCACCGGCTGGTCGGACAGGTTCGCGAACACATCGAGATACCGGCCCCCGAGTGAACGACGGAACGCGTACAGGTTCGCGTCGTCCGTAGCGAGGAGCGCGAAGTCGCCGTCGACCACGATCGGGTTCGTGTGACGCAGCGCGATCAATGCCTGGTAGTGCTGATAGATCGACCCCTCTGCATCCACCTGGGCAGCCGCGTTCAGCCGGGTGTGGTTCGGGTTGACCGGTATCCACGGGGTCCCGGCGGTGAATCCGGCTCCTGCTCGCGCTGTCCATTGCATGGGCGTGCGCGCGTTGTCGCGGCTCTTGCGTCGCAGCGTTGCCAAAACGGTTTCGGGGTCCTCGCCCAACTTGATCGCGGCCGCGTAGTAGTTGAGCGTCTCGACATCGCGGAAGTCGTCGATGCTGGTGAACGGCACGTTCGTCATGCCGAGTTCCTCCCCCTGGTACACGTACGGCGTGCCGCGATGGAGGTGCAGAACCGTCGCCAAAGCCGTCGCGGACTGACGCCAGTAGACATCGTCGTTGCCGTAGCGGGAGACGACCCGCGGCTGGTCGTGGTTGTTCCAGTAGAGGCTGTTCCAGCCGGTGTCGGCAAGCGCGTCCTGCCAGCGGGCGAGCGTGCGCCGGATGTCGTCGACGGTGACCCGGCGACCCGTCCACTTGTCACCGTCCTGGTCGAGCAGGACATGTTCGAACTGAAAGACCATGTCGAGCTGGCCGCTTTCGTCATCGGTGAATTGACGCGCCTGCTGGGGTGTGACCCCGGGCATCTCTCCAACCGTCAAATACCGCCCGGGCCGGTCGGCAAAGACCCGCTGTTTCATTTCTGCTAGGTACTGGTGAATCCGCGGACCGTGGGAAAAATGCGGCATGCCGTCCCCGTAGCCGCTTCGGGACAGGGCCCCGTCCGGCATCGCGGGATCTTTGGAGATGAAGTTGATGACGTCCATCCGGAATCCGTCGATCCCGCGGTCGAGCCACCAGTTCATCATCGCGAAGATCGCATCCCGAACTTCCGCGTTGTCCCAATTCAGATCGGGTTGTTTGACCGAAAACAGGTGCAGGTAGTACTGACCGCGTTCGGGAACCCATTGCCAAGCTGACCCGGAAAACGCCGATCCCCAGTTGTTGGGCTCGGATCCCGGCTCGCCGGGTACGGTGCCTGGCCGCGGATCGCGCCAGAAATACCAGTCGTTCGTTGCTGACTGCCGGGACTTCTTCGACTCGACGAACCACGGGTGTTCGTCGGAGGTGTGATTCACCACGAGATCCATGATCAGTTTCATGCCGCGCTCGTGGATTGCGCGGGTCAGTTCATCGAGATCTTCGAGAGTTCCGAAAAGCGGATCAATGTCTTGGTAGTCGCTGATGTCGTAGCCATTGTCGTCCTGCGGGGACCGGTACACGGGCGAAAGCCAGACCACATCGATGCCGAGGCCCGCTATGTAGTCCAAATGTGCCAGCAGCCCGCGGAGGTCTCCAATTCCATCGCCATTGGAGTCGGCGAAACTGCGGGGATAGACCTGGTAGACCACGGCTGATTTCCACCAGGAGCCATCCGCGGTCGTGTTCTCAACGATGAATGGCCTGTGTTCTGAGGGCTGCACAAGCCAGTGTGCACGCTTGCCGGCGAACGCCCGGATCGTGGCTCATCCCGACCGTCGTTGCGGGACTGCAGCCCTGGGCGTACGGTCAAGCAACCGGAAACGTCGACGCCCCTTTGAGTGCCAGCTCCCCGGCAGTCGAATGTGGGTTCGCGTGTCCCTTCTTGATCGTTCTTCGCCCGAGTCGCCGATTGAACCGGCGTCGGCGGAAGTTTCAGCGCCCGCGGTGCCTCCTACGCGAACGAGCGCTGCCTGGATCAGCCTTTTCGCAGGGACCGTGCTTGCGATTGCGCTCATCATCTTTATTGCCCAGAACACGCGATCGGTCCGGATCTCGTTCCTGGGATTTCATACGTCGACGTCACTGGCGCTGAGTTTGATCATTGCCGCCGTCGGCGCCACGTTGTTGACGCTCCTGCTGGGCACCGCGCGGATCACGCAGCTTCGGCGGAACGTGCGACGCAGCCGACCTGAATCGACCTCGACGACCACCTGACGCGGGGCAGCTACCGCAGCTGGACGAGTTCGTGCACGTCGTCGCGTGGCAGGTCGCCGTCGACGACAGCTAAGACCTCGATGTTCATGAGTTCGGCGTGGCCGGAATAGGTCGACAGGAACGCGGTGTCCGCGGCGTCCCGGCCGGAGCCGATCCGGACGAGGCTGCTGCGTGGTGCGAGCAGGGTGGCGTCGACGGCGTACCACCGTCCGTCGATAGCCGCTTCGGCGACTGCGTGGAAGTCCATCGGTGACAGACCGGGTGCGTAGACGGCGGCAATCCGAGCGGGTACGTCCAGCCCCCGCAGGAGAGCGGCCACCAGGTGGGCGAAGTCTCGGCAGACCCCCTGCCGTTGCAGCATCGTCTCGATCGCGCCATCGGTTGGCCGGCTGCTCCCGGCGACGTACATGAGGTGACTTCCTACCCATGACGATACGGCCGCAAGAAGTTCCCGCTTGTCATCGATTCCGGCGAACTCCGCCGCGGCCACCGCGCTGAGGTGGTCGGATTCGACGTAGCGGCTGGGACGCAGATAGACGATCTCGTCCGCGGTGGTGACGATCGGTACGGCCGCGTCCCCGACGACGGTTGCGTCGTACCTGATGTCCAGAAGGCCTGGACCGACGGACATGTGGTGAACCCGGCCCTCGCCGGGCATCGGAACCTCAACAGGCTCGACCGGGATGCCGTCCAACGAGCAGACCAGCTGTTCGACGCTCCCCGGCGTGAGTTCGGCCACCGCAACCTGCGCGACCACCTCGGTCGGGGTGGACACCGAAAGCGTCAGGTGGGCGGATACGGAACGCCGACGTTCACCCACAGAGGCTCTCCGCTCGTTTGAACCAATCGAGAGGCACCGTCACAAGACGTCTCGGGGCCGCGGGTGTTGACCGGCTAAGGGTCTGAACCAGCTAAGTCTGTCGTACTTCGACCGTGGCGAGGGACACCCGGACGCCTGCACGGTCGAGTTCCGGAGCCACGCCGAGATTTCGGCTGGTCCGTCCCCGATCTGTTTCGATCGCCCGTGAGGACGCAGGATGGGGACGTGACCTACCTCAGTTCCGCCGACCGCTACGACTCGATGAGCTACCGGCGCTGCGGTCGCAGCGGGATCTCACTGCCGGCTATTTCCCTCGGGTTGTGGAACAACTTCGGCGATGACCGAAGCCTCGAAACCCAGCGCGCGATCCTGCGGCGCGCGTTCGACCTCGGCATCACGCATTTCGACCTCGCCAACAACTACGGTCCACCCAACGGATCTGCCGAGATCAACTTCGGTCGGGTCCTTGCCGAAGACTTCCGGCCGTACCGAGACGAATTGGTGGTCTCGACGAAAGCGGGCTACGACATGTGGACCGGGCCGTACGGAAATGGCTCGTCCCGTAAGTACCTGCTGGCCAGCCTGGATCAGTCGCTGGAGCGGATGGGCCTGGACTACGTCGACATCTTCTATTCGCATCGGTTCGACCCTGAGACGCCCCTCGAAGAGACGATGGGCGCACTGCACACGGCGGTCGAGTCGGGGCGCGCGATGTACGCGGGCATCTCGTCCTACTCTCCGCAGCGGACCATCGAGGCCGCTGGGCTTCTGCGGTCGATGGGCACGCCGCTCCTGATCCATCAGCCGTCGTACTCGATGTTGAACCGGTGGATCGAGGCCGACCTCCTCGATCTGTTGGGCGCAGGGGGCATCGGCTGTATTGCGTTCTCCCCGCTGGCGCAGGGCTTGCTCACCGACCGCTACTTGAACGGGATTCCCGCCGGTTCGCGGATGGCCGAGGGCAGGTTCCTTAGCGAGTCGCATTTGACCGACCAGAACCTCGCCAACATTCGCGCGCTGAACGAGATCGCGAAGCGGCGGGGGCAATCGCTTGCGCAGTTGGCACTGGCGTGGGCGCTGCGGGATGGCCGGATGACGTCGGTCGTAATCGGTGCGAGCAGTGTCCGCCAGCTCGAACAGAACGTCGCGAGTCTCGACAATCCCCACTTCACCGCCGACGAGTTGGCGGAGATCGACCAGTACGCCGTCGAAGGCGGAATCGACCTCTGGCGACGCAGTGCACAGGCGTGAGCCGGCGGTAGCATTCGGGCCGACGTGGCGGTCGTCGATGCCGCGACCGTGTCTTTCGTAGTGGAGGCCTCCCCATGAAGGTGACCGTCGACCAGAGCAAGTGCCAGGGCCACGGCCAATGCTTCGCGACCGCTCCGGAGGTCTATTCGCTGGACGACGGGGGCTACGTCGACATCCCCGCCGACGGGGCGCTCGAGGTGACTCCCGGCTCCGAGGACGCCGCCCGTCGCGGTGCGGCCGCGTGCCCCGAGTCCGCTCTGACGATCTTGGAATGACCGTCTGACTCAATGGATTCCGCGATCGTGACCAGACTGCGTCCGCGTTCCGTGGGACATGAGTGGACGACTGACTGGTCTGCTGCCGGCCCGGACCGCCTCGGCGGTCTGCGGGTTGCGGTTTAGCCGTCGAACTCTGGCTCGGTTCTCAGCTGGCAGCGGTCCGCGTCTGGCAGGGTGGTTGCGTACACACATCGAAATCGGGAGGGGACGACCGGATGATCGAAGTTCGCGGCCTGACCAAGCGGTACGGGTCGACGACAGCGGTCGATGACCTCAGCTTCACCGTTCAACCCGGCATCGTCACCGGTTTCCTCGGCCCGAACGGTGCGGGGAAGTCGACGACGATGCGCATGATCCTGGGCTTGGACCGGCCGACGCGCGGTACAGCGCTCGTCTTCGGTCGCCCGTACGTCGAGGCGCCGGCCCCGCTGCAGCAGGTCGGCGCGCTCATCGACGCGAAGGACGTCAACGGCGGCCGGAGTGCGCGCAATCACCTCCTCGCGCTGGCGCAGAGCAACGGGCTACCGGCCTCCCGCGTCGGCGAAGTGCTGGAGATGGTCGGCCTCACCGCGGTCGCGAAACGGCGGATCAAGTCCTTCTCGCTGGGCATGTCGCAGCGGCTCGGCATTGCCGCCGCGATGCTCGGCGATCCTCGGGCGTTGCTGTTCGACGAGCCTGTCAACGGACTCGACCCGGAGGGGATCATCTGGGTCCGCAACTTCATGAAGGCGCTCGCCGCCGACGGCCGGACGGTTCTGGTGTCCAGCCACCTGATGAGCGAGATGGCGAACACCGCCGACCACCTCGTGGTGATCGGACGGGGTCGGCTGATCGCCGACGTCAGTACCGATGAGTTCATCGCCAGGAGCTCCTCGAACTCCGTACGGGTGAAATCGCCCCAGCGGCAGGAGCTTTCGGCGGCATTGGCGGGTGCGAGCGCCAACGTCGTCGACGTAGACGGCTACCTCGAAGTGCGGGGAATGACCTGCGCGGAGGTAGGGGATTTGGCCGCGGTCAACGGCCTGACCATTCACGAGTTGTACGAAGACCGGGCCTCGCTGGAGGAAGCGTTCATGGAGTTGACCAAGGATTCGGTCGAATACCGGGCCGATTCGTCGCTCGCCGTGTCCGGGGAGCGGGCATGACAGCCGAGGCGGTGCCCGCGACGCGCAGGCAACACGGTTGGGCCGGTCAGGCGACCGGACCCACGCTCGCTCGGGTCATGCGGTCGGAGTGGACGAAACTGCGGTCGGTTCGGTCGACGTTCTGGTCGATCGTCGCCTACTTCGCGGTCAGCCTGGGCCTCGGTTCGCTGATCATCTGGGGGAACGCCAACGATTACTCCAGGCATCCCCAGCAGGATTTCGATGCTCTCGGTATCGCCTTGGGTGGCACCGTCTTCCTCGCGGTGCTGGCGGTCGTCGTGCTCGGCGCGATGACGATCACGAGCGAGTACTCGACCGGTGGGATCCGTACCTCGCTCACCGCGGTGCCGGAGCGGATGAAGGTCTGGGCCGCCAAGATCATCGTGTTCGGGCTGCTGGCCCTGGTCCTGGGTCTGATCGGTTGCGTCGGGTCCTATCTGATCGCCCAGACCATCTACGCCCACTACGGCATCAGCACCTCGTTCAGCGACGCGGGCGTCGTCCGGGCCGTCTTCGGGGCGGCTGCATATGTCGCGCTGTGTGGCCTGTTCGGCATGGGCCTGGGCTTCGTGCTGCGCAACAGTCCGGGCGCGATCGCCGCGGGTATCGGCCTGTTGCTCGTCCTGCCCCTGCTGTCGTTCTTGCTGCCGGGAACCATCGGGCGTGCCGTGTCGCGCTACCTGACGAGCAATGCCGGAACCCAGATCGCGACCGTCAATCCGTCCGGCAATCACCTCGGTCCTTGGGTGGGATTCGGGGTGTTCGCGATCTGGGTGGTCGTACCGCTACTGGTGGGCGCGTTCCTGCTGAACCGGCGCGACGCGTAACGCGGGTTACGCCGCTTGCCGGACCGGTCGACGCAAGGTACTTCCGGTCGGCGTCTTCAGTACTTCGAGCCGCATCGGGATCCGGGTGCGCAGCTCGGCGACGTGGCTGACGAGCCCGACCATCCGGCCGCCTTCGCGCAGGCCGTCGAGGACGGTCAGGACGTCCTCGAGCGTGTTCTCGTCGAGGGTGCCGAAACCTTCGTCGACGAACAACGCGTCGATCCGGGAACCGCCGGCCTCGGCCGTGACCACGTCGGCTAGGCCGAGCGCGAGGGCGAGGCTCGCCAGGAAGGTCTCGCCGCCCGACAGCGAGCCGGTCTCGCGGTCTTCGCCGGTCCACGCATCGCGTACCCGCAGCCCGAGACCCCACCGCCGCCGCGCGTCGGGCGCGGTATCGGCATGCAGCAACGTGTAGCGGCCGTTCGTCATGCGGAGCAGGCGTTCGCTGGCCGCCGCGGCGACCTCCTCCAACCGGGCCGCGAGGACGTATGAGGACAGCGCCATCCGCCGGTGGTTCGCGCCATCGCCGACGACCACGTCCGAGAGGCCGCGCACGGTTTCCAGTTCGGCCAGCCGGGGGGCCTGGGCGGCTAGCAGGTCGGTCAGCGCCGGAACGAGTTGAACCAGGGCCGTATGGCGCTCTTCCGCGACGCCCAGCTGTGCGACGCGCTGATAAAAGGCCGCTTCGGCCTCGTCCATGATCGCCCGCGCGCGGCTTTCGGCGACCGCCAGATCCTCGGTCGACAACGGATCGGGGGCGAGGTCGTCGAGGCGGGCCTGGGCGGTGGCCTGAGCCTGCGTGTAGGCCGCCAGCGCCGCCTCCAGCTGCTCGATCACCTGGTCGGAACGCGCGCCGGCGCGGCAGCTGTCGACGTCGGCGAAGCCGGCTTTACGGGCACTGCGGTCCGCGGCAGCGCCCTCGCGCGCGGCCGCGTCGTCCGCCCGCTGGCGCTCAGCAGCAGCCGAGGCCGCCTCGGCGAGCAATCGCGCAGCCGTGCTGTGTGCGGCGAGCGCAGCGTTCAGGTCGGGGTGGTCGCCGAGGTGTTTGCGCAGGGTGGACCGGAGTTGTTCGGCCCGCGTCCGTTCGTGCGCGACGGTCGCCGCGGCGGCCTGGTCGGCCGCCCGCAGCGCGGCGAGCTCCTTGTCGCTGTCCGCTCGGGAGTCCTGCCAGGTGACCAGATCGCGTTGCGCGTCGGCCAAGCCGTCAGCGGCCGCTTCGGTCGCGGCGAGTTCGCTCGTCGCGGTGCGCAGCAGTTCGGCGATCGTTGCCGCGCTGAACTCGGCGTGACCACTCTTGCGGAGTTCGGCGTGGGCTGCGTCCACGCGATGTCGCGCGCCCACCAGGTCTTGCTCCAGCGCGGCAAGCGTCGCCCGTGCGCGTTCGTACGCTGCCTCGCTCGCCGCCAGCTCGGCATCCCCGACGAGCGCCGCGTCGGGCGTCGCGGGCGCCGGATGTTCCACGCCGCCGCACACCGGGCACGGATCGCCGTCGGCAAGCTGGGTGGCAAGCCGGGCCGCGAGGCCGTCGAGGTAGGCCTGCCGGCATTCTTGGAACGCGTCGCGCGCATCCTGCATCGCGGTACGCGCGGTGGCCGTCTGGTTCTCAAGAACCGAGACGGCGGCCAGGGCGAGTTCGCGTTCGGCGATTCGTTCGCCGGCGTGGGTGAGGTCTTTCAGGCTGCTTCGCCGAGTTTCGACGTCGACGGCCGCCTGCTGCGCTGCCGCAACTGCGGCTTGTCCGTCCACGATCAGAGCGTCGAGCTCGATGAGACGGTTCTCGGTCCGCTGGATCGCGTCTCGCCGTTCGTCGGCCGCGCGTTCGGCCTCCTCGATGCGGGCGACGACCGTATCGAGTTCCGCCGCGGATGGCCGGAGCGCTTCCAAGGACCCGACTCGCTGTTCAGCCTCTCGGGCCCATTGAGCCAGCACGTCCGGACCGGCTTCGGTCCCGACCGCGCGATCGGGGCTGTCCCCGAGGTCGATTCCGACCAGCGCGGCCCGGGCCTGCTCCTCAGCGCGGATCGCGGCCGTACGACCCGTCTCGGCCGTTTCGGCGGCGTCGATGAGAGGCCGAACCGTGGCGGCGCGGCGGGCTCGGGCGAGTTCGTCCGACAGCTCGCGGAATCTCGGCGCGTCGGTACGGAGTGCGTCGAGGTCGGCGAGGACCTCCGCGCGGGATGCGGCTCGGTCGACTCGCGCAACCAACGCGGCATGCTCGTCCTTGCGTAGTCCCCACTCGGCGTTTGCCGCATCGGCGGCGTGCCGTGCGCGCTCCTGGTCGACCTGCGCTCGCCGCAGCAACCCCGCGGCGTAGGGGCCGTCGATTTCCCGGGACGCGTCGGCGACAGCGGGGTCGGCGACCGGATCGGTCTCCGGTCCCGCGACCTGGCAAATCTTCACCTCCAGTTCGCTGATCTGGCGCTGTTCGTCGCGCAACTGGTCGTTCAAGTCGGCTGCTCGGCGCTTGAGCCACTGCTCGACGCGCTCGAAGCGTTCGGTACCGAAAAGTCGCTGCAAAAGCTCGCCGCGTTCGTCGACGCTCGCATGAAGGAACCGCGCGAACCCGCCCTGTGGCAGCAGCACGACCTGGCAGAACTGCTCGGCTGTCATCCCAACGGCGTTCTTGATCTCCTCGCCCACCTCGTCGAACCGGGTGGAGACCGTCGACCAGCCGCTGCCAGTCCATCGCTCGAGCAGTACCGACGCCTTGGCCTCGGTGGTCCCGCTCCCGCGCTGTTTGGGACGGCGCCACGACGGTTGCCGGGTGATGCGCCAGCGAGACCCTCCGACGCTGAAGTCGAGCCGGACCTCGGGAGCCACCGACGGGCTTGCGTGGTCGGATCGCAGCCGGGGCGACTTGCCCCGTGCGCCGGGTACCGATCCGTACAGGGCGAACGAAAGGGCGTCGAGAAGGGTCGTCTTGCCGGCACCGGTATCGCCGTGGAGCAGGAACAGCCCCGCGTCGGCAAGCTCGTCGAAGTCGACCTGTTCGGTGTCGCTGAACGGCCCGAACGCGGTCAGCTCCAGCAGATGCGGCCTCACGCGGCGTCCTCGTCGGCTCGGATCGCGGTGAACGCGTCGGCGAGGAGTTCGCGCTCCGCCTCGGTGGCGGGCGTGTTTCGGACGTACTCGACGAAGTCGACGGCGACGTCCAGATCGCCACGATTCCGAACCAGCTTGGAATAGGAACCAGCGCTATCGGTCGTTCCGATTGCAGGTTCCCAGCTGAGCGTGAGAACGCCAGGGAAGCGCGCTCGCAATCGGTCCATCGCGCCGAGCGGCCGGGCGGCGTCGATCAGCGTGATCGCGACGAAATCCTGCTCGTACTCGGCGAGCGTCGGCGACGCCAGCAGGAAGTCCAGTTCGCCGCGCAGCGAGCTGAGGCGTCGGTGGACCGGCGTGGGCACGAATTGGACGTCGTTCGAGCCGAGGTCGGCCAGCCAGGTGCCCTTGGGGTGGCCGGCTTCGGAGAACGAGTACGGCAATGCGGAGCCGCTGTACCGCACCGTCCCCGAAACCTCCTGCGGACGGTGCAGGTGACCGAAGGCGGCGTACGCGAAGCCGTCAAACAGCGACGCCGGCACGGAGCCGACCCCGCCGACGCTGATGTCGCGTTCGCTGTCGCTCGCCTCGCCCCCGACCACCCAGCCGTGCGCCAGCAACACCAGGCTGGCCGGGTCGCGACCCGCTCGGTCGGCGGCGCTACGGGCGAGCGCGGCGCCGAGCACGTCGGCGTGCGAGCGACCCACGTCGGCGCCGAGTTCCTGCCGGATGGCGTCGGGTTCGAGATACGGCAGCGCGTAGACCGCGACCTCATCGCCGCCCGGTGCTGGCAGGATCACCGGCCGGGCGCAGTCGGCAACCCGCGTGCGCAGGTGGACGCCGGTCTTTTCGAGCAGCCCGCTGTTCACGCCGAGGCGTTGCGGGCTGTCGTGGTTGCCGGAGATCACGACGATCTGCGTGCCGGCGTCGTGCAGCCGCCAGAGCGACTCTTCGAACAGCCGCACCGAGTCGACCGGTGGAATCGCCCGGTCGTAGACATCACCGGCGATCAGCACCGCATCGACTGCTTCCGTGCGGACGACCTCGACGAGATGGTCGAGAAACTGCTCCTGCGCGGCGCTGAGGTCGGCTCGATGCAACGACCGGCCGAGGTGCCAGTCAGAGGTGTGCAGGAGCCGCATACCTCGACCGTATGACGGTGCTCTGACAAATCCCGGCTGCCGCCGCGAGTGTCGGCGGCCCGTCGCGGAGCGCGAAAACCGGGCCGCTTAGTTCCTGTCTTAGTCCTTGTCGGTCGCGCGGCGGGCCGGGGTCGCCGGCTTCTTCGCGTGGCCGTGCGTCTTCAGCCGTTCGAACGACAGCACGACCTCGGCCTCGGCCTCGGCGCGGCCCACCCAGGAGGCGCCTTCCACCGACTTGCCGGGCTCCAAGTCCTTATAGACCTCGAAGAAGTGCTGGATCTCCAGGCGGTCGAATTCCGGAACGTGGTGGATGTCGCGTAAGTGTTCGTGGCGCGGGTCGTGCGCCGGTACGCAGAGCAGCTTCTCGTCGGGACCGGCCTCGTCGGTCATCCGGAACATGCCGATGGTCCGGCACCGGATGAGGCAGCCCGGAAACGTCGGTTCTTCGAGCAGGACGAGGGCGTCGAGCGGATCACCGTCACCGCCGAGGGTGTTCTCGACGAAGCCGTAATCGGAGGGGTAGCGCGTCGAGGTGAAGAGCATCCGGTCCAGGCGGATGCGCCCGGACTCATGATCCACTTCGTACTTGTTGCGCTGTCCCTTAGGGATCTCGATGACGACGTCGAATTCCACGGGAGTCATCCTCCCAGACGTGACGGCCCGCACGACCGGCCGGGTCGGCCCGGGGGTTGCCCGCGGTCTCGTACGCTCGCTTCGACATGGCATCGAACGGCAGGACTCGGCAGCGATCCTCGCGCCGGCGGACCACCCGCACCGCCGCGGCGTTCAGCTGCGCGGTGCTGTTCGCGACCGCGCCCGCCAGCTGGGTTTCGGCAGCTTCCTCTCCCTCGCCGAGTCCGAGTCCGACCACCGCGTCGGCCGCGCCGTCCAGCGTCGTCGCGGGGCTCAACGCCGCCGCCCCCACTCCGGTTCCGGCCGCGGTTGCCGCTGCGCTCGCGGGGCCGCTCGGCGATGCGACGTTCGGCGGCCGCGTCGGCGGGCTGGTCCTCGACGCAACCACCGGCGGCGTCCTGTGGAGTTCCCGGCCGGACGAGGCGCTGCCGCCCGCCAGCCTGACGAAGCTGCTGACCGCCGCGGCCGCGCTGATCACGCTCGGCCCGGCAGATCAGCCCGTGACGCAGTTGCTGACGACCGGTTCGGTCACCGCCGGTCGCCTAGACGGCGACCTCGTCCTGCGCGGCGGCGGTGACGTCCTGCTGGCGGCTGACCCGACCGGGGCATGGCCGGCCAGGGCCACGGTCGACCAGCTGGCGGCAGGACTGAAGGCGACCGGCGTGTTGGCGGTCGACGGCAGGCTGGTCGCCGACGGGTCCTACTTCGCCGGGCCGTCGATCGCGGCCAGCTGGGATCCGACGTACGTCACCGGTGGTTCGGTCGCGCCGGTCACGGCGCTCGGGGTGGACGAGGCCGGGGCCGCGACCGGCAAGGGGGATCGCAGCGCCGACCCGCGCCGGGAGGCCGCGGTCGCGTTCCGGGCGGCGCTGACCCGGGCCGGTATCGCGGTGAGCGGCACGACCGTCCTTGCCGACGCACCCGCCGGGGCCCGGGTGCTGGCGTCGGTGGCCGGGACGCCGGTGCTCGCCGAGGTCGAGGAGATGTTGCAGAACAGCGACAACGACATGGCCGAATCGTTGGGTCGCCGGATCGCCCTCAAGCGCGGGCTGCCAGCGACCTTCGCCGGGGCTGGCGCCGCGGTCAAGGCGGCGATCGACGGCCTCGGAATCCCGACCGCCGGCGTCTCGCTGGTCGACGCGAGCGGCCTCTCGCACGACGATCGCGTCTCCCCGTCCACCATCGCGGCCCTCCTGCGGATCGCGGCTATTCCCTCGGACGCGGGCGGAAACACCGCGCTGCGGCCGGTCCTCGACGGCCTCGCGATCAGCGCCTTCGAAGGTACGTTGGCGCCGCGGTACCGCACCGCGGCGTCCGTCCTTGGGGGCGGGGTCGTACGAGCGAAGACCGGCGCGCTCGCGGGCGTATCGAGCCTGGCCGGGAGCGTCGTCGACGCCGACGGGCGTCAGCTGTTGTTCGTCTGGATCTCCGATGCCGTGCGGTCCCGGTCGAGTGCCGAAGGCGCGCTCGATGCGGCGGCGACCGCACTGTCCGCGCTCTAGCGCCACGTAGGCTCGAACGATGGAACTCGTCGACTGGGAGCTTGCGGAGCGCACGGCCGGCCGGCTCGTCCGCCGCGGTCCGGAGCTGGCGCCGAGCCAGATCGTCGCCGTCGAGCACCAACTGCGTGAGCTCGCCGAGGAAGCGCTCACCCACGTGGTCGCCTACACCGGAATGCATCCCGAGGAGTCGCTCGCCGTCCGGACCGAGGTCGTCGATCGGGCGAGCTGGGCCCGTTACAACACAGCCGGGATGCGGCGGACGCTGGCACCGTTCCTCGGCCGCGCGGCCGAGCGACGGACTCATCGCATCGACGAACGCATGTCCCGGCAGCCCGGTCTGCTGGCCGCCGCCACCCGCCGGGGTGCCGCGGCAACCGGCCGGGCCGGCCGCACCGCGACCGGCGTGGAACTCGGTTCGGTGTTGGCGTTCCTGTCGAGTCACGTGCTCGGCCAGTACGAGACCTTCGTCGACCCGGCCGTGGGCGATGGCCGGTTGCTGCTCGTCGCTCCGAACATCGTCGATGTCGAGCGCCGACTGGGCGTGAGTCCACGCGATTTCCGGATGTGGGTGTGCGTTCACGAGCAGACCCACCGGGTGCAGTTCACCGCGTATCCCTGGCTTCGGTCCTATCTGGATGAGCTGATCGGCGAACTCGCCGACGTCGCCGACCTGGATGCCCGTGCCGTGATAGGCCGCTTCCGTGACGCGGTCAAGGACCGGAGCATCCGGGGCGGCGGCCTGGCCGCCGTCGCGTCCCCGCAGCAGCGGGCGGTCCTCGACCGGTTACGCGCCCTGATGACCTTGCTCGAAGGGCATGCCGACCAGGTGATGGACGCGGTGGGGCCGGCCGTCATTCCCACCGTCGGTGAGATCCGCGAGCGCTTCGACATTCGACGGCGCGAAGGTGCTTCGCCCCTTGACCGGCTGCTCCGGCGGTTGCTCGGCATGGACTCCAAGCTCGCTCAGTACCGCGTCGGCGGGGCGTTCTGCCGCGAGGTCACCGAACGTGCCGGTGTCGACGGGATGCGCTCGGCGTTCGAGAGTCCGGAACTGCTACCGACGCTGCCGGAGCTCGACTCGCCCCAGGCCTGGCTGGCCAGGACCGCGAACGTGAGCCGCTGAGCCCGGCTCGGAACGCCTCGACGTGTCCGGTCCACATCCCGCTGTCGCCGCCGTCCGAGCGGCCGTTCGGGACTGCCTTGCTGACGTTGCGCCGCAGCCGCTCGCGGTGGCCTTCTCCGGGGGCGCCGATTCGACGGCATTGCTGGCCGCGGCCTGTTTCGAGCGGCCCGGGCAAGTGACCGCCCTGATCGCCGATCAGCATTGGTACGAGGCAAGTCGCGCCGCCGCGAAAGCGGCTGCCGCGCAGGCGGTTTCGCTCGGGGCCGCGGCCAAGATCCTGGACGCCCCGAGCGAGCGGGACGAGGCGGCCGCTCGTGCGGCGCGCTACGCCGCCCTGTCGGCCGCGGCCGAACGGCTCGGCATCGCGGTCGTACTGCTGGGGCACACCCGCGACGACCAGGCGGAGACCGTCCTACTCGGCCTCGCCCGGGGCAGCGGCGCCCGCAGCCTCGCCGGCATGGCGGCCCGGCGTGGTCCGTATCGCCGGCCGCTGCTCGATCTGCCTCGTTCGACGACGCGGGAGGCCTGCACCGCGCTCGGACTGACCGTCTACGACGACCCCGCGAACGTCGACCCGCGGTTCGCCCGCGCCCGGCTTCGGCTGGAGGCGCTGCCAGCGCTCCAGCAGGCTCTGGGCCGCGACCTCACGGCCAATCTGGCCCGGACAGCGCGGCTGCTGCGCGACGACGCCGACCTGCTCGACGAGTGGGCGGTTCGGGAGTTCGCCGCGGTACGGAACCCGGATGGCTCCCTCGAAGCAACCCGAGTAGCGGCGTTGCCACCCGCCTTGCGTCGCCGGGTGCTTCGCCTGTGGGCGCCGGGTTCGACGGCGGTCCAGGTAGCCGCGCTGGAGGCGCTGGCCGTGCGGTGGAAGGGGCAGAAGGCGGTCGCACTGACCGGCGGACGCGGTGCCCGCCGGGTCTCTGGCAGGATCGAGCTCGTTGCCGCACCCGAATGAGGAACTCTTGACCGTTTCTTCGCAGGCCAGCCCCGAGGCTGGGGCCGATGTGCGCGACGCCTTGCCGCCCGGCGTCGTTCGGGTTCTGCACTCGCGTGAGGAGATCGCCGCTCGGATCGAGGGTCTGGCGGCCGAGATCGACGCGGCGCATGCAGGGCACGAAGTGGTGCTCGTCGCGATCCTCAAAGGCGCCCTCATGGTCGTCGCCGACCTTTCGCGCGCGCTAACCGTGCCGACCAGCATCGAGTTTATGGCCGTCTCCTCGTACGGCGGGGCCAGCTCGTCGTCCGGGGTCGTCCGCATCCTCAAGGACCTGGACCGAGACATCTCCGGCAAGCACGTCCTGATCGTCGAGGACGTTCTCGACTCCGGCCGGACGCTGTCGTGGCTGGTTCGCAACCTGCAGGCCCGGCATCCCGCGTCGCTGGAGATCTGCACGTTGCTCCGCAAGCCGGACGCGGCGAAGGTCAAGGTCGAGGTCCGGTACGTCGGCTTCGACGTCGGCCCGGAATTCGTCGTCGGATACGGGCTAGATTTCGCTGAACGTTTTCGGGGTCTTCCCTACATCGGTCTGTTCGACCCGGCGGCCGTTCTCGACGCTCGCTGACCGCTCGGTAGGGGCCGTGGCATGCGTCACCGACGCTCAGCCGCCCCGTATCGCGTCGGCCCGGACTCGCAATTCAGGGAGTATCGGTCGAGCGTGCGGTGTTAGCCTTGACGGTGCGTGCAACTCATGAGTACGGGTACCGCGAGCTACCGCATTCCGTCGTCGGTAGCCGGGCTAGATCGTAGGGAGGACGGGGCGCCACCCTGCGTCCTGAGATGATGGATTTGAAGCGACTGGCACGTGGCCCGATCGCCTGGATTCTGGCGATCGTCGTGGCTGTCGTCGTCCTCAGCCAGGTCGTTTCGAGGCCCAGCTCGTACAAGGGTGTCGACCTCACTCAGATCGAGTCGGAGATCGCGAACCACCAGGTCAAGTCGGTGACGCTGCGCGACAAGGAGCAGCGGGTCGAGGTCCAGCTCAAGGACGGCGTCGACACCGACAAGCCGAAGCAGAGCGCGCAGTACCCGGATCTGTACGGCAGCCAGCTCGTCTCGCTCGTCACCGAGGCCAACACCGACCGGCCCAGCGGCGCCGAAGCGACCACGCTCAAGACGATCATCACCAAGCAGAGCACGCTGCTCGGCTTCTTCTTCGCGATCCTGCCCTTCCTGCTGCTCGGCGCGATCTTCATCTTCTTCGTGAACCAGATGCAGGGTGGCGGTTCGCGGGTCATGCAGTTCGGCAAGTCGAAGGCCCGGCTGGTCAGCAAGGACACGCCGAAAACGACGTTCGCTGACGTCGCCGGTACCGACGAGGCGATCGAGGAACTGCACGAGATCAAGGAATTCCTCGAGAGCCCGGCAAAGTTCCAGGCCATCGGCGCCAAGATTCCGAAGGGCGTCCTGCTGTACGGGCCACCCGGAACCGGTAAGACGCTGCTCGCCCGGGCCGTGGCCGGCGAGGCCGGGGTGCCGTTCTACTCGATCTCCGGTTCGGACTTCGTCGAGATGTTCGTCGGTGTCGGTGCGAGCCGCGTTCGCGACCTGTTCGAGCAGGCCAAGGCCAACGCTCCCGCGATCGTGTTCGTCGACGAGATCGACGCCGTCGGCCGGCACCGCGGTGCCGGTCTCGGTGGCGGCCACGACGAGCGTGAGCAGACGCTGAACCAGCTGCTCGTCGAGATGGACGGCTTCGACGTGAAGGGCGGCGTCATCCTGATCGCCGCCACGAACCGTCCCGACATCCTCGACCCGGCGCTGCTGCGTCCAGGCCGGTTCGACCGGCAGATCGCGGTGGACCGTCCCGACCTGGTCGGCCGCAAGGCGATCCTCGACGTGCACGCCAAGGGCAAGCCGATCGGCAAAGACGTCGACCTGTCGGTCATCGCCCGCCGGACGCCTGGCTTCACGGGCGCTGACCTGGCGAACGTCATCAACGAGGCCGCGCTGCTGACCGCCCGTCAGGGTGGGCAGCAGATCACCGCCGCGTCGATGGAGGAGTCCATCGACCGCGTGATGGCCGGCCCGCAGCGCCGTACCCGGGTCATGACGGACAAGGAACGCAAGCTCACCGCGTACCACGAGGGTGGTCACGCGCTGGTCGCGCACGCCTTACCCAACACCGACCCGGTGCACAAGATCACGATCCTGCCCCGCGGCCGTGCGCTCGGCTACACGATGGTGCTACCCGAAGAGGACCGGTACTCGCAGACCCGGTCCGAACTGCTCGACCAACTCGCGTACGCGCTGGGTGGTCGGGCGGCTGAGGAACTCGTGTTCCACGACCCCACGACCGGCGCCGCCAACGACATCGAGCGCGCCACAGCCACGGCGCGGGCGATGGTCACGACGTACGGGATGAGCAGCCGGCTCGGCGCCCTGAAGTTCGGCCAGGAGTCCGGCGAGGTTTTCCTCGGCCGCGACATGGGTCACCAGCGCGACTACTCCGAGGAAGTCGCCGCCGAGATCGACGAAGAGGTGCGCGGGCTGATCGAAGCCGCCCACGACGAGGCGTTCGAAATCCTGACCACCTACCGGGACGTCCTCGACGAGCTCGTGCTGAAGCTGCTCGACAAGGAGACGCTCGGCAAGGAGGAGATCCTCGAGATCTTCGGCCCGGTCAAGAAGCGCGCGTCGCGGGTCTTCCCGAACGACAATCCGAAGCGGCAGCCGTCGGACCTTCCGCCCGTGCTGACGCCGGCCGAACTGGCGTTGCTCGGCCCAGCCGACGTTGCCGCCCTGGTGAAGCCCACCCGCGGTGGCCGCGGCAACGGCAACGGCACCGGCGGTGCGGACTCTGCCGCCGGCGGCGAAACCGGGACGACGCCGCGGGCCCGTCGCTCTCCGTCGCGGACCAGCAGCGTCAACCGGACGGCTGACTCCCCGACGGATCGTGCCGCTACGCAGAACTCAAAGCGCAAAGCGCCCGTCGCGAAGCCTGACGATCCAGATGCCCGGCCGACCCGAGGCAAGTCCCGGCCGAGCTCCAATCCCAGCACCGAACCGGGCGCATAACCGATGGTGACCATTTCTTCCGCGGACGAAGATCTAAGGTCCGCAGCAATCGACAACGCCCGGGCGGGGGTCGACCAAGCTCGGATCGAGGCGGCGGTCAGAGAAATCCTGATCGCCATCGGCGAAGATCCCGACCGCGAGGGCCTGCGGGATACGCCGTCTCGCGTTGCCCGCTCGTACGACGAGATCTTCAGCGGTCTGCACACCGACCCGATGTCCGTGCTGACGACCGTGTTCGACGAGCGGCATGAAGAGATGGTCATCGTTCGGGACATCCCGCTGTACTCGATGTGCGAGCACCACCTCGTGCCGTGGCACGGCGTCGCCCACGTCGGCTACATCCCGAACGAAGCGGGGCAGATCACCGGCTTGTCGAAGATGGCCCGCCTGGTGGACGTCTACGCCAAGCGCCCCCAGGTTCAGGAACGGCTGACCAGTCAGGTTGCCGACGCACTGGCTGAGGGCCTGAGCCCGCGCGGCGTGATTGTCGTCGTCGAGGCCGAGCACCTGTGCATGTCGATGCGCGGCGTCCGTAAGCCCGGGTCGCGAACCGTGACCTCGGCGGTTCGGGGGCTGCTCAAGACCTCGCAGGCCGCCCGAGCCGAAGCCATGGGCCTGATCCTTCACGGTGGCTGACGAGCCGCCCGGCGCGCTTCGGGGATTCCCGCCGCAGGAGCGGGCGCGCGTCGTCGGAATCCTCAACGTCACGCCGGACTCGTTCTCTGACGGGGGCGCCTACCTCGATACCGAATCGGCAGTCCGGCACGGGTTCGCGCTCTCCGCGCAGGGCGCCGATCTGGTGGATGTCGGCGGAGAATCCACCAGACCCGGGGCCGCACGCGTGCCGCTCGATGTCGAGCTCAGCCGGGTCATCCCGGTCGTGACGGCGTTGGCGAAGCGCGGGGTCGCGGTCAGCATCGACACGACCCGCGCTGAGGTCGCCGCCCAGGCGCTGGACGCCGGAGCTCAGGTGGTCAACGACGTCAGCGGCGGCAACGCCGACCCGGACATGTACCGGCTGGTCGCGGACCGCCGAGTTCCGTATGTGCTCATGCACTCGCGTGGGCCCAGCATCGACATGACCGCGCGCGCCTCGTACGCCGACGTCGTCCACGACGTCCGCGACGAGTTGCGCGCCCGTCTCGACGCCGCCGTCGCCGCCGGGGTCAGCCCGGACCAGGTCGTACTTGATCCCGGCATCGGATTCCACAAGATCGGCCCGCAGAACTGGGCGTTGCTCGCGAACATCGACGTGCTGGCCGGTCTTGGCCGGCCGCTGCTCGTCGGGACGAGCCGCAAGGCGTTCCTCGGCAACCTGCTGGCGGAGGGCGGCGAGGTACGGCCACCCACTGCGCGCGACGCCGCAACCCACGCGACGACGGCGCTGCTGGCGGCCGCCGGGGTGTGGGGCGTTCGCGTGCACGAGATCGCGCCGACGCTGGACGCGGTTCGGGTCGGCGCCGCCTGGGCCGCCGCCCGGACGGAGCACGGATCGTGACCGACCGCATCACGTTGACCGGCCTGCGGGCCCGCGGGTTTCACGGCGTCTTCCCCGAGGAACGTCGCGACGGCCAGGACTTTGTCGTCGACGCCGAACTCGAACTCGACGTGAGCGCCGCCGCCGCGTCGGACGACCTTGCCCAGACCGCCGACTACGGCGCGCTGGCCGCCCGCCTGCACGAGATCGTGACCGGGCCGCCGTTCGCGTTGATCGAGAAGCTGGCCGTGCGCCTCGCGTACGCCTGCCTCGAGGACCGCCGGGTGCAGGCGGCAACCGCCACCGTGCACAAGCCGGCGGCACCGATCCCATTGCCGTTCGGCGACGTCACCGTTCGGGTCCGCCGCGAGCGCGTCCGTGCCGTCCTGTCGCTCGGCAGCAACCTGGGTGACCGCCTCGCGCACCTGCAGGCCGGGCTCGACGTGTTGGCGGAACGCCTTGCGGTGCTTGCCGTTTCGCCCGTTTACGAGACGGCCCCGGTCGGCGGCCCGGAGCAGGGTCCGTACCTCAACGCGGTGGTTCTCGCGACCGTCGCGGATCCGGAATCCGCCCTGCGGGCCGCGCATGCGGCGGAACAGGCCGAGCACCGAGTACGCGGCGTGCGGTTCGGACCGCGGACCTTGGACGTCGACGTCATCTCGGTGGACGGGGTCGTGAGCGACGACCCCCGGCTGACGCTGCCGCACCCCCGCGCGCACGAGCGGGCGTTCGTCCTCGCACCGTGGGCCGACCTCGATCCGCATGCGCCGATCGACGGGCGGACGGTTGCAGAGCGGCTCGCCCGGCGCCTCGAGGCGGGGGACGACGTGCAGCGCCGGGACGACCTCGTCCTGTCGTTACCGACCCCATGAACCCCACCCGGCCGCAGGTGCTCGCCGGCGTCTTCCTCGTGGTCGGCGTCCTGGCGTACCTGCTGATGCGATCGACGTACGACTCGCTGCCCAGGCTGCCGTGGGGACCGGTCTTGACGGTCGCCGCGCTCGCGGTGCTCGAGGTCGTCTCGGCGTGGACGACCCGCAACCGGTTACGCGGCAAGAACTTGGCGAAGCCGATCCACCCGCTCGGCGTGGCCCGGCTGGCGGCGCTAGCGAAAGCGTCGTCGCTGCTGGGCGCGGCACTCGCCGGTGCCTGGACGGGCGCGCTGATCTACCTCCTCGGCTTGAGCGGTGCCGGCAACACGATCAGCGATGACCGCGGGGTGTCGATCGCCGGGCTCGTCAGCGGAATCGTGCTCGTCGCGGCGGCGCTGTGGCTGGAGTGGGTCTGCCGGGTGAAGCGGCCGCCGACAGCAACCGGTTCGGGTGACCGGAGCGCCCCGGCCGGACCAGAGCACTGATCCGGCCGGGTTCCGGCGGGTCAGCTCAGGCAGGGCAGGGCCGGCAAGGGGTTACGTCCGGATCGTGATTTACGTAACGGACGTCTTGAGTTGGGTTACGTCTGGACTACAGCGGGGCTAAGCTTTTGTTGCTCGTCCGGTACCCATTCCCAGGACTGGAACGAAATGACATCAGCGAATGCTGCGGCTGCGCAGCCTGCCGTGCGCTCCCGCGCGTCCGAGCGGCCGGCTCGGTTACGCGTGGGCATCGTGGGCGCCGGCCGTGCCGGCAGCGCCCTCGGCGCCGCGTTCGATCGTGCCGGTCACCACGTGATTGCGGCGACGACGTCGTCGCGGACGTATCCCTTGCTCGGACAGCTGGGCGATCTTCCCCGGCTGCCCGCGGCCGAGGTCGCAGCGGCCGTACAACTCGTTGTGCTCGCGGTTCCGGACGACACGCTGCCCGACCTGGTCCAGGGGCTCGCCGTCACCGGCGCCGTGCGGCCGGGACAGCTCGTCCTGCATGTTTCCGGCCGCTACGGTCTGGATGTCCTGCGGCCGGCAAGCGACCTCGGTGCGCTGCCGATCGCGCTGCACCCGGCGATGACGTTCACCGGCGGCGAGGCGGATCTGGCGCGGCTGACCGGAACGGCCATCGCGGTCACCGCCGCCGCTGAGCTGCGCGTGGTCGGCGAGGCGCTGGCGTACGAGCTGGGCGGCGACCCGGTCTTCGTCCCCGACGAACTGCGTACCCGGTGGCATGCGGCGCTCAGCCACGGCGCCAACCACCTCGTCACCCTGGTCGGCCAGTGCGTCGACCTGCTTACGTCGGCGGGCGTCGAGCGGCCCGACCTGGTGCTCGGCCCGCTTATGTCGGCGGCGTTGGACAACGCGGTACGGCAGGGCGACGCGGCGCTCACCGGTCCGGTTTCCCGCGGTGACGCCGGGACCGTCGCGGCGCACGTCGCCGACCTGCGCGGCGATCCGGCGCTGGACTCGTACGTCGCGCTGGCCCGCGCGACGGTGGACCGCGCTGCCCGAGCCGGCCGGCTCAAGCCGGCCGCGGCCGACGCGGTGCGCGCTGCCCTCGGCGGTGAGCGATGACTCCGGAGGCGACGGCCCTGCTCACCGACGACCGTCCGACGGGCCTGCCGGTCGTCGCCCGTACGCGTGCCGAGCTGGCAGCGGCGCTGGCGGCGTTGCCGGGTCCGCGACGGCTCGTTCCGACGATGGGCGCGCTGCACGCCGGCCACGCCTCGTTGCTGGCCGCGGCCGGTCCGGGCGCGATTCTGTCGATCTTCGTGAACCCGTTGCAGTTCGGGCCGGCCGAGGATTTCGACCGCTACCCGCGGACGTTCGAAAGCGATCTGGAGGTCGCGGCCGCCAACCAGGTCGCCGTGGTCTACGCCCCCACGGTCGACGAGATGTATCCGACCGGAACGCCGCAGATCACCGTCAACGCGGGCCCGCTCGGCGAGCTCTACGAAGGCGCCGCCCGGCCGGGACACTTCAACGGCGTCCTGACCGTGGTGGCTCGCCTGTTCGGCCAGATCCAACCCGACGTCGCGTACTTCGGTCAGAAGGACGCCCAGCAGCTCGCGCTCATCCGTGGCATGGTCCGCGACCTGGACATGCCGGTGCGGATCGTCGAGGTGCGGACCGTTCGGGAGGCCGACGGTCTCGCGCTCTCCAGCCGTAACCGGTACCTCGACCCCGAGCAGCGCCGCGCCGCGATCACGATCTCGCGCGCGCTGGCAACCGGAAACATCGACGACGCGCAGCGCGTCCTGGCAGCCGAGCCCCGGCTGCAGGTGGACTACTGCGCCCTCGTCGATTCAGAAACGTTCGGCCCGGTCACCGGAAACCTGGGGCGGCTGATCATCGCCGCGTACGCGGGGTCCACCAGGCTGATCGACAATGAAGTCGTCGACGTTGCAGTGATTCAGGAGAACTGACGTGTACCGCACGATGTTGAAGTCGAAGATCCACCGAGCCACGGTTACGCAAGCCGACCTGCACTACGTCGGCTCGGTGACGGTCGACCGCGACCTGATGGACGCGGCCGACCTGCTGCCGGGCGAACAGGTCGCCATCGTCGACGTCAACAACGGCGCCCGGCTCGAGACCTACGTCATCGAGGGCCCGCGGGGCTCCGGGATCATCGGCATCAACGGTGCCGCTGCCCGCCTCGTCGCTCCGGGCGACCTGGTGATCCTGATCTCGTACATGAGTGTCACCGACACCGAGGCCCGGACGATGCGGCCCCGCGTGGTGTTCGTCGATGCGGAGAACCGGATGGCCGGTACCTCGGTCGATCCCGCCGACGCGCTCCCGGGCGATGTCGAGAGCCTGCGGGGCGACCTCGTACATGCCGGCGTGCTCACCGCGCGTACGGAGTGAGCGTCGGTCTGCCGGTCGCGACTGGCATCGCGACCGACGTCCGGTTGCCGCGGCGGTTGCTCGCTCCGCCCGCCGGCTGGGTCCGGACGACCGACATCGTCGTCGTCGGCTCCGGCATTGCCGGGCTGACCGCGGCGTTGCACGCCCGGGCAAGTGGTCGAGTGCTCCTCGTGACGAAGACCTTCCTGGCCGCGGGCTCGACGGCCTGGGCGCAGGGCGGCATCGCGGCGGCGCTCGACCCACTGGACTCGCCGGGCGAACACCTGCTCGACACCCTCGTCGCGGGCGACGGGCTGTGCAACGAGGAAGCCGTCCGCATCCTGGTGACCGAAGGACCGGCCCGAGTACGTGAACTCGCCGCGCTCGGCGCATCCTTCGACCGGGACCCGGTCACCGGCCTGCTGTCGCTCACCCGGGAGGGTGGCCACCTGCGCGACCGGATCGTGCACGCGGGCGGTGACGCGACCGGCGCCGAAGTAGAGCGGGCGCTGATCGCCGCGGTGCGATCCGATCCCGACGTCGAGATCGTCGAGCACGCCGCGGTCCTCGATCTCCTGCTCGGCCCGGACGGCCAGGCCGCCGGACTGACCCTGCACGTGATCGGCGAGGGGTCGCAGGACGGGGTCGGCGCAGTCCACGCCCGCGCGGTCGTCCTCGCCGCGGGCGGGATGGGCCAGGTCTACTCCTCGACCACCAACCCGCCGGTCGCGACGGGTGACGGCGTCGCCCTGGCACTGCGGGCCGGCGCGGCGGTTCGCGACATCGAGTTCGTGCAGTTCCACCCGACCGTCATGTTCCTCGGACCGGACGCGCCGCTCGGCCAGCAGCCGTTGCTGTCCGAGGCGATGCGCGGCGAGGGCGCGCGGATCGTCGACGCATCCGGCGCGTCGGTCATGGAGGGCGTGCACCCGCTCGGCGACCTCGCCCCGCGCGACGTCGTCGCGAAGGCGATGGCCCGGCGGATGATGGGCACGGGCGTCGACCACCTGTTCCTCGATGCCCGCCACCTGGGCGCCGAGCTGCTGGAACGCCGCTTCCCGACGATCGTTTCCCGCTGCCGTGCGGCCGGTTACGACCCGGTGGTCGACCTGCTGCCCATCGCCCCGGCCGCGCACTACGCGTCGGGCGGGATCGCCGTCGACGTCGACGGCCGTTCGTCGATCGCCGGGCTGTACGCCTGCGGCGAGGTCGCCTGCACCGGCGTCCATGGCGCGAACCGGCTGGCGTCGAACTCACTGTTGGAGGGCCTCGTATTCGCTGCCCGGATCGGGGTCGCCCTGTCGGCCGAACTCGCGCCGCAGGTCGAGCCGGTCGCGGACGATCGCCCGATGGGCCTGATCGCCCCATCCGCCCGGACCGCCATCGTCACCGCGATGACCCGAGGCGCCGGCGTCCTGCGTAGCGCCGACTCGTTGGCCGCCACCGCGGCCGAACTGTTCACGCTCGCCACCCCGGCCGAAACGGCTCCGTCCAACGACGCGTGGGAGGTGACGAACCTGCACACGGTGGCCAGTGCGCTGGTCGCCGCGGCCCGTGAGCGCGCCGAAACGCGGGGGAGCCACTGGCGGGAGGAGTTCGACGCGCCGCGGGACGAGTGGCGTTGCCACATCGACGCGACAGTGGATGCCACCGGGGTCCTTCGCCACGAGGTACGGGCATGAACGCCGACACCAGGGGCCTACTCGTCGCGGCCGGCCTCGATCCGGTCTACGTCGACGAGCTGTGCGTGAGCGCGCTGGCCGAGGATGCCGGCGGCGGCCTCGACCTGACGTCGGTCGCCACGGTGCCTTTCGACGCCGAGGGAAGCGCCACGTTCGTACCGCGGGCTGCCGGGGTGGTCGCCGGCCTGCCGGTGGTCGCGGCGGTGCTGGAGACGGTCGCCGACCACGACGTGAAGGTGGAGTTCATCGCGAGCGACGGCGCCCGGGTCGAGCCGGGTCAGCCGTTGCTGCGGGCGACCGGCCTGGTGCGGACGCTGCTCACCGGCGAGCGGCCGGCCCTCAACCTGCTGTGTCACCTCTCGGGCATCGCCACCCGGACCCGGCAATGGGTCGACGCGGTCGAAGGGACCGGCGCGGTTATCCGCGACACCCGCAAGACCACGCCCGGGCTGCGCGCGCTGGAGAAGTACGCGGTGCGGTGCGGCGGCGGCACCAACCACCGGATGTCGCTGTCGGACGAGGCCCTGATCAAGGACAACCACGTGGTGGCCGCCGGGGGAGTCGCCGAGGCGTATCGGGCCGTTCGCTCGACGTTTCCGGACCTGCCGGTTCAGGTCGAGTGCGACACCGTCGAGCAGGTCCAGCAGGCGGTCGACGCCGGCGCGACGTTGATCCTGCTCGACAACATGGACCTCGACCGGCTGCGGGCATCCGTGGCGATTGCGCGGCCGGCGGGTGTCCGTACCGAAGCGTCGGGCGGTCTCACGCTCGAGAACGCGGCCGCGGTCGCCGCTACCGGCGTCGACTTCCTGGCGATCGGCGCGCTCACCCACTCTGCGCCCGTGCTCGACATCGGGCTGGACCTGGAAACGCGCTGATGTTGCTGACGATGGACATCGGCAATACGAACACCGTCCTCGGCGTCTTCGACGACGAGCATCTGATCGACTCCTGGCGCATCCGGACCGACTCTCGGTCCACCGCCGACGAGATCGCGCTGCAGCTGCGCGGCCTGCTGACGGGCATCGACGTCGACGGCGTTGCGGTCTGTTCCACGGTGCCCGCGGTGCTGCACGAGGTACGGATGATGCTGTCGCGGTACTACGCCGGCCTGCCCACCGTCGTCGTCGAGCCGGGGGTCCGTACCGGCGTTCCGCTGCTCTACGACAACCCGCGCGAGGTCGGCGCCGACCGCATCGTGAACACCCTCGCTGCGCACGAGCTGTACGGCGGCCCGGCGATCGTCGTCGACTTCGGCACCTCGACGAACTTCGACGTGGTCAGCGCGAAGGGCGAGTTCCTGGGCGGGGCGCTCGCTATCGGCGTCGAGGTGGGCATCGACGCGCTCGCCGCGCGCGGCGCCCGTCTGTTCAAGGTCGAGCTGGCCCGGCCCCGGTCGGTGATCGCCAAGTCGACCGTCGAGGCACTGCAGTCGGGGTTCCTGTACGGCACGATCGGCCAGGTCGACGGCCTCGTCCGGCGGATCATCGACGAACTCGACGTCCCGAACGACGACGTCAAGGTGATCGCGACCGGTGGGCTGGCCCCGCTCGTACTCAACGAGTCCGAGACTATCCAGTTCCACGAGCCGGACCTCACGCTGATCGGCTTGCGCCTCGTTTACGAACGCAACGTCACATAGCCAGCATCCGGGCTCACTAAGCTCGCCCCGTGACGGAACCGACTTCGACCCCCGAGCCCGCGGAGGACCTCCCCGAGCAGATGCGGGTCCGTCGGGCCAAGTACGACCGGCTTCTCCAAGCCGGCATCGAGCCGTATCCGGTCGGCTTCGCCCGCACGACGACGGCTGAGGCGCTGCGGGCGACGTACGGCGACCTGCCGACCGACACCGCGACCGGGGTGCATGAGGCCATCACCGGCCGGGTCGTCTTCAAGCGCGACACCGGAAAGCTGTGCTTCGCGACGTTGCGCGACGGTGCTGGGCGCGGCGCCGACATCCAGGTGATGCTGAGTCTCGATCGCGTTGGCGCCGAGGCGCTGGCAGCGTGGAAGGCCGAGATCGACCTGGGCGACCACGTCGGCGTCGCCGGCGAGGTCATCACGTCGAAGCGCGGCGAGCTGAGCATCCTGGCCGACTCGTACGTCCTGACGTCCAAGGCATTACGGCCCCCGCCGGTCGCCCATCGGGCCTTGTCTGAAGAGACCCGGGTCCGGCAGCGATACGTCGACCTGTGGATCCGGCCCGAGGCGCGGGCGTTCGCCCAAACCCGGATCGCGGTCGTGCGCAGCGTCCGGGAGACCTTGCAGAACCGGGAGTTCCTCGAAGTCGAGACCCCGATGCTGCAGGTCGTGCACGGCGGTGCGACGGCTCGCCCGTTCCGGACACACATGAACGCCTTCGACCTCGACCTCTACCTGCGGATCGCGCCCGAGCTGTTCCTCAAGCGGTGCGTGGTCGGCGGGTTGGAGAAGGTCTTCGAGATCAACCGCAACTTCCGTAACGAAGGCGTCGACGCTACCCACTCGCCCGAGTTCGCGATGCTCGAGGCGTACGAGGCGTACGGCGACTACGACACGATGGCCACGCTGACCCGGGAGATCGTGCTCGCCGCTGCGGTCGCGGCCAACGGATCGACCGTGGTTCCCCGTCCGGACGGTTCGACGTTCGACCTCGGCCGTGAGTGGCGGAGCGCCACCCTGCACGAGCTCCTGGCGCAGGAATTGGGCGCCGCGATCGACCCGGGGACGTCCGAGGCAGAGCTTCGCAAGCACGCGGAACAGCGGGGCGTGGACGTATCCGGCGACTCCATCGCGGGCGAGGTGGCACTCACACTGTTCGACAAGTTGGTCGAGCACACGTTGATCGAGCCGACGTTCGTACGGGACTACCCCGTGGACGTGCGCCCGCTGACCCGCCAGCACCGCCGGGATCCGCGAGTCGCCGAGGCGTGGGATCTGATCGTCTTCGGGATGGAACTCGGCACCGCGTACTCCGAGCTGGTCGATCCCGTCATTCAACGCGAACGCCTGGTCGAGCAGTCGATCCGGGCTGCCGGCGGCCACGCCGAGGCGATGCAACTCGACGAGGACTTCCTTCGTGCGCTCGAGGTCGGGATGCCGCCGTCGGGCGGCATGGGTATGGGGATCGACCGGCTGCTGATGGTCGTCACCGGGGCGACGACGCTGCGCGAAACGATGCTGTTCCCGCTGGTCAAGCCCGAGGGGTGAGCGGTCCACGCGATCACCGCGGACCGTTAAGGTTGGCCCCGGAACGTTCCGCCGGGGAGAGGTTACGCACGTGGCTAAGCAGACGGTTGTCACTCTGATCGACGACCTCGACGGGCAGGTCGCCGCTGAGACGATCGACTTCTCGATCGACGGGGCTTCGTACGAAATCGATCTGAGCGACAAGAACGCCGCAGCGCTGCGCGATGCGCTCGCGCCGTACGTGGGCGTTGCCCGCCGGGTCGGCCGGGCGGCGCGTCCGGTGGCCGGACGGGCGCGGGAAGGCCGCGCCGTCGATCTGGGCGCGGTTCGCGAGTGGGCGCGGGCACAGGGGCTTCAGGTCAGCGACCGAGGCCGCGTCTCGGCTGCCATCCAAGACGCGTACAACGCCGCGCACTGATCCGGGGACTCACGCCAGTCGGCGTTCGCCCTCGGCGTAGTGTCCGGCGGCTGCGCGCGGAACATCCCGGACCGGTCCGGTCGTTGTTCGAAGCATCCGTCGGCCACATGGCGTCGAACGCTTTGCGTGATCGCGTTTCGGTGCCACCCCCGCGGACTACGATAAGTACTGAGATGCCGGAGCGAGGCCCCGCCGGAACCACCGGGCGAGGTGTTGCCCACTGGTGAGGAGCGCCCGATGTTCGAACGTTTTACCGACCGAGCCCGACGGGTGGTCGTGCTGGCGCAAGAAGAAGCCCGCATGCTCAACCACAACTACATCGGCACGGAGCACATCCTCCTGGGCTTGATCCACGAGGGAGAAGGCGTCGCGGCCAAGGCGCTGGAGTCGCTCGGCATTTCGCTCGAGGGCGTGCGCAGTCAGGTCGAGGAGATCATCGGCCAGGGCCAGCAGGCTCCGTCCGGGCACATCCCGTTCACGCCTCGCGCCAAGAAGGTCCTAGAGCTCAGCCTTCGCGAGGCGTTGCAGCTCGGCCACAACTACATCGGCACCGAGCACATCCTGCTGGGCCTCATCCGTGAGGGCGAAGGCGTCGCGGCGCAGGTGCTCGTCAAGCTGGGCGCCGACCTGAACCGGGTCCGTCAGCAGGTCATCCAGCTGCTTTCCGGCTACCAGGGCAAGGGCGAGCCCGGTGCCGCAGGCGCCGGTCCGCAGGAGGGCACGCCGTCCACGAGCCTGGTGCTCGATCAGTTCGGCCGTAACCTCACGCAGGCGGCCCGCGAGAACAAGCTGGACCCGGTCATCGGCCGGGAAAAGGAGATCGAGCGCCTCATGCAGGTGCTCTCCCGCCGTACGAAGAACAACCCGGTCCTGATCGGCGAGCCCGGCGTCGGCAAGACGGCCGTCGTCGAAGGCTTGGCGCAGGCCATCGTGCGCGGCGAGGTCCCCGAGACGCTCAAGGACAAGCAGCTCTACACGCTCGACCTCGGCGCGCTGGTGGCCGGCAGCCGCTACCGCGGTGACTTCGAAGAGCGGCTGAAGAAGGTCCTCAAGGAGATCCGCACCCGCGGCGACATCGTGCTGTTCATCGACGAGATCCACACCCTCGTCGGGGCGGGCGCGGCCGAAGGCGCGATCGACGCGGCGAGCATCCTCAAGCCGATGCTGGCCCGCGGCGAGCTGCAGACCATCGGTGCGACCACGCTCGAGGAGTACCGCAAGTACCTCGAGAAGGACGCCGCGCTCGAGCGTCGGTTCCAGCCGATCCAGGTCGGCGAGCCGTCGGTGGCGCACACGATCGAGATCCTCAAGGGCCTGCGCGACCGGTACGAGGCGCACCACCGCGTCTCGATCACCGACGCCGCGTTGGTCGCGGCCGCCAACCTCGCGGACCGTTACATCTCCGACCGGTTCCTGCCGGACAAGGCGATCGACCTGATCGACGAGGCCGGTTCCCGAATGCGCATCCGCCGGATGACCGCGCCGCCGGACCTGCGTGAGTTCGACGAGCGCATCGCCGAAGTCAGCCGCGAGAAGGAATCGGCGATTGACGCGCAGGACTTCGAGAAGGCGGCGTCGCTGCGCGACAAGGAAAAGACCTTGATCGCGGAGAAGGCGCAGCGTGAGAAGGAATGGAAGGCCGGCAACCTCGACGTTGTCAGCGAGGTCGACGACGAGCAGATCGCCGAAGTGCTTGCCATCTGGACCGGCATCCCGGTCTTCAAGCTGACCGAGGAGGAGACCGCCCGCCTGCTCCGCATGGAGGACGAACTCCACCGCCGGATCATCGGCCAGGACGAGGCGATCAAGGCCGTCAGCCAGGCGATCCGCCGTACGCGCGCCGGGCTCAAGGACCCGAAGCGCCCAGGTGGGTCGTTCATCTTCGCCGGTCCGACCGGCGTCGGAAAGACCGAGCTGTCCAAGACGCTGGCCGAGTTCCTGTTCGGCGACGAGGACGCGCTGATCCAGCTCGACATGAGCGAGTACATGGAGAAGCACACGGTCTCGCGTCTGGTCGGCTCACCCCCCGGTTACGTCGGCTACGAAGAGGGTGGCCAGCTCACCGAGCGGGTCCGCCGCAAGCCGTTCAGCGTCGTGCTGTTCGACGAGGTCGAGAAGGCGCACCCCGACGTCTTCAACACCCTGCTGCAGATTCTGGAAGACGGTCGCCTGACCGACGCCCAGGGCCGGCAGGTCGACTTCAAGAACACCGTCCTGATCATGACGTCGAACCTCGGTACGCGTGACATCGCCAAGGGGCCCGGCCTGGGCTTCTCGACGAACAACGCGGCGCTCGACTACGACCGCATGAAGAGCCGGGTGAACGACGAGCTCAAGCAGCACTTCCGGCCGGAGTTCCTCAACCGGATCGACGACATCATCGTGTTCCACCAGCTCACCGAGGACCAGATCGTCCAGATGGTCGACCTGATGCTCGCCCGGGTGGACACCGCGATGAAGAACAAGGACATGGGTCTCGAGCTCACCTCCGCGGCGAAGAAACTTCTGGCCAAGAAGGGTTACGACCCGGTGCTGGGTGCGCGTCCGTTGCGACGCACGATCCAGCGCGAGATCGAGGACTCACTGTCCGAGAAGATCCTGTTCGGCGAGTTGCGGGCGGGCGAGATCGTGGTGGTCGACGTCGAAGGCGACGCCGATTCACTCGACAACCCGATCCACTTCACCTTCCGTGGCGAGGCCAAGCCGGTGGTCGTGCCGGACGTCCCGCCGGTGGAGCTCACCAGCACTCCGGAGGACTAGGCCCGGGGCATGGTCAGAGTTCAGGTTGGCAGCGCGTACGCGCTGCCAACCTGAACCGCCAGCCCGTCCTCGACCAACGACGCGAGCGCCCGCTCGCGTTGTTCGTCGAGGTGCCAGGCCCCGGTCAGCGCCACTGCCGGCACCGGTTCGTGGGCGGCGCGCAGCACATCCAGCAGGCGGCCGCGGACCTGGCGGTCCGTCCCCGCGTAGGCCTGGGTCTTCCGGGCGGGGCCGTCCCAGGTGGGTGCGCCGGTGGCCAACCACCGGCAGTCGCTCGCAATGGGGCAGCTCGCACAGCGAGGTGGCCCAGCCCTGCAGATCAACGCCCCGAGTTCCATGACGGCGACCGACCATCGCGGGGCATCGGTCGCCGGCAGCACGGTGGCGACGAGCGCCCGGTCCGCCGCCGATACCGGCCCCGGGTCGTCGACCCCGAGCACCGCGCGGCTGGCCACCCGTTTGACGTTCGTATCGACGACTGCGATCCGGTGTCCGAACGCGAAGGCGGCGACGGCGGCCGCGGTGTACGTCCCGACACCGGGCAGCGTGCGCAGCTCGGCCGGATCGCGCGGGAGCGCCCCGCCGTACCTTTCGACGCAGCAGATCGCCGCTTCCCGTAACCGCAGGGCGCGTCGCGGATAGCCGAGCTTGCCCCAGGCCCGTACGACGTCCGCTGCGCTCGCCGCCGCGCAATGGGCGGGCGTCGGCCATCGGTCGAGCCACGCCTCATAGACCGGAAGCACCCGGTTCACGGGTGTCTGTTGCAGCATGACCTCGCTCGTCAGCACCGCCCACGGGGTGGCATCGGCGGTGCGCCACGGCAGGTCGCGGGCCGCCCCGTCGTACCAGGCAAGCAGGCGCTCGGAATCGAGGGCTGAGTGCTCCGAGTCCGTCGTCGACACGACGTCGATGGTGGCATGGTGCGTTAGCCGCGCGACGGGACCCCGGCGGCTACGCTTCGAAAACCGTGTCACGATTCCGCTTGCCCTCCGTGGTGAACCCGCAGGGGCCGCTGCCCAGCTCCACGTACTGGTGGCGCCGGCTCTCGATCGCCCTGGTCATCGCCGCGGTGATCGTCCTCGCCTTCGCGTTGGCGCGGATCGACGGCGGCGGCTCGTCCAACTCCACGGCACTCTCCTCGACCAGCCCGTCGGTGTCGCTGTCCGGGTCGGCGTCAGCTTTGCCGACGACCGGCTCAACGCCGACGGCCGGCTCCGTCACCGTTCCGAGCGCCACCCCGACGCCCACGGCCTCCGCTACGACGACCCCCTGCGCCCCCAGCACATTGACGCTCGCGGTCAGCACATCCGCGCGTACCTATCCGGCGGGCGTTCCGGTCGTCATCACGGTGACCGTGACGACCTCCGGTCCTGCCTGCGTGATCACCGGTGGGCTGCAGGTGGTGGTCACCTCCGGTGAGGACCGGATCTGGGGCAGTACGGACTGCGCGGCGGCCGGCGGCCCGGACGCGCTCAGCGCCGGCGGTTCGGTTTCGGCGCCGCGGACCTGGGACCGCCTGCGCACCAACCCGGGCTGTGCGACGGTGAACGGAACCCGTAACACGACCGCCGGTACCTACCGGGCGACCGCGACCTGGGGAACGGTGACCAGCGCCCCGGCCGTCTTCTCGCTCAGCTAGAACGGCCGCGGGCCGTCGTCAGACATACCGTTCGAGGATGCTGGATTCGGCCAGCCGCGACAGGCCCTCCCGCACCGCGCGAGCGCGCGAGTCACCGATGCCCTCGACGCACTGCAAGTCGTCGATGCCGGCGCTGAGCAGCTTCTGCAGCGAGCCGAAGTGCGCCACCAGGCGGTCGACCAGGACTCGGGGAAGGCGCGGTACCCGAGCGAGCATCCGGTAGCCGCGCGGCGATACGGGGATCTCCTGGCCCTCAGTCATCGCGGGCATGCCGATCGCGCTGGCGAGCACGCTGATGTCGAGCAGGTCGGTGGCCGAGATCTGGTCGAGCGCCGCGAGTGCGCTTTCCGGTTTCACGTTCCGGCGGCCGAAGGGCACGTAGTCGCGGACCAGGAGCTCGCGTTCCTGCTCGACGCCGGCCATCAACTCGTCGAGCTGCAAGGACAGCAGGCGGCCGTCCGTCCCGAGTTCGACGACGTAACCCTCGATCTCATGGGCGATCCGGCGCACCATCTCGATCCGCTGCACGGTCGCCAGCACATCGCGTGCGGTCGCGAGGTCCTCGGTTTCGAGCGCCGACAGGGTGCCGCTGATTTCGTCGAGGCGGAGCTTGTACCGCTCGAGCGTGGCCACCGCCTGGTTCGCCCGGGACAGAATCGCGGCCGAGTCGTCGAGCACGTAACGCATCCCGTCGACGTACAGGGCGATGATCCGCATCGACTGGCTGACGCTGATCACCGGAAGCCCGGTTTGGTACGCCACGCGCTCCGCGGTCCGGTGACGGGTTCCTGATTCCTCGGTGGGGATGGACGGGTCGGGCATCAGGTGCACCGCCGCCCGCACGATCCGACTCAGGTCGTTGGACAGGACGACGGCCCCGTCCATTTTCGCCAGCTCCCGCATGCGGGTCGACGAGAACTCGACGTCGAGCGGGAAGCCGCCCGAACACATGGATTCGACGTTCTTGTCGAAGCCCAAGACGATCAACGCGCCGGTGTTCCCACGGAGGATGCGTTCGAGGCTGTCGCGCAATTGGGTGCCGGGCGCGACGGCCATCAACGCGGCGCGGAGCGGCTCACTCGCGCTCGTCGTCGCCCCCAGAAGTGCCACGTCAACCTCGTCTCAGCGCCGCAACCAAGCCAGAAGCGGCAGCGGCGGCTGAGTCGAATCCTAGTGACTCGCGACGGCGGTGACACCCAGAAGCCGAAGTGCCTGAGTCAGGTCCTCGGCCGGGAGGATCGTCATGCCGGCCGGCGGCGTGCCCCCGAGCGGCTGCACGGGGACAACGGCATGGGTGAACCCAAGTCGTGCCGCCTCGTTGATCCGGCGCTGCAATCCGCTCACCGGCCGGATCTCGCCCGCCAAGCCGACCTCACCGAACGCCACATGACCAGTCGGGATCGCCTTGTTGAGAGCCGAACTCGCCAAGGCGATGACGATCGCCAGATCCACGGACGGCTCGGCAAGGGTTACACCGCCGACCGTTGAGGCGTAGATCTCCTGGTTGTTGATCGCGATACGGCTCTGCTTCTCGAGCACCGCCGCCAACATCGAGACCCGGGTGTTCTCGAGGCCACTCACCGCCCGCCGCGGAAAGGTTCCGTGGGAGGGGGATACGAGCGCCTGCACCTCGGCGACCAGCGGGCGGCGCCCTTCGAGCGCTACGGTGACGCATGTGCCGGCGACGGAGGCGCGGCCGTTTCGGGAAAGGAAGAGCCCCGAGGGATCGGTCAAGCCGGTGATTCCGTCGTCGGTCAGGGCGAAACAGCCCACTTCGTCGGTGGCGCCGAACCGGTTCTTCACCGCCCGCACGATGCGCAACGTGCTGTGCCGGTCGCCCTCGAACGACAGGACGACGTCGACGAGGTGCTCCAGCACCCGCGGCCCGGCGATGGCGCCGTCTTTGGTCACGTGACCGACCAGCACGATCGGCAGGTTTCGTTTCTTTGCCTCGCGGACCAACGCGCCGGTGATCTCCCGAACTTGGGCGACGCCGCCGGGAGCGCCGTCGACCTCGTGGTGAGCGAACGTCTGGACCGAGTCGACGATCAGCAAGTCGGGTGACACCGCCTCGACGTGGCCGAGCAGCGCGGCCAAGTCGTTCTCGGCGGCCAAGTAGAGCTCCGGCGCTAGAGCTCCCATCCGTCCCGCGCGGACCCGCACCTGGGAGACCGATTCCTCGCCGGAAACGATGAGCGAACGCCGGCCACTTTCGGCCACCCGATGGGCGACCTCCAGGAGCAACGTCGACTTGCCGACTCCCGGTTCACCGGCCAGCAGGATCACCGCACCCGGGACTAGCCCGCCGCCCAGCACCCGGTCGAGTTCGGCGACGCCGGTTGGCTGTGCTTCGGCAGCGGCCGCGTCGATGTCGGCGATCGGCCGGGCCGGCGCACTCACCACGCCTGGCGCGACCACGCGGGCGGTCGGCGCCCCGACCTCGGTCAGCGTCCCCCAGGCCTGGCACTCCGGGCAGCGGCCCACCCACCGCGTTGCGGTCTCGCCGCACTCGGTGCAGCGGAACGTCGGTTTGGCGGCACGAGCAGTCTTGTTTGCGGCAGCGGAACTACTGATCGGCACGCGAAGACGGTACGGCCTGACTACGACAGCGACGGCCTGACGGGCCGCAGCTGTGGACGCCGCGTTAGCGCGTCGGGCTGGCGGTGGCTGCCGGGGTCGTCGCCGACGATGTCGGCAGCGGCGGCAGGCCCTTCGTGACGGTGGCCGAACTCGTCGGCGACAAGGTTGGGCCGATGTTCAGCGAATAGTTCTGGTCGACGATCGGCACCTGGATCGTCGTCGTACCAGCGCCCTTGAACGCCAGCTGCACCGGAATGGTCGTCCCGATCATGGTCGTGGTCACGCCGGTCAGCAGGATCGTGTTCTTGGTCGTCGAGGTGAACACGCCGGCCGTCGTTGGAATCTCGAGGCCCGCTGCCGAGGGCAACGTGCCGCCGGTGGCCGCCGGGCTGGAGACGGCCATCAGGGCGTCGGGCGTCGACCCGCTGTTGAAGAGCGCGACCGTGAGCACGCCGTTCCCGTTCGCGCTCAACGTGATCTGGGCGTTACGGATGCCGATGTCGCCGAGCGAGGCGTTCGTGCCGGCGATGCTCGCGTGTTCTCGCGCCTGCGGCGGGATGTGACCGCACGCGGCCAGTGTCCCGACCGCGACGACCGCGCAGCCGGCAACGAGGAGAGAGCGAAGCGGCAGCGAACCACGGGTCTGGCGGGCCAACGTCTTCACTCCTGACGGCACGGGTGGGGGCGATGGCCAGAATATCGACCGGTCTCGGATCGCGCGCTCCCGGGGCGCTCGGACGGACGGTGGGCGGACTTCTACGACCCCGCAGCCGAGGCGATCGTGTCGAGGTAGCCGTTCACCGTCGTAGTCGGGCCAGCGCCCACCTCGACCGCACGGATAACGCCGTCCGCGGCGACGACCACGATCGTCGGAAGGTCGGGCCGACCGCCGAATTGAGCTCGCAGGACCCCGCCGTCGATCATGCCGTTCGGCATCGAGCTGCTCTGGGCCAGCGCTGCCAGGCTGTCCTCATCGGGTGCGATGACGTACTGCTGCACTCCGTACGGGCTGGCGGCCGCCGCGAGATGGTTGATCGTCGGCGCACATCCGCAATTCGCCGGCACCAACGTGATGATCGCGGGTCGTAGGGACCGGATGTCGACTGGCGAGCCGTTCCGGCTGGTCAGCCGGACCGTCGGGAGTAGCCCGCCGATGCTGCCCGGATCGACGGTGGTCGAGGCGAGCGGCCGGGGACTTTGCAGGGGTGTTCGGGTCGGACGAGGGCCAAGCAGGACCATGGCCGAGCCCATTCCGCCGGCGAGCAGCAGCGTCACGATCAGCAGTAGCGCCGTCGCGCCGTAACGGTGTGGGCGCCGGCGGAAGGCCGATTTTCGGGCCGCCTCGTCTGCGCGCCGCTGTTCCTCATGCCATTGGGCGATGTCGGCTTCGAGGGCCGAGATGTCGTCCGGAATGACGAACGAGCGAATCCAGGCCAGGGAATCATCGCGGTCGAGGGCGTCGCGGTTCGGTGCGCGGTCGTCGTCGAATGGCGGCTGACTCATCTGTCCCACCTCGCCCAAGTCACCCCGGGTGGTGCCCGGTTCCGCGCCTTCTTATTGCTGTTGCATCTGGCTTTGTTGGCTCAAGATCGCCCGCTGCTGCCGACGTTCCGCCGGGGTCGGCCGGGGAACCGAATCGATCGCCGGGAACGGCGAGGACGGCGACACCATCGTCACCGCCACATCGAGGATCTGCCCATCACCGCCGAGCAGCGTGCCGCGGACCGGCGCCACGTCCGTGTAGTCCCGCCCGATGGCGACGGTCACATGCCGCTCGTCGGCGGGACAGGCGTTGGTCGGGTCCATCGCGACCCAGCCGTGGCCCGGAATGAACGCCTCGATCCACGCGTGACTCTCGACCTTCAGCGCGGTGTCCGGTTCCGGTTCACCGAGGCCGGCGTAGAAGTAGCCGCTCACATACCGGGCCGGGACACCCAGATCGCGAAGTGTGGCGATCGCCAGGTGCGCGAAGTCCTGGCATACGCCGGTGCCGCGGCGGAGCAGGTCGTCCACCGTCGAGGAGACGTACGACGACCCGGTCGTGTACGTGAATCGGTGGTGCACCTCGTTGTTCACGCCCTCGATCAGGCCCAGCACCGACTGTGGCCTGGTCACCTGCCGCACGTGCTGCGCGAACGTCGTCAGCGGATCGCCGCCGCTGGCGAGCGCCGAACCGTGGAGCCACTCCGCCTGGGTGTCGATCAATGCCGGATCGTCCAGCGCGGCGAGGTCGCCGGCCTTCGGGTCGTTTTTCGCCGGCAGCGTTGGCCGGGGGTAGGTGATCACCGCCGATTCGCTGGTAATCGTCAGGTGGTCGTGGGGGGCCCACACGTTGAGGGCATGCACCAGCGTGCCGAAATGGTCGCGGTACGAGGTGGTTCGGGCCGGTGGATCGATGATCAGCCGGAAGCTGATCAGGTTCTGCTGTTCGTCGTTGCGAGGCGACAGGCGAAGTTCGTTGAACGAGGCCCGTGCTGGGACCGGGTACTCGAAATGCGTGCGGTGGCGAATGGTCATCCTCATGCGCCGACCCTCCCCACGTAGGCGCCGCGCGCGAACGGTTCGTCCACGAACGCGGTGTGGACGTCGTAGCACCGGGAGAGCAATCGCCACAGCACGATGTCGACGCCTTCGTCGAAGATGTCGTCGATGTCGCGGAACTGCACTTCGCCGCGCAGCTGGCCCACCTTGCGACGGGCGTCGCGGCCGTACGTTTCGTCGCTGACGCGGCTCGCCGCCTCGTCGAGATGCCGCGCCGCGTACAGGGCGGAGCGCGGAAAACGCTCGCCCAGCAACATGAATTCGATGACTCGCCTCGAGTCCGCGCCGGCGCGGTACGTCGCCCGGAACGCTTCGTGTGCCGCGAACGCGCGAAGGAGGACTGCGTAGCCGTACGTCTCGGCGGCGCTTCCCGCGGTGGCAAGTTGCGGGGCCCGGACCGCGAGCGCACGGGAGGTGAAGGCAACCCGTTCGAGGTAGCGGCCGATGACGAACCAGTCCCAGCCCTCGTCGCGCACCATCGTGCTCTCCGCGACGCCCACCAGGTGATACGCCCGGGTCAGGAAATCCGAAAGCAGCTGGTGCGCGCCGCCACCGGTGAGGTCGCCCCGGCCGGCGGCCGCGGTCTGCAGGTGCCACGTGTTGAGCGCTTCCCACATCTCACTGGGCAGCGCTTCGCGGATCGTGCGGGCGTTCTCCCGTGCGGACCGCACGCTGTAGGTCACCGATTCCGGCAGGTAACGGTCGAGGCAGTACGCGGCAAGGACGGCAGATCGGCTGTCCTGCAGGCTGTTTCCGCCCAGGACCGCGGCCAGCACTTCGGGCGCGACCAGGTCGCTGCCCTCCAGTGCCGCGCGGTGGGCGACGTCCAGCAACCGGGCAGTGTCTTCGGCCCGCTCGACGTATCGGCCGATCCAGTACAGCGACTCCGCGATTCGCGACAGCATCTCAGTGGCCCTCCAGGACCCAGGTGTCCTTGGAGCCGCCACCCTGGCTGGAGTTCACGACGAGCGAACCTTCCTGCAGGGCCACCCGACTCAAGCCACCGGGAACGATCGACACCTTCTCGTCGGCGCCCATCAGGATGAACGGCCGCAGGTCGACGTGCCGCGGCCGGATCGCCCCGTCGACGAGGGTCGGGTGGACGGAGAACTGAATGGTGTCTTGCGCGATGTACGCCCGCGGCTTGGCCAGCAGCCGCCGCCGGCAGTCCGCCAGTTCGGCCTTCGTGGCCGTCGGGCCGATCGTCATGCCGTAACCGCCTGACCCACTGACGGTTTTGACCACCATCTCCTCGAGGTGGTCGAGCACGTACGTGAGTTGCTCGGGGTCGCTGCACAGATACGTCGGCACCTGGTCGAGCAGCATCTTCTCGCCGAGGTAGTACTCGATGAGCTTCGGTACGTACGCGAAAACCGCCTTGTCGTCGGCGATTCCGGTGCCGATCGCATTCGCGATGGCGACGTTCCCGGCACGGGCGGCGACCACCAGTCCGGTGACGCCGAGGACGCTGTCGGCCCGGAACGCCAGCGGGTCCAGGTAGTCGTCGTCGATGCGCCGGTAGATGACGTCGACCCGCCGTCGCCCGCGCGTGGTCTTCATGTAGACGACGGCGTCGTCGACGAACAGGTCGTTGCCCTCGACGATCTCGACGCCCATCTGCCGGGCCAAGAACGTGTGCTCGAAGTAGGCCGAGTTGAACGCGCCGGGGGTAAGCACGACGATCGTCGGGTCGGAGTCGCCGCGCGGGGCGATGGAGCGAAGCACGTCGAGTAGCTGCTGCGGATACGCGTCGACCGGCCGCACGCGGTGCCGCGCGAAGAGTTCGGGGAAACCGCGCACCATCGAGGCCCGGTTCTCGAGTACGTAACTGACCCCCGAGGGCGTGCGGCAGTTGTCCTCGAGGACCATCCAGCCGCCGTCCTCCCCGCGGATCAGGTCGGTTCCGGAGACGTGGGTGTAGATGCCCTGCGGTACGGACAGCCCGGTCGCCTGCCGGGTGAAGTAGCGGCCGGTCACCACGAGCTCGGTCGGGATGATCTTGTCGGCCAGCACGTCCTGCGAACCGTAGATGTCACCGAGGAACGCGTTCAGCGCGCGGACCCGCTGGGACAGACCGGTGACGAGACGCTCCCAGTCGGCCGCTTCGATGAGCCGCGGTACGACATCGATCGGGAAGGTGCGCTCGACGTCGCCGGTTCCGTCAGGGCTGCTCGAATACGTGGTGAACGTGATGCCCTGAGCGCGCAGGCTGAGGTCGATGCCTTCGGTCGTACGGGCCAGATCCTGCTGGGACAACGACGCCAGCAAAGAGGTCACGCGGCGGTATTCCTGCCGCACCCGGCCGTCCCGATCGAAACATTCGTCGTACGCCCGTGAAACGTTTCCGTACCCGGCGAAGACCCCGCCTGTTTCGACGTGATCAGCCACCATGAAGTGAGTATGACGGCGCGCCGGCGGGCGTGAGCCGGGGGGCAGCGTCAACGCCGGGGAACCACTCGGAAACCGGTGGTATTCTGAAAGCCACTGGAAGGGGAAATTACCCTATGTCCTTCGCTGTCGGAGAGACCGTCGTGTACCCCCATCACGGCGCGGCGTTGATCGAAGCAATCGAAACGCGTGTGATCAAGGGGGAAGAGAAGATCTACCTGGTGTTGAAGGTCGCCCAGGGCGACCTCACCGTTCGGGTCCCTGCTGACAACGTCGACATCGTGGGTGTCCGCGATGTCGTCGGTCAGGAAGGTCTCGACAAGGTCTTCTCGGTTCTTCGTGCCCCGCACACCGAAGAACCGACGAACTGGTCGCGGCGCTACAAGGCCAACCGCGACAAGCTCGCCTCCGGTGACGTGAACAAGGTCGCTGAGGTCGTGCGCGATCTGTGGCGTCGGGACAAGGAACGCGGCCTGTCCGCGGGTGAAAAGCGCATGCTCGCCCAGGCTCGCCAGATCCTGGTCAGCGAACTCGCGCTCGCCGAGGGAACCAACGAGGACAAGGCCGAGGTTCTGCTCGACGAGGTCCTCGCCTCCTGACGTCCAACCCGACGTCTTCCGTGGAACCGCGCGTTGCGGGCATCGTCCCTGCCGCCGGTCGCGGTGTTCGCTTCGGCGGTGCGGCGCCCAAGGCGCTGCAGTTGTTGGCTGACCGCCCGTTGTTGAGTTGGGCGGTCGAATCCCTGTCGGCCGTCTGCGACGTGGTCCTGGTGGCCGCGGCCGCCGACTGCGTCGAGGCGGTGCAGGTTGCCGTGCCGACCGCGCAGGTCGTCGTGGGTGGAGCTGAACGGTCCGATTCCGTACGAGCCTGCCTCGCGGCCTTGCCTTCATCCGTCGAGTACGTCCTCGTACACGACGCCGCCCGGCCGCTCGCATCGGTAGAGCTGGCTGCCCGGGTGCTCGATGCGCTCCGTGAGGGTGCACAAGCCGTCGTGCCGGGGCTGCCCGTCGCGGACACGATCAAGAGCGTCGATGAGGCGGGCTGGGTCGTCTCGACCGCTTACCGTCCCGCGCTGCGAGCCGTCCAGACCCCGCAAGGCTTCGCCCGTACGACGCTCGACGCCGCCCATGCGTCGGCCGGCGACGCGACCGACGACGCCGGCCTGGTCGAGCAGCTCGGGGTGAAGGTGCTGACTGTCGCCGGCGAGGCTCGTGCCATCAAGGTCACGACTCCCGACGATCTTCGGTACCTCGAGGACGTCATACTTCCGGGCGTGACGCGGCGATGACTGAGTTCCGTACCGGCATCGGCATCGACGTGCACCCCATCGAAGCCGGGCGGCCGTGCTGGTTGGCCGGGCTGCTCTTCGACGGCGTCGATGGGAGTTCGGGCCATTCGGACGGCGATGTGGCGGCTCATGCCCTCTGCGATGCGCTGCTCTCCGCGGCAGGCTTGGGTGACCTCGGCACCCAGTTCGGAACCGACCGACCGGAGTGGGAGGGAGCTTCCGGCGTCGCGCTGTTGAAGCACGTCGCCGCGCTCCTCCGGACGGATGGCTGGGCCATCGCCAATGCGGTCGTCCAGATCGTGGCGAATACGCCGCGGATCGGCCCGCGTCGTACCGAAGCGGAGGGTGTCCTGTCCGAAGCCTTGGGAGGTGTGCCGGTTTCGGTGTCGGCGACGACGACGGACGGGCTTGGTCTGACCGGTCGGGGCGAAGGGCGGATGGCGCAGGCCGCCGTCTTGCTGCAGCGTTAGCCACCGCCGCGCTCCACTAAGCTGCGTCCCATGGCGGGATCAGGAAAAGGTGGTCCACGCCGGGGTGGCGCTCGTGGCCTTCCGAAAGCGGCAGGCAAGGGTCAGGGCCGCGACGGCCGCAGCGCACCGAGCGGTTCCGGCGGATATAGCCGCAAGCGGCTCGAAGGCAAAGGGCCCACGCCGAAGGCCGAAGATCGGACCGGGCATCCGGCGGCGCGGCGAGCCAAGGCTGCTGCCGGCCGAACGGCGGCTCGACCGGTCGGAGGCACGCCGCGTGGCCCCGCACGGTCGGCCAATCGGGCGGGCGATTCCGAATACGTCGCCGGCCGCAACCCGGTCTGCGAAGCCCTCCGCGCTGAGGTGCCCGCTACCGCGCTGATGATCGCCGCGGGAGTCGACCGGGACGTCCGTATCACGGAGTCGCTCAAACTGGCTGCCGAACAGGGGGTTCCGGTTCTCGAGGCGACGAAGCCCGAGCTCGATCGGCTCACCGACCGGGCGATGCACCAGGGCGTTGTCCTACGCGTCCCGCCGTACGAGTACGCCCACCCCGACGACCTCGTCGCCCGCGCGGCCGACGAGAACCAGGCGCCGCTGCTCGTCGCGCTGGACGGCGTGACAGACCCCCGCAATCTCGGAGCAGTCGTCCGTAGTGCGGCCGCGTTCGGCGGACACGGCGTACTCGTCCCCTCCCGTCGGGCTGCCGGGATGACCGCCTCGGCCTGGAAGGCGAGCGCGGGGGCTGCCGCCCGCATACCGGTCGCTCAGGCGACCAACCTGACGCGCGCCCTACGTGATCTTGCGAAGGACGGGATGATCATCGTTGGGCTGGACGGTTACGGCGAAATGTCGCTCGATGAACTCGAGGTTGCGGCTGATCCACTGGTGCTCGTGGTGGGTAGTGAGGGCAAGGGACTCTCCCGGTTGGTGAGGGAGACATGTGACCTGAGGGTCCGGATTCCCCTTGTGCGACAGGTGGAATCGCTCAACGCCGGAGTCGCCGCGGGAGTAGCGCTGGCCGAGGTTGCGCGGCTCCGCCGGATGGCTGGGCGAATGTGAGCAACTCGCGGCCAAATGGCGCTTTGCCCGTCGGTTAGTGGTCCGTATGTTCCGTTGTGACGAAGTGATGACCAGTAGCCTTAACGGCTACGTCGCACTTCTCCAGTGCGGCGGGAGGGCTCGGTTCGGTGGTCATGCATACGGAGGGCAAGACGTCCCCGTCGAGGGCGAACGTTCCCCCGCGAGCCGCCGAGCTGCTGTCGTGCGAAGACGAGAACCTGGTCGGCCGCGTCCATGACGGCGACGACGTCGCCGTAGCAGTCCTGATCACTCGTTACCGGCCGCTTGTCCGGTCGCGGGCACGGGCTTTCTTCCTCAACGGCGGCGATCACGACGACCTCGTCCAAGAGGGCATGCTTGGCCTCTTCAAGGCGATGCGTGACTTCGATCTCTCGCGCGAGATGTCCTTCCGCGGCTTCGCCGAGGTCTGCGTCAACCGTCAGATCATCAGCGCAGTCAAGGCGTCGACCCGGTTCAAGCATCGTCCGCTCAACGGTTACGTTTCGCTCAGCGAGCCGACCGACTCGACGGGCAATTCGATCGTCGACCGCTTCGCGGCCCCGGGTCTTCAGGACCCCGCCGACGTGCTCGTTTCGTCCGAGCGCATGCAGGCCCTTCGCGAGCACCTCGGGACGTCGCTGTCGAGGTTCGAGGCCGAGGTGTTGCACCTTCATCTCAGCGGGGCCTCGTACGCCGAGATCGCGCTCCGACTCGGGCGCGGGACGAAGGCGGTCGACAACGCGTTGCAGCGCATCAAGCGCAAGCTCGAAGTGCACCTTGAGCGCCGGGAGCAGAGCGAAGTCGGCTGAATCAGCCGACCTCTAGACTCTGCTGCGCCGCCGGCGTGGCGCAACGGCTAGCGCACCCGACTTGTAATCGGGCGGTTCCGGGTTCGAATCCCGGCGTCGGCTCCCCTCGACTTGATCGAGGTCCTTACGCCCGATCGGGAGGTCGGGTGCTTTCAGCTCAACGATGGGTGACGCGGTGAGCCCGGCGGCTACACACGGGGCCGGTGACTACACCAAACGATCTTGCCGGCCTAGCACGACGCGGGGTGAGTTATTCGAAGGTGCTCGGCTGCCCGGTGGCTTCCAACACCGACATCCATAGATCACCATCGGGATCGACCTGGTTACGGCTACCAGTCGCGAGCGAGATTGGGATATGAACGAATCGGTCGTGCCACAGGCCGACCACCATCGACGTGCGGCCCGCCATGGCGGCGTGCACGGCAGCCTGCGCCAGCCGAAGGCAGTACACCGCGTCGTAGCCGTTAGCTGGGACTGACCGAATCGCGTACCCGGGATCTACATAGCGAACGCTGAGTTCCAGACCTTCGGTACTGAAGTGATGAGCGACGCGGTCACGCAGCATGATCCCGACATCGGCGAGTTTGGAATTGCCGGAAGCGTCGGTGCCTGTTGGCCTCAGCAGGTGCTGACCTGCGCCTTCGGCAACGACGATCACGGCATGGCCCTGGTCTTGCACCCGACGGCGGATTGCGGCGAGCAGCCCGTTGGAACCCTCGAACTTGAATGGAACCTCCGGGATGACCACGAAGTCGACGTCATGGTGCGCCAGCGCGGCGTAGCACGTGATGAACCCGGAGTGCCGCCCCATGAGTTTGACGATCCCTACTCCATTCGGGGTCGACATGGCCTCGATGCTGGCGGCGCGAATCGACTCCGCCGCTCGAGCAAACGCGGTCTGAAACCCAAAGCTGCGATCAATGAATGGAATGTCGTTGTCGATTGTCTTTGGAATTCCGATCACCGCGAGGTCCACTCCGCGGTCGCGGGCAACTTCGGCGATCGCCTGAGCTCCGCGCAGGGATCCGTCGCCCCCGAGCACGAATAAGATCGAAATCCCCATCTCGATCAGGGTGTCAACCATCTCTTGCGGGTCCTGAGCGCCCCGCGAGGTGCCGAGGATGGTGCCGCCCTGATTCTGGATGTCGTGCACCAGTTGCGGCGTGAGGGTGATCGACTCCTTCGCGCCTTCGGCGGTCAATCCTCGATATCCGTCGGTAAATCCGGTTACCTCGGCGACGCCATAGCGATCCAGTAATTCCAGGACGAGACCCCGCACCACGTTGTTCAGGCCCGGGCACAATCCGCCGCACGTGACAATGCCGGCGTGGGTGTTGTCCGGATCGAAGTACAGGGCTGAGCGCGGACCGCTGGGCTCGAACGCGGGCAGGTTGGCGACGGCTTGTCCTCGGCTCGCTGCTCTGCCGATGGTGTCGTCGAAGAGCACCCGATCGGTTTCGTCGACCCAATGAATGGATGTTTTACGCGCGCCGAGCATCGCGGCCATCGGCGAGGCAAACTGTGCGACACCGAGGACCTGCACCGCAAGATCGTCCGCCGTCAACGAACTCACATCGGCCGTGATCACCTTCACATGGTGACCGCCGTTGATTTCAGCGGTATGTCCGCCATCCGTCCGAGATGGCCAGGACGCGTTTGCTGTGCTGAGCTGGTGCCCCCTCGGCCATGATCCGACGATATCGGGGGCAGGCGTCGGCGCTGGGCCATTCGAGTCAACCCTTCCGGCAGCCGCAGGAGCGGCCGCTCGGACGGCGAAGACGAGACCACCGCAACAACGACGCATCCACTTGGGGGGCACATTGCGAGGCCGTCGCTTCTAGACGACGTATCTTCGGGGCTATAGGCAGTTACCGGCCGTTACGGTACGGTCGCTGGCAGCGTTTTCGGACTTCGGACGGCGGTTCACGTGCGCCGACGGCGAGGAAGGCCCGTTGCTTTGCTACTGAGTCGAGTCCGGCGTCGTTCGCTTATCGCGTTGACAGCTGCCTGCGGCGTAGCTTCGGCCGTTCTTGTGTCGACCGCCGGCGTCTCCGCCGCAGCGCCCCCGCTCACGATCGAAGAGGTCCAGGTCCAACTGGCCGCCCTGCAAACGAAGCAGGAAGCCGCGGCTGAGGCGTACAACGCCGGTCAGATCGAACTCGAAGACGCCCAGAACCGCGTCGAGGCTGCCAAGGCCTCTGAAGCGCGGCAGCAGACGCAGGTCGACGCCGCGGCTGCCCAGGTCGCGTGGCTGGCCCGCGCCGCGTACATGGGCGGCACCATCGATCCGGTGACGGGCCTGCTCGCCGGTGAGGGCGCGCAAAGTGCTGTTGATCGGGTAGGCGCGTTGAACCAGGTCGCGCGCGCCCGGTCCACCGCGGCGACCTCGTTGTCGGCAGAACAGACTCGGTTGGCCGCGCTCAAGAAGGAACGCGAGGACCAAGCCGACGTGGCCGCGCGTACCCAGGAGCGCCTGGCCCAGGAGAAGGCGGCGATAGACGCCCTCACGACCCAGCAGGCGCAGGTCTTGGAGCGTATGCAGGCCGATCAGCGACGCGAACTCGAAGCCCGCCAGGCGGCCGAGCGCGCGGCGGCTGCCGCGGCGGCGGTCAAGGCGCAGGAAGCGGCGGCGGCTGCCGTCGCGGCGGCCCAGGCTCAGCAGGCGGCCATCAAGAGCGCGCCGTCCACGTCCTCCCCGCCGTCCTTCGGACCGCCGGCAGCTGCGTCGAATGTCGCCGCGGTCGTGCTGGCGGCGGCGTACTCGCAGCGAGGAAAGCCGTATCTCTACGCGGGTGCCGGCCCCGATTCGTTCGACTGCTCAGGCCTGGTGATGTGGGCGTTCGCGAAGGCTGGGATTTCGCTGCCCCACAACGCGGCCGCGCAGTACAACTACGGCCGTCGGATCCCGCCGTCGCAACTCCAACCCGGCGACATCGTCTTCTTCCTCGAGGACGGCATCATCGGCCACGACGGCATTTACGTCGGCAACGGTCGCATGATCGACGCGAACCACACCGGGGGCTGGGTGGACGAGCGATCGATGGTCGGCTACCCGACGATCGTCGGCGGGGTCCGCTTCTAGCCGGTAGACCGCTCCTGCGGTACGCAGATCGTGACCGCACCGGGCACCACTTCGACTTTCAGTCTGCGCACCTTCTTGCGGTCGCCGCCGTCCAATTCGTACGGAGTTCGCTCGGCGAACCGGACATCGAATCGACTTCCTCGCGCGACGTCGATGAACGGCGACGCGGTCGCATTACCCGTCGCGGTCCGAAGCAGGGCCTTCGACCACTGGCGTCGGTTCTTGGCGGTGACGATGCCGATCTCGAGCAGCCCGTCGTCGGGAGCAGCCTCCGGAAAGGCCGCCACCCCGCCCATCAACTTGCCCATGTTGCCGATCAACACGCAACTTGCGTCGCCGGCGAACCACTTGTCACCGTCCAGCCGGACCTTCGTCTGAACCGGCGGCCGACCGAGGTGCCGTAGACCGGTGAGGAGATACGCCGCGCGGCCCAAACGATCCTTCAACGCGCCGTCCGCGCTCTTGATCATCCAAGCGTCGAATCCCGCCCCGGCCATGACCGCGAAGTGTTCCCCATTGATCCTGCCGACATCGAACCTTCGTTGTTGACCGGCCAGCCCGATGGACACGGCTTTGGGGATGTCCTTCGGAATCCCGACGTTGGCAGCAAAGAGATTCGCTGTCCCAGCGGGCACGATGGCTAGGACGACCTCCGAACCGACTGCCGCATCGACGCAACGCTGCACCATGCCGTCGCCACCCCAGACGAAGAGCAAGTCGGCGCCTTCGGCGAGCGCTCGGCGGACACGCTTTGGCGCCATTCTCGACTTCGGAACCTCGTACCAAATCGGATCACCGATGCCCGCCGTGGTGAGCTGGGCCCGTAACTCGCTCCGTAACTCACGAAGGCCGCCACCCAGCGTCTTTCCCGAGTGGGCGATCACCGCGACCTTCGTAGTCATGCCGTCCTCTGATCGTCGTTGACCGTTCTCCGCCGGGCGGGTCGAAGTAAGCGGGCTATTCCCACTTGGTAGGGGACGAATCGACGCTGGACGGACCACCGCGCAGGGCAGCGCGGTGGGACAGTGCATTCATGATCGGCTTTTCCGGACAAGCTGAGCGAAACCGGCTGCACGATGGCGATCACGACGAGCCAGTGAACGACTCGGCCGTGGGCCGGTGGTTCCTGTCGACCGAGGAACGGCGCAACAAAGCGTCCGACATTCGCGATTGGACCTGCGGTAACCGGGTCGAGCCGCTGGTCGATGGCGCCACGTATTTCGGCCGGCTCTGCGAAGCATTGGCAAGTACACGCGCAGGCGACCAGATCTACCTCACCGACTTTCGCGGTGATACCGACGAACGCCTTGCCGGTGCCAACACCGAGCTCGGGAATGTCCTGGCGCAGCTCGCGCGCCAAGGCGTCAAGCTGTTCGGCCTCATCTGGCGGTCGCAGCCCAACTGGCTTGATCAGAGTGAGGGTGCCAACGCCGCGCTCGTGAGAACTGTCGCGGATGCCGGCGGGGAGATTTTGCTCGATTCCCGCACTCGCAGAGCCGGTTCACATCATCAGAAATTCGTCGTCGTACGGCACCTCGAGCACCCCGAAAAGGATGTCGCATTTATCGGTGGCATCGACCTCGGCCGGAGTCGCAACGACGACCGGGCGCATCGAGGTGATCCGCAGGCTATGGATTTTCCAGCACAGTACGGCTCCCATCCGCCTTGGCACGACGTGCACGCCGAGGTGCGGGGTCCGGCCGTGGGCGATATCGAGCACACGTTCCGTGAACGATGGGACGGGAGCACGATTCTCGACCTGTCGAGTCCGGTCCGCATGCTCGTCGATCGGGCATATCACGCCGGAAAACTGGTTGGCCGCGAGTTGCCAGAGCGGCTTCCGGATCCGCCGTCCGCCGGATCGCATGCAGTCCAAGTACTCCGGACCTATCCCGCTCGTCTCCGGCGTTACCCCTTCGCGCCAACAGGCGAGCGGAGTATCGCTCACGCCTATCGGAAAGTTCTCAAACGGGCACGCCGCCTCATCTACATCGAGGATCAGTACCTCTGGGCGCCGTTCGTAGCCGATCTGCTCGCCGACGCTCTTCGCCAGAATGCCGACCTCCGCCTTATCGCGGTCGTTCCGCGCTATCCAGACAAGTCAGGGTTGGCGCGGCTACCAAGCTTGGTCGGACGGGAACAGGCCATCAAAGTCTGCCGTCTCGCCGGCAAGGAACGGTTTGCGATCTACGACCTCGAGAACGCGCTCGGGACGCCCATCTACGTCCACGCGAAGGTCGTGGTCGTCGACGATGTCTGGTCGATGATCGGGTCGGACAACCTGAACCGACGTTCGTGGACGCACGACAGCGAAGCATCCTGCGCCGTTCTTGACGCCGATCTCGACGGGCGAGAACCCCGTGATCCAGCTGGGCTCGGTGACGGGGCTCGCGTCTTTGCACGGAAGCTGCGCCTCGACCTATGGCGGGAGCATCTCGACCGGGCGAGCGACGACCCACTCGATGACCTGGTCGATCCCGTAGAAGCCTTCGACGTGATGCGCCGCAGCGCCCAGGCGTTACAGGAGTGGTACAACCAAGGTTGCGTCGGCGAACGTCCGCGCGGCCGACTCCGCCCGCACGTTCCCGAGAAACTACCTGCGGCACAGCGGGTTTGGGCCGTGCCGATCTATCGATCGCTGTACGACCCCGACGGGCGGGCGATCCGGGACCGCGTCCGTCGGCGTCCCTGATGACGCTCCGATGAGAGCGGTTTACGTGCCGCATCCGGCACCCGGAACCCACCAACGTTGGCGGGACATTCGGTGGCACGCCGCCCGCCTGGTTCCCGGGGCCGTTGCGGTTTGGTGTTTGGTGTTTCTCACCGGCGTCGTGCTGACGCACCCCCTCTCCGACGCCGGCTTCAGCAGTTGGGAAGGTGGCGCTGATCGTTGGTTCGCCGGGCATCGCAGTGCGGGGTGGAACACGCTCACGAACGTGGCGAGCCTGGCGGGGGACACCCCGGCGGCCATTGCGCTGTCGGTCCTCGCGTTCTTCGCCCTGAGGCTGATCCTGCATCGCTGGCGCGAATCGATGCTGCTGGCCGTATCGATGCTTGGCGAGGTCGCCATCTTTTCGAGCGTGGCGAGCGCGGTCGGGAGGCACAGGCCGGCTGTCTCGCATCTCGATGGATCGCCGCCGACGTCGAGCTTCCCATCCGGCCACACCGCCGCGGCGACGGTCTTCTACGGGATCCTCGTGCTCGTTGTCTTCCGGTATTGCAAACGATTCGTGTGGCGGTTTCTCGCGGTCGCGTTCGCCTCCTTCGTCGTGCTCTCGATTGGCCTGTCACGGCTTTATCGAGGAATGCACTTTCCGACGGACATCTGCGGCGGAATCGAGCTGGGCCTGCTCTGGATCACCGTGACGTGGTTCGTCCTTTTGCGTGGTCATGCCCGTGCGGAATGAGTTCGTCTTTGAACTCGGGCTCGAGGCCCTCAGCAAGGTGGACGGGCGGTAGATGTTCTTCTCGCCGCCAGGCTGAGAACGCGGCGGTCATCGCGAGTAGCCACGCGAGGCCGATCACCAGCGCTCCGACCACGTCCGACAGGTAGTGGACCCCGAGCGCGATGCGAGAGAACCCGATGAGTAGAACCATGATGACGGCGGGAGTCAACACCGTCGTCCGCCATCGGGTGAAGGCCGGGCTGAAGATCAGGACGAGGATGCCGTATCCCACGATGGCCGATTGGGTGTGGCCGCTGGGGAAAGATTTCCCGGTTGCGGTCGCGACGGGATCGAGAAACGTGGGACGCGCGCGGTCAACCGCCGTCTTGATCAGTTCATTGAGAAGCGAGCTGCCGATCGCGGTGACTGCGAGAAAAAAGACCAGCCGATAAAACCGTCTGTAGAGGAGCCACAGGCCGACCAATGTGAGAACGACGATCCACGTCAGGGAAGCGCCGATATTGCTGATCACCTTCATCGCGGTGACGAAGGTCGGGTGGTGTTCGTCGAAGCGGTGCAAGCTGTTCGCGGTGTCCAGGTCGAGATGGCGAAGCCACGCCGCCTTCTCCCGAACGACCAGGACCAGCAGCCCGAACGGCACGGCGACGAGGAAGACGGCAATGAAGGCCAGGACGCCGCGCAGGCCGAACCGCGCCTCGCCTTCAGGCGTCGGACTCGGTTCGCCCGGCCGGCGGGCATCGTCCATCAAACGATCGTAGGTCTTTTCTGCGAGGGCTGAAGTGACTGCGCAAGCACGGTCTCCCGGATCGGACCCGTCGAACCGGAATAGATCTTTCCGAAATGAGCATGATCCAGACACACAGCCAACGACGATCGGAACCACGATGACCGGCCCGCTCCGCGAAGCTGCCGACAGCCGTGCGGCGGACGGATTGGCGCGGTGGGGTCTGACCGCTCGCGGAGTCATCTATCTGCTGATCGGGCTCCTAGCGATTGACGTTGCTGCCGGGCGCGGTAACCATGAAACAGATCAACGAGGGGCACTGAATGAGGTCGCCCGCCATCCCGGCGGAAAGATCCTCCTTCTCTTGATCGCGATTGGGTTCATCGCGTACGCGTTGTGGCGTTTCAGCGAGGCGGCGTTCGGCGTCCGGGGCGACTCCGGTCGCGGACCCCGGGTCAAGTCGGCGTTCCGCGGTGTGGCCTATGCCTTCTTCGCGGTCGTTGCGATCTCCGTACTGACCGGCAGCGGGCGTGGCACGAGCCAGGCCGCGCAGCAGCAGGATCTCAGTGCACGTGTCATGCAACACGATGGCGGTCGGCTTCTTGTGGGAGCTATCGGCGTGATCGTCGTCGGCATCGGACTGCTGATGGCTGCGGACGGCATCACCAGGAACTTCCGTAAGACCCTCATGGTGGAGCAGATGTCCCGCCGAACACGTAGGGTCGTCACCGCGCTCGGGGTCATCGGATCGCTCGCCCGGGGAATCATCGTCGGGCTCGCCGGCGTCCTGACCGTCAGCGCGGCCGTCACGTTCAATTCAGAGCGATCACGTGGGATCGACGGCGCACTGCGAACGCTGGCCGGCGAACCGTACGGCACCTGGTTGTTGTCCGCCGCCGCGGCCGGGCTGATCGTGTTCGGCGTGTTCGGTCTCGCGCAGGCCCGCTGGCAGCGCACGTGACCCCGAGGTCTATTGCCGATCTGCCTCCGGAACGACGTGTTGGTGGATCTCCCGGGTCAGCTTCTCGATCTGACGTGTGAGGTCCGTGTTGTTATGTAGTTCTTGTTCTTGGGCAACGAAGTCGTGGTCGGCCTTGCGCTGCTGGAACTCCGACTGCCGATTCTGACCGATCATGACGAACGTGGACAGGAAGATCGCCTCGAGGGAAACGATCAACGTCAGCGTTGGCCAGGGACTCTTCTCGAAGACGAGCATCCAGATGCCGAAGATCACGATGTGCAGGTAGACGAAGAGCATCGACCCGGCGAACTTCGTAATGAGATCAGCGACTTTCAGCTGAACGTCCGCGGCACGCTTCTCGGTGACGGAGAGGACCACCGGGTGATGCTGGGATTTCTGGGCTCGCTCGGGTTCGGTTTGGGTTGCCACGAAGCCATTGCAGCAGAGGAGATTGCCAACGTGCCGGTGACACGCGTCGCGCAGGGCGGCGAACCCTGCGCCAGTGTCAGCCCGCCGGCTCGGCGGGGCTCTCGATTCCCGACTCGATTTCCGACATGACCCGGAAAGTTGCTAGCGACGTGACGACTCCTCGCAGGTCGTGGTTGGAGCGGACGTCGGCCTGTTCGACGAGGGCTTGGAGGACGCACTGCTGAATGGTCAGCCGCGGAACCTCGTTACCGAATTGACGTACCAGGTCTTCGGTCACATCGAACAGGAGGCTGAGGTGTTCCTCGTCGCTGTCCCGACGCCTGCGCTTGAACATGGGGCCCTCCACATCTTGTCGCGGACGGGGTTCCCCAGCTGGCAAATCGTATGCGCGGCCGAGTGGATGAACTCAGGATCCGGTTCGCGCCGGGTGGGCCCGAGCCCAGGCCTCGTCGAGCGCGTTCCGGAAGACCCCAACGGCCTGTGCGCCTGAGATGCCGATGCGCCGATTGACGACGAAGAACGGCACTCCCGAGATGCCGAATGCCCTAGCCGCTTCTTCATCGGCGCGGACTTCTGGGCCGTACGCCCCAGAGCGGAGAATCTCAGCCGCCGTTTCGGGATCCAGGCCGACGTCCGCGGCGAGCCGAACGAGCGTGTCGTGATCGCCCACGTCGGCACCCTCCGAGAAATAGGCCTCGAGTAGCCGACTCTTCAGCGCGTTCTGGTCGCCCACCTCGTACGCGTGGTGCAGCAACCGGTGGGCGTCGAATGTATTCGTGCGACGAGTCAACTCGAAGCGGTACACAAGTCCCTCGGCGGCTCCCAGATCAGTGAGCTGCGCTTGCGACTTCAGGATCTGGGCCCGTGGTACGCCGTACTTGCGGGCCAAGTGGTCCGCCACGTCCGGGTCACTGTGGTCCGGCGCCGAGGGGTCGAGCTCGAACGACCTCCACACGACCTCGACCTCGTCCCGGTGGGGAAAGTCAGCGAGTGCGCGCTCGAAACGGCGCTTGCCAAGCGCGCACCACGGACACACGACGTCCGAAAAGATTTCGACCTGCACATGGGCGGAACCCCGACCGACGAGGCGCTATTCCGGCCCACGTAGGGGGACCCTAGGCCGTGATCGAGGATGAGGCGGGACCTTCACGAATGTCGATCTCGTCGAGTGGCAACCGACCGACGAGGTGTTCGAAGACGCCCACTTCGCCGCGCGCGGACCTCCGCGGCGCGGTAATAACCTGGTGCCAATTCCTGACTTGACCTAGGCCGTCGTCGAGGCAAGGTGCTCGGCGCGTTGTTTGATGCCGAGCAGCATCTTGCGCTCCATGATGAGGCTGCCCGGCTCCATCAGGTAGCGGTACATCGCGCGGGTGACGGGCGAGACGCCGGGCGTGGAAATCCGGTTGCGGCTGATCAGCCGCGTCCGCATTCCGTCGGTACGCAACGCGAACGCCCAGATCCAGTTCTGATCGTCCGAGCGAAACGCCAGCGCGGCCTCGGGTTCGATGACGGCCACCCGAAGGACCGGCCCGCGCGCGCCTAACTTGAATCCGTCGCCGATGTGCAAATCCTGAAACTGGGGAAGGACGGCGTTGGCGCTGTGCATGCCGAGACCGAAAAGGTTTTCGATCCAGTCGTAGGTGTACGCGCCGCCCCGGCCCGGTCCCATCTGCACCAGCCACGGCCAGATCGACGCCGGCCTCGACTCGATGGTGACCGCTCGGGTCGAAATGATGTCGGGGGCAATCAGCATTTCATCGCCCGGAATCTGGGCATCGACCTCGTCTGGTCGCGCACCCCAGGTAAGGCAGCGTCGACGCCACAAGGGGTACGTGCTGACGTGCACGGCAGCAGCCGCGGTCAGGCCTCCGGCGGAGGCCCAGGCCGCCTTCGCGGCGAGCGAGGTCTTCGTCATGAACCAATTACCGCAACCCGTTTTCCGTGACGGCAGAGGCGAAAGTCCCTCTAGGCGCTAGCGTCGGTGTGTGCGCAACGGCAGATTGCACCCGGAGTCGGTAGTTGTCGCCGCCGGACGCCCCCACGAGCCCGGCGGCCCGATCAACACGCCGATCGTCGCGACGGCGCCGTACCGGCACGGGTCGGATGGCGAGAACGCGTATGCCCGGCACGACGTGACCGCGACGGTTCGGGCGTTCGAGGAAACGCTCGGGGAACTCGACGGCGGTACGGCGCTCGCCTTCGCCAGCGGCGTCGCGGCACTTGCCGCGGTGGCCGACAACATGTCCGTCGGATCCGTTGCGGTCGTCCCCGCCGCCGCGTACTCGGGGACGGTGTGGGGCTTTGCCGAGCGGGCGACGGCCGGCCAGCTTCGCCTCCGGCCGGTCGATATCGCCGACAGCGATGGGGTCATCGCCGCGCTCAACGGTGCCGACCTGCTCTGGCTCGAGACAGTCACCAATCCGTTGATGGCTGTCCCGGACATCCCGAAACTGGCTGCGGCAGCACGGGAATCGGGCTGTCTGGTAGCTGTTGACGCGACCTTCTCGACGCCCCTCAACATTCGGCCGCTGGATCTCGGCGCCGATATCGTCATGCACTCCGCGACGAAATACCTGGCCGGGCATTCCGACGTCATCATGGGTGCGTTAGTGGCTCGCGATCCTGAGTTGGTCGAGCGCCTCCACCTTCAGCGCACCCGTACCGGAGCCATCCCGGGGGCACTCGAGGCCTACCTCGCAACCCGAGGCATCCGTACGCTGGCGTTGCGCTGGGAGCGGGCGCAGCAGAGCGCATACGACTTGGCCCATCGGTTGCTCGACGATCCGCGAGTCACCAGAGTCCGGTTTCCGGGCCTGTTCTCCGACCCGGGTCACGAAATCGTCGCCCGCGATCACCGGGGATTCGGAGCGATGATTTCGTTCGAAATCGACGGATCTGCGGAACACGCCGAGCGCCTGTGCGGAGCTGTCCGACTCATCACGCACGCAACGAGCCTGGGCGGGGTCGAATCGTTGATCGAGCGGCGGGCGCGGCATCCTGCTGACGAGAGCTTCGGCACGCCAGCGAATCTCATCCGCCTGAGTGTCGGCATCGAGCACGTCGATGACCTGTGGGATGACCTCGCGCAGGCGCTCGACATCGCTTTCGGGCTGAGCACTGTCGAGGACACAGCGTTGAGATCAAACCGATGACGATGCCGGCGATCGGCGCCCACACGACGATTCGGGTGTCCGGGGGGTAGCGAGGAAATGTCGAGGTAGGTGGCGTTGTCCGGCTGTTCCATGGCGCCGCGCCCGGTCGGGGTTCTCGAAGCCGCTAGGTGAATCTGAAGCGACTTCGTCGTGGGGTACGACGACGCCGTACCCCACGACGGTTCGTCCGGATGGGTCAGTCGAGAAGCTTGTTCGGGTCGTAGAGAACGACGGTGCCCGCGATCATGTCGTGCAGGCTCTTTCGTTCCTTGTTGGTGAGGAAAAGGATGAACCCCACCAGAGGCAGGATGAATAGACCTTCGACGAAACGCCCAATGATCTCCCGAAGGGCCATGATTCCGAAGCTCGCCCGCGCGTTGTCAGCCGGCCGCCACACCCGCATGCCGAGGACCTGCAGCGCTGGCGTCTGTCCGCGCCCCCACACGACGAGGCCCCAGATCACGTAGCCGATGACGAGCGTGACGATCATCAGCGGAATTGCCAGAAAATAGGCGCCGATGCGCCGGCCGATGCTAGCTAGCTCGGTTCCTTGGGGAAGCGCCAGGCCACTTGCCGGGTCGACGATCATGCCCGGCGACGCCCCTGCTCCGGAGCTGACGGGAGGCGGCGGAGGGGGCGGGAACCCTTGCGCCGTGCTTTCTTGCTCGCCAGGAACTGTCATGCTAATTGCCTCCGACGTGGTTGAACGGCCGAGGGCTCCGTGCCCCCGGCGCACACAATGGCGTAAAACAGCGATTCTGGGGGCTATTGACCACTCGATTGCAAAAGTGTTTCAACGCCCACAGGTGACTTTGCGATTAGGGATCTACGAAGGCGGGTAGCGACCGCGTTTGAGGTAGTAGACGAATCGGGGCGTGTTCCTGGGACAGGATGTGCGGCGGATGTGCACCGAGACGCCCCGCACCGAAACGCTCATCACGTCGGCATCGACTGCCGCGGCGAACGCGCGCCAGTTCCTTCGCGACAGTGGCTGCTCGGCGCACAAGGGTTGGCTCATCGATGACGCGATGTTGCTTGTCACCGAGTTGGTGACCAACGCGGTCCTGCATGGCGAACCGCCGCTCACGGTGGCGGTTGAGTGCCGTGAACTGGCCTTGGAGATTCGCGTTCGCGACAGCGGCGCCGACCTGCCGCTTATCCGAACGACGAGTGTCGAGGACGAAAGCGGCCGCGGAATGCTGTTACTCAGCTCCGTCGCCGCGGATTGGGGCGTCGAGCGGATGCCGGCGGGCGGCAAAGAGGTGTGGTTCCAGCTCGGGGTCGGCTGAGCTCGCGCTACCCGAGTTCGCGCCTTCGTTGGCGGAGAAACGAAGCCTCCACCTCATTCGCCGTCAGGAGTATCGCTTCGTCGTACGCCTGTCGGGCTTCAGCGATCCGTCCGACGTCGCGAAGCATCTCCGCCCGGGCGGCGGCGAAATAGCCGTAGCCAACGAGCTGCGGCTCATCGCGCAGTTGGTCGAGCGCTGCCAAGCCGTCCTCCGGCCCGTACGCAAAACGCAGTGCAACGGCACGATTGAGTTCGACGACCGGGGACGGCCAGCCCGCGAGGAGGCGGTCGTACAACCGAACGATGGCAGGCCAGTTCGTTTCGCCCCACGCCGCCGCTTCGGCATGAACGGCAGCGATCGCGGCCATCAACGTGAAGCGGCCCGGCTGTTGCTGACGGAGCGCCACGCGGACGAGCGTCAGACCTTCATCGATGCTCGCTCGATCCCATCGGGATCGGTCCTGGTCTTCGAGCCGTACGAGACTGCCGTCGTCGGCCAGGCGGGCTGCCCGACGGGCGTCGGTGAGCAGGACCAGGGCGAGTAGTCCGGACACTTCTAACTCGTGAGGCAGCATCGCGTGCAACATGCGAGCTAGCTCAACTGCCCGTTCGACGAGGTCAGTGCGGACAAGCTGGGTGCCGACCGGCGCCGTATGCCCGGTGGTAAAGACCAGGTGGGTGACAGCCAGTACCGCGGTCAGGCGCTCGGGCATGTCGGCCGTCGTCGGTATCCGATACGGAATCCGCGCGGCGTGAATCTTCTTCTTCGCGCGGGTCAGGCGCGCGGCCATCGTCGATTCAGTCACCAGAAAGGCGCGGCCGACTTCGGCTGTCGTAAGGCCGCAGACCAGCCGCAACGTCAGCGCGACCCTGGCCTCCAAGGACAGTGCCGGGTGGGAACACGTAAAGATGAGACGGAGTCGGTCATCCGGAAATCCCCCTTCGGCGTTGTCAGAATCTGGCGGGTAGTCGCCGACCAGCAGCGGAAGCCGCTCACGAAAGGCCCGTTCCCGCCGCAACAGGTCGACTGCTCGTCGCCGAGCGACCGTCGTCAGCCACGCACCTGGTTTGGCCGGAATGCCGTCTGCCGGCCACGCCGCCAAGGCCCGGGCGTACGCGTCCTGGACGCATTCTTCGGCAAGATCGATGTTCCGGGTGACGCGCACCGTCGCTGAGAGCACAGCGGCCCAGTCCCGACGGTGCGCGTCCGCGACCGCTTGGAAAGGATCGGTCGTCACCGGACGAGGATTATTCGAAGGTCATGATGGGTCGAAGTTCGACACCACCGAAACCCGCCGGAACGTCTTTCGCGATCGCCAGTGCCTCGTCGATGTCGGCCGCCTCGATCAGGTAGAAACCACCGAGGGCTTCCTTCGTTTCGGCGAATGGCCCGTCCGTCACTACGGCTTCGGCGCCGTCGCGGACAATCTTGGTTGCCGTCCCGGTCGGCTGCAGTGCGTTCCCTCCGCGGATGGCGCCGGCATGCTTCTTGCCGAACTCCTCGTGGGCCGCCATGACCGCCGCGAACGTCTCGGGAGTCGCTTCCGCGTAACGACGTTCGTCTTCGTAAATCAGTACCAGGTACTCCGCCACGTTGTGCTCCTTGTTGACTTCGACCGGATCAGGTCCGGATGCCTTACCGACGAACAGATGCGGCCGAAATCGACAGCGTCAACGCGAGAATGTACGAATCATCGTGGGTTTGCCAGGCCGAGGATGCGCTGAGCCGCCAGCGTGGGCGGAAGTTCACCGTCGCGGACCGCTTGTTCGATGGCGGGCGTGGCTTCGACGACCGCTCGGTCATGCTGGAGCCGGGCCAGGATTTGCTCTCGCACCATGGCCCACATCCACTCGATCTGCTGGTCGCTCCGGCGCTTCGTCAGCAGGCCGTTCTCGATCAAGGCAGCGCGGTGGGATTCGATCGCCGCCCAGATCTCGTCGAGCCCTTTTCCGTAGAGGCCGCTGCACGTCAAGACCGGCGTGGTCCACACACCGTCGGAGCCCTGCAGTAATCGGATCGCCGAGCGGAGGTCACGCGCGGTGATTCGCGCCTCGTCTTCGCGATCGCCATCCGCCTTGTTGACGGCGATGATCTCGGCGAGTTCGAGAATGCCGCGTTTGATGCCCTGCAGCTGATCGCCAGCCCGCGCCAGGGTCAAGAGCAAGAAGGTGTCGACCATGCCGGCGACCGTCGTTTCGGACTGGCCGACGCCGACCGTCTCGACGAGAACGACGTCGTATCCGGCTGCTTCCATGACGATCATCGATTCGCGGGTGGCGCGGGCCACGCCACCAAGCCATCCCGATGACGGTGAGGGGCGGACAAACGCGTCCGGATGAACGCCGAGGCGCGCCATCCTGGTCTTGTCGCCCAGGATGCTGCCGCCGCCGCGCGTCGAGGAGGGGTCGACCGCGAGAACGGCAACGCGGTGTCCGCGCTCGATCAGTAGCATGCCGAAAGCGTCGATGAAGGTCGACTTCCCGGCCCCGGGAACGCCGGAAATGCCGACCCGACAGGCGTTTCCGGTGTGCGGAAGCAGAGCAGCGAGGATCGTCTGCGCGACCTTCTGGTGGTCTGGCAGTGTCGATTCGACCAGCGTGATCGCCCGGGCGATCGCCGTACGATCGCCTCGCAAAACCCCGCTGACGTAATCGTCAACGGTCAGCGGCGTCGTCATCAAGGGACTGGCCGTCAGCCGGCGATCGTGAACCCGCGACGGGATGCGAGGGCGCTCAACAACTCGAATGCGGCATCCGGAATCACTGTCCCAGGCGGGAAGATCGCCGCCGCTCCAGCGGCTCGGAGGTCGTCGAAGTCCTGCGGCGGGATTACGCCACCGACCACGATCATGATGTCGTCCCGGCCGAGTTCGTCGAGCGCTTCCCGCAGGGCCGGGACGAGGGTCAAGTGGCCGGCCGCGAGGGAATTCACACCGACGACGTGAACGTCGGCCTCGATCGCCTGTGCAGCAACCTCTTTCGGCGTTTGGAACAACGGCCCGACATCGACGTCGAAGCCGAGGTCGGCGAACGCCGAGGCGATGACCTTCTGTCCGCGATCGTGGCCGTCTTGGCCCATTTTTGCGACCAGGATCCGGGGTCGCCGTCCTTCGTGCCGCTCGAAGGATTCGACGGCACGCCGCATCCGCTCGATGCTCTGCGACGGACCGGCTTCCTCGCGGTACACGCCGCTGATCGTACGGATGTGACCCGTGTATCGGCCGTAGACCTTTTCGAGTGCGTCGGAGATTTCGCCGACCGTCGCCTTTGCCCGCGCGGCATCGACGGCGAGCGCGAGGAGGTTGGTGTCCAGGCTGCCTGGACCGCTGTCTTTGGCTGCGGCGTCGGTCAACTTCGCCAACGCAGCTTCGCAAGCGGCCTCATCGCGTTCGGCACGGAGGCGCTGAAGCTTCTCGATCTGCTGCTGCCGGACGGCGGCGTTGTCGACCTTCAGCACGTCGATCGGCTCTTCGTCCTCAACCCGGAACAGGTTGATGCCGATGACCGGCTGCCGACCCGAGTCGATACGGGCCTGTGTGCGGGCCGCGGCTTCCTCGATCCGCATCTTCGGAATACCGGCCTCGATGGCTTTCGCCATGCCGCCGGCGGCCTCGACCTCCTGGATGTGCTCCCAGGCCTTCTTCGCCAACTCGTACGTCAAGCGCTCGACGTACGCGCTGCCGCCCCAGGGGTCGATGACCCGCGTGGTCCCGGACTCGCGCTGCAGGACGAGTTGCGTATTGCGCGCGATCCGTGCCGAGAAGTCGGTCGGCAGTGCAAGGGCCTCGTCCAGCGCGTTCGTGTGCAGCGACTGCGTATGTCCTTGCGTCGAGGCCATCGCCTCGACGCAGGTTCGAATGACGTTGTTGAAGACGTCCTGCGCAGTGAGCGACCAGCCGGAGGTCTGCGAATGTGTCCGTAACGACAGGGACTTTGAGCTCTTCGGCTGGAACTGGGTCACGGACTTCGCCCAGAGCAGGCGGGCCGCCCGCATCTTGGCGACCTCCATGAAGAAGTTCATTCCGATTGCCCAGAAGAAGCTGAGCCGTGGGGCGAACGCGTCGACATCGAGGCCGGAATCGAGGCCGGCGCGGATGTACTCGATGCCGTCGGCCAGCGTGTACGCCAGTTCGAGATCGGCTGTCGCGCCGGCTTCCTGCATGTGATAGCCGGAGATCGAAATCGAGTTGAACCGCGGCATCTTCTGCGACGTGTACGTGAAGATGTCGGAGATGATCCGCATCGACGGCGCCGGTGGATAGATGTACGTGTTGCGGACCATGAACTCTTTGAGGATGTCGTTCTGAATGGTCCCGGTCAGTTGCTCGGGCGCGACGCCCTGCTCCTCGGCCGCGACGATGTACAGCGCGAGCACCGGCAGGACCGCGCCGTTCATCGTCATGGACACGCTCATCTGATCGAGGGGAATTCCGTCGAACAGTTGCCGCATGTCGAGGATCGAGTCGATCGCGACGCCGGCCATGCCGACATCGCCGGCGACGCGTGGATGGTCGCTGTCGTAACCGCGGTGGGTCGCCAGGTCGAAGGCGACCGAAAGACCCTTCTGCCCTGCTGCGAGATTGCGGCGGTAGAAGGCATTCGACTCGGCAGCGGTGGAGAAACCGGCGTACTGCCGGATCGTCCACGGCTGGTTGACGTACATCGTCGGATACGGCCCGCGCAGATACGGCGTCAGACCGGGGAAGGTGTCGAGGAAGTCGAGTCCTTCCAGGTCAGCTGCGGTGTAAAGCGACGAAACCGCAATGCCCTCAGGCGTTTCCCACGGTTCGGTCGGGCCGGCAGCCTGCGCCCATTGCGCGGCAGCCGAAGGCGCCGCGGCACCTGCTCCCAGCGGAACGTCCGCGAAGCTGGCCGGACACCGGACTGCCGTCATCACTGCACTCCCATCGCGGCGTGGATTTCCCGCAGCTCCGCGAGCACGTCCGAACCTGCGTAGATGAATCCGTCGACACCTGCGTCGCGGTAGGCAGCTTCGTGAGGGCCAGGACGCCCGGCCAGCAATACCCTGCCGGCGCCACTCTTTTTCAACGTTGCCGCGGCATCCGCAGCCTGCTCGGCGTAGACCGCGTCGCTCGAGCAGAGGATCGCCACCCGGGACTGCGAGGCCTCGAATTCGTCGACGAGACCGTCGATGTCCTTCGCCGTCGAGGACTGAGTCTCCAGTCCGCCAGGTGCCACCGCACCCGCCGCGAAGGACGTTCGCGCGGCCTGGTCACGGGCAGTGCCGAGGCCGGCCAGAAAGACGGTTGGGCGGCTGCCGTGGGCAGCAAGGTACCGGTCGGAGGCATCCCGCAGGTCTTCGTACGGCTCAGCGAAACGCAACCGCGGAAGCCCGCCACCCGGCGTGACCGGCTGTGGCGTGCGCGGCACGGCCGCTTCGGTGAGGAGAGGGAACTCGCTGACGCCGATGAACGCGTCTTGGCGCCGGGCGAGGCGATCGATCCGGGTCGCGCGGGTGGCCGCGAGTTGATCGGCCACAAAGCCGGATGCGAGCGCGGCCGCGATTCCGCCCTCGCCTTCCAGCTGCTGGAACCACGCCCAGGCAGCCTCGGCGAGTTCGTCGGTGAGCGACTCGACGTACCAGGACCCGCCGGCCGGATCGGTTACCCGCGCGAGATGCGACTCCTCGATAAGGACCGATTGGGTGTTCCGCGCAATGCGTCGAGCGAAGCCGTCGGGCAGGCCGAGCGCTGCGTCGAAGGGCAGCACCGTCACGGCCTCCGCTCCGCCTACCCCGGCACCGAAGGTGGCCAGCGTGGCCCGCAACATGTTGACCCAGGGGTCGCGTTTGGTGGTCATCGACCACGAGGTGACCGCGTGCTGGACCTGCCCGCGGCGATCCGCGGAGACGCCGCAGACCTCCGTGACCCGGGACCACAGGCGCCGCGCGGCTCGTAGCTTGGCGATCGTCAGAAACTGATCAGCCGTCGCGGTGTAACGGAATTCGAGTTGGTCGGCGGCCGCCTCGATGTCCAGACCGGCGGCCTCGAGTGCACGGAGGTACGCGACGCCGGTTGCCAACGAGGCGCCCAGCTCTTGGGCGTCAGAGGCGCCGGCCTCGTGGTACGCCGTCGTGTCGACTGAGATAGCCCGAATGCCAGGCAGTTCCGCGGAGCAACGCCGCGCCCATTGCGCAGTCTCCGTCAGGTCTACGTCTGCGCCGGTTCGAGCCGCCCACCCAAGCGGGTCGAAGCCCAAGTTGCCCCGGAGTTGTTTCGTCGAGACGCTGCGCTGCCGCGCTACGTCGAGAAATGCCGCTCCTGCTGCGGCGGCGTCGGGCCCAGCCTCGAGGACGATCGGTGCGAGGTCGAGATGAACGTCGGCCAGCACTGCGGCGAGATCCGAGACCGCGATGCCCGCCCCGCCCACCACCAGCCACAGGCTGGTTACGCCGTTCTCCAGATCGGCGAGGATCGCCGACCGAGTCGTCGTGACGTCAGGGTCGTTGTGCCGTTGCCGGATATCCCAGCCGGTCGGGTGTCCGCCAGCGGTCCGGCCGCGAACAAAGGGAGCGACTCCGGGATAGCCGAGGTCGGCTGCCTCCGAGCGGGTGTAGAGCGGTTCGACTGTGATGCCGTCGAGGGTCTTGCTCGCTAGCCGATGACTCGCCGAGTGCGGATCCGCGTCTGCAGGGAGCCGGCCGGCTTTCCGGAGTACGGCCGCGACGAGTTCTTCCCAGTCGTCGCGACTCGCGGCGGGGAAGTCGGCGGCGAGGCTCAGGTCAGTGCTCATCAGGGAAATTCTGTCACGCAAATGAGAGCGCTTTTCAACGGATCCGTCAGCTCGCGCCCGCCGGCGTCAGCGACGTCAACGGGCAGCGGCGGGCGACAGCGCACCGCGCGGCCCGTTCGCTCGTTGTGTCGTAGACGGATGCGTGATCTGCCGGACGAGTCGTGCCATAGTGGACATGCGAGTTACACGCGTGTGATTCGCTCCAGGAAAGCCAGCTCGAACTTGATCTTTGGAGGCTCAGTGACTGCCGACGCGCCGCCCACCGCGCGGGAGCTCACCGAACGTGAGCGCGAAGTTCTCGCGTTCGAACGGCAGTGGTGGCGGTACGCCGGGGCGAAAGAGCAGGCCATCCGTGAGCTGTTCGACTGGAGCCCGACGCGCTACTACCAGGTCTTGGGCGCGCTCATCGATACGCCGGAAGCGCTGATCGCTGACCCGATGTTGGTCAAGCGTCTCCGGCGGCTCCGGGCGACTCGTCAGCGCGAGCGGGCACAGCGCCGCCTCGGACTGGACCCGCGCCGGGCCTGACCCGGCTCACCAAGGAGAAGCGCTGCCTTCTCACCGTCGCCACGCGACCGCCGCACGGAAGGCCGTGCGCGGGTTCTTGGCGAGTTCCATCGCGGTTGTCGTGGCTGCTGCGGTGATTGGCGCGATCTATCTGGCTCATGGTCATCACGACTCGTCGAGTGCGGTGGCGACACCGTCACCGGCGTCCAGCGGCGCCTCGCCGAGCATTTCGGTCACGACGACGGCCCCGCAGGCGTCCCCCACAAGTGCGAGCGCAACCCCCACGCCGCCCCCGACGAGTGCGCCCCCGACGCCGCCTGCTCCGGCTGTCGTGCCGGGATCGCGGGGGACCGTGTACGTCTACAGCGCGCCCGGCGCCGACAGCAAACTCGAGGTGGCGAGCGCCAGATTCACGGCAGCGGGATACGCGGTGAATCAACGAAAGAGCGTGAGCCTCAACCCGTCTCAGACAACGGTCTACTACGACTCGGGAATGGCGCACGACGCCGCTGACATGGTCGCGGCGAACGTCGGGGTCTTGGCCGCCGCGCCCCGGCCACCTGAGTACCTGAGCACCGGAACGTTGTTCGTCGTCGTCACGCCGAATTTCTCCTGATGACCTCGCCCCCCGACGTCGCCGGCCTACTCGCGCCGGCCCGATCAGCACTAAGCACCACGTTGGTCGTCCTCGATTTCGACGGCACCCTCGGGGAGATCGTCCTACGGCCGGAGGACGCGAGGCTGGTTTCGGGGGCGTTCGACGTATTGACCGCGTTGGCCGAACGGGCGGCGGCGCTGGCGATCGTGACCGGTCGGCCGGCGGAAACCGCGGTCGAACTGGGCGAGCTGCACAACATTCCGGGCGTGCTCGTGCTCGGTCATTACGGCCTCCAGCGCTGGCACAACGGCGCCTTGCAGACACCTGCGCCCGATCCGGCGATTGCCGTCGTCCGCGCCTCGCTGCCTCCGTTACCCCCCGGGGCGACGGTCGAGGACAAGACGCACAGCGTTGTCGTGCACACGCGGGGGTGCGCGGACCCCGCGGCGGCGCTGGAATTGCTACGGGAACCGATCTTCGAGCTTGCTGCGGCACACCGGCTCGAGGTGGTACCGGGACGCTTCGTCTGGGAGATCCGGCCGCCGGGCGTCGACAAGGGTCAGGCGCTGGAAACCCTTGTGGCAGAGGTGAATCCGGGTTTCGCCGTCATTGCGGGTGACGATATCGGAGATCTTCCGATGTTCGAGGCGGCGGGCCGGCTGCCGGTCCCTGTCGTACGTATCGCGGTCGTGAGTCCAGGCGCGGCGCCGGAAGTCGCTGCCGCGGCGGACGTCACCGTCGACGGGCCGTCGGCCTTGATCGAGGCGCTCCGCAGCCTGCTCTAGCGCAGGGTCAGTCCAGGGCCGCGAGTTGTTCGGCGAACCAGGTCTGCGGAGTTCGCGAGCCGGCCGTGTGGGCCAGCCGTTCGCTGCGCCAGCGGCGCTTTGCCGGGTCCATGGTCAGGCCGTCGTAGATCGCATCGGCGGTCGCGACGACGTCGTACGGGTTGACGACGAACGCGTCGCCACCCAGCTCGGCCGCAGCTCCCGCTTCTCGAGACAGCACCAAGGCCACGCCGTCATCGGACAGGATCGGACCTTCTTTGGCAACCAGGTTCATGCCGTCGCGGATCGGGTTGACGACGAGCACGTCGGCCAGCCGCATCGCCGCGAGCGATCGGGCGTAGTCGTCGGTGACCTGAAGCTGGATCGGCGTCCAGTCCGCCATGGCGTATTGCTCGTTGATGGCCTGAGCCGTGCGCCGGACCGTCGCGGTGTACGAGCGGTACTCGGCCAGGTCCTCCCGGCTGGGATACGCGAAAACGAGGTGCACGACCTGGCCTCGTAGATCCGGATAACGCTCGAGCAGGTCCTGAAAGGCGAGCAGCCCGCGAACGATGTTCTTGCTCAACTCCGTGCGGTCGATCCGGACGATGACTTGCCGTCCATTTGCCCACTGCCGCAAGCCTTCGAGGCGGTCCTCGACGTCGTCCTCCGCGGCCCGAGCCAGCAGGTCAGCGGCGTCCACACCAAGGGAATGGGCCGAAATGGTCGTGGTCCGGCCGTCAGCGGTCAGTCGTGAGCCATCGGCTTCAACCCCGTGAACGCGGCGGGCGCACCCGACGAACGCATCGGCCCAGCGCTGGGTGAGGAAACCGGCGTTGTCGGCGCCGAGGAGACCCCACACGAGCGCTTCGGCGATGTCATCGGGCAGCACGTCGAAGTACTCGGGTGGCGCCCACGGCGTGTGCATGAAGTGCCCGATGCGCAGGTCAGGGCGCAGCTCGCGCAGCATGCCGGGTGCGAGCATCAGGTGGTAGTCCTGGATGACGACCTTTGCCCCGTCCGCCGCCTCCTCCGCAAGCGCGCGGGCGAAGGTCTCGTTGTACGTGACGTATGCCGCCCATTGGTCGCGGAATGCGTCGTCGAACGCGGGCATGTTCGGCAGGTCGTAGAGCATGTGGTTGATGAACCACAGCACCGAGTTCGCGATGCCGTTGTATGCCTGGTGGTGGATCTCGCTCGGAATGTCCAGCATGCGGATCGGGGCGTCGAACGCGTCGTCGATGTGGCCGTTGTTGCCGTGCGCGGCGGTGCGGTCGGCGGCCGACAGAGCCGAGCAGACCCACAAAGCATCGCCGGAACGGGTCGCCGCGCCGAGGCCGCTCACGAGTCCGCCGCCGCCCCGTCGGACGTGCAGACCGCCGTCCGGCCCGTACGAGAACGAGACCGGTCCCCGGTTGGAAGCGACGAGCAGGTGTGCGGACATCGTCACGGGAGCCTAACGAGGACCCGATCGGGTGACGCCCGCCGGGGCCGTGCAACGGCCTTCGGTCACAGCACCGAACGAATTGCCTCGGCCCAGCCCAGGCCGAGCGGCTGCGTGGTCACGGTGACGTTGTCCGCTAATGGCTTCGCAACGTGCTCCGCACCGTTGGCGACGAGGAAGAACCTGCCGAGATACGCGGCCATCTCGAGGTCGCTGTTCGAATCGCCCACGGCGACAGCGTCTTTCGGATCGATCCCGCGACGCTGAAGGTCCCACCCGACAGCGTGGCCCTTCGAAAGTCCCTGCGGCAGTAGGTGATAGACGTGCACCGGGAACGCCGACTCCGCGAGTCCCGTCTGGCGGCGTGGCGGCAACACACCGTTGTCGCGCAGATCAAGATGCGCCACATCGTGAGCATCGAGCCAGGCCCGAGCCTCCGCCTGCGAGATGTTGCCTCGCAACATGACGTCGACCTCGTGACCGAGGTGCCAGGGGTCGTGGTACTCCAGCCGGCCGGGGAAGTCGGCGAGCAGCTGCTCGACGAGATCGTCGTTCGCGGCCGGGCCGAGGCCGGCCATCTCTTCGTGCTTCCACGGGCCGTCCCAGCCGACGAGCGATCCGAGTTCGGCGATGTAACCGTGCGCGCCGAGGATTGCCGACGCTTCGATCAGCTGTGCGCGGGTGCGACCCGACACGAGAACGAGTTCGTGACCTGCCGCGTAGAAGTCGGTGAGCGTTTTCGCCGGCTCAAGCGTGATCGAGTGATCCGGTGCCCGGAAGAAGGACCCGCGCGGCCCGAACATCGTGCCGTCGAGGTCGGTGTAGACGATCACGACGCGCGTGCGCGCCGGCTGGCGTACTCGGGGATGTCGATCATCCGTGGCCGGGGCCGAGCTCCGGTAGGTGTCTCGATCGGGATGAAGCCCTCGGATGTCGGGGTGAACTGAACGAGCTCGCGGCCCTGATGGGGAATGCCGGCGCGACCGAACGCGGCCGCGGTGATCGCTCCCGCCATCCGACCCAGGGCCTCGGTGCTCTGGTGGCGGTGGCGGCGGGTCCCGAGGTGCACCTGGGCGATGCCGTCGAGCCCCACTTCGTCGAACGTGTCGAGAAGCAGCCCCAGCTCGACGGCGTAGCCGGCGTCGTACGGGATGCGTTCCAGGAGCGAACGCCGCGCGGCGTACTCGCCGGCCAACGGTTGGATGACGCCGGCAAGCTGTGGCCACAGGTGGTTGATCAACGGGCGCACGGTGAGTTCGGTGACGCGACCGCCGCCGGGCATCTCCGGGCGGTCGGGCAGCGCGTACGGGCGCTCGTAGCAGGCCTTGACGAGCGAAATGTCGTCCTCCAGAAGGAGCGGCCACAGGAGGCTGCTGACCCACTCGGACGTAACGCCCACCAGGTCGGCGTCGAGGTAGACGATCAGGTCGCCGTCGGTGACGTACAGCGCCTTCCACAGCGCCTCGCCCTTGCCGAGCTGCGTCCCGTACGCGGGCAGGACGTCCGTCAGCGCGATGACGGTCGCGCCTGCCTCTGCGGCTGCGTCGGCGGTGCGGTCGGTGGAGCTGCCGTCCAGCACGATCAGTTCGTCGACGAGCCCACCGAGCAGGGGACGGATCGCGGCGACCACCTTGCCGACGGTTGCCTGCTCGTTGCGCGCCGGAAGGACGACGCTCACGCGTTGGCCGTTTTTGTGGGCAACCAACGTGTCCAACGAGGGGGCACGGTCCCCGAGGAACGTGCGGCGCAAAAACCAGCGTCGTACGTCGGGCTGCATGGGGATAGACTCTCATGCGGCGTCAGGACGGATACGTTTCCCCCTGGTCGCCATCTCATCCCGAGGGGCAGAGGGATCCGGCCCGTTGAAGCCCCGGCAACCACCGCGTCACTCTGCGGCAGGTGCCAAGTCCGGCCCACCACCCAGGTGGGAAAGATGAGGAGGACTTCGTGACGTCCCTCGCAGACGCCCCGGCTTCGCCGGCGGTGGCGGGCAACCCTGCCGTCGCCCTCGAATGTAAGAACTGCCACCACCGCCAGCCGCTGGCACCGACGCATGTGTGTCCCGAATGCTGGGCGCCGGTCGAGATCGTCTACGACGACGAGGCGCTTCGCCGCTGGACGCGCGCCGATGTCGAGGCCGGCCCCCAGACGCTGTGGCGTTACGCCGGCTGGCTGCCCGCGGGTCACGATCCGGCAACGCGCGTCGACATCGGCACCGGGATGTCCCGGCTGGTGAAGGCCGACCGGCTGGCTGCCGAGCTCGGCATGAAGACGCTGTGGGTCAAGGACGAGAGCGGAAACCCGACGCACTCGTTCAAGGACCGGGTCGTCTCCCTCGCCCTATCGGCCGCGCGCGAGTACGGCTACACGACGGTCGGCTGTGCGTCGACCGGCAACCTGGCCCAGTCGGTCGCGGCGCACGCCGCCGCCGTCGGTCTGCGGTCAGTCGTGCTCATCCCGCACGACCTTGAAGCCGGCAAGACGATGTCGACCGCGATCTACGGCGGAACGCTGGTTGCCGTCGAGGGCTCGTACGACGACGTGAACCGGCTCTGCTCCGAGATCGCCGGCGAGGAGGACTGGGCGTTCGTCAACGTGAATGTCCGGCCGTTCTACGCCGAGGGTTCGAAGACGATCGGTTTCGAAGTGGCTGAGCAGCTCGGTTGGCGGCTGCCCGAGCAGGTCGTCATTCCGATGGCGTCCGGGTCGCTGCTGACGAAGATCGACAAAGCCTTCGGCGAATTGGGCCGTAACGGTTTCGTCGAGCAGTCGCCGTACCGGGTCTTCGGCGCCCAGGCAGACGGCTGCTCCCCGATCTCCGGTGCGTTCGAGGCCGGCGCAGACGACGTGACGCCGGTCCGTCCGTCGACCATCGCGAAGTCGCTGGCGATCGGCAATCCGGCCGACGGTCCGTATGCGTTGCAGGTGGTCCGGCGAACGGGTGGGGCCGCCGCCAGCGTCTCCGACGCCGAGGTGATCGAGGGCATGCAGCTACTCGCTCGGACCGAGGGGATCTTTGGGGAAACCGCCGGGGGCGTGACGATTTCGGTCCTGAAGAAGCTGCTCGCGTCGGGTCAGCTCGACCCGGAGGCCGAGACCGTCGTCTTCAACACCGGCGACGGCCTGAAGACGCTGGACGCCATCGCCGACATCGCGAAGCCCACCGTGACGATCAAGCCGTCGTATCGCGCCTTCGAAGCGGCAGGTCTGGGTTCCGCATAGTCGCTGTTAGTGCTGCGCGAACAGCGCCGCGGGTGCTATGACCGGTCCATGTGGATCGTCGGATCGTCGTTTGAAAGTAAGACGCCGTCGTTGCTCGAAAGCGTTCGGAACCGGCGCGTGACGTACTCGCGCGCGGGCATCGGGGTGCCGCCCGGTTTTCACGACGATCGTTGGCGGGTGATCGTCGGCAACGGCGTCGATTGCTTCGCCCGGGTGGCTGCCGGACTTCGTACCTGGCAAATCCATGAAGCGGCGGGGGTGCACGTCGTTGGCGGCGGGCCGATGAGTGAGGGCGAGAGCTTCCTCCTGCTCACTCGGATCGTCCCTCGTGTCTACGTCGGGGCGCCGGTGCGGATCGTCGAGTTTTCTGCGGGCGCCAAGAAACTCGTGATGACGTACGTGACGCTCGCCGGACACCCGGAGCGTGGTGAGGAGACGTTCGTTCTGGATCTTGCCGACGACGGCGTGGTCTCGCTGACGATCGCGGCCGTCTCCCGACCTGCGCAGTGGTCCGCCCGGCTCGGTACGCCAGTCGCGCGCCTCGTCCAGAAACGCATCACCCGTCGGTATTTGAATGCGGCCGACGCGCTCGGTTTCCCGCGGTAACCCGGTGGATCGCCGGTTGCACTCGCTCTAGTCGAGTGCTAAAAACGAACTAGCACTCTCACGCTTCGAGTGCCAGGTCTTGGCAATGAGGCCCGGGCAAACTGCATCGGGCCGTCCGTCGCGGGCATTGTCATGGCACGGCAGCGAAGGTCCACTGACATCTGTGAAAGGGACCATCACCACATGGCCAAGATCATTGCTTTCGACGAGGAGGCCCGGCGCGGCCTGGAGCGGGGTATGAACCAGCTCGCCGACGCCGTCAAGGTCACCCTCGGCCCGAAGGGCCGGAACGTCGTTCTGGACAAGAAGTGGGGCGCCCCGACGATCACCAACGATGGTGTGTCCATCGCCAAGGAGATCGAGCTCGAGGACCCGTACGAGAAGATCGGCGCGGAGCTGGTCAAGGAAGTTGCCAAGAAGACGGACGACGTCGCTGGCGATGGCACCACCACGGCAACCGTGCTCGCTCAGGCGCTGGTCCGCGAGGGTCTGCGTAACGTCGCGGCCGGCGCCAACCCGATGGCGCTGAAGCGTGGCATCGAGACCGCCGTGGCGGCCGTCGTCGAGCAGATCTCGAACGCCGCTAAGGACGTCGAGACCAAGGAGCAGATTGCTTCGACGGCGTCCATCTCCGCTGCTGACACCACGGTCGGCGAGATCATCGCCGAGGCGATGGACAAGGTCGGCAAGGAAGGCGTCATCACCGTCGAGGAATCGAACACGTTCGGTCTCGAACTCGAACTCACGGAAGGTATGCGCTTCGACAAGGGCTACATCAGCCCGTACTTCGCGACCGACACCGAGCGCATGGAAGCGGTTCTCGAAGACCCGTACGTGCTCATCGTCGACTCGAAGATCTCGACCGTGAAGGACCTCCTTCCGCTGCTCGAGAAGGTCATGCAGTCCGGCAAGCCGCTGGCGATCATCGCCGAGGACGTCGAAGGCGAAGCCCTCGCGACCCTCGTCGTGAACAAGATCCGCGGCACGTTCAAGTCCGTCGCCGTCAAGGCCCCGGGCTTCGGCGACCGTCGCAAGGCGATGCTCGGCGACATGGCGATCCTCACCGGTGGTGAGGTCATCAGCGAGACCGTCGGCCTCAAGCTGGAGTCGGCCGGCATCGAGCTACTCGGCCGCGCGCGCAAGGTCGTTGTGACCAAGGATGAGACCACGATCGTCGAGGGGGCTGGCGACAGCGACCAGATCGCCGGCCGGGTCAACCAGATCCGTGCCGAGATCGAGAAGAGCGACTCCGACTACGACCGCGAGAAGCTGCAGGAACGCCTGGCCAAGCTGGCCGGCGGTGTTGCGGTGATCAAGGTCGGCGCGGCCACCGAGGTCGAGCTGAAGGAGCGCAAGCACCGCATCGAGGACGCCGTTCGCAACGCGAAGGCTGCCGTCGAAGAGGGCATCGTCGCGGGCGGTGGCGTCGCGCTGCTGCAGGCGTCGGTCACCGCGTTCGACAAGCTCGATCTGACCGGCGACGAGGCGACCGGCGCGACGATCGTTCGGCTGGCGCTCGAGGCTCCGCTGAAGCAGATCGCCATCAACGCCGGCCTCGAAGGCGGCGTCGTCGCCGAGAAGGTGCGCAACCTGCCGACCGGTCACGGTCTCAACGCGGCCACTGGCGAGTACGTCGACATGATTGCGACCGGGATCATCGACCCGGCTAAGGTCACGCGTTCCGCACTGCAGAACGCCGCGTCGATCGCCGCGCTGTTCCTCACCACCGAGGCTGTCATCGCTGACAAGCCGGAAAAGGCAGCGGCTCCGGCCGGCGCCGGCGGCGGCGGTATGGACGGCATGGACTTCTAAGTCCGTAGAACGAACGAAAGGGCGGTCCCGCATTGCGGGACCGCCCTTTCGGTATGTCCGAGGAACCTCGTGGACGTCCTGGGCTAGCGGGTGCGGAGGCTGTTCAAGATTCCGGGGATCTGGTTCCTGGCAGTCTTGCTCGAGGCCGTGTTCGTAGCTGTGATGTATGTCCGGTCGGTCGTCGCCGTGACGTACACCTCGACAGAATGCCCGTTGGCCTCGACGGTCCCGCGCTCGGTGGTACCGAGCGGCAGGTCCACGACTTCTGTGTCCGTCGGGTCGCCGCCGAGCCGGCCGAGTGCGGCGGTCAAGGTGCTGTGGGCATCGGCCGCGAGCGCCGACTTGGCGATCGGGGGATGGGCGACCGTCGCGATCTCGACGCTCGACCCGGATGGGCCAGTGAGGACGAGTTCGTCGTGCAGGTCGGACGTCTGGCTCGCCGAAAGGCTGTGCCAGCTGGGTGGCGTATGCGCATGTACGTGCGCGGTGTCGTAGTTGTGGCCTGAGCCGGAAACGCTCGCGATGGTGACGACAAGGACAACGCTGTTGAAGGTCGCGTGCGCCGCCATGGATCCGATGAGCCCGCGCCGGACGTAGATCCGGCCGAGAGCGAGGCCCATCAGCCAGTAGTAAAGGATCGCCGAGCCGATCAGGTGCCACGCGGCGAAGGCGATAGCGGACACAACGAGTGCGACCCAGCCGAACCGTCGCCAGGATTCGAGGAGAAGGCCTCGGAATAGGGTCTCCTCGACGAGCGGGGCGGCGACGACCAGAAGCAGGATCAGCACGAGGATACGAACGCCGTTGCCTTCGCTGAGCAGGCTCGAAAACCGGTCGTCCCCGTGCAGACGATGGGTTGCGCTCGAGAAGACGGCGGTCACGAGACCGCTGAGCAGAAGTCCGCGAACGACGCCCATGCCGGCCGATCGGACCGGGTCCCCCTCGTGCCATCGAAGGCTGATCTTGTTGACGGCGATGAAGCCGGCGACGAGGCCCCCGACGACGACGTAGACGAGAACGGTGAGCGTCAGCCCGTCGTTGATGAGGTCGTTGCTTGATTTGCCATGTCCCGCCAGCGATTCGCTCAGCTTCAGCGCGACGATGCCTGCCCCGATTGCGAGGAGCACCAGGACCGTCGACCAGGTGACGAGCCCCTTGGGTTCTGCCGGCGCGGGCGGAACATCAGCGAGAGGCGGTCGCCACCCCGGTGGTCGGGCTCCCACGTCGGTAACCGCGGCCTGCGGCATGATCGTTACAGGTGGTTCGAGGACGCTCACCGGGGCGCGGTCGACCGTGGGTGCGGCGCCTGCGGGACGAACGGATCCGCCTGTCGTCAGCGGTGCGGTTCCCCCCACAAACGGTGCGTAACACTGGGTGCACCACGGCGCGTCCGCGGGCGAGAAGCCCGAACAGTGTGGACACGTCGGCATTCAACGGATGTCGGCTGAATCTCAGACGGACTTGACCGCACCGCGAGCAGTACCTGTGCGTCAGGTCGGCTCGATACGGCACGATGAGCGTATGACGACTCCCGCGCTGTTTGCCGCGTCCACCCTCGTGGTGAACCAAAAGGTCAAGGTCATCGAACTCACGAACGAGTACTCCGTGCTCGATGAGAACGGCCAGGTGTTGGGCACGGTCGTCGAAGTCGGCCAGAGCGGCCTTCGAAAAGCGATCCGTCTGGTGTCGTCGTGGGATCAGTTCCTGACCCACCGACTCGAAGTGCGTGATCTTGACGGCACGCCGATCCTGCTGATCACGCGTCCCGCGAAACTGCTGAAGAGCAAGGTGGTCGTGAGCCGCCCCGACGGCACCGAAATCGGTCGCATCGAGCAGGAAAACGCGATCGGCAAGATCCGATTCGCCATGCGCGTCGACGGGCGGCAGATCGGGGAGTTGGCCGCTGAGAACTGGCGGGCCTGGGATTTTTCGATCGTCGACGAGACCGGAACCGAGATCGCCCGGATCAAGAAGACGTTCGAAGGCATTGCCAAGACGCTGTTCACGACGGCGGACAACTACGTCGTACGGATCCACAAGTCACTCGAGGATCCGCTGCTGTCGCTGGTCGTCGCTAGCGCGCTCACCGTAGACACGGCCCTGAAGCAGGACAAGCGCGGCTTGAACTAACCCACGGCGAAGGACCCCGCGATCTGCGACTCGGCCTCCGCGTAAGCCCGGCCGGCCTGGCCCAGCAACGCGCTGATTCCCGACAACGCGCTCTGCAACTGCTCCGCGGACTGTTGCCATTCCGCCCATAACGCGATGAAGCGCGCTTGTGCGACGCCTGCCCAGTCGGTCCCGAGTGGGCTCAGGGCACCCGCGAGTGATCGAAGTTCCCCGTCGATTTGCCCACCGCCACTGCTGACGCGGCTTGCCAGCTCCTGCAGCTGTTCGGGGGTGACGCGAATGGCGACGCTCATGAAACCTCCTGTTGGCCGGCCCGGTCCGGGCCCGGAACTCCGACGTTAGAGCGGATCTCGCGGCCGTGATCCGCGTCGTCCACAGGAGCTACGCGGTCAGGCGTTGATGCAGGAGAGCGTCGAGCAAGGCCGGGTCGCCCTCGACGGTCATCGACTCGTCGACCGGCAGTCGACCCCACGTCAGCAGATACAGGGAGGTCGCGTCGCCGCGAATCGTCACGACCGGCGATCCTTCGCCGAAGGTGAAGCTGCCCCGATCGGCGGCGGCCGGCGTTGGTTGCGGAACGAGGCGCAGGCGCCCGTCGACCAGCGACTCGAGCCGCTTGAGCCGGGCCGGTGCCCAGAACTGTTCGACCTCGGCGAGGCCTTCCAGCGCGAGGTTCGTCTCGATCGGACTGCCTGTTCCTGAAGCATTTTCGATATCCCACCGGTGCACGACAGTCTCAAGTGCTTCCCGGCCGAACCAGAAACCGAAAACCTTCGGCCCCGGCCCGAAGCTCCACGCAATGGTGTCGGGCGGAGTGTTTTCGAGCGCGTCGATCAAGATCGCTGCGCTCTCGTCGTACCAATCGGCGACGGCCGCGTCGTCGGCAGGCCCGGCAGGCCGGGCCGCTCGCTCGGTGCTCCCGATCCCGGCCACGGCCATCCGGTGCACGCCGCCGAGGTGCCGCGCGAGGTCGGCAGCCGTCCATCCCGGGCAGTGCTCGATCGGCGTTGCCGCTGCCGCAGCGCGAAAAGCGCGCGAAAAGGCCGCCGTCTCTCGGCGGACGTACGGAATGAATTCGGCAGGTTCCATCAGCGGCCGTAGTGTCGCGGCGCGTAGTACCCGGGGCCCGTTTCCGGCCGGCCTGTTTTCGCCGTCCAGCGCCATTGGGCCGAAATCCGACCTTGCCTGCTTATGACCGGGGGCACACCGTGCAGCCAATCAGCCTGTGCGCGGCCACCGAGGACGAGCAGATCACCGGATGCCGGGAAGAGATCGATTGCCCGGGACATATCGCCTCGCCTCGCGCCCTTGGGAGACAGCAGGAACGGCCTCTGCAAGCCGAGGCTGAGGATAGCGACCAAGGTGTCGTCCAGCCAGCGCATCTCGCGGTCACGATGCATTCCCATAGCGTGGGATCCGTGCTCGTAGCAGCACAGCGCAGGCCCCTCGAAGTCGACGCCATAGCCCGTACGGAGTTCGCGGGACGCGTCGCGGAGGGCAGGGTGGGTGGACGGCTTGCCCATGGCCATCAGCCGGTTCTCCGGCTTTTCGTGGTCGTAGCGCCACGTCGATCCTTGCCGCCACGTGACGTCTTGCGCGAGGTCGGCGAAAACCACGTCGGGATCGCGAACCCAGCCCCGGATGATATCGACCCACGAGGTCTCGTCGAGGCGAAGCCGCTCCGGCCGTCCGCTGACCCAGGGCGCTACCGACAGCGAAGTGTCCACGAGAGGAAGGTACGACGCGACGCCGACAACGTCAGGCGGCGGGAAGTTCGTCCGCGTCGACGATCGAGTATGCATAGCCCTGCTCGGCGAGGAACCGCTGCCGATGGGCGGCGTACTCCTGATCGAGGGTGTCCCGGGCGACGACGGTGTAGAAGGTTGCTGCGTGTCCGTCTTCCTTCGGTCGCAAGATACGGCCGAGGCGCTGGGCTTCCTCCTGCCGGGAGCCGAACGTCCCGCTGACCTGAATCGCGACCGTCGCCTCGGGGAGATCGACCGAGAAGTTCGCGACCTTGCTGACCACCAGGCGGGTGATCTCGCCTTTCCGGAACTGTTCGTAAAGCCGCTCTCGCTCAGCAGTTTTCGTCGAACCTTGAATGATCGGGGCCTCGAGACTTTCGCCCAACTCGTCGAGCTGATCGAGGTACGCGCCGATGATGAGCGTCCGGTCACCGGCATGCCGCTCGACGAGTTTCTTGACCACGCCGACCTTCGAACGCGCGGTCGCGCCGACCTTGTAACGGTCCTCGGGCTCGGCGGTTGCGTACGTCATCCGCTCGCTGTCGGTCAGCGTGACCCGGACCTCCGTGCAGGTAGCCGGAGCGATATATCCCTGCGCCTCAATGTCTTTCCAGGGTGCGTCGTACCGCTTCGGCCCGATCAGCGAGAACACATCGCCTTCCCGGCCGTCCTCGCGAATGAGCGTTGCCGTGAGGCCGAGACGCCGCCGGGATTGGATGTCGGCGGTCATCCGGAACACCGGCGCGGGCAACAGGTGCACCTCGTCGTAAACGATGAGGCCCCAGTCCCGCGCATCGAACAACTCGAGGTGGCGGTAGTTCCCGTTCCGACGGGAGGTCATCACCTGATACGTGGCGATGGTGACCGGCCGAATCTCCTTGCGTTCGCCGGAGTATTCGCCGATCTCTTCTTCGGTGAGGGTGGTGCGCTTCATCAGTTCGTGCTTCCACTGGCGCACGGAGACGGTGTTGGTCACCAGGATCAGCGTGGTGGCCGAGGCGCGCGCCATGGCAGCTGCCCCCACGATCGTTTTGCCTGCGCCACAAGGCAGAACGACGACCCCGGAGCCGCCGTGAAAGAAACCTTCGACCGCCTCGGCCTGGTAGCGGCGCAGTTCCCATCCTTCGTGGGACCGCAACTCGATGGGGTGCGCTTCCCCGTTGACGTAGCCGGCGAGGTCCTCGGCCGGCCAGCCGATCTTGAGCAGCACCTGCTTGAGCCGGCCTCGTTCGGACGGGTGGACGATGATCGTGTCGTCGTCGATGCGCGCGCCCAGCATCGGTTCGGCCTTCTTGTTCCGAACGACCTCGGCCAACACCGCGCGGTCGATCGACCGTAACACCAGACCGTGCGCGGGGTGGTTCTCCAGCCGGAGGCGGCCATAACGGTCCATGGTTTCGGCGACGTCGACAAGGAGGGCGTGCGGTACGGCATAGCGCGCGTAACGGACCAGGGCGTCGACGACCTGCTCGGCATCGTGCCCTGCAGCACGGGCATTCCAGAGTCCCAGCGGCGTCAGCCGATAGGTGTGAACGTGTTCTGGCGACCGCTCGAGTTCCGCGAACGGCGCGATCGCGATTCGCGCCTCGACGGCAAGCGGGTGGTCGACTTCGAGCAGAACCGTCTTGTCGGATTGAACGATCAGCGGACCGCCGGCGGGGTGGGACATGGCTAGAGACCGTTGTCCTCAGCGCGCTTGACGAGGTTGTCGCAAAACTGCGCCTTATTCGACCCGGGCGCGTAGTAGACACCCGCATGCACCACGCCCGAGTTATGGCTGCTCTGGTGCTTCGCGATCTCGTCTTCCTTCTCGAAGACCGCCAGCTTCAGCTCCGGCCGCGACAGCAACAGTGCCCGAGCAGTCGCGAGACCGACCAACCCGCCGCCAACGACGACAACGTCAAAGCGGTCTTCAGTCACCTGTTGAGAATACCTGCGCGTTCATGCGCCGCTCTCGTCGGCGAGGCCCAGCTCGGTGATTCGGCTGAGCAAGAACGTCCGTCGATCTTGGCGTTGTTGGTCGTACGCCGTCAGCAGGCCGCCTCCGAGCCGTTCGGGGTCCACCACTCGACGGCTTTCGCTGCCCTGCGCGTCGACGTAACCGAGGATCACCGGGCGGCGTTCGTCGATCGCCTGTTCCAGCAGCGCGAGGCTCGCGTTGATGCCGCGCGCCCGTAGCGCGGTGGCCGGTGAAACGGCCCGCACCCGGTCCCCGGCACGGATAGCGGACACGATGCGATCGACCATCCGAGCATCCGGAATGCGTTCACCGGAAGGAACGGCGATCGCGCGGGCCGCGCGGGCACCGGTTCGCCGCGCGAGGTTCACCGATCCGTCTTCGCGCTCGCCGATGGGGGAGTAGCCGGCGCCGCGGAGCTGATCGAGGAGGGCGCCAACGCCGAGGGGGGAGACCACGACGGTCGGCGCGATGCGGCGTAGCCGTAGCGAGGCGCAACGGCGATCTGCGACGACCTCCGTGAGCAGAGCCTCGTCGTCGCACCGGATGTATGCGCCCGCACTTCCGATCCGTAGTCGGCCGTGACGGCGAGCCACATCTTCGACGAGATACGAAAGCGCCTGCGGCACAGCGGGTCTGCCGACCTCGCGAAGAAGGTCGAGGATACGCGCGGCGTCCCAGCCGACGTCCAGCGCTCGGCGGATCGTGCGTTCGGTGAATCGGTAGACCGTCGCACCGCCCGGGGACTCGACGTCCGCGAGCGTGGCCAGGTCATCGGCGAGCGACGGCGCCAGCAGCCCGGGGGCGACAGCCGTGAGGTCGGCCTGGAGGAGCAGGTAGTCCACGGGGTGCGGGAGATCGCCGCCGAGAAGCTCGGCTGCGCCGGCCTCGTCGCCCTCCAGTAACGGCCGGGCATACCGCGCGAGCTGACCGCCTGCGGTGATCCCGAGGAACGCCGCCTCCCGCAGCACATCGTCGACCAGTGGGGCGACCTCGGCCCGGAACTGCCTGGGGGAGTGCCACTCCAGCTGGGCGAGCACGCTGTCACGCGTCGGCACCACGTTTGCCGGAAGGTCGGCCAGGACTCGGAGAAGCGTCCGGCGCAGGTCACGAACAGCCGGGTGGTACGCCGCGCCACTGAGCGGCGCGACGGGCTTTTCCCGATCGTCGCGCCGACCGACCAGAGACGGCGCCACCGGCGACTCGATCCACGCTCGCGCGATGAGTGCCCACCGGGATGGGACCGGACTGGCCAGCCACTCGTCGTACGCCGCGGTCGGGGCGAAGCTGGCATCGAGGCTGGTGGTCCGCCCGACAAGTCCTGCGGCACGGGCGGTTTCGAGGACGACGATGCCGTCGCGTTCTTCGGCATCCAACACCTTCGCGAGTGCCTTGACGTCACGTTGAGCCAAGCCGCCGGCTTTGAGTTCGGTGGGCGGGCGCTGTTCCCAGTCGGCCAGGAGAAGTGCGGTCAGTCGTACGGCGTTCGAGGCGACGAGGGCCGACTCGGCTTCAGCGTCCGGCCGTCGAGGCCCTGCCGAGGTGATCGGCGGCGGCGTGGCTGGAACGTCCGGAAGGAGATCAGGCCCGCGAAGGGCCACGCCGACCTCGCGCGGGACTTCTACGGCGGCCGTATCGATCGGCAACAGCAGGCCGCGAGCCAGCAAGCGGCGGACCGGAGACGGGTCGGAGCTGTCCGACGGGACCGACGCGTCAGCGAGCGCTCCGACGGAGCCGCTGCGATCCAAGTGCCGGAGAAGGTCGAGTTCGGCGTCGTCGATCTCGGCCAAGGCCTCGGTGAGGGCTCGGGTCAATCGGCCCGGGAGCGCATCGGGATCGGTCGCGCGCGGCATGCCATAGCGGTCGAGGAGGGCTCCGAGGGCGTCCCGGTCTACGAACCTGAGCAGCGTCGCGAGGGGGCGCCCCAGACCTGCCGGACGGGGTACTGTGCCGGCGACCCCGCTGACGGGCGTCAGTCCGGCATCACTCTCCCAGATGAGCGCCGTCTCAATGAGGCGGGCGACGGCCGCGCGGGCTTCCGGCGCGGCGGCAACGTCGTCGATCAGGACCGGCCGCGCGCCGAGCAGGATGCGGTCGAGTACCGAGAGGACGAACGCGTCGAGCTGGTCCAGAGCCCGCCCGACGTGGCTTCGCTCGCTCGCCCGCAGCGCGAGCACCGAAGAGTCCTGCGGCACCGGTACGACAAGGTCCGGCCGGGCCCTGACCAGACCCTCGAGCTGCTCGTCATCCCACCCGCGAAGCCAGTCGGCGAGGCTGCGCGCGGGCGGCACGCCCGTCCGGCGACCACCCGGGGACGAGTTCGGCGAGGGGGACATCCGACCAACGCTAGCTTCCGGCCTCGCGGGCCGCCGTAAGCGGGGACTTGCTCAGGCCTCCGGCGCGCCCTCGCCCTTCTGGTGGGCGCCGCGTTCGAGCATCTCCTCGTAGTTCGCGGCCTGCTCGGGGCTCACGGTCAGCCCCTCGGCGGCCTCGGCGTCGGCGGCGTTGAACGGTCCACCGTCGCGTCCCTTGACTGCCTCGTCGGCGGCACGGCCCGCCTCCGCGGCTTCCCGATCATCAGCCGTACGGAAGTCGTTCTCGCTCATCTGCCGGTCCTTTCCTCGAGTCGTCTCTGGCGCTGCTCATCCCCTGTTGGACGCGTCCTTGAAACCCCTTTGGCGTGCCGGAACGGTCGGGCGAGAGAACGGCCTCGCGGTGAAGCGCCGCAGGCCGTACCCTTATCGGACTTCCGGCGCGCCGGTGCGGCGCGCTTTTCGCATGTTCAACGGCTTTCGAGCGAATGGCAGGTCCGCAGTGCCCACCGGCAAGGTCAAGTGGTTCGACAGGCAGAAGGGTTTCGGCTTCGTCACCCGCGATGACGGAGGTGACGTCTTCGTGCCCAAAGGCGCGCTGCCGGCTGGCATCGAGGAACTTAAGCCCGGGTCGCGGGTCGAGTTCGGCGTGGCAGCTGGGCGCCGCGGGGAGCAGGCGTTGTCCGTACGGGTTCTCGAGGCACCGCCCTCGTTGGCCTCGGCAGCCACCCCCGAGCGTGGCGAGCGGAAGAATCCGGACGAGCTGCACGCGATGATCGAAGACATGGTCAAGGTTCTGGACACGGTCGAAGAAGACCTGCGCCGGGGCAAGCTACCGGAGCGTGCCCGTGCGCGTCAGGTCGCCAAGATCGTGCATGCGGTAGCGGCCGCGCTGGAGTCCTGACCGCTTAGCCGCTGAGCTGCGCGACGTCGACAGCCGGGGTCAGCCCGGCGTCGGCCGAGCGCCCGAGCAGCCCCTCGACCGCGCGCAGGCCGTCAGCGCCCAGGTCGCGCGTGAACTCGTTGACGTACAGGTCAATGTGTTGCTTGCACACCGCCGGGTCCATCTCTTGGGCGTGCTCGCGGATATACGGGGCAGATCGCGCCGGGTCCGCCCACGCTTGCTCGACCGATTGCCGGATCGCCTGGTCGACGGCGGCGGTGTCGAGCGTCCGCCGCGCCAGGATCGCGCCGAGCGGGATCGCGAGGCCGGTGTCGCCTTCCCACCAGTCGCCGAGGTCAGCGACCTGGGTCAGCCCGTACGCCGGGAACGTGAAGCGGGACTCGTGAATGACCAGGCCGGCGTCGACCGTGCCGGCCTGTACCGCCGGCATGATCTGGTCGAACGGGAGGACCCGGATCTTCGGTCGCAGGTCGTGCTGTGCAGCCCAGAGGCGGAACAACAGGTACGCCGTCGTGCGCTCGCCGGGGACCGCCACCGTCGGCGCGGAACCGAGTGACCCATCGCGCGAGAGCACCAACGGGCCGCAGCCCCGACCTAGGGCGCTGCCCGCGGATAGCAGCCGGTAGTCGTCGAGCAGCCAGGGCAAGGCCCCGTACGACACCTTCACGACGTCCGGTTCACCCCGTGCTGCCCGTTGGTTCAGGACGTCGATGTCGTCGTACGAGGTGACGACGGCGGGGGCGTCCGGGATAAGCCCGTGCGCCCAGGCGTGGAAGACGAACGTGTCGTTCGGGCAGGGAGAAATGGCCAACGACAGGGCAGGCATCGTGATCACGTCCAGTCCGGCGGAGTGGCGAACAGCGCGGCGGCGCCACGCGACAAAGTATCCAGCGCGCCCTCGAGGTCCCAGGCGTTCCGGTCGCGGGGCCCGATGGCGTTGCTCACGGCCTTGATCGCGAAGGCCGGAATGTCGAACGGCCGGGTGGCCGCCACGACGCCCCAGGCCTCCATGTCCTCGACCGCGGGCCCGGGCGTAGGGCAACGCGAAAGTACCTGTACCGCACGGCTTTCCGTGCCGGTGACGGTGGCAACCGTCAGGACGTGCGCGACGGTGGCCTGCGGGAGTCGGGCCAGGATCCGCTTGACGTTCTCCTGCGCCAGCAAACAGGTGGAGTCGCCCATCCCGATCGCTTCTCGCGTCGTGCGCAGCCGACCGTCGGCCTCTTCGATGCCCGTGTCGGCTCGGACGACCGAAGCGCCGACAGCGAGTCCGCCAACGTCGATACCGGAACCGCCCGCGATCCCCATCGAGAAGACCGCTGCGATGTCGTGCTGCGCCAGGAAGTGAGCTGTGGCCGCGGCCGCCTCGGCCATCCCGATACCGCTGACGACGACGAGAAGATCTGCGGCGCAGCGGGTCTCGTACTTCTCGGATGGCCCGGCCTGCGACGGCCCGAGGTCACGTAACACCGCGTCGGCCTCGCGACGAGTGGCCGTAACGACCAGTTGATACGGGCGGGTCATCGGTCGTTCGCCTCGCCCCGACCAGCTCCAGGCGGACCGTCGGTCACCCAGAACGGACGAGTGTCCGGCGGCGGGGCCGCGGGTGCCGGCACGGGTTCGTCCCACTGCGGGGCCGCGGCCGCGCGTCGAGACGGTACGCGAGGCGATCGAGTCGATGCACTACGGCCCCGCAGTCGTGGAGTCTTGACGCCGAAGACCGAGGCGAGAACCGCGGCCAGCATCGCCAGGGTTACGGCGATGAATCCCATCCTGCCGCTGAACGGGATGAGCCCGGCAGCGCCGCCGAAGACCCAGGCCAGCTGGACGGCGGTCTCGGATCGACCGAATGCGGATGAACGTACGTGCTCGCTCACGTCTCGTTGGATGATCGCGTCGAGCGCCAACTTGGCCACCACAGTGGCGAAGCTGGCGACTCCGGCTAACGCGAGCGCGCCGCCGAAGCTGAAGAACACCGCCGCGGCGATGGCGGACAGCAAGGCCAGCACGTTCGAGGCCGTGATCAGGACCTCGGGTTGTTTGCGACCGGCCGCTCGCCCCACGACGAGCCCGAGCGCGTTGCCCGCGGCGACCGCACCGGCCAAGAAACCCAGTGCGGTCAGGCCCTTGCCCGACGACCGCAGGTAGAACGCCAGGAACAACGTCAGGAAACCGACCATCGCCCGAAGCGGCAGCACCCCTCGGAGCGCGGCCGGGACGTTGCCGAGCGCACGTTCCCCGCGGGGGTGCGTACCGACGAAGGCGCCGCCCAGTCCGCTGGCGGGCTGTTCGTCGGGGGCAGCCGGCACGTCGACGTGCTTGGGCAGCTTCCAGACCAGGAAGATCGCGGCCACGAAGACCAGCGAGGCGACGCGCAGCAGCATGCGGTAGCCGAGCAGTCCGCTGATCCCGGCCGCGACCGGGGCGATGAGGATCGAACCCATCGTCGACGCGAACTGCAGCCGTGAGTTGACGACGACGAGTGACTCGCCCGGCGGAACGATGCGCGGGACGACCGCGCTACGGGCGACGCCGAAACCTTTGGAGAAGACCAACGACGCGAGCGCGAGCGGGTAGATCGTGATGTCGCCGGCATGGGCGGCGAGCATCCAGGCGATGATCGCGCGCGCCACCAGGGTGACGGTGAGCGACGCCCGCCGCGCCCGGCCGAACCTGTCGAGCAGCGGCCCGATGACGGGCGCGATCACGGCGAACGGCGCGATCGTCGTGAGCAGGTAGAGCGCCACCTGGCCGCGGGCCTGGCCGGTCGGGACCGCGAAGAACAGCTTGTTCGCGAGCGCGATCGCGATCATCGCGTCCGCGGCGGAGTTGATGATGTTGAGGTCGGATGTGCCGGTCAGCCCGGATTCGCGAGCGCCGCCACGGCTGGCCCGATCACGGAAGAGCTGAAAGAGCTCCCGGATCAGTTCCATGCGTCCAGTCTGACCTGAGAGGATGACTGCTGTGAGCAATCCCCCCTCCACCACGGCGCCCTCCCGGTTGGACAAGGCGCTGGTCGACGCCGTCGAGCAGGCGCTGGCTGCCGCACGAGAGGAAGCCGGGCCCCAAGGTCGCCTCGGCCAGCATCTCGGCGCGGTTCCGGCTCCGGCCTCCGACGGAGCGAAGGCCGTCTGCCACGCGTTCGTCTGTGACGACCCCGGATACGTCGGCTGGTACTGGGCCGTCACGCTGTCGCGCGCGCCGCGAAGCAAGACGGTCACCGTCGACGAGGTCGTGCTGCTGCCCGGCCGGGATTCGATCTTGGCGCCGCCGTGGGTGCCCTGGTCGGAGCGGCTCCGGCCGGGGGACGTCGGCCCGGGCGACATCCTGCCGACCGCCGCCGACGATCCGCGCCTGACGTTGCGCCAGGCCGACACCGAAGGCTGGATCGACGAGTCGCTGTGGCTCGAACTCGGGCTGGGTCGCGCCCGGGTGCTGTCCGCCGATGGCCGTGAGTTGGCTGCAAATCGGTGGTACGAGGGGGACGCGGGCCCGTACAGCGACATTGCGAAGGTTGCCCCGCGGACCTGCGAGTCCTGCGGTTTCTACGTCGGGTTGGTGGGCGCACTCGGCCGGGTGTTCGGTGTCTGTGCGAACGAGTGGGCGAGTGACGACGGCAAAGTCGTTGCTGTGACCCACGGCTGCGGCGCGCACTCCGAAGCCGAGGTCATGCCGTCCGCCCGTCCCGCCCGGCTCCAGATGGACGACAACGACATGATCGATGAGACGGACAGCCCGGCCGCCCACCTGGCCGCGCATGCGCCCGGCTCGGTCGAAGACGACGAACCAGGCGAAACCGGCGGCCACTCCTGACGCTCGGCGACGCGGGCCCCGTCGACGAAACCGCGCTGGCCGCCTTTCGCGACCAGGTACTGGCGGGTTGGTCAAGCACGCCGGCCCGGTTCCGCGAGGACGCGAACGCCGAACAGGACGCCGCCATCGGTGGTTACGCCGATCGCCTCGTCGTCGAACTCGTTCAGAACGCCGCCGATGCCGCACCTGCGGCGGGTGGTCGTTGCTTGTTCCGCTGGCGCCCGGACGGACTGCTCGTCGCGAACACCGGGCATCCGCTCACCGGCGTGGGCGTCTTGAGCCTGTCGACGCTGCGTGCCTCCGCGAAGGCTGCCGATGCCCGCTCGGTCGGCCGCTTCGGGGTTGGCTTCGCCGCCGTCCTCGCGGTGACCGACGAGCCCGAGATTCACTCGAGCGGCGGTCCCTCCATCCGGTGGTCGGCACCGGCTACGGCCGGCGTCGTTGCCGAACTCCCGAGCCTCGCCCGCGATCTCGCCGCTCGCGGCGGGCACGTTCCGGTCCTCCGCTTGCCGTTCAGCGCGCCGCCGCGGGATATCCCGGCTGGCTACGACACCGCGGTGTGGTTGCCCTGGCGCGATGCGGGCGCCGCGGATCTGGCCGCGCGGCTGCTGGCCGATGTCGATCCCACTCTCCTGCTCGGCCTGCCCGGCCTCGCCGAACTGCTCGTCGAGGTGCCGATCGGCGACCGGCGGTGGACCTGCCGCTGGGACGGCCCGGACGCGACGCTCGACGGACGTCGGTGGCTCGGGGCCGCGATCCGGGGCGAGGTTCCGCGAGACGTTGCCCAACCGCGTCCGGCGGAGGAGCTAACCGAGACTTCGTACGAGGTCCGGGTCTACGTCCCGTCCGACGGGGCGAGCCTTCCGATCGGCGTCGCCCGGGTGTTGCGGGCGCCCACGATCACCGACGAACCGGTCGACCTGCCCGCAGTGGTGTTCGCCTCGGTGCCGCTCGAGCCCACGCGCCGCCGCATCCTTCGCGGACCGACGAGCGATCTGATCCTTGCGGCGGCCGGCCGGTGCCTCGCCGGGCTTGCGGTCAGGACGGACGACCCGTTGGCGCTGGTGCCAGTGGGCTTCCCGGGGGGTGACGTCGACGCCGCGATCCGGGAGGCCGCGCTCGCCGCGTTCCGCTCGATTCCACTGGTGGACGGCCTGCCGCCCGATCGCTGCTCGTACCTCGACCTCGGGGATGCGTCCGGACCGATCGCTGACCTGCTTGGGGGCCGGGTCGCTGGACTTCTGCCCGCGCAGTGGACGTGGGCGGCTCACCTCCCCGCGCTGGCTGCGCTGGAGGTTCGACGGATCGATACGGCAGCCGCCATCGCCCTCCTTGCCGCGCGGTCCACGGAACCCGACTTCTGGCGGCAGGCATACGGCGCGCTCGAACGGGCTCCGGATCGCGAAGCGCTGGGGGCATTGCCCGTACCTCTTCTGGACGGCCGGATCGTGACCGGCGCACGGGGCGCCCTCTTGCCGCAGGGCGCGATTCCCGCTGGGCTCGAAGCGCTCCCGGTCCGGTTGGTTCATCCGGCCGCGGCACACCCGCTCCTCGAGCGGCTGGGTGCCAGAACCGCCTCTGCCGCAGGCCTTTTGGCCGACCCTGCCGTACGCCAAGCCGTCGAGGCCAGTGCCGATGACGAAGCCCCGTTAGCCCTGTCGCGGGCGGTCGCCGCTCTCGTCGCCGAGGCGGGGGCGGGCATCAACGAACACCCGTGGCTCGCTGCCGTGGCGCTGCCGGCCGCAGGCGGCGGTTTCGAGGCCGCGGCCGATCTGGTCTGGCCGGACAGCGCGATGGAGTCGTTGCTCGACCCGGAGGCCGGGTTCCGGCGTCTTGATCCGCCGGTCTGGCTCGATCGGCGGATTGCCGGGTCGCTCGGCGTTGCCGACCTCCCGGTCGTTCATCGCTTTGTCGACGTATCGCTGCCACTCGAGCCGGATAGCCCGTTGGCGGACATCGACGGCATCGAGGACTGGGCCGAGGATCTTCTGGCATTCCTCGATCGACCCGAGGTGCACCTGCCGGAGATCGCGGTGATCCACGACCTCGATGCCATCGCTGACGTGGCCGGTCTGCTCGGACTGGCCCGGCAGGAGCCGGATCTGCGGCAGGCCATCGTCGCTCCGGTTCGGATCGGGAAGCTCGAGTTTCGTTCGTACGCCGCCTGGTGGCTATCCACTCAGCCGGTCCTCGGTGGCCTCCGGCCGATCGACTGCCGACTGCCGGATGAGTCATTGCTGTCCGGGCTGTACGAGCCGGCGCCGGCAGATATCGATTCGGAACTGTTGGCCGCGTTGGGCGTCCGCCGGGGCATTGCCGACGTGCTGACTACCGCCGCCGACCTCGACGATCTGCTCGCCAGACTGGGGGACAGCCGGCGATCTCCGGCTACCGAGGACGTCGCAGCTCTGCACGCGGCCATTGCTGACGCATGGGCGGATCGCCTGGACGACGCCCCACCGCCACCTGTTGCGGTGCGAGCCATCGGCCCCGACGGCCGGGTCGCTGCGTATCCGGCGGAGGAATGTGTCGCCGTCGATTCCCCGGATGTCATTCCGCTGCTCCGGCAGGCCGGCAGGGCCGCGCTGCTGGCCGGTGTCGCCGATGCATCGGTGCTGGCCAACCTCCTCGACATCGAGCTGGCGTCCGACCTGAGCTGGCCGATGCCTGCCCCGGGGGTCAGATCGCCTGTGCCACAGGTTCTTCGGAGCATCCTGTCGAGTGCGCCCGCTACGTACCAGGCGATCGCCGAGGGGCCGGCGCCGTGGCGATATGTGGACGGGACCTTGTTCGCGACCGCTGCGGGGCTCGCCCCAGGGGTGGCGTGGGCAGCGGGTCGCTGGGAACGCCGCCATCTGCTTCGCGTAGCGCTCGAAACGCCGCACGATCTGCCCGCCGCGACGCTGGAGGAGTTATCCGACCCCGGGCGGTACCGGTCGGGTCGAGGCCTTGCGCAGGGCTAGCCGATTGCGCCGCCGTACGCAGTAGCCGACGCCGAGCAGCCCGAGCCCGAAACCCGTTGCCGCGCAGGCGATCCACCACAGGTGACCGTCTGCGCGGAGGTCGCCCTGCCGTGAGACGAGCACCACAAGCGCGACAAGCCACACCCCGGTGCCGATGCCCACGACGAGGACGCCGTCGTGGCCGACCGGTTTGATCTCGGCCTCGTCCTCGCGCACGGCGTCAGCCTAGCTCGCAAGGTGCGTACTCCGTCAGCCAAGCTCATAAGCTATGCATGACAATATGAGCGTGACCATTGAAGCCGATACCGCGCAGATGCTCAGCCACTTGCGGATCGCAGTCATGCGGTTGGCCCGAAGGGTGCGAACACAGGGATTGGACGAATCGGGCTGCACGGTGAGCCAACTTGCTGTCCTGCGCACAGTGGCTGCGTACGGTTCGATCAGTCCGCGCGAGTTGGCCGCGCACGAGCGGGTGCAGCCGCCGTCGATGACGCGTGTACTCGCGCACCTCGAGAACATGGGTCTGATCGCTCGGGCGCCACATCCCACCGACGGTCGACAGACAATCATCACAGCAACGGAAACCGGGCGCGACCTCGCCGAAGCCGATCGGCGTCGACTCGACGCCTGGCTCTCGCAGGGCGTCGCTGGCCTTGAACAAGACGAGTTGGACGTCCTTGCACGCGCCGTTCCGGTGCTCGAGCGACTGGCGCAGCAGGCATGAGCCCTGCACTACGTGCACTGCGTATCCGTAACTTCCGGTTGTTCGCGTCCGGTCAGGTGGTTTCCCAGACCGGAACCTGGATGCAGCGCACCGCCCAGGACTGGCTCGTGCTGTCACTTTCCGGGGACAGTGGGCTGGCACTCGGGATCGTGACCGGCTTGCAGTTCCTGCCGATGTTCTTGTTCGGGTTGTACGGCGGCGTTGTCGCCGACCGGTACAGCAAGCGGCAGATCCTCATGGCGACGCAGATCGGTCAGGGGCTGTTGGCTCTGATCCTCGGGGTGTTGGACGTCGCTGGTGCGGTTTCGCTCTGGCAGGTCTACGTCTTGGCTTTCGGACTCGGGGCGGTGTCCGCCTTTGACCAGCCCGCCCGGCAGACCTTTGTCGAGGAGATGGTCGGTAAGGATGATCTGCCGAACGCCGTCAGCATCAACTCGATGACGTTCAGCGCGGGTCGTGTCATCGGACCGGCCATCGCCGGCCTGCTGATCAGCGGTGTCGGCACCGGCTTGGTCTTCCTGCTGAATGCGGCGTCGTTCGTAGCTGTTCTGACCGGTCTGCAGCTGATGCGTGTGGGCGAGCTGCGCATCATCGAGCCGTCACCGAAGGCAAAAGGGCAACTACGCGAGGGGATCCACTACGTTCGTCAGCACGACCGATTGCTGCTGCCGATCGTTCTCGTCGGCATCGTCGCAGCCTTCGGATTCAACTTCCAGGTCACCTTGCCGCTGATGGCAAAGGTGGCGTTCCACCGTGGAGCCAGTTCCTACGGCCTGGCAAGCAGTGCCCTCGCGATTGGTGCTCTGCTCGGCGCATTGACCTCCGCCCGGCGATCCGGTTTGGGCAAGAAGCCGGACGCGCGAGACTATCTGAAGGCAGCCACCGCCTTTGGGGTCCTCGAGGCGCTCTCCGGGTTCATGCCGAACTACTGGCTGTTTGCGGCCTTGTTGATCCCGACCGGCATCACCTACATGGTCATGCTCATCTTCACCAACACCGCGCTGCAGTTGACCGCCGATCCACAGTTCCGCGGCCGGGTGCTCGGCATCTACATGTTGATGTTCGCGGTCGGTACTCCACTGGGGGCACCGCTGATCGGGGCGATGGGTGAGGGCCTCGGGGCGCGTTCGCCGCTGATCATCGGCGGCGCGGTCTCAGCAGCGACCGCCGTCGCGTGTTACGGCTACCTAGCACGCCATCGCCGCACGCAGGCAGCGGAAGCCGAAAAGCCGACCGACGCCGTGGACGCGGCAACCGCCGAGGAAATCGCCGAGGAGATGGCGGGCTGAACTCGGCGCAGATCTAGGACAGGGCCGAGACGACGTAGTCGACGCAGGCGGTCAACGACCGCACATCGTCCGGTTCCACGGCCGGGAACATGCTGATGCGCAGCTGGTTACGGCCGAGCTTGCGGTACGGCTCCGTGTCGACGATTCCGTTGGCGCGCAGCACCTTTGCGACGGCAGCGGCATCGACGCCAGCGACGAAGTCGATCGTGCCGACGACCGGTGAACGCTTGACCGCGTCGGTGACGTAGGGCATAGCGAACTCGGCCGCCTCCGCCCAGGCGTACAGGTGTGAGGATGACTCGGCGGTCCGAGCCGTCGTAAACGCCAAGCCGCCGTTCACGTTCATCCAAGAAATCTGCTGCTCCATCAGGAACAACGTGACGAGGGCCGGAGTGTTGTAGGTCTGCTCGAGGCGGGAGTTCTCCAGCGCCGTCGTCAGCGAGTACGAGGTCGGAATCCAGCGGCCCGAGGCCTCGATCTGCGCGATCCGCTCGATCGCGGCCGGCGAGCAGAGGGCGAACCACAGCCCACCGTCGGACGCGAAGCACTTCTGCGGCGAGAAGTAGTACACGTCGAATTCGGCTGCGTCGACGGCGATGCCGCCCGCACCCGACGTCGCGTCGACGATGGTCAGGGAGTCCGCAGCGTCCACCTTGCGAATCGGCATCGCGACACCGGTCGACGTCTCGTTGTGGGTGAGCGCGTAGACGTCGACGCCGTCCTCAGGCTTCGCCTCCGGGTGGTCGCCCGGGTCAGCTTTGATGATCGTTGGCTCGCCAAGGAAAGGAGCTTCCTGCGCAGCGGCGGCGAACTTCGACGAGAACTCGCCGAACGAAAGGTGCTGGGAGCGCTCGCGAATCAGCCCGAACGTGGCGATGTCCCAGAACTCGGTTGCGCCGCCGTTGCCGAGCACGACTTCGTAGCCCTCGGGCAGGGCGAACAGCTCGGCGAGGCCCGCCCGAACCTTCCCGACCATGTCCTTGACCGGCTTCTGCCGGTGCGACGTCCCGAGGTACGACGTGCCCGAGGCGGCGAGCGCGGCGAGCGCTTCCGGCCTGACCTTCGAAGGTCCGGCGCCGAAGCGCCCGTCCGACGGCAGGAGCGAGGTAGGGATCGAGATGTCAGGCGTGGTCACGACCACAGGATAGGCACCTCGTCTCAGACGCTATCGGCCGCCCTCGGGCCTGGACCGACATAGCGAGCGGACGGGCGGATCAGCTTGCCGAGGCGCTTTTGCTCAAGAACGTGCGCGCTCCAGCCGGCCGTCCGCGCGCAGGCGAACATCGAGGTGAACAACGGCGCCGGGACCTCAGCGAAGTCGAGCACAACGGCAGACCAGAACTCGACGTTCGTCCGCAGCGGCCGATCCGGTTTGCGGGCGGTCAGCTCGGCGATGGCCGCGTCCTCCAGCTTCTCGGCAACCTCGTAGCGGCGCGAGCCGAGCGCCTTCGCGGTACGCCGAAGGACTCGGGCGCGCGGGTCCTCAGCGCGATAGACCCGATGGCCGAAGCCCATCAACTTGTCCCCGCGGTCAAGAGCGCGGCGAACCCAGCGGGTGGCGTCACCCTCCGCCTCGACTTCGTCGAGCATCGCCAGGACGCGGGACGGCGCACCGCCGTGCAGCGGCCCGGACAGGGCGCCGAGCGCCGAGGACAGACACGCCGCCGCGTCCGCGCCGGTTGACGCAACGACCCGCGCGGTGAAGGTCGACGCATTCGCGCCGTGCTCGGCTGCCGATACCCAGTAGGCGTCGACCGCTTCGACGTGCTTCGGATCCGGCTCGCCGCGCCAGCGGACCATGAACCGTTCGGTGATCGTTTTCGCCTCGTCGACCCGGCGCTGCGGCACGGCGGGTACGCCCTGCCCGCGCGCGGCCTGGGCGACGAACGACAACGCGGTCACGGACGTGCGCGCCAGGTCGTCCCGGGCCTGTTCGTCGCTGATGTCGATCAACGGGCCGAACCCCCAGAGCGGCGCCAGCATCGCGAGCGCGCTCTGCAGGTCGACCCGGACGTCGCCCGAGTGCACCGGCACGGGAAAAGGTTCGGCCGGCGGCAGGCCCGGTTCGTACGACCCGTCGACGAGCAGACCCCACACATGTCCGAAGTCCCTCGAGCCGACCAGATCCTCGAGGTCGACTCCTCGATAACGGAGGGCGCTGCCCTCCTTGTCCGGCTCTGCGATCTCGGTCTCGAAGGCGACGACGCCCTCCAGGCCGGGTACGAACCCCGGGTCTCGCATGGCTGGTTCGGTCATGGCCACTCCTCTCACGGTTAAATGATGCCCTCATGCAAACCGACGCTCCGCCTGCGCCGACCCGGCCGCGGACGATGCGGGAGCAGTTCAGCCGGATAGCGCTCGACACCGTTCCGTTACGCGAATCGCAGGAATTCCGGCGTCTGTGGACCGGTCAGGCGATCACCTTCACCGGTACCCAGATCACGAACGTCGCGGTTCCGGTCCAGGTCTACGCCATGACCCACTCTTCCTTCGCGGTCGGCGCGCTCGGGTTCGTCGCCCTGATACCCCTGATCTTTTCGGGGCTCGTCGGGTCGACGTTGGTCGACGCGTTCGATCGCCGCAAGATCGCACTAGCCACCGCAAGTCTTTTCGTCGTCGCCTCCGGATTGCTGGTCTTGCAGCAACAGCTGCATTGGCGGCAGCTGTGGTTGCTCTACCTCGTCGTGGCCATTCAGAACGGCATGACCGGAATCGACTTTCCCGCCCGGCGGACCTTCATCCCGCGTCTCTTGCCACCGGCCCAGATCCCGGCCGCGAACACGTTGACAGCGCTGTCCAACAACGTGGGCCTCACCGGTGGACCGCTACTCGCGGGATTGGTCATTGCGACGAGTGGCCTGGGACTGGCCTACTTCCTCGATGTCGCGAGCTTCCTCGGGTCGCTCTATGCGTTGGTACGGCTTCGCCCGATGCCGCCGCTCGAGGGCGGGACCAAAGCGGGAATCGCCTCCACGCTAGAAGGTTTTCGTTTCCTCAGGGGTCAGCCGATCGTCCTGATGACGTTCGTCGCGGACATCGTGGCGATGGTCTTCGGGATGCCGCGCGCGCTGTTCCCGGCGCTCGCCGAGCACAGATTCCACGGAGGCGGCGGAACCGTGGGGATCTTGTACGCGGCGATCGCGGCCGGCGCGGTCCTCGGTGCGCTGTTCGGCGGGTGGGTCTCGCGCATCTCCCGCCAGGGGGCTGCGGTCGTCATCGCCATCGTGCTGTGGGGCCTGGCTATCATCGGGTTCGGCCTGACCTCGTCGCTGGTGATCGGCGTGATCTTCCTGGCCGCGGCGGGGATGGCTGACTTCGTCAGCGCGGTCTTCAGGTCATCGATCGTGCAGTTGGCGGCACCGGACTCGCTGCAGGGCCGGATGCAGGGCGTTTTCACCGCGGTCGTCGCTGGGGGACCGCGACTCGGGGACGCTGAGGCAGGCGCGGTCGCCTCAGTCGCGGGATTGGAATTCGCTGTCGTATCAGGGGGTATCGCCTGCATCGTTGCCGTGATCGGCCTTGCGTACGCCGTCCCGAGCTTCTTCCGCTACCGCGCCCCGACGTAGTTTGACGACAAGGTCCAGGCACACTGAGCGCATGATCGACGAACACGCCGTCTTCACCATTCAGGCAGGGCAGGAAGGCGCATTCGTGGCCGCGTACGAACAAGCTCGGCCGCTCCTGCTGGCGGCGGGCGCTTCCGACGTGGTGATGTCCCGCTGCGTCGAGCATCCGTCCCGCTTTCTGCTGCGTGCCAGGTGGGACAGCCTGGAGGCGCACATGGAGGGGTTCCGCGGATCGCCTGCCTTCGGACAATGGCGCGGCCTGATCGGGCCGTTTTTCGCCGCGGATCCCGAGGTCACGCACTACACCGTCGTACGGTCGTAGCTACGCCTCACGGCCGGTCAGCGCGGCATGCGCGGTGCGCAGGTCGGCGACAAAGCCGGCGTATGCGTCGTCGCGTGCCTCGGGCGCGGTGCGCAGGATCGCACTGGGGTGCAACGTCGCGAGGAGTCGGGCGTTCGTTCCGGCGGGTCCATTGATGAGCCGTCCGCGTTCGCGCGTTACCCGGAAGTCGTTTCCTAACAGAGACTTTCCGGCAGTCGCCCCCAGGAGCACCACCACCTCCGGCTTGACGGCCCGCAGCTCGGCGGTGAGCCAAGGCCGGCACGCTCGTACGTGGTGAACGTCAGGTGTCTGATGGATACGGCGGCCCGACGATGCCAGCGTGAACCGGAAGTGCTTGACGGCGTTGGTGACATAGACGCCGGTCTTGTCGATGCCCGCCTCCTCGACGGCCTTGACGAGGAGCCGGCCGGCGGGGCCCACGAACGGCAGTCCGCGCTGATCTTCGACATCGCCGGGCTGCTCGCCGATCAGCATCATGCGGGCGTTCGCGGGCCCACGGCCGAAAACGGTCTGGGTAGCCGGGCCGTATAGCTCGCAGGCCTCGCAATGTGCTGCGGCAGAGGCAAGTTCGGCCAGATCGGTCGATGCCGGCGGCGTGGCCAGTCCTTCTTCGATCATGCTCGGATCTCTTCGTACCGGCGCAGGGTTTCTGCGCGTTCCTCGTGGTGATCGACCATCCTTGCGGGGTAGCCCTTCGGCGGCGAGGGGAGGGCCCACGGTTCGTGGACCGCGACGCCGTCGATAACCCGCAACTCTGGTCCATAACGCCGGACGTAATCGCCTGTTGGATCGTACTTCTTGCCTTGGACGACAGGGTTGACGCCGCCGGGGGCGGCATGGTGTACGACGGCGGGGATCACCCGGCGAGGGTCGCCGTGCAGAACCGACAGACCGCCGGCGGCATCCGCCGAGGTGATCGCGTGGGCAGCGCTGGCTGGTCGAACAGGCGGACGTCACGGCGTAGCCACAGCACGCTGTTCGGCTCATCGGCCGGGTTCGGTCTCGGCGGCTCGTTGCGGTTCGGCACGATGATGCGAGCTTAGGGAGAACCGCGCCGGTCATGGGACGACCGATTTCGCTCGACATGTACTTCGCCGTCGGGCGGGCTGAAACCTCCGTCCAATAGGGCGAATCACGCTCTGTGTTCGTTCGTTTACAGCTCGGTGACGGTGGGTGAGGTACGGGTAGGTGGGCCCAGATTCCGCGGTTACAGTGGCTCCACTGGCCAGTCGCAAGTAGCCGTCATCTTCGTCATTTCAGTCGAAGTTCGCTCGTGCTTCGGGGCCAGCGAACCGTGGGAACGAGCGGGCGAGGAGTGGCGTGCAGGTGGCAGGCGAGGAGCGCGACGAAGCTCAGCCGCCAGCCAGCCGTGTCGCCGACCGCGACCTCCTGTGGGTCGAGAGTGTGAGCGAGCGGTTGCTCGGGCAAGCCGCCCCACGCGCCTGGGAACGTGCCTTCTTTCGGCCAGAAGCGACCGAACAGCCCCAGTACCCCGGCCAGCGGCCCCCCGCTCAGCCCTCTGTGCAGCCCCCGGTTCAGCCGGTAGCCCCACCGGCGTCCGGTTCGCACACGCCCACCCCGCCGGCCCAGCCGGCGTCCCGCCCCGCCCCGCCGGTGCCGCCCGCTCCGCCTGCCGCCGGCGTGACTCCACCGCCTGCCGCTCCCTCACGGGTCTCCTCGTGGCCGCCACCGTCGATGTCGTCTGAAACCCCGGTGACCTACCTCGCTGAAGGCGATGCCGAGTGGCGACAGGACTTGGAGCCCGAATTCCCGGAGGGGGACGAAGAGGACGCCGATCAAGCCGAGCGCAATGACGAGGCGCCGGATGTCGTCATCGACATCACCGACAAGGCGCAGGCCGAGCAACCGCAGGTCGCCGTCCGGCCTGATCGGATCGACGATCAAATGCTGCGGCTCGCGCTGCGGAGCGGCGATACGACCTTGGCGAGTGCCGTACTGCTGCTCCTCGAGGAGCGTTCGCATGATCGTCAGTACATCGCCACCCTGGAAACTGCGCTCCGGGCCCTGATTGCTCAGGTGGACCGAATCGACGCCCCCGATCACGAACTTGCCGTGACTGCACGGCTGTTGCGCCGTTTCGTCGATCACTAGCCGTTAGCATCGACGGGTGTCCGACCCTGCGCAGGACGTTCCGGCGCCGTCAGCCGAGACCGAAGTCCCCGATGCGCGCGATGTTCGGGTTCCGATTTTGCTCGCCGGCGCCGCTGCCTGGTGCTGGCGCATCCTGGTCATTCTGGCGGCGTTCTATCCGCTCCTGCTGCTCATCGAGCACCTGACGCTGCTGGTCGTTCCGTTCTTGGCGGCACTGCTGAGCGCCGCTCTGCTTTCGCCTATCGCACTGGGTCTTCGGCACCGAGGGGTGACCCGCGGCTGGTCGACGTTGATCACCATGGTGTTCGCGCTGGTGGTGCTCGGGTCGATCGGCTTCTTCGTGACGAACCGAGCGATCGCCGGATATCCCGCTTTCGCCGACCAATCAAGCGATGCGGTCAGACAGATCCAAAACGTGCTCACGGGTGCGCCCTTCCACCTCGATCGGTCGTCCGTCGAAAACGTCGGCAGCACGATCACCGACCAGCTGAACAAGCACCGCGGCCAGCTCGCGTCGGGTGTGATTCAAGCCGGTCGCACGGCGCTCGATGTGCTAACCGGACTGGTGCTCTGGCTCTTCATCACGGTCATGCTCATCTATGACGGGGATCGCATCTGGGCCTGGGTCGTACGGCTGTTTCCTGAGGGTGCTCGCGAGCGGGTAGTAGGGAGCGGCCACCGCGCGTGGCGGACCTTGTCGGGTTACATCACCGGCCAGTTCATCGTTGCGCTGTTCCACGCCATGGCGATCGGCGTCACGCTCGCGATCCTTCAGGCACCGTTGATCGCGCCGCTTGCGCTGCTCGTCTTCGTGGGCAGTTTCGTCCCGATCATCGGCGCCCTCGTCTTCGGCGCCTTCGCCGTCCTGGTCACGTTGGTGGCGGGCGGGGTCGTCAAGGCGTTGATCTTGCTGATCGTTCTCTTGGTGGAGAACCAGGTCGAAGGTCATGTGCTGCAGCCGTTTGTGGTCGGTCGTTACGTCCGGCTGCATCCGCTGGCGATTGCGGCCACGCTGACTGCCGGCGCGTTGCTCGCCGGTCTCCCCGGCGCGATCTTCGGGGTGCCGCTCGTGGCCGCACTGAACGCGGTCGTCAAGTTCCTCGCCGGCCGGGAGGACATCGACGGCAACCTGATCTTGCCCGATGACTCAAGCGGTCTCGACCCGCCCGCAACGAAGGCACCGGGCCGGGTCGGATCCGCGCCGTGAGTGGCCAGCAGTCGGCGGTCGACCGCGCGGCGGACGACGGCCTGGCCGGGCTCGATTGGCACCGGCCGTCCGAGCGACTTGTCGGGGTCCGCCGGCTCGAAGTCGCTGTGGTTGCGGCACTTCCGCTTCTCCTTGGCGTGCTCATCCCGCTCATCGTCGGTGCGCCGTGGGTCGCCCTCGCGGTGGGCGGTCTGGTCCTTGCCCTGTCGCTCGTCGCTGAGTTCCTGTTCCGGCGACGCATCGCCTCCTGGGCATACGCGGAACGCGAGGACGACCTCGTCTTTCGCCGCGGGTTGCTCGTCAAGCGGCTGACCGTCGTGCCGTACGGGCGGATGCAGTTCGTCGATGTCGTCGCGGGGCCATTCGAGCGGACGTTCGGCATCGCCAGCGTGCACCTGCATACGGCCGCGGCCGCGACGGACGCCCGTATTCCAGGCTTGACGGCTGAAGACGCGGTCCGGCTTCGTGACGCGTTGACGGCTCTGGGCGAAGCGCGCGCAGCAGGCTTGTGAGCACCGGCGACGAGTCGCAGGACGTCCGCGACAGCTGGTTGCTCGGTTCCGGCTCAGGACCCTGGCGTCGGCTGCATCCGTTGTCGCCGGTTGTCCGCGCCGGTAGGGGCCTCGTTCCGCTGTTGGGTTTCTTTCTGGTCCGGCTCCTCGCGCAGAAGGGTGTCGACTACGGGCGGTTGGTCGCTGACGGGATTGTCGTCGCCGTTCTGCTGATCCTCGGCCTGATCTCCTGGCTCGTCACCCGATGGCGGGTGGAGAACGGCGTCCTGCACGTCGAGACTGGCCTGCTCCGTCGCCGATCCCTGCGCTATCCGCTGGGCCAAGTCCAAGCGATCGACCTTGTCCAGACCGGAATAGCCCGGCTCTTCGGGCTCGCCGAGCTCCGGCTGCGAATGGCCGGTGGGGCTGACCGGGGCGGGGGACGCCTCCAATCATTGCGGCTGAGCGAGGCGCATACCGTTCGGGCGGAACTCCTCGCGGTCGGGCAGTCCATGGCAGCCGGATCGGTTCCCCATGCCGTGGTCCACACGCCGGCGCCCGGAGTCGAATCAGCCGAGGATGGGCCGCGGCCCGAGCGGGTGCTGTTCACCGTGCCCACCGGCCGCCTCGTCGGATCGATCGCGCTGACCGGTTTCGGGTTGCTCGTCTGTGTCTTGGTGCTAGCCGTTCTTGTGCTGGGCGTCGTGGCGCCTTCGGCGGTCGGCCCGGTGTTGAGCAGTGCGGCGGTCGCACTGGTCGGCGTCGGCACCGCCTTTTACCGCCGGCTCAACGGCGAATACAAGCAGACGGTCGCGATGACGCCGGGAGGGTTCCGCCTTGCTTCGGGCCTGGTGGAGAAGACCACCGAAACGATTCCGGTCGGACGGGTCCAAGGAATTCGGCTCGTCGAGCCGCTGCTTTGGCGTCCCGCGGGTTGGTGTCGTCTCGAGGTCGAGGTGGCCGGCAAGCGGGTCCGCGAGGAGAACAGCTCCCAAGGCCGTCAGCGGCGGGCACTCCTTCCGGTCGGCTCGCCGGCTGAGGCGCAGTCGCTCCTGACCGAGCTGCTGCCGGCTGCGCCGACCATCACACATCGCCCACCCGGCCGCGCCCGATGGAAGGCCCCGTTGTCGTACCGCAACCTTGGGTGGGGAGCGAACAGCGAATGCGTCGTGACCCGTAGTGGCCGGCTACGCCGGACGACGCATTGGGTTCCGCTCGAGAAGGTCCAGAGCCTGCGGCGGGTCGAGGGACCTGTTCAGCGCGTACTCGGACTCGCCGGCCTGCATCTGGATACGGCCGGCCGTAGCATCCATGCCTTGATCCGCGACGAATCGGTAGCGGCCGTCGACGACCAGCTCGGCCGGCTTCCGCAACTGTGCCGGGCCGCCCGGGAACGGCGACGTCCGCAGGAAGTGAAGGGGCCGTGATCCGCTACTCGTCCGTCGCCGCAGGAGTCATCCTCGGAGGTCTTGGCGCCGCGGCGTCGATCCTCTTCTCGCCCTGGTGGTCGTTCGCCGCGGTACCGCTGCTGGGCGTCGCTTTGGTCGGGCTGTACGACCTGCTGCAGCCGCGGCACAGCGTATTGCGGAACTATCCCGTGTTCGGGCATTCCCGGTACGCACTCGAGGCGATTCGCCCTGAGCTGCAGCAGTACTTCATCGAACGGAACTACGACGGCCGGCCGTTCGACCGCGACACCCGCACGGTCATCTACGAACGCTCGAAGGGGATCCACGGCGAGCAGGCGTTCGGGACCGAGCGCGACGTCAACGAGGTCGGCTACGAGTACCTCGTGCACTCGATTCTCCCCGTGCCGCAGCGGGATACGGCGCCGCGCGTGATGGTCGGCGGCCCGGACTGCAGGCAACCGTACGAGATGTCGCTTCTCAACGTTTCGGCGCTGAGCTTCGGTGCGATGTCCGCGAACGCGATCCGCGCGCTGAACAAAGGCGCGGCCCTCGGTGGGTTTGCGCAGGACACCGGCGAGGGCGGACTCACGTCGTACCACCTCGAACACGGCGGAGACCTGATCTGGGAGATCGGCAGCGGCTACTTCGGCGCCCGAACGCCTGACGGCGGATTCGACCGCAGCGCTTTCGCGGAGAAGTCGGCGAATCCGGCGGTGAAATGTGTGTCGATCAAGTTGTCGCAGGGGGCGAAGCCAGGTCTGGGCGGTGTCCTGCCGGCAGTGAAGGTGACGCCCGAGATCGCCGCCGCCCGAGGCGTTCCGGTGGGCGTCAAGTGTGTAAGCCCCCCGTATCACCGGGTGTTTTCGACGCCCCGCGAGCTCGTCCTGTTCATCGCTGAGATGCGCGAACTGGCCCAGGGCAAGCCAGTCGGCTTCAAGCTCTGCATCGGCTCCCGCCGTGAGTTCCTCGCCATCTGCAAGGCGATGATCGCCGAGTCGATCACACCCGACTTCATCGTGATCGACGGCTCTGAGGGCGGCACCGGTGCGGCGCCGTTGGAGTATGAGGACCACGTGGGGGTGCCGCTCACCGAAGGGCTGATCGTGGCTCACAACGCGCTGGTCGGTGTCGGCCTCCGCGACCGGATTCGGGTCGGGGCCAGCGGCAAGATCGCCACCGGTGCGGACGTGGTGAAGCGGCTGGCTCAGGGGGCGGATTACGCGAACTCCGGACGAGCCATGATGATGGCGCTGGGATGCATCCAGGCGCAGAAGTGCCACACGAACCGGTGCCCCGTCGGCGTGACCACGCAGGATCCCAAGCGGGCTAGGGCACTGGTGGTCGAGGACAAAGCGCTACGAGTCCAGCGTTATCAGGAGGCGACCGTAGCCCAAGCGCTGCAACTGATTTCGTCGATGGGCCTGCATGGCCCGGGGGATCTGCGGCCGTCGCAGGTCATGCGACGCGTCAGCCACACGACCACCCGCAGCTATGCCGACCTCTACGACTGGCTAGCGCCCGGCGAACTCATCGCGGACGCGCCCAGCGAATGGGCGGCGGACTGGCGGCTCGCCAACCCGGACAGCTTTGCACTGCTCGATTCACCGCTCTGAGGGCTGCGTTGCCGCTCCGCCACGCTCCGTGACGGCATTGGCAAATTCACAGGAAGTACGCCGAGACACGGCCCGACACAGGCCCTATATTTTGCAGTCGACCGATCGCCCGCTAAGTTCATGATCGACCCGCGCTGAGCGAGCGCGACGGTCCCACGAACGCCCTCGCCGCCGCGCCACCCCCCCCGATGCGCGGCGGCGAGGGTTTTTGTTACTCGGTGATCCACACCTCGACGTCGGCGTCCTGCGCGCTGGGCATCTTCAGCCATCGCTCGGGGGAGTCCTCGATGAACGCCAGGTATCCTGGCCGGTCCATGAAGCCCACGTCGATCCGGTGCACGGTCAGTTCGGACTGCTTGCGCCGCACCCGGTCGCCCACTCGAACTTCCGATGCCTGCTTCGTCACCCATGATCCGGCCATGCCAGGAATCCTGCCAGAGCTGGCCGGCCGGATCAGGCGTCGGGGAGGTCCGCTCTGCACAATCGGCAGGTGCCGTGGATAGCCAGATGGTGAATGTCGACCGCGAAGCCGCCCCGGCGCTCGATCGAGGCCACGAACCGGATGAGCGACGGCCCGGAGAGTGTGGCCACCAGACCACATCCGTCGCACACGAGATGTGCGTGATCGTCACCGTCGGCCAGGTAGTACGTCCGACTGGTCGAGTGCAAGTGCGTGTGGACGGCGAGGCCGACGTCGGCCAGCGTTTCGAGCGTTCGGTAGACGGTGCTCAGGTTCAGGTCCGGGACCGCCTGACTGACCGCCGTGAAGATGTCCTCCGGAGTGGCATGCCCGAGCATCGCCAACGACTGGACGATGTGCCTGCGGCCGATGGTCGACCGCAGGCCTGCCTCGTGCAGGATCCCGTCGACCGCCTCGTCGTCAAGGGGCTCTGAGGTCCGTCCCACGGGAGGCCTTCCTGCTCGTCGGTGCGATCCCGCTTCCTGCAAACGATATGCAGGAAGGTAGGGTGACGCGATCCGCAGATCGCCCGTTGGGAGAACGATATGACCGCCGCGGCCGCGACGTTTCGGGAGCGTGTCGCCCGGTTCGTCAACTCGCTCTCGCGCGCGGATCGGATATCGCTGGCGGGCATGTTCGGGTTCGTCGTTGCGCTGCACGTCATCGGCTTCGGGGTCCTGTTCGGAATGGTCGCGCCGCGGCACTTCAGCCTGGGGGCGACCGGCTCGTTCGACGTCGGAGTCGGCTTGTTGGCGTACAGCTTCGGCCTTCGACATGCGTTCGACGCAGACCACATTGCGGCCGTCGACGCCACGACGCGCAAGCTGCTCGCCGACCGGGACACTCGCGGCTCAGCAGCCGGCGTTCGCCGTCCGTTGTCCGTCGGTTTCTGGTTCTCCCTGGGCCACTCGACAATCGTGTTCCTGCTCGCGCTCTTGCTCTCTGCCGGCGTGAAGGCCGTCACCGGCCAAGTCACCGACAAAAACTCCGGGCTCCACTCGGCGACCGCGGTCATCGGCGCCTCAGTGTCCGGTGTGTTCCTGTGGGTGCTCGGCCTCCTCAACCTGGCGGTGCTGTTCGGCATCCTCAAAGTGTTCCGGGCGATCCGGCAGGGCGGTTACGACGAGGCGGCCCTGGAAGAGCAGCTGGACAAGCGCGGATTCTTGAACCGTTTTCTCGGCGGCCTGACGAAATCGGTCCGCAAGCCAAGGCACATCTACCCGATCGGTGTGCTCTTCGGGCTCGGATTCGACACGGCAACCGAGGTCGGCTTGCTCGTTTTGGCCGGTGGCGCAGCCGTTTTCAACTTGCCCTTCTATTCGATCCTGGTCCTCCCGGTCTTGTTCGCGGCCGGTATGTGCCTGATGGACACCATCGACGGGGTGTTCATGAACGCGGTGTACGGCTGGGCAGCTGCCCGCCCCGTACGAAAGGTCTTCTACAACCTGACCGTCACCTCGATCTCCGTCGCGGTCGCGTTGATCATCGGCACGGTCGAACTGCTGGGAGTTGTCGCGGAGCAGGCGGACATCACGACCGGGCCGGTCGCGACCATCGCGTCGGTCAATCTGGCCTATGCGGGCTACGGGATCGCGGGCATTTTCGTTGCCGCGTGGCTGATCGCGGGGGCGGTGTGGCGTTACGGCCGCATCGAGGAGCGCTGGTCGGGCCGCGCGGTCGCCGAAACCGAGTGAGCAGCGGTGTTTGTTGCGTTGACGGTTTGTTTCACCGTCCCGATGGGCACGACCCGAACATGTTGATGGACATTCTTATCGCCGTGGTCATCGTGGCGATCGCCGCCGTTCTTGGCATCGTCGTACACCCGCTGCTGTGGTTGATTTTGATCGTGGCGGCCCTGTGGCTCTTCGGCCGCGGCAGGACACACGCACATCGATAACTGCTTCTGCCAGCTCGCGGCGCCCCCGGTTTGCCCCCGACCCGGGGGCGTCGCGCCGTTCCGATACTTCTTTCAGGACAGGCATTTTCCGAGGTTTGTGAGGGCTCGAAGTAACGTTTCGGCGACGACCCATCGCCAGCCCAGCGATCGACCGAAGCGTCGGATCGAGTCGACCTTCATCGGCTCGGTCTCATGCACTTCCCCCGGGGAGGGCGCGCTGAGTACGCCCATCGCATAGAGGTAGTCGTCCGTGAGATCGACCCCGGCCGTGGATAGCGCCGACATCGTCGCCAGCACTCGGCTGTTCATCTCGAGAAAGCGGGGCTCCCCATCGGGGCCCTGCAGCGATTCGATCCCGAAAATTCCGGTGTAGCCCATGGGACCTAGCAGGGCGCGCGCTCGATCAAGAAGGCCGGGCACCTCAGAGACTGCGACACCAACACTTGGTCCGTACGGATCCGCAGGTGACTTCACCGTTCGGTACGTCATGGCGTGCACCAACTCGCCGTCCTTCGCGATGCCGCCAACCCGAACGGACTCACCCCGAACGAACTCCTGCACGATGACCTGGTCCCAGCCGCCGAGGCGGGCCACCGCCTTGGCGCACGCGGATTCGTCCTCGACGACTTCGATGCCTTCGCCGCCTCCGCCGAGGCGCGGCTTGACGATCCGCGGCCACGGCCCGACCTCGTCGGGATGCCAAAAGCACTGCGGCGTCGGCCATCCCGTTTCGGCGGCGTGCGTTGTCATTGCGACCTTGTCGTACAGGTCCAGTTCGCGAAACGGCGGTCGGGTCCGGTGCGGAAAATGCGGATGATCAGCGCAACGGCCGGTCAGGGCGGCGGCAAGCCAGTCGTCGAGCTGTATGTCAATGGGGCCGGCGTCGAGGGCTCGTTCCAGTGCATCCAGCCGGAGGGAGCTGGGCGCGTAGTCAGCGCCGAGCGATCGTTCCACGCGGTGGTAGACGATCCGTTCGAGTCCGGATCGCACCCGTTCGCGGAAGCCGTCTCCGCTGGCCGCGAGGCGTTCGACGCGGTAGCCGCGTTGACGCAGCAGAGCCGCGAGACGAAGTTGACTTCCCCATGGGTAGATCGAGCCGAAGACAATGGTTCCAGGCGTTCCGTCCCGTACCGGGTGCGGTCTGACCGTGTTCAGGGTTCGTCTCACTTCGTCCGACCTACGGGACCGCGGCCTCACCAGTTCGTTATGCAGCACGGCGACGTTATCGGCTTTTCCCACCGTTTGCTGGAACCGCAGACGGGTGACGCGGGTGACTTTCCTAACCAGTCACCGTCGTGGAGCCGCTCGACTCTCCCTGCGGTGGGCGCGAATCCGCCAGGCAACGAGCAACACGATCACGAGCGTGAGCACGCCAATGGCGGCACCTCTACCGACCGTCTTCTCAACCGTCTTGTACGAGTTCCCGGCGAGGTAGCCGACCAGCACGAAAGCGGTTCCCCACACGAGGCCGCCGAGCGAGTTGACAACCAGGAATTTGCGGTACGGCATGAGAGAGGCGCCGGCCAACCCCGGCATGACCGCACGGAAGAAAGCCACGAAGCGGCCGAGGAAGACGGCAGTTCCGCCGCGGCGACGCAGGAAGCGCTGGGCGTCGTCCAACCGGTGGCGTTTCTTGTCCAGCAGTCGCATTCGGAGGATCCGCGGCCCGAAATAGCGGCCGATCTCGTAGCCGACGCTGTCGCCGATGATCGCCGCTCCGACAACGAGGATGAGCAGCAGCCACAGCGCCACGTGCCCACGGCTTGCGACAACGCCGCCGATGACGGCTGCTGTTTCCCCGGGAATGACGAAGCCCAGGAAGAACGCGTCTTCCGCGAAGACGAGAGCAAATACAACGAGGTACACGGTGAGTCCGCCCGCGTTCGCAACCCGATCGACGAGGGCGCCCATAGTGCCTTGACTGTAGTCGGCCGGGGCGTCGCGCTAGCGGTTCTTCACCACCAGCGCGCGGCCCGCCATGTCGTGCCAGCCTCGACGCAAGTCATTGAAGAACGGGGACCAGAAGCCGAGCGTGAGAATCGCTCCGGTGGCGGCCAGGACCGTCCATCGCCAGCCGGCTCGAAAGACCCCGATGTTGCGTCCGGTTTGGAAATCTACGACTCGAATGCCCGCCGCCCGGTGGCCGAGTGACCGGCCGGTCAAGCCGACCAACAAGCCGAAATACACAAGGCAGACCAGGAACCAGACGAGGGTTCCGCTGTTGCCGAAGGAGTAATTCGTCTGCGTACGACAGCCGCCGCCGTCGGTACTGCAGATCCTCGAGTGGTGACTCTCGCCCAACCCGAGCGCAAAGCTGACGCCGGCCGACACGACGGCGAGCACAACCCAGTCGAGGACGAGCCCGCCGAAGCGGGCTCCCATCGATGCGACCTGATTCGGCGCATTCGCGGCCTGGGCTACGAGGGGATGCGACTGGTCGTTGAGTGCGCGATCGAACTGGTCCTGGGTCCAGCCGGGTGGCGGGTACTGGGGCAGGCCCGTCGACCCGACCGCCGGCTGTGGCTGCTGCTCACGCGGCGCATCGCCAGGGTAGTTCGTCGTCACAATGCCCCCTCAACGTCGTGCGAATGATGGCCTGCGGCGGGTGCTGCAGTGTCTATTTACCTTCCGTCCACGCCATCGACGCGTCGGGACGCCGACTTAATTCGGGACGAATCGAACAAAGTAGTCGCTACCCATTCACCCGACGGTCACCTCGTCGTAGCCGAAGTTCCGCCCACGGCCCATAGCTTCGGCCGGGCCAAGTCCCTGAGCTTCAACGAGGAGAAGTCATGCTTCGTAAGCGATTCATGGTGGGAGCAGCGCTCACGTTGTGCGCGTTGTCGACGACATCGATTGCCTTCGCCGGCGGAAACGACGACGGCGAGGGCTCCGAGCGCGGCACGTCGGCGATCAACCTCGCCGTTTATGGCGACGCGCCGTACGGAACCACCCCCACCGATACCGCTGAATTCCAGGCTTCGCCGGGATTCATCAACTCGATCAACGCCGACCCGAACGTTTCCGGCGTCATCCACGTCGGGGACATCCACTCCGGCAAGCAGTACTGCACCCAGGCCTACGACCAGTCGATCGCCGATCTTTGGACCCAGTTCAAAGATCCGCTCGTTTACACCCCGGGCGACAACGAATGGTCGGACTGCCACAAGGCAGCCGAGGGCGGCGGCACATACAGCGCGGCGACCGGTCAGATCACCTACGCGACCGACCCTTCGACCGGAATGCCGATCGACTACGCCGGCGGCAATCCGGTGAGCAATCTGGCGCTGGTTCGTTCGATCTTCTTTCCGCAGGCTGGTCAGACGCTCGGCAGCGGGACGCTACGCGTCCTGTCCCAGGCACAGGTCGACAACAGCGCTCACCCGACCGATGGCCAGTACGTCGAAAACGTGCTGTGGCAGAACAAGGGATTCGTCTTCGTCACGATCGACGTGCCCGGCGGTTCGAACAACGACGCCGACCCCTGGTACGGCGCGCCGATCGCGTCGCCTCAGCAGGTCACCGAAGCCGCAGATCGTACGGCGGCGGACCTGCGCTGGCTCGACCGGGCGTTCGGACTTGCTGAGTCGCAGCACGCGCAGGGCGTGGTGGTCGTCACTCAGGCCGACATGTGGGACCTCGACGGCAAGACCGCCGCGCATCTCACGAACTACGAGCCGGTGGTCAGTAGCTTGGCGACGCACACCACGTCGTTCGGCAAGCCGGTCCTGCTGTTTACCGGCGACTCCCACACGTACCGGTCGGACAACCCGCTCCAGCAGGGCGCTCCCTGCGTCGGCGACGGCACCGTCTGCGCAACGGACGCTTGGACCAGCCACCCGAATTACTCGGTGCCGAACTTCCACCGCATCGTGGTGCACGGAAGCACGTTCCCCCTCGAGTGGTTGAAGCTCACGATTACGCCAGGCGGGCACTTGCCGGCCACGGCTACCTCGTTCGGGCCGTTCAGCTGGCAGCGCATGCCGCAGAGCTGACGTCGTCGGAGACGGCCCGCTACCCGATCAATTGGGTAGTGGGCCGTTTCCGCGTCCGGACCAGTTCCCGGAGTGGCGCACCACTCCGGCCCGTGTTCTCGAAGCCGTGGCGTTCGTAAAACCCGACGCGCTCCGCGGGACACTTGACGCGCACCGTCGCGCCCGCCATATCCGCGATGTGAAGGAACTTGTCCAACAGCGAATCCCCGCGGCCGGCACCCGAAGGAAAGGCACCGACGAGGTCGAGGGTCCATCCGTCGGGCACCCGTTCGGCGCGCCACGCTTGGCACGCTGCATGCAAGTTGGCGAATGACCGTACGAGTGCGCACCCGAGCAGCACCTGCTCGAAGGACAGCTCGAGCGGCAGGCGAACAGCCCGCCCGACGAAAAATGTGATCGCTGCAAGCAGCACGGCGCACGGCGCCTCCAGCGCAAGCGTGGCGACGATGCCAAGGGCCAGTCCGAGGAGAGCGGCTCGACGTTTGCCCGCGGTCACCGGCTCGGACCAACACAAGACACTTCCGACGGGGTCCCACAGAACCTGTCGTTGGGGCCATCGCACCGCGAGCCGCACGAACGTTCCACGGGCCTCACGGGAGAGCCTCCGCAAGCTGCCGTCAGTCGCCAACGCGAATGTCAGGATCAACGACGCGCGCGGAATCTGCGACAGGCGAGGACGCACGTCCGCTGATTCGGCCGAAGATCGACATCTCTTGTTAGGCCGCTGGAGTGGAGCGATCCAGGGCTGGGTGCCGCCGCCCCCTGCACTTGAGAACGGTTATGCGTGGAGCGCGGGCACGTTGCTGACGGCCTGGCGCGCCGCCACCCGGGCGGCCTTGGCCGTCGCGGCTGGATTCGAGGCCGCCGCCAGCGCTGCCTTGCCGGTTCGCGCCAGCGCCGCGCGGGCGACTTCGCTGGGGCGCTGCTGCTCGCCCATCACCGCATTCAGTAAGACGAGACCACCGGTCAACGCGGGCTGGGCCCACTGCAGAGCACGGAGCATCTGCAGGTCGCGGGCGACCGAATCGGGCGTGGCCGCCGACGGCTTCGTACCGCCTTCGGCTGGGACATTCTCGACTTCGCCGACGCGCATTCCGAGGTAGCCGCTGTAGGCCGTCACCGCGACGGCTGCACCGGTAAGGGCGGTCTTCGCCACGCTCGTCTTCGCGACGCCCTTCTGACCTGCCAGCCGACCCTTGTTGGCTCGAACCAGCTGCGCCCCAGCGAGCAGATGAAGCCCGATCGCGGTGGCATTGACCGGCGCCCATCGGGCCCAGCCGTGAGCGGCGATCCGTACTCGGTCAGTGGAATCCTTCGCGTCGTTCGCAGCGCCATTCAGCCCGACCGCGCCCATCAAGCCTCCGCCGAACCAGGCCGCCAGGCCGACGTCGTGCAGGAATCGGGCTGTCGTGTTACGGGCCATGACGAACCTCCGCATGAGTAGTTGGCCCCGCCCTACCCGGGTGGCCTGCGGATATGCGACTCACAGCTCGGTCATAGCTTGATCGAATGCTGCTGCAAGGTTGCGCCGTCACCTTTGCGGCCAACCCCAGACAAAGGAGTCTCGATGGCCGAAACGCCTGTAGATCCGATTTCGCCGAAAGCCCGTCGCGGCAGGCGCCTCGCCGCAGGGTCAGTCGTAGCAGTTGCCGGGGCTGCGGTCGGTGCCATTCTCGTCGGTGGACTCTCGGCGAACGCGGCAACCAGTCCTAGCCCCGATTCGTCGTACGGCGGCCATCGCGGTTCCGGTCCGGGCAACTTCCCGAAACCCGGCTCCCCCGAGCACGAAGCACTCGAGACGCCGGTGACCGGCCCCGCCGCGGCGTCGGCCCAAGCCGCGGCAGTCGCGGCCGTTGGCGGTACCGCCGGCGCCGTGACGACTGACGCTCGAGGTGGCGGTTACGAGGTCACGGTGACGAAGACCGATGGCTCCACCGTCGAGGTTCATCTCGACTCCACGTTCCACGTGATGACTCCCGGGCACGGGGGTAGGCCCGGCGGCGGCCCAGGTGGCAAGGGACCGCACGGGACCGGTACCGGCAGACCGACCGGCGCCCCGAGCGGCGCGCCCACCGGATCGGTGTAGCGGCAACTGCGTCGCTCTAATCGGCGCGGACCTCGGCAGCGCGATCGATCAGCTATCGAACAGAACATGAGTCGGACGTCGTTGCTGCCGATACCTGTGTCATGGACGAGGACGGGGGTCTGCTGCGTAGCGTGCTTGCTGAGGGGCTTGTGCAGACGGTGTACCAGCCACTCGTTGAACTCGACACAGGTCTGGTGTGCGGATATGAGGCGTTGAGCCGCGGTCCGGAAGGGTCGCAGCTTAAGTCGCCGGACCACTTGTTCGCTGTGGCACGAGCGCACGGTCGCGTCGTGGAGTTGGACCGGCTTTGTCGTGAAAAGGCGATCATCGGCGCGGCAGCGCTCGGCCACAATTCGACGTTTCGTTTGTTCGTGAACGCCGAGGCGAGCGCGGTCGATGAGGGCGGTCTTGGACTGATCGGCGATGTCGCGGAGCGGTTGGGGCTCTCGGTGGTGTTGGAACTCACCGAGCGGGACCTCGTTGCAGATCCGGCGCGGCTTCTGAAAGTTGTGGAGCATGTGCGTCGTCGGGGGTGGGGAATTGCCCTGGACGACGTAGGTGCTGAGCCCGCTTCGTTGGCGTTGTTACCGCTGGTGCGACCCGACGTCATCAAGCTCGATCTCCGGCTGGTGCAGGTACGCCCAGATCGGGACATCGCACGTGTCATGAATGCGGTCCATGCCGAGGCTGAACGCTCGGGCGCGTCCGTGCTCGCCGAAGGAATCGAGACGGACAGGCACGTCGAGATCGCACGGTCATTGGGAGCAACCCTCGGTCAAGGCTTCCTGTTCGGGCGCCCCGGCCCGCTCCCTGACGTGCTTCCCGCTGCGGTGCAGGACGCGATCCTGGTCACCCACCGGGCTCCGCGCGCGGACGGCGAATCCGCCTACGCGGTCGCAGGCGGTCAGCGAACGCCACGGACTGGACGTAAGGCTCTCCTGATCGAAATCAGCAAACTCCTTGAGGCACAGGCAGCTGACGAAGGCGCGACCGCTCTCGTGCTCTCCGCATTCCAGTCCGCAGCCTTCTTCACACCCGGTACCGCGACGCGGTACGCCAACCTGCACGACCAGGTGGCGTTCATTGCAGCACTGGGGGTCCGGATGCCGATCGAACCCGTTCCCGGAGTCCGCGGGGCGGTGCTTGACCCTGATGACGTCCTCACCGGCGAATGGGACGTCGCCGTCCTCAGCCCGCACTTCGCGGCCGCGCTTGTTGCCCGCGACCTCGGGGACCAGGACCTCCCAGATAACGATCGACGCTTCGACTTCGTCCTCACCCACGACCGTCCACTCGTCGCGGAAATCGCCGGAATCTTGATGTCAAGAATCGTGCGAGACCCCCGGGCAACGAAATACGCGTTATTTGGCGATGCCATCGAGCTTCAGGCATAGACATTCGGTCAGATCTAGGAAAACTCGCGGCAACCGGGTCTGCCATTCAGCTCGCGAACTGCAACGAACGCGCGCGTAGATCCTCGATGCTCCAGAAGGCATCCGTCGCGAGGTCGTCCACGTCGCGCTGCAGGCGTGACTCGTCACGACGGTTGATCGCGACGAAAAGTACTGTCACTGGGCCGTTCTCGCCGAATCCGCTCTGAGCCGTAGCCGGCCAACCGCGCGCCCACAGGCCATGGGGGACATCTGCGGACTGAGTGATGATCTTGACGCCGATGGTTCCGGGGGTGAAGCGGTCGGCGACGATGAGGCCGAAGAGCACGCCCAGGCCGACGCCGGCGGCGTAAGCGCCGACGCTGAGCGGATCACGTAGGTTTGTGACGACCTGGCTGATCGCCGTGATCTGAAGGACGGCGCCGAACGCGCCCAGGAGCATCGGGCGCGTTCGGCTGCCGCGCGAGGTCAATACCATCCGCCACTGCCAGAGTCCGACCTCGGATACGACGAGAACCGCGATGATCAGCGGTCGCTCGATGTTCGTCATGACTGATGCTGCTTTCTCCTCGCGCGTCGCCCTCAGCGGAGGGTAAGGACGCTCTCCAGGTACGTCGCGGGAACGGCGATGCTGCCGCTGTCGTTACGGTTCGAGCGGTCGACGAGCTCGGTCAGATCCCTCTCGAGCGCCGTCTTTCCGGCGTCGTCGAGCGCCTCGAAGGCCTTGAGCGTCGGACCGTACCAGCGCCGGAAGTACGCGACCATCTCGCTCGAGGACCTGAAGCGCCAGACGCAGGTCCGTGTCACCGAGCGAATGCTGGCGATCGCATCGTCGAAGATCTCGACCAGGTGCTGCTCGGTGCCCCAGAGCAGCGGCGAGGCGACGCCGGGCGGACCGGAAACGTGTGTGGTGATCACCCGGAACATTTGTCCGATGAATCCGTCGGGCGTCCACGAGGCGAGACCTACGGTGCCGCCTGGGCGGGTCACCCGGATGACCTCGTCGGCGGTGCGCTGGTGGTCGGGCGCGAACATCGTCCCGTACACGCTGAGCACCGCGTCGAACGACGCATCCCCCACCGGAAGGTCTTCGGCGTCGCCGAGCTTGAACTCGACGTCAAGACCTTCGGCGACCGCGCGGGCGCGTCCACCGGCAAGGAGCTCAGGGACGTAGTCGACGCCGAGCGCCTTGGTGCCCGAGCGTGCCGCCGCGAGTGTCGCGTTCCCGTTGCCGCACGCGACGTCGAGCACGTTCCAGCCGGCTCGAAGGTCGGCGGACTCTGCGAGTTGTTCGCTGACCAGCACGATACGGGAGGCAACTACGGCAAAATCGCCGCTCGCCCAGGTCTGCTGCTGCCGGGCCTTGACCATGGAAAAGTCTGTGCGAACCGAATTCGTAGCCACTTGTTCTCCTTTGTAGGGACCCTCGGGTGGGTCCGTCGGAAGCGAGCTTCGCGCTGCGGCAACCGTCGAACGAGTGGCAAGTTCGTACCGGTGTCGATGTGCCGATAGGCCGGACAAAATAGGGAAAACCCGGACATTAGGTGCATAGGAAGGAGCGTTGTGCGCGTACTGAGTACAGAATTCGTACTACCGGCGTCGTCGTCGGATCGGCATCATGGCCGCATGACAAATCGTGCCGACTACTGTCCGATCTCGGCGGGGGTCGAGATCTTGGGTGATCGCTGGACACCCCTGGTCATCCGGGAACTCATGGTCGGTGCCGGGGGGTTCAACGAGATCCACCGCGGGATACCGCGGATCAGCCGAACCCTACTCGCGCAGCGACTTCGGTTGCTCGAACGTCACGGCCTGGTGCGTCGTGAGGTCGCCTCCCGGGGTCGTCCCGGCGGCTATGAACTCACTCCTGCGGGGGAGGGACTGACGCCGATCATCTGGCAAATCGGCCACTGGGCTGCGGAGTGGGTCTTCGGCGATCCGGAAGATGACGAATGCGACGGCCTCTCACTGCTCTGGCGTCTACACCAGCACGCGGTCGCCGCGAAACTGCCGTCGGAACGGACCGTCGTGCATATCCGGCTCGTCGGCATGGGTGCGGCGCAGGGCTGGTTCGACATCGATGCCGGAACGATCAGCGTCTGCAAGGACGATCCGGGCCGGGATGTCGATCTTGCCGTAGAGGCTGACACGAGGCAGATGCAGCGATGGCTGGTCGGGCTTGTCCCGTTCCGGGATCTCGTGACCGGCGGGAGCGCCCGGCTACTGGGACCGAGCCGGTTGGCGCGTGCGTTCCCGAACTGGTTCGACACCTCCTACTTCGCCGGAGGGCTTCGACGGGCGGACCTTCGCCGCGAACAGGAGGGCCTCTCCGCGTAGGGCGCCTACTGCCCATAGCGGTGCATGCCTTGGCCGAGGTCAGGGCTGAAGATTTTCGAGGTCATCCAAGAGCACTGGCTGGGTCGGGTTCCGTCAACGTCTACTTTGACGACGATCCTTGGATCTGCCCGATGTCGAGAACCGAAAGTCCCTGTGGCACAAGAACTTAGGGTGGTGCCCCGGAAGGATTCGAACCTTTCGCACACGGTTTAGGAAGCTAAGCAGAGCCCCTTCGGGATGATCTTGGTTCACGCCCAGAATCGGCGAATCTCCGGGTGCGTGACCGATTCCGAGAACGTGCAGGTCCGCGCAGGTCAGGACAGATCCGCGAGGGATAAGGGTCCAATCGGGGTCTGATGCGTCGTTCTCGGTAACCAACGGCGCGCGAAGGGGACTTCAGCTTCATCTCCATGGTGGCGCTTGCCTCAAGTTGCGCGCGGGTGGTGTCGATACCACCGGTTGAGCTGGTTCGTGAGGCTGATGCCTATCGGTGGGACTTTGATATGCGCAAACGCCCGGAGGGTCCTGTGCAAGGGGACGATGCATCGAGAGCGGATCCCGGCTCCAGAAGCGCGAAACGCCGCTATGTGTGGGTGGTCATGGCGGCATTGCTTGCGCTCGGAGGAACAACCGGCGCGGTGATCGCCGCGACGGCGGTGGGTGACAACACGCACCGGGATTCGAGTCGGGCGTTCGCGGCGTCTTCGGCGGGGATTGCGTCCACGTTGCAGTTGGCGATTCAGCATGAGGAAGACCTGGTCGCCAGCAACAGTGCCTATTTCCTCAACAATCAGACGGCATCCAACACGGAGTTTCATGCCTGGAATCTCTCGCTGCGTGCTTTTGATCGGTACCCTGAGCTCGTAGGGCTAGGTGTCTCGGTTATTGTTAGCCCGTCACAAGTTCCGGCTTTTGCAGCACGGGCAGTGGCGGATCCTGAGGGTCTTGCGTTGGCAGCCGATGGGACGTTTCAAATCCTGCCGCCGGGTGATCGGCCTTTCTACTGTTTGCCGACCATCGGTCAGAGTCGACCCGGCGCACTCGATATTTCGGCGGGATTCGATTTCTGTGCCACAGACAATGGGGCGGGAGACAATGGGGCGAGCCTCCTGGGCAGTCGAGACTCCGGGCAAGGGCAATATCTCCCATTAAAAGCCGGAAACTTGACCTTTCTCAGCGTTGGCGTCCCGGTCTATCGCGGCGGAGTCCCCCCCGCGACGGTCGAAGCCCGCCGCGCCGCTTTCGTGGGCTGGATCGGCGTCGTAACACTCCCGACAGTCGTCCTGGATCGGGCCCTTCAATCGCATCCGGGTGTCGCCGTTTCGATGCGGTATCAAGCCGGAATCTCCGATGTGACGTTCACCAGCACGGCCTCGGCGAACGGCGGCGGGTCGCGGGCGATCGATTTGCATAACGGCTGGACGGTAACGACTTTCGGCACGGTGGCACCGGGTGGCGCTTTTGCGACGGCTGCGTCAGTCGGCATTCTTGCGGCTGGCATCGCGCTGAGCGTGTCGTTGGCGCTGCTCATCTTGATCTTGTCAACGGGCCGGGCGCGAGCATTGGCGGTGGTCGCAAGGAAGACCGGTGAACTGCGGCATCAGGCGTTGCATGACGCGTTGACGGGGTTGCCGAACCGGGCGTTGATCACTGACCGGATTGAGCAGTTGTTGGCGCGTAACCGCCGTCACGGCACCTTGGGTGCGGCGTTGTTCGTCGACCTGGACGGCTTCAAAGATGTCAACGACACCTTGGGCCATGCGGCCGGGGACAAGCTGCTCAAGGCTGTTGCGGTGCGGTTGACGACCAGCC